>ERZ772932.2-NODE-2-length-197420-cov-13.414937_pt1 | contig 197420 bp, 145 predicted proteins | sample MGYA00511684_ERZ772932 | MGnify/ENA primary metagenome ERZ772932 (study PRJEB29015, sample SAMEA2738078) | human oral metagenome | biome: human oral; feature: human-associated habitat; material: saliva | place: China | collected 2210 ...
CCGCAAAGACGACCAGCAACCCAACCGCGATCAGAAACGCGATGAAGGCCAGCCCAACAAAGGTAAGCCTGATAATGCTCAGCCTGACAAGTGGCAGCCGGGGCAGAAGCCGCCTAAAAAAATTTCTAGAAAAGAGATGAGAGAAATCATCAGGCAGCGTACGAAAAAGCTCGCCGAGGAATCTAAAAAGAAAGTTAACAGTCGTTACACGCCCAGCCATAACAGGGGCTCTCGCTGATGGAGCCTTATACGAAAGTGTTCCTGGCGGGCACGATCACCGGGCAAATCACTGTACGTACCAGCCCTGATATTGCCATGTTCAAAATTGAAACAGTTTTAGGGCAAGACAGGGCAACCGAGTGGGTTCAGGCCCAAGGTGATCTAGCCAGATTCGTGGCAGAGAAGAAATTCAAGCCAGGCGATCAGGTGCTAGTACACGGTGAGCTTGTGCAGGGAAGCGGACAGGGCGAGTTTTTCACTCTAGCCAGCCGTCTTAGTCATGATGAGTCAGCCATTTGGAGACTAGCTCATGGCGCGTAGAGTACTGGCTATTGCCCGCACTAGCAGCGACGAAACAGCAATGACACGGCCTTTTAAAGGTTTAGCTGATGTTGAATTAATCGATGCTAGTAGCGGGCAGGCCCGCGCAGTTATCGCCAGGTACGGTATTAAAGCTCAACCAGCTTGGCTGTATCCGCTTGGTGAGAGTGTGATTGTGGCCGTGGGGAGCCCAGAGCCGATTGTACAGCGTTTACGCGAGCAGTTAGCCCGTGAGATGAAACCAGGCTCGGAGCAAAACCATCAAGTCCACCAACCCTTGCAAAGTCAAGACAAGCAAGTCAGGGATAAGGAACCTAGACGCCGGTTAACCCGTCAAAGGGTTTTGGAAATGATGGAAGGTAGAGCTGACCAGCTACACCCGGTTACTCAAGTAAGTAGGATTAACCGCCGCCTGAGTATGGAGCGCGCAAGAACAAGAGGTAGTGAAAGTGAGTAAAGGCAAGATTTTTTTCGCTTCTATCCTGGCTGTTTTAGCTTGGTGGTGCGCTAACAAAGTCACCTGGCAGGTGCGCACTGACCAGGAGGTGGGCCGTGACTTTTCCCAGATAATCGACCGTTTCACGCTGGATTTAACCGCTCACCCGTTACACGTCTCGTTTGCGGGGGCTGACGTGCTAGGCGGTTTTGGTGGGATAGCACTGGTGTTGCTGATAGCCCTGTACATGTATGGGGCTAGGAAACCCACCCGGCCAGGTGAAGAACAAGGCTCGGCTCACTGGGCTAAACCAAGCGAGGGCAGGAAATTTGTTGGTGACAGAAAAACCGACATGCTTTTCACCCGCACCGAATCACTAAACCTTGACTCACGTAAAACCCAACGTAACCTAAATGCCCTGATTATCGGCTCTTCTGGCTCTGGTAAATCACGCTACTATGTGATGCCTAACCTGGCACAAGCTAATACCTCGTTTTTGGTGACAGACCCTAAAGGTGAGGTGCAGCGAGCTATGGGGCAAAGACTAAAAGATAAAGGCTATGAGATACGTAGTCTTAACCTGATTGATTTTGACCGTAGCGACACGTTCAACCCTCTGCGCTATTTCAACCCTGAGCAGGCTGAAGTTGACTGCGCTATCTTGGTGGAAAACCTGATCACAAACACCTCGGGCCAAAAACCTAGCGGTGGGTCAGACTTCTGGGAGAAAGCAGAACGCGCGCTACTGACGGCGTTTGTTTCTTACATCTACTTCACTAAAGGCGCTCAAGGTACCTTGATTGATGTAGTGGATATGCTGGCTAAAATGCAGTCCTCTGAGGAAAACGAGGAGGTTACCAGCGAGATCGACGCAATTTTTAGTGTTGCTAAAGAATGCGTGGAAGTTTTCGATCAAAACCCTGACGAGTATGACGAAGAAGCTACCATAATGCTTAATGGGTTACGGTTTGCTTGTAGCCAGTACAATATTTACACTCAGGGCGCGGGGGAAACCAAGAAAAGTATCATTATTTCCCTTGGTGTACGTATGGCGCCCCTACACATGGCGCAGCTACGCCGTATTTTAGGCTCTGACACTATCGATGCTGACCAGGTAGGTAAACGCCGTAGCGCGATCTTCCTGGTGATCCCTGACAGTCACCAGGCCTTTAGTTTCATAGCTTCGATTTTTTATGAGCTGTTCTTTGAACGCAACATGTACCTGGCTGACCACAATCCTTCAGGCCGCCTAGAAGTACCGGTTCAATGCTTCATGGATGAGTTTGCGAATATCGGTAAGCTACCCTCGTTTGAACGTAAAATCGCGGTTATCCGCTCACGCGGTATTAGCACGTCGATCATTATGCAGACCTACGCTCAAGGCAAGTCACTGTACAAGGACGACTGGGAAACCATCGTTGGTAACTGTGACTCGCTGTTGTTCCTTGGTGGTAACGAACCTAGCACCACAGAGTTTATTTCTAAGCGTTTAGGTAAAGAAACCATTATCAGCCAAGACACTTCCGAGCAGAAAGGCACTAATGGTTCATGGTCACGCTCGCTTAGGTCTCAGGGGCGTGAGCTTATGACACCTGACGAGATCGGGCGTCTCGATGGTGGTACTTGCCTGTATCTGCTTCGTGGTATACCACCGTTTAAATCACGTAAACTACAGGCTCCTGAAACTGGGTTTTTCGAATACATTCCAGTCGCTTCAAACACTGAAGTGCAGGAAGCCCCTAGCGAAGAGGTTGGTAGTGGTTGGCTAAACGTCCAGCCAACTATGGACTAGAAGTTACTAAACGCTGCTTTCTAGACAATGTCTTGGTGTGTTGTGAGCGGCGTGGCACTAACGAGAACACTAACGAGGTTTGCGTCAGTACTTGCTCGAAGAGACTGATTCGTCGGTTTGGTTGGAGGCGAATCTTGATGATATTGCTGATGAGCCTAGATGATCTGTTTTGTAAAACGTTAGGCAAGGATATGGCCCCAACAACCCCTTATCTTTAGGGTTGTTGGGGCCAAACACTCTTTATAAGCCGCGTGCGACGGCGGCGGCGGCGTGTAGCCAGGCCGCCCGGGTAGCAGGGGCTAGCTTGTCTGAACGTAGCCATTGCTCACGCATAGCCCGGTCATAAGGGATAGTGACTACCTCGCGAGCGATACCAGCGAAACCATCCACTAGTGAGGTAGCGGGGGGTTCTTCACGGTCTGCTTGTGAGATAACCACTACCGCGTTAGCTGCCAGGGCCGCGCTACGCTCATCGCGGCTGGATAGGCCCTGTAAAAGTAGACGCCCGGCTTCTGCGTGATCGGTGCGGGTGGTTGTGGCAATAACGATCTGGTCAGCGTGGCTGACGATACGCAGCCAGAGGCTGTCGCCTTCATCGTTACCGGTATCCCAAATGATCATGCGGTAGTAGCGGGTTAAAACTTGCTGAATACCGTCTAGTTCTTCGGGGGTTAGTTTTTGTTCGGTTGATAGTAGTAGTGGGTTTGAGCGTAGGACATCGAATTGGTCAATGGTTTGGTGGTGGGTGTAGGCGGCCACGTCACCGTTACGCGCTGAGGGATCCATTAAAACCTCAGTTTGCGGGACCATATCCAAAATGGTGGCGTTGTGTGGTCCTTGCTCGGTGCGCCAACCTAGCGTTCCACGCGTGACGTTACCGTCTGCTGCTACAACCGACCCTGAGCCTAAACGCGCGAAATTACTGGCCAAAAGAATACTGGTGGGGGTTTTACCGGCCCCGCCTTTACCGTTGAGTACCGCGATTGTGCGGGGGCCGGGCCAGTGCTGAGAGACAGTGCGTTCATCCTCCCATTGCTGGCATTGGGCTTGGCTGGCTTGGACTTTGAGGCCCAATCGGGTAGCAACAGCGCGCCAACCAGTTGGTTTAGGACCACCAGCAGAGCTTTGGGCTAAGAAAGAATCAGGGCGAGGCCGTGAAACGGGCGCTGGCGCAGTTCCCATTTGAAACGACGGCGCGTTTTGTGGGGCGAGGGACTGCTGTGGTGCGTAGTTAGCAGGGACATCTTGAAAAGTAGGCTGATTCACTTGGTTAGGCATAACCTGAGGCACCTGCTGGGCAGGTGCCGGCTGATACACCGGCATTCCTTGGGGCATTGGTTGCTGGGACGCAGGCGTTGCCATGGCTTGCGCTGGCTGGTTTACCTGGGTAGGCGCAGGCATTGGCTGAGGTGCCGAAGCTGGTGCCGTTACCGGCTGGGCAGGTGTAGCTGGTGCATGAACAGCTGGCGTTTGGTTTACAGGAGCGCTCTGGGGCGTGGGTTCGGGGGTTGGTTCTTCGGCCTTAGCTAGGCTGATAGATCCTGAAGGAGTTATCAGCAAATGTGTGAGCCCAGAGGTATCCTTAGCTGCCACGCGCAAAGGTTGCCCTTCCTGGCGAGCGCGAGCGGCAGCCCTTCCTAACAACAAAGAACGTAGCTGTTCCTGGTTGCTAGCAGTTAAAGACTCAACCCCGTTTTCATCCTCATAGCTACCTGAGCCATCAGGGCCGATCGTTAATGTAATCATTTTTGCCTACTTATCACTGATTTCCGGATACGTGTTTTTGATTGCCTCAACGACTAGGGCGGTAACCGAAGTGTCGCGTTTAGCTGCCAAAATCCGTAACTGTCGAAACATATGAGGCGTCATAGCAATCTGCGCACGATGTGAAGGTGTGCGCGGGGGAAGGGGGGCTGGGTCCTGCGTTGACACATCGCTAATCATAACAGTAAGACGTAAATGCGTCTTTACGTTTTTACTGGTTGGGAGTAGCCTTAGCAGTGGAAAGGGGTAGACCATGAAGAAAATGCCTATGTTTATGTCAGTTATGGCGTGCGCTGCGTTAGCGTTGTCTGGCTGTGGTAATAGTGTTTCGGATGATAGGGCGCAGGCTTATGCTTCGCTTTCGTCTATGACTAGTTTGAGTACGTCGCAGGCGCAGGAGTATAAGCAGAGGCTGACGGTGGCCCCTGACTCGGCTGCGATTAAGAGCGTCCTTGCTGAAGCTAAGGCCGCTAATGAGAAAAGGCGGGCAGACGACGCTGCCGCTGCCGCTAAAGAGGAGGCTGATGGCAAACTTATTAAGAAGACTGAAGCTGCTCTGTCTGGAACAAAATTAGTTGGTCTTAGTGATGAGTGTAAGGGGATTACTGTAGCCCTTAATGCTGATAAGACTGTGGAGACCGAGATTAATGTAAGTCCAAATAATTGCATTGATCCTAGCGGGAAAAATTGGGAAATTACTGTGGAAGACTGGTCGGAGGGTAAGCCAGTATTACGCTTCGCCAATGACCCGATACCGTATATCGTAACGATAAACGGTGACGGTACGGTTTCTCTTGAAAATTCAGGAGTATACAAGTTTACTATTTCAAAGTAGTTTGTTTGCAGCTAGGTAGGGGCATTGAGAAACTCAATGCCCCTCCTTTCGCTGCCCTACTTTACTGCCCTACAATTGCTTTAGCGAATTTCCCTGAACTCAAAATTAAAATCATGAGTAACACCGGGCAAATAACGAATTGCGTGTAGTTGGTAAACATCCAATCATTAAGTGATTGCTTAGCTCCAATACTGGCAAATTGCCCTGAGAAGTTTATAAATTTACTGTACAGGGCTACGGCCATCATAAGTGTAGCTGCTTGCAGAGATACTGCTGCGTATTTTTGCAGATAGGAGATCCCCATGCTTTTAGTGTCTGGATGTCCTAAAAATGCAATCGGTAGCGAGGCGAACGCAGTCATAATATAAAGTTCTGCGAAGCGTAAAATTACCATTACCTGTATTACTACCTTTGCTGCAATACTAATTATAAACGGTAGTAGCAGCATCATCACTAGACCAGCTTGGTCCACGGTTCCAGCATCCTCTATCAGTTTATTTACCCTGGCTGGTAGTTCGCCAGTCTTATAATTTTTATTACCAGCTTTAGAGATGCCTGCGATAATTTTTGTAGATACCTCATTAATCGCATTTAAAAACATCATTGAGTTTTGGGCTGCAACCACTAGCAGTGCTGACTTAAACATGGTTGCAGCTATAATTTTGACTCCCATCTGGTGGTCACCTTCCATATGGGTTGCATTACGTGCAAGCTCAAGTACTAAAATAATAGAGATAACCACTGCAGAAATTGGCAGTACGGCTGTGGAATGAAGGTCTGTAACAATTTTATAAATCGTCGGATTGTGACCCTTTAAACTATCGGATAAGCCATTAATATTGCGTGTATCTAAGGACACTAATGCTTTCAACATGTATTTGATCATCCCGGTCATCATGGCTTTTTCACGCTTCCTTTAGTAGCCGTAACGTTAGGGGTGACAGTTGCACTGGGACTAGCTTTAACGCTGGAGCTAGCGGTCGGTGTAACTGTTACTGTAGAAGTAACTGTGACGGTGGGGGTCACCACAGGGGTAGGAGTAGAGACTGGGCGCATGGCAACCGTAGCCAGCGCTAGCACGATCAGGATTTGAATAACCCCTAACACGATTACAGCTCCCATGGGGGCAGGATGATGTAGCCAGACAGGTGCTTTACCGGCTACACCAGATGTGCCTTGAACCTGAGTGTGGAGCTTGGGTTGGGGTATGGCCTGAGCTTGAGGCTCAAATGCGGCCTGAGGCTTCGCCTGTTGTACTACAGACTGAGGAGTGGTCTGAGGTGCAGGCTGCTGCAGGGGCATAGGATTTTGGTCAATGGCCGGATTAACAGTTAACCAAGGATTGACCGCTGGTACCTGTTCACTTGGAGGCGGATCAGGAGAAAAAACTTCACCAATCTCAGGTTCACTATCGCGGCGTCCTAACCCAGGTAAGCGAAACCCACGTTTAGGGGCCACAGCCTCAACCTCAGGTGCCGGAGGATCAGCCAGGCCAGAAATATCACTTGCGCCAAGTGCATCAACAGCCCAATCAGATAAAGCACGATACGTCGCAGGATGATCAACAATCTCATCTAATAAGTCATAGCTAAGATGCTGCCTATCAGACGCGATCGCCCAAAGTTGCTGAGCAGTCAAATCCTTATCAAGCCTCATAACAAACCCTCTTCCCTTTTAGAGCTTTGGCCATATAACAGCCGTAGCCTTATCGACTTTTCCTTTAGCGGGCATCTCAACTACCCACAATGAAGTGTCCGTAGCTATAACCTCGGTCCCGTCATTGTGGGGAATATGTAAGCGGTAAGTGACCATCACTCCCACACCAATAACGTGGCCGTCATTAGTGGAAGTAGCTGGCTCACCAACGTCTAGTACCTCAATCCAAGCCCCCGGAATCTGGCCAGACATGCTTTGCCAGATCGGTTCTTGACTAGCTACAGCCTTGCTGCAAATCTTGCTAAGACGTTTTTCACGCTGTGAAGGGCTCTCAGTTTGCTTCCAGGGCACTACTGCTTTAACCGTGGTGATTGCCAAGGTTTTTTGTGCTTGGGTGGGGTTAAAATCTTTCGAATACCCATCTATCTGGGTAGGTGAAGCCCCCTCGCCACTCTCGCTAGGCTCGTTAGCCTCGCTACTGGTGGAAGCTGAAGCTGTTAGAGCAGGCTTTAGCGCAGCCTTTTCTTCTTTTCCGTGGTTGAAAGCTGCCCAAGCTAGAAAGCCGCCCAACCCAATAACCACAACCAATATGGCCACAATCAAAGCCACTAAACCACGCTGACGACCAGTCACCACATTTCACCACCTATCAGTACCAGTGTGGGTTGCGCGATAGCCACTTATTCCAAGCGGCACAAGGCGAACCATAGTCTTCACGGTTTTTTATATATTCCAGACCCCACTTAATTTGCGTTACCGCGTTGGTGCGCCAATCGGGGGCAATCGAGCTCATCTTGTCGGCTGGTAAAGACTGAGGGATTCCATACGCACCCGAGTCAGGGTTTTCAGCCGCATAATTCCAGCCAGATTCGCCATTCCAGAGGTTTACAAGGCACTGGTATTGGCCTTCATCCCACCCATAGGCGGGCAGCATTGATTTAGCAGCCGCTTTAGCTGCATCTGGAGTTAAAGGCCCACCCACACCCTTATAGCTCCCGCCGGGGTCAACAATCGAGGAGCCGCCAATCTTTTTAATCTTTAGCTTTGAGTGTGGGTTATGCTTGATAATGGCCTGACCAGTAGATACTAGTTGGCTTAATGCGTCGGCAGTGTAGTTCGTTACGAAGTACTCGTTAGTGCCATAGTTTTCAACGGTTATAGAGCCGTTAGCTGATACTTGGCCTATATAGGCCACATGCCCGAACTGCGCATGCCAACGCCCGCCCTGAGAGCCGGGCTGGAACGAAATAATGTCACCAGGGCTTGGTTTATCAGTCTTAACCCAGCCAGGCAGGGCCGTGGGAAGGCCCCATTGGTAGCCGTTACCACCGCTAGGGGTAGTGTTGTGGTTAACGTGTTTCCAAGGCTCGTGTAACACCCCGTCATCGCGGTTAACTCGCCAAATCACGAAGTCCGTGCAGTTACCAAAATAGTAGCCAGTAGCATTGTTTGCTCCGTTAAAGGGCTTGTCTTTATATGGGTAATCATTACCCATGCCATTAGCCACCACACCCGCAACGGCCACAGTAGCTTCAGCTTCTTTTTTAGTTTCCTCTATACCGGTAATCCAGGATGGTAAAAAACTAGAAATTAGTGACAATACTAACATAACTAGTGTGAGGATAATACAGATTGCCAAAACAGCGCCAGAAATTTTAGCTACAACTAAACCTATAATTCTAGAGATTATCCCAGCTACGTTCCTAGCCGCCCAGTTGACCACTCTCCTAGCTGCACGTGCGGGTGCGGTTTTACCGGTAGCTAGTTCTTTGTAAACCTGGCGGCGGGCTTGACGTTTAGAACGGGCCCCAACTACGCGGCTAGTTAGGCTATTAACCTGGGCTTTAGTGGGCTGACCAAGGGCTTTTCGCGCAGCATTATTGACTTTACCGTCAACTTTAGTGCCTACCTTTTTACCGATAGAAGTCCCAGTGCTGTGACCCAGGCTAGAAGCGTTTTTCAGGCTAGTTTTAACCGCCCCACCCTGACTATCAGCCAAGGTAACATCATTATTCCTATTGTCGACGGGGGCTTTGATCTGTTGCTTAAGTACATCATAACTGGTTTTTCCTACTAACTCAGCGCTTTTAAAACCAACTTTTGCGCCAAACTTAGTTACCTTAAAAGTTTTTTTGAAAATGCTGGTTATGCGTGGGTCTATATTCAGGCTACTGTATTTATCTTGCGTGACAATCGTGTTAGATGATTGTCTAAAGTTCAGTGCCATCTAGAACACCTCACCAAACTTTGTGGTGTAAAGCTGGTAAAGCTTAGTTGAAGTAGGAATACGCGAGTCAAACGGCACCATGGCCACACCCATCTTCAACAACCCACAACCAGGCCCAACATTTTGGAAATAGCTACGGTGTTTATCCGACCAGTGGAACAAAGACTGTAGCGTAGAAGCATCAGTAGCAGTCTGGTTAAGCAACACCAGACTGTCAGAGTTAGCCAACATAAGCCGGGCACGCTCACTAATCAGCAGCTCTTCAATATTTTGAGTTAAACCAGTTGGCATCAACCCGTACTTACGTGCACGCTTCCAAATCATCTGGCAATACGCGCCCGCGTATTCGTTAGAAAACAGCAGGTGGAACTCGTCAATATAAAGCCAGGTACGCTTACCCAAGCTACGGTTAGCCTGTACCTGAGCCCAAATCTGCTCCAAAACCACCAACATACCAAACGTTTTCATGTCCGATCCAAGCCGGGCGATGTCGTAAACGATCACGCGGTTAGACGTATCAACGTTGGTTTGCTGGGAGAAACCAGAAAACGAACCAGAAGCGTAAAGCTCTAGGGCGGTAGCGATCGCTTTAGCCTCGTCTTCAGGCTGAGCGTTTAACTCTTCAAACAAGGTGTTAAGTGTGGGAGGAAGCGCCCGCTTATCTTGCAAGAAATGCCCGTAAATGCGTGTCACGCACCGGTCAATGATCGAGCGTTGAACCGGGGTCAGGCCACCAGCCCCACCAATAAGCACTTCACACAGAGACAAAATGAACTCGGCTTTAAGCTTGATTGGGCTACCATCATCGGCGTTGGCGTCACGGTCCATGTGCAGCGGGTTGATACAGGCAGTAGAACCAGCGCTAATCTCGATACGCGTTGCCCCCATAGCATCACCCAAAGCCACATACTCTTTTTCTGGGTCAACAATGATGATGTCATCATCTGTGCCAAGGAAAGTTTGGAAAGCTTCGCCCTTACCAAACTGGCTCTTACCGGCACCAGTAGTACCCAGGATGAAAGCGTTACCGTTCATGGTGGCAGTTCTAGAACCCACCACCAGGTTTTTAGAGATCGCGTTAACCCCGTAGAACCGCCCGCCAGGCTGCAACAGTTCTTGGGTAGTGAAGGGCACCATCACGGCCACGGTAGCCGTGGTCAGGGTCCTGAAAATAGGTAACCTACACACCCCCAGGGGAAGGACCGCGTTAAGCCCATCTTCTTGCATGTATTTCAGGGTTTCAAAGCCGCAAGACTGTTTACGGCCCGCAGCGCGTACCTGTTCAACAGCCTCAGCTAGCTCTTCACGGGTTTTGCCTGAAACGCCAATAACAATCGTGGTAGTGAACAGTTTCTCGTTACTAGACTCAAGCTGTTCACGCAGTTCTAGAGCCTCTTGACGTGAAGCAACCAGTTCGTGAGGAATAGATTCCTCACCATTACCCTGCTTACGGGCTTTACGTAGCTCGTTACTACGCTGCATTTCCATCTCAGCGATCTGGCGTTTAACCAGGTCCAGGCCCTCGGCATGGTCAAGCGGGCGGAAATGTACCGCCAGGGCCAGCTCACAAGTCAGCTCGCTAAGGTCCTTCATTAACCGGTCTGACAGCCAAGCAGGCAAGTCACGTAAAACCAGGGTCTGATAGTAAGAATCATGTTCGTTAGAAAACGTGATCGTGGCAGGATTTTCCCGAAAATCAATAGCCCAAGGACTGACCACGTCTTTAGTGGTCAAAGTAGAACCAACCAAGTCGTTATAAGTGAAACGGAAAGGCTGGTCAGGGCGCAAAATATCATGCAGCAACCTGACGCGTTCTTCACCGCTAACCCGCTCAGCCCTGCAACCACCAACTGAACGCAGCTGGGCTATGCTTTCCGTGGCCACACGCGCCAAAACCGAAGTCGCATGCTCAAAATCATCAGCCTCAACCGTGATAGTCACATACTTATCAGTGACCGTGTTGTTACGCCCCGCAGCCAGACGCGCGTTAATCAGGTCGTTATACTCCCACCGGTACTCATCACGTCCATCACCACGAGGTGAAAGCGAGACAGCTTTACTAAGTGTTTCACGGTCAAGGTGGCGGTTAACTACCGTTAACTGTACTGACTGGCCAGCATCAAAAGAGTTAATGAACTGGGCATACTGCTCAATAATGCCCTGCTGGTCATCCTCAGGGGCCAGCTGGTAGTCAATGTCTTCCAGTTTTAACGTAACCGAGTAATGACCGTCCCCTAGCACGCAAATACCAGTATCGGTCATAGCCTCATACTGGAGGGCTTTTTGAGCCGTGTTGCGTTTAACACGCGAAACGTCCTTCTCGCTACGCTTGCGTTTACCGGTCAAGTTCGAGGCTTCTGATGACGTCTCGTTTTGGCGGTTTTTGTTTGCGAAGAACATCCGCTGACCTTTCTGACGCGATCTCAGCAGAAAGCTGAGGGTCTTGCGCATACACGCGCAGTTGTGGATTCCAGTTAAAACGCCACACATAACCCGCGTAACGCTCAAACGGTAAACCTTTAGGCCTGATCCACCCAACAGCCACAAAAGGCATAGTTAAAAGCGCAGTTAGCCACGAACCAAGTGACTCCTGGCCAATCAAATAACAAGCAGCGTAAACACTGCTAACAACCACAAGGCCGCTAGCGGCGCAAGCTAGCTGACGCCAGCTCATGCCAAGCATTACTTTTGATTGGTATGCGGTGATTTCTCGGTAGACCTTGATTTCAAGGGCCATAATTTTTATGACAACGTGATAGTGCTAAACAGCTGGGCTGCTGCCACGATTAAGCCGCCACCAACAGCCTGCCAAACACCAGACTGGATTTGGGGTCCCTGGTGGTCACGCAGGCCGCCAGCCAGGGTGATAACACCCCACACGGTCCACAGGCCGCCACCGATAGTTGCGAACTTAACGAAGAGACTCAGGGCCTGGCTGAGAATTGCAGTTCCACCAGTAGCCGGGGCGGCAAGAATCATTTCAGTAATCATTTCAATCTCCTTGATAAATCAACAGCACTAACCATCCGGCTGGGTGATCGCGCTAACCCTGGATCATACACGCATATGCGCATATGCGTGTATGTGTATTAAAGTTGTTGACCTCTGCAAACCCGCTGTGAGCAGGGGAAACTGAGGTTGCGGCCTAAGTGAGACAGGTTCAAACACTTATACCCGCTTTTGCGGGGAACCGTAATAAACACAATCGCCACCTTCCTGCCTTATCCCTGCTTCCGTAGGGAAAACAACAACGTTTTAAGGAAAATGGGGAGAGTTTGACCTGGTAGCTCCAGTGGTGGGGCTGCCAGTGCTTTAGTGTAGTACTCGAAGGCTAAAATTTATCCATTATTAACCCTTAGTGATGCTCACCATATCCCCCGCTTGAAGGGTGCCTGAATTTTAAGTGGGACCTTGGCTTTCAGCAGCGCCGGATCTAGCGGCGACTGCTAGGCAGCTTCAGGGGGCGAATAGGTTTTTTGTATGGCAGATATTGCGGTGGAAGCTCGCCAGCTTAAACGCAGCTTTAACAAAGGCAAGTTTGTGGCTGTTAACGGATTGAGCCTAGACATTAAATACGGCCAGATTCACGCCCTGCTAGGCCCTAACAGGGCAGGTAAAACCACTACCGTAAAAATGCTAGCCACTTCTACAGTCAGACAGTGGTAGCCGTCAAAATCGCTGGCGTGGATGCGGTTAAAAACCCAACCAGTGCCCGGCGTAAGTTAGCCCAGGTACTGCAAGACGTACAGTTAGGCCAATGCGCTAGAGTTAGCCGACCAGATCAGCCTGATTGGCGCGGGTAAGCTGGTTATTAGTGGCCAGGTGCAAGACATTGCCGCCTATGCGGGGTTTGACCGCTGCTCTACTTTCACCCTGACCCCAGCCCAAGACAGCCACCTGAAGCTAAGCGAGTTACTGCCAGGCGCCGTCGTACACGAACGCAGGCCGCTATCCGCCCAGTGGCTGCACACTATCTACTGGCCACAATAATGCTGGTGGCTACCTTAACTACCATGTTGATCCAGTATTTAGCACAGCGTGCTTGGGATGGGGTTGATCCTACTGCTGCTTGGCTGCGTGGTGGGTCGATCGGCATGTGGACCACGGTTACCGCAGCGGCCTTGTTTGGCATGCTATGAAACGGTTGCGTCAAGGTTTACGGCGTGAGGCCCTCTAGCCCGGGCATAAGCAGGAGAACATGATGAGCACTAAAACAGCGCGGGTACAGGCCATGGCGGTGTCAGCTGGGGCGGCCATAGAGCCAGTTCTATGAAATTTTTAGGGCTTCTATGAAGTAAAAATGCCTAAAAAACGGCTTCTATGACATAGAAACCCCCTTCTATGACATAGAAACAGGGGTCTATGACATAGAATTAGCTCTATGATCAACGATCTTGAGGACCTCAAGGTTGATACTTGCCAAGTCGATGCTGACGGCAAAACACTCGAAACATTCAACGTTCCAGATGCAGATGGTCAGGTTGTGGCTGGTAGTTGCCGGGAAGATCTAGATGAAGAACTAGTCTCCCGTTATATTGCCGCTGTACGTGAAACCACCCCGCGACTGGTTAACGAAAACGACACGGATGTCCTTTACTACACTGGCGTCGTCGCAGACCGTGCGGGCACAGAGCTCACGGTGGCTGGCCTATATGCGTTAGGTGAGTACCCACAGCGGCTTCTACCTCACCTGACACTTACAGCGGCAGTTGAAGGTAGAGGTGATGAACGGGCAGTTAACCGCCGCGATTTCACTGGAGCCCTACCGGTAATTCTCGACGACGCCCTGGAATGGGTTAGGCAAAACGTAGAATCAAAACAAACCGTCACTAGTAAAGGTGACGGCAACACAGAATATGCACTGCCCATGGTGGCAGTGCGCGAGGTGATCGCTAACGCACTGGTTCACCGTGATCTGTCTGAAGCCTCGCGTGGCAAAGGCATTGATCTGAGAATCACCCATGACGGATTCCGCCTGACAAATCCAGGCGGCCTGTGGGGGATCACGGTTGACCGGCTTGGTTCTGGTGAACACCCCGCAGTAAATGAGAAACTCTATCAGATCTGCCGCAACGTCCAAGGCCATAATGGGCGCGTTATTGAGGCCATGGGTACAGGGATTCGTGAGGCGCGTCGGGAACTGCGTGACGCCGGAATGGCTGAGCCACGCTTTTATGACAACGGGGTGTCCTTCACGGTGCGTTTCCCGAACTCGGCCCTAATTCCCGACGGCGATCTGACCTGGCTTGGTGGGCTCGGCTCAACTTTGGGCTTGAACCAGAACCAGAAAAAGGCGCTGGTAGACATGCGCCACGGTCGTATCTGGAGCAACAGCGACTACCGCGACCAGTTTGGCGTGAGCGCTGAGCAGGCGCGAAGTGAGCTGCGTGAACTTCTGGAGCGGGGCCTGGCCATTGCCACCGGCCAGCGCCGCTGGGTGCGCTACCAACTCGCACAAAATCACCAGCACTAAAAACTCACGCCTGCCGATCGGGACAGTACCCGGGGCAGGCGTGAAATTATGTGGCTTAAAGGCCGAGGCAACTAACTACATGTAACTACTTGCCAGACTTAGCGGCTTGAGCCAAAACCGTGGCGCGAACCGTAGCCGCATCCACATAACCCGGCATGACGGCGTCGCCAATAAAAGCAAAAGGCGTGCCGGTAATACCCACGTTATAGGCATCCTGACGCGACTTCTTAACCGCATCAACATTAGCCTGAGAGTTCATGTCAGTCTTGAACTTAGCCAGGTCGGGCACGCCCGCCTGCTTAGCCAAAGCCACCAGCGACTCCTCAGTGTAGGTGGGGTGATCGCCATCCTTCGCACTGGCATAAGCCGCATGCTCAAACTCCCAGAACTTACCCTGGGCTGCCGCCGCCAAACCAGCCTGGGCCGCCAGCGGGGAAGTGGGGCTGATCTGCGCCAAATCATGCCACTCTATACGCAAAGTACCGTTATCGATTAAATCCTGCAGCTGCGGCTGTACCTGCTTAGCGAACTGCGTGCAGTACGGGCAGGCAAAATCGGAGAACAGCACCATGGTCACCTTCGCGTCCGGGCGCCCCAAAGCACGCGGGTCGTCGCTCTGGCGGCGGGCGGCATTAGCGATCACCTGCTTGGCGGCCTCCTGGGTGGGTTCACTTAGCGCCTGGGGAGTCTGGTTAGTGCCGACGTCGCTCTTAGCGGCGCCAGCCTGAGTGCCCGTGGTGGCGGTGGATTGAGCCTGACCGGTGGTGGCCTCCTTATCGCCCCCCACTGCCCATAGCGTCACCAAAGCGCCCAACAGCAGCGCGATCACCATGCACAGCACCACGATCAGCTGCTTCGCCCGCATCAGCTGCTTTTCCAACTCAGCTGCGGTTTTACTGCCGGTGGTTTTAATTTCCGACGTCGTAGCGGTAGGTTCACTCACTTAGCGGTCTCCTTCTCCTGGGCCTCAACCTCGTCACGTGCCGCAATGAATGCGGCCACGCAAGCACGCACATCCGCCTCACAGTGGGCGGCCGACAACTGCACCCTAATACGGGCCTGGCCGCGCGGCACAACCGGGAAGGAGAAAGCCGTGACATACACGCCGTGCTCCAGCATGGCGCTAGCGATCCGGGCGGCCTTAACGGCGCCGTCGTCACCAGGGAACATAACCGGCGTGATCGGGTGAGAACCAGGCAGCAGCTCAAAACCAGCCTCAGCCATAAGCTGACGGAACAGCTGGGAGTTAGCACGCAGCTGGGCGCGCTCGGCGTCAGCGTGGCGGGCAATCTCCACCGCCTTAGCGCTACCACCCACCACAGCCGGGGCCACAGTGTTAGAGAACAGGTAAGGGCGGGCGCGCTGACGCAGCAAATCCACCACTTCCTTAGGGCCACTAATGTAACCACCGCTAGCCCCACCCAGGGCCTTACCCAAGGTGCCGGTCAAAATGTCTACGCGCCCGCGCACTCCTAGAAGCTCGGGTGTGCCCGCGCCGGTGTCGCCCACAAAACCGGTGGCGTGGGAGTCATCAACCATCACCAGGGCCCCAAACTCATCGGCCAAATCGCAAATCTCAGGCAGGGGAGCGTAGTAGCCGTCCATGGAGAACACGCCGTCGGTGACAATCATTAGCCGCTTGCAGCCATTAGCCTTCGCAGCCTCAAGCTGTTTGCGCAGGTCAGCCATGTCTGCGTTGGCGTAGCGGAAACGCTGAGCCTTGCACAGGCGCACGCCATCAATAATGGAGGCGTGGTTGAGGGCGTCAGAAATAATGGCGTCCTCCTTGCCTAGCAGCACATCAAAAATGGCGCCGTTGGCGTCAAAACAGCTGGAGAACAAGATAGTGTCATCCATTCCCAGCCACTGGGAGAGCTGCTCCTCCAGCTGAGTGTGGGGGGTCTGGGTGCCGCAAATGAAACGCACAGAGCTAAGGCCAAAACCCCAGCGGTCTAGCGCCTCATGGGCGGCCTGGGCGATACGCGGGTCGCCCGCTAAACCCAGGTAGTTGTTAGCGCAGAAATTTAGTGAATCCCCGGCGGTGGTGGCGATGTGGGCGCCCTGGGGGGTGGTGATTACCCGCTCGTGCTTGGTCAGCCCGGCGGCGTCGATCTCGGCCAAGGTGGCGGCCAGCTCGTCTTTAAAAGTGAACATGAAACTTTCCCTTTGAATAATATGTGGTTATGCAGCAGCGTTGCTGGCGGTGGCGGTAGAAGTGGTGGCGCGGTGGGGCCAGGCCCTGGTGTGCCGGCGCCGCGCCTAGCAAGACTGCAAAAGCAGCAAGCGCGCAAAGGCGGCGCCTGGACGCACCGGTGGGGTCAGGCAGTCCAGTCAATAATGACCTTGCCGCACTTACCTGAACGGGCGGCGTCGAAACCTTCAGCCCAATTCTCCGGGGTGACCCGGTGGGTGATCACCGAACGGATCTGGTCACGCAGCTGGGGAGAAGAGCCCAGCATGAAGTCAGCCTTGTACCAGGTGTCAAACATTTCACGACCATAAACCCCCTTAATGGTGAGCATATGGGTGATTACCTGGTTCCAGTTAATGTCATAGCTGGCGCTAGGCAGCCCCAGCATAGCGATGCGAGCCCCATAGTTACACACGTCCAGCATCTGGCGGGTAGCGCTAGGGGCACCAGACAGCTCCAGGCCAACGTCGAAGCCTTCAGTGATCCCCAGATCCACCATAACCTCGCGTAGGTCTTGCTCACGAGTGTTTACGGTGACGGCGCCGGTCACCTTAGCTAGTGACAGGCGGAAATCGGATAGATCAGTGATAACCACATTGCGAGCGCCGGCGTGCTTAGCGATAGCCGCGCACATAACCCCAATCGGGCCCGCGCCGGTGACCAGCACATCCTCAGCGGTCAGGGGGAACTGTAGGGCGGTGTGTACAGCGTTACCGAAGGGGTCAAACAAAGCCCCCAGGTCAGGGTCAATGTGGTCAGCCTGTAGCCACACGTTACCGGCGGGCACAACCACATAGTCGGCAAAGGCGCCGTCGCGGTTAACCCCAATGGAGTTAGTGTGCAGGCACATGTGGCGTCGCCCAGCACGACAGTTACGGCAGCGACCGCAAGTAATATGCCCCTCCACACTCACGTGCTGGCCGGGGGTTAGACGCAGGCCGTTAACCTCACCCACACCATCCATGCCGGAGACGCCCGGGCCAACTTCCACGATCTCACCGTAGAACTCGTGGCCTAAAGTCTGGGGTGGGTTAAGCATTTCAGCTGCAAAATCATCCCAGCCGGCTAGGTGCAGATCCGTGCCGCACAAGCCAGTGCGCATTACGCGGATCTTCACTTCCCCAAAGCCAGGTGAAGGTTCAGGAACCTCGGTTAGCTCAAGGCCAGGGCCGGGGGCGGGTTTAATCAAGGCGCGCATGGCTGCTCCCAACTAAAAAGAGTTAACCCTTTAAGTTTAGTTCCCGACCTTGTTATTTAGTCGTAATTTTCGCTTGGCACTTGGAGTCGACGCCGCCCGCTCGCCACCCCGCTGCACCTAGGGCCGCTGCGCCTAGGGCTGCTGTACCTAGACGCGACACAAGGGTGCAGATGGTACGCAGCGGGGCGGGCCTGGCAGGCCGAGGCGAGCGGGCGGCGTCGCACTGCTATTCAGACTGCCAGGCGTTCCAGAGATTGGCATAATGGCCTTTTCTCGCCAATAACTGAGCGTGGCTGCCAAGCTCAGCGATACGCCCGTCAATAACCACCGCGATCCGATCGGCGTCGGCAGCAGTGTAAAGCCGGTGCGCAATAGCCACCACCGTGCGCCCCGCCATGAGACTCCCCAAGGCATTCTCAGTGGCGTGAGCAGTGGTGGGGTCAATCAGGCTGGTGGCCTCATCCAAAATCAGCGTATGCGGGTTAATCAAAGCAATACGCGCCAAAGCCAACTGCTGGGCCTGGGCTGGGCTAAGCGCATGGCCGCCTGAACCCACCGGCGTGTCTAAACCCGCCTCCAACTCATGAGCCCAGGTGGCGCCAATAGCATCCAGGGCCTGCCACAGCTGACTATCGCTAGCCTCAGCCGCAGCTAGGCGCAGGTTTTCACCCAAAGTAGCGACAAAAACATGGTGCTCCTGGGTGACCAGGGAAATTTCCTGATGCAGCACGTGTTCAGGCAGCTGAGAAACCTCCACGCCACCCAAAGTCACTGAACCCGAAGTGGGCGGGTGAATACCAGCCAGCATTCGCCCCAACGTGGATTTACCAGAACCCGAGGGGCCCACAATAGCCAGCCGCTCACCAGGAACCAGATCCAAATCAATATGGTGCAGCACCGGGTGGCCCTCGCGGTAAGCGTAGGAGACGTCACGCACCTTAATACGATTATCTTCAGGCAGCTCATCGGTGGTTTCAGTTTCGGTAGGCACCAACTCCACGCCCACAATACGCCCAAAGGCAACCGTGGCGCTTTGCACCTCATCGAGCCACACAATCAGATCAAACACCGGCACGCGCAGGTTAAGGCCATACAGCGCCATAGTAGTGATTGCCCCCAGGTCAACCAGCTGATGCTGGTGCAGGTACAGACCCAAAACCAACACCGCCAAGGGCGAGAGCAAAGTGAAAATATTTAGCCAGAAAAACGCCTTACCACGCAGCGCACCGGCATAAATTTCCACCGCAAACAGCTCTTTAGTGCGAGTAAACAGGTAATGGCTGCGGCGCGCCCCCAGATTAAAGGCGCTAACCGTGTCAATCTGGTCAATACTTTCAGTAATTACCCCATCAATAGTGGCGTACTGGGATCCAACCGTACGGTAGGCGGGCACGGCATAGTGCAAATACCAGCGCACAGCCGGAATACAGGCCAGCAGCGGCAGCCAAATAGCCAGGCTCAGCAGCGGCGCGGTGATTGTGGCCGCAGCTAAAGTCACCACCAAGGTCACCGCCAGCGTCATCAGCCGGGCAATACCGCGTTGAATCACAAACTGTAGTGAACGCAGATCATGCTGGGTGCGCCCCAGCAGGTCACCCGTGCCCGCAGCCTCAATCACCCCCAAGGGTAGGCCAGTGATTTTAGCCAGCAGATCTTCACGCAGCTGGGCGAAAATTATTTGCCCCAGCACGCGCGCACTCCACTCACCCAGGCCCGTACACACCATGCCCACGCCGGTAAGCACCAAAGCCCACACCACCAGGGTAGTTACCTGGCTGCTCAAAGCGCTGGTGGGGATAGTGGCGCTCGCGGAGGTCACTAGGTTGACGATTTTGCCCACAATACGTGGAATCATCACGCCGGTGGCTGCCCCGGCCAGCTGCACGGCGGTTACACCGGTCAGTGCCAACCAGTGGTGGCGCATCAGGCCGGCGGCAGCGCGTCCCGACTGGCGCGAGTTAGCTACAGGAAGTCGTTTCATCAGCGCTCCTGTCCGTGGTTGGGCTCGCTTTGGATGCCCTGGGCGCGCTCAACTACCGCCCGGTAGGCGGGCACCTGCTGACGCAGCTGGTGGTGGGCGCCACGAGCCACCTCGGCGCCGTCGTCATCAATAAAAATAACCTCATCGCAACGCCCCAAAATCAGTGGCGAAGCGGTAGTAATAACCGTGGTGCGTCCGGCGCGCTCAGCAGCCAAATCGGCGGCAATATTGTTTTCAGTGTGCGAATCAAGCGCGCTAGTGGGCTCCAACAGCACCAACACGGGGGCATCGGTTGCCAGGGCACGGGCCAAAGCCAGACGCTGACGCTGACCGCCAGAAATATTGCGGGCCTTCTCATTCAAAAGCCCATACAGGCCACCCACCGAATCCACCAGGTCATCGCTGTGGGCCAGGTCCAAAGCCTGCTGAGAGCGGGCCTCAAGCTCGCTGGGCAGATCAGCAACAGGGCTTGTGGCTATCACCCCCGAATTGGCGTACCCCTGCTGGGCCACCAACTCCAAGGTGCCTTGCGCCTGGGGCTTGGGGGCGTCATTACCCAGCACCGCCTGGTAGAGCGGGCCGGCAAAAGCCTGGGCGGTGGTAGGTGAAACCACCACAGTGCGACGCACCTGATCCAGCGGCAGGCTACGCAAATCTACCCCATCAAGGGTGACAGTATCGGCGTCGTCGAAACGGCCCAGGCGCATGGCCAGGGCGGCGCTAACCTCGGGGGAGGGGGCCACCAGCGCAGTTAACTTACCGCCGGCGATAGTGACCCCGCTGGCGCCGTCATGCAGCGCCCCTAGCGAGTTAAGCTCAACTAGCTGGTTGGCCTGGTCGTTTACGCGCGGCTGGATGTTCAGCAGGCGCAGCACCTTACGCATAGACACGCGTGTGAAGGCGTTGATCACCACCAGCTCGGTGATAGCCCGCATGGGCAGCAGCAAGAAACTGGTGTAACCAAAGAACGTCAGCAGCTGGCCTGGCTGTAACTGTCCAGAGAGCACCTGCTGAGCGCCCAAAGCCACCACGGCGGCGGTCAGCAGGGTGGGGGCGGCCTCAGAGAAAACCGCCAGGGCCGCCTGGGAGGGAGCGGCTTCAATGCCCGCCTGCTTAACGCGCTGGGATTGGGCCCGGTAGCGCTCGTTGAAGGCGTTCTCGCCGCCAATGCCGCGCAGGATCCGCAGGCCGACGACGGCGTCCGTGGCCACGTTGGTGAGCTCACCGTTTTCTTCACGGATAGTGCGGATACGTTTTTCGATTAGCTTGGAAATCCAGCTGATAAGCACCGTGATAATGGGCAGGGCAACCAGGATAGTTAAACCCAGCGACAGAGACTGGGCCAGCATCAGGTAAATCACCAGTATCATCGCGGGCACATAAGCCAGCAGGTTGCACAGCGACACCATCCACATTCCCAGGTTTTCTGGGTCGTCACCGGTTGTGGCCACAGCGTCACCCAGGGAAATGTCGCGTTTCATGGCGCTACCAAGCTGGCTGGTTTTGCTTAGCAACATGCGCATAACCAAAGTCTCATGCATAACTATTAAGGTCGTGTAGTTCAGGGTGCGCCAAGAACCCACCAGGGAAGTTATTAGGCATAGTAGAACCAGCCCGGTTACTGTGCCGCGTAAGCTCACCCCGGGGGTGAGGGCGTCGTCGAGCAGGGTACCTAGCAGCTTGGGGATTAAGGCAAACCCAATGCCTTGAAGCAGGGTTAAAACTAGGCAGAGGGCCAGAATTTGCCAGGATTTCTTGTATAAATAGCGCCAAATACCGCCAGCTGTGGTGGGTAGAGGATCCGGCAGCTGTTGGGAGCGACTAAAAAAATTTACGTACCTGCTGGTAACCGATATTTTTTTCATGATCTCTACAGAAAGTAGGGCTATGTAAAAGTAGGGGAGAATTTACCCTAAAATTAAAAACAGCCCGCGGCCAAAGTTTAAACAGTGACGGCGAGCTGCTGGCGCGCCCGAAGGGACTCGAACCCCCAACCTTCTGATCCGTAGTCAGACGCTCTATCCATTGAGCTACGGGCGCATGTCGTTTCCGACAAGAAAGAACTTTACACACCTATATGCGCGAGCGCAAATCCAAATACTGTGACGCTAGACATACTAGGTTTTGAGAATAAAAAGGTGGGGGGCGACTCTTTCGAGCCGCCCCCCACAGGGGTTAAATCAACGCGTTAGCCGCGCTGTTTAACCGAGATCAGGCCTCGCTACCGGCCTCAGCGTCGCGACGCTTGCGCAGGGCCAGGGCGCCTGCACCAGCTGCGGCCAGGACCAGCGCACCAATGCCGATGGCGATGGTGGTACCGGTGCGGGCCAGCGGCTCGCGGTTGTCGTCGCCCTTACCGGGCTTACCGGGCAGAGCAGAGGGCTTGCCGCTGGGCTTACCAGGCAGGGCCGAAGCCGAGCTGGAAGCGGACACACTCGGAGCAGCGGTGGGCTGAGCCGGGTTGGTCGGAGCAGCGGAGCCAGTGGGCTGCGCGGTCGGAGCGGCAGAGCCGGTGGGCTGCGCGGTGGGGGCAGCAGAACCGGTCGGAGCGGCGGTGGGGGCAGCAGAACCGGTCGGAGCAGCGGTGGGCTGCTCGGTGGGGGCAGTGGTGGAGATGCGCAGCTCGGCTACGCCAACCTTGCCGCTGTTGCTGGTCAGGGTGATGCGCACGAAGCGGCCCTTAGTACCAGACTTGAGGGTCAGGTCCTGGGGAACCATTGCTTCGCCGCTGAGGCTGCCAGAGCCAGCGTCGGTCCAGGTCTTACCGTCAACGGAGACCTCGGCCTTCCAGCCGGTGGCAGGCATGGAGTCCACGCCGTCGTTGCCCTGGTTGGGTACGTACTGCACCTTGGAGATGTTGTAGTAGTCCATGCAGAGGTCCATGGTGATCGGGGCGCCAGAGGAAACCGCAGCGTAGGTGAAGACGTTGTCGTCAACCATTGCCTTAGGCTTGCCGTTACGCGGGTCAGCGTCAGAGGTAGAAGCGTCCGCAGTGGCAGTGGTAGCGGCGGCGGTAACGTCGCCACTGATCCTGGGCAGGCAATCGGTACGATCCCACTTAATGTAATCGCTACGACGCCAGTCAATGGTGAAGTCGTTGCTCGCCCAGATGTTGTACTGCTCAAGCTTGGTGGTGTCAGCGCCGGCGGGGGCGTTGAGCTCCCACAGCTGGTAAGTACCTTCAGGAGCCTGCTGGAGCTGGTTGTTAGCGTCCAGGTAGGAGCCGTCCCAACGCACCAGGCGGGTGCTAGTGCGGTTCCAACCCTTGTCACTCATGGAGATGAAGACCTTGTCAGACAGGACCTCGTACTTGCCGTCGTCGGTCTTGCGCATGGCCACCAAACCGGAGCGGATCAGCGGTACGTCAGCCTTGAAGTAGACGTGCGGACGGTCGTTGAACATGGTGAACTGGTGGCCAGCCTTGTTAACAACCTTCAGCTTCTCGGTAGCCAGAACCGGACCGGTCTTGTACAGGGTCTTGGACTCGGCCAGGTTACCGCCCACACCCACGAACGGGATGCGCAGGGTCTGAGCAGCGTTGTCCGGGGTCAGGGTGACGTAACCACCGTAGAAGTCACCGTTGCCAATGCCAGCGGGAGCGCTGACCTTGACGGCAATCTTTGCGGAAGAACCAGCCGGAACGGTTACCGAGGTGCCATCGGTGGAAACGGTGGCGCCGTTGGTGGTGCCACGGGTGGGCTTGGAGGACTCACCAGTGGTGGTGACGGTGTCCACGTGACCAAGCTTGTAGGTCACAGCCTCAGAACCAGAGTTGGTCAGGGTGATCTCGTGGGTCTTTTCACCGGCAATCTGCTGGCCCAGGTTCAGGCGAGAAACGCTCGGCAGAACCTTGGTGGAAGCAGCGCGGTAGACGTCGATCAGACCGGCACCCTGGCGGGCGGTGGGCTCAAGCAGGCTCTTGTCGCCGTTGCCCTCGCTCCACAGACGCGGAGAACCGGTGGACTGCAGACGTGCGCGCACGCCCTCACTGGTGCTGGCGTTCTTGGCGTCCTTGAGCTCAGGGTGTGCCTGCAAGATCAGGGCAGCTGCACCAGCAGTGTAGGGGGTAGCCATGGAGGTACCGGAAATGGTGTTGAACGGACCGCCGTGGTCAAGCGGCCAGGTGGACCAGATCAGACCACCGGGGGCGGCTACATCCGGCTTCATTTCCAGCTTACCGTTCAGACCCCAAGAGGAGAAGTCTGAAACCAGGCCACCGGTGCTGACCGGGCGGTCACCGAAGGTCTCACCGAAGGTGACAGTGGTGTCAGCCTTGAGGGCTGCACGCAGAGCGTCACCGTCAGCCTGGGTGATGGAAACACCAGGGATCTTTACCGGGTCTGCCGCGTTGGTTAGGTCCATACTGATGGTGCCGGCCTGGTTGTTGTCGATGATTACACCTACGGCGCCAGCCTTCTGAGCGTTAGCGGCCTTGGTGCCGAAGGTGCAGCCACCACGGCGGATAAGCACGTACTTGCCCTTGAAAGCGTTAGTGTCGCTGGGGGCGGTGCACAGCTTGCCGTCTTCAGAGTCGGCCTCACCGGAGGCAACGACCGGGTAAGCAACGTTGGAGCGAACGAAGTCGCCACCGTTGCTACCGACGTTGTAGAAGAACTTGTTGTCTACACCGGTGGCGGTGAAGTAGTAGTTGGTTTCGACGGTGTTGTCCACACTGGCGACAGTGATGGCCTCGGTGGCAGCACCAGGGGCACCCAGGGTCCACAGACCGTCGGCGCCGTCGTTACCCTGAGCGATAGCCACAACCACACCAGCGTCAACCATGGTCTTTACGGCCTTGGTGGTGGGGTAGTCGGGCAGAACCATGTAGGCAGCACCCAGAGACATGTTGACTACGTCCATGCCGTCCTTGGTGGCCTGCTCCATGGCAGTGATGATGATGTCGGTGCTGGTCTTGCCGTCGCAGCCAAACACACGGTAGGCACCCAGGGAAGCCTCAGGGGCTACACCGCGAACCTCGGTGCTGGAACCAGCGGCGCCGCCACCGGCAGCAATACCGGCAACGTGGGTACCGTGACCGCCACAGTCATCCGGAATCGGGTCCGGCTTGGGGTCGTAGGTGCCGTTCGCGCCGTAGTCGTCACCAACGTAGTCGTAACCAGCGATGACGCGAGAGTTCGGGAAGCCTACAGCGCCGTCAGCCTTGGCGCCGTCGCCCTTTTCACGGGAGGTGCCGGAACCAGAAACGCCGGTACCACCGAATTCACGGTGGTCAATGTCAATACCGGAGTCGATGATACCGATCTTGACGCCCTTACCGGTCAGGCCAAGTTCACTCTGAGCGCGGTCAGCGTTGGTCATACCCAGGGGAGCACCCCAGGAGTACTTGGTTTCACCTTCGCTGGTGGTCAGGTCCTTGGAGGTCTTGACCTCGGGACGCGGAACCTCGATAACGGGCTGAACCTTTACAACGCCAGGCAGCTTGGCCAGCTGAGCGGCCTGAGAGTCGCTGACGGCAACGGAAACACCGTTCCAGACCTGGTCGTAGTTGTTGGTGATCTTAGCGTTGATGCCGGCGTCCTTGATGGCCTCGGCGAGCTTGTCCTGCTGGGTTTCGATCGAGGACGCGCTACCACCGTCGGATACCGAAGGCGCAGACAGGGTTACTAGCCAGTGGCCGGGCACATTAGTGGCCTGGGTGCCATTGGCAAGCTGCAGGGCTGAAGTGAAAGTCCCTGACGGAATATTTGCGGTAGGAGATGCCACAACGGGAGCCGCAAGCGCGCAGGCAGTTGCCACGCTCAGCGTAAACGCCGTGATCCTCCTCCGGTTCAAACTGGGTTTGAGCACTGGTTTCTCCTTGCTATGCGGGAGTTTATGTAGATTAGCTACACAACCACCCTTAACCTTGCCACATCTCCAAGCGAAATTGTGGCTAGTTTTCATAATCTGAGACGTAAACCGGCGAATTTAATTATCAAAATTCGCCGGCTTATCGCATCAGAATCTCACTTAACAGTGACTTCAGTACTAGTGAGAATGTCTTTACCACCCTGCTTTAGGATTACGCTTAGCTTTGCGCCAGAAGGTACGTCCTTAAGCGAAACAGTGGTGCGGGTTTGTAGGTTAGCACTGACATTGTAGGGACCACGCCAGTAGCTGTACCAGTATGTGGAATTACCCTGCTTCTTAGTGGTCACCCACTTGATGGTGATCTGGTAGTCGCCCTTGAGGCCGTTCACCTGTACGACGGCGTTCTGGTTGGACACGGCATTGCCGACAATGAACACGCTCGCCTTGCTTTCCTGCTGGCTGAGCACGGTCACGGAGCGCTTGAACTCGGTGGAGTTACCAGCCTTGTCCTTGACCCGGTAAACCACAGTCTGGGTGCCCGGACGAGAGGTGTTCAGGTTGTTAACCACGGTGATGGACTTGGTGACGTCGCCGTCGCGGTCATCGAAAGCGGTAACGCCCTCAAGTGCGTTGAACTTAGCGCCGTAAGCCACCTTGGAGGTAGCGGGCATAGAGAAGACCGGGGCGGTCTTGTCAGCGCTGGAGGACAGCGCATCGCCGCTCAGCGAGCTGAACAGACGCACCGGGTAGGTCCAGGACTTGCCCTTAGCGGTGACCTTAACGGTGTAGGTGGCTACCGTGTTGGCGGCCGGCTTGGCTACAAGCTCGGGGGCTGCGAAAGCCACGCTCTGGTAGCCGGAGGACTCGCTGATGCCGGTGGTGCGGGCCGTGGGGCGAGTTACGGTGCCGTTGGGGGCGGTGATTTCCACCTGAGCGCCCTCAAGCAGCTTAGCTTCGCTGCTGAGAACCGAAAGCGACCACTCGGCGTCCTTGCTCATTAGCGAGTAGGGGAAGTAACCGGCAGCCGGCCATTCAATGGTGGCCGGGCGCTTCACCTTGGAGTCAGGCTGGGTGATAGAGCCGGTCTCGTAGGACATGTCGGCAAAGCGTGAGCCGTGCGCGTAGGAGAGCACCACCTGGTTGACGCTGGAGCTGCGGGCGGAGCTAGAGCGGCTAGCGCCTACAGCCGTGTAAACCAGGTTGGGGCTGAACATGTACATGCGGTGGCCCAGGCTGGGTACGCCCGAGTCGGCAGCCAGGTTGTCGGCGTGGTAGGCCATGGTGGCGGACTGCCAGGTGGTCCAAGACAGCAGGCCAGAGAGGGTGGAGCGGACGCCACCGGCGGTGCTGCAAGGCCAGGTGCCGTTAGGGCCAGGACGGAAACGACTGTTTCCCTTCTGGGTTTCAGGCTTTAGGCCGTGGCTGATGCCGCTGGCGGTGGTCATCGCGATCGAACCCTCCTGGGCTTCGCGGTGAATGGTCTCGTTGGGGCTGAGCTTGGTGGCGCCAATGTTGTTGAAGGCGCGCAAAGTGTTCAGGTAGTCAACGTAGCCCTGACGTGCATCCTGGGGCAGGGGTACGTAACTGCAAGAATCAGTAATCTGCGGGGCGACCTGCTTACCTAGGCTCTGCACCTGCTGGCCCAGCTTCTGGGCCTGAGACCAGGAGGTGGTCATGTCCACCACCTGCGGGGTTGCCGACGACGTAGCTGCCGGTAGGGCAGTGCCTGCCTTGGGGGAGGCGGCGGCAGTCGGAATTAACGCACTAGCGCTCATTGCTAGAGCGAGGGTGAAAACCCCGTATTTACGTAATTTCTGCATTATACCTACTAAAAATTAGCGAGCAGTACCGGAAAAATAGTTGCATCGTAAGCTTGAGGTAGACGCCAGTGAACCTGGGAAAGCTCTGAAAATGTCTGTGCAAACAGCTATGTTTTGGCGCAAATCTGGGCTGCTTGGGTGGCTAAAAGCCCAGCTGACGGGGCGGTGGCGAGGATGACGGCGCCAGCTTGGATGGCCTAGGCAGCTCAGGGAAACGGCTGCCCGAGGTAATAAAAAACCCCGCCGTAGCGGGGTTTGGTGGCGGAGACGGCGGGATTTGAACCCGCGAGAGGCTATCAACCTCAACCTTCTTAGCAGGAAGGCGCACTAGGCCACTATGCGACGTCTCCAAACGGTCAACGACCGCGACTAAGCCTAGCTTAAAAATCTCTCTCTAGCAAAGCGATTTTTAAACCGGCCGGCGGAGAGGAGGGGATTCGAACCCCTGGTGCCCTTGCAGACACAACGGTTTTCAAGACCGTCACATTCGGCCGCTCTGTCACCTCTCCAGCTGGACCTCCACAAACGCCACAGATCCTTATGCGTTTCCGGCGGTCAGCACGCGTAACTTTATCACGCACTACTAACGGTCTAACAGGCCATCTCGCAGTGCGCCGGGTAGTACCGGCCACACCGGCACGCGCGGAATCAAAGTGGCCTGCAAAGCGTGGTAAATATCCGGGTAGCCAGCCCAGGTGCGGGTGGAGGGCTGGTTGGCCTGATCTAGCTCATGCACCCAGGCCCCGGCCTGGTCTAACGGTGCGTTTTGCGGGTCAATTTTGGCCCGGGCAAAGGGGTCCCCACCACCAATAATGTATTGCTCACAGTAATCCCAGGCGCTGCGGTAGGCGTGCTCCAAATAGGCCATGCTGGTGGCCTTAGCGGCCAACGGTACTGGTTCGTTAACTAGCGCACAGTGCAAGGCGGCGGCGGCACTAATAGCCTCACAAGTCACCCAGTGCATACGCTCGTGCACCACCGGTGTGCCCACAAAATCAACGGTGTAAACAAAGCCGGGGGCGCCGTCGCGATTCCAACCATCAGCGCGCGAACGGGTAAACAGTTCCAAAGCAGCCGGCAGCATCCAATCCGGCGCCTCCAAACCAACCTCTTGCAAAGCCGCCCGCAACTGCACTGTCAGGCGAGCCCACTCCAGGCCGTGACCGGGGGTGATGCCAAAGGGGCGGAAGGGATGGGCTACCTCATCAATGTTGTAGTCAGGATCCGGCACCCAAGTGGTGCTGTAGTGCTCAGGGATACGCCAGCCGTGGGCGCGAGCCTGCTGGTTAATAGCAAAGTCCACAATCCCCAGGGCGCGCTCCAGCCAACGGTCATCACCGGTGGCGTCCGCAATAGCCAGGTAGGCCTCCACCGTGTGCATGGCGGCGTTAATACCCCGGTAATCCTCCGGGTCAGTGAAATCTAGGGCATAAGACTCGGTGGGCATGGACTGAGAGTGGTCAAAGAAGTAACGCTCATGCACCTCCAGGGCCCGCTTAAGCAGGGCCGTCGCCCCCGGACGCCCCGCCGCCAGGGCCGTAGCTGCCCCCAGTAGCACGAAAGCGTGCTGATAGCACTCTTTACGGGTAAAACCGGGGGCTGGGCGGCCATGGCCGTCCTCATCTAGCTCACCCTCAATGGCGCTAAACCAGCCCCCATTGGTTTCATCCCAAAACGCGTTAGTTAACGCCTGCACCCCATGGTCAGCGTAGCGTCGGCACCCGGGCACACCCAACAGCACGCCCACACTAAACACGTAGGTCATGCGCCCAGTAATCCACAGCTCTACCGGTCGGGAAGAATCAACGACGCCGTCGGGACCGATCCAGCCAAAACCACCGCTCACCCGGCTACGGCGCGCAAAATCCAGCAAAGCCTGAGTGTGCTGACCCAACCAGCGGGTGTGTTCGGGGGAACCAATCCATTGCAGCGCCATCGCGGCCTCCTGGTACAGATAAATATTTGCCTAGCGGCTCTTGCCTTAGCGGGCGTGCGTGGGCTGAAAAGCGCCACCAGGCAACAAAGCAGCAAGGCAGCAAGCTTGAGCAGCACCCACTATGGCGCCTGCTAGCCACAGCCTACCGTCAAAACCATTCCAGAAAGTAGCTTTATGCACATTTGGCAAGCTTTAGTGCTTAAAGCCTTGAATCAGCCTAAATTTAACCAGTAACCTACCGTGGATTTTGGCTACCTTTTGGAAGGAAACCCATGAGCTCGTCTCATCCCGGCCACAACCCGGCCGCAGCCTCATCATCTCCCGGTGCATCTGCCGGTTCTGGCGCATCCAGCTCCGGTGCGTCTGCCGGTTCTGGTGTACCCGGTTCCGGCGCATCCAGCTCGGCAGCTGCTGACGCGGCAAATTCTGCACAAGATCTAGACGCACTCATTTCCCAGCACTCTAGTGCCATTGACGAAGACTATTCCTTCGAAGCTGTTCCCACACAAAGCCGACGGTCATTTTGGGCCGTCGGTTTTGTTATGTTGGGCTTTACCTTCTTCTCCGCCTCCATGAGCGTGGGCGCCAAACTCGGCCAGGGCCTAAATTTAAATGGCTACATTCTGGCTGTGCTTATTGGCGGCGCAATTTTGGCGGTTTACACCGGCGCGCTGGGTTATATCGGCGCGAGAACCGGTTTGAGCTTTGACTTGATGTCCCAGCGTACCTTTGGAACTAAAGGTTCATTCCTGCCTTCAGCCCTGATCAGCTTGACCCAGATGGGTTGGTTTGGCGTGGGCGTGGCCATGTTCGCTAAACCCACCGCCGAGCTGCTGCACGTAAACGTGTGGGTGATTGTGATTATTGCTGGTGGGTTGATGACCGCCAGCGCCTACTACGGCATTAAAGCAATTGAGATTGTTTCGTTCATTTCCGTGCCCCTGATCGCTATTTTGGGCACCTACTCCATGGTTAGTGCCACTGCCGACGGCGGTGGGCTGTCTGCCATCTTCGCTAAAAGCACCGGCATGGGCGTGGTTAGCGCTGTGGGCCTAGTGGTGGGCTCCTTCGTTTCTGGTGGTAGCGCCACCCCTAACTTCACCCGTTTCGCTAAATCCACCTCCTCCGCCGTGATCACCACCGTGGTGGCTTTCTTCCTGGGTAACACCCTGATGTTCTCTTTCGGTGCGGTAGGCGGCGCGTTTACCGGCAAAGATGACATTTTCTACGTGATGATCGCCCAGGGCCTGGCCATTCCCGCCATTGTGGTGCTGGGCGCCAACATTTGGACCACCAACAACAACGCCCTGTACACCACCGGTTTGGGTTACGCCAACATCACCAAGATCCCCAAGAAGCCGCTGGTGCTGGTGGCCGGCATCCTGGGTACACTAGCTGCCCTGTGGCTGTACGACAACTTTGTGGGTTGGCTCAACATTTTGAACGCCACTTTGCCGCCCGTGGGTACGGTCCTAATTGTGGATTACTTTGCCCGACGCCGCTCCTACAGTGCCGGGATCGTGGCCTTTAAGTGGGTGCCGGTGCTGTCTATCCTGGCCGGGGCCCTGGTGGGTTGGTTTGTTAAAGACCTAGGTATTCCCGCCATTAACGCCATGGTGACCACGGTGGTGGTGTACCTGGGTGGGATGGCCCTGGAGCACGCCCTGGGCCTGGAATTCACTGTGGGTGAGCCGCAAGACCTGTAACTGTGCTGGCCGGCTGCGCCGGCGCTAGTGGCCAGGGCTGCAAGTTAGCCGGAGCTACAGACGGCACCCCGCCTCAGGGCGCCGGCCCCGGCTTGAGATGCCGGCCCGGCCCGCTATAGCCGGGGCTGAGCCCAACTAAACGGCGACGTCGCCCCCACAGGCCGGGCGGCGTCGTCGGCCTTAAAAACCAGCGAAAGGGAAGAAAATGAACTTACTGATTAAAAACGTACGCATCGAAAACGCCCCCCAGCTAACCGACATCCGCATCAAGGACGGCAAGTTTGCCCAGCTTGAGGCGGGCCTAGAAGCGCAGGCGGGGGAGCAGATCGTCGACGGCGGCGGGCGGCTAGTACTACCGCCCTACATTGAATCCCACGTGCACCTAGACTCGGCGCTAACCAGTGGGCAGCCGCGCTACAACGAGTCAGGCACACTATTTGAAGGCATCGAAGTGTGGAGCGAACGCAAAAAGTCGCTCACCTACGCCGATGCCTACGAGCGCGCCCTGGCCGCAATCCGTCAGCAAGCCAGCTTCGGTGTGCAGTACGTGCGCACCCACGTGGACGTCACCGACCCCGAACTGACCGCCCTACGCGCCCTAATTGACCTGCGTGAAGAAATCGCCGACACCATCACCTTGCAGATCGTGGCATTCCCGCAAGAAGGCATCGAATCCTTCCCCAACGGGCGCCAACTAATGCGCCGCGCCGCCCAAATGGGGGTCAACTGCATTGGTGCCATCCCGCACTTTGAATTCACCCGCGAATACTCGGTGTCATCACTGAACTATGCGGTGGAGTTAGCCCAAGAGTTTGACCTGCTCATGGACGTGCACTGCGATGAAATCGACGACGAAGCCTCACGCGGCCTAGAAACCCTAGCTACCCGCGCCCTAGAGGCCGGCATCGGCGAGCGCGTCACCGCCTCCCACACCACCGCCATGCACTCCTACAACAATGCTTACTTCATCCGCCTGCTGCGGCTGCTAAAACTTAGCGGTCTTAACTTTGTGTCAAACCCGCTGGTCAACACCCACCTGCAAGGCCGCATGGACACCTACCCCAAGCGCCGTGGCGTCACCCGCGTCAAGGAACTAACCGACGCCGGCATCAACGTTTCCTTCGGTCAAGACGACATTGAGGACCCCTGGAACCCTATGGGCACGGGCAACCTGCGTGACGTGGTGTTTAACGGGCTCTACACCACGCAGATGATGTCACGAGCTGAGATTCTTAACTCCTACAAGTTCATCACCCACAACGCCGCGCGCACCCTATACCTAAGCGACTACGGCATTGAGGTGGGTAACAGCGCCAACTTCATCATGCTTGACGCCCCCGACTGGTTCCACGCGCTCAGCTTTGGTGCGCCGGTGCTGGGCTCGTGGCGCGCCGGCAAGCAGATCTACTCGGCCACGCCCAGCCAGCGTGAGGTGAAGTTCTAGCCCTGGCGCTAGAGGGTTTTGAAGGCCTGCTGACGCCAGGACACGTACAGGATGCAGGTCAGCATCAGGGCCGCCATGGTGGTCAGGGAAGCGCTCTGGCTGCTGAAGAAAGCCACTCCCGCTACCAGCCCTGCCGCCGTCGGAATGGCTGCTACCAGGTCAAATAGGTAAGGGATCCAACGTGGGAAGCCGCGCTCGCGGCGCTTAAACCAACTGCCGATCAAGGCCGCTTCGCTTTTGCCTGGGGCGGCCTTGGCTTTGCCGGCCGTGGCCTCGCCCTGGCGTTGCTTGGTTTTGCCCGGGGCGGCCTTGGCTTTGCCCGGGGCGCTGGTTTTGGCCTGGTCCGCTTTAGCGACGACGTCGTCACCCACCTTTACTAAGCCACCCACTTCCTGCAAGGCTCGCGCCAAGCCCGCCATAGTCAGTGACCACACAACTAACGCGGCAATGCCACTATAGAGGCCCAGGTGTGGGTTGGCGCGGAAAATAGCCAGAAAAATGCCGATGCCAATCAGGGCAGTGGGGAGGCAAGTAGCGACGTACTTGATATAGGTGCCGGCACGCATAAAGCTCCTTCGCTAAGTCCTGGTTATAGTCTACAACCAGCTCAAAGCGGGTTTAGCGGGACAGAGCCGCCAAGACGATAGCCGCCCCCTCATGCCACACCGGCTCGGTGACTACGCTGGTGGCGTTTTTGACGCGCGCAGGGGCGCTACCCATAGCCACTGACAGGTCAGCCCAACGCAACATCTCTAAGTCATTGGCGCCGTCGCCCATAGCCACCGTGTGCTTAACCCCCAAGCCAGAAACCAAAGCATCCAGCGCACTGGCCTTAGACACCCCGGCAGCGTTGACGTCCAGCCAAGCCGTCCAACCAATGGCATACTCCACCGCGTGCAGCCCGGCGCTACGCACCGCCACCTCAAAATCAGCCAGCGCCATCCCCGGGGCGCGCACAATCACGCGGCTAACCGGCTGGCTCGACAGCTGCTCCAGCGACACCGTGGTGGTGTTCTCAATCAGCTCCCCAGGCGGGAAGTCGGCGCTGGTCAAAAAACCCCGGCCCGGCATTTCCACCGCGAAAATAGCCTCAGGCAGTACCTGATGCAGATGCCCAATGGCGGTGGTGGGGTCAAAAGTAACCGAATTAGTGATCTCGTAGCCGCCGGGTAAAGAGGGTGTGCCCTTCAGCTTGGGGTCCAGACGCACCGTCAACGCCCCATTGGCGCACACCATCCAACCCCGGGTTAGCCCCAGGAAATCCGCCACCGGCAAGGCCGCCTCAATGCCGCGCCCAGTGGCTAGGACTACCTGCACACCCGCCTGGGCAGCAGCGACGACGGCGGCGCGGGTACGCGGGGGCACCTCGCCGTTAATATCCAAAATGGTGCCGTCAATATCCAAAGCCAGCAGGGTAGAGCGGTCAAGCGGCGGCAGGTCAGAGCCCGCAGCTGGGGCATGACAGCCAGCCGCAGAGCCCGCATTGGCAGGCGACGCCGCGCTGCTAGCCGCAGAGCCCGCAGCCGCAGCAGGGCCGGCAGGCGCCGTCGTCGCAGGTGCGGCAGAAGTCGAGCCTCCGGCACGCCCAGCCCAAGCCTCCAACTGGGCGCGCATGGCCGCTACAGCAGCGCCAAAAGCGGCGTCGTCGAGCGGATTAGCACGCGCAGCAGCAGCCGCAGCACTCAACTCACCCTCAGGGGTGATAGGCATGCCGGAAGCAGCGATTTTGCTCATGCGCCGGCGGGAGCCTCAATAACTTCCAGGCCGCCCAGGTAAGGACGCAGGCCTTCAGGCACACGCACGGAGCCGTCCGGCAGCTGGTGGTTCTCCAAAATCGCAACCATCCAACGAGTGGTGGCCAAGGTGCCGTTCAAGGTGGCCACGGGGCTGGTGCCGTTCTCGCGGCGCTCGCGGATGCCTAGGCGGCGGGCCTGGAAGGTGGTGCAGTTAGAGGTGGAGGTGACTTCCATGTAGCGCTGCTGGGTGGGTAGCCAAGCCTCGCAGTCGAACTTGCGGGCGGCGGAGGAGCCCAGGTCGCCGGCGGCGGTGTCAATCACGCGGTAAGGCAGCTCAACCTTGGCCAGCATCTCTTCTTCCATGGCCAGCAGGCGCTGGTGCTCATCTGCGGCGTCCTCAGGGCGGCAGTAGGAGAACATCTCGGCCTTGTTGAACTGGTGTACGCGGATAATGCCGCGCGTGTCCTTACCGGCGGCGCCAGCTTCGCGGCGGTAGCAGGTGGACCAACCCATGTAGCGCTTGGGGCCGGCGCTTAGATCCAGGATCTCGTCAGTGTGGTAACCGGCCAGGGCCACCTCAGAAGTGCCGGTTAGGTACAGGTCATCGGCGGGCAGGTAGTAGATCTCGTCGCTGTGTGCACCCAGGAAACCGGTGCCGCCCATAACCTGGGGGGTAACCAGGGTGGGGGTGGTTAGCGGAGTGAAGCCGTGCTTGACGGCGGTGTCTAGGGCGGCGGTCATCAGCGCCAGCTCCAGGCGCATACCCCAGCCCTTTAAGAAGTAGAAGCGTGAGCCGGAAACCTTAACGCCGCGACGCACGTCGATAATGTCCAGTCCTTCACCTAGAGCCAGGTGGTCAGCGGGCTCAAAGCCTTCAGCAGCAAAGTCACGCACGGCGGGGCCCTCGTGGCGCAGCACCACGTAGTCCTCTTCACCGCCGGCAGGGGCGCCCTCGATCAGGTTCTGGAACTGGTGGGCTAGGGTGTCTAGCTCGACGGCGGCCTCGTTGGAGCGCGCCTCCAGCTCCTTAACCTGGGCGGCTAGCTCCTTGGCGTGGGCCAAGATGGCGGGGCGCTCTTCAGCAGCGGCCTTACCCACAGAGCGGGAGACTTCTTTTTGCTGGGCTCGGGCAGTCTCGAAGGCGCTTAGCGATGAACGACGGCGCTCGTCGGCTTCAAGGATGCGGTCAACTAGGGACACGTCCGCGCCACGGGCAATCTGGCTGGCACGGAAAGGCTCGGGGTTCTCACGTAAGGCGCGCAGATCGATCATGTTGGAAATTCTACCTACCTAGAACCACTGCTCACATACTGGTCACCGTGTCGCAGGGCACATAGAGAGCCGGGTCACATTAATGTGGGGACTTTTGGTAGCTTTTGGTGCAGCTCGGGTGAATGTGTTGCTTTCGTGTGCGGCCACAGTGAGGTGGGGGGCGGCGCGGATGCAAAAAGGGGCAGGCGGCGGCGTCAGGACGCGGAAAAGATACCAAAATTAGCCGTCAGCTAAGCGCAAAATTTACCCAAAAACAGCAGATGAAGGGCAGTTTATCTAAGTAAAATGGTGCTTTCGTGCCAGCTGGGCGCCGGCGAGCCCGGCAAATTTTAGCCCAGAGCAACACCTACCCCCTAAACAGCCGCTCACCTGCGCATATATAATTGAAGTGTAAGCACAGGCGGAGCGTGAAGAAACCCTTATAAATCCTCACTTTCCGCTTATATTTCAAGAAAATTTAGGGGGGATGCAGCGTAAACTTAAACACAACCACGGCCAGGCAAAGTTCGCCTAGCCGAAATTACCAAAGGGGGTTAGTGATGCCATCACTTTCAATGCCCTCATTTTCACAGCTGAGGGCCTTTGTAACGCTCTGCGATCACAAACACTACGGTGACGCAGCAGCGGCACTTGGTGTGAGCCAGCCCAGCTTGTCCCAGTCCATTTCCGCGTTGGAAAAGCGCGTTGATGGCCCCCTTATAGAGCGCACCACGCGACAGGTTCTAATCACCCCTCTGGGCCAGGACCTGCTTCCCTTCGCGCGTGATGCAGTGCTGGCCGCCGAAGGGTTTATTGAGGCCGCCAGCCGCATTAGCCAGGAGCGTTACGGTCAAGTGCGCCTGGGGATCATCCCCACCGCCGCACCCTACCTGGCTGAATCTGTGGCCAGCGGCGTACCTAATGCCGCCAATATTGCTGATTTTGGCAGAATTTCCGAGTTCCGGGAGATGACCACCCCGGACATCCTAGACGCACTCGCTTGCGGAGATATTGACCTAGGCCTGGTGGCCTTGGATGAGAGCATGGAGCGCTTTATCAGTGAGCCCCTATGGGATGAAGACCTGGTAATCGCTGTTCCCGACACCCACCCTTGGGTTGGGCGCACCAACGTCAAACCCGCCGAGCTTAGCCGCCAGCCGCTGATCCTCATGGAGGCCGGCAACTGCCTGCGTGACCAAACCCTGGCGCTATGCAATATCCCCATTAATGAGGTGGCCGCAACCACCATCGACATGGCAACCGCCCTGCGGCTAGTCAAAGTTGGTGGCGGGCTAGCGGTTGTGCCCGAGGGGGCTTTGCGTACAGGTGAAGGCCAGACCGTTAGTGTGGCTCGCTTTGCCGAGCCTGTTCCCACCCGTCGCCTGGCCCTGATTCACCGACCCTCCACCGTGCATCAGGAATCTTTCGAGGAGATTGCTGAGCGGTTGCGCGACTATGTGGATAAAACCCGCATGGTGGTCACCCCGATCGAGTAGCTAACCCAACGAGCAGCTGCCCCAATCGGCTAGCTTGGGTGGCCGGGGCGGTACCGTCAGCGTGAAGTGGCGGGCCGGCTGGAGTGGCCGCAATGACCGGTTGGAGTGGCCGGCGCGACGCGGAGCTACTGGGGGGCGGCGGGCGCCACCAAAATGGCGCTGCAGTAGGCGCAAACCGAGACGGCGCCGTGACGAGTGTAAACCGAGCCGATTGGGCCGGGGACTTTTAAAGGTTCCCGGCCCAATTTGTTTTAGCGAATCGTCAAATCGCTCACTAAATGGGCGTTATGCTGGATTTTATGTTCGGCAAGGATCATCGAAGTTTGCGCAGTTTGCAAGTTACGTTAGGTAACTTGCTTGGGGGCGTTGGGCTGCGTTGGTTTAGAGGCGACGACGGCGGGGCGTGCGGCTTGGGGCAGGCACGAGACTTGGGGCAGGCGCGAGACTTGGCGGAGGCGCGAGATTTGGGGGAGGCGAGCGGCGGCGTCGTGAGGGCCCAAAAGCCAAGAATGCTGACTGCACTCTTTGTGGGACTACTTGCCTGCCTACTGCTAGCCAGCGGGGCCAACGCGGTGACTGGCGCAAGTGGCCTCAATGTAAGCAGTGTGCAAGACGGCGCGAGCGTCGAAAGCAGCCTAAAAGCCAGCAATGCAGTTGGCGGACAAGGCAGAGCTATGGCAGCTTTGCAAAATGTAGCGACTGGAGTTACAGGCATTCATAACTGCGGCGCCACGGCAACTACTAGGATTCGGCCACTAATTTTAGTGGTTACCGATGGCTTGACCTGGCCTGTCGTAAGAGACACAGCATCGCCGAGAGGATATGCGGTTAGCTATTTACTGACCTATCCGGGCATTCCGATGAATCTGGTGGCCACAGGTAGAAATTCAAAAACCTTAGACTCTAACTTAATGAGCACATTATTTTCAGGTAAAAACATTTATGGTCAAAATGGGCGCTATAGTTATAGTGAACTTATGGCCTCACCTCTAGTTAAAAGCTTGAAGGCGGCTGGATGTAGTGTGTCTGTGGATCCGTCTTTTAGTAAAAGGTATTATTACTCTGAGGGTTTTATTTCAGAGCCACTGGGTAGCTATACATCAGATGTTACTATTGCTTATTTTGATGGTGATCAATCCGGTTCATCAAGTTCTCATGCAAAGACGCTATTTACGGATATAGCTAAAATTCGAAACTACTATAACAACAGTGTTGATGTTATGGTGGTGTCTCTTAGTTGTGCGGTCGATCTGGGGTCTGCGTATGGTGGAGAATTTAAGGATAACCAACCCTGCTTGGCTTTAATGCCCGAGTCGAAAGATATCGATTCTACAAATGGCTATGTGCGAGTGCCCTCTACCCGCACCGATAATCTAATTAAATTAACTGATATAGCCCCCACTATTGCGGCTCGCTATGGTGCAAAAGCCCTGCCGGGAGCTATTGGCGTGGCTCTGCCGCTGACTCCTGAACGGGTTGATAAGGCACTGCTTGCTAAAAATTATGTAGAGTTGCAGAAAGACGATTCAGGTACAGAGAATAACGTAGAAACTATCCCTAGTTATCGGGTAGATCACGGAAAATTAATCAGCTTCTTGATTGCCCAAAATCAACACATGATAGCTTCGGGTAAGGTGGGTGTCTATAACACTTTACTTATGCTCATATTTTCACTACTTATTGTGCGAATGTGGTATCTGAGATTTGAGTGCGACTTAAAATTTTTCCATCATATAAACCGGCAAGGCTATAGTCAATATTTTACTCGGTTTCGGCGGCTTTGTTTGTTTGCTGGCTGTTTGCCGATTGGTTATTTAGCTGTCAATAGTCTCCCGTGGTATTTATCCTATGCGTATGGGGATGAAAATTTCTATGGCCGAAATGATTATCTGGATTATGATGATCTAACTAAATTGCAGATATTAACTAGTGCTGTACTTGCAATAATCATAGGCTTGTTGTTGGTTTGTTTGATCGAACAGGTTTGCCGTAAATTCTTAAACTATGCTAGTAGTTTCATTTTTGTGGTTGGATTGAATGCCTTGCTTTGGCTCGGCGATGCGTTTAGTGGAGGTTATTTAACTCGCAATACTCCTTTGGGGGTGGATATAGTAGCTTCTGGGCGCTTTTACGGAGTCAATTATGTGTCTTTTAGCTTTGGTGCACTAGGAACTATTATTGTAGTAGTTATCTGCGCTGACTGGTTGAAAGCGCAGTATGATTTACGGGTTTCCTTGCTTGTGTTAGGAGTTGTAGGTGCTATTTTAGTTGCGTGTATGGCCAGTCCGGCAATGGGTAATAATTTGACTGATTCGGTAATATTGGCAGTTACACTGTTAGTGCCTTTGTTGGAACTATGTAAACGTAATCTAAAGCTAAATGCTCTAGTCGCTTCAGGATTTGTGTTAGCAAATTTAGTGCTACTGGGTCTTTCGGGGGCTTTGACAGATGAGAAACTTAACTCTCTTAAAAATCCGTTTGTGCTAAACGGTAAGCATGGAATCTGGCTATCTCTGGCAGTGTTACTAGCGATAGTAGCTGTGGCTCGGCTTTGGTTTAAGCTCAGTCCTAACATTCAAGCCGCAAATGTTCCTGCTCGCTATGGCTTACTGATGGATACATTGACAGTACTGGTATTAATGGAACTAGCTCTGGATGATCAGGGTCTTTTAACTGTATTTAACAGTCTGAGTCTACTGATAGCTTTTGTTTGTGTGTTATATTTCGAATCCGTCATGCCGGTGGGCGTCGATGCGAAATCTGCAGATTCTGCAGACTTAGGAGGGTCTCAAAACAAGGCTCTACAGGTAACTTTTTCAAAGTGAGCTGGTCTTCAGACTGCGCTTCTAGTGCAGTGTAGTGGTTGCAAGGCATAAAAGTGTGGCAGTTTAGGAGTATGAAAATGGGTGCGTGGCTGGAGCATACGCTGGCGAAACTTTTTGTGGGACTACTTGCCTGCCTGTTGCTAGCCAGTGGGGCCAACGCTGCGACTGTCGAAACCACCGCAGTGAGCGCCCAAAGCAAAGCAGCAGCTGGATCTGCGGTTACTCGCAACTGTGGGGCCACAGCAACCAGTCGCATTAAACCTCTGGTAATGGTAGTTACTTACGGTCTGACCTGGCGCGATTTAAATGGCGTTTTGGATGGGAAAAACATTGGCGCGAACGGCGATGGTGCAGAAATACGAAAATATGCGCAATATATAGCTGGATATCCAGCTACACCAATGAACCTGCTAATTCCTAAAAGCGCTAATTCCCTAAGTAAAAATGGGCAATTTGCCATGCTGTATTCCGGCAGGGGAGGTAATTACACCACTGCCGACTATGATCTAACCACCTCGCCACTAGGGCAAACTTTACGGGCCTCCGAATGCAGTTTCGCTGAGTACCGAGTGGGCGGCAGCTATGAGACCGAGCGTCCATTTGGTCAAAATCTAAGCGATGTAACGGTTGTGGATGCCGCATCGGTACCACTTACCGAGATTGCCAGTTATTTAAGCCGAATTCGCGTATATTACGGCGATAATGTTGACGTAATGCTACTCTCGCTAGCAAACGGAACCTACTATTCAGACGGTCAAGCTGCCAAATTATATTTAGCTCTAGTGCCCGGCCTAAAAGATGTGAACGCCAAAACTGGGCGAGTGCAGGCGCCTTCTGTGCAGCGCGATAACTTAATTCAGTTAACAGATATTGCACCTACAATTGCGGCTCGTTATGGGGCAGAACCGCCACTGGGTGCTACTGGTAAAGCATTGCCGCAGGCTCCCGGGCGAGTCGACAACTCGTCGGCCATAGAGAAATGCGTGGACTTTTGGGAAGCCCAACAGTACTCAATTAATGAGGGAACTGTACCTGATGCGCGCACAAACCTAATTTATTTCTTAATGGATCAAAGCACTCGCAGCCAGGCCTCACAAAAAGTGATGGGTTTCAATATGCTGTGCGTGGTGCTAGCAATGCTGGTTATTGTCTTAGTGTGGCGTAATAAGTTCCCGAAACTAGATTTCTATACAGATAACCCAGATCTAAGCCGGAAATACTTGCTGCTCATGCGCTGGCTGGCAGTGTTCACTGCTTGCTTGCCGGTAGGTTACCTGCTACTTAACGCCACCTCATGGTACCTATTTGGGGTTGAACCAAATGATTACAGATTTATAGTTACCGGCAGCATCCCTGAAGATAATCAGGCTATTGTTGGTTTAACGAAGCTGCATTTAGTGACCTTTATGGGGGCAGTAGCTATAGCTGTGGTACTTACCTGCCTACTGGAACTGGTCACTATTAAATTTGCAAATTATTCTGTCAGTTTCATTATTGCCTGTGCAGTAAACGGTCTACTGTGGCTAGGTGACGGTATTACTGGCGGCAACTTGGCCTTTAACAGCCCTCTAGCGGTAAGTGTTCTGACCACACAGCGCCTATACGGCCTGTCTGACGCTGGTTTTGCCGTTGGTGCGGTGGGTTTTGTGCTGGCTTTGGTGACCTTGACCAGCTGGCTAAAACCCCGCCGAGGTTTGCGTACGTCCCTGATAGTGGCGGGCATTATTGGCACCTTGGGTGTGGTCACCATTGAGCTGCCGAGCCTGGGCGATAACGCTGCGGGCGCGCTAGCCCTGGCAATTACGCTGGTAGTGGCCATGCTGAAGCTTGCGAACCATAACCTACGCCTGCGTGACTTGGTTATTTCCAGCTTAATCGGCGCTAGCTTATTATCAGTAATAGCAGTTATTGAATGGTGCTGTTTTGGGAGCAACTCCAGTTATTTAGGGCATTTGGGTCAGAAATTCTTGGACGGCACTTTCATTGATGTTATGGCTGCACGATTTGCCGCTTTAATGACTCCTGTTTTCGCGGCAGATGATGAAGCAAGCACCAAGCTAATCTTTGCACTGATAACCACGACGCTAGTTATTTTGGCTTGGATTAAGGTCTATCGCGCTACGCGACGCCCAGATGTGCCGGCACGTTATGTGGTTACCTTCAACGCCTTAACTACCCTGACTTTGCTTGAGCTAGCACTAAACGATGCCGGCTTTACGATGGTGCGCTACAGCCTGTGTTTGCTAGTGCCACTGGCGTTGGTGATGAGCGTAGAGCTAAAGCTATTTAGGGTGACCGCCGTCGAAACTAAGCCAGAAACGCTCGCCGCTTCGAGGTAAACCCTCAACTGGCACATTGCGGGCATTATGCTTTGGTTATGTTCCGCAAAGACGATCGAGGTATCCCCGGTTCAACCGCGTTGGAAGCTACCGGCCTGCGCTGGCTAGCTGACGCCATGGACGACGGCGGCGCGGCTGTGGTGCCCGTGCGTAGCGGTCGTGGGTGGCTAGAAGAACCTCAGCTTAATGACAGGCGCTGCACCCCTAAAGCCGCTTTCAGTTTCGGTCGCGCGCTAGCCCACACCCACGCCGCTGGAGCCTCACACTGGGGTGCACCGCCGCAGGGCTGGGAAGGTGACGGCTGGATGGGTCGTGCGCGTCTACCTTTGCGGGCGGAGGCTTGGACCGATAGCTGGGGCGAGTTTTTTGCGACAGACCGGATCATGCCCATGCTGGCCCCGGCCCGCGACAACGGATCGATTGACCGCTCGGGCGCTGTCGTAATCGAAAAACTCTGCGAACGCCTACGTGACGGGGACTTTAACCACTCCCAACCCCAGCTGTTAAGCCAAGCCGGAACACCTGTAGCCCGCCTGCACGGGGATTTGTGGAGCGGAAACGTGCTGTGGTGTCCGGTGGGGGATGTGGCGCGCAGCTGCAAGGAGTTTTTGGGTGAGAAAACCGCTGATGAGCCCCAAGATGACGCAGCCATAATGAAAGGTGGCGCTGCCATAATGACCAGCGCCCAGCAGCTAGAAGCCTTCGCTGGTGGGCCGGTAGTTGGGGTGATGATCGATCCGGCTGCGCACGGTGGTCATGCGGAGACTGATTTGGCTGATTTGGGCCTGTTTGGGCAGCAGTATCTAGACAGCGTCTATGAGGGCTATCAGAGTGTTTCACCGCTAGAGTCCTACTGGAGTGAGCGGGTGGGGCTGCATCGCGTACACATGCTGATCGTGCACGCGATGCTGTTTGGGGGCGGCTACGGTTACGAAACCGTGCAGGTGGCCAGGCATTATGTATAAAGTTAGGAGGTTTGCGGACATGTTTTGCCGCTTTAAGACCGACATCTTTAGGGCTGACGTCAGCGCTGCTTTTGCTGGTGGGGCCGGTGCGGATAAGGCCGACGTCGGCGTGGCAGCTTTGATGCGAGCGGTTACGAGAATCTTTGCCGGGCTGATTGCCTGTTTACTACTGCTCTCTAGTGGCGCTAGTACGACAACTTTCGCCGTGGCGCCTGCGCCAGGTATAGCTGGTGACAAAAATGCGGCTAGAGCACAAAACTGGGCTGGAGTGGGCGCCGTCGCCAGTGCAAACACAACTGGTAAGTGCGGGGCTGGCACAAAAACGCGAATTAAGCCCTTGATTTTAGTGGTTGCGAGCGGAATAACCTGGCAAAACTTACAAAGCCAAGACTCGTACACAAAAAACTATCTAATGGGCTATCCGGCCACGCCCATGAACTTGGTGATACGCGGCCATAAAGACGGCGCTAACTTCAATGAACAGCTAGCCATGCTATTTTCGGGCCGACGCGATAAATTCACTCGCAAATACCGTGACGACGACATTTTTAACTCTCCGCTAGCTAAAACTCTAAAAGCGGCCGGTTGCACCTTTGCTGTAGATCCCGCGCTACCTGATAGAGAATATTATACTGATGCCAGGCCTGGACAACTATCAAGAAGTGATTTGGCGGATGTTACTGTCGTAAAAGCAACTTATGATAACGCAGATAAAGTTGTCTCTAAGCTGCGCCAGTTAAAGAGTTGTTATGGCTCTAGTGTTGATATTATGACGATTTCGATTACCACCGAAAACGGTCTTTCTGATGATGATAGGCTCTATTTAGCGCTAATTCCGTCTCTGCGTGATGCTAATGCTGCTGGGGAGAAGGTGCGAGTACCCTCTACGCACCAAAACAACCTGGTGCAATTAATCGACATTCCTGTAACCATTGCAGCTCGTTATGGCGCTAAATCACCCGAAGGTGCCTCTGGACAAGCCTTGATACAGAATCCACAAACCATTAATAAGCCTGTGTTCGTTGGTGAGCGTGTAGGCGGTTTAAGGCAGGAGCAAAATTCCTCCGATAATTCCGCTACAACTAAAGTTACTTCTGCGCGTCAGGATTTAATTAACTCATTAATTAACCAAAATAACCACGCTCATGCTTCCCGTGCTGTGATGGTTTACAATACTATAATCATAGTTGTTTTTACTCTGGGTGTAGTGTGGCTATGGTGGCGTAAATGTTAGAACGTAGATTCTGTAGCATAAAAGGCGCAGAATTTGGCAGCACGCAACTGCTTTCCTTGGGGCGACTGAGTGTATTTGCTGGCGTGCTACCTGTAGGGTATTTACTAGTTAATTTAGTTCCCTGGTATTTGGTGATAATTACCAGGTCTTTCACTATCGGTGATAGTACCTATCAGGAGGTAGATACCTTTAAAACTGTTGCGCTACAAGTAGTAACCGCTACTGCTGGTGCGACACTAATAGCTTTAGTGCTAACCGCGCTAATTAATTGGCTAACTCGAAAATCTGCGAGCTGCTCTACTAGCTTTATTGTTGCCGCAGCATTAAACGGTTTAATTTGGTTTGGCGATGGAATTAGCGGCAATCACCTCACCTTCAACAGTCCCTTAACCATGAACGCGCTGGTGGCGGGGCGTTTCTATGGGGTCTCCAATACGGCTTTTGCTTTCGGTGCGGTAGGGGCCATGATTGCCCTGCTGGCCTGGGCCGATTGGCTCAAATCCCGCTATAGCCTACGCGCCAGTTTGCTGGCAGTTTCCGGGGTTGGTTTATTGCTGGTAATTGTCGACGCCGCCCCCTTCTTAGGTGCCGACTTCGGTGGGGCGCTGGCACTAATTCCCACACTAGGCGTGGCCCTAGTGAAACTATCCGGCCACAGCCTGCGCCCACGTATTTTGGTGCTTCTCGGCCTTATTTCTGCTGGTTTACTTTCGGGCGTAGCAATTTTGGAATGGCTGCTGCGTAGGGAAAACTCCACCCACCTGGGCCGTTTTGGTGGGCAGCTATTAGACGGCACTTTCCTGGCTACCATTGGCAAAAAACTTAAGGCCCTAGTAGGCCCGTTCATTGATGCTAATGGCCAGATGGGCTTGATGGTTTTGAAAATTGTTGTGGCCCTAGTGGTGGTGAGCCTTGTGGTGGTGGTGTGGTTGCGGCTTTATCGCGCCACGCGTCGACAGGGTGTGCCCGAGGTGTATCGGCTGCAGCTAGACACCCTAACAGTGCTGCTGTTGCTGGAAGTGGGTCTCAATGATTCGGGCGCCTCGATGGCGGTCTATAGCCTGTTCTTGCTGGTGCCTCTGGCCTGCCTGATGTCCTTGGAACTGCCGGCAAAACCTGATACAGAGACTACTGTAACTGGCTGACTGTCGGTGATCTGGGCAGGTGGCTTTGTTGTCTGGCACGTGCAGCTCTAAGTGTTGCTGCTTGAGTAAAAACTTGTAATTTGCTTCGGGAATCGTCAACTGCCCCGTTAAATGGGCGCTATGCTGGATTTCATGTTTGGCAGCGATCGCTTAGGTTTACGCAGTTCACGTTTTATGCCGGTGAGCGGCTTGTCTGGAGGCGCTGGGTTGCGTCGGTTTAAAACCGACGGCGAGACACGTGTCTTTGGTGCAGTTGATGGCAGCGTGATAGCTAGCCGAATAGCAATAGCGCTGGCGAAACTTTTTACGGTAATTCTTGTATGTCTACTGGTGTTAGCCAGTGGAGCTAATGCTGCGACTATTAAAGGGAGTGGGTCGCAACATAAGTCTTCGCAAGTAACAAATACTTGTGGAGCTACAGCCACTACCAGAATTAAACCTCTTATTGTGCTGATTACAAATAAGCTAACTTGGCAAAGTATTAGCGCGATCGCAAATCATAAACCTACGGAAAATGGGAAATATTCAGAATATGACAGCATGAAGGCTAAATATATTGAAGGTTATCCGGCTGAACCAATGAATGTATTTGTTCCGAGGTCTAAACTTGATGAAAAAGATCTACTTGCCTCGCTAATGTCAGGGAAGCAAAACGATTTCGTTAACGATGATTATAATATCCGTACTTCAATGTTGGTGCGCAGTTTGAAATCTGCTGGCTGTAGGGTTAGGCAAATCGTTGCAGAAGATGATTATTACAGTGGATATTGGCCTTATGGTGTTAAGCGTAGATTGTTTGAAGGTTATCCAGCGGATGTGACGATTGTTGATGCTAGAAATAAAGATTGGTATCGATATGCGGAGTACCTTAGCCTATTTCGAGCATATTATGGTGACAATGTTGACATAATGCTTATCTCGCTTAGTAGCGACCATTATGCCTCAAGTCGTGAGTATAAAAAACTTAATCTCGCGCTAATTCCTAGTCTAGATAGATCTGCGTTCGATAAAATATTTTCAGGGTCTTCGCTTGGTTATAGTGGTAATTTAACTAGGTTAACTGACATAGCCCCTACTGTTGCGGCTCGCTATGGCGCTAGGCTTCCTGAAGGGAGTGTGGGTAAGGCGTTGCCGCAATCTCCTGGTAGAGTTGATAAATCGGCTTTTAAAGACCAGCAAGTAAGTCTATGGAATGAAGGCTATCGGGAGATTTACAAGGCTTCTGTACCTAAAGCACGTTTGTCTTTAATTGACTCTCTGATAGAGCAGGGAAAGAAAATTGAAGTCTCACAAGATGCTGCCAACTTTAATGTGCTGGCGATGCTATTTCTCCTACTAGTTCCGGTTGTGGTGTGGTTAAGTGGGGTTGCTAAATTCGAGTTTTCTCCAGAGGGGTTCAAAACAACTGGCATAAGGTCACTGGTTGAGCGCAACCTACTTGTCTTTGCAGCTTGCGTACCATTGGGATGTATATCACTTAGCGTAACTCGTTGGTATGCGTGGAGGATGAATTCAACTCCTGCAAGCGCTAACTACCCCGATGTTGTCAGTAATTACGAAGATCCTGCTAATGGTGCAGATTTGGGGTATATTCCATTTGTGGCGGCTATTATCGGCATAAGTTTAGCGATTACTTGCTTGGTGCAGCTAGTAACCATAAAATTCGCTAATTACGCAAGCGGCTTCGTAATGGTTTGTGTGTTAAATGCTTTCTTTTGGTTGGGTGATGGCCTCAGTGGTAGTCATCTAATCTTGAATAGTCCTTTTGCTATGGCTGCCCTCGATTCGACTAATTTACATGGGCTATCTGGTGCCGGTTTTGCTTTTGGGGGTATGGGGGCTCTGGTAGCCTTGGTTTACCTTGCTAACCGACTTGATCACAGTTTAAGCTTGCGCATTTCTCAGATGGCAATAGGGGGAATCGGGGTATTACTTATATTGGCTACGGCTTTGCCGAGCTTAGGGGATAATTTTGCTGGAGCCGTAGTTTTTGGGGTTGCGTTGACTGCACTAGTCTTGAAACTGTCTAAACCCAGCTTACGCTTGTCTAACATCTATGTTTTAAGCTTAATTCTATTTATTTCGCTATCGATCCTGACGTTTACTAAATGGTGTGGTTCTGGTGAGAGCCCTGATTACCTTTCTGCTTTTGCTGCGGGTATTGATCATAGGTTCATGGCTTTGATGGCGCCATTTTTAGCTGAATCTGACTATGTGGCTGTGAAAATGTTAGTTGCCTTAATAGTGATGGCATTAATTGTTTGGGTTTGGGTAAAGTTCTATGTCGCTATTCATGCGTCGGAAACATCTAGCATTGTTGTTTTGATGTTCGCCCCAGTGACTGCTTTGATGTTGTTGGAAGTGGTCCTAAATGATTCAGGCGTCTCAATGGCGCTCTACAGTCTGTTTTTGCTGGTGCCTTTGGCCTGCTTTATGTCCCTAGAAATGCCTGCAAAACAGCAGAACCAGATCGAAATGCTCAGGTGATGTAGCGATTAGCTACTAAAACGATGGCGCAGCCACGTAGGTTCAAAGTGGCTGCGCCATGAGGTGAGCACGTTACTTCAGTAAGCCCTGTTCAGGCTGCTTTTAAGCCGTGGGGTGCAGCATGTTTTAGGCTGTGGGCCGCAGCATACGGTAAGGCTCAAAGGGAGCTTGTGAAGCTGCCTCCTGGTTGACGTTTGCTTGGCTCGATTTTGCGCCTGCTTGGCTCCAGCGCTTACTAAAAAGGCGGCTGACAAGGCTTGGGCGCAGTTTACGCGTAGTTTTACGAACCTGCCGGAACTGCTCCAGGCGGTGCAAGCGCCCAGCCAAGTTATTGACACTAACGCGGTGAGTGATCGAGCAAGGCACTTCCAGTACCGTGAAACCAGCTTCAAGCGCCTTCACGCTCAACCAGGTTTCCACGCCCCAGCCCCTAGAGAGCTGATTCTTGCAAGCTTCAAACACAAAACTGTTCATGCAACGCTGCCCCGAAAGCGGAGCCTGCGGTTCCCAGCCGGTAGCCTCACTGATGGCCTTGCGGGCCGTGCCCAACACAAAACCATGCCCACCAGCCCCCTTAAAAGCTGGCGGCACCGCAATGCTCATAGAGCAACGCCCGCTGGCCACAGGCTCAATCAGCACCTCGCAAGCCGAGGCACTAGCGCCCAGGTCGCCGTCGACAAACAACAGCAAATAATCCGCACCCGGCTGGGCAGACTTACGCAAATAAGCCACGCCCGAGCCCATGGCTGCGCCCTTGCCGCGCTTGTGAGGCTTAGAAATAACCTCCGCACCAGCGCGTTTAGCGATCTTGGCGGTGTTGTCGGTAGAACCATCATCAACCACCACGACCCGCTCCACCCCGGCAATCCCCAAGGCCGCCTGCACGGTTGCGGTGATGCGTTCAGCCTCGTTATAGGCCGGGATAATCACCGCCACCGGCAGCTTACCGAAATAATCCGCATACTGAATGCGCTGGTCAACCACGTAGGCAACAGCGCGGTCAGGCAGATACTCGCTGGCGGCGCAGCAGTTATTGCCTGGCTGCTGGGCTTGCGCGCCGGGCTGGCTGCTGGCGTCGTCGTGTGCAGGGGTGCCAGCGACGGCGCCGGTAGGGACAGCCTCAGCAGGGGCGACGGCGTCAACGGGGGCATTAGCGGAGGCGTCAGCGGCTGGTGCCTGCGAGTGAGCCTCCAGCTGGGCAAGCTTTTGAGCGACCTCTTGTGCCGGGGTGAGGGTCACGGTGCTTCCTTAAAATCGCTGATTTACAGGTTCACCTGGCGGGAAATGATGCCGGCCTTGGCGCGGCGCTCATCAGCGTTCAGGGCGGCGTCGTCGGCCAGGGCGGCCTGAAGGCGTGCACCCAGCGCCTGCATGGGGGCGGTTAGCTGCTCGGCGGTAGTGCCCGGCTCAAGCTGCCACACCGGGATGGCAATGCCGTAAGCGCGGAAGGCACCCAGGAAGGAACCCAGGGAGGCGCCGTCGTCGCTAAGCTCAGACTCGCGGGCGGCGTGCACCTTGGCCAGAGCGTTGAAGAAGGCGTCCTCATCCTCCTCACGCACCCAGCGCACGTACTCCTTACCGCCCATGCGGCACCAGAAGGCGTGCTCCACGCCTGGGACCTGGCGGGTGGCCACAATCTCATCGCGAGACTGGTTGACCAGGTTGTTTAGCTCCTCATCACTGAGCTCGCCGGGGGCAGCCCAGAAACCAAAAGAGTCGTGCAGCTGGAAAACCGGCTCAAAGTCGGCGTCTAGCAGGTCCTGTAGGCGCGGGCCGGGCTCAGGTAGGGTGCTTAGCTGCAGGCCAGTGTTGTTTTCTAGCTCCAGGGTGTTGAGCAGGGCGTAGGCGACGTCGCGTGAGGCGTCACCGGAGTGCTTGGTGGTCTGCATGGCAACCAGGTAGCAGTCGTCGGCGCGGCGCATACCCTGGGTTAGGTCCGGCAGCAGGGTGGCCAGCTCAACCGTGGCGCCACGGTGAGCGGCAGGAATGTGCTCGCTGTCGTTGAGCTTAACGGTCATGGTGGCGGCGGGGATGATCTGCGCCATTGCGACCAGTTCAGCTTCATTCTTAAGGCCGGCGAAGGGGCGGGCTACGAATTCAACCTTCTTGGGCTTGGCAGGGGACTGTACGGCCTGGGCGGCCTTTTTGGCCTGGGCGCGGGCGCGGCGCTGACTCTTTTTCGACATAAGTCAACCCTACAGGGTTGGGGTGGGGTTGTGCCGTTAAGGCAGGGTTACGCCGGGCCACGCGCCGATGCTGGAGGCCACGCTGAAAGCCCGCAAAAACTTAAGTGCCTCCCTCAAGACGAGGAAGGCACTAAGTTGCACTGTTTTAGTGAATGCCGCAGTTATCGGGTGGCTGCTGGGCTCAGGCGCGAGCTTGGTGCTCAGGCTGCGCTAGGCTCAGGCAGCGAGCTTGGCGCTCAGGCTGCGAGCTTGGCGCTGACCTCGATCAGGCGGGAGAGCAGGGCCTCTAGCTCGCCGGTGCGGCGAGCGTTGGGGGCGAAGGTGTCGGTGCCCTCAAAGTCCATGGGGAAGGTCAGGGCTAGCTGAGCGCGAATGTCGTACATGTCGAACTGTGCGGATAGGGTGCGCCACTGCTCAACAGCGCGGATGGCGCCGTCCCAGGAGTAACCCACGAAAGCCACAGCCTTGCCGATTAGCTCGGGGCTGATGGAGTCGACGGCGTTCTTGAAGGCGCCGGGGATGGTGTGGTTGTACTCGCTGGTTACGAAGATGAAGCCATCCTGCTCGTCTAGAGCCTTGGCCCAAGCGGCGACGGCGTCGTTGTCATACTTGCCGCCCAGAACCATGGGGGCAACCGGGCCGTCGAACATGGGCAGGTCGTAGTCCTTCAGGTCAATTACGGTGAACTCGGCCTCGGGGTGGGCGGCGCGGGCCTGCTCCAGGATCCAGTTGCCGATCTGGTCACCTACGCGACCCTCGCGGACGGAACCGACGACAATACCGATCTTGGTCATGATGTGCTCCTTTAAGTATTTGGACACTGTCTAGAAGATTGAAAGTTTGAGGGCAGGCGGCCTGGCTGAAGATTTGGCTTTGAGCTGTACCGCGCTGCGATAGCTTGAGTCTAGATTGTTTAACTTTCAACTGTCTAGTGGATTTTGGGACTTTGGGCATAAAAGTGGTCCGGTAGACATTAGTCGACCGGACCGTTGAGTTTTTGTGGGCAGCTGCGACGACGTCGAGAAACCCTGCAACCTCCAAAAGTGCGCTGATCAGGGGCGAACTGCGACGGCCTCAATCTCCACGCGGGCCCCCTTGGGTAGCGCGGCCACGCCGAAAGCGGCGCGTGCGGGCAGTACTGGGCCGGTGAAGAACTGGGCATACACCTCGTTAACTGCCACAAAGTCGTTGATGTCCGCCAGCAGCACGGTGGTTTTAACTACGTCGGCAAAGCTCAGGCCGGCAGCCTTTAGGATTTCGCCGATGTTGGTCAGGCTCTGGCGCGCCTGGGCCTGGATGTCGCCCTCGACCAGCTGTCCCGTGGCCGGAACCAGGGGGATCTGGCCGGAAATGAAAACCTGGGCGCCGGCGTCGTCGCCAGTGGAAACGGCCTGAGAGTAGGGGCCGACGGCGGCGGGGGCGTTAGGGGTGGAAATTGCGGTGGGCATGGGACCTCCTAGATTGGCTTGGTGCCTATAGGTCCATCCTAGTTTGGGGTGGCACTGTTTGGGCGACGACGACGGTGGCGTGGGTGTGTCAGCGTGAGGTGTGCGGAGATGTGGGTGTGCGGCGGTGTGGGGTGTGGTGTCAGTATGGGCCGCACAAAAACTGACATTTCGTCCGTTGCCTATAAAACCCCATGGAAAAATCATAGGGAAGGGATGATTTTGCCTGTATTTGTGAGTATTTGCATGTGATGGGGTGATTTTTGTGGGTAAGCTGTGCCACACTACAGACATGCATGAACGAGCTGGCCAACCCGCCTTATCTGAAGATCTCATCAATGTCGAAGAAGTTCGCCAGGCCTACTACGACCTGGTACCGGACCCTGCCGTACCCGCTCAGCGCGTAGTTTTCGGCACCTCCGGTCACCGTGGCTCCTCCCTAGACACTGCTTTCAACGAAGCCCACATTGTGGCAACCACCGCCGCAATTGTTGAGTACCGCGCCTCCCAGGGCACCGACGGTGTGCTCTACCTGGGCCGCGACACTCACGCCCTATCGCTACCGGCCTGGCGCTCCGCCGTCGAGGTGCTGGTAGGCGCCGGCGTGAAGGTCGCTATCGACTCTCGCGACTCCTACACCCCCACCCCGGCCGTTTCCCACTCCATCCTGGTAGCTAACGGCGCTGGCACCCCCGAGGGCGTACGCACCTCCGGCCCCGGCCTAGCTGACGGTATTGTTGTCACCCCCAGCCACAACCCTCCGCGCGATGGTGGTTTCAAGTACAACCCGCCCACCGGTGGCCCTGCCGGCTCTGACGCCACTGGTTGGATTGCTAACCGCGCCAACGAACTACTAGTGGACGGCGCCTGGCGCAACGTGCCGCGCGTGCCCATCGACGAGGCCCTCAAGAGTGAGCTGGTAATCCGCCACGACTACCGTGAGCTGTACGTAGCTGACCTGGCCAACGTGGTTGACATGGAGGCCATTCGCAAGGCTGGCGTGCGCATCGGTGCAGACCCGCTAGGTGGCGCCTCGGTTGAATACTGGGCTGAGATCGGCAAGCGTTACGGCCTCAACCTCACCGTGGTCAACCCCAAGGTAGACCCCGCCTGGTCCTTCATGACCCTGGACTGGGACGGCAAGATCCGCATGGACTGCTCCTCGCCCTACGCCATGGCCTCTCTGCGTAACGCCATGACCCCCGACGCTTCTGGCGCCACCCCCTACGACGTCGCCACTGGTAACGACGCCGACTCTGACCGTCACGGCATCGTCACCCCCGACGGCCTAATGAACCCCAACCACTTCCTGGCTGTGGCCATCGAGTACCTATTCACCCACCGTCCCGGTTGGGGCAAGGACTGCGCCGTAGGCAAGACCCTGGTTTCCTCCAGCCTGATCGACCGCGTGGTGGCATCCATTGGCCGCAAGCTGGTGGAGGTGCCCGTAGGCTTCAAGCACTTCGTGCCCGGCCTGCTAGACGGCTCTGTGGGCTTCGGCGGTGAGGAAAGCGCAGGAGCTTCCTTCCTGCGTTTCGACGGCGGCGTGTGGACCACCGACAAGGACGGCCTCATCCTGGCCCTGCTGGCCAGCGAGATCATCGCCGTCACCGGCAAGAGCCCCTCGCAGCTACACCTTGAGCAGGTAGAGCGCTTCGGTGCTTCGGCCTACGCCCGTATCGACGCCGCCGCCACTAAGGAAGAAAAGGCCAAGCTGGCCGCACTTTCTCCCGAAGATGTCACCGCCACCGAGCTAGCTGGCGAGCCCATCGAGCAGCGCCTGGTGCGCGCCCCCGGTAACGACGCGCCGATCGGCGGCCTGAAGGTCACCACCAAGGACGCTTGGTTCGCGGCCCGCCCCTCTGGCACTGAGGACGTGTACAAGATTTACGCTGAGTCTTTCCTGGGTGAAGAGCACCTGAAGGAAGTTCAGAAGGAAGCCAAGAACGTGGTTAGCGCAGCGCTAGCCAACTAGTCTCATTTAGCTAGCTGGGGTCGGGTGCATTAGCGCCCGGCCCCAGTTTGTTTATGCTCTAGGACTACTTTGCTTGCGACGTGACTGTGTCAGCCCGGCCCCAGTTTGTTTGCGGCCCAGTTATGTACATCCCAGTTATGGCAAACGCGAACAGACTGCTACACCGTGTCAGCTAAATATCTAAGGCTTTTCCCTAGAATAAAGCCATGAGCTCTACGTCTTCAGTTCCCTCCGCTGCCAGCCCTGCCGAGGCTACCAAGCTGCCAGCCGCGTCAGCTGGAGTTAGCCAAGCGCGCCCCAGCTCCAATGCGCCAAGGGTGGAGTATCAAGACCCAGATAGCAACGAGACCACGCAGAAGGCAGCCAGCTCGGTACCCTTCCAGCAGTCAGCACCGGGCTTGGAAGACGACGTATTGCTAGCCACCGGCCAGCCACTTTCTGGTGCCTCAGCCGCTGCACAACAAGGTGCGCAAGAACGCCCAGGACGCCGTCCTAGCGCCGAGCAAATTAGGCGCCGGCCCAGCACCCGCGCCTGGGTGCCTAACCAGCATGGCGCCTGGGGGATGCTAATCATTCCGCCCCTGGTGGGGGCCTTTACTGGGGGTTGGTCATGGCATTATCTGCTGATCTGGCCGGCTTTCTGGATGGGATATTTTGCGTTCTGGGCTTGGACCCAGTGGCTACGCACCCGCTCAGAAGCTAAGCGACTACTGCTACTGGTGCCCATGCTCTGGTATTCGGGTATCTGCGCCCTAGCTGGGTTGGCGAGCCTGATCAGCGCCCCCTACCTGATCCGCTGGGCCCTAGTGTTTGCCCCGCTACTGGCACTGGCCTTGTGGCAGGTGCGCATAGGTAAAGAGCGCTCACTGCTTAGCGGCGTCACTACTACGCTTGCGGCCACGTTAATGACCGCCGTCAGCTACGACGTCGCCACTGGCGGCGCCGGCGGGTTCCTAGGCTTAGAGAAGGGCGCGGACACCCTAGAAAGCTTTGGGGGTCCTCAAAACCTAACCGGCTGGCACTGGGCCTGGTTGGTTACCGCCCTGGTCAGCGGCTATTTCGTGGGCACTGTACCTTACGTAAAAGCCATGATTCGTGGCCGAGGCAAGCTCGCCATGATCTGCCTTAGCTTTGGCTTCCACCTGGTGGGGCTGGCTCTGGTGGCATATGCGGCCAGCGCCGGCCTGATCGGCTGGACTAACCTGGCCCTGTGGGTGGTGCTAACTGCGCGCGCCCTAGTGCTACCACTTATGCAGCGCCAGAGGGTACGCAAGCGCGCCAAGGTGATTCGCCCCCGCGTGGTTGGGGTCAGCGAAATCATCATTAGTATCGTTATGATTATGGCCATTTTCCTGCCTTAAATCTGCTTCGATAACTGAATCTGCTTTATTGCCCGACGTCGCCCCTAGTGCGGCGTCGGCTTGTTTGGGCTGGGCCCAGGGCTAGGTTGTGGGCCGGGGTCAGGGCTGGGACTTGGGCCTGGACTTGGCGAGGGCTTTGGCTGCGGCCCTGGTTGGCTGGCCGCCTGCGGTGGAGTTGCTTGTGGCTGGCTTGGCGCCGCCTGGCGTGGGGTGGGCGCTGGCTGCGGTGAAGGCCTGGGGGCAAGCTCTGCTACCGGGGTGCGTTTAATTTGGAAAGCGGCCTGTTCGCGCGAAACCACAGTTTTACCCGCATCCTGGTTCCAAGCCCGATTAAAGGTTTGCGCGCCTGGCTCATTAGGTAACTGCTTAGCTGAACGCGCATAGACGCGCTGATCATGCTGGTCATTGCCTTGGTGAACAGTGACCACATTGGTGCGGTTAGTGGCACTAACCGGCGCTTTGCCATCCAGGCTGGGCACAACGTCGTCGGCGTTTTCCATGCTCAAATACTGCGTACCTGACGGAATCACGCTGTTGCCGGTAGGGCTACCGGCGGTAGCTGTAGCCACAATATTGAAACGTGCCCGCACCTGCGCATTAGCGGTTAGGTTCGTGGCCACAATCCCACCCTGGGAGTGACCGTAAATGCATACCGGATCAGTGCTTTTAATGCCGGCCTTAGTCATGGCGGCAATCACCAGCTGCGAGTAGTCGTCACTGGCGCCGGCATTAGCCTGCAAGTTAGTTAGTAGATCCTGAGGGTTCGACTTGCCTGCAGTCCACTGTTGTGTGCCCGGCAAAATCACCTGGTAGGAGCAGGTTCCATCAGAATAGGTGGTTTTAATGATAGAAAAAGCTCCAGTTTGCGGATCAGAAGAATTTATGTGATCGCAGTAATTAATAGTGTCGGCCACCGAGCCGTCATATTTACTGGTTAACGGCTTGAATTTGACCTGACTGGCCTGGCCTACCCCGGTAGTAGTTTTTGCTATACCTGCCAACATGGCGGCAGCTAGCTCAGCGCCCACAGCAGATTTAAAAGAGAAACTGAGCGGCCCCATAGCGGGGGAGGGCATGTCCATGCGCAGGTCGTCGCTGATCAGGGTGAGTCGGTAATTCTTTTTCCCGCCAGCTAGATACGCCAAGTAGTAGTTGGTTGCCTCAACATCGCTAAGCTCTCTAGGGTTAACCCATTTACCGCGCCAATAAATCTTATTGCCACCTGCAAGTCCATAGGTTAGCTGCGCCTTTGCTCCGCGCAAGGATAGTTTAGCCTCAGGCCCCAGAAACGCACCGGCGTAAACCATAGCTGCCTGCAGAAATGCACCAAGGCTGGGGCTAGCTTTATAAATAGTAATTAGAGCAGGTACCTCACTAATTAACCAGCCCCCATAGCCACTACGAACCAGCAATACCACTATCTGATAAATAGCTTTAGCGTCCTCTAAATCAATATCTATTCCCAACGCTTTAAGCTTTTTCTGCAGAGTTTGGGGGTTATCTAGGCCGTACTTATGTAGCTCGGCGCGCACGGCAGCCTCACTTAGAAAATTGTTCCTCCTATGCTTAGCCATAGAGACGAGATTGGCGCGCTTGAGTCCCTCTAATTTCCACAGCCCCTGGGCTTTAATCTCGGCATTGGTGTAGAGGTTATAGCCCACCTGTAGGGCGTCAGCGTTAGTTTCACACTGACTGATGCAGGTTTTTAAAGCCTTGGTTGTGGCCGCATCCAGCTCAGAGGGCAGCCGCTTGGGCGGGGGTTGAGGAAATAATGGCGGGGGTTGTAGCGGCATACGCGGTAGTTCCAGCACCCCAGGATTGGGCTCTGTGCGAGCCACCTTATAGGCATTGTTGGCTTGTTCCAGCAGTGAGTGGACTTTCATAACCTGCCGTTTAAGCCTCATCAGCACCTGCGGATCCACATGCAGATTCTTATCGGGCCCAGAAACGTAGACAATGTCGCCCATGACTAGACCTAGCTTGGGGTGCTTAGTGCCTGAATGTCATTGTCGACGGCGCCGATCAGCACGTTTATGGCGGCGCTTAGTTGCGCTAAAGACTGACCAGCGGCTTGCGCCGCGCTCCCACGCCACTGGTTGGGAATGGTTGGCACCTGGCTTTTAGCGCTTAGGGCCAGCTGCCTAACGTAATGTAAGTTACTCATGGCTAAACGCTAAGGCGCTAAGTAAAGGGGCCGCTTTAGGGGTGTGGATAAGGCTGTTGGGGTAAAAAAGTTCCCCACCGGTGCATTAATTCGTGAGTAGAACTCGTAAAGGTAACTCGCACAAAGCGAGCGCAGTGGCGCCAGTATGGCTGTAGATGCAGTTTTAGGGAATCTGGCAGATTACTACTGGCCCGAGCGGATTAGCCTCAGCAGCTCGTCGTCGTAGGCGGGGGAGAAGTCAAAACGCACCCCTTCAGCCATACGCTGCTTAACCAGTTGTCGGCACACAATCTGTATAGAACGCGGCAAAAGCTGATAACTCTCATGGCGGTGAATCAAAATCAGATCCGCCTCTTGGCTCAGCGCCCACACCAATAACACCAGTTCACGCTCGCTAAAGGTACATTCGTCAATAAATTTATCGGGTGGGGGCAAAAGAGTTTTACACGCTTGCAGCATCTGCTCACGGTGGGGCGGCGGCTCAGTGAAACCGCGCAGGCCATCAAGGGTTTCAAAGGTTTGCGCCACAGTCAGCTGCGGCCACAGCTGCGCCTCCTGGGTTAGGGCCACAGCCCCCGGCCCGGCCCAGCGCGGCCCGGTGATCTCCATGGCTTGGCGCAGGGCCGCCGAAGGGTTATTCCAGGCGGCACTTTTACGTAACATATATAGGGCCACATAGGAGATGCCTTCAGCCATAAAGCCGTAAATGACTACCGGCCAGGTGGGATCATCAGAAAAGAAACTGTACTGGTTAAGCCAGCCCAGCAGCATGTCAGGTTTGTGGTGCATGAGTGCAGCCAGCGGCCCAGACCACCACATCACGCAAATCCAAGTGCCGATAAGTGCGTTAACTATCCGCATCCAGCGGCGCGGCGCATGCGGCCAAATCACTGCCCACAGTAACGCGAGTGAAGAGGTCAGTGAACCCATCACCACCACGCCCACAGCCAGCCAACTGGCTTTTTGAAATTGCATGTGAGGTAGCGTGCCCAGCATTACGCCCGCAAATAGCACCCCGGAAATTAGCATTTGCGAAATTTCCATGGCGGTTTGGGCGGCTGCAGCTGAGGCGGTGGGGGTTAGGGCGTCGGTGCGCACCAGGGCGTCAGTGCCGTTGTCGTAGGCCACGCGCGTGTGCTGAGTAATGATTTTGCCGCCCCAATAGGCGCTGATCAGGCATAACGCTAGGGAGCAAAATGGCCCAACCCGGAAGGGTAAAAGTGAGTGGTTGTTAATGCCCAGGGTTATGGCCAGTAAAAAAGTCAGCGTTAGTAGGACGGTGGCCCGCGCCGCCTCCAAACGCGCAATTAAGCGAATTAGATTGGCGATAGCCACAGTCTCACTGATGCGGGTGGCCACCTTAGGTGGCAGGTGCTCAAGCAGCGCCCGCGCAGAAGAAGGTATAGCTACAGCCACGCCTATATTTTGCCAAGCTGCTTTTAGGGCTAACAAGCTTGTGCGCTTTTGGCGCGGCGCACGCGCTCAGCTAAGGGTGGGTTGTGCGTGCTTTGGTGTGGTTTGGGCTCGACGGCGCTGCCTCGCTTTACGGCCACGATGACGACGGCGCCGTCGCCCCAAGAAAAAAGCCACCGTCACCGCCACCCAAGAGCGAAACTGACGCAAAAGCTAACGAAAAAGTCACATTATGTAACAATTTCGCGCAGTTAAGCTTACAATCACAACAACGATGTGCGCAGACCCGCACTAGCTCCCCTGAGCGCCATTGAAGGAGTTCCCGTGTCCCCAAAGGGTGTCCACGCTAAAACCGCAGCCGCACTGGCTGCACTGACCTTATCGTTTACCGGTGTAGTTTTAACCCCTGGCGTAACTGCCACCGAATCTGGCCAGGATTTCACCTCGCAAGCAGTTGCCAATGGCGATGACGGTAAATTCCCGGTTTACCGCATCCCCTCAATCGTGCAGCTAAACAACGGTGATCTAGTAGTTTCCTATGACGGGCGCCCCAGCCTGATGGACGCCCCCAACCCCAACTCCATTTTGCAGCGCCGCTCCACCGACGGCGGGCGTACTTGGGGTGAACAAACCGTCATCCACGCGGGCGTTCCCGGCACCCAAAAGCAGGGCTATTCAGACCCCTCATATGTGTATGACGCCGAAAAGAACATTTTGTTCAACTTCCACGTCTACTCTAAGGATGCGGGTTTCTTCCAGTCCGTTGACTCTGACGACGACGCCGACCGCAACGTTATGAGCGCCGAGGTTTCCACCTCCACCGACAACGGCAAAACCTGGAGCCACCGCCTAATCACCAATGTGGTTAAGCCCAAGGGCATCACCGGCACCTTTGCCACCTCCGGTAACGGCATTCAAGTTAAGCACGGCAAATATGCTGGGCGCCTGGTGCAGCAATACATCGGCACTGACTCAGCCCACAACGGTTACGCCTACTCGGTTTACTCTGACGACCACGGCGCCACCTGGCATGCCGGTAACCGGATCGGCAACAGCTTCAACGAAAACAAGGTGGTTGAGTTAAGCGATGGCCGCCTCATGCTCAACTCACGCAGCTGGGGTGACGGGGTGGGGCGCCTGGTCGCTATTTCTGACGACGGCGGCGTCAACTGGAAGAACCAGTACCTTGACACTGCCCTGGTAGACCCGGAAGTAAACGCCGGCATTACCCGTATGAACCCCCAGGCCACCAGCGGCAAGGCCGCCAAGGAGCTGCTGTTCACCAACGCCAACAACAGCCCCTACAACTGGCAGATAGATGTTGACCGTAAAGGCCACTTGATCAACCGCATCACCGGTAACGTGCGCTACTCCTGCGACAACGGCGCCACCTGGCCCGTTAGCCGCGTCTACCACTACGGCCCGCACGCCTACTCCTCGGTGACCGCCCTCAAGGACGGCACTTTCGCCGTCGCCTATGAAACCAAAACCGACAAGGAAATCCGCGTAGGCACCTTCGGGCGCGAGTGGCTAAAGCCTTTCTGCGCCAACTTCGCTCCCGCTAGCGTCAGCTTGGGGGCCGGGGAAAGTACCAGCGTAAGCGTCACTATCCGCAATGACGACGACGTCGCCCTGCCGGCTGGCTCCATGCGCCTAACCGGCCTGCCCGAAAACGTCAGCAGCGAGCTGGTAGCCACCCCGGCGCTAAAGCCGGGCGAGTCGGCCACCGTAAACGTCAAGGTCACCGCCACCAAGGACATTGTGGCTGGCACCTACAATGTGGATGCCACCTTGGAGGCAGGCCAGTACACCCTGCGCGGCTCGGTGGAGCTCAAACTCGCCACCCCTGAGCTGATTGCACTGACCGTGGTCGGCGAGCGCAGCGACTACACCCGCGACATCGTAGCCAAGCCCTACCAGGCTGGCGAAAAGCTGCCCTTCCACTGGAGCATCGTCAACAACACCAGTGAGACCCTGTACATCGATAGCCTCAAGGGCCCCAAGGGCACCGAAATTGAATCTTGCATCGGCGGCATTGCGCCCGGCACGACCATGTGGTGCTCAACCAGCGGCTATGTGGTAAGCGAACAGGAAGCCAAGCAGGGCTACCTGGATGCCAAGCTGACGCTGACCTACACCCAGGGCGACAACCAGGTCACCTACCCGGTAACCCGCTTCGACCAGAACCTAGGTAAGCGCCGGATGCTGCCGGCTGCTCCCACCCCGCAGCCCACCGAGCAGCCCACGCAAAGCCCCACCCCGGCCCCGACGGCGTCGCCCACTGCCACGCCGACCGCTGCGCCTACTGCTGTGCCCACCACTGCACCCAGCCCCACCGCCGCGCCTACGGCTAGCGCTGTGCCCAGCGCCATGCCTAGTGCCAGCCCCATGCCTACCGGCAGGGCGGCGCTGAAGCCCTCACCGCTACCCTCCTCAAAGGGATCAGGGAAGGTAGCTTTTGCTGGTAACAGTGGCGGCTCGCGCCACGGCTCGCTGGCGGTTACCGGTGTGGCCGGAGGATTAGTGCTGGTAGCTGGGGGTCTAGTGGCCGCCGGTGGGGCGCTGCGCTCTGGCAAACTACGCGACTACCTGCACCGTCACTAAAACCGACGGCGCACCCGCACCTAAGCCGCCAGCCCGGCGAAAAAGTGGCCTAAAACCACGTTAAACCGGGCCTCTGGTGTTGGGGGCAGGTCAGCTGAGACAATTAGCGCATGAGTTGTGCTGAGACTGCTGACCTGCCCCTATCCCGTGTAAACCTAGCTGAGGTAAACCCGCCACTGGCTCTGGGGGTGTTGGACGGACGCTACCGCGCCGCCGCCTCGCCGCTGGTAGACCACCTGTCTGAAGCTGCTTTGAACCGCGCTCGCGTGCATGTGGAAGTTGAATGGCTGATTTACCTCACTGATAACGAGGTTTTGCCGGGCGCCCCTAAGTTCTCTGCCGCTGAGAAGCAGTACCTGCGCGGTATTGTTTCCAGCTTTGGCCGCGCCGAAATTGATGAACTGGCTGAAATTGAGGCAGTCACCCGCCACGACGTGAAAGCTGTGGAGTACCTGCTCAAGCGTCGCCTAGATGCTGCCCCCCAGGTGCTGGGCCAAGACACGGTGCTGCCCCAGGTGCACGAGATTGTGCACATTTTCTGCACCAGTGAAGACATCAACAACCTGGCCTACGCCCTAACCATCCGCTCAGCTATCAAACAGGTGTGGCTGCCGGCCGCCCAGAGCCTGGTGGATGACCTCAGCGAAATGGCGCGCCAGTACAAGGCTGTGCCCATGCTGTGCCGCACCCACGGTCAGCCGGCCACCCCCTCCACTTTTGGTAAGGAACTGGCCGTATTGGCTTGGCGCCTGGGTCGCCAGCTGCGCCGCATTGAGGGCACCGAATACCTGGGTAAGATCAACGGCGCCACCGGCACCTACGGCGCTCACGTGGTTTCCGTGCCGGGAGCTGACTGGGAGGCTGTTTCGCGCGGTTTCGTGGAGCACCTGGGCCTGATCTGGAACCCGCTAACCACCCAGATTGAATCCCACGACTGGCAGGCTGAGCTGTACAGCGACGTGGCCCGCTACAACCGTATTGCCCACAACCTGGCCACCGACGTGTGGACCTACATTTCTTTGGGCTACTTCCACCAGCGTCTAAGCGCCCAGGGCTCTACCGGCTCCTCCACCATGCCGCACAAGGTCAACCCGATTCGTTTCGAAAACGGTGAAGCCAACTTTGAGATTTCCTGTGCGCTACTAGATTCCCTAGCGGCCACCCTGGTCACCAGCCGCCTGCAACGCGACCTGACCGACTCCACCACCCAGCGCAATGTGGGTGTGGCCCTGGGCCACTCGCTGCTGGCTATCTCTAATGTGCGCGGCGGCCTGGGCGGCCTGGATGTGGATGAGCGTCGCCTGGCTGAAGACCTAGACGCCACCTGGGAGGTGCTGGGTGAACCGGTGCAGCAGGCTATGCGCGCGGCCGCCGTCGCTGGCGCCACCGGCATGGCTGACCCCTACGAGCGTCTAAAGGAACTGACCCGTGGCAAGCGGGTTACCGGCCAGGCTATGCGTGACTTTATTGCTGGGTCGGGTATGCCTGCCGACGTCGAAGCTCGCCTGCTGGCGCTAACCCCGGGTACCTACGTGGGCTTGGCTGAAAGTTTGGTGCGCCACCTAGAGGATTAACTAGGAATAATTCGGGGCATATCCCGGTTGGGCTAGTCGTGCTTGGGGGACAGTTTTAAAGCTGTCTACAGGCCGGCTAGCCCATATTCATAGCTGCCAGCTGCGTTGTGGCTGGGTGGGTAACACATTTAGGAGAAGAAAATGGCTGAAAACATCGACCGCACCACCGTCCTCAAGGTTTCAGGCCTGACCTGCTCTAACTGCGTGCGTCACGTGAGTGAAGAGCTAGAAGAGGTTGAGGGCGTCAAGAACGTTTCAGTAATCCTGAACAAGGGTGGCGTCTCTGACGTAATGGTGGTTTCTGACGTGCACCTAGACGATCAGGCCCTGGCCGACGCCGTCGATGAAGCCGGCAACTACACCCTGGAAGCCATCGAACGCGACGAGTGAGGCGGAGCCTTAAATAATGACTGATATCCAAGAAACCACCTCAACTAGCGCCAATCATGGCAGCGTAGATTTGAGCGTGGGTGGGATGACCTGTGCCTCCTGCGTGGCGCGCGTGGAGAAAAAACTGAACAAAGTGGCCGGCGTTAACGCCTCAGTTAACCTGGCTACCGAATCAGCCCACGTTGAGCTAAGCGCCCCGGTAGACCCGCAGCAGCTGGTGGCCGTGGTGGAAAAAGCTGGTTACAGCGCCACCGTGACTAAGGTGGAGGACGGCGCCGTCGAGGCTATGCGCAAGCAGGAAGCCCGCCACCTGGCCCACGCCGCTGACCTGCGCCGTCGCCTGATCGTGGCGGCCACGCTATCAGTGCCACTGATGGTGATCTCCATGGTCAGTGCCGCCCAGTTCTATGGCTGGCAGTGGGTTGTGGCCGCGCTGGCCCTGCCGGTGGTGACTTGGTGTGCTTGGCCTTTCCACAAGGCTGCTTTCACTAACCTGCGCCACGGCTCCACCACCATGGACACCCTGGTTTCCCTGGGGGTTATTACCGCCACCTTGTGGAGCCTGTGGGCGCTGATTTTTGGGGGCGCCGGCATGCTGGGTATGCGCATGAGCATGGAGTTCATTCCGCGCGCCCAAAGCGAGCATGCCCACATGTATTTTGAGTCTGCCGCCTGGATCGTGACTTTCCTGCTCACGGGGCGTTTAGCGGAGGCGCGGGTGCGTCACCGCTCAGGTGACTCGTTGCGTAAGCTTTTACAGCTGGGCGCCAAAACTGCTGCGCGGGTTAACGCTGACGGCTCGGTTACGGAAATTCCGATTGACCGCCTGCAGGTGGGCGATCGTTTCCGGGTGCGTCCGGGCGAAAAAATTGCCACTGACGGTGTGGTGGTTGAGGGTCACAGCGCCATTGATGCTTCCTTGCTGACCGGTGAATCTTTGCCGGTGGATGTAAGTGCAGGTGACGAGGTTACCGGCGCCACTGTGAATACTTCGGGCACGTTGGTTGTGCGCGCTACCCGAGTGGGTGCGGGCACCACATTGTCGCGTATTGCCCAGGTGGTTACTGCCGCCCAGGCTGCAAAGGCGCCGGTGCAGCGCCTGGCTGACCGGGTCAGTTCGGTGTTTGTGCCCACGGTTTTAGCTCTGGCTGCTTTAACTTTCCTAGGGTGGCTGGCTACCGGCCACAACGCCCAGGCCGCGATTACAGCGGCAGTGGCGGTGCTGGTAATTGCCTGCCCCTGCGCCTTGGGTTTGGCTACGCCTACCGCCCTGCTGGTGGGTACTGGCCGCGCCGCCCAGTTGGGCGTGGTGATTCGCGGCCCGGAGGTGCTTGAATCTACCCGCCGCATTGACACGGTGGTGCTGGATAAGACCGGTACGGTCACCACGGGGGTAATGCACCTGGCTCAGGCGGTATTTTTCGACGCCGCCGCCGAGGTAAGTGATGCTGGCGGCGCTGGTGCTCAGGCCGGTGCTGCTAGCGACGGCGCCACGGTTGTGGACTTGGGGGAGGGCGTCGCCCTAAGCCCCGCCCAGCTGCAAACCTTGGCCCTGGCCCAGGCGCTAGAGATTCCCTCTGAACACCCAGTAGCCCGCGCTATTGTGGCGGGCACACAACTAGACGGCGTCCAGGCGCCCCAGATCAGCGAGTTCACTAACCATGCTGGTCGTGGGGTCAGCGCCACGGTAGCCCACGCAGCAGGCCAGGCCACTTACGCCGTCGTCGGTAAAGCCACCTGGCTGAGCCAGCAGGGCGTAAGCCTTGAGCAGGCTGAAGCCCAGGTACGCGCCCTGGAAGACACCGGCGCCACCGTGGTGCTAGTGGCCTCAGGGTCGGATCCAAAATCATTGCGCCTGCGTGCCGCCCTAGCTGTGCGCGACGAGCCCAAACCCACCACCGCCAAAGCCATCAGTGAGCTCAAAGCTATGGGGCTGCGTCCCATCCTGCTCACCGGTGACAATGAGCGCGCCGCCAAGTTCATCGCCGCCCAGGTGGGTATTGATGACGTAATCGCCCAGGTACTGCCCGAGGATAAACGCGACGTGGTGGCTCGCCTGCAAGGTGAGGGGGCTAATGTGGCCATGGTGGGTGACGGTGTTAACGACGCCGCCGCTCTAGCCCAGGCAGGCGCTGCCGGTTTGGGCATGGCCATGGGTACCGGTTCAGATGTGGCCATTGAGGCCGCCGACATCACGCTAGTGCGTGCCGACCTGGAGGCAGTTGTGGCTGCTATCAAGGTTTCGCGCGCTACGCTGCGCATCATTAAGCAGAACCTGTTCTGGGCTTTCGCCTATAACGTGGCCGCAATTCCGCTGGCCATGGCGGGTTTGCTCAACCCCATGATCGCCGGGGCCACTATGGCTATGAGCAGCGTGATCGTAGTGTCTAACTCGCTGCGACTGCGCCGCGTGAAGTGATCTGACAGTATGAAGTGACATAGAATAGTCTGGCTACTTCGAATTAAAGCGCGCACTTTGGGCTGCTAGCCCGGGTGCGCGCTTTGTTATGCACACTAGATAGTGTCTTGGAAGGTGCAACGGACAAAATAAAATATCCCTAATGAGCTTCGCTATTTAGCGGGGGATATGTGGGGATATAAGGCCCAGTTTCATAGACTAGCCCCATGACCCAAGCGCCAGATCAATCTGCGGCCGGTAGCCCCGCCGCCACCCCGGATAGCCGGGTAGCTACCGCCGTCGAAAAACCCAGCGCCCCAGCTGAGGCCGCCAACTCGGCCCGCCCAGTTGGTTTTCCCCGAGTAGGCACCACCTCCCAGGCGGAACCACAGCCAACTTTGGTGGAAACCAGCACCCTAATCTTGGTTGACACCCTAGAGCGGCGCGAACACCGCACCCGCGACCTACTATTTGCCGGTGTCTGCGCGCTAGGTCTAGTAACGGTTTTTCTACTGGCTGTGTTCGCCCAGGCAACCACCACCGCTGTCATTTATGACGTACAGACCGTCTTTTCCCAGCTGCTGCGCCGGGTGCTGGTGTTCCCGCTGCAAGCCTTTGAAGGTATCGTCACTTTAGCTCTGCCCCTAGCGTTGATGGGGCGCGCTTTGCTGCATAAGGACTGGTGGCGCTCAGGCCAAACCCTGATCGCCCTAATCAGTGCTTATCTGCTGTCTGCACTGTTCACATACCTGTTGCAGCTGCCGGTGTTTAACCAGGTACACAACGGCATGATCTCCTACCGCAACCTAAACACCTACGAGATTCTCTCACCCACCTATGCTGCCTTGGCTGCAGTTATTTTGGCTTCCGGTAAACACCAATCCAAGCTGGTAAAAACTTCCTGGTGGCTGCTGGGAATTGTGGTGGGTGTTTCGGTGCTGCGCTCAGCTATTACCCTGCTGGCAGCGGTGGCCTCAGTGCTGTTGGGTCTTATCGCCAGCTACTTAGTGCTTTACATTATGGGTGTGGCCAGCGAAAACGCCACTGGGGTGGCTCTGGCGCGCGGCCTGCGCCGCTGCGGTGTGGACGCTGTCAAGGTGGTGCGTCTAAACCCGTGCCAAGCCCCCTTGCAAGCCTGGCAGGTACGTACCGACTCCCAGCTTGGTTACACCGAGAAAGTACGCGAAAACCCGATCGTTTCCACCCAAGACGACGGCGCCGTCGTCGAAACTGAAACCCCCCAAACCCTGGCCCCAGCCGGCAATGACGAAAAACTTACCCCCTTACCTGACTACAACTGCGCCCACGAGCTGGAGCTAGCCGAAGAACTGTGGCAATCCCAAAGCGAAGACATTCACCGTATCTACGCCGTGTGGGATAAAGATGGCAAACGCTATGACCTGAGCGTAATGGACACTGACACGCACGTGGTGGGCTTCCTATCCACCGCCTGGGACACCCTACGCACGCGCGGCCTGGCCCCAGCGAAAAACTATTCGGTGCGCGCCGGCGCAGAAAACACGGTGATGATGAACCAGATGGCGCGCAGTCGGGCCGTGCGCTCTCCGCAAATTCTGGGCGTAGCCGAGGCAGAAGAATCAATGCTGCTGGTCACTGAGCATATTGCCTCCCCGCGCGCATTTGGCCAGCTAGGCGACCAAATCTCTGACGAGACCTTGCTGGATTTGTGGACCCAGCTGCGTCGCGCTCACACGGTTGGTCTGGCCCACCGCGCCATCAGCGACCAAAGCGTGCTGGTGGACGCCAGTGACCACATTTGGCTAACCGACTGGGATGACGGCGAGCTGGCTTCCTCTGAGCTTTCACGCCGCATGGACCTAGCCCAAACCCTGGCCCTGGTGGCCCTAAATGTGGGGGTGGAGCGGGCTATTGCCTCCGCCTCGCGGGTGCTAGACCGCGATCAGGTGGCTTCTATCGCGCCGATGCTGCAAAAGGTGGTGCTGCCACGCTCTACCCGCGCCGCCATGGGGCGACGTGGCAAGATTTTGCAGGAGCTGCGTGACGCACTGGTGGCGCTGGTGCCCACGGCCCAGGCTGAACCCACCAAGATTAACCGTTTCTCTGCCCGCACTATTTTCATGGCGATTGTGGGTGTGGTGGCGCTGTGGACGGTGCTGGGCCAGATGAACTTCACCCAGATTTCTGCGGCGGTTGAGCAAGCTAATTTCTGGTGGTTCTTGGCGGCGCTGGTGTTCTCACTGGCCACCTATGTGGGCGCCGGTATGACGCTGGTGGCTTTCACCCCCAACAAGCTGGGTTTGATTCGGGCTACCGAGGTGCATTTTGCTTCTTCTGTGGTGGCGCTGGTGGCTCCGGCCGGTGTGGGTGGGGCGGCTATGAACTTGCGTTTCCTTAACCGTAAGGGGGTGCCGACGGCGGTGGGTGTGGCCACCGTGGCGTTGGTGCAGGTTTCCCAGTTTGTGGTGACTGTGGTGCTGCTGGGTATTTTGGCGGCTACCACCGGTACTTCTTCTGGCTTGTCGCTGCCTTCTGGCTGGGTGCTGGTGGCGGTAGTGGTGGCGGTAGTGGTGGCTGCGGTGGCTTTGGCGGTGCCGCAGCTGCGCAACTGGATTTGGGTGCATATTGAGCCCACTGTTAAGCAGGTGTGGCCGCGTCTGGTGTGGTTGGCTTCCAACCCCACTCGTATGGGTGTGGGCGTGTTGGGTACCGTGATTTTGTCGTTGGCCTACATCTTGTCTTTCGGGGCTTCGCTGTGGGCCTTTGGCTATTCGCTGCCTTTCGCGGTGTTGGCGATTACTTACCTGGCTTCTAACACGGTTGGTTCTGTGGTGCCTTCGCCTGGTGGTTTGGGTCCGGTGGAATTGGCTCTCACTGGTGGTTTGGTTACTGCCGGGGTACCTAGTGGTGTGGCCGTGTCGGCGGTGTTGGTTTACCGTCTGGTTACCTTCTGGATCCCGATTCCGCTGGGTTACCTGTCCTTGCAGCGCCTGCAAAAGCGTGGGGATCTCTAGGCTGGCTGCGTTTTTCGACAGTGTCCCGGGGTTCCTCGACGGCGCCCTGGGTATCGGGGCCGACCCTGGGTGTCGGGGCCGACGGCGTACTGGGGCTTAGGCTTAGCGGCGCCGTTTAAGCGCTTGCCAGGAGGTAAAGGGCAAAAACCAGGCAGGAAATAATAGTGGCGATCCAGGAGATTACCCAGCCGCGATAACCGGCCCGCTTAGATTCTACGATCGCAAAAATCCCCAAAACCATGTTTACGACAAACACCCCGGGAATTGGGGATAACACTAGTGCGGCTAAAGCAATAAAGCAGATTATCGGAGTTTTTTGCTGCGGAGCGTTGTAGCCCGCAAAAGCAAATACTTCACGCGGATTTACTTCTTGCGTACCTGGAAACACAAAATCATCGGGAACAATCTGACCCGGGTGGCTGATTTGATTAGCGCCGGCATCACTATTGGGGGGCTGGTGTGTAAATACGCCGGATACGCTCATGTCTTAAGTGTGCCCAGCTGGGCCGCAGGGCGCAACATTAACTCAGTCGTCAACTATCAAGGTCAGAGCTACCAACCCTCAAACTGGGCGTGCTGCCCCTCAAAGCTGGGCGTGCCGGCGCACAAACTGTGCATGCTGACAGCTCAAAGCAGGCGTGCCGGCACGCAAGGTAGGCCTGGCGGCCAAAGTACTTTTGACTATTCCAGATAGACGTAGGGTCACTTATGTTTCACGTGAAACATAAGTGACCCTAGTGCTATTAGCTAGCGGTCAGTTATTCCTGCTCGTCAGCCTTAGAAGCCTGCTTGTGGCGCTTGGAGTAGGCCGGGCCTTCCAGTTCCACACCGGCAGGTGCTGAGGCGGGGGAGGGGCTTTCCAGGTTGGTGCCACGCAGCTTCGAGATAGCGCGCATCAGGTGGTAGATGATGATGGCGCCGAAGGAGCCCAGGGCGATACCGGAGAAGGACATGTCGCCCACTACCCAGGTGTAGTTAGCGATAGCCACAACCATGGCTACAGCCGCAGTGTTGAGGTTTACCGGGTCAGAGAAGTCAACCTTGTTCTGCACCCAAATACGCACACCCAGCATACCGATCATGCCGTACAGGACCGTGGCAGCGCCGCCCAGCACACCGGCGGGGATGGTGGCGATAACCGCGCCGAACTTAGGTAGCAGGCTCAGCGCCAGGGCAGAAATGCCGGCCACCACATAGGCGGCGCTGGAGTAGACGCGGGTAGCAGCCATAACACCGATGTTCTCGGCGTAAGTGGTGGTACCTGAACCGCCACCGCTACCAGCGAGCATGGTGGAAACGCCGTCGGCAAACAGGGCGCGGCCGGTGATGTTGTCCAGGTTTTCGCCGGTCATAGCGGATACGGACTTAACGTGACCCACGTTCTCAGCCACCAGCACCAGCACCACGGGCACAAACACACCCAGGTACTTAAAGTCAAAGCTGGGAGCGTGGAAGGCGGGTAGACCCACGACGGCAGCCTTGTTGATAGCGGAGAAGTCCACTTCACCCAGGGCCACGGCGGTGGCGTAACCAATCAGCACACCAATCAAAATGGACAGGCGCCCAATGATGCCCTTAAACAGCACCGTGATCAGCAGGATAGACACAATGGTGACGGTGGCGGTGATAGGAGCCTGTTTAACGTTGTTCCAAGCTGAAGGGGCCAGGTTGAAACCGATCAGGGACACAATCGCACCGGTAACCACCGGAGGCATCAGCTTGTCGATCCAGCTGGCACCTACAAAGTGCACCAGCAGACCAATAACCGCCAGGGTTAGACCCACCGCAATAATGCCTCCCTGAGCTAGGGAGGCCTTGTGTGGGTCAATCAAACCGCCATTAGAAGCGTTGTAGCCAGTGACTGCGCCAATAGGGGCAATCAGGGCAAAAGAACTACCTAGATAGGAAGGCAAACGTCCGGCAGTAATTCCTAGGAACAGCAAGGTACCCAGGCCGGAGAAGAACAAAGTAGTAGTAGGGGAGAAGCCGGTGAGCAGCGGCACCAGGAAGGTAGCGCCGAACATAGCTACCACGTGCTGCACACCAATCCCGATGGTGCGCGGCCAGGTTAGACGTTCGTGGGGGGCGACGACGTCTCCCGGCTTTACCGAGCGGCCGTCACCGTGCAGGGTCCAAAAACCTGCCTTAGACATTTACTGTCTCCTGTCGCAATGGAAAAAGGGGTCCATGCGGCAGAGCCCGTGCGTCTGGCGCGTTCGAGCGTCGTCGTCCGAGCGCTGCCAGACCACCAGTCTAGACCTAATTTCGCCGCAAGCTAATGCTGTGGCAGTAGTAGTTAGGACACACTCAGCGCCAGGGCCGCTGCGGCCCCCGCCATCAACCAAGGCCCAAAAGCGATACGTCCCTTAAGTTTCAACCTGCCGCTAAGTAGCAAAGCCAGCGCCACCAGACCACCAAAGAAAAAACCCAAATACAAGCCCATTAGCAGGGTACTCCAGCCGTGCAAAGCCAACAGCGGCCCCAGCACCACATACAAATTCGCGTCGCCCATACCAATCCCCGGGGCTCGCCCCCACAGCTGCGGCAGCAAACTTAATGCAGCCAGGGCAATATACACCAGGGCGCCCCCACCCAAAGCCCGCAGTAAGTCGCCAGCGCGTAGGGGAGTGGCGACGTCGTCGATACCAGCAGGCGCTACTTGCGGGCCTAGCCAGGCTAAAACCATTCCCAAAAGCAGCACTGCACCGGCAACCGAAAGCAGGCGGGTGGGTAGGTGTTGCACGCGCCAGTCCACCAGGGCGGCAGGGATCAGTGCGGCTAGTACCGGCACGGACAGGGGCAGTGACGACGTCGCAGCCGCGTCAGTTAGCGCCTGAGGTAGTGACAGTGCCCCCACCAAAAGTACGCCACCTAGTAGCACGCTAACCGCCATGCCTCGATTGGTTAAAGCGGCCACTAGCAGTGGGTCTTTAGCTGGCCAAGCTTCGCAGGGGGCGTCACCCACAGCCTTTATATAAGCGCGGGCCCAGGGCGCCAGCTTGAAGTAGGTTAATGCGCTAACAATTCCTAGCTGTAAAAAGGTGAATACAAGCGCAAGCAAAAGGTCACTTCTTGCCCTCGGATGCGGCTGCAGTGGGCTGAGAACAACCGGCAGGAGCGGTGATGGGGGAGCCAGACTTAATGGCAGCCATTTCCGCAGCAGACTTGATGCCGTGGTTGTACTGGGCGCCCAAAACTACGTTAACAGTGGTGTCAGAAGAGGAGGCGCGCGGGTCCTGCTGGACCACTACCGTGCCGCTAAATACCTGGGCCACGGTGTAAGCATTGGTGATACCCGCTGGTCCGGCGGTGAGCAGCACATTGCCGTCATAGGCGCCCTCGGCCCAGTCACCGGTGCTAAGCACAGTTAAACCAGTGTCTTTCAGGTTAGTTTCGGCGCTACCTGCCAACCCGGCCTTCTTGGTGCCGTTGTAGATATTGACGCTAATGTCAGTGATTTCGCCAGTAACCGCTTGGGCGGCAGGGCATACCGGGATGCGTTTAACTAGCGTGGGGGTGGGGACGGCTTGGAAGCCAGGGTCTGGTACTTTGACTAGCCCAGTGCCTACGACCAAACCGAGGGCCGTAGCAATAACCATTAGAACTAGACAGGTACCGATAATGACGCTTTGGCGCTGAGCCATGCGGGAGCGGTAGTTTGCTTTTGTTTCAACCTGAGGCACCCTTCCAGGGTAGCCGATTAGGGCGGGTTGAGGGGGCTAGTCATTACAATTTCACCAGGTAAACGCTTGGTGTCTTAAACCTGAGGAAGCCTGAAAATTAGCTGGGCGCAGGGAGTGTAAACGAGCCAAAAAACGGTACCTAAAGTGCGGTTTAGGGTAGCTGGCGCAAAATAGTATTAATGGGCTATAGGTCTGACAACTTCGTGTCAAACTGTCACGAAAATTGGGTTAACTTCAGCGAAAATAGCACTGATCTGCGCAAACGCTAGCACCTTGAACTTTGGCAAAACTGAGTACAAATGCCCAAAATCTCTAGTGGATCACGTCACAGGTGTGGTAAATTAGTCAATAATCAGCCCTTTGACGGCTACCTGATCCCCAAACGAGGAGACGCAATATGGAAGACAGCATCATTGCGCGCATCCCACTCTTCGAGCGTATGTCGCCTGAGGAGCGAGAAGAGCTACGTGGCATGATGTCGCAGACAACTCTGCGCCGTGGTGAGGTTCTATTCAATGAAGGTGACTCCGGCGACCGCCTATACATCCTGCTCACCGGTAAGGTGAAGCTAGGTCACACCTCTGTTGACGGCCGTGAGAACCTACTAGCGGTCCTAGGCCCCGGCGAAGTAGTCGGCGAGCTAACTCTATTTGACCCGGGCCCGCGCTCTACCACTGCTACCGCCGTGGCCACCACTGAGCTGCTGGCTCTAGAGCACAACCAGCTAATGGGCTTTATTGACTCTCATCCCACGCTGGCCAAGGATATGCTGCGTGCCCTCGCGGTGCGTTTGCGTCGCACCAACATCGCCCTAGCTGACCTGGTCTTCTCTGATGTTCCTGGGCGTGTAGCCAAGGCCCTGTTGGACCTGGCTGAGCGCTTTGGTGCACCCACTGAAGACGGCATCCATGTCCCCCACGACCTAACCCAGGAAGAGCTAGCTCAGCTAGTTGGAGCTTCGCGCGAGACCATTAACAAGTCTCTGGCCGAGTTCGTTTCCCGTGGCTGGATCCGCCTGGAGGGGCGCGCTGTAACCCTTATCGACGTCGAGCGCCTCAAGCGCCGCGCCCGCTGATAAACGCACATAAATAGCGCTCACAAGCTTTAGTGCCCGGTCGTAATTAAACGGCCGGGCACTGATTTATGTAGTGGCGCTAGCGCTTAAGGTGGCCACTAGTTGGTGGGGCGCTTGAGGTAGGCGATTAGGTTTTCGGTACCTGCCGGGCCGGGAACGATTTGGACTAGTTCCCAACCGTCGGCACCCCACTGATCCAAGATTTGCTTAGTTGCGTGCGTGATTAGCGGCACGGTTGCGTATTCCCAAGTAGTCATGATTACACCCTACCTGTTAGCTGGGTGAAAAGGGTGGGGTTGTGGGCGCTTTGAAGTGGTCTGATCTTAGGCTGCGGCGCGCGTGGTGGCGGCGTGAGAGGTAGCCTCGCTCAGGCTGGGCTTGCGCCGTAGTAGGGAGGTGCGGGCAGGCTTGCGTAGTTGGCGGATTTCCTCCGCCAGGGCGTCGTCGCTGGAAAGCCAGGCGGCCCAGTCAGTGATGTGGGGCATATTGCGGATCAAAGCGCGGCGTTCACGCTCAGTTAAGCCGCCCCAAACTCCAAAGCTAGAGTCGCCATTGAGGGCTTCGGCCAGGCACTGCAAACGCACCGGGCATGAGTAACACAATTCGCGCGCTTCCCGCTGCTCGGCCCCCTTCCCAAACAGCAGAGTGGTGTCTATACCGGCACACGCTGCCAATTGGGTCCAGGAATGAATTTCGTTATTCATTTTGGAACTACTTTCATTTGTCCAGGCGAGCACTTCTTTGTTACTCAGCTCACCCCCAGACTCTACGCCTGTTTGTCCGCGGATTCAAATTCTCGCTGCACGTTATTTCAAAATTTTCCAAATTGGCACAAAAACAGGGTGAAACCAGGTATTAGTCCTAACAAAAATTTTGGCCTGCATGTCAAAAGTGTTACCAAGCCGCTCTGTCTCATTGCTTGCACCATGACGTAGGCTAGGGACTATGTCGAAGTCTGCTAGCTCGAGAGTCTCCCTCTCCTCTCCCCGGGAGCTACTTGCCGCACTGCTCTCATTCTTTATGTTGGCCGTTGGTGGTGGCGTGTTCGCTGCCGGTTTCGCGTTGCCCTTTGTAGGGGCGGCTTCAGTTCTTACAGATGCCTCAGTGCAGCTGTTTGACGAGCTACCTAGCGACTTCAACGTGCTTCAGCCCTCCCAGATTTCCTATCTAAAGGGCTCAGATGGTCAAACCATCGCACAGTTCTACGCGGAAAACCGCATTGTTGTGCCGCTAGCCAAGATTTCCAAGAATGCCCAAAACGCTATCGTGTCCGTTGAGGACAAGCGTTTCTACAAGCACAAGGGTGTGGACCTGTCGGGTATGTTGCGTGCGGTAGTTACCAACGCAGCCGGTGGCTCCACCCAGGGTGCCTCTACCTTGACTCAGCAGTACGTTAAAAACGTGCTTATCGAGGCGGGTTTGCAGGCTAGCGACCCGGAGGCTGTGGAGGCTGCCCGCGCCGCCACCCCGGCCCGTAAACTGCGTGAAGCTAAATACTCTTTGACACTGGAAAAGCGCTACACCAAAGCGCAGATCCTGGAGGGTTACCTCAACATTGCAGCCTTCGGTCCTTCTACCTACGGTATTGAGGCTGCCAGCCGCCACTACTTCTCTCACAGTGCCGACACTCTGAGCGTAGGTGAAGCTGCGCTGCTGGCCGGTATGACCAACTGGCCTACCCGCTACGACCCCATCACCAACCCTGATGCGGCTAAGACCCGCCGTGACTGGGTGCTCCAGAAGATGCTTGAGGAAAAGTTCATCACTCAGGAGCAGTACAAGGAAGCCACCAGTCAGAGCATCGACTCCATGCTGAAGGTAACCAACGCCGTCGGCGGCTGTGGTTCAGGCTCTAGCGGCGTAACCAAGAGTGCCGCCTACTTCTGTGAATACGTGGTGCGTGAGATCCTCACCAACGACGCCTACGGTAAGGATGAGGCTACTCGCCGTCAGGTGCTGCTACGCGGTGGTCTGCAGATCACCACCACCTTGGATATGGCCAAGCAGCAGGCCGCTTACGACACCATGGCTAACTGGCTGCCCACTGGGGATGAGTCCAACGTTAAGGGTGCACTAGTGTCTATCGAGCCGGGCACCGGCAAGATCATCACCATGGTGCAAAATACCAACTATGGTGAGCCCAGCAATGATGACCCCACCGCCACTAAGCTGTCCTACGCGGCCGACTCTAAGCACGGCGGCTCTAACACTGGTGGTTTCCAGCCTGGTTCATCCTTCAAGCCGATTGTTTTGGCCCAGTGGTACCAACGGGGCATGTCTGGCTACACGGTGCTAGGCGGTGCTAGCCACGTATTCACCACCGGTGACTTCCACGCCAGCTGTGACCCGGGTTTCGCCATTGAAAACTGGAACGTGGATAACGCTAATGCTTCAGAAAACGTTAACCACACGGTTATTAACGCTACTGCCCTGTCGGTAAACGTTAGCTACGTATACATGCTTAGCCGTATGGACCTGTGCGCGGTCACCGCTATGGCTAAGGATCTGGGTATAACCACGGTTGATGGCGGGGAAATCGACCACAACCCCTCCATGGTGCTGGGCACCATGAACGTAGCTCCGATCACCATGGCCAATGTTTACGCCACCTTCGCGGCTCACGGCACCTACTGCCCGCCCACCGCCATCACCAAGGTAACCAAGGATGACGGCACTGAGATCAAGGTCCCCTCAACTGCCTGCCGTCAGGTTATGGACCCCACTCACGCAGATCAGGTGGCATTGACCCTGACTTATGTAATGAAGGGGAACGGTACTGGCGCAGCGGCTGCCCTTAACCGGCCTAGCGCAGGTAAGACCGGTACTACCGAAAAGATGGATAACGCCTGGTTCGTGGGCTTTGTGCCGCAGCTGTCCACCGCCGTGTGGGTAGGCCACTCTGAGGGTAACTTCCACATGGACGGCCAGGTTATTGGTGGTCGCTACTACTCCACCATGTACGGTTCTGACCTGCCCGCCCCGCTGTGGCGCGACTACATGAACTCGGCTCTTTCGGGCACTGAAGTTCAGCAGTTCAACCAGGTCAGCCTGGGTGGCAACAGCGCCGTCGGCAACACTGGGGCTACCCCCCAGGGCAACACCGGCAACAACAATAACAACAACAATAACAACAACGGCAATAACAATGGCGGTACTAACAACAACGGTACCGGCAATAACGGCAACTACAACAACAACGGTACTGGCACCAACGGTAACTACAACAACTCCCAGGGTGGCAACACCACCAACAATGGTTTGAGTGCTGACAACTCCACCGGCACCCCCCAGGACCGTCGCAACAGCGGGAACGGCCAGTGAGTGCGCTTAAACAACTAGCCTGCGCCGTCGGCACTGTCGGCGGCGTGGGGGTGGCAACCCTAGGGTGGAGCCTAATCGAGGCTCGCTGGCCGGTGCTGCGTCGCATTGAGGTGCCCGTACTGGCCCCTGGCTCGGCGCCTATCAAACTGCTGCACATCGCCGACCTGCACCTAACAGGCGCCACCAAAGCTCGCGTGGCGTGGGTGCGAGCTCTGGCAGAGGTTGAGCCAGACCTGGTTATTAACACTGGCGACAATCTATCTACCCTAGGTGGCGTAAGCGCCCTAGGTGAGGCCCTGGAGCCGCTACTGGCCTTCCCCGGCGCCTTTGTGCTCGGTGATCACGACCGTCACGGCACGGTTTTCCGTTCACCCACTCGCTACCTGCGCCGCGATCCGCGTAGCAATGATGATCCGGTTGCTGACTTGCCTGTACTGCCCTGGGAGGAAGTACGTGACATGCAGCTAGCTGGCGGTTGGAAAGACCTGGATAACTGTCGCGATATGGTGGAAGCGGCCGGTCAGCTCATCGAGCTAGTGGGTGTGGCTGATGCTCATGCCGACGACGACGCCTTCCCGGAGCCTGTAGCTGCGGGGGAGGGCGCTGCAGGGGAAGCTAGCGACGCCGTCGTGAAAATTGGCGTAACCCATGCCCCTTACCAGCGCGTACTAGACCAGATGGTGACCGATGGCGCCCAGCTAATTTTGGCTGGACACACCCACGGAGGGCAGCTGTGCCTACCCGGCTATGGGGCGCTAGTGTCCAACTGTGACCTGCCCCCGGCCCAGGCCAGCGGTCTAAGTACCTGGCCTGCCAGCTTCAAAGCCATCCACAAGGGCACTGCCCCAGCTAGCGAGGATGGCCAGGCCTACCTGCACGTCTCGGCAGGTTTGGGGACCAGCCCCTTCACGCCGGTACGCACCGCCTGCCGTCCTGAAGCCACCCTACTGACCCTCACGGCCCGCTAAGCCGGCCCTAACCGCCCGCTAAATAGCTGTTTGTAACGCGCTACACATCCCAAGTTTGGGTTGCAATTGGCTTTAAGGTTGCTAAACACGCTATGATAGGCAGGCACCACGGGGTGTGGCGCAGCTTGGTAGCGCGCTTCGTTCGGGACGAAGAGGCCGCAGGTTCAAATCCTGTCACCCCGACTCATAAACTGCGTCTCAGGAGTAAAGCTCCTGGGACGTTTTGTTTTTAACCATTGTCATAGTGTGCGTTGCTTATGGTTACTGGTAGCGTGCAATGTATGCACACTGAATCGGCACCCGCAACCGCGCGTTTACCATTCCTTGTGGCTGTTTGCCGTCCCACCGGAGACATTGCCACTGATGAGTTAAACACGCTGCGAATGTACGGGCGCCTAGGTGATGAGGATCTAGAGATCATGGATCTACTAGATACCGATGCATGTGAGCCGGAAACCCTAAACCTGCAACGCGACTACAGCGGGGTAATCATTACGGGTTCTCCCTTCGGCTTCCACGGCGAGGATAAATCCCCAGAACATCAGCGCGTAGAGCGGCGTGTACGTGCGCTAGCTAAGCGTCTGATCGACCAAGACTTCCCCACCCTGGGTATCTGCTTTGGCTTGCAGGCGCTGAGTCTAGCTAGCGGCGGCAAACTGGTAGACGGCTTCGGGGAGGACCTACAGGCCCCCCGTATCAGCCTTACCGACGACGGTCACCGCGACCCGCTTACCGCCCACGCAGGCCCAGTTTTCTACTCCTACACCGGCCACTCACAGGCTGTAGGGCTACTGCCCAAGGGGGCCTCCATCCTCGCCACCGGGGACTTTTGCCACGTGCAAATGCTGCGCTGGGGTAAAAACGTTTACGGCACCCAGTTCCACCCCGAAATCACCCGTAAAGGTATGCATATCCGCATCAACACCTACGGGGACACCTACTACCCTGCCGACCAGAAGGCCGCCGTCATAGCGCGTTGCGACAGTGCTGATGTACTCAGCGCTAACCAGCTCATTACCCGCTTCGTTGAGCGCTACCAGCGCACCGCCTAAGCACACACTGCGCCTAAGCTGGCCCAAAACAAACGGCGCCATATAAGCCCTCAAGCAGGGGCGGCGTCGTAGAGGAGAAAAAATGGCCATCGACTTTGCCAAGTCGGACCGTAGCAGCATTGGCGTGGAGTGGGAGCTTCAGCTAATTGACTGCGACGACGAAAACCTACGCCAATGCGGTGACTGGGTAATTGACCAGCTCCACCGCACCCACCCCGACACCCCGCTGGTGCATGGGGAGATGCTACGTAACACGGTGGAGCTAGTTTCGCGCAAACAGTTCTCCGTGGCCGCCTGCGCCGCCGACCTGCAAGAAGGCATAGAGCTGCTACGCCCGGTGCTAGAGCCGCTACGCATCGACCTGGCCAGCGCCGGCTCACACCCCTTTGCTGACCCAATTTTTCAGCGCGTGTCAGACTCAGGTCGCTACGCCGAGCTAGTTAACCGCACCCAGTTCTGGGGCCGGCAAATGCTGCTATTTGGCACCCACGTGCATGTGGGTATTGAGGACCGGGCCAAGGTCATGCCGATCTTGAACTACCTGGCCACCAAACTGCCGCATATGCAGATCCTCAGTGCTTCTTCCCCGTTCTGGGCGGGCGTAGACACCGCCTACTGCGATAACCGCGCCATGGTGTTCCAGCAGCTGCCCACAGCGGGCGTACCGCGCCTATTTGAGCGTTGGCAGGACCTGGAGCACTACACCGACGACATGCTCAAAACCGGCGTGATTGACCACTTCGACGAGATCCGCTGGGATATTCGCCCCTCGCCGCGCCTAGGCACCATTGAAGTGCGCGTGGCCGACGCCGCCACTAACTTAACCGAGGTTCGCGCCATTGCCGCCCTGGTACATGCCCTGGTAGAAACCGCTTCACGACGCCTAGATAAGGGTGAAACCCTAGAAACCATTTCGCCCTGGTTCCTGGACGAAAACAAGTGGCGTGCTGCCCGCTACGGCATGGAAGCGATTTTGATCGAAAACATCCACGGCGACGAGGCGCTCATTACCGACACCCTGCCGCTACTGCTTAAAGAGCTAGAGCCTGCCGCTGCAGACCTGGGCTGTCTAGATGACCTTGCCATCTTGGACGACATCAGTCGCAACGGGGTGGGCTACCAGCGTCAGCGCCTAGTGGCCGCTAAATTCGGCACTCTGGATGCGGTAGTGGCCCATATGCGCGCCGAAATGGCTGCCGGTAAACCCATCAGCCCAGCCAACTTCGAGTACGATAACGAGGCTATTTTTGGTGCTACACAGCACCACCACACCATCACCCGCTAGCGCGCTAGCGCTTGCTACGCGGTGGCGCTAATGCCCTGCTGCGCGGGCGGTGCCCTGGCCGGACTCTAACCGACCGGCCCGCTGGCCGTTAACCAGGTGGCCCTCAGACGGCGCTAACGCGCTAACACGCACAAAACGTAACTGGCCCCCGGACTTTAAGTCCGGGGGCCAACGCTGCCCGCTAACAGGTTATTTTTTTGGGGTTAGCTAACCAGGCTGCTTTTTCGCCAAAGGCTACTTTTTGGTGTTGGCGCGATCCATCACTAGGCGCTCGCGGCGTCCAGCGCGACGGGTAGAGTGCGAAACCACGCCCAGCATGATCAGGAACAGGCCAATGATCACCAGGCGGCCGCTGACGCCGTCGAGAAGAATAGCTTCAGACAAGATCCGGCCAAAGCGCGACTGCAAAGCCATATTGGCCAGGAAATCACCCAGGTACTGCTTGGTAATCGAAGGCACCACCACAAAGGGCAAGCCAATCAGCAAGGTAGTAATACCGGTGACGAAGGTGCCCAGGGAAGAGCGGGTCGCCGTCGCCATCACCACGATCAGCAGCACTATCGCCATGCCTAGCTCAATGATGCCGGCGGTGGAGAAGACCTTAGGCCAGCCATCAGCCAAAGCTCCGGTGAGGGCGTTAGCGGCGGTGTGCATCAAGAACCAGGCGATCGGGAACAGCACTAGCGCCAGTAGAGTGCCACCCCAGTGGGCGGCAGCGCGCGAGGCGGGCTTACCGACCACGGTGGAGCCAGCTAGCAGTACGTCGTCGTCAACCTCATTGTCCGCATGGGACTGGTTAGCCGAATCGCTGAAAGCAGCAGTGCGGGTGGAGGCAAAGATCGCGCTAGAGGGGCTGGGGGCCACCGGGGCCAGATCCGCAGAGTCTGCCGTGGCCAGGTGGTCTAGGCGCTCAACCCCTACCGGGGAGGTGCTGGTAACTACTGGCTTAACAACCTCCTCCAGCTCCATGTCGGCGGCGTCCATGATGGTGGTTTCAGTGTGGTCACTGGCCACCACCTCATCGTCAGCAAAGTCAGCCTTAGGCGCTTCAGGCTGCTCAGGGGCCGGGGGAGCCGGCGGCTCGGGTGCATCTGCAGTTGGGGTGGTCTTGCTGAGCTCGTTGCTGGCTGTGTCCGTGGCGCCGGCAGCAGGGGTGACCGGGACGGCTGGTGCCGGGGTGACTGGCGCGGCCGGGGCTGGAGTAGCCGCAGACGGTAGGGTAATGCCCACGCTAGAGGCGGCAGAGGCGGCAGAAACCGCAGAATCAATAGAGAAAGTGGACTCTGCCGACAAAGCCGAGCTCACCGTGTGCGGCGGGGTAGGAATGCTGATAGCAGAGGGAGCATCAAAGTCGGTAGGCAGCGGGACAGCAGCGGCCTCAACTTCATGCGCGTCATTTAGCTCCTGGACGCTGTCTACAGCCTCCTGGTCTGCCTGGGCGGCGCTTTCCGGGGCGACGTCGTCGCTAGCTGAGGCCGGGGAGGTCGCAGCGGAGCTGTGCTCTAGGCTAGAGGGGGCACTAGCGGCGCTCACGCTAGAGCTGGTTTCTGCAGCCGAAGTGGTTTCCGCAGCAGAGACAGTTTCAGCGGCAGAAGCGCTCTCAGCAGCCGAGGTTGCGCTAGCAGAGGCGGCGCTAGCTGATACGGCACTAGCGGCAGAGAAGGAATCTGGGATCAGATCCTCACGCACCACCGGCACCTGGATGGTTTCGTCGTCGCTATCCTCGTCAACAGGCACAGGCTGAGGCACGGCAGTAAACAGGCTACGACGACGCACCGCGCCAGGGTTAGCGGCGCTGGTGTCAGCAACAGCTGGCTTAGCGGCGTCGGCCAGTTCCGGGGCGTTAGCTGAGGTGGCGCTAGCGGGAGACTGAGCCGTCACCGAGGCGGCAGCCGCACTGGCCGCAGTTAATGCGCTAGCGCCGGTAGACGCAGTGGCGCTGGTGGCAGCCGTGGTGGCGGTAGCGCGGCGGGCAGCAGAGTCAAAAGTGCCAGAAGTGTGTGCGTTCTCAGCGTTGGTGTAGCGGCGGCCAGTAGCTGGCGGAGTGTTAGCCAGCATGGCGGGCACACCATTGTTAGCCAAAGAGCTCGCGGGCACGTGCACCGAAGGGGTGGTGCCCAAAACCGGGCCGTTAACCGGCGCGCTGGGAGCTGACTTGGGGGCCTGGCTGGGTGGCATAGCCGGAGCAGAAGCAGCGCTAGTGGCACCAGACTGGGCAGAAGCAGCGTTAGGGGCGGCGTCGGGAGTAGCACCAGAGCGGGCACTGAGCGGGGCTGAACCAGCTGAATCCGGGGTGGGTGCAGAAACCGCAGCTCCAGCGGCCTCAGGCGCAGCCGCAGAGGCAGCTGAGGGGACAGCGGCGCTGGAGGCGCTCGCGGCAGAGTAGGCGCTACCGGCAGAGCGGGCGCTCAAAGCAGAGGAGGCGCTGCCAACCGAGTAGGCGCTGGGAGCACTCAAAGCCGAGGCGGCGTTGGCCTCAGCGGCAGAACTGGCGGTGTAACCAGCTACTGCAGCGGCGGCACTGGCAGCGCTAGCGGCTGAAAGTGAAGAAGCTGGAGGTTCGTCGTCGAAAAGATGCGCATTATTTTTACGCATCATGGGGCGCAGCTGGGCCTCGCCTTCGTCGTCGTCCCAGATGCTTGCGTTGGGCCGATTAGTACTCACAGCGTCTCCTTGGGCAAAAGCTATAGCGCAAGCAAAGGTATCCCTTATTTTTTGCGTTAACTACCAGGCACGCCGTAAAACCGCGCAAATTGCCTGAATATGTGTCTAAAATAATGTTTTTGCTAAAAATATTTAGGTCTCGATTAATGGATTAAGCAGCTGCTTTATTAGTTTCTGCAGCTAACTGGGCGGCCATTTGGGTGCGCCCGGCCTGACGGGCCCAGTGCGAGCCGCGCGCCAGAGGTGACATCACTGCCGCCAAGAAAATCCACACCACCGGATCAATGACGATATAGCTGGCTGGGTCAGTGAACAGCGGGTGTTTGATACCCAGCAAAATTCCCGCACATAGCACCAGGTAGAAAGCGAAAATTGTGCCCGCAGTGGCGGCCGTACCGGCGGTGGAGTTGCCGCTTAAGGCCCCCACACTCAGTAGCAGCAGCGCCCCGGCTACCAGCGCAAACAGCACCTTGCCGTGGCTGAAAGTGTGGGCGTTGGCAGCGAAAACATCCGCGCCAGCAACCACCCCGGAGCTAAAACCAGTAGCTACCAGCGCAAAAACCGTCAGTAAAGGTGTGGTTACCAGCGAAAGCAGGTGGTCAGATTTACGCGACGGCGGCGGCAGCGGCACCTGGCCGGGCTGCTGGTCAAGCTTGGCCATCTGCTGGGCGTAAACCGCCTCACGTCGCCCAGCACGGCGAGCGCGGCGCATACCCATGGCCCCACCAAATAGCAGCATGGCACAAACAAATGAGATCAGTCCCAGGGTGAAGTACTTTTGCAGCCACAGCAGCACCAGGGAGCCGCCTAGCAAAAACACCCCGGCTACCACCGCCCCCAGCGAGGAGTTGCGGGCATAGTAGCGCTCAACCCAGCGGCAAACCACAAAAGCCGCCACCGCCAACGGCAAGGCCAACAGATACTGCTCAGCTTGGTAGCTGAAGCCAAAGTTAGGGCCCTGGTATTTGACTACGAAGGCGGCCAGGGCCATCACCCACGCCCCTTGTGCCAAGCCAAAAATGCTCGCGATTATGTGACTCCTGCGCCGCCCGTGGGGGGCTGAGTCGGCAACTTGCTGCGTAGTGGGGTGGGTGGCCTCGGTACTCACACTTAGAGCCTAGCGCGTAGGCTTTGATTTGTGAGCACTAATGCCCTTATTGACGCCTGCTTGGCACTGGCCCGTGAAGAACGTGTAGCGGCTGCAAGTGAGGCTTTATATGAGGCCTCAGCGCAGCTGCGGTGGCAGGAGGCGCTGCGTAAACGTTGGCGTGAGGCCCGTGCGGAGGCTAGTGTGCGCGCGGCGGTTAGTGGCGCGGCCATTGAAGGGGCGGTGGTTAGCGCCCAGGCTTTGCGTGAACAAATTGCCACCGGACCTAAGGGGGCGGGGGCGCATGCTTCCAGTAAGGATCCGGCTTGGGATGCGGCCACCGGCTTGTGGCGGGCACACAGCCGCCTGGTTGGTTATATGCCTGATTTGGTGGGGCGTACTCGTCCGGTGGTCCCGGCGACGGCGCAGCTTATGGCAACTTTGCACCGTGACGTTGCGGGGCCGCTGGCAGTTGGGGGCTTAATCAGTGAGGCGGTGGTGGGCTGCCCACGCGAAAGTGGGCAGGCGCTTGAAAACCAGTCGCTTGAAGGTGGCGGGCTGCTTGAGGGCGGAAAGGCGGCGTTTACGGGCGGGCAGCTGCTTGAAGGTGGGCCGGGGCCAAACCTGGGCGGCCAAGAGCTACGTGAGCGCCTAGCGCAGATTGTGGCTTTAATTGACACCCCAAACCTGCCGGCACTGGTGCGCGTGGCGTTGGTGCACGCCGAAATGCTTACGGTGCGCCCCTTCGCTTTAGCTAATGGGGCGTTAGGGAGGCTGCTGGTGCGGCATTTGAGTGTGCGCGACGGGCTAGACCCCACCGGGGTAAGTGTCAGTGACTATTACGCGGGACGCGTGCCCGCAGCTTACGCTGAAGCTGCCCAGGCATATGCCAGTGCCAGTTTGGAGGGCGTGGTGGCCTGGATTATTTGGCAGGCTGAGGCGCTGCTGGAGGGGATGCGTCAAGGCAGTGAGCTCTCACGCGCCGTCCAGGCCGGCACCACGCAGCTCTAAACGATGCCGAGGCTAACTGACTTAAAACTTTCTGGCGGACACGCAAAAGCCCGCCAGCGGCGTCGTCGTAACTGAACGAGCGCCAACTGGCGGGCTAAAGGGCTCGGATGCTTAGTGGGCAGACCCCTCGCATTAGTGAGCCGGTTTAGTGGGCTGGGCCTTCGCGTTAGCGGGCTGGTTTAGGGGTCAGGCCTGGGACTAACGCACCGGGCCCGGAGATTAGCTGGCCGAGCAAGAGTTGGGGCTGAGCCCATCCAAAACCAGCATGGTGAACACCAGCGACTGCTTGAGGTGCTCGCTGGCGCCGGCAGTGTGCGACTTGGCGTCATTGGGGGTGAAAGTCACCCGCGCACCGCGAGCGCACCAGTCGCTAGCCAGGGTGGATCCCACCTGGTAGTCGATGACGTCATCGCCACGCCCGTGGGTGAGCAGTACAGGCATGGTGGGCTTTAGGTTACCGATGCGCTGCTCGGCCAGCATGGTGCGGTAGGGCTCTTGGGCCATGAGCTGGTCCACATTGGTGCCGTCGCTGGTCAGCTGGGATAGGCGGGTGCCGCTGTAGAAGCTGCCGCCCATGACGCAGGTGTTGGTGGCGCGCTGCATTACCTGCTGACCGTGGGGTGACAGCGGCAGGGTGACGCCGTAGCTGGTGGTTAGGCCTTTGAGGGCGTAGAGCTCGAATAGGGCGGATTTGCCGCCGTCGAGCTTGGCGGGTAGGGCGCTGAGGTTGGCCGGGACTGCACCTGCGGCTGCACCCTTGATGTTCAGTTCGGGGGCGTAGGTGCCGGCTAGTTCGGCGGCGCTGGCTGCGGCCCCGCCACCTTGGGAGTAGCCGTTAATTACGATGGGGTTGTTTTTGCCCAGGTCCCAGCCTTTTAGCTGGGTGGCGGCGCGGGCTGAGTCCAGCACGGCGTGGCCTTGGGAGACGCGGTCCATGTAGGTGTGGGCGCCGGGGGTGCCTAGGCCTTCATAGTCGGTGACTACTACGGCGTAGCCTTTTGCCAGGAAGGATTTGAAGAACAGCTGTTCATAGTCGCCGATGGAGTTGGCGATGTTCCAGGAGGGGGCACAGTCGTCGCTGATGCCCTGGGTTCCTGGGGCGTAGGCGATGATGGGGCGCTGGCCTTTACCGTTCCAGGCGCGTTTGGGTTCAATCACGATGCCGCTGACGGCAATGTTTTTGCCAGTGCGGTTTTTGGATGAGTAGAGGATACGCTGGGCTTTGTAGGGCCCAATTTTGCTGATCCCCAGGGTGTTGATGCCGCTGACGGCGGCTTCTTGGCGCAGTAGCTTGCCCGGGGTGCCGTCTAGGGTGGCGGAGTTGTAGTAGAAGGGGCGGGCGACGTCGCCGTTGGGGTCTTTGCTGAAAACTCCAGCCTGTGCGGGGCTGGCGGGGGCTAGGGCGGCGGCGCCTAGCATCAGGGTGGTTAGCGTAGCCAGGGCTGGGCGTAGCCAGCGGGTGGCGGTTTTGAGGGCAGCGTTGGGGCTGCCTGCGCGGCGCGAGCTTAGCTGCGGTGGGCGCAATTGGGTTTTAAACACGCGATTACCTCGGCTTTAGGAAGTTTCAGGGGTGTGTTGTGAAGTGTAAAAGCGCAAGCTGAAAATTTCCCGAGTTAATCCACAAGTGGGTAACTTTTTGACCCCATGCTTTTTATCCACAGCCTGGCAGCGCCCTGGGGCCTGGTGGGGGCAGGGTGTTGAGCATGGTTTTAAGTGTCGAGTTAAGCGCGACGGCGCCCAGCCCGCCCGGGGCTGGCCGTAGTGTAGGCCCTTTGGTGCTGGGGTTTGGTTCTCTTGAGTATTTAGAGCAGCTGCACTGCCACCTGCAAATAGCCGACGTGGAAGCTTTTATTGCGGTGCCGATGCAAGCTGTAGGCGAGGGCGGGGTTAATGGGGTTGATGCGCTACATATGGCCGGCCAGTTCGCTTACCTTAGCCAAAACGGTCTAGAAAGCTGTCTGGGAGTATGTCAGCCGGGTTTAGCGTCCCATGCCCGGGGCTTACTGGACCAGTTAGAGGGGCGCGTCGACGCCGTCGAGCTAATAGAGCTGAACCTACCCACCCAGGTGGAGCGGCTATACCGGGTGCTGCTAACTAAACAGACCAGCCAGCTTGGCCAGGTGGTGTTTGTGTGTGGGGCGGTGGGCGGCATTGGGGCCACCTATAGCGCCGCGCTACTGGCGTGGGCTGGGAGAGAGCTAATTCGTGGCGGTGAGGCGTCGCAGCCAGCTCGGCGTCGGAACCAAGACGTATGTTCGCAGCCGCAGGGGCCAGGCTTTGGGGTGCCGGCCGCGCAGGCTACGGTGGATGCGGCCCTGGTGGACGCCAACCCCTACGGTGGCCTGGATCTATACCTGGGGAGCGGCTACTGCCAGGGCGCCAGCTGGGGGCAGCTACCTAAAAACCAGTCGCCACTATGGCCCCAAAGACTAGTGCGTGGGCTGGGTAAATATCGCGGCGTGAAGGTACTAGCTGGCAGTGGCGGCCAAGGCGGGCCTAAAAACTGGCTGCAAATGAGCCAAGCCATCTACGCCCTACGCACCAGCTGTCAGTTAACAGTGGTGGATCTGCCGGCGCTGCAACTGGCGCACCTGCCCTGGGATGAGCTCGAAGGTACGCGGGTACTGCTGGTAAGTGACCTAACCCGCCGCGCCGCCCTAGCTGCACGCGGCTGGCTGCAAGAAGTACGCCCAGGTTTAGGCGCCCTAGCCCTACGAGAGCAGGGAGCAGACCTAACCAGCCAAGAAATAGCCCGACTGGTAGGTGCCCCGGTGGCGTCCACCTTGCCTAATCGGCGCGAGTTAAGCCAGCGCCTACAGCTGGGTTTAGATCCACTGAGGCTAAAGCGGGCAGAGAAAAAAGTGGGGTCGCGCCTAGCTAATTGGGCGCTCAACCCCAACTTTTGGGCGCAAAAGAGCCAAAAATGAGTGAACCAAGCGTTTTCAGTGCAAACCCTCGCCGTGGGAACCCTCCTAGCGAAAACGCCCCTAGCTGGGAAAACTGGGGTGGGCGGCTACGGCGCGCCATTGCCAGCGGCCAAGGCTGGGCCCAAGCCATGGCTGCTAGCCCAGTGGCAGACACCCAAACCATGGCGGATATGGCCATTGGGGTTTATGAAGACATCGCTGGGGCCGGCCCCTTACAGCGCTACCTAGACGACGACGTCGTCACTGACGTGCTGCTTAACGGCTGCCAACTGTGGGTAGATAGAGGAAAAGGGCTACTACGCGCCCCACTACCGCCAGGCTGGAGCGAGGCAAACACCCGCGCTTTAGCGGTGCGCCTAGCCGCCGGCTGTGCCAAACGCCTAGACCAAGCCAGCCCAGTAGTGGACGGCACCCTGAGCGACGGCAGTCGACTACACGCCGTGCTAGAGCCAGTCAGCGCCTGTGGCACCCTTATCTCCCTGCGCGCCTTTCGCTCCAAAGCCTTCACCATTGAGCAGCTACGCCAGGCGGGCATGTTTGACATACGAATGCAAAAAGTGCTGGAACTACTGGTCAAAAAACGGGCAAACTGCCTGATCAGCGGAGCTACCGGCACCGGCAAAACCACGCTGCTAGCCACCCTAGTGGCCCTAGTCGAGCCCCAACAGCGCCTGCTGTGCATTGAAGAAAGCCGCGAGCTGCGCATCAACCACCCACACGTGGTTTACCTGCAAGAACGCCGCCCCAACGTGGAAGGCGTCGGCGGGGTGAATATGAGTGAACTAGTACGAATCGCCTTAAGAATGCGACCAGACAGGCTCATTTTGGGCGAATGTCGCGGCGGCGAAGTAGCCGACGTACTCACCGCCCTCAACACCGGCCATGAAGGAGGCTGGGCCACGCTCCACGCCAACAGTGCAGTGGATGTGCCCGCAAGACTATCCGCCCTAGGAGCCCTAGCCGGTTTAACCCCCCAAGCCCTAAACCTACAGGCAGCCAGCGCCCTAGACGCAGTAATACACCTAGAACGCCAGCAAGGCCTACGCCGGCTATGCAGCCTGGCAGTGCTATGGCGCCAAGATGGAGAACTAATCTGCCAAGACGCCCTAACCTGGAATGACGATGGGCAGCTAGTGCCAGGTGCGGGCCTAGAACTACTGCGGCGGCGCCTTGGGTCAACGCTAGACCAAGCCCTAGGCAGCTAACCATGGCCTGGCAGCTGGTAGAAATACTAACCAAACTATGCGCCGCCAGCTGTAAAGCCAGCGGCGCGCTGTCAGAACTATCCGCGCTGGCCACGCTGTTCGCACTGGCCGCGAGCGCCCTAGAAAGTGCCCTAGAAACCGCCCTGACAGTAGCGTTTAGCGCCGTCGCCGCAGTAATCCAAACCCACCCGCTTTTACTAGCCAGCTTGCTGACCCTAGTGGCCTGGTGCTGGTGTGCACCCCTACGCCGAAGCCGCCCCATACACCTACCAGCACTACCCAAACGTAAACCACCAGTGGCACTAAATATGCTGCTAGTGCAGGTATCGGTGCGACTTACTGGCGGACAGATGCCCACCCAAGCCTGGAGCCAAGCCCTAGCCGAGGCCGGGGTGCCCAGCCAACTCAACCAGGCGGGCGAAAGCCTCTACCTGCACAGCTTGATTGCGACCAAAACCCCCTGGTGGCTGGGGCAAAGTCGGCGCCAACAGGCGGGGGTCAATGCGCTCGCGGCTAGATCGGCCCTGGCGGGGCAGCGTTTGGCTCAGCGCCTGGGCTCGCCCCTGGCGCAGGTGTTAGGGCAGGTGGCCGGTATGATCACGCAGGCTACGCGCGGCGCGCAGCAACGTTATGCGGCTTTGGCGGCGCCGGTGGCCACGGCCCGCATGTTGGCTGCTTTACCGCTGGTGGGGGTGGCTTTAGGTGCGCTTTTAGGGGTACGGGTGTGGCAGTTTTGGCTCGACGGTGCCCTGGGTACCATTACGGCTTTGGGTGGGCTGGGGTTTTTGTGTGTGGGGCGCCTGGTTACTTCCCGCATGGTGGGGTGTGCTCAGGAGGAAGTTAACCAGTTCGACGACGCCTTACTGCTGGACCTGTGTGGCGCGGCGCTGCATAGTGGCGCCAGTATCCCCAGGTGCCTGGAGGCGCTGGGGTTTGCCTGCGAAATCAAGGATTTTGGATTTGTGGCGCGGGCGCTGGAAATTGGGGCGAGTTGGGATGAAGCTTGGAGCCTGGCTGCACCAAATCGGACTGGCTATAAGGCGCTTAGCCAGTGTTTAGCGCCGGCCTGGCTAGTTGGGGCCAACCCGCTGCCAATGCTTGAAGCTTGGGCACAAACCCTACGTGATCAGCGTGAAAGCCAGGCTAGCGCGGATGCTAACCGGTTGGCGGTGCGGCTGGTGTTGCCGCTGGGGCTGTGTCATTTACCGGCCTTTATTTTGTTGGCGATTGTGCCGGCCGTGGTTTATTTGGGCCGCAGCGTGCTTGCTGGTGCCTAAGGCTGCGTCCCGCCTAAATCTTGGGGCGACGCCGCTCAGCTAGCTGCCCGCTGGCCAAGACGGCCGCGACGCCACTAAGCCGGCTGCCTAACGCTCAGCTGGCTGCGACGCTTAACTGGCTTACTGCCGCCTAATTGGCTGAAACTCCCACCCGAGTGGTGCGCCGGCCCAGATTGGCGCCCTGGCAAAGACTGCCGTGCCTCCGGCCGCTGGCGCGCCGGCCCACAAGCCCCCGTATCTGCGTGAATCTTGCCGCGTGGCTTTTGATTCGCAGCCCACCGGCTCTCTTTCGCCTGTTCTCTTTGCAGCTGCCGCTGTGCCTACAAGTGACGCTGCCAGCTGCTGATGTCTCTGCCGGCGCCTTGGCAACTACGTTTTGTTCCCTGAGCTTCCCTAAGCTGTACGTTTTCTGCTACTTCGCGGCCTGCCGGCGGCGTCATCGCTGATGCTTTTTTGAGCACAGGTGGGGAACAAATTTACCCCTACAGCCCCTATCCACAGGGTGCAAGCAGGCGTTAGACAAGGCGCCACAAACTGTTTACGGGCTGGCCAAGCAGGCTGCCCATCCAGCCAAAACTGCCCCAAATTAGGGCAAAAGGAGGAAACCATGGAGCAGGCACATGAGCAGCCGCCTGCGTCTCCAACGCCTGGCAGTCAGCCAGTCAAGGAGGCCAAGGAGGTAAAGGAGGCTACGGAGACCCAGTGCGTTAAGCCTGAAGATGACGCCCAGGGCGATAAGCGCCTAGATCTTGAAGCCGGTATGGCCACAGCCGAGTACGCCATTGGCACGGTGGCAGCCGCAGCCTTTGCGGGGCTGCTACTGGCGATTATTCGCTCTGGTGGGCTACGCCCAATGATCGAGTCTCTACTATCTAGCGCGCTGAGCGTGTCCTGATGGGCCTGGGCGGATTAAACGGCCGCCTACAGCTTATGCCAAGGTGGCGGCGCAAGCCCTTAAATACTTGCGCCGCCACCACTCCCCAGGGTTTAGGTGTGCGTTGTGGGCGCAGGCGAAGCTGCGCCCACCCCCGCACTGGCAGGGCTAGTTGCAACTGCCGGGGCATGGTTACCGCTGAACTAGCCTTAACTCTGCCAGCAGTTATCGCAGTGCTAGCACTAGTGCTGGGCTTGGCCGCTGTAGGTGTTAGGCAGGTGCGGGCAGTAGGTGCAGCCAATGCGGCGGCCAGGGCGCAGCTGGCCGGTGAGGACCCCTATGCGGCAGCGGCTAGGGCTTATGGCGCGGCCCAAATCAGTGTTAGTGGAGAATGTGCGCAGGCCAGCGTGTCACTGCCACCCATCCTAAACATGCTGGGGTGGACCATTCGCGCCACCGCCTGCGCCCCACGGGAGCAGCCATGAACCAGCCTGCTAAAAGCAAAGCCCGTAGCTGGGAGCAGGGCTCGGGCACGGTACTTTCACTGGCTTTAATCGCTTTAGCGTTGCTGCTTTCTGGGGTGATCGCCCTGGTGGCGGCGGCCTATAGTGGCGCCGCTAAAGCTCAAAGCGCGGCTGACCTGGCCGCCCTGGCTGGTGCTCAAGCGCTTAATGATCCACTAGCTGCCGGTGGGGCGCAGCCTTGCCAACAAGCCGGCAGGGTTGCTGACGATAATCAAGCTAGCCTCAATCAATGCTTGATCGAGGGTCAAGACCTGATAGTGCGTGTATCTAGGCCACTAAATCTGGGGCCTTGGCAGCTAGTTGCTAACGCCGCCGCTAAGGCCGGCCCAGACCCAAACCAACAGCCCTAGCAGCATAAATGCGCGTTGCAAGCAACTACCGTAAACGGACATTTTGATAGAAATTACCATTTTAGTTGATAATATTGTCAATATTCTGCTACACTAACAATTACAGGTGTTACACAACATATTTTATTTCTGGGTGCTAGTCTCCCTTGAATAGGCGACGCAGCCTGCACCTTAGGCTGCGTCTATCGCAGTGTCGATGGAGGGTAAGAAACTTTCCACATAAATAATACGAACGGAGCGGAATTTTGATCTGGTCAATTATTGTTGGCGGCTTTATAGGTTTTGTCGCAGGTGCGATTACTAAAAAGGGTGGCGCGATGGGGGTAATTGCCAACGTTGTTGCCGGCTTAGTAGGATCTACTGTAGGTCAAGCACTGTTTGGTACCTGGGGGCCAGCTCTGGCTGGTATGGCTTTAATTCCCTCTATCTTGGGTGCAGTAATCGTTGTTGCTGTAGTTTCATTCTTCTTCGGCAAAAAAGCGTAAGCAATTTTTCTAAAGCCAAGATTTAATAGATAAATAATCAACTCAACTCGAAAAGGAGCACAGTTATGTCGATCAAGGACAGTATCAACCACGCCAAGGCTGAAGCCAAGGAAGTTGTGGGTAAGGTTACCGGCGACAAGAAGACGGAAGCTGAAGGCACTGCGGAAAAGTTCGCTGACAAGGTTAAGGGCGCTGTTGAGGACGTCAAGGACTCTGTAGAGGGCGCAATCGAAGGCGTTAAGAACGCCGTACACAAGGACGAGAAGTAATTTTCTAGCTCCTTACGTCGCTATAACCATTATTTTTCGGCACAAATGCCTGTCCGGTAAAATACTGGTATAACATAGCAATCAGAAAGCAGTAAGTTGTATAGCTTGCTGCTTTCTATTTTTTAGGCATCTGCCAGGTATAAGGTGCGCGCCAAGCTAACCCGTTTAGTTAGCGCGGCAGTATCAATATTGGTGGTTGAAAGCGGGGGCAGGTCGCGCACAAAATCACGTAGATTCTGCGCCGCCTGGGCAGCCGCCAGCTGGGCCTGTTGGGCCTGGCCAGCGCTAGATTTGCGCCATACAGAAGCCAACACGTCAAAACCAAACCGGGAAATTTCCCGCGATAACTCATGCCAACCCACCAGGCTAGCGGCGTCGTCGGCCCTGGCTCCAGCCAAAACCGTACCGGACTGAGACAGCTCAAAAGCTAGGTTGCGTCGGTGTGCAGAGGCCGGCAAAGTATCCACCTCGGCGCGAGCGGCGTCGTCGAGAACAGCCGTAATAGCCCGCAAAACCGCGCGATATTGGCGCCGCACCAACAAAACCGGGGCATGGCGGCCCACCAACCAAATCGCCACCAAGGCTGTAGCTGCCCCCACCAAAGTCTCCAACAGGCGGTCAGCAAACAGCAGTGAAGTGGAGTAGTGGGCAGTGGGTGGCAGCATCTGCATCGAATAGGTGGTGATAAAGAAAACCGCCACCGCATAGTTACGTTTCGCCGTCAGGTTCATCCCCAGCAGGCAGGCGAAAATAATTACCAGCTTGGTCCACGGCTCCAGCCCCAACGTCATTATCGCCAAAGCACTAATCAACCCCAGGCTAGTGCCAACTATGCGATGCAGCGCCCGCACTGACATGTCCATGCGACTAGTGCCGTTTTGCAGCACAATCAGGGCGCTAAGCACCGCCCAAGAAGTATGCGCGGTGGGCGAAAAAAGCATAGAGGTGGTGGCTAGCAGCACCGCAATCAGCGCCCGCACCGCCGTTAACCAGGGACGAGAGCCCTTATGGAAAGCCCGGCGCAGCAAGTAGCTTGGGCGAGGTCGGCCCAGGGGGGTGCGTAAAAAATGTGAGCCGGTGGCCTGATTTTGGGCGGGAAAAGACTCGCTTTGCAGCCCCAGCACCAGGCGCCTATGCAGGCGACGCAGGCGCGAATGTAGCTGGCGTGAGGCGGCAGTGTGGGGGCGCTCGTTGGCGGTGCGGGCACTACGCAGGGTGTACCAGGCCTCATTCACCGCGCTATAGGCGGCTGAGCGTTGCGGCCCGCGCTCATATTGGGGCTTGTCAAAGCTGGCTTCATATTTGGCGACGGCGGCCTCGGCGCTAGCGATTGCCTCGCGGGCAGGGGAGTTGGGGTGCCAGGCAATTAAGGCAATCGAGGTTAAGGCACCAAATAGGAAAGCCAGGGAGTTAACCGAAACAATTGTTTCTAGTGCGCTTGAATGGGTGGAGGCCATATAGGTTCCGTAGGCCCCGGCAAACACCGTGTTTGTAGGCCCTGGAGGGCCCACCATTAGTGCGTGCCACACCCATACGGTCGAAAAAGTCATGGCCGTAATTAAGGGGGGAATCAGCCAAGGGTAAGGGGCTGCATACCAACCCAGGAAAAAGAAACCCAGTGAGACCAGGCCATTGATTGCCATAGAGACTGTGCGTCGGCGTAGTGGCTCCTCACGCCCAACATTGGCGCACTGGGCCCCGAGCAAGCCCAAAGTGGCGTGGGAAGGCCCCAAAACTAGGGCGCAGCCAAGTAGACCGCCGCATACAGTGGCGGTCCAACGTGCAGCGCGGTGCCAGCTAGGGCCAGAGTTAATGGCGGTTAGTGAAGACCAAAACCAGTGGTGCCCACGCCCTAACTTTCGGCGTGAGTCTAGCCAAGCAGCTGACAGTGAGTTTGGTGGTGAGGGGGAGTCTTTGGCTGGGCCCACAAGCTCAGGATAGGACATAAAGTTAAAAGTGTGTCAGCTCACATCAAATAGTGGGAATGATTCACCCCCTAGCAAAGTTGAGCTAGGTGGACTCAAGAAGAGAGTTGACAGTCACTGGCTCAACTTGAATACTTGAGTAAAGACATTACAGACAGAACAAACAAGGAGCACACACTATGGCACGCGCTGTGGGTATTGACCTAGGAACCACCAACTCTGCTATCTCCGTCCTTGAAGGCGGGGAGCCCACCATCATCCCTAACGCTGAAGGCGGCCGTACTACCCCTTCAGTAGTAGCTTTCTCCAAGGCCACCGGTCCTGACGCCAAGCCCGAGATTCTGGTTGGCAACATTGCCAAGCGTCAGGCAGTCACCAACGTTGACCGCACCATCTCCTCCGTCAAGCGCCACATGGGCACTGACTGGAAGGTGAACATTGACGGCAAGGACTACAACGCTCAGCAGATTTCGGCCTTCATCCTGGCCAAGCTAAAGGCCGACGCCGAGGCTTACCTGGGCGAGCCCGTCACCAACGCGGTTATCACCGTCCCCGCCTACTTCAACGACGCTCAGCGTCAGGCCACCAAGGACGCCGGTACCATTGCCGGCCTCAAGGTTGACCGTATCGTCAACGAGCCCACCGCAGCCGCCCTGGCTTACGGCCTTGAAAAGGGTAAGGAAGACGAACTCATCTTGGTATTCGACCTCGGTGGCGGTACCTTCGACGTCTCCCTGCTTGAGGTTGGTAAGGACGACGACGGCTTCTCCACCATTCAGGTGCGCGCCACCGCCGGTGACAACCGCCTCGGTGGTGACGACTGGGATGACCGTATCGTCAAGTGGCTGATCGACCGCGTAAAGTCCAACACCGGTGTAGACCTGTCCAAGGACAAGATCGCCATGCAGCGTCTGCGCGACGCCGCTGAACAGGCCAAGAAGGAACTGTCCAGCGCCATGAGCACCACCATCAACCAGCAGTACCTGTCCATGGGCCCCGACGGCACCCCGATCCACCTGGACGAGAAGCTAACCCGCGCCCAGTTCGAGGAAATGACCGCTGACCTGCTAGAGCGCACCAAGCTGCCGTTCCACAAGGTAATCGAGGACGCCGGCGTAAAGCTCAGCGACATTGACCACGTGGTGCTGGTGGGTGGTTCCACCCGTATGCCCGCCGTCAGCGACGTTGTCCGCCAGCTGACTGGTGGCAAGGAGCCCAACAAGGGCGTTAACCCCGACGAGGTTGTGGCCGTTGGTGCCGCCCTGCAGGCCGGTGTTATCCAGGGTGACCGCAAGGACGTGCTGCTGATCGACGTGACCCCGCTGTCCCTGGGTATCGAAACCAAGGGTGGCATCATGACCAAGCTGATCGAGCGTAACACCGCCATCCCGGCTCAGCGCAGCGAGATCTTCTCCACCGCTGAAGACAACCAGCCTTCCGTGCTGATCCAGGTCTACCAGGGTGAGCGTGAGTTCGCCCGTGACAACAAGCCGCTGGGCACCTTCGAGCTGACCGGTATCGCCCCGGCCCCGCACGGTGTGCCCCAGATCGAGGTTTCCTTCGACATCGACGCCAACGGCATCGTACACGTGTCCGCTAAGGACAAGGGCACCGGCAAGGAGCAGTCCATGACCATCTCCGGTGGCAGCGCCCTGCCCAAGGAGGACATCGACCGCATGATCAAGGAAGCCGAAGCCCACGCCGCCGAGGACAAGAAGCGCCGCGAAGAGGCTGAGACCCGCAACGCCGCTGAGCAGCAGGCCTACGCCATCGAGAAGCTACTGCGCGAGAACAAGGACAAGCTGCCCGAGGACGTCCACTCCGAGGTTTCTGCCGCTGTTGCCGACCTGAAGAAGTCCCTTGAGGGCGACGACATCAACGCCGTACGCACCGCTCAGGACAAGCTCAACGAGGTAGGCCAGAAGATCGGTCAGGCCCTGTACGCCTCCGAGCAGGCCGGCCCCGCCGCTGGCAGCGGCTTCCCCGGCGCCTCCGCTGGCTCGCAGCCCAAGGCCGACGACGACATCGTTGACGCCGAAATCGTTGATGACGAGGAAAACAAGTGAGCACTGAGCCCTCAAACGAGGACCTACAGGCCCTAGCTGACCAGGTTAACGAGGCCTTCGCTGAGGCTGACGTAACCGACGCCGTCGACGCCGCCAACCAGGCCGCCCAGGACGCGGCTGACGCGGCCCAAGACGCAGCCGACGCCGCCCAGGAGGCGGCCGAGGCCGGTCAGGTCACTGCCCAGGAGTTACAGGTCAAGCTAGACGAGACCACGGACCAACTGGCCCGCGCCCACGCTGACCTGTACAACCTGCAGCAGGAGTACAACGCCTATGTGCGTCGCTCTCGCGAACAGGCTGCCTCTCACCGCGAAGCCGGTGCCCAGCAGGTCACTGAAGCACTAATTCCGGTCTTGGATGAGATCGAACTAGCCCGCCAACACGGGGACCTGGTTGGTTCCTTTGAAGCGGTGGGCAGCAAAATTGAGAACATCTTGAAAGACAAGTTCTCACTTACCCGCTTTGGCCAGGCCGGGGACGTATTCGACCCCAACCTGCATGAAGCCCTGATGGCAGTGGATTCCACTGAAGTTGCCGAACCTACGGTGAACTTGGTGATCCAGCCCGGTTACATGCTCGGCGAGCGCGTGGTCCGCCACGCTCGCGTGCAGGTCGCCAACCCGGCCTAAGCACCATGCAAATAACGACGGCGCAGGTGAGCTTTTACCTGCGCCGTCGCTATAAAAAATAAAGCCGCTAAAGAAAAAAGCGGCAACCAAAAAAGAAACTATTAATGACTTTCCCCTTATTTAGGAGGTGGGGACCACATTATGGCCAGTCAAGACTGGATGACTAAGGATTTTTATGCGGTACTAGGCGTTGCTAAAGACGCTGACGCCACCGCCATCAAGAAGGCTTACCGCAAGCTAGCCAGGCAGTACCACCCGGATCGTAACGCTGACAATCCCGAGGCTGCGAAGAAGTTCAAAGAGGTCAGCGAGGCCTATGCGGTGCTCTCTAATGAGCAAGACCGCAAGCAATATGATGCTATCCGTTCCATGGCTGGTGGCGGTGCGCGCTTCACCTCCGGTTCAGGTGGGGCCAACGCGGGCTTTAATGACCTGTTTGGCTCCATGTTTGGTGGTGGCGCAGGCTCAGGCGGTTTCGCTGGCGGCACGGCTGGCGCAGACGTCAACATTGATGACCTGATGAAAATGTTTGGCGGCTACTCCTCGCCTACACGCGGTCGCGACGGACGCCCCGGGCCTTTCAACTTCAGCTTCTCACGCCCCAAGCGCGGCCAGGACGTGGTTACCGACGCCACGCTAGAATTCCGTGACGCCGTCAACGGCACCATGGTGGAAATTACCGCTGATGGGCGGGCCGTTAAGGTGCGTATCCCGGCGGGCGTTAAGGACGGGCAAAAGATCCGTCTGCGCGGTAAAGGCCGCCCCGGCACCGACGGCGGCGACGCCGGCGACATGGTGGTTAACATCAAGGTTCGCCCCCACCCGGTGTTCAAGCAGGACGGTAAAGACCTGCGTCTGAGCGTACCGATCTCCCTGAAGGAAGCTGCCTTGGGCGGCGTCGTTGAGGTACCTAACTTTGACGGCACTTTCAGCAAGATTAAGGTAAAGCCGGGCACGTCGTCGGGAAGCGTGGTGCGACTGCGTGGAAAGGGTGCCCACACCCCCAAGGGCAACACTGACCTGCTAGTAACCTTGGAAGTTGCGGTACCTAAGCAGCTATCTGCCGAGGCCCGTAAGGCTCTGGAAGAATTCGACGCCGCCATGGGAGACGCCGACCCGCGCGCTAAGCTCAAAGAAGCGGTATCCAAGTGAAACGCCGTGGCCAGGGGATCGGCTCACTAGAGCCTGACGCCTACCACCGGGCCGTATATGTGGTGTCTGCGGCCGCACAAATGGCCGGGATGCACCCACAAACGCTGCGCCAATATGACCGCCTGGGCTTAGTTAGTCCCAGGCGGGCACGCGGGCGTGGACGGCGTTACTCCTATAGCGACGTCGAAAAACTGCGCTATATCCAAACCCTCAGCCAAGCTGGAATTAACTTAGAGGGGATCCGCCGGATTTTGCTGCTCGAAGAGCAAAACGCTGCCCTGCAGGCAGAAAATCGCATTTTGCGTTGGCGTATTAACGCAGGTGCGCGCGTTTTTGCGGCGGGTAGTGATGGTGAAGTACAAGTCACTGTGCAACGCGGATCCAGACGAAACTAAGGTTTTCGAGTTAGGCTAAGGGGGAGTCCATCAGGGCTAACCCATAACTGGGTGTTAAAAGCCCTAAGAAAATCTAACTGGAGGCAGACTTTTATGACTGACTACAACCAGGTTCCCCAGCCCCAGCAGCCCTACGGTGCTCCGGCTCCCGCTAATGATATCCCTGCCCCCGCAGGTGCCTACTACGGTGCCCCCTCTGCTCAGACCGCTGCCGGTGGCGTACAGCTAGACGCCTACGGTAACCCGATTGTGGCTGCCAGCGCTCCGGCTGTTGGCTACGACCCCAACGCTTACGCTGCTCAGCAGGGCTACGGCGCTTACCCGCCGGCTGCCCCGGCCCAGCCCAGCCCGATTGGTGCGCTGTTCGACTTTGGTTTCAAGCAGTCCTTTGCCCTAACCGGCGCCAAGCTGGCTAACCTGACCATCACCGTCACCGCCGTCTTCGCCTGGCTGATCTGTGCGGGTGCTGCTGCTAACTCCAAGATCGTGTCGGTGTTCTTCAACAGCTACATTTACGGTGGCTACACCAGCGGCGGCGACTCGAACGGCTTTGTGGCCTTCCTGATCTCTTTGCTGCTGGGCTTCCTGCCCACCGTGACTGCGATTGTGCTCGGCCGCCTGTTCGTGGAGAACGTGGTTGCTAACGTCAAGCAGGAGCAGGTTGCTAGCGAGACCCTAGAGCTGCTGCGTCAGGCCAAGTGAGCGACTACCAAACTGAGGACGGCCAGCCCAAATACGGGGTTCGTTTGAACCCTGAGGAGCTGGCCGTTCTGCGTGAAAAGCAGGCTCGCGAGGCTGAGCGTGAGCGTGAGGCTAAGGCGCGGCGTCTGGCTGAGCGTCGGGCTAAACGCCGCGCTGCTAAGCGCGATTTTGCTGCCGCTGAGGCGGAGTATGTTAGGCGGGCCCGCGAACGCGAGCGTGAGCGCGAAGCTGAAAATGAGGGCCACTTTGAACATGAAAGCCTGGCCGGACCCGAGGGACTGAGCGATCATGAGGCCGGGCATGGCCATGAAGGCCAGGCCGGGCGTGAGGGGCGCTCTGACCACGTTTATGGCCGCTATGACAACATAACCGGAAGCTATAGTTACTGGTCTGACGATAAGGATCGCGCTGACCATGAGGGGTGCAAGTCTTCTCGTGGTGAGGGGACGCGCGCTCCAGGCCGCTCGGCTGTCCGTGAGGGCTATAACGTTACTAACGACGACGACGAACCGGCTGGGCACTACCGCCTGGCTCCCGGGGGGCGTTTTGTCTACCGGGCTGTACCCCGTAAGAAGAAGCAACGCGGCCGCTGGCGCCTGTTTATTATCGGCGTGTTAATGATGCTGGTGGTGCCCATGGTGACCCTGGCTGGTTCTGTGTTGTACCTGACGGGAGGCCCTGGTTTCTTTAAGGCTGGGCAGGCGGTGCCCGAGTCTGGGCAGGTGGCCCTGGAAGCCAAGACTAACTACATGGTCTACCCTCTGACCACAATGGACGTTGATAGCTGTAGCGTGAGCGATCCAGCTGGCAAAGCGGTGGCCTATAAGGAAGGCAGTTCGCAGTTCCCGCCGGGAAGTTTTACCTCAACCACTGCTGGCACCTATGTGATTAAGTGTCAAAACACTAAGGACACCAAAGTGGTGGGGCCGCCTATGCACATAGAGCGCTTAGATACTTTGTCTATTGTGACCAACCTGGGCTTTGTCGTGGCCATAGCTGGCGTTTGGGTGACTATCGTGGGCTGGCGTAGGGCCCGCGCCCGAGGGCGCGAATAGACGCCAATAGATACGCCTGCGCCCGCCAAATTTTGGCGGGCGCAGTTTTGTTGGTATTGGCTGCTGCATTAGTGCAGGGGCTCTGTGCTAGTGCGGAGCCAATTTGGTTAGGCGGCGGCTAGCTTGGGCTAGCTTGGTGATTAGCGGCCGGGGTCGAAATCGTTGTGGAAACCGATCGTGGCTAGCTCTACGCTCTGGTCTGGTAGCAGCCAGTAGTACAAGCGCGGCGCCCCAGGGCTGTTCTGCTTGACGTAAACCTTGTGTGAGATAGCGTCATCCTGCTGACGGGTTACTGCCGGGCAGTTGTTGTTGGGTCCATCGCGGTTAATACGGTCAACTTCCACAATGCCGGACCAGTTGTTGGATCGGGGAGCGCGCGAAATACCGCAGATAATCTCGGTGCAGATACGCACCAGACGAGCATATTCGTTTGGCAGCGTCTCTTTAGCGTCCTCAAGGAACCCATCCTTAATGGTGTAATCCTTAAGTGGGTAATTTTCACGTAGTTTGCTGTCGATAGTATTCCAGCAAATCTCAATATCGAGCTTAAACCTAGCGTAATCGCTAAGCTTTAGGTCAGGGTGGGTAAACCAATCTTTAGTGAGCTTAGAGTTTGGCTCAGCTACAGGATTACCAGATTTCTTAAGGCGGTTAACTTGTTGCCTTAATTTACGCATCTCACTTTGTGCGTTATCGCGTTCTTTTTCTGCCTCAAGGCGTTCCTGATCAGCAACCCTGACTTGGCCTTGGAAGTAGTCCCTCTGACTTGCAGTTCTTTCTAGTTCTGACTGCATTTGGACCAGCTCGATCTTAATGCTGTTGAGCCGCCCTTGCGCCTGATCTAACTGCTGGTTTAGGTGCTCGTTTTCCATAACTAGAGCCTCATCAGATGCTTGGCTGGTAGCTAACTCCTTGGCGTCAAATAGCTCCTGTTTTACTTCTGCTAGTTCCTGCTCAATCTGCCATTTTTGGGCGTCCAGCTCGTCAATGTAGTCCATGTCGAGCTTGTGAGCTTCGGTCTCTTCCTCAAGTTCTGCGATCCGCTGCTTAAGCTCCTGGGTCTGCTGTTCAAGCAGTTGGTCCTGTTGCTCAAGCTCCTGGGCCTGCTGAATCAACTGCGCAGCCTGACCAACAATGGTCTGCTTAGCAATTTCCAGGCTGATGTCTGGTTCGCTAGTAACGCTGGGTAGATCCTGGCTGAAAGTGGTTGAGGCGTTACTTGTGGCAATGTTTAGCCTAGGCCGCATCTGCAGCCATTTTGAGAAAGCCTTTTTGTCTAACACGGATACACCTTCCTTGATGATGTGAGTATGTAAGTACCTCCACTTAGCTAATAATTGGAAAGCTTCTTAGGGGAGGTCTGATCAGTCTATATCTTTAGGTTGCTACGCGAGGCGATTTTGCCCAAGTTTCGCGCACAGTAAACAAACTAATTTAAGGTAAATATTTAAACCCATAACGAAGAACTAATTTAAAAATCTAAAGTTAATCTTGAGGTGTAGAATTGTTCTGGTGTGACTGGTGTTAAGTAATTAGGTCTGTAAATAGTCGATATGAAGCCTTAGCTAGAGGTGGTTAGAGTGTTCTTATGTGAGGCAGATGGTGAAACTTGATGATTGAAACACCTATCGTTTAGAGGTTCGTCGATGCCGATATTACAAGTTATAATGGTTAATGAGCGATACTCTGTTGTATCGGAGGGGGTGGGGGGTGTACCATGCTACATGGACCTGTATACGGGTTCATTTTTAAGTTGATATACCGGTTTAAAGGGAAGTGGGTCGATGAATGATCTCACTGTATGAAATATTAACCCTATTTGTTTTCATGGAAAAATGAAGTTAATCTAGCATTTGTCTATCTTATACGAAGGTATGATTAAAAATGTCTCGAGATAATGTTTCTTCTGAACAAAATAAGGCCTCTAATGAAGAGGGGGCTAATGAGGAGACGGAACGGTGGAAGGAGATTAAAGATAACCTCTCTACAACATATGGAAAAGCTGATAAAGAAGGGAGGTTTGAGCAATTTAGAGAATGTAAGCTTGAGATTATAGATTGGAAAGAAACCGCAGAAAAGGTTGCATCTCATGATGAAAGCATTATCGGGGACATATTAAGTAACTTATAATATAGTGATCTGACTAAAAAGCTTATATCTTAAGGTTCGGTGTTAATTATTAAGTGGCGCTATCGATTTAAGTTCTTTTAAATTAGTTTATTTTTCGGGAGTTCATAAGATGATGTTATTGCACGATGAAGCCGATCTGTGCGATCTCTGGTATGAAGTAAATGATTCAAAATCCATTGTTATATATTGTGGTGCAGGAGTTACTGCTGATCGGACTGGAGTGGGCTGGCTAGGGCTGATTAACCGTGTGGCTGATAAACTGATGGAATGTTCAGATTCTAGGCTTATTAAAAACCTTGAGACGTGTTTCGATAATAATAAGGATGATGAAAAGGCTCAGTTAGCCCGTAAGGCGGTAAAGGACTATCTTAATGATGAAGATGTTCCTTTGGAAGTAAAAGCTACTATGGTTGAAGCATTAGCGAAAAATGAAAACAATATAAATATAGAAAATAATGACGCCATTCAGAAAGTTTTTGCTGAAGCGTTGTATAGAGATTCGGGATGGCATCGTGGTAGAACATTACAAAAACTAGTTGATTTTATTGTTATATCCGCATGCATGGGTAAAAGCATTTCGATAATTACTACAAATTACGATACTTACATTGAGCGTGCGATATGGGAACGGCTGGAATCTCTCAAAGGCCTTAATCTGTCTGAAGACTCGGAATATAAAAAGTCGCTGCCTAAATGGAGCCGGGTAGAGTACAAAGAGGTGCCAAAAGTCCTGTTCCAGGGTGACAAAGAAGGCTCTAGTATTGAAGTGAATTATATTCACGGTAGTATCACCGAAAACGGAGGCTTGCGCGGCTCTCTAGTGTTCTCGGAACGAAACTATGCAGACGGTCATGATAGGACTGTTAAAAAGCTTATCAAGTGGTTCGAAAAAGGGCCAACGATTATAGTTGGCGCCAGCCTTAATGATGTACCGTTAGTTAGAAGTTTATTAGAATTTAAGAGAACCATTAAGGAGCGAGGCGAGGGTTCGCATGCTGGAATATATGCAATTTTGAGAAGAATAGCTATTGATAGTGAAGATATCTCTGATCAATTTCAATTATCCAGAGCTGAGGTTTTAGGGATCAAATTATTGATGTTTGATTCTTATAATGATATTCCTGATATTTTTTCAAATCTAATTGCACTATGTGCCCAAGGGATAGATTGGTATGACGGTAAATTGCCGTGTGAGCTAGCTCTGGAAGATTGGATTGGCCAGACAGCAAAATTTTCTAGAGAAATTTCTGAGTATGGCTATGAAATGTCTTCTATAATAATTGATGAGATTTTTAAAAATCTTATTGATAAAGAAGAGAAAATAAAAATAGAGTTTTGGTTTGTAGGATATGCGGAAGGGGTGTCCGATAAGAAAGTTTTACGGGTTTGGACTAATTCTGTAGGGCCTACGTTTACGACTGGGCTTCGAAGAGAAGAGGACATTTTTAGGGATAATGAGAAAAAGGTTGCCTCTGTGAAAGCCTATAGTTCTGGTATACCTGAAATTATTTCCCTCGATAAGCTTAATGTTGGATTCGATGAAAAGAAGAATAGAGATGCGTCGGTTGGGCGCTGGAAGACATTCTTGGCTGTTCCACTATCTGTTCCTTCCAAAAAATATAACGTAGATATAGTGGTTGGTGTTGTTACACTTGCATCAACCTACAAAATGTCAGACTCTAATTTTTACGATAGTAAGTCATTCGAGTCAACTGTCTCCAGTGGTCTAGATAGTAAGATTATCAATAAAAGATTAATTGTTGATTACATGAGGGTTATGGGTAGAAATTTAGCAGAGACTATCTTAAATTGGAATGATTATGTTAATTTAGAATCAATCCGCAGTACACATACCACAATCAGAGGGGTGCGAAAATAAATTGTCCATTAGTTAAGACATTCGATATGTTGGTCTAACTAGATTAGCTAAGGCTGAACGTGTCCGATTTAGGGGCGTGTAAGACTACATCATGATTGATCATGAGGCCTTTGCCTATGGGGCATGTCAAATTTGTTTCGTGCTTTGTGAAAATTTCTACGCTCTATCACTAAGATCTTAGGTAAAAGCTACAGAGGTCTGTACAGTTTTGTGGGGCCCTGGTATCATGAAGGATGCGTGGCCTCCACCTTCAATTGAACCTATTGTTTGACACTTACCCTGGTGTGACGGTCTTTGCGCGCTTTTGTAACACGGAGGGAGGGAATTGCCGCACGCACCTCTGGTGTATTTTGGGTTTTACCAATTCCTAGATAATGTGTGATTTAACTTGGCTGATATAAGCTTGGGTGTATTGTGTCTGTTTGCAAATGTAAGCATGACACTATGTGTGGCGAGAAAATTTAAAATGACTCAGGGTACTATGCCTTTGCGCGACAACGCTTTGTCTTATTTTCGGAGCGGCTATAGCTCAGAAGAGCTTGGTGTTCTTTGGAAAGAGACTAAAAAATATATGGATAGTGCGTTCTTGGACACTAATTGGAGTCAAATTGTGGGTAAGTTGGAACGTCCAAAACCGAGTGATGTTCAAGACTTTGCCAAAAAGACAGCTAACTCTGCTGATGAGCCTGCAGCCTAATTTTGTCGTAGATTATCTTACTTTAATTAGGTGAGGTATTGAATTGCGTAGTGATACTGAGGATAGTCTACGTAAACTTTATGGAAGTGTAGCTGATTCAAACCATATTGTCATATATTGCGGCTCCGGCGTCATTAAAAACGAGATTGGTGGCGTTTCGAGAGACAGGTTAGTTACACTTGTTGCGCAAAAAACAATGTTAGGCTTTGCTGAACAATATGGCTCTGAAAAAGTTAGTGCTGCCTGCACGAACTTCTTTACAAGTAAGGACCATGCTCCTGAATTCAAGGCTACAATAGCAGCTTCTTATGCTGAAGAAAAAGATGATATAGTTAGTCCCATTGGAAAGACATTATATCATAATTCTTGGTCAGGAGGGAGGTTGTTGTCTGAACTAGCAAAATTTGTAGTTAAGCTATCGATTGACTTTAAAAAGTCGGTATCCATAGTTACGACAAACTATGATACTTATATTGAAGATTCAATAATTAACGAATTATATCTTCGACATGATCAAGAAAAAACTTCCCCCGAGGACTTTGGTGTCGACCTGAGATTGGTTGGATATGCTTATGAGGAGGGAGATAAAGGAGTTCCTTGTTATGACTATGCTTTTGCACGAAATGAAAAGTTACCTAAAATAGAGGTCCATCATCTGCATGGTAGAATATGTAGTAAGAATTACTCTTATGCTCTTGGTGATTTAGCATTTAATGAAGATAAAGATGCAAAAAAAGAAGATACTGACTTACGAAAAAGTGATGAGTTTATAAGAAGTGGTAAGTTGGTATTTTCAGAAGAAGATTATGAAGAAAGTCATGATCGTAGTCTTGAAGTATTAACTAATTTATTTTCGCAGGGTACGACCATTATTGTCGGCTCCAGTCTAACTGATACTCCACTTGTGAGAAGCATTTTAAAGATTAAGAGTGAGAGTGAGGAGCAACATGGAAAAAATGATGGTAAGGTTGTGTCGTCTGGGTGTGCTATATATGCTTTCATGAAGTGCGGTGCTGATGGATATGAGAAATTTCAGCTTGAACGCGCTGAAGCTTTAGGTATTGAGCCACTATTTTATGAGTTCCATGACGAAATTCCTGAAGTTTTTTCTAATTTAACTGCACTGCTTGTTCATGGAAACAAAGATGGCAGATATAGTAGGCTGCTGCCTTATGATCAGGCATTGAGAGAGTGGGTCGAGCTTGCGAATCGCCAAAAACAATCGAGGGAATTGGCTAAGCATGGCTATGAAATGTCTGCTAAGATTGCTCGAAATGTTATTGTTAAAGATTATGCACGAAAAAACGAGTTGGTCAAGATTGAATGTTGGTTCCTAGATCTTGAGGGAGATGTAAGTAAAAAGAAAAAGGTTTTACGAGTTTGGACTAATTCTGTCGGTCCAACATTTGCTACTGATCTTCGAAGAACTGAAGATGTTAGCTCGCTGAATGCGGAAAAAGTTGCATCTGTGCAAGCCTTTTGTGAAGGTGCTCCAAAAATTATTCCTATTGATCAACTTAAGCTTGGACTAGTTAAGTTGAAAGATGATAAAAATATTTCAGCGACGCGCTGGAAAACTTTTATGTCTGTGCCGATCGTAATTCCTTTCGAAGAATATGGTTTTGATGTGACAGTTGGTGTTGTTACCTTGGCATCAACATATAAATATAGTGACTTCGAAAATAGGAATTTTTTTAATAGTAAAGAGGCATTGGCTGTGCTGAAGGCTAGCAAGAACGAATCGTTCATGTCGATTTATGATGATATTGAAGAGCGGAGGACTATTTGTAATTACCTGAAAGCTTTGGGAATTTATTTAGCGCGTATGATTTATCCCAAAAGTAAAGAGAATTAAGTAGCCAATATTTGCAGTAGACGCAGTTGCAGACTGTGAAGAAGGCATTCGGGCAGTGATCGCAGTTCACTTGGGTTTGCCGCTGCGCCGGAGGCGCATTTGGTGGATCTTGCAGGTGGCGAGAGTCCCTAAGAGAGGCCGTAAGTAGGTCGAGAGCGGGCGGCGTCGTCGCTAGAATTTAATCATGGCTAAGAGCAACAAGAAGCAAGACCTCACCTGGAAGCTGACCGCAGCGGCGGCCACCTTCGCCTCCGGCTACGTGGCTGACAAGGTAGTTTCCCTAAGCTGGCGGGCAGTGACCGGCCGCCCGGCCCCCAATGACCAGACCAAACTAGCTACCTATGCGGTGGCTGAACTGGCTGCATTCGCCATTATTTCTGGCGCAGTGCTAACCCTTACTCGCGAGCTCACCCTGCGTAGCGCCGCCGTTTGGTTCGAGGGTCACGGCCAGCCCAAGCGGATCGAAGCCTGACACTCGCTACTGGCCGGGCTGGCAACAAGGCCTGTTTGGCTGGCCCGGGGCCGCTTGGTCCGGGGCCGCTTGGCGCACATCTGGGGCGGGCGGTGACGCGGGCAAAGCTGCTGACGGTCCGGCTAGCCCTGCCCGGCCTGGTAAGGGCTGCTTGCCCGGCTAGCCCTGCCCGACCAGCTGTGGGCCCTTAGGTTGGCAGAGCCTAAGCGCGCGGCCCTTGCCACACCAGGGGGCGGGCTTAGCTAACAGTGCACATAACTAGCTGCCGGTAGGCTATAAGCATGAGTGTTTGTGGGCCTGGCATGTTGGCATACCGCCTAACGCAATCCGGCGAAGCAATTGGGTTGCGTTTTTCAGCACCCTTAACCGGGCTGCGTTTTGTTCGCCAATACTGGCAGGGGCTGGGCGCATGAACCATATTTCTGTAATCCAGTGGGTCTGCGGCGCACTAGCCGTCATCGCCACCCTGGTAGGCCTGGGTTTCTTCACTCGCGCCTGCCTAACTATCGCTAACCGCTTCCGCCTGGGCGCCCCGGTAGACCGTCAGCGCCTGCACCCGGTGGGCAAGCGCCTTAAAACTTTGCTGGTGAAAGTCCTGTGCCACCAGGACTTTAAAGGTCGTCCCTGGATCCGCATAGCCCACTGGCTAGTGATGGTGTCCTTCCCGATCCTGTTCTTTACGCTGGTCACTGGCTATGCGCAGATTTTTAGCCCCGACTGGGCACTGCCGCTAATCGGGCATTTTCCGCCCTGGGAGTGGCTTGTTGAATTTATTGCTTTAGCCTCCACGATCGCCATTATTGGCTTGATTGTGGTGCGCAGCGTTAACACCGCCCACGGCCGCAAGTCGCGTTTTACCGGCTCAACCCGCTGGCAGGCGCGGTTTGTGGAGGCCACTATTGTGGCCGTGGTGGGCTGCGTAGATTTGCTGCGCGTGGCCGAATCGGCTTGGCTTAGCGCCTCCCAGCACGAGCAGTCGGCTAGCTGGGTGCATTTCCCGATTTTTGGTTGGTTAGGCCGCCCGCTGGGTCAGGGCGCCAATCCGGATACGCTGGCCAATGTCATTGCGGTGTTGGCGCTGGTTAAGATCCTGTGCTCCATGACCTGGTTTGTGATTGTGGGCTTGCAGCCGTCTATGGGCGTGGCCTGGCACCGTTTTCTGGCTTTTATCACCATCTACGCCCGCAAGCACGACGACGGCACCTCCGCTTTGGGTCCGCTTGAGCCCATGATTGTGGACGGCAAACCCTTAACCCTCGATTTACTCGATGAGCTTGAAGAGTCCGACGCCGAACCTACCTTTGGGGTTAGCCGGATCGAGCAGTTTCATTGGAAAGCTCTAGCGGACTTTTCTGCCTGCACTGAATGCGGCCGCTGCCAGGATCTATGCCCAGCCTGGAACACCGGCAAGCCGCTTTCACCCAAGCTTTTCACCCTGGCTTTGCGTGACCACCACGCCGCCGTGGCCCCCTTCATTGCCGCTGCCCAGCAGCTAGGGGTGGAACCTGAAGAGGTCAGCGACGAGCAGCTCGCTCAGCGCCCAGTGCACCTGGGGGTGCGTGACGGTTTGAGCGTAAACACCTCCCTGGGCCTGGCCGAAAACAGTGCCCACACCCAAGACATTTTGGGGGCGCTGCTGCAGGCCAAAGCGGCGCCGTCGGAAACTGGCGTGGCCACCAAACCCGCCCCGCTGGTTGGCGAAGTCATCGGCGAGGCTGCGCTGTGGGCCTGCACCACCTGTGGGGCTTGCGTGGATCAGTGCCCGGTGGATATTGAGCATATTGACCGCGTGATTGACCTACGCCGCAACCAAGTGCTGATGGAGTCGGCTTTCCCCAAGGAACTTGGGCAAATGTTCCGCAAGCTTGAATCTAAAGGCAACCCCTGGGGTCTGCCCCCACGCAAGCGCCTAGAGTGGGCTAAGGGCTTGGAATTTGATGTGCCCGTGGTGGGCGTGGATGTGGAAGACGCCAGCGAAGTGGACTACCTGTTCTGGGTGGGCTGCGCTGGTGCCTATGAGGACCGTGCCAAGAAAACTACCCGCGCGGTGGCTGAGCTGCTGCATATTGCCGGGGTTTCTTTCGCGGTTTTGGGCGACGGCGAATCCTGCACTGGTGATCCCGCCCGCCGTGCCGGTAATGAGATCCTGTTCCAAACTTTGGCTGCGCAAAACGTTGAAACCTTAAACGAGGTTGGCGCCAAGCGCATTGTGGTTACCTGCGCCCACTGCTTCAACACTATTTCGCGTGAATACCCGCAGGTGGGCGGCAATTATCAGGTGCTGCACCACACCCAGCTGCTAAATCAGTTGGTGCGTGAAGGTCGCCTAAAGCCGGTGGCCCCCACAGCGGCGACGGCGTCCGTGCAGCAGGCAGCGACGGCGTCGGTAGCGGCGTCGGAAACTGTCCCGGAGCAGCAGGAACCATCCGCAGCGGCAAGCACCCAGGCGGACTCTGCGGCGGCGTCGGCAAAACCCACTGCAGCGCAGGGCCTGCAACTAACCCCCAAAGTCACCTACCACGACGCCTGCTACCTGGGACGACACAACCGGATCTACTCTCCGCCGCGTGAACTCCTGGCCGCAACCGGCGCCGAACAGGTGGAAATGCCACGCAACCACGAACGTGCCTTCTGCTGTGGTGGCGGTGGCGCGCGCGCCTTCATGGAAGAAACCATCGGCACCCGCATCGCAGCCACCCGCGCCCGCGAAGCCCTAGACACAGGGGCCAAAATCGTGGCCACTGCCTGCCCCTTCTGCACCACCATGCTTTCCGACGGCGTGGCCAGCCAAGGCGCTGAAGACGTGCGGGTTATGGACGTGGCCCAGTTGATGCTAGAGGCAGTAAAACGCGGCAATAACTAGTACCATGTAAATGCAAACCCCAGGGGAGCACCACAGCGGTGCTGAGAGTGCGCTTGGCGCAGACCCTCGAACCTGATCCGGGTAATACCGGCGTAAGGGAGTCGGGCTCTCTTCCCCTCCAGCTCAAGCAGGAGGAAGTAATGCTAACTGGTCACGTGCTAACCCGTCGTGGAGTAATTGGTGGCGCCCTCGCCCTGGCCAGCGCGGCCACACTGGCGGCATGTGGGCAAGACACCAAGGCTGACGCCAAAAAAGTCACGGTGGTAACCCACAGTTCTTTCCAGGTTTCTGACAACCTCAAGAAAGAATTTGAGAAAACTAGCGGTTTCAAGCTGGAAATTGTGGACGGCGGCGACGGCGGCGAGCTGGTCAACAAGCTGATCTTGTCCAAGGACGCCCCCCAAGGTGACGTGTGCTTCGGCGTGGACAACACCTACGCCTCCCGCCTGCTATCTCAAGGCGTGATCGACAAAGACCGCACCGTGGACACCATTCCGGAAAGCGCCGAAAAATACCTGGTAGACAACAACCGTGCGCTGGTGCCCATCGACATGGGTGACGTGGCCATCAACATCGACAAAACCTACTTCACCAGCCACAACCTGGCTGAGCCCAAGACTTTCGAGGACCTGGCTAAGCCTGAATACGCCAAGCTGCTGGTGGCCATCAACCCCACCACCTCCACCCCTGGCCTGGCCTGGATGTTGGCAACGGTAGGCCACTTCGGCGCCGACAAGTTCAGCGACTACTGGAAGACCCTAGTTAAGGGCGGCGCTAAGATCGCCTCGGGCTGGACCGAAGCCTACAACACCGATTTCAGCGCCGGTGAAGGTAAGGGCGCCTATCCGATCGTGGTTTCCTACGCCTCCTCGCCCTCCTACACGGTCAGCAAGGACGGCGCCTCCACCACCACCGCAGCACTGTTAGACACCGCTTTCCGTCAGGTGGAATACGCCGGTGTGCTTAAGGGCGCCGCCAACCCGGCAGGTGGTCAGGCCTTCATTAACTGGATGCTGTCTAAAAATGTGCAGGCAGACATTCCCAAGAAGATGTACATGTACCCGGTGGACTCATCCGTGCAGCTGCCCGAGGCGCTGGCCAAGTTCGGCCCGCTGGCCAAAAAGCCGGTAGAGGTTGCCCCTGCCAAGATCGCGGCGGAGCGTGAACAGTGGCTCAAGCTATGGGCCAGCGCTGTCGGCAAGTGAGCGGCACGCCAGAAAAAATCCAGAGCGGGGACCACCATGCCGGGACCCAGCGCATCGGGCCGCGCATAACCTTCAGCCAAAAACTGGCTTGGAGCCTGGCAATAGCTTTACCGCTAGGCTTCCTGGGGCTGTTTTTCGCCTGGCCAGTGGCCAGTTTGGTGATGCGCGGCCTGCTCGATAACGGCCACCTTGACCTGGCCGGGGTGGGCGAAGTGTTCCTGCGTGAACGCACCAGCCGGGTGGTGGGTCAAACCCTGTACCAGGCCGCCTGGGCTACAGGAATTAGTGCACTCGCCGCCCTGCCCGGTGCGCACCTGCTTTACCGCCGTCGTTTTGTGGGGGTGGGGTTGCTAAAAGCGCTGGTGATTGTGCCTTTCGTGCTGCCGAGCGTGGCTGTGGGGGTGGCCTTCCATTCGCTGCTAACCAAGGGCGGCTGGCTAGAATCACTGGGTTTAGATGGCACCTCACAGGCGGTTATAGCCGCCATGGTGTTTTTCAACTACGGCTTCATACTGCGCCAAGTGGGTAGCTTCTGGGCGCAGCTGGACCCGCGTCCCGCCCAGGCGGCAGCCAGTTTGGGGGCCGGGCCGGCGCGAGTGTTTTTCACCATCACCTTGCCGCGCTTGGCGCCCATGATCGCGGCGGCCGCCTCAGTGACCTTCCTGTACTGCTGCACCGCTTACGGGGTGGTGTTGGTGCTTGGTGGGCGTGGGGTGAGCACGATTGAAACTGAAATCTACGTGCTCACCGCCCAGTTCCTTGATTTGCGTGGTGCCGCCGTGCTTTCGGTTGCGCAGATTGTGCTGGTGGCGGCTTGTTTGCTGGTTGCCGAGCGGGCCCGACGCCGCTTTGGGGCACGCAGCGACTGGGTGGGCCAGGTTCCCGCTAGCACCCTTACCTGGCGTGACCTGCCGGCTATTGCGTTCACGACGGCGCTCATTGGTGGCCTGCTGGTGGCCCCGATAGCCTCACTGCTGGTGCGTTCATTTAAACGTAGCGGCGAGTGGACCCTAGCCAACTACCTGGATCTGTTTAACCCACAAGCCACCCCAGCTTTGCTGGTGAGCGTAGAACAATCCGCCTGGTTCTCGCTGCGAACCGCCCTAACCGCCGGGGCTATCGCCCTGGTGTCGGGGGTGTGTATTGCCGTAGTGGTTTCACGCCAACCCCGCTCCACCTGGGCTAAACGTGGCCTGGTGTGGCTAGATGGATTCTTCATGCTGCCACTGGGGGTTAGTGCGGTAACTGTGGGTTTTGGTTTCCTAATCACCCTGGCGCGCCCGCCGCTGGCCTTAACTAAATCTTGGTGGATTGTGCCGCTAGCCCAAGCTGTGGTGGCAGTGCCGCTGGTGGTGCGTACTTTGGTGCCGGCGCTGCGGGGAATTGATCCACGTCAACGCGAGGCTGCTGCCTCCCTGGGGGCTGGGCCGGGGCGGGTGATAGGCAGCGTGGATGGGCCGGTGCTGTGGCGTAGTGGCGGTTTAGCCGCAGGTTTTGCCCTGGCCACAAGCCTGGGCGAGTTTGGTGCCACCTCATTCCTGGCTCGCCCGCAAAGCCCCACCCTGCCGGTGGTGGTGGCCCAGCTAATTAGCCGTCCGGGCGCTGTAAATCAGGGTATGGCGATTGCGGGCGCAGTGGTATTGGCTCTAGGTAGTGCCTCAATCATGTTGATCTGCGAGTATCTGCAAGGCCGCGCCACTACCCGCAGGCCAGGCAGTTGCAAGCCAGGCACCCGCAAGCCAGGCGTGGGCGCAAAGAATTGCGCCAGCGCCAAGGGGATGGTCGGCCAAAAGACTGCCAGCAGCCGCAGGACAGGTGTGGGCATGAAGTGCACCGCCAGCGCGATTAATAAGGATTGATTATGAATCTAAAAGGTATTTTTTCGCGGCGCAGCTCTGGCCAGCTAGAGTCCGACCAGCCCGACGCTCCACAGGGCCGCCAACAAGCCTTACCGCACGCATCCCAAGACCCGGTATCTGGGTCCTCACCTGCGGCTTTGGTGCCTGCGGGCTCGGCGCCGGCGGCCTCCAACAGTTTTGCGCCCACTTCCACTAGCGCGCAGCTAGAGATAAAAAACCTACGGGTGCGCTACCCTGGGCGCGACGTCGACGCCGTCGCCAATGTGAGCCTAAACCTAGCCCCAGGCCAAACCCTGGCCCTGCTGGGAGACAGTGGCAGCGGCAAATCCACGCTGCTGCGCGCGGTGGGTGGGCTGGTGGATGTCAGTGGTGGCGATATCTGCTACGCGGGTGAATCAGTGTTGCAAGTGCCGGTGCATCAGCGCGGATTCGTGTTGATGTTCCAAGACGGCCAGCTGTTCAATAACCTGAGCGTGGCCGAAAACGTGGCCTACGGGGTGGGGCGCCACTCTGAAAAGGTAGTGGCCCAAATGCTTGAGCTGGTGGGCATGAGTGCTTACGCAAACTCGCCGGTAACCGAGCTTTCAGGTGGTCAAGCCCAGCGCGTGGCCCTGGCGCGCGCCCTGGCCCCCAATCCGCGCCTGCTGCTGCTAGATGAGCCGCTCTCGGCGCTTGACCGCTCGCTGCGTGAAGGCCTGGCGCGCGACATCCGCAGTATTTTGCGCGAGCGTGGCACCAGCGCCATTTACGTCACCCACGATCAAGACGAAGCCATGCGAGTAGCTGACGTGGTGGGCATTATGGCTGGTGGGCGCCTGCTTCGCCTGGACACTCCTGAGGGGTTGTGGGCTGATCCTGGTGGCGTGCAGGTGGCTCGCTTTTTGGGTTTTGGTCCCTTCTTGGATGCCGACGCCGTCGCAGCACTGGAACTGCCGCTAAAGCTAGAGTACGGGCAGATCCTCGCCCCCGCACCAGGGGCCTGGTCGCTAGCCCCCGCTGACGCAAGCCTAGGGGATGGGGTTGCGCAGGCCGGCGTCGAATCAGTGACTATGAGCCAAGGTAGCTACCTGGTACAAGCCAGTTTGGAGGCAGCCGCAGCTGACCCGCTCACGCTACGCACTAGTGAGCCTCTAGAAGTAGAACAGTGGATCAATGTGCGCCTAGATTTAAGCCGCTGCCCGCTCATTGACATGCGTAAACGGGCCTGAATGTGGGAAGACTGCCCTGAATACGGGAACGCGCCGGAGCGGACGATAGGAAAGGGGTGAGGCACAGTCCGCTCCGACGCAAGTCGGGGATGGCCTGCAATTTAATGGATGGCAAGCCTCATCCAGTTGAAGGCCGCAGAGCAGCTTTGCCTGACCTGGATACGCACCTGGGGAAAGATGCGCAGCCGCGAATCAAAGCCTGTCGCCACCGTAAGGGCACGATGTTGACAACCTAAGCTGATCTGATGTCTTAACTCCTATCAACACCAAGAACTATAACTGAGCCAAAGAAAAGCGGCAAAACTTGTATGATCTCTATAAAAGGCGCGAAATTTCGCGTAAAAACGACCTTTCCTTAAAATATCCTGAGAAAATTGTGCACATACTCTCAAAGTCGGATTTGGTCAGCTTTACATATACAAATGACGCAGGCAATACCCAAGAAAATCTTGAGGCATTGCCTGCGTCGTCGTAGAAAGGAAGAAGGTTTCTTTTAGAAGATACCGTCAGCGTTCTGGCCGCGAACCACGCCGATGGGGCGCATCTCCGAGCAGAAGTTACCTACTTCGGTGCTCCAGAAGGAGTCTCCCTCGCTCCAGCGCAAAGTGCCGCCGGGCAGGTTGAAGGAGTCGCCGTTGTTGCGCCACACGGCCTTACCAGCCTGAGCGTGGTGGTCGTAGAGGTGGAAGTAGGACTTGGGCTGAGCCTTGATGGCGTTGGCGTAGTAAGCGCTTTCGCCGGCCAGGGACACGCCCTTAACGGCCTCGATCTCCTGCAGGCTCGGGTAGAGCACCGGCGCCTGGCTTAGGGTGGCACGAATCTTGATGCCGCCCCAGGTAGTGCCGGTAGAGAAGGCCATGTCTGCGATGTTGTCGCCACCGCGACGACGAGCTGCGGGCACGTAACCCTTGCCGTTTAGCCCCTTGGCGGTCCAAGTCCAGGTGCGGGCGGCCTGTTCGTCGACGACGTCGTTGCGGTTTACGCGGCTGGTCTTACCCCAGGAGGTGGACGCTAGTAGCGGACCGTTGGGGCGAGCGGCAGTGCCGTCAGCGCGTACTGCAGAGAATGTGATCGTCCACGGGCTGGCTACGGTTAGGGCGTAGTCGCTGAGGTTGATCAGGTTGAAGCTGGGTACCTTACTAAAGCCGTTGGCCAGGCCGTCGCTTGGCTCGGTCCAGTAGGCGGTCAGGCCATCCCAAGCGACAGCAGAGAGAACCTCGTCGATAACCTTGCGGGCTTCGGTAGAGGAAACCTTCTTCTTGTCGGGGGAGGGGGCCGCAAAGGCACCTGCCGACAGAGACACAGCCGCCGTAGCGGTGGCGGTGCCAATGATTAGTTCGCGACGCGAAACCATAATTCGTCCTTAAAGTATGGGGCTTCTTAGAATCAGAAACGACCGTCGATGGACCCGTAGCCGCGGTCACGGCGGCTACCGCGCGGAGGCAGGGTGTCAGAGACCCAGTTACCAACCGAGCAGCTCCACCAAGACTCGCCCACGTTCCAAGAGTGGGTGCCGCCGGAGAGGGTGTAGCTCTTGCCGTTGGTCTTCCACAGAACACCGGTAGAGCTGCTCAGCAGCGGGCCGCCGTAAATCATCTTTACGGTGGCGGTCTCGTTCTTGATCTTGATGTATTCCTCACAGCGCTTGAGGTCGATGCGGTGGATCTCTTCGATCGACTCGCGCTTGATGGTCACCTTAGGCAGGGACATCAAGGTGGCCTGAACGATAATGCCGCCGCCCTCAGTTACACCGGTGCTGAAGGAGAAGTCAGCCTGGTTGTCACGGTCAACAGCCCACTCGGCAGAGCGAATGGGGGTGCCGGCGTGACCACCCTGAACCTGGTTGAAGGTCCAGTTCCAGGAGATACCCTTCTGGTAGCCCATGTCGCCGGTGTAAACGTTGACGTCGCGGGCGTAGTTGTCAATGTAACCCCAGCTGGTGGTGGGCTCGGCCGGGCCGTTGGGTACGCTGCCAGTGCGAGAGGTGCGGATGGCCTCGAAGCGAATCTTCAGCGGGTTCTTAACGCTGGCGTTGACCTCGTAACGGCTGAGGTTGATGACATTGAAGCTAGGCACCTTGTCGCAGCCGTTAGCAAGACCCCAGCTAGGCTCGGTCCAATAGGCCATCAGGCAAATGCAGCTGAATGCCTCGTCGATGATGCGCTTCTTCTCAGGGGTGCAAGCACTGGTTGCAGCCGCAACCGCAGGGCTGGCGATCGCAATGGCTGGTACCGACCAGGCAGCACCCTTGGCGATGTTACGCCGTGAAATTTCCTGTGCCACGTCTACTACTCCGATAACTCTTCTTGGGAACTCAAGTGGTGTCAGAATAGGTCTTAATTTGGTCAGAATTAAAGCCCAGTGACAGGCGTTATAAAAGCTTAATTTTATTAGTTGTTATCTTTTATGTTACCTGGGAATATGCTGAAAGTGCAGGTCAGAGGCACTTTCGTGGGCAGGGTCTGGGGTTGGTGTGACAATATGTTAACTAAGCGTGATCATTCCTTAAGTGGAACCCAAGAACACTTTCAGGAAACTTTAAGGAAAAAGCCTCGAATTTAAGTTAAGAAGTTATATTGAAACCATATCAGTTGTTAACCTAAAGTGTGATAGCGGCGCCCCCATGGCCCCCTTTGTGCGCATGACTGCACGTCACAATCAGTTTGTCAGGCGTTGTTTCAAAGTGATTGGTTAAGCCTTGTCAAGAGGGTGGCGTTGCAGCTTATTTAACAAGGCTGGATTGCTGAAAATATGTGCATGTTCGCAGGTAGGGGCCGGTTTGTAAACTGGTTGATGCTGGTTGGCTTTGGTGTTTTGGAAGTGTGGGCAGTGGCTTTTGGGTTTGAAGTTTAGAGCTGGGATGGCTTGAACGGGAGGGCTGGCGAGCTGCGCCCTACCATTAAAACGTGTTAAACCCGAATTCTCTCCTGTTGCTTCCTTGAAGGTCTGATGACTTGCTTTTGCTGATATTTGGACTCGACGGCACCCATAGGGTCTACCTGCCTCGATGCTGGGTTGTGGGGGTTGGCAGACAAGATATGGAGACGCTGGCACGCGGCGTCGAGAAAGGCTAACGAGCGGCGTCGTCGTTGTTGCACCTATATATAAGGAGGCGTGACACAAAAAGGGTCGACGCACCACGAACGTCGACCCCAAATGCGCGGCAAATAGGCGTTAGCGTTGAGCGTGGCGCGTCAGCCAGCGGTCAAAACCGGCGAAAATCAAGATGCACACCAGCGCAAAAACTAGCGTGAAACCAATAGCCATCAGTGAGACCGCGTAACCAAGCACCTCCACGTTCAAAAATCCATAAGGATAAGTGTGGGTAATGGCGCCGCGAATCAGGATGAAAGGAACCCACACCACCGGAATCACTAGGGATCGCAAAATCACGCCGCGATCAATGCCTCCGCGCGGGCCGGTGATAAACCAGGCCAGCACCATGGCCAGGGGAACTATGATGTGCTGAATTGGGTTAGTTAGGTAATCCCAACCCGAAAGCTGCTTGTAAGGGCCAATAAAACCAGCGTAAACAATGCCGGTCACGGTGATCATCATGGTGGCGCACAGCTGCAAAGCTCGCCACCAGTTACTGGCCAGGCCCTGATGGCGTGCCAGGTACGTGGCCACCACCGCAACCAGGATGTTTGACCATTCCGTGAAGTAGCTAAAGGTTTCAAACAGTCGAGTAGGGGCGCCGGACCAGCCCGGGGCGCTGGTGCCAAACATGCCGGGGTCCACATTGCCGCGCGCGTAGCCGTCGCAGGCAGTAATAATTACAGTGGCACTGAAACCGAACCAAGTTATTGCTGCAATCGCACCATAAATCAGACGTGCATTTCGACCCAGCGCTGAGGCGGGGGTGTAAGCCGGGGCTGGGGTATAAGTCTTACTCACGAACTTCAGGGTATACAAACCCAAACACAGGCAAAATCATCCCTTCCCTATAAAAATTTCATGGGGTTTTATAGGGAACGGACGAAATGTCAGTATTTGTGAGGCATAGGGCTGGCCTGTGAGACAAATGTCTGGGGTCTGAGACCAGGGCGGTCGGTGGCTGGGCGGCGGCACTAGCGATGGTGGGAGGAGTGGCGCACCCTGTGCGGCGGTGTCTGGTCGCTGGTGCTAGCTGCTGTGAGAGGCGCGAACGGCGAGCGTCCCCTGTGCGGCGACGGCGCCAATGCAAGTGGGCCGCCAATGCGGCGTCGTCATTAATGTGGGCGCCACCCTCAACGCAGCGGCACCCTCAACGCAGCGGCACCCCAATAACACCGCTATCCCTAATAATGAACCCGCGTTCGCGCCCGAAGCGATGCTGCATAGACTGAGGGCATGCTTGAGCTCCGCGAAATCTCGAAATCCTATGTCACCAGTGCATTAACGCAGGTGGCGCTGGATGACGTGAGCGTAACTTTCCGTGACAACGAGTTCGTGGCGATCCTGGGCGCCTCGGGCTCGGGCAAAACCACCATGCTGAACGTGATCGGCGGGCTGGACCACTTCGATTCAGGCGATCTGGTGATTGACGGCGTTTCCACCGCCCACTACAAAGACCGCGACTGGGACGCCTACCGCAATGCGCGCGTGGGTTTTGTGTTTCAAAGCTACAACCTGATCCCGCACCAGAGCGTGGTGGCCAATGTGGAGCTGGCGCTTACGCTTTCGGGGGTTTCGCGTGGGCAACGACGCCGCCGCGCCCTGGCTGCCCTGGAAACTGTGGGTTTGGCGGAGCACTCGCACAAGCGGCCCTCCCAGCTGTCGGGCGGGCAGATGCAGCGCGTGGCCATTGCGCGTGCGCTGATCAATGACCCCGAAATTGTGCTGGCAGACGAGCCCACCGGCGCATTGGACTCCACCACGTCGGTGCAGGTGATGGATCTGCTGCAGGAGGTGGCCCGCCAGCGCCTGGTAATCATGGTCACCCACAACCCCGAGTTGGCCCACCAATATGCCACGCGCATCGTGGAACTGGCTGATGGGCGCATTATTGCCGACTCAGATCCGGTTGTGCGGGAGTCGGAGGATGCGGACGGCGACGGCGGTGATGCAGAGGGTGCCGTCGACGGCGCGGCTAGGGCTGCGCGTGAAGCTGCGGCCCTGAATGATGACACTGCGCAGATACCCGCCGTAAGTGCTGGTGAGCAGGCTTATGGCAGCGCTGCTGAGAGCGACGACGTGGCTGAGGGGGCTGGCGCCGTCGTCGGGCGTAAGGAAAGCCAGCACAGAGCGAGCCGGCGCAGAACAGACAGGGCCGCAAAACGTCGGGGGCACAACAAAAACCGCATGGATGTCAGCCGTCCCGGGCGCAGGCCGCGACGCGTGTCCATGGGGCCGCTGACCGCGCTGGGGCTCAGTTTTACCAACTTGATGACCAAAAAGGGGCGCACCGCCATGACCTCGTTTGCGGGGTCGATTGGCATTATTGGTATTGCGTTAGTGCTGGCGCTGGCGAGCGGGGCAAATAATTACATTATTACCACCCAGGAACGTGCTATGGCTTCTTACCCGTTAACTATTGAGCGGGTGGGAATGGATTTAACCGGCGTATTATCTACCTCGGCGGCGAGTGAAGCTGCGCCAAATGACGGTAAAATTCATACCGCCTCGCAGTTATCTAATGTGACTGCGTCAATGAAAACCAATGATTTAACCTCGCTGCAAAGCTATTTAAAGGGTAATGGTGGCAACATAAATAAGTATGTGCGCACCATTGAATATAATTACGGCATTAATCCTCGCATCTATCTTCCAAAAAGCTCTAAAGGGCCGGTGCAGGTAAATCCAGATGTGACCTTCGCTGAAGGCTCCACTAATTTTGGGGCTTTCCAATCCATGACTTCCACAAATATTTTCAAACAGCTAGCTAATGATCGTTCGCTGTATGTAAATAGCTATGATGTGGTTAGTGGGCGGTGGCCTACGGCGGCAAATGAGCTGGTGGTGGCGCTAGATTCTAATGGGCGCCTACCTGAGCGGCTTGAATATACACTGGGTTTGCGTGACTATGGACAGTTGCAAAACGCTATGGCTAAACTGCGTCAAAATGAGGGTGTAAAACTCAAGAATACGGCTGCTACATGGGCGCCTAAGCAAATTTTGGGCGCTAAGTTTAAGTTAGTTAATGTGCCCGATCTTTACAAATATGATGCTAAATATAAGGTTTGGAGTGCTCGTGATAATGATGCTGCTGCGCTCAAACAAATTGTAGCTGCCGGCACTGACCTAAAGGTTGTAGGTATAGTTAAACCAGCTTCTAGTGGCGGCGGATTTGGGCAGTCGAGTGTGCTTTCTCCGGGTATTTATTACACCGGGGCGCTAACCCAGCAGGTAATTGCCAAGGCGGCGGCGTCACCAATTGTTAAGCAGCAGTTATCTGACCCTAAACGCAACGTATTTACCGGCAAGACTTTCGAGGAGGAAGCTAAAGAACATGCTAACCCGCAAATTGATTTGTCTTCGCTGATCACTATTGATCAAGATAAATTGATGGCAGCATTTAAATTTGATCCGTCCTCTATCAATGCTGGATTGAATAATTTAGACTTCTCGGGGATGGATTTAAGCGGGGCTGTAGGCAATGTGCAGCTGGACTTAAGTAGCCTGGATCTAAGTCAAATGCCCGCGATTGATTTAAATGGGCTGGACGCATCCAAGTTGGATTACTCGACATTGCAGAAACAGTTTCCGCAACTGGCCAACATTGACTTAGCCAAAGTGGTGCAGGCTGCGCTAGCTAACGGGGCCATCAAGCCTGGTGGCAGTCAGGCGCTAAGTAACATCCTCACCCAGGTGGTAGGCGGTTTTATACCCTGGTATGCACAGCATGGGGGTGACGACGACGGTGGCGGCGGATCAGGAACGCCAGGCCAGGCCGATCCTGCCAAGATTGCTGCGGCGGTGACAAAGTATTTGCAAACTGAGCAGGTGCAAAAACTGTTGGCACCAATCTTTAGTGGCGACACCATAATTGACCGGGCCAAGCTTACCGCTAACCTTACCCAGGCTCTGGGTAACGATCCGGCGGTGCAACAAATTGCTGAAAATGTTTCGGCTGACCTGGCTAGTCAGATTTCCAGTAAAGTGGCCAATGCGCTTAGTTCTACGGTTACTACCGCGCTAAGTAAGGCTGTTGGACAGTTGCTGCAAAGCTCACTCAATCAGCTGATGACCACCTTGCAAACCCAGCTAACTGCCCAGGTGCAAAACGCCATGGGGCAGATTATGGGTAATCTTTCCAGCGCCATGCAAGTGGATGCAAACAAACTTAAAGACGCATTTAAGTTCAACATGAAGCCGGCGGAAATTGCGGCATTACTAACGCAGCTACTTAACCCTAATGCCACCACGGCTCGCGCCAATTTACTCACCTTAGGGTATGCGCGAGCTGATCAGCCGGAACGTATTGATATTTATCCGAAGTCTTTCGCTGATAAAGACCATGTTAAATCCATTCTTGCCAGCTACAATGCGGAAGCTAAAGCTGCCAAACAAACCGATAAGGTGATTGTCTATTCAGACCTTGTGGGGATGTTGATGAGTTCAATCACCAACATCATTAATATTGTGACTGCGCTGCTGGTGGCATTTGTGTCTATTTCGCTGGTGGTGTCGTCGATTATGATTGGTATTATCACATTTATTTCCGTATTGGAGCGACGTAAAGAGATTGGAATTTTGCGTTCAATTGGTGCGTCTAAAGCCGATATTAGGCGCGTATTTAATGCGGAGACCCTGATTGTGGGGGCCCTGGCAGGTTTGCTAGGTGTAGGTGTGAGCGTATTGGTGACTATTCCAGCCAATATTTACGTGGCCGACCGCTTTGGAGTGCAAGATATTGCCACGCTGCCGGTTAGTGCTGGAGTGATTTTGGTGGTCATTTCTATGGCCTTGACCTTCTTGGCTGGTTTGCTGCCGGCTTCCAAGGCGGCGCGCGAAGACCCAGTAGAGGCCCTGCGTGGGGAATAAATACAGGCAAAATCATCCCTTCCCTATAAAAATTTCATGGGGTTTTATAGGGAGGGGATGAAATGTCAGTATCTGTGAGCAGGTGTATAAGTTGTTGACCAAGGGGTGGGATGTGGGCCGAGGCTCTACGGTGTGGATCAGGATTTGCGGCGCGAGCCAAAGACTTGCGCAGTGAAGTAACCTAGATGTGCACTTCGGGCCTGACCTTCCCAGCAATCTGACCTGCCCAAACGATCTGGCTCGGTAGGCTCTTGCGGCCAGCCTTAGCTTTGATCGCACCGCTTTGCGGTCGGCCTCTTTGCGGCCAGCCTCTTAGTATCCCTTCAGTCAGGTCCACTTCCTGGACACTGTAAAAACCTGCGTCACCTGCCACTTTGAGTGTGAAACTCCCCAATTTTCCTCAATGTCTAGGCAATTTTAAGGTGAATTGGATATTTTTGAACCAGTCAAATTCTCAGATCAAGGTGGTCTAAAGTGCTTAAAAACAGCGGATTCGGCAAGCGAATTTTGCGTCGCACCAACACTTTCCTGCTGACTGCGGCTGTGGCTGCAGCGACTCTTGGGGGTGGTGCGGTTGCAGCTCCGGTGGCGACGACGTCGTCCGTGGCGGCCCCAGTAGTAGCGGCGTCGTCGGTAACGCGGCTAACCCAAGCTGGCGTCGTCGGCAAGATGGGTGCTCCGGGCACCGGCGTTATTGACTCCAGTAACGGCTGGGTGGACAAAACCTGCGCGGTCAAAGGCGGGGACTGGGTTTATCGGGGCGGCGACTCCTGGTGGTACCGCAATTCTGACGGCTCTTACCCCAGCAAATGCGTAGCCACAATTAAAGGTGTTAAGTATCTATTTGATGCAAATGGTTGGGCTGCCAGCGGCTGGGCTGCTTCAAAGAAAACCGATAAATTAGGCAACAAATACTGGTATCACTTCACCACTAATGGTTTAAGTAAAGGCTGGCATATTGAGGGTGCGACACGCTTTTACCTAGACGGTGGCGACGGTCATATGTATGTCAACTGGAATACCATTGGTGGGAAATCTTATTACTTCACTCCCGGTGGCACAATGGTTACCGGCTGGTATAAGGCTTACCCGGGTTGGTATCACTTTGGGGACGACGGCGTATTAACCACTGGTTGGTTTAAGTCAGGTAATGCTTGGTATTACCTAGATCCGGGTAAAGGCTCCACTAATTTGAGTGGTGCATATAAGGGTCTAATGCTTACCGGTTACCAAACTATTGACGGCAAGCGTTACTATTTCGACGCTTCAGGTAAATGGGACCCCAGTAAATAATTAATATTTACTGCTATCTGCTGGCTCCGGGCCTGCAGGCAGCCTCCGGCCTGCGCGCGTCAGGCTAGCCTGCATGTGCCGTCACTAATATGCATGCGCCGTCGCAAATACTGACATTTCATCCCTTCCCTATAAAACCCCATGGAATTTTTATAGGGAAGGGATGATTTTGTATGTGTTTAAATCAGACAGTAGCGAGCTCTTCGCGTAGGCGCTGCTTTACGGCCAGTGGCGCCCAGGAAATCTCGATCGCGTTAGCCACCAGGGTGCACAGGAAGTCCTCATCAACTCCATCGTGGTCAGCCACGCGCTGGAAGTTATCGCCGATGTAGCCGCCAAAGTAGGCCGGGTCATCAGAGTTGATAGTTACCAGAACGCCGTCGGCAACTAGCTGCTTAATCAACTCAACCTTGTCAGACTCAGAAATCCACAGGTTCGAAATCGGGCAGCTGGTCAGCCCAATACGGTGCTCCACCAGGTACTTAACTAGCGCCGGGTTCTCCACCACGTTGGTGCCGTGGTCCACGCGCTGCACCTGAATGTCCTCAATGACCTGGCGGATGTGCTCAATAGAGTCTTTAATGTCGACGTCGCAGTGCATGGTCAGCTGGTAGCCCTCGCGGCGAGCGCGGGCAAAGACTGCGGCAAACTTGGCCGGCTCGTGGTCGGTTTCGTCAGAGTCCAGGCCCACGCCCACGATCCATTGCTTGTAAGGCAGCGACTCCAGCAGCGTAGCCATGGCGTATTCTGGCTGGAAGTCGCGCAGGAAACACATGATGAACTGGCTAAATACGCCCAGGGTTTGCTCGGCCTCAAGCTGGGCGCGGCGCAGACCAGAAATCACGGTGTGGAAGCTGACCCCACGGCAGGTGTGTGCCTGGGGGTCAAAGAAAATTTCTGCGTAACGCAGTCCCTGGCTTGCGGCCTTGCGGTAGTAGGCCATGGCCAGGTCATAGAAGTCTTCGCTGGTGAGCAGCACGTTCATGCCGTCGTAGTAGGCGTCTAGGAAGGAAGCTAGATCGTCGAAAGTGTAGGAGTCCTTAACTTCCTGCTCGCTACTAAAAGGTAGCTTGATGCCGTTGCGCTGGGCTAGCTTGAATTTCAGCTCCGGCTCTAGCGTGCCCTCAATGTGTACGTGCAGCTCAACCTTGGGTAGAGCCTGAACTAGTGCCTCGTGGGCCATCACGTCTCCTTAGAAAAACTGAGAATTTAGTAAATTCTAGTTGTCTTGTGGTGTCCGCGTGGCCCAAATTACGCGCTCAGTGTGCCCTGATGTAGGCCCTTCTTATGGTGCAGTGCTCCCGACGCCGGCCCGCACTCTCGACGACGCCGCCCTGCGCTCCCGACGCCGCCGGCCGTAGTCGTGGCCTGCCCTTGCGGCCCGCCAAAGTCCCGACGCCGGTCCGTCTGGCTCGTCCCGCCCTCGCCCCGGCCGCCGCCTCGTCCCAGGTGGGCGCCCCGTGCCCCCGGCGGCCGCCGTCACCCCGGCCCAGGGGAACGCCCAGCTCAGACCCCCAGGAATTCCTTGATTGCCGGCAGCTCACGCTGAGCCTGGGCGTAACCCACCTGGTAGGCCTCTTCGAGCACTTCATAGCGCATTTCGAGCTTGGAAATTTCGGTGACTTCCGGGCAGTAGACATAGGCGCGTCCCTCAGCTTCCAGTCTGAAAGCGGTTTTGCGGGCGGCGTTGTAGCGGGCACTGCGGGCGGTGACGGCGTCAGCAATGGAAGGTAGACGTGGGAAGGCTGCGCGCATACTGGCGTGGGTGCCCAGACGCGTGGCCGGCTTAATGAAGTTGCGCGGGCGAGTGAGCACAATCAGGAATTTGCGGTAACCGTCGCGCATGGGTGCGTCCAGCGGAATGCCGCCGTTGGGGCCAAGTGCGCCGTCGACGTAAGTGTCGCCGTCGATCTCTACCGGCGGCATCAGCACCGGCAGGGTGGACGACGCGCGCGCAAGTAAGCCCACATCAGAGACGCTATGCATGTCTTCTTTGGTGAACCATACAGCCTGGCCGCGTGTGGCGTTAAAAGAGCCAACACGTATCTGCGCCGGGTTGGCCATGAAAGTATCGTAGTCGAAGGGGAAATTGCCGTCAGCCTCGGCAATGTCGTGGTAGAGATAGTCCACATTGAAGATGCCGCGCCCGGCTAGCCAGTGCTTGTAGCCGCCAAATTCGGGGCTGAGGGCCACGTCAACGAAGGAGTCATGGGCGCGGGCGGCGTCACGTGAAACATAGTTAACGGTGTGTGAGCTACCTGCGGAAATGCCGGAAACATGCGGAAAATCTAGGCCCGACTCGATCAGGGTGGCCACCAGTCCGGCGGTGTACACCCCGCGCATACCGCCGCCTTCAAAAACTAGTGCTGTGTCAGGAAGATGTGTCAATGCGGTACTCACCGCGTCAGCCTATGCTAGAGGCCCATAGCTAGGTAAGGTGCGACACACGTGAGCCGCCCCGCTACCGGTGTGACCCAGTTGGCAGGGCGGCTTGGGTTGGGTTGGTTTTATTGCCGACGACGGCGCCCGGCTGGTTCGGCTAGTCCAGGCCAGCTCGGCTGGTTCAGCCAGCCAAGCCTGGCCATTCAGTCAGCCCGGCCAGGCCCGCAAAGGACTGCACACTGGCCAAGGTCAAACCCCTAGACGCCGTCTAGCTAGTGGGGTGCGCGGCAGGCAATCTGACGGGCCGCTCCAGTCAGGCAGCTAGCGCGGCCTTAGATCTGGGCTAGGGCCTGATCAAGGTCGGCGATCAGATCGTTGACGTCCTCCAGGCCTACGGCCAGACGCAGCAGGGTTCCGGGCACGCCCCCAACCCCGCCGGTGCGGGTCGAGTGGGTCATGATTGCCGGGTGCTCGATCAGCGACTCAGGTGCGCCCAGCGACGCAGCCAGTGCAAATACGCGGGTCAGGCCGGTTAGGCGGATGGCGTCGTCCTCATTGGCCAGCTCGAAAGAAAGCACCCCACCACTACCCAGCGGGGTTTGGCGCTGAGCCAACTCATGCGCCGGGTGGCTGGGCAGGCCCGGGTAGTAGACGGCAGTTACCTTGGGGTGGGCCTGCAAGAACTCGGCCACCGCCTGAGTATTGGTGCAGTGCCGCTCCACGCGCACAGCCAGGGTCTTTAGGCCACGGTGAGCTAGGAAAGCGTCACGCGGGGACTCAATAGCCCCCAAAGTCATCTGCAGACGGGTCAGCTCCTCGGCGGCGTCGCGAGAATCAAAGAACGGGGTGACGTGCTCAGGCAGCTGCAAGCCGTCGCGCAGCACCACCGCGCCACCAACCACATCCGAGTGCCCACCAATGTACTTAGTGGTGGAGTGCACCACCACGTCCGCGCCCAGCTCCAGCGGGCGCTGCAGCAGCGGGGTGGCGAAGGTGTTATCAACCACCAAAAGTGCCCCCACCTCGTGACATAGCTCGGCGACGGCGGCAATGTCGGTAACCGTTAGGAAGGGGTTAGAGGGGGTCTCCACCCACACCAGCTGAGGGCGCTGGGCGCGAATTTCGCGCGCGGCCACATCCAGATCGGTGAGGTCCACAGCCGCTGAAGTGAAGCCCTCGGCGGGCTTAATGACACTGAAAAGCTTGTGAGTGCCGCCGTAAACGTCGGTTGAGTGAATGATGTGGTCGCCGGGGCGGGTTAGTAGGCGCACTACGGTGTCCTCGGCGCTCATGCCGGAGGGGAAGGCGAATCCGTGGGTGGCGCCTTCCAGGGCAGCTAGGGCGCCGGCGAAAGCGTTGGTGGTGGGGTTGCCACAACGACCATACTCAAAGCCCTGCTTGAGATCGCCGGGAGCATTTTGCACGTGAGTGCTGGTCACATGCATGGGCGGAACCACGTCACCGGTAACCGGATCTGGCTCAAAACCCAAGTGAATCGCGCGAGTGGAGAAAGCGGCTGCGTTGTTTTCCATGTATTGAGTTTAAATCCGTGCTTCTCCCTTGTTAATGACTACGCCACACGCATAAGGGTGTAGGTCACATTAAGGGTGCTTACTTTCACCGCTGACCTCTATGGGTGGCGCATGTGGTTGGTGATTATGGATGGTTAGACTTGAAGTCTTGTCAGCTGCGAGTTTTCCCCAGATACATGCGCAGCTGATGCATGGTCCAACTGAAAGGTGACGTGGCTTTGCGGGTAGCTTTCAAAATTTTCAGGCGAGATATTGGGCGCATTTTGCGAGTGCCTTTCGCCGTGATCGTGGTGGTGGGTGTGTGTTTCCTGCCTGCGATGTACGCCTGGTTCAATATCGCCGGTTTCTGGGACCCCTACGCCAACACCTCCCACCTGCGCGTCGCCGTCGTTAATGAAGATAAGGGCGCCACCACCGCCGCTACCGGCAAGATCGACGCCGGCGCTCAAGTAGCCGCCCAAATTAAAGATAATCACGACTTGGGCTGGTACTTCACCACGCGGCAGGGGGCTATCGACGACGTAAAAACCGGTAAGTCCTATGCGGCCATCATCATCCCCGCGAACTTCTCCACCAGCCTGGTCAGCTTCATGGACCCGCAGCATTACACCCAGCCCAAACTGGAGTATTACGTCAACCAAAAACTCAACGCGGTGGCCCCGCAAATCACTAACGCTGGCGCCAGCACGTTGGATCGGAAAATTAATTCTGCCTTTGTTTCGCAAGTATCCAAGGCGGTAACCACCAAGCTAGGAGACTTTTCTAAGCAGGTGCGCACCCAAACCGCCACCGTTAACGCCAACACAGACAAATCTCTGGCCCAAGGCGCCCAAAAACTAGCTGCAGCCTCGGCTTCAGTACAAAGTCAAAGCCAGCAAATCGACCAGGCGCGAGCCAAAATTGCTAGCGCCCAAAACTCACTGACTGCGCTGCAAACCCAGGTCACAAACCTGAGCCAGATTGCCACAAATACCGGCACGCTGCTGTCCACCACGGCCACAACCATCACCGATTTTTCCTCCAAAGCCCCGGGCATACTAGATAAATCGGCTAGCCTCACGGTTCAGGCCACCGGCAAACTGTCAGTAAATGCGGCCAACCTTAACGGGGCGGTGCAATCCGCGCAGGGGCGAGTTGACGGCGTCGTGAGTGAGCTAGAGTCAATCAACCAAACTCAAGGCCAAATCCTGACCCAGTTGCAAAATGCGGGGCTGGGGAATGTGCCCGGGGGATCAGATGCGCTGGCGATTTTGACGCAGCAAAACACCAACGCCGCCACCAGCCTAAGCAATCTGCGCACAGTGGGCAGCTCAATTTCGGCCACCTCCACCTCGCTTAGTGACGCCGCCAGCGCACTAAACACTGCGGCTAACACCTCCACCACCGCCTTTAGTTCCGCGCGAGAAAGTGTTTTTTCCTCTTCGCTGCCGCAGGTTAGTAGCTCGCTGTACAACATGGACCGCCTCTCGGGCACGCTGGCAGTCACTATCAGCAACCAAAACCAGCAGATCACGCAGCTAAAATCCATGCTCACCCAGCTGGACAAAAACCTGGCCGCCACGCAAAGTGCCCTGAACCAAAGCGCCACCACTTTGACACAGCTGCAAAGCGATCTGGAATCCACCCGCGCTGACCTGGGGGCAATCAGCGGCACCTCAGCCTTGCGTCAGCTCACCGACAAGCTGGACGTGAGCGCAGACAAGGTTGCTAACTTCATGCTTTCACCCACGTTGCTAAGCACTCACAAGGTTTACCCGGTGGCTAACTACGGCTCGGCTATGGCCCCGGTGTTCACCAACCTGACCTTATGGGTGGGTGCGTTTATGCTGGTGGTCCTGATCAAGCTGAACGTAGACAGCGAGGGAATCGGGGCCATCACGCACACGCAGGCGTATATGGGTCGCTGGCTGTTAATGGCTGCAACTAGTGCAGTGCAAGCCATTGTGGTCACCACCGGCGACCTGATCCTAGGTGTACAGCACGAAAGTGTGGTGCTGTTCTACCTGGCAACAATCCTTATTGGTTGGGCTTATCTGTCTATTATCTATGCGCTCAGTGCATCCTTCCAACATATTGGTAAGGGTCTTTGTGTTGTTATGGTAATTTTACAGATTCCTGGCTCTTCCGGTCTATACCCAATTGAAATGGTGCCTAGTTTCTTTGGCTGGGTTTACCCGGTACTGCCCTTTAAATATGGGGTGGCAGCTGTGCGAGAGGTTATTGGTGGCTTCTATGCTCACCATTTCCTGTCTGACCTGGGAGTTTTGGCGCTGATGGCGGCCGGGTCTTTTGCCGTGGGGATTGGGCTACGGCCCTTCTTGGTTAACATCAACCGCCTGACCGCTGCGGCCATTGCTGAGGGTGGCCTGTTTAACGCTGAAGATACCCGCGACTCACGGCGTTGGCGCACCACCCAGATCCTGCATGCCCTGGCCGACCGCGAAGATTACCGCTGGGAAACCGACTACCAGCGCCGCCGCTTTGAACGGCTGTATCCGCGTATGCGCGTGGCGGCGATTGTGCTGGGCGTAGTGGTGCCAGCAGTTACCGCCCTGACCAGTAGTTTTAGCACTACCAACCAGAGGATCACTTATGTGGCGGTGTGGATGGTGTGGTTGGTTGCCATGATTGGCTTCCTGGTTTATATGGAGTACCGACGCGACCGCCTGGAGCGTCAGGCGGCTTTGCTGGAAATGGGTGACGGCGAAATCAAGGCCATGCTGCATGGACATATGGGGCGACGGCGCCAGGGCAGGGTCCGCTCGCGGCTTGCGTTAGCTGAAATTAGTGCCGACGCCGCCGGTGTGGAAAGCGCCGGCGCCGCTGCGGCAGCGGGGCGTGGCCAGGCCGGCTCGGCAAAGGCTGGCGAAAGCGGTCTGCAGGTGCCTGACGATGCGCTAGGGCGCAGCCAGGCTGAAACCGTACAAATTCCGGTTGTAGACGAAGGAGAAGGTCGATGAAGCACGCAGACGAAAAGCGCAGTGCGGCGTCGGCCCGTCGCTCTGGAGCTAAGGTGCCTGACAGTGTCAAGTATGACGGTGGGGATCGGGCTCGCGCCGCCGTCCCAACCCGCACGGCCACCCAAACCGGGGCTACCGTCCCAACCCGCACGGCCACCCAAACCCGGACCAGCCGAAAAGCCCAGGCTAAGCCACTTGCTGGGGCCTGGCAGCTATATCGCGACGATCTACGCCGCGCCCGCATCAACGTGATCAGCATGGTGATTATCCTCGGGCTAGTGGTAATTCCGGCGGTGTTTGCCTGGTTTAATGTGGCTGCCTCCTGGAACCCGTTTGGCAACACGCGCAACCTGACAGTCGCCGTCGCCAATGCTGATACCGGCTACAAAAGCGACCTGGTTCCCATGAAAGTTAATGCGGGCGAGCAGGTGGTTTCCGCGCTGCGTGCCAACAAGCAGCTCAATTGGGAGGTGACCACGCCCGCGCAGGCGCTGGAGGGCACTAAATCGGGTAAATATTATGCGGCCATCGTGATTCCCGAGGGCTTTAGCAAAAATATGCTCAGTTTTTTCTCCTCCAGCGCCCAAAGCACGCAGTTGAACTACTACATCAACGAAAAACGCAACGGTATTGCCCCCAAGATCGCCGGGGCTGGGGCGCAGGCGGTTTCCACCCAGGTGAACGCGGTGTTCACCAAAACTGTGGGGGAGGTGGTGCTGAACCTAACCCAGACAGTGTCCACCCAGCTGTCTACCCCCGAGGCTACCAACGCTTTAAATACTGTGGTGGGGCGCGTGGAGACACTGTCTACTCGCTTCGATAGTGCCGCTAACCTGCTCACTTCCTATGGTGGCTTGGTCGACGGCGCCAATGGGCTGGTGACCAGCTCCGTCAGTCTGGTGGGGCAGGGGTCCAAAGACGCCCAGCAGCTACGCACCCAGTTAGGGCAGGTGGCAACCGAAACCGGGAACATCAAGAGCGCCGTCGCCAATGCAAACCAAGCCTTGCAGGGGGCCTTTAACGCCTCCACCACGGCCCTAAATTCAGTCAATGCCGCCGCAGACCAGGTGAGCGCCTCCTCCGGGCAGTCTGTCTCCGCCGTTGTGACCAGCCTAAACCAGCAGGCCAGTGGGTTACAGGCGCAGGCCGCCAACTACCAGAAGGTGCGCGACAACCTGGCCACGCTGATCGCTCAGCTGCCCGACCCTACCCGTGCGCAAGGGGTGCTGACCAGCCTCGATGGGATTATCAGCAGGCTCAACAGCGCGGCTACGTCGCTGCAGTCGGCGGCCACGCAGATCTCCAATAAATCCGGTGACTCGCAGGCCTCCATTACCGAGGCGAAAAACCTGATTGACCAGGCCAAAACCGAGCTAAGCGGCCTCAAAACCACGGTTGACACCAACATCGCGCCCCAAGCTAACCAGCTGGCCGCAGATTTGGCGCAGGTCTCCGACGGTTTGGGGCAGGTGCGCGAGTCGGTTTCCACCTCACTGGGAGGCAGTGGGGCGGGCTCGCTACAGGCCAAGCTGACGCAAATGAAAACTAACCTCGACGGCGCCGCTAAAGATCTCAGCGCTGCCGGGGCTCAGATGAAGACACTGTCTGAAAAGCTGCGCGGGGCGATTGATAGTGGCGACTTGGCGCAGGTGCAAAAAATTATTGGCGACGACCCCCAGCGCCTGGCCCAAGCCCTGACTACGCCGGCCGTGGTGGAGCGCCACCCGATTTACGCGGTGGAAAATTTCGGTTCCTCCATGGCGCCACTTTACGCAACCGTGGCGATGTGGATGGGTACCATGCTAATTGGTGTGGTGGTGCGCGCACAGCCGGTTTCTAATGTGTCGAAATTGCGGCCTTCGCAAGTATTTTTTGGACGTTGGGGTATTTTTGCCACAATTGGTTTGGCGCAAGCGACTTTAGTGGCTGGCGGTTTATTGCTGTTTTTGGATGTGCAATCGGTGCATCCATGGCTATTTATGATAACCGCATGGCTTGCGGCAATAGTGTTTTCGCTGATTAATTATTCGTTTGTGGCCGCGTTTGGAAACGTTGGCAAAGCGATTAGTATTCTGTTTTTAGTGATGCAGGTTTCCGGTGCGGGTGGGTCTTTCCCGCTGGCTATTTTGCCAGGATTCCTATCTGAACTAAGCCCATATTTACCTGCAAAGCCGGTAATTGATGCGCTGCGCTGCGGAGTGGCTGGATATAGCGGCAATGAATATCTGGGGCACATTGGCCATTTGCTGCTATTTATAATTCCGGCATTAATAATTGGTTTGGTGCTGCGGCCAATTCTGGCTCGGCGCAACCAGGCTAACAGTGAGGCAGTGGAGTCCACCAAAGTCCTGGGCTGATATACAATTGCAGGTAAAATATGTCTGCAGGCAGAAAATGCATGCAAATACAGACAGTACAAATACAGGCAAAATCATCTCTTCCCTATAAAAAATTCATGGGGTTTTATAGGGAACGGACGAAATGTCAGTATTTGCATGGCACTTACGCGGCGCATGCTCACATTGTGTATACCTATGCGGCTCAAGGCATGTATGTTGCATGTCCACCTGAGTGGCCTGGTTTTTGGCTCAACCTCATAGGTCTTCTAACGTTGACGCCGACGGTACCGCCGCCGCCCTGGCTGGTTACCGCCGGCCTGGCTGGTTGCGATCTCGCTGGCCGCATAGTTCTCCGACGCCGGACTCTGCAGGCGTGTGCCCATTTTGATAACCCTGGCCAGCCAGAGGCCCCTTTGTCTGACCATGTCTCTGGTCAACCAAGCATACGTAGTTTCCAGGCATACATGGCTAGACGCGCAGATATGGTTTACAGATACGCAGATTTCGTCCGTTCCCTATAAAACCCCATGGAAAAATCATAGGGAAGGGATGATTTTGCCTGTATTTGTCTGCATGCCTGCCTGTGCTTGTCATGAGAGACAAAATCAGTTTGGATATTAACTAACACTGAATGCAACACCAGTTTTAGGAGTCACTTGAGTATCGGTCTAGTCGCCCTTCTTGACGACATTGCCGCCCTGGCTAAAGCCGCCGCCGCCTCGGTTGATGACGTGGCGGGAGCCGCAACCAAAGCATCTAGCAAGGCAATCGGGGTGGTTATCGACGACACTGCCGTGACTCCCCAATACGTGCAGGGCATCAAGCCTGAACGCGAACTGCCAGTTATTAAACGAATCGCGCGCGGCTCACTGATCAACAAGCTGGGCATTATTTTGCCGGTGGCCTTATTGCTGACCTGGCTGGCACCCTGGTCGCTGCCTATTTTGCTGCTAGTGGGAGGCACTTACCTGTGTTTTGAGGGCGCAGAGAAAGTACTTAGCGCCTGGGGGATTATCAAGGAACATGAGAACTCCCACGGCGCCAGCGACAAATCCACAGACCCGGCCGCAGTAGAAAAAGCCATTGTCAGCTCAGCTGTGCGCACAGACCTGATTCTTTCCACTGAGATCATGCTGGTGTCTTTGGCGGGCCTGCACACCAATGACAACCTGAGCAAAGTCGCCATCATGGTGGTGGTGGGATTCATCATGACGTTCTTCGTCTATGGCCTGGTGGCGCTGCTGGTGAAAATGGATGACCTGGGCTTGGCCCTGGTGCGTCGCGGCCAGGAGAAACTGGGGCGTGCCATCGTCAAAATCATGCCGCGCGTTTTCCGCGTGATCGAGGTGGTTGGCACCGTGGCCATGCTCTGGGTGGGTGGTCACATCGTGATTGAAGCCCTCAACAACCTGGGTGTGAGCGCCCTGCATCACCTGGTGGAGCACGCCGCCCACGCCGCCACCCACGCCACCCAGGGTCTGGGCGACTCGTTAAGTGGCGTGGTCAAGTGGTGCGTGGAGACGGCCTGCTCGGGCGTGTTCGGCCTGGCGTTTGGTGCGCTGGTTACTGGGCTGGTGCTTGGGCTGCAGCGGCTGCTGCGGCAGCGCGTGGGGCAGCACTAGCGATCTTTTCCAGCTCGGCCTCGCCGTGAGCTGCGGATAGGAACCACACTTCAAAGATCGACGGCGGCAATGCCACCCCCGCCTCCAGGAAGGTGTGGAAGAAGGGCGCGTAACGCCAGGTTTCCTGCTGGCGCGCCTGGTCGTAGTTGTAGACGCCGTCGCGGGCTGCCTGTGGGCCAAACATGATGGACATCAGCGAGCCGGTACGCTGCACGCGGTGCGCCACCCCGGCCTGGGTGAGCGCCTGGCCCACAATCTCACCCACAGCCTGGGCGTTAGCGTTGACGGCGTTGTAAACGTCGACGTCGGCCAGCTGCAGCGTGGCTAGGCCAGCGGCGGTGGCTAGCGGGTTACCTGAGAGCGTGCCCGCCTGGTACACCGGCCCCAGCGGCGCCAGTAGGTCCATGATGTCGGCGCGCCCGGCCACGGCAGCTAGTGGCATCCCTCCGCCCACGACCTTGCCGAAGGTCACCAGGTCGGGCACCCATTTGGGGGTAGCGACGACGCTGGGCTCAGCTACGGCGACGGCGTCGGGCCCAGCCGCTTTAGTGGCTTCTGAGCCGGCGGTCCCGGCTGCCCCGATAGTCCCGGCTGCGCCTAGCTGTGCCAGGGCCGCAGGGGTGGTTAGCTCAGCACTTAGCGCGGTGGCGGGGGTGGCGCCGTCGTGCTCTTGCCAGCCGGCCACAGCCTCCAAACCCCACCAGCCGGCAGAGCTGACCCTAAAACCTGTGAGTACCTCATCCAAAATCATTACCGCACCGTAGCGGGTGCATAGGGAACGGATGTGCTCATTCCATCCAGCCAGTGGGGGCACGCTACCCATATTGGCAGGGGCGCCTTCGAAAATAACGCCCGCGATTTCCTGACCGCGTTCGGCGAAGCAGGCTTCTAGCGCCTCAAAGTCGTTGTAGGGCAACACGATGGTGCAGGCGGTAATCGCTGCGGGCACGCCCGCACTGCCGGGTAGGCCGCCCGTGGCCACGCCGGAGCCGGCCGCAGCCAGTAGACCGTCGCTGTGACCGTGGTAGTTGCCGGCAAATTTAATGATCAGCTCGCGCCCGGTGGCACCGCGCGCTAGGCGGATCGCGGTCATGGTGGCTTCGGTGCCGGTGGAAACAAAACGTACCCGCTCCACAAACGGCACGCGTTCGCGCACCTTTTGGGCCAGCAGGGTTTCGCTCTGGGTGGGGGCGCCAAAGGATAGCCCGCGCGCGGCGGCCTCCTGTACGGCGGCCACCACTTGCGGGTGGGCGTGGCCTAGCAGGGCCGGGCCCCAGGAGCCCACCAGGTCCACATAGTCGCGCCCGTCGGCGTCGGTAACGTAGGCCCCTTTAGCGGCGCTGATGAAACGCGGGGTGCCGCCCACGCTCCCAAAGGCGCGTACGGGAGAGTCAACACCACCCGGAATAATCCCCTTGGCCTGGGTAAATAAGTGTTCATTTAGATTCATAATTAAGTCCTATCGCAGCATCTGGGCGATTTCGCGGGCCCAGTAGGTAAGTACCGTGTCGGCGCCGGCGCGGAAAATGCCCAGCACGCTTTCAAGGATCACGCGCTCGCGGTCAATCCAGCCGTTGGCTGCGGCCGCCTCAACCATGGCGAATTCCCCGGAGACCTGGTAGGCCGCCACCGGAATGTCGCTGGCTGCGGCCACATCACTAAGCACATCCAGGTAGGGGCCGGCGGGCTTAACCATCACCATGTCAGCCCCTTCTGCGGCGTCGAGCAGTGCCTCATACAGGCCTTCGCGACGGTTGGCGGGGTCTTGCTGGTAGGTGCGCCGGTCACCCTTGAGGGTAGAGCCCACGGCCTCACGGAAGGGCCCAAAGTAGGCGGAGGCGTATTTGGCCGAGTAGGCCAGGATTGCCACATCGGCGTGTCCGGAGGCGTCTAGGGCCTGGCGAATGGCGGCCACCTGCCCATCCATCATGCCTGAGGGGGAGACCATGTGGGCGCCGGCTTCGGCCTGGCTGACGGCCATAGCCTGGTAGAGCGGCAAGGTGGCGTCATTGTCGACGCCGCCGCGCTCGTCTAGCAGCCCGCAGTGGCCGTGGCTGGTGAACTCATCTAGGCAGGTGTCGGCGCAAACCACCACGGCGTCGCCCACCTCTTCACGCACGGCGGCGATGCCCTGGTTCAAAATGCCTTCGCTGGCCCAGGCTTGGCTACCTACCTCGTCACGCAGTGTGGGCACGCCAAACAGGTCAATTGAGCCCACACCGGCTTCGGCGCAGGCTACCGCCTCGCGTCGCAGCGAGTCCAAGGTGTGCTGGTAGACGCCGGGCATGGCGCTAATGGCTTGCGGCTCGCTAATATCCTCGCGCACGAACACCGGCAGGATCAGCTTGGCCGGGTCGATGCGGTGCTGGCTAACCAGGGCGCGCATGGCCGGGGTGGAGCGTAGGCGGCGCGGGCGCAGCGTGGGAATGGGAGCCGGCGCGACGCTGTGGCTGGCTAGCAGGTCCAGGGCGCTTTGGGGGATGGTGGTCATGAAAAATCCTTTGCTTTAAATAGGTTAATTATGGCTTGGGTGATGTGTTCGGCTCGCGGCCTGGCGGCGGTGGCGTCCACGCGCAGGCCCAGTTCGCGGCAGCGCGCGGTGGTGGACTGGCCGATGCTGACCACTGCGGTTTTCTCAGGTGGGGGTCCCAGCAGTTGCAGTAGGGCCTGGGCGCTAGAGCCTGCAGTAACGACGACGGCGTCCCACGCCCCGGATTGCCACTGGGTTTTGAGGTGGGCTGGTAGCTGGGTGAGGGGGGCGGTGGTGTAGGTGGCAATGGCGTCCACCTGCCAGCCAAGCTGGGTAAGTCCCTGGGCTAGCGTGGGGGCGGCTAGCTGCGACTGAGGCAGGCAGATGGTAGGTGTAGCTGCTGTGGTGGCGGCGGGTTGCTGTGGCGTGGCCGGGCCGGCGGGCGGCGTCGGGAAAATTTCCAGTAGCTTGGCGGCGCTACCCGCACCCACCAGGGTGGGCTTAAGTGCGCAGTGGCTGTTTACCCACTCGGCAGTGGACTGGCCAACTACTGCCAAGTGCGTGGTTCCTTGAATGGAATCTGCTTGGTTGGCGCGGCCAAGGCTCTGTTTAGCGGAACTCTCGCGAGTCGCAGCTTCCGAGGCTAGTGCAAATGAGCTCAATGTGAGGGTGGGTGAGTGTGGCGTGGGGGCTGAGGCGGGTGCTAGCGCAAGCGTATTTAGCTGCGCCAGCACGGCCTGTGCTGCTCGCCAGGAAGACAGCACCACCCAGGCGTAATAGCCAGATGCAACCCTTTGGCGCATCTGTTCTAACTGCTCAGATTCAATGGGAATGGTTTGGGTTAGTGCGAAAGTATCCACCTGGGCGCCGGCAGTTTTAAGGGCTGCCGCAATGGCGTCGTCGGACTTTAGGCGCGGCAAAGCCACCCGTAAACCGGCGAGTGTTTCACGTGAAACAACCATAACCATCTACCTCTAAATCCGATCGTAAAACCTTAGTTGTCACCTTGCTGCGCGCTTAGTTGTTGCCCTGGCACGTCCTTAGCCATGCTCCTTAACAGCCTGCAAATCCGCTACCTGCCCGGCGCCTTGCGCCAACAAATCCTGGGCGGCGCGCTGACCCAACTCCGCCGCTTTTTGCAGGTGGCAAGCCTTGGGTAGGTCCACGCCCCCAAGCGTCACGGCCTGGCGACTACGCACGCTAGCGGCGCCGTCGAGAGCAAACACCCCGGCCTCTAAGTGCAGCTCATAATCAAAGCCGGCGTGCACCAAGTAGGCGTAAGTGCCCACGGGGGCTGCGCACCCAGCCTGCAAAGTAGACATCACCGCACGCTCAGCCACCGCAGCCAGGTGTGAAGCCGGATCGTTCACCTGGGCGATCACCGCCTCCAACTGGGGGTCAAGCTCCTGGGCGGTCTCAATAGCCAGCACACCCTGCGACGGCGCCGGCAGCATCTGCTCGGGGTTGAAAGCCTCGCTTATGTGCTCAGCCAAACCCAGCCGCTCCAATCCAGCGCAAGCCAGCACCACGGCATCCAAATCAGCGCCGGTGCCAAGAGCCTGGGGGGATGTGCCAGCGTCGGCGGCAACCTGAACCCCGCGCACACGCCCCAGCCGCGTGGGCACGTTACCCCGCAAATCCACGGTCTTAATGTCGGGGCGCAGAGCCTTTAGCTGGGCTACACGCCGAGGCGAGCCGGTACCCACACTCGCCCCACTAGGCAGCTGCGCCAGGCTCATGCCGTTCGAGGCCACCAGGGCGTCACGCGGATCGGCGCGGCGTGGGGTGGCAGCAATGCGCAGCCCTGTAACCGGGGCGGTGGGTAGATCCTTAAACGAGTGCACCGCCAAATCCACCTGCCCCTCAAGCAGGTGAGTGCGCAGTTGGGCAGCAAACACTCCAACGCCCCCAAGCTGGCTTAGTGCCGCGCGCGAAGTGTCGCCCTGAGTTCGCACAGTAACCAGCTCCACGCGCCAATCCATACCCTGGGCGGCGGCGGCAGTTTCCAACATGCGCGCCACCATGCCCGACTGAGCTAAAGCCAAAGCCGACCCGCGCGTCCCCAGACGCACAACCTTTTCACTCATAAGAAGTTCCTATATATTTGTAGTGCTATGCGTACTGTGGCGTTATGAGCGCTGTAGGCGCCTGGCGTTCGTGCGCGCGTGAGCGACCACCGCATTTACGCCCGTACCACCAACCCAGGCGCCAGTAACCGCCAAACCCTCAATGTTTTCAACCTGGCTCATAAAAGCCGCAATGCGCGCGCGGTAGCTGGGCGGCAGTGGCGGCAAAGTGCCATTCCAACGCACCAGCTTGTGCTCGCTTACCTGCTCGGGATGGATAGTTACGCCCGTCAAAACCCGCACGTCAGCTAGGGCTTGCTCCAGGCTTACCTGCGGCTCACTTTGCCCCAAACGCCCATACGACAGGCGCAATAAATGCTGGTGCGGCGCCAAAGCCTGGGCGATCCAGGGCCACTTAACGTTTAAATGCGACAGGGCTTTGGCTCCCACGGGGCTCTCGACGGCGCCGGCCTGGGTGTCGGCGCAGCTTGCGGGCGACGCCGGAGCCACCAGCAGGCCCTGACCCACCGGGGCGGCGTCCAGCTCAGGGCTATCAACCAGCAGTGAGTAGCGTGCAATGGGCGCGCCTACCGGGATAGTGATGTCAGTGTCTAAGGCCGCCAAGTTTGCGCTGGCCAGCAATCGCAAGGCTGGGCGCGCCGAACAAGCCGCCACCAGGCGCTTAGTGCGCAAAGTACGCGGCGCGCCGGCAGGGACCGGCTCGCTCGAAGGAGTCGGGCCCGGCTTGGTGGGGGCCAGCACCACCTGCCAGTAGCCGACGCTGTCGCTGGCGTCGTGGGAAGCCGCGTTGCTGGCGCCACTGGCGCCGCAGGTAGTGGCGCCGCTTGCAGTGTCAGCGTTGCCTGCGGCGTCGGGAGCAATGAGCTGCTGGGCCCCAACGCGAGTGAGCACAGTGCCTCCCGCCGTCGTGATGGCCTGACTCAAAGCCGCAGTCAGCTGGAACATGCCACCGCGAACGCACTTATCAACACTGCGCCCACCAGTAGCTTTACGCGAACGTGCCAACAGGAAAGCCACCGCATCAGCCAGGCAGCCATGCTCACGAGTAGCCTGACGCAGCCCCGGCGTAACCGTGTCAGTGGCCAGATCGGCCGGATCGCACGTGTAAATGCCGGCAACTATCGGGCGTACCAGGCGATCAACCACCGCCTGCCCCATGCGTGCGGCCACAAACCCTGCCAAAGTCTCGCCCTCAGCGCCCTGGCCCACCTCACTGCCTAGGTGGCGGTCTTGGGCGGCACGTTGCGCAGCCTTAGCGCCCAAAACGGCGACGACGTCGTCCGCGCCCGAATCAGCGGGAATGCCCAGGTAGGCGTCACGCAAGAACCGCCACAGACGCCAGTGACTCTCACCATTGGCGCGGTTGGGGGGTAAAAACAGGCGTGCGCCGTCGCCGCTAGGGGCCAGTGCCTCCAGCCCCAAAACGGCCACCATCTGGGCGGTTTCCACCCCGCGCGGAACAAAAGTCTCAGCACCCAAATCCACCTGGACCGGGCCAATGTAACCGGGGGCAATCAGCCCACCCAGATAGCCGCGCGCCTCCACCAGCAGCGGCTTGAACCCATCCTGGGTTAGCTGCCAGGCGGCAGACAGACCGGCGATCCCTCCGCCAATCACCAGGGCATCTACCTCATCGGGCAGGTCACTAAGCGGGTTTGGGTGAGAAACGACCGGGGCGGAACTGTTTCTAGTATCCAGATTCATAAGCTTTCCTTATGAACAAATTCGACGATTCGCGTTAACACAGCAGGGTCAGTAGTTGGCGGCACCCCGTGGCCCAGGTTAAACACATGCCCCGGCGCCTGGCGCCCCGCGCGTAAACACTCAACAATGGCCTGCTCAATCACTGGCCACGGCGCCGTCAGCAAAGCCGGGTTCAAATTGCCCTGCACTGGGCAGCTGCCCCCAAGCTGGTCAATCGCCCAATCCAACTCAGTGCGGTCATCAACCCCCACAGCCTGCGCCCCCGCCGCCAGCATCTGCGGCAATAGGCGCGCACTGCCAGTAGCAAAGTGAATCAGTGGCGCTGCTTTGCCGGTAGTTGGGCTGATCGCCTCGCGCGCCCGCGCAATAGCTAGCGCCGAGTATGGGGCCACGCGCTCGCGGTAGTCGGTGGGGCTAAGTGAACCGGCCCAAGAGTCAAACAGCTGCGCCGCCGAGGCGCCACAGCTAATTTGCAATGCTATGAAATCGCCCGTGACCTGCGCGCACCAGCGCATTAGCAGGTCCCAAGTGGGTGGGTCGGCGTGCATTAGAGAACGCGCGGCCAGGTGGTCGCGGCTGGGCTTGCCCTCAACCAGGTAAGCGGCCAGGGTGAAAGGCGCGCCCCCAAAGCCAATCAGCGGAGTCCAGCCCGTCGCTTGCGCCTGGGCCGGGCTCGCCGGTTGCGCCTTAGCTAGCGGCTGTGGCACCCCTTGCTGCGGCGCCCCTGGTTGCGGCGCCTGCGTGGGCGTGCCTAGCTCGCTCAAAATCAGGGCAATAGCCTCACGCAGGGCGGCCACGCCCTCAGCGCCCTGGTGAGCGGCGCCGTCGTGACTGACCCAAGTGCCCTGGCCAAAACCGCACCCAAGTAGGCGCTCAACGTCGTCGCGCGTGCGGATTGGAGCCGATAAAACCGGCCCCACCTGCGGTTTGATCTCCACGTCCACCCCTGCCAGGCGCAACGGCACCATGATGTCTGAGAAGAAAATCGCCGCATCCACCCCGTGACGGCGCACCGGCTGAAGCGTTGCCTGTGCAACCACCTGCGGATTCAGGCAAGCCTCAAGCATAGGCAGATTTACCTGGGCGCGCAGCTGGCGATACTCAGGCAGAGAGCGCCCGGCCTGGCGCATAAACCACACCGGGGTGCGGGCGGGGCGTTGCCCATTAAGTGCAGCCAAGAGGGCGGGCTGGGGCGAGTTGGGTGGCGGCAAAGCATTCATCGTTTATTAATTCTAGCCATAGATAATTTAAATAATATTCACGTTTTCAAATACCGCATTGGTGTCAGTTATGCTCACCTAACCGCTTTTATGACGCCGCGTCTTTATTTATTTAAAATGACACTTCGACACTTAAAAAACCTTGCGGTTGCAGGGAAAACCGACGCTCTAGAGTTAACTGTCGTGGTGGCATAAAAATAGTTTTGCGCAAATCGCAAGATAAGTGTGTGTGGCGGGCCGATAGGTGCTTGAATAACACTCGCTGTGACTATTCATCTACTCTCCGCCGATCATCGTTATCAAAGCCTGGATGAGGTTGCCCGACTCAGTCGGGTAGACAACCTGGGCCCCAAACTCATGCGCGCGCTGCCCTACCTGCGCGGCGCCGTGGTGGTGCGTACCTGCAACCGCCTGGCAATCCTGGTTGACGCCCCAAGCAGGCTGGCTAGCTCTGGTCAGTCTGGCTCCGACGCCGCCCGCGCTGGCTCAGCTTGCCCCGGTTCCGCCGTCTCTGGCTCTGGCGTCGCCCCTGCTGTTGCCGACGACGTGCGTGCGGTGCTGGCTCACTGCGTCGAACTGTCCCTTGAGCAGGTGCAGTTGCGCCACCTGGCCGGACACCAAGCCCACCTAGACCTATTTGCCACCGCTGCCGGGCTGGAATCCATGGTGGTGGGGGAGCGCGAAATTGCCGGCCAGCTGCGCCGTGCCTTCCATGCGGCCTGGGAGGAAGACACTCTTAGCTGCGATTTGGGGCGCGCGCTTGAGCACGCCTCACGCACCAGTCGGTTGGTGGCCACGCAAACCGGCTTGGCTTCTTCGGGCCGCTCAGTGGTGGCGGTGGGGTTGGATCTGGCCGCCCAAGCTTTGCAGGACGCCAAACTGCGCCCGCTTAAAGAGGCCCAGGTTGTGCTGGTGGGCACCGGCGCCTATGCGGGTGCCACGGTTACTGCCCTGCGCGAGCTGGGGGCCACTAATGTGCGGGTGTATTCGCGCTCCGAGCGCGCCCAGCTATTTGCGCAGGGACGTGGCATCGGCTGGGTTGATGAGGCGCGGCTAGCGCAGGCGCTTGACGCAGCAGACCTGGTGGTTACTTGTCGCGGCTTGGGTAGCCCGGTGCTCACCCGCGAGATTGTGCAGCGGGTTAAAACTCCACTGGTGATCTTGGATTTGGCGTTGCAACGTGACGTGGAGGCGGCGGTAGCTGACCTAGCTGGCATCAGCTACATCGACCTGCTTAGCGTGCAGCGCGCAGTGCCCCAGGCGCACGGTGAACAGGTGCGTGCGGCCCGCGAGATTGTGGCCCGCGAAGTGGAGGTATTTGAGCGCAGCTTGGGGGCGCGCTCTATGGATCCGGTGGTGCGGCGCCTGCGTGACCATGTGGATGAGGTGGTGGGGGAGGAGATCTCCCGGCTGCGCCCTGTGGATGGGTGCATTAGCGCCGACGACGCCACTCGCGCACTGCGTCATTTGGCAGCACGTTTGATCCATAATCCCACCGTTATGGCCCGCAAAGCGGGCGAAAGTGGACAACAGGACGCATACTTGGAGGCTTTGCAGCTAGTGTTAGGCATGGATGCTAGCCCAAGCGACACTTTGACAGTGTCTAATAAGGAGAGAAATGTCTTCACTTGCGCCCTATGACGCGATCATGCTGCTGTCCTACGGCGGACCTAATGGGCCCGAGGACGTACTGCCGTTTATGCGTAACGCTACGCGCGGGCGCGGCGTGCCTGATGAACGCCTGCTGCAGGTAAGTGAGCACTATAAGCTTTTTGGCGGGGTTTCACCCATTAATGAATGCAACCGTCGCCTGCTGGGCCACCTGCGGCGTGAGCTGGATCAGCGCGGCTGTGACATTGCCTTGGGTTGGGGTAACCGTAACTGGCATCCTTTCGTTAGTGAGGGCCTACGGGAATTGGCCGACGCCGGCGCGCGCCGCATCTTGGCCCTGCCCACCTCTGCTTATGCGTCCTACTCGGGGTGCCGCCAGTACCGTGAGGATATTGCAGCCGCCCTGGTGGAGTTAGAGGACACTTACGCCCCCGGGGTTTTGACCGTGGATAAGGTGCGTCCCTACTACAACACTGACGGCATGTTTAACGCCCAGGTACGTTCCATCCAGGTGGCTTACGCCAAGCTAGCTGAGCAGGGCTTTAAGCCGCAGCAAATCAAGCTTCTGTATGTAACCCACTCGATTCCGCTGGCTATGGAGGCCGGTAGTGCCCCTAGCGCTGAGGAGCTGGAGCGTTTCCCCCGCCTGGCTAACGAGATTAGTTATGTGGCCCAGCACCAGGCTTTGATTGAGGCTTTACAGCCAGCTTTGGAGTGGGCGCTGGGAGTTAAGCAGGTGAACGCGGATCTGGCTTACTGCTCGCGTTCTGGCCCGCCGCACGCCAAGTGGCTTGAAAGCGACATTAATGACGTGCTGGCCCAGCTTGACCGAGACCAGATTCAGGCAGTGGTGGTGGCTCCCATTGGTTTCATCACTGACCATATGGAAGTGGTCTACGATCTAGATACGGAAGCCGCCCAAACTGCCGCCGAACTGGGCTTGGGCTATGAGCGCGCAGACACTGTCAGCGAAGACCCAGAGTTTGTGTCCTCCCTGGTGGACATTATGGAGGAGCGCGCCGCACACGCCCGTGGCGAAAGCTACGAAATTGTTAACACCACCGGCACTGGCCCGTTCCATACTGTATGTCCGCCGCAGTGCTGTCGTAGCGGGGCCACCCCGTCCCGCCCTGGCCCAGACCGTTTCGCCCCGGCGTCCGCATTTAACAGTTTTAGGAGTTGAACATGGGGAAAGCTAAGGAGCTTAGCGCCGAGCAGGAGCTTGAGCGCAGCCAGAAAAAAGCTAAGAAAGCTGCCAAAAAAGCCGCCAAGAAAGAGCGTAAAGCGCAAATCAGTGCCAACGCTAAGGATTGGGATGGCCGCCCGCTAACCAAGAAGCAAGCCCACAAGCTGGTTAAGGAAGGGCGGGTACTGCCCTTGCCGCAGGGCCACCCCAAGGTTGGCAAGAAATACCTGGCCAAACTGGCTGCAGAGACGCAAAACCGTAACCAGGCCGCCGCTTGCCCGGCTGAGGCGAGTCACGGCGTCGAGACTAAAAACTGCCACTCGGGCCAGGCGCAGGACCCTAAAGACCCTAAGGTAACCACACAGCCAAAGGAGAAAGCTATGGCTAAAACCCGCCCGCATGGGCATCCAGACACTGTCAGCCGCCACGATCCGCGCGACGTCGCCACCGTGGACTTTGACGAGGTAAACAACAAGCAGCACTACGCCCTGTACACGGTTTGGAAGCTGGCCGCCCCGCTACCTGCCGACGACGCCGCCCGTGAGGCCCTGGTGTACGAGTCGGTGCAGTATGTGGCCGGCTCAGGCGCCTCCACGCGCGGCTGGTATGACCTGGCCGGTTTTAGGGCTGGGGCTGACCTGCTGATTTGGTGGCTTAACGACGACCCCAAGGCGCTACAGGATGCCTACCAGCGTCTGCGCGCCAGTGCGCTGGGGCGTTACCTGGAGCCGGTGTGGAGCTGCATGGGTCTGCACACTCCGGCCGAGTTCAATCGCCGCCACATTCCCGCCTGCTTTGGGGGTGTGGTGCCGCGCGAGTGGATCATGGTGTACCCCTTCGTGCGCTCCTATGACTGGTATCTGCTCGATGCGGCTGAGCGTTCACGCATTATGGCTGATCACGGCCGTAATGGTTTTGCTCAGTACCCCGATGTTAAGGGCTCGACTTTGAGTGCTTTCGGTATGAGCGACTATGAGTGGGTGCTGGCTTTTGAGGCTGACGGCCTTGATCGCCTTGAGGGGGTTATGCACGCTCAGCGTTACACCGAGGCGCGTTTGCACGTGCGCGTAGATACCCCCTTCTACACCGGTCACCGCGTAGAGCCGGTGGTGTGGGCGCAGCGTCAGCCCCGCGTGTAAGTTGCGTTTTAGCGGCTAGTTTCACCTACGACGACGGCGCAGCTTGGCTGGTTTAGGTTTAGCCGCTTCGTGGGCGCTGCGCAGCGGTGCACGTTTGTGCGCTAGCCGGCGAGGCTAGCTGGTGATTTTGTTTGGTGGTGTGCTCCAAGGCTTAGCCTTGGGGCACACGCCGTTTAAATGTTGACTAAATTTCTATGGCGCCCGTCACTTGGTTGGGTGTTTAATGAATGTGTGTGCGGCTACATAGTGGTTGTGCATGCACCCATCCCTACTGCCTTGGCTGCGCCAGTGTTCTGTAGCCGCAGACAAAGCAGGCGTCTAGAGGTGAATATGATGGAACGGTTATTTACAAGGATGCGCACGGGCGGGCCGCTGGTTTTGAGCCTGTTCCTGTTTTTCGCTGCCCGGGAGGTGTGGAACACCCGGCCACAACTGATGATTCTCTGGCTAGTTGGCACCGTGTGCTGGCTGGCCGGAGAGATCTACGCGCGCTGGCAACACAAGCGCTTGGACTGGCCCGAGTGGATCTTGGCCTTTAAGCGCGGCTATCAGGGCAACACCAATTAAACCTTGTTAACCAAGGCTGAGCCCCGGCAAGGGAGCAGCTAAGCTGCCCCCTTGCCGGCTCTGCTGTGCCAGTGTTCGAGTGTCTAGGACGGGTAAATTTTGGTGACCAGATGCTTGTAAATTTTCCAAACTAAAAATGCTGGCCATATAGGCGCATTCGGGTTAACATAGTGATTGAAGGGGCTGATACTTCAAGGCCCTAACAACAAGCAGCTGAGTCAATGTCGATAACGCTGCAACCGACTAAAACTTTTAAGGGCAGCAATTAACGCTGTGCCTTTATTGGTGCTGCCCTAATGGTGGAAACATTGATTTATTTAGGTTTCCTGCTCGCTAATTAGTTGAGTAGGTGGAGTTTGTGCGCCCTAATTGGCTTTTGGGTGCATTGAATTTGAGAGGAGAACAAAATGGAACAGTATCCGACTAAGGATCTAACGATTGATCCGCAGGTAGCTGAGGAAGCGATTAGGCGTTTAGCGCCTGGGGCTGTGGGTAAGGTTGGTGTGGACCGGTTGCGCACGGTACGTCAGATCCTACGTGAATACTCTAGCTGTAAGGTTGATGATGAAGAGCTGTACTTGTTGTTAGATTTCTTTAATTGGGAAATGACTGGAACTCGTTTGCATGTTTATGACTACAGGCGTCCCTGGCAAGATCAGATTGACTGGGATCTTGTAAAGGCAATGCTAGAGGACCAGGTTCCTGAAGCTTTAGAAAAGCTTGGTTTCGACAGGCTATGCACGGTTACCCGCATGATCAAAGAATATGGTGAAGGTAACCTGACTCTCGATGAACTAACTAGGTTAGTAATTAACTATAAATTTGGTCTGACTGATATACCTACAACGCTTGTGGGGGATATTGCTCCCGGTCCGGCTGAAGGGGAAGTTAGTGAGGAACTGAGTTGGGCTTTTTCTGAGAAGCAGTTATCTTATGATGACTATGAACACATTTATTGGGCTAAAAGGGCTAAATAAGCTCTGATTCTATTTATGTATAAAGAAGTATTTGATCAGAAGGGAAAAGATTGAAATGGAACAGTATCCGACTAAGGATCTAACGATTGATCCGCAGGTAGCTGAGGAAGCGATTAGGCGTTTAGCGCCTGGGGCTGTGCGTAAGGTTGGTGTGGACCGGTTGCGCACAGTACTCCAGATTTTAGATGAATACTCTGATTGCAAGGTTGATGATGAAGAGCTGTACTTGTTGTTAGATTTCTTTGATTGGGAATTTACGGGTACTCAAGAACACCTTTATGATTACAGGCGGCCTTGGCAAGATCAGATTGACTGGGATCTTGTAAAGGCAATGTTGGAGGAACAGGTTCCTGAAGCTTTAGAAAAGCTTGGTTTCGACAGGCTTCGCACGGTTACCCGCATGATTAAAGAATATGGTGAAGGTAACCTAACTCTTGATGAACTGACTCGACTTGTGATCAATTACGATTTTGGTCTGACTGATATACCTGCAACGCTTGTGGGGGATGTTGGTTCTAGCCCAGATGAGGGAGAAGTTGGATGGGAGCTACGCAGAGCTTTTTCTAATAAACAACTGTCTTATGATGACTATGACCACATTTATTGGGCTCAAAGGGCTTGAATCTCGTAAATATGTCAACCGTAAAGGTGTTGCGGCGGGGAAATGGTGGTGGGGGACTTTCTAAAGAGAGTCCCCCACCGTGTTTAGATGCAATCCTGCTGATGATCGTTTGTGCTAAGCAGGCTGGTATTAGTTTACCCAGGGCACCATACCGGCATTTTCTATGGAAGAAATGTGGTTAATTTTGCCCTTTCCGTCTGCGGGAACTTTAATCTTCCAGTCACCTTTGTCCCAAGTTAAAGTCCAGGTGCTGCCATATAGATGTGCTGAATCGATTGAAGCGTTGAAAGCTATATTAACGATCACGTTATTTTCGTCTATAACATCAATGTTGTAGCCGACAATTTTCAAGTCAGTTGGCGTGACTTCCGGCTTTCTCTTGACTTGACCTAAAAGAATTTCCTGCCCCGCATCCTCATATGTTAGAGCTTTTACCATCTCTAAGCGCTTTTTGCCGGAGCTTGCGATTAGCTGGAAGTTAGTGGCGGCCAGGATGGCGCCTTCGCTGGTGTGGGCGTAGCAGGTGGGTACATCACCATCAGCCCGCTTACCTGGGCCGGTCAGGTTGTTGTAGTAGTAATAAGTGCTATCAACAAACAGGCTGCTGCGCATGGCTGGCATGTTTACCTGACTCGTAGGCTTAAGTTCAGAGCCGGCCAGGCCACAGACTGAACCCCAGGTGTTTACTTTCCCGTTGTTGCCTGAGGCCTGACTGCCTGCAGTTGAAGAAGTACTTCCAGAACTAGCATCGCTGCGCCCTGCCTGGTTAGATCCTGCTTGGTTAGACCCTGTCTGGTTAGGTCCCGCCTGGCTAGAACCACTAGTGCCGGGAGTTGCAGCCCCAGAAGCAGCCTTAACGGCGTCGTCGTCAGTTAAAGCCCAAACTAAAGCTCCAACCAATACCAAAATAACTACCAGCGCACCAACCAGGGCCAAGCGCAGTTTTTTTTGTTCTTCCATGCCTTATCACCAGTTAAAAAGCGCTTCAAAAATAGCTACAGCAACTTAAAGACAAACGCTGTCAATGAACGGCGCAGCGTTCACCAGCTACCGAGCGCTTTTCCGTGTCGAGGATGTAGGCGCGCAAACACCACCCGTGAGCTGCGTACTCAGGGGTGGTGGCAGTGTTGCGCACCACTTACGGAAAGCAACTTAATGCCAAACATAAGTTATATGCAAGGCCTTATTACATTTACATGCAGGCGTGGAACTGGGGGCCTGGCGCTATAGCCAAGCCCCCAGCGGGGTGGGAAGCTGCGTGAATGGCCCTAGTCAGAGTCCTCACTGTCCGTGTTGGTCAGCTTCTTGCGCCTGGCGATCCACTCTTCCATGAAGGTGGGGTTAGGCTTGGTGGAAGTGTAAGCCTCGTCGTCCTGTACACCTGCCTTCTTGTTGATCTCCTGCAGCTGCTCGGTTAGGGCGCGAACATTGTTCATCTGCTTGGGGACAACAAAGTTAAACGGCTGCACCAGCTGCCTGTGTGAGCGGCTCAAGACCTGGTCAAAAGCGTGAACCACCGGGTGGCCGTTGATAACCCCGGCGCGTACCTGCTCATTGTGGTCAACCTGCAAGGTGAAAGGCTGGGTCTGGCCATAGCGGGTGGCCAGCGTTGCCGCAGCGCTCAAGTTAGGTAGCCGGCTCAAAGAACCGCCCGGCCACACCCCCAAACGCTCATCAACCTCCGGGGCGTCACGAACCGAGGTCCTGAACGCAATTACTGAAGAGGCGTTACCGCGCAAAGCCTCAAGCAAGCTCATAGACAGCTGCCCCATGTGTTGGTGCAGCAGCGTCAAAGCAATCCCAAACTTGCGTCCCTCCGCCAGCATCTGGCTAAGCAGGGATTCTTGAAAAAGGTGGGCTTCATCAACCACCACATGGAAAGGCAGGTAGTCATCCTGACGGTTAGGTACTGCCAGGGCCAGCTTAGCCAGCCACAACATGCCCAGCATTTGTGCGGCGAAGCGACCAATCTTGGGTGAGGCCAAGTTCACCAACACAATCTTGTTGGATGCCATAGCCTCGTTTAAATCCAGCGCGTCGGCGCCAGTTTCCAGGGCGGCGCGCAAAGCCTGCGAACTTAGCATGCGCTCAAACTTAGAGCTCGCCCAGGCGATAAGCTCCGCATAGTCGGAGGAGCGGTTAGTGACAATCTCAGTCATAACGCTGCGCGTCAGCTCGGGGCTCATGTTTGAGACAGCCCTGGCCAGATTCTCCAGAGCCTTCTTATCTAGCAGCAGCTCAGGGATAAGGGTAAGCGGCAAGTCAGGGCCATAGATGTGGTTTAGAAGCTCGGCTAGCTGGTGGATAATCCGCTCAAAACGCGGGCCCACAATACCCTGCCTGGTTGGGTCAAAAGTGAGATACATTATCTCAATGACTTTGCTACATGCCATATCAAAGTCGCCGCAGTGAAACAGGTTGATAGGTACCGGGTGGCTCAGATCCGCGTAGTCAATAAACAGACAGCGTTCCAAAGCCTCGGCGGGCAGTTCATCCGCGATACGCCGCACCAGCTGCCCGTGCGGGTCTAGCACAATGCCCCCGCGCCCCTGGGTCACCAGTGAATGCACCATGGCAGCAGCCAGAGTGGACTTGCCGGCACCCGAAGCGCCCACAACCTGCAGGTGCTGCAAGGCGCCTTCTGTGTTCAGGTAGACGTCAGCGGCGTCCCCGGTAGTGGTGGTGGCCGTACCCAGGCGCATCCCGCCTGCTTCCTCACGTACCTGCGTGTGGTCAGATAGGGGTACGACGGCGGGGTCCTGCTCCACTGCAGGCAGACCAATGATCTTGGCTTGCGTATCTGCTACAGGTAGGCGCGCAAATACCTTAACTAGCCCCTCCGGTTGGGCTGCTCCCACAAGTGCTTCCTGGCTGCACCATAGTTTTTCAGCTTCGGCGCGGTTGGTGATTTGTTCGTAGCGGATGCCTACTGCCCAGCTGCATAGTGCGATCCATAGCCGGGAGGGGAATCCTTGGGAGCCGTTTGCGCCCATAAAAACCCTTAGGCGCATGGGGGTGCCCAGGTAATTGCCGACGTCGCTGCCCGCCATTAGCTTTTCGGTGCTGGTGAAGGCCTCTTCAGCCATCTCGCATTCAATTTCCTCGGCCTTACCTAGCCGCACACGTAGGTGGCCACCCACTTCACTGAGGGTTTCCATAAGCATTTGCGAGTTTGAGCTGCGAGGCAAGGGCCAGCTGGGCTTACGCCGCCCGGGCAGCATAACCTCAGGCTTGGTGGGGCTGAGGATGTCTTCAACGTTTTCTAGGCGACCAGGTAGTGCGCCGAAAACCTCATACACCTGATCTGGGCAGGCAGGTTGATAGACCTCGATAGGTTCCCACACTTGGGCGCCGCGACAGGCCCACTCTAGGTCGCGGTCAAAACTGTCGTCAACCCCCACTGCTTCCAATATGATATTGACGCTTCCGTCGCTCTTACCGCTCCAATCGATGCAGATGCTAGCGTCTTGGGGCTGGGTCTGGAGTAGAACCAATAGGCGATTGCTGCTTACTAGTGACGCCTCTTCTGAATCTAGCTTGCGCCACAGCTGGCGTAGTCGCCACGCCTTTTTTACCTTATGATGGCGCGACTCGCTAACAGGCTGATTTCCTGAACTTAGAGATTCTGCTCCCTTATTCATGTTCGCTCCAGACGGTAGAGACACTTGCGGTACTTGTTTACAGCTACATCTATGCCAAGTAGGGTTTGGGGGGGCTGAAAATATGGGGGTAAAGAGGTAATATCTACTGGATTTCCCGAACGAAATCAGGATTTATTCAAGATATCCCTACCCATATTCCAGGCACAGCTAATAAGTGCGTGCCTTATAGCAGTCTTGGCGCTCTAAATAATTAGTCAACCAAAGGTGGTAGCCGCTTGTTCCGAGCCTGCAATCGCACCAGATGCTCCAAGGTGGAGCCATAAATTTTGTGCGGCTTCTACGAAAGTCATGCGCCTTGTCGAATAGGATACAAAACCGCCTGGACGCATATAGGTCTGATCACTGTGAGCGTAATGGTAAATTAGTGTGCATAGTTATACCTAATATGGGAGTGTTTTCTGTAAATAATGAGGATCAAGTAAACCGCAGCTAAAGCAGTTAACCATAGGGATAAATAAGCTTTGAAAAACGTGGAAAATTATGCGCGCGCAGACTTATGTTTACCTAAGTAAATGTCGTATGTGATATGACCACATGGGGTGTGAACTAAAAACGAAATACCAGGTAAATGGCGGTGCGCAAGCAAGCCTGCGGCCCCAAGGCATTAGCCGTGGGGCCGCATTGGTTAGCGTTTACTAATTTCTATGGTGTGCGCCGCTTTGGGAGTCGGCGCCGGCTTAGCCAGGGGCACGTAAAGCGCGCAGGCCTACGCGCCGCTTTTGAGGCGCGCCGCGTGCGCGCTACTCGCCTAGGAAGGTGCGGCGCTGCGGGTCAGCCAGGTAGCGCTGAGCTAGCTCTAGACGCTGTCTGGCGCTAGGGGCTAGTGGTGAAGGCAGATCATCAACCTCAAACCAACCCATATCCACTGATTCATCATCATTGATATGGGCTCCGGCTGCCGCCTCGGCACTGACTGCATGGGCAATGAAGCACAGATTCATGTAGCTGGCCTGATCCCCGTTGGGGTAGGTGACCAGGTCAGAAGCATCAATCAAAAACACTTCATCAACTTCGATCTCCAGAGCAGCCTCCTCCAGCGCCTCGCGCTTAAGCGCGGCCACCGGCTGCTCACCCGGGTCAGGGATGCCACGGATCTCAGCCCACAAACCATTGTCTGCACGCTGGCCCAGCAGCACCCTGCCGGCGTCGTCGAAAATAACCGCACATACGCCCGGCAGCCACAGGGGACGGTGGCCCACGCTGGAACGTAACTCAGTAATGAAATTGGGAACTGGCATTTGTAAACCTCTACCGGGGACGGCTCATAGCTACCTTGGCGGCAGCTATAGCTAGTGAATCATCCAACTCGGCCGGGTGCCAGGTCTGACCTGCGTGTTCAACCGCGCGGGCCAGCAGCCAATCAGCTAGGCGAGGGTTCTTAGGCAGCACACTGCCGTGCAGATAGGTGCCGATCACGTTATGGGCGCGTGCGCCCTCGGTGCCGTCAGCGCCGTTATTACCCCACTCGCCACTTACGCGCCCTAGCGGACGCGCCTGGCTACCCAAAGTGGTCAGACCCGAATGGTTTTCGTAGCCCACCACCTTGCCGAAGTCATCAGTTTCAACAGTAAGATTGCCGATCAGGCGCTTAGGCCCACCCACGGTATGTGCATCAAGCACGTCAATGCCCGGGATAACCTCCCCGCCCACAGTGCGGAACTCATGCCCAAACAGCTGATACAAGCCGCAGATCACCAGCATGGGCACGCCGTCACTGGCCCAGGCGCGCAGCTGCGGGGCAACCTTTTGCAGGTCGTCCTGGATACGCTCTTGCGCTGAATCCTGGCCGCCGCCGCCAACCAAAATATCTACCTGCTCGGGCAGCTGATCTCCGGGGTTGTGTGAAAGTAGCTCCACCTCATAACCGTGCCAGCCCAAACGCTTGGTTAGGGTCAGGGTGTTGCCGCGATCGCCATAAATACTCATGTCGCGCGGGTAGAGCTGCAAAACTTTAATGGCGCTCATAGGACCTCCTCCACGTCGGTGTAACTTGCCAGCAGGGAACGCAGTTCCAACATGGCGGTATAGGTGCTCAAAATGCGGATAGGCCGGTGTTGTTCGCGTGAAAGCTTGACCAGCTGGGCTAGCGCCTGGCTGAGGTTTGCTTCAACCTTGCCGACGGCGACGTCGTCGTAGCTCAGTCGCAGCGCCATGTCCGTGGCCCGCACGCCGGTAACGATACTCACGCCCGCCTGCTTGAGGGGGGTGAAGTCCACGTCCCACAGCCAGGACATGTCGCGTCCGTCAGCGTACTGGTCGTTGATGGCGATCATGATCAGCGGGGGCTGCTGGGAGCGTACGGCGGCGGCGCTAAGTAGGCTCATGCGGAAGCCGGCGGGGTTTTTGACCAGGCCCAGCTCAACTTCTTGGCCGTCAATGCTCAGTAGCTCGCCACGCCCGAAAGCGGCGGTGACCTTAGCGGCGCTGGCAGCCAGGGCCTGCTCATCGGTGCGCTCGCCCAGTAGCTCCTTGACTAGGCCCATGGCGGCGGTGGCGTTGAGGATGTTGTGGGCGCCAGGAATGGCAAAGTCCACTTCATGACGGTGTCCGGCCAGGTCGATAACCGCGTGACGGCCCATCATTTCTTCCAGTGTGGCCACGATTTCTAGGGGCGCCTCAGTGGCTGGCTCAGTCTCGGTGGTCGGCTCGGCCTTAGGGTCCGCTTTGGCCTCGGCGTCCTTTTTGGGCTGGCCTAGAGTGCAGCCGTCGAGAGAGTCGTGCAGTTCGTCGTCGGAAAGAAAAACGCTACGCAGCTGGGGGCTGACCGCAAAGCCTCGCACATCAGCGCGCAGGTCGGCACGGAAACTGGGGGCGGCCAGGCGCGGGTCGTCAGCGTTCAGCACTACCGTGCCAGTGGTGGCGCGGGCAACCTTGTGTAGCAGGGAGGCGGTGTAGTCAATCTCCCCAAAGCGGTCTAGCTGGTCGCGCATGACGTTTAGCAGCAGGGCGGCGCGCGGCTTGACGGTACGCACGAAATGGGTGGCGTGGGCTTCGTCCAGCTCCAGTACGGCGACGTCGGCGTCAAGGCGGCCATTTAACGGCATGGCCCCCAGTAGGGCGGCCACTACGCCACGAGTGAAGTTTGAGCCGGTGGGGTTGGTGAATACCTTCAGGCCCTGGCCGCGCAGTAACTCAACCACCATGCGTGTAGTGGTGGTTTTGCCGTTAGTGCCGCTAACCAGCACCACCCCATAGGGCAGGGGAGCCAAGGCACGAGCCATAAAATGCGGGTCTGCCTTCTCCATAACTAGGCCGGGGAAGGCGCTACCACCGCTGCCACGCAGGCGGGAGGCCGCCCGGGCACCATGCCCGAGCGCGAGGGTCAAAGTATTGCGAGACGCAAAAGTCATAGCCCAAATATAAAACGTCAGGGGAGCTGCCTGCTGGCAACTCCCCTGCGATAAGCGCGACTTTAGATCACTTGAGGTTCTTGAGCGCGTCGGCAGCCTTGTCGGTTAGGCCCTCAGCGGTCTCGATGGCAGAGTCGAACTTGCCACCGGCGGTACCCTTAGCCTTGTCGGCTAGGTCGTGGGCGGTCTCAGCAACCTGGTCGGCGTCTACGTTCTTGGCGGCCTCCTTAGCCTTGTCGGCTAGTTCTTCGGCCTGCTTGGCGAAATCTGCGATACCCATGCGTTTCTCCTTACGTATAGGGAACTATCAGCAGCGAGTCTAGCCCTTAGTCCCAAATAGCCACACATCGAAGATAAGTGATTGGCGTCACTCAAGAAAAATAAACTTGAGTGGAATAGACTCAAGTCTGTGAAAGTTGTACTCACCGGAACGTGACGCCGTCGGTTCCATCAGCTCATACAGCTAAAAGTGAGACTGACCGCGTTGCTATAACTACTTAAATTCAAGGAGAACCGTGGACACCAACTACACAACCAAATCCCAAGAAGCCATATCGGGGGCTGTGCAGGCCGCCGCAGCTGCTGGCAACCCCCAGGTGGAGGCGCTCCACCTACTTGGTGAGCTACTAAGCCAAGAGGGCGGCGTCGCCGTCGGGCTACTAAACGCACTAAGCCCGCAGACCCTAAAGAACGTAGGGGCCGCCACCCGCACCGCGCTGACCTCCCTGCCTTCCTCGGCAGGCAGCTCCGTAGTGGAGCCCAACCCCTCACGTGGCTTCCTAGCCGCCCTGGAAAAGGCCGACAAACTCGCCAAAGAACTAACCGACGAGTACATCTCTACCGAGCACATACTGATCGCCATCGCTGAAGGCGACGACGCCGCTGCCCGCGCCCTGCGTGACGCCGGCGCCACCGCCCAAGCCCTACGCGAAATCCTGCCCACCGTGCGTGGCGGACAGCGGGTAACCAGCGCCAACCCTGAAGGCACCTTCGAAGCCCTGAAGAAATACGGCACTGACCTGACCGAGGCCGCCCGCGCCGGCAAACTAGACCCGGTAATCGGCCGCGACAGCGAAATCCGCCGCGTGGTGCAGGTGCTATCGCGCCGCACCAAGAACAACCCGGTGCTAATCGGTGAACCCGGCGTAGGTAAAACCGCCGTGGTAGAAGGCCTAGCCCAGCGTATTGTGGCCGGTGACGTGCCCGAGTCGCTGCGCAACAAGCGCCTAATCGCCCTGGACCTATCCTCCATGGTGGCCGGGGCCAAGTATCGTGGCGAGTTCGAAGAGCGCCTCAAGGCCGTGCTCAACGAGATCAAGAACTCTGACGGCGAGGTAGTCACCTTCATCGACGAGCTACACACCATGGTGGGCGCAGGCGGTGGCTCCGAAGGGGCCATGGATGCCGGCAACATGCTCAAGCCCATGCTGGCGCGTGGTGAACTACGCATGGTGGGTGCCACCACGCTGGACGAATACCGCGAAAACATTGAGAAAGACCCGGCTCTAGAGCGCCGCTTCCAGCAGGTTTATGTGGGTGAGCCCTCCGTGGCTGACACCGTGGCCATCTTGCGTGGTATCGCCCCCAAGTACGAGGCACACCACCACGTGACCATCTCCGACGGTGCCCTGGTGGCTGCCGCCAGCCTGTCAGACCGCTACATCACCGGCCGTCAACTGCCCGACAAGGCCATTGACCTGGTTGATGAGGCTGCTTCCCGCCTGCGCATGGAGCTGGACTCCTCCCCGGTGGAAATTGACGAGCTGCGCCGTCGCGTAGACCGCCTAAAGATGGAAGAAGCCTACCTGGCTGATTCCAGCGCCAAGGAAGATGAGGCCGACGCCGGTGCGGCAGAGCGCCTGGCTGCCTTGCGTGCCCGCCTGGCTGACCTAAACGAAGAACTCAGCGCCCTAAATGCCCGCTGGGAAGCCCAGAAGGCCGGTCACAACCGCATTGGTGAGCTGCGCGCCCAGCTAGATGAGCTGCGTACCCGCGCCGAACTGGCTGAGCGTGAAGGTGACTTTGAGGCCGCCGGACGTATCCGCTACGGCGAAATGCCCAGTTTGCAGCGTCAAATCGCTGAGGCTGAAGCTAGTGAGCAAAACCAGCCTGATGCTGGCGAGCCGATGATCGCTGAGAAGGTTGGCCCTGAGGAGATCGCTGAGGTTATCTCTTCTTGGACCGGCATTCCGGTAGGCAAGCTAATGCAGGGCGAAAGCGAAAAGCTGCTGCACATGGAAGAGCAGGTAGGCTCGCGCCTAATCGGCCAGAAGGACGCGGTTGCGGCTGTGGCCGACGCTGTGCGCCGCTCGCGCGCCGGGGTTTCTGACCCTGACCGCCCCACCGGCTCCTTCATGTTCCTAGGCCCCACCGGTGTAGGTAAGACCGAGCTGGCCAAGGCCCTGGCTGAGTTCCTCTTCGATGACGAGCACGCCATTGTGCGTATCGACATGAGCGAATACTCCGAGAAGCACTCGGTTTCGCGCCTAGTGGGTGCCCCTCCCGGGTACGTAGGCTACGAAGAGGGCGGTCAGCTGACCGAGGCGGTGCGTCGTCGCCCCTACTCTGTGGTGCTGCTAGATGAGGTGGAAAAGGCCCACCCTGAGGTCTTTGACATCTTGCTGCAGGTGCTCGACGACGGTCGCCTAACTGACGGCCAGGGACGCACGGTGGACTTCCGTAACGTCATCTTGATCCTGACCTCCAACCTGGGTAGCCAGTTCCTGGTAGACCCGGCGCTGAGCCAGGAGGAAAAGCGCGAGAACGTTATGGCTACGGTGCGCGCCGCCTTCAAGCCTGAGTTCCTCAACCGCCTTGACGATGTGCTGATCTTTAATGCGCTGAGCAAGGATGAGTTGGGCCAGATTGTGGGCTTGCAGCTAAGCAAGATGAGCAAGCGTCTGTCTGACCGCCGCATCAGCCTGGATGTTACCGACGCCGCCCGCACTTGGCTGGCTGACGAGGGCTACGACCCGGCTTACGGGGCTCGCCCGCTGCGTCGCCTGGTGCAGCGTGAGATTGGTGACCGCTTGGCCCGCCTGATCTTGGCCGGCCAGGTTGCTGACGGCCAGCAGGTTACGGTTGACGTTGCCGACGACGGTCTGACGCTAATTCCCGGTGCGGCTGTGGCCGGTTCGGCTGCTAGCGCCGCCAGTGCGGAGTGACCTGCGCTTTTAACTAATTCGACGGTGCTGGGTGGGTTTAGACCCACTCAGCACCGTTTTTAGTTAATTAGCCCACATATAAAGTGATTTGCGACTACTTGTAACTTGCTGGCCTGCAGAAACACTTTTGGCCTAAAAGAAAGTGTAAAAAATGAGGTTTAGGTACTGGAATTACTAGTAAAAACCAAGGTAATCTATCGCCGCACCGCCGCTACTGCGAGTGTTCCGTTATAGCTAGCTCATCACCCTGGCTATAGTGCGTGTTGCTCACTGGCGGCGGTGTTCCCATGTGCAGGCGGCAATGAAGCTGTGGTACATGGACTACCCCAAACTTTTTGGTTTGTTTGCAAAACAGTCTTTACGATAAACGAACAAATGCGCGCAGTAGGCGTTAGTTAAATTATTAGCTCAAACCAGATTTGTAACTGTTTGGTTGCAACTTATGCTGTTCGGTTCTGCTTAGACTTGACGCTTTTTGTTGCAAAAGGACAAAATTGTGTCAACCACGTCTAGGCAAAGGAGCCCTACACGATGAAGGTAAGACACCTCCACCGACGGTCCCTAGCATTGCTAGGGGTTGTCGCCCTATCCCTTCCAGGGGCAGCTGCTGGTGCAGTGACCCCGGAAACTTCTGGTGTCATTAGTGCTCCGGAGACCATTAGCGCCGGTAACTTGACCGCGACCGTATCCAACGCCTTCCCCCAGGTACTTGGCTACACCTTCGCGGGCAATAAAGTTGGCGGCCGCACCCAGGTCCTCGATTCAGTACTGATTGACAATCAGGCTTACACCGTCAAGTCGGTGCAGGCAGTTAAAGAATCCAACACCAAGGTGGCCTACACGGTTGACTTCAATGACACTGACGTCACCATGAAGGCCGAAATTGAAGTAAAGGAAATTACTTCAAAGGCCCAGGGCACAACTGGTGCCAAGCGTCCCACCCTAACCTTCCGTATCACTGAGCTAACCGGTGGTGCCCACACCGTCGAGATTCCCGGCCATGGCCTGGTATCGGTTAGCGCTAAAGACGGAGGCGCCTACGCTGCCGGTATCACCCTGGTTTCGCGTGGCGCTAGCGCTAAGAACAAATATGCTGGCGTGGCTGACACTATTGAGAGCCTAAGCGAGTCCACCCCGGTCAGCGACGCTGACGCCCCCAGTACCTACCTGATGGTTAACACCTCTAAGGTGGCCGTGGGTATGGAAACCAACGCCACCTATGACCGCCCCACCGGCTGGGAAGCTGACGACGGTTCGCGCTGGAAGCGCCGGGTAGTTGACCAGGATGGTTCTAAGACCCTGCTGGCCTCCAATGGCCAGTGGACCTACCGCTCAGCTGCAGCAACCGACGCCGTCGGCGATGAAGAGCGTCCCTACACCACTTTGGTGTTCACCGGTGACGCCAACTCCTCGGGCACGGTGAACTGGCAGGATGCCGCCGTCGCCTATGCGGACATCACCCCCTGGGTGGCCGGCGCAGCTGACAACCACAAGTGGGTAGTAACCCATATTCCCTTTGACTTCGGCTCGGCCGCCACACACCCCTTCTTGCAGGTAGCCGACGACGTAAAGCGCGTCAACCTGGCTACTGACGGCCTAGGTCAGCGCGTGATGCTCAAGGGTTACGCTTCTGAAGGCCACGACTCTGGACACATGGACTACGCGGGCAACATCAACACCCGCGCCGGTGGTGACAAGGACTTTGCCACCCTGTTCAACACCACCGCCAACTCCAACGCGATTTACGGCGTCCACGTCAACACCACTGAGGCCTACCCCGAAGCCAACTCTTTCGGTTCCCTACCCTTCACTGGCGGGCGCGGCTGGAACTGGCTAAACCAGTCCTACTACGTTGATCAGCGTGCTGATCTAGGTAGCGGCGCGGTAATTAAGCGTTTCCAGGATCTGCGTAACCAGTTCCCGCTGGCCACCTACCCCAACTTCCGCTGGATCTACATTGACGTTTACTACGGTTCGGGCTGGCAAGCTGAGCGCCTGGGTCGTGAGCTAAACAAGATGGGCTGGGAGATGGGTTCAGAGTGGGCTGACCGCTTTGAGCGCTACTCTACCTGGTCGCACTGGTCCAATGATGAAAACTATGGCGGCGCCACCAACAAGGGTTTGAACTCTGACGTGATCCGCTTTGTGGACAACTCCAACAAGGACAACTGGAACCCCAACGTAGTTTTGGGCTACCCCCAGATTGTTGAGTTTGAGGGCTGGACTGGCCACCAAGACCAGAGCGCCTTCTACCGCAACATTTGGGCTAACAACCTGCCGGTTAAGTTCCTGCAGAACTCGCGTATTATGCGTCAGGAAAGCGCTAAGGGTGAAAACGGTAAGACCGTCTACACCTACACCTTCGCTAACGGCACTGTAGCCTCAGGTGCTACGGCGGTCACCAACCAGACTCCGGCCACCCAGGTTGCCGGGGCTATCAAGGCTGACATGTCCGCTAGCCGCCAGTTTGTTTACGACGGCGCCACCGTGCTTAAGGGCGACAGCTACCTGCTGCCCTGGATCGACAATGGCGCTAAGGGCGGCGCACCGCGTCTGTACTACTACAACCCCGCTGGTACCGCCACCACCTGGACCCTAACCAAGTCCTACCAGAACGTGGGCTCTTTGAGCGTCTACCGCCTCACTGACAAGGGCCGTGTAAAGGTAACTGACGTAAAGGTAGAGAGCGGCAAGGTAACCATCCCTGAGTCCGTATACGAGACCGTGCCGGCCGCTGAACGCGACCACACCGCCTTTGTACTGGCTCCCGCCAAGGCCCCTGCAGCCGCCGCCACCCCCAAGTGGGGCGCTGGAACTGTGTTTGTGGACCCCGGCTTCAACTCCGGTAGCTTCAAGGGCTACCAGACCACCGGCCAGGTAACCGCCCCCCACGACGCTCACGGTGACCCGATCGCCCAGCTGGGTAAGGGCAACTCCTCCATTAGCCAGGAAATGACCCTCAATGCCGGCACCTACCAGGGCAGCGCTTGGGTACAGGTCAAGGACGGCAAGACCCGCCAGGTTAGCGTGTCTGCTTCAGGTGAAGGCGTCACCAGCGCCGCCAGCCAGCAGCGCAACGATGATCTGGGCGCCACCCGCGACAAGCCGGTCACCATCGCCTTTGAGGACTTTGAAAATGTCCCCGAAGGTTGGGGCCCCTTCGTTAAGGGCGACGCCGGCGAAATCACCGACCCGCGTACGGTACTGGCCTCCCTCAACGGCCCCTACACCCAAAAGGGCGGCACCCTACCGGACGGTTCCAAGAAGGCCACCGACGACGCCGTCGCCGGACACTGGTCCCTAAAGAGCCACGAAGAAAATGGGGGACTGGTCTACCGCACCGTGCCCCAGACCGTAAACTTCAAGGCCGGACACCGCTACCGCATTTCGTATGACTACGAAAACGCGCTCAGCGGCTCCTACTACTGGGTTACCGCCTATGACGCCCAGGGCGCCAACGGACTAAACGCTAACTACCTGTACTCTACGGTGATGCCGGTGGCCACCAGCCCCACTCACTATGTACAGGAACTTAACGTGGGTGGCTGTGGCTCCTACTGGGTGGGTCTGTACAACACCCAGGGCGGCCAGGACGGCAACGACTTTACGCTCGACAACTTCCGCGTAGAGGACCTGGGTGCCACCACGGATATGCCCGCGTGTGCCGCTGCCTCAATTGACACCAACGAGACGGCCATTGAAGGCTCCACCTTCCACATGACCAGCTCCCTGGTGAACAACGAACCCAGCGAAATCACCGATGTGACCAGCAAGCTGACCCTGCCTAGCGGCTGGAGCGCCACTGCTGACACCCCGGCCACCACCGCCAAGCTAGCCAAGGGCGCCACTTTCACCACCACCTGGACCGTCAAGGTTCCCCAGGGTGCGGGCGGCTCCACCGCTAACGTGGTACACACGGCCACCTACAAGATCGCTGGTAGCGCCCGCAGCGCTAGCGGTGACACTAACGTGGCAGTTCTGGGCTCAGTGAAACCTGACGCTGTCAACTACCTCTCTGACCTGCCTTTCAGCCCCAAGTACAACTCCAACGGTTGGGGTCCGGTTGAGCGTGACAGTGAAGTTGGTGAAAACCAAAAGGGTGACGGCGGCCCAATCGTGATGGGCGGCAAGCAGTACACCAAGGGTCTAGGTACCCACTCTCCTGCCGATGTGGGCTTCGAGCTCAGCGGCAAGTGCAAGGCTTTCAAGGCCACCGTGGGTGTGCAAGATGGTCAGAGCGGCTCGGTTACCTTCCGTGTGGTAGGCACCACCGACGGCACTAACTGGGTTGATGTGGTACCGCAGACCGGCGTGATCACCGGTAGTAACACTCCTCAGGAGGTTTCCGGCGACGTCACCGGCATGAAGCTGATTCGCTTGATTGTGGGCGACGGCGGCAACGGTAACGGCAATGACCACGCTAACTGGGCTGACGCTCGCGTTCTGTGTGGTAACGCCACCGACGGCGATACTCCCGCCCCGGCACCTGGCAACCCGGTTAAGGACTACAGCGGCGACCAGCAGCTGGTATCCGCCCCGGCTGCTTACGCCAGCAACCCGGCCTCCAACATGTTTGATGGCAACGCTTCCACCTTCTACGACAAGGACTGGCAGCACCCGGTAGCTCACCCCAGCGACATTGACCTGGCCCTGTACCAGGGCGATGACCCCACCGCCGCCTCTGCGGTAAGCGTGGCTGGTCTGAAGATCAATAGCCGCGTTGACCAGGCCAACGGGCGTCCCGAACGCTACGAGGTCTATGTGGGTCAGGATGCTGCCAACATCAACCAGAAGGTAGCTGAAGGCACTTTGCAAAACAGCGGCCAGGTGCAGCAGATTGTCTTTAACAGCCCGGTTAAGGCCAAGCTGATTCGCCTGCGCGTGCTGTCTAACTACAAGACCAAGGCTGACCAGCCCGATTACCTGCTCTCTATCGCTGAACTAGGGGTCCTGGTTCCCGATGGTGACGCAAGCGGTAATGCGGCCGGCCAAAGCCAGGCTAGCGCTCAGAGCCAGGCTGGCACCCAGGGCCAAGCTGGTACCCAGCCTCAGGGCGGCGCTAAGGCTGCGGCTGAGGGTAAGGCCAGCTCCACCGACAAGGCTGGCGCTGGGGCCGCTAAGTCTGAGCCGGAGATTACCGTAAACACCAACGCTGAAGGCCTGGTGGGCCAGAACTACCTGGATGTTAAGACTGTCAATGACACCAACCCAGTTAAGAACCCCTCCACGGTTATTAACCACACTTGGGCTCTGAACTGGATGGCTGCTGACCAGAAGCACACTACTAACGCTTCTGCCAGCTATTTCCAGCGCGTTCCGGTCACCTTCAATGTGGCTAAGGATGGCACCAAGGTTAAGTTCACGGTTGCTGCCGGCGACGGCGACGCCCTGGTGCAGGTAGACAACCTGCGCATGGTCAAGATCGTGCGCCCCATCAGCAATGACCTGATCGGTGTGGACTGCCTGGCCACTCCCACCCCCGAGGTGTGCACCACCAAGCGAGCTAACGACCGCATTGGGGTAACCACGGCAGTAAGCGCTGAGACTGTGACGCCCACTCCGACGCCGCAGCCCACCGCTCCGGTTTCGCCTACTGTGGCTCCCACTCAGGAACCTACCGCCAGCCCTGAGCCGACTGTGGCTCCCACTGGCTCCCCGGCTCCTACGACTCAGCCCAGCCCGGCACCTACCGGTAGCGCTGTCCCCACGGTGGCTCCCACCGGCGCCCCGGCACCTACCGGCAGCGCGGCTCCGACTGGCAGCGCGGCCCCCACGGCTCAGCCCAGCCGTTCGGCCAGCTCCGCCCCGCTTCCGGGTCGCCCCGGTAAGCCTGGTAAGCCCAGCCACGGCGCAGCCCCGGCTAAGCCGGAAAAGCCCGGCGGTTTGGCCCGTACCGGTGTGGCCAGCGGAATGTTGGCTCTAAGTGCCCTGGCATTGGGTGGTGGCGGCATGTTGCTGCGCCGCAAGCGTCAGGACTGACGGGATCAACAACTGAATATCGACACAATTGAATACACAACTCAATAGGGGTGCCTGATTTCCCTCTCAAAACTAGGCACCCCACCCCGCCGGGGGCCGCTTAACAAATGCGTTAGCGGTCCCCGGCGGTTTCGTTAGTGGTTCCTGGGGTTTCGTTAGTGGTTCTTGGGGTTGCGCTAGTGGGCCTCGCGCTTTGCTGTGGAGCTGCGCGTTTGTGAGGACTAAAAAGAGTCGCTACACTTAGCAGGTAATGATAATCAATATCAACTAGAAAGACTGCCATGTTTGCGTGGTTGCAGGCCGCCGGGCCTTCTTCAGTTCCCACCCAGGGCGCTACCAACTCTTCCCCCTCTGTTATGCGTGTAGCTGCTTGTCGCGGGCGTTTTTCTGACTCCACCCCGCAGCGTCTTAATGACCCCTGGCTGCGGCGTATGGCCGCGCTGACCACTGTGGCGCTGTGCGGTTTCATGACGCCGCTAGCGGGCGCTTCTGTCACTAGCTCGGCAAGTGGTCCTGCTGCCGCTGCCCACAGCTCCGTTTCCCGTCCCACTGCTAGCTTGGCCAGTAATGATGGCCAGTCCAAGCCGGTAAACCTTGAGGGTGGAGACTTAAGCATTTTCGACGCCGTCGCCACTGCCAATGGGGAAGTGGACTTACAGCTAAAGGATGGCGCCACCGGAACTAGCCACAACCCGACCCAAACCACTTTGAAGATCCCGGCCTCCACCTGGCAAAACATTTCTGACGACTATCCGGGCGGTCCGGGTGGCTATTTCGTCAGCCAAGGCGTCCAGGCTAACTCGCCACTACAGCCGGCCAGCGCTGCCCCCAAGGGACGGCTGGGCTGGGACACCAGCCAGCTGGCCCAGGCAGGATTTAGCGCCGCCCACTTTGAAGTCAGCTACAGCGGCCCTGAAGGCGCTAGCGTGTCCCTGTTTGGCTTGGATGACAACGGTCAACTGGCCTCCTCGCTGCTGGTTGATGGCAACTATGAGCTAAACCCGCTTGGCTCAGAAATTGCCCCGCAACAGCTGGCCGCCGCCTACCCCAACTGGGTGTTTTCTGCTGCCGGCGTCTACCAGCTGCAGGTGCGGGTGCTGGCTCAGCGCAGTGATGGCACGGTAATTGCTAGCCCGGTGCGTAGCTATCGGGTTGAGGTGGGCGACGTCGCCGCTCAAGCCACCCCCACCCCGGCACCTACTGAACAAAACCCTGATACCCAAAAGCCGGGTGCCCAGCCCACAACGGCCCCCAGCGCAGTGCCCTCGGCCGCTCCCAGTGCGGTTCCGCAGCCGGTGGTCACCCCCTCGGCCCAGCCCAGCACTGCCCCCAGCGCTCAGCCTGGTGTTAGCGCCGCCCCCAGTGCTCCGGCTAACCCAGTGGCTAGCCCCAAGCCGAGCGCCGGAAAGCCGGCCACCAGGCCCTCGCCGCGCTCAGCCATTGGCGGCGAGGTAAAGGCTAAGCCAAGCGCAGCTAACCCCGCTGGCAAGCAGCTTTTGGCCAGCTCGCGCAGCGCTAAGTCAGCTCAGGCTCCGCGTGCCGCAGCTCAGGGCCGCTCTGCCAGTCAGGCTCGCGCCGCCGTCGGGCAAAACCGATCTGCCGTAACCACCCGGGCCGGCGTGCAAAGCTTTGTGTCCCAGGCTCGCTCTGTCAGCCAGGGGGCAGCCGCCCAAACCAGCGCCCAAAAGGCTAAGGCTCAAAGCGCCGCTGCGGTGAAGGAAAACCCGGCTTCTTCGGCGGTTAGCGCCACCGCCACGCTGACTTTCGTGGTGGGCCCTGACGCCAACGGCAACGCCAATGAAGGGCACTTTGACTTAGGTCCGCGCATTGTGGACGGCAAGCTCAAGCTGCAGGTGAAAGATGACCGCTCTCAGCCGGCCAGCTGGGTTGACCCGGCAACTTTGACTTTCTCGCTGGGAGACAAGGCCACTCTTAAAGCTCCCGACGCGCTTAACTTTGTGGCCACCCCGGGCCAGGATGTGTGGATGATTTCCTCCAGCCAAAGCGCGGGTGTGCCCTGGCTGGGTATGAACTCTCAGGCTGAAGAGATTGTCAGCAAAACCAGCGGCGAGGTTACCTTCACCCTGGTGAGTGTGGAGGGGCCCGGTAAGGTCTCAGTATTTACCTCCGGCGGCCTGGGTGGGGGTGTGGGTGAGCACCTGCTGCAAGAAGAGGGCAGCTCCTACACCCTGCCGGCTAACACTCACGCCCACCAGAACTGGGTGTTTACCGCCCCGGGCACCTACAAGCTGACCATTTCCGCCCAGGTCACCCCCAAGCAGGGTGAGCAGATCAGCGGTGAAGATGGTGGCTCTGGCGACGGCGCAGCGGCCAGTTCCGGTGCCGGCTCCAGTGAAGGTGGCAGCGCCAGTGGAGCTGCTGGTTCTGCGGCCTCAGGCTCTGCCAAGGCTGGTCAGGCGGCCGGCGCTAGCGGCGGTAAGTCTTTGGCTAAAACCGGTGCGGTTAGCGGCGCCTTGAATGTTGCTGGTGGTCTGATGTTGCTGGCGGTTGCGGTGCTGGTGGCACGCAGGCGGATGGCATGGGCCTAGTTAAGTCTGTAATTCAGGCTGCACTAGTTTTAACGTTAGTGGCGGGCTGCGCCGGTGTCGGCGTAGATCCCGCCCGCGACGGCCAGTTGCGGGTGGTCACCACCACCGGCATTCTGGCCGATCTAGTGCGTAATGTGGCGGGAGGCCGGGCTACGGTCTCCCAGCTAGTTCCCGACGGCGCCGATCCGCACTCCTATGAGCCCTCACTGCGGGCTATTCGGGATGTGGCCTATGCGGATTTGGCTTTTAGTAACTACCTGTTGCTGGAGCAGCATTCGATTATTCGCGCTTTGGATGCCAACCTGCCCGCTAGTGCCCAGTCAGTGTCTATCGCCGAGGAGGCCGCCAAGCAGGGGGCCACGATTTTGCCGCTGGTTGAGGATCGGGCTTTGGATACCCTGTGGCTGGGGATGCGCGTGTCTGGTGACGGTAAACGTTATGGTGCTAACCGGGCCAGTGAGGTTGATTTGCAGGTGGTTTCGGTGCAGGGCCCGGGCCAAGCCAGCTCCTACCTGACCACCACTTTCGGCACCCCGGAGCTGGGGTTTTCCAGCCATGACGGGTTTGACGCGGCCAGCGACTATAAACATGACACTGTCAGCTTGCCGGCTGACGCCCACCAGCATATGAGTTGGGCTTTCACTAAGCCGGGAGTGTATCGGGTGCAGTTTAAGGCCCGCCTGCGCCCGGTTAAGGGTAAAAACGTGGAGTTTAAAACCGCCACGTTTACTTTCGCGGTGGGGGTCGACGCCGCCGCTGTAGCTAAGCGTGAAGGTCGGGTGGTTTTGGGCCCGGGCCACGGCGATGTGAGCGTGGATCTAGAGGCTGGCCGCATCACGCTGGTGGCCGACAAGCAGGCTAGTGGACAGGCTTGGCCGTCAGCCGCTAAAACCGCGAGCGCGAGCACTCCCAGCCCCGCTGCGAGCGCCAACACGAACCCGGGCGTTAGCTCAGCCAGTGCTTCAGCTAGCGCCGAGCCCAGCGGGGCTAGTCCCGCCGGGCGCACCAGCTCAGCCTCCGCGCCCAGCCCTGGTGGCTCTGCCAGCCCGACCAGTAGCGCCCCTAGCCCGACCCCCAGCGACGGCGCCAGCGCACCCAGTCAGAGCGACGTCGTCGTAGCTGGGGCGGCCCACGTACCAGGCCACGTAGCCCTAGACCCGCAGCGGGTAGTGGTGGATGTGCCCACGCGCACCCTAGCCCAAGTGCCTCAAGGCTACGGTTTTGTGGGCCGTGCGGGCACGCAAGCCTACATCCTGCCCCAGGCGGTGCTGGGCAAACACGTGCATGGGGAAATTGACCCGCACCTGTGGCATGACGTGCACAACGCGGCCGCCTATGTGAAGGTAATCTGCGCCAAACTCAAGCAGGTTGACCCGGCCGGGGCGAGTGTCTATGAGACTAACGCCGCACGCTACCTAAACCAGCTGGCCCAGCTAGACACCCAGGTTAAAAGCACCCTGGACACTATTAGTGAAGCTAACCGCCAACTGGTAACCACCAATGACGCCTACGCTTACCTGGCTAACGCCTATGGGCTTAAAGTGGCTGGTTTTGTGGCTCCCAACCCGGCTAGTGAGCCCTCCTTGGCTGATCGGCGTAAACTCGCCGCCACCATTAAGGACCTACATATTAAAGCGGTGTTTTTAGAGCCAAATCTGGCCCGTACTCGCTCCACCTTGAAAGTGGTGGCCAGTGAAGCCGGAGTGAAAGTATGCCCGCTTTACGGCGACACCCTGGATAACCAGGCCCCCACCTATCAGGCGATGATGCGTTTTAATGCCAACTCCCTGGCTCGCTGCCTAGGTGGCAGGCCTATCGCAAACCAAGCGGCGTCGTCGGCAAAAACCCCGGGCAGTGCTAATGCAGCTAAGGGGGTGCCCACTAGCGGTGCCACCCCCAGTGCGGCCGGCGCTACCACGGCCCCCACTAGCGGCGCTACCGGCGCAGCCACCAACCCGGCCACTTCAGCCACCCCCAGTGCTGACCCGGCCCTAGAGCAAAACGTGGCCGCAAACGAGCCCACCTCACAAACCCCAGCGGTAATCGAAGCTGGACACGTAGACCTAGGCCCGCGCCTAATCGGCGGCAAACTAACCGTGTCCCTACGAGATGATTCAGCAGCCTCACCCGTATGGCGCGACCCCAACAAAACCGTGCTGCGTGTACGCGATGGCGCCCTAATCCAAGTGCCGCAAGGCGAAGACTACAAATTCCTAGCCGACTCCAAGCGCGTCTATGTGCTACCCCAAACCCAAAAAACCCAGCTGGTATGGCTGGGGTGGAACACCCAAGACCCAGCCGTAACCAAGCTGATCCAAGGCGGGGTAAACATGCGCATCGAGCAGGTTAAGGGCCCCGGCCGCAGCTGGCTGATTTTGCAAGAAGGCACCTTCGGTAAACCCAAAGTGCTGGCCGACTCCGCCGCCAGCGCCCAAGACATCTGGGTGGACACCAACACCCACGTGCACGCCAACTGGATTTTCTCCAAACCTGGCATTTACCTGGTCAAAGTCTCCTTCAAAGCTACCGGTGTGGACGGTAAAACCTACCAGGCCACCACCACCTTGCGCTTTGCGGTAGGCGACGCCACCAGCACCACCAACGCGCTAAAAGCACAGCCATCAGGAAAGTGACCATGCTAGAAGTAAACCAACTCAGCGTGCAGCTGGGCGGCCGCAGCGTGCTACAAGAGGTCAATTTGAAGCTAGACCAAGGCCAGTTCATGGGGCTGATCGGCCCCAATGGGGCCGGCAAAACCACGCTGCTGCGGGCCATCCTAGGGCTCGTGCCCAGCACCGGCACTATCACCTGGCAAGGCCAGCGCATTGACCGGCGCGGCATTGGGTATGTGCCTCAGCGTCACGCTTTCGCCTGGGATTTTCCCATTAACGTGCGTCAGGTGGTGTTAAGCGGGCTCACCGGCAGGCTCGGCTGGCTGCGTCGGCCCCGCCCAGAGTACCTAGAGGCTGCCGACTGTGCCCTAGAGCAGGTAAGCATGAGTGATTTGCGTTCGCGGCCGGTGGAGCAGCTTTCGGGTGGGCAGCGTCAGCGGGTGCTGGTGGCTCGGGCGTTGGCGTTAAAGCCGCAGTTGCTGCTGTTGGATGAGCCTTTTACGGGCTTGGATATGCCCACCCAGGAGCTGTTGACGGATCTGTTTAAAGAGCTGAGCCAGGCGGGTGTGGCCGTGCTTATGTCCACCCATGATCTGGTGGCGGCCCAGGCGCAGTGCGAGTATTTGTGTCTGCTTAACCGCACCGATTTGGCTTGCGCCCCGCCTAGCCAGCTTAAAGACAAAGACCTGTGGATGCGTACTTTCCAAGTGCGCGCCGATAACCCGCTGCTGCAAGCCCTAGGGATGAGTTAAGTTGTTAACCCCAATTGATTTTCTAAATGACCTACTAAACCCGCAGCTGGCATTCCTACCCAGGGCGTTGCTGATTGCTATCACTAGCGCCCTGGTTTGCGGAGTGGTGGGGGCCCACGTGGTGTTGCGTGGGATGGCTTTTATTGGCGACGCTGTCGCTCACTCTGTGTTTCCCGGCCTGGCGGTGGCCTTCGTTAGCGGCACTAACCTGGTGCTTGGGGGCGCGGTAGCCGGGATTCTGACGGCGGTAACCGTGGCGCTACTAGCCCAAAACCGCAGGCTTAAAGAAGACTCCATCATTGGGGTGCTGTTTGTGGGGGCATTTGCTTTAGGGGTGGTAATTATTTCGCGCGCCCCAGGCTATAGCGGCTCGCTGCAACAGTTCCTATTCGGCTCTATTACCGGCGTGCCGGCGCGTGAAGTGCCGGTGGCGCTGATCGGGGCAGCAGTGGTGATTGGGCTGATCGCAGCCCTAAATAAAGAGATTGTGGCGGTAAGCCTGGACCGTGAAACTGCCCGCGCGGCAGGGCTGCCGGTGTTGGCTTTAGATATTGCCCTGTATGTGTGCGTGAGCTTAGCAGTAGTGATTTCCGTGCAGACTATCGGCAATATTTTGGTGTTGGCGCTGCTGGTAATCCCGGCGGCCACAGCCCGCTTACTGACTGACCGCTTACTGACCATGATGATTATGGGCCCTCTGCTAGGGGCGTTAGGGAGCCTGCTGGGAGTGTATTTGAGCTGGTCAGCTGATTTGCCTACGGGCGCCACGATTGTGTTGGTGCTGGGCGTAATGTTTGCCCTGGCCTGGCTGTTAGCCCCCGGTCACGGCCTGCTCTACAAAACTGCCGCAGCCAGGCGGCGCGCGGCAGCCTGAGGCCTAGCCGCGCTCGCGGGGGCTTTGCGCCTTTACAAAACTGCCGCAGCCAGGCGGCAGGCGTTATCCACCCAGCGGCGGTGACGCGGCTCGCGCGCCCATTCCTGGCTGGTTAGCTCGTGGCTCAGGGAGCGATATTTGGCGTCATTAGCGCGCAGCTTGTCGTCAAGATCGCCCCCGAAACACAGCAGCATCAGCTCATAGTTGAGCATGAATGAGCGCGAATCCATATTTGAGGAGCCAATCACTCCCACTTCGTTATCCACGGTCATGTATTTGGAGTGCAAAACCGTGGGGGAGGGGTAGAGAAAGATACGCACCCCGGCATCCAGTAGCGCCGCATAGTAGGAGCGTTGGGCGTGACGCACCAGGAAATTGTCGCCACTGGCGCCCACAAACAGCTGCACATCCACACCCCGGTAAGCTGCGCTAGTCATGGCGGCCAGCAGCGACTCGTCGGGCACAAAATATGGGCTGGTGATGGTTACCCGCCGACGTGCATTGTGGATCAGGGAAGTGAACATGCGTAGGTTTGGTTCAGTGGAGTAGCCCGGCCCTGAAGGGACGATCTGCATGGCGTTTACGACGCCGTCGGCCAAGTCTTTTTCCCACGCCGCCGAGGTGTTAACCAGCTCTGCAGCAAGTGCGCTCAGACCAGCGGTTTCTACCTGGGAGATATCCTCATCGCTTACGGCTTGGGAGCGGGCACCAACGAAAATTTTGCCGGTTTCGGCGTACCAGTCCATGGCGAATACACCCCCAAGCTCAGCCACGATAGCCCCGCCTAGCTGCACGGATAGGTCTTTCCACTCGCGTCCAGGGCCGCGCAGGTTGGTTTCGTAGAAGGGGTCAATGAGGTTGTGGGAGCCAACAAAGCCGACGCCGTCGTCGATTACCGCTAGCTTGCGGTGGTTACGCAGGTCTGGGCGCCCGCGCTGATCAGGCTTAAAACCTAGGGGCATCATCAAGTGCCAGTGGTAGCCGGCAGAGTTTAGCCGCTTCAGCAGCTTTTTCCAGGCTTTGTAGCGGCGTGAACCCAGGTGATCTAGCAGCAGCGCCACCCGCACCCCGCGTTTATGGGCGCGCTCTAGGGCCGCAAAAAGCGGCTCAGTGATGGGATCATCATGGACTATGTAAAACTCAATATTTACGCTGTGCTGGGCTGCGTCAATGGCCTGCACCAGGGCCGCAATGAAGCTGCGGGTGTCATCATAGATACCCTGGACTGTGCCCGGCATACAGGGCATTCCGGTTAGGTGGCGGTTCATGCGCACAATCCCCAACAGGCGCTCATCAGCTTTTATACCTGGAGGCACGTCTGGGAGGTTGGCGCTTAGGGCGGAGACAATGCTGGTTAGCTCGCTTTGGCGGCGGTAGCGTTTTCCCTGAATACGGGCACTTCCCAGCAGTAGATACATGGGTAGGCCCACCAGGGGCAGGAATAGGATGAGCAGCAGCCAGGCCGATGACGAGGCAGGGCGCCGATTTTCAGGCACCACCCCCATGGCTCCGATCTTAATGATGTACTCAATCACCACCCAGATTTCGGCGGCCATTTGCATATAACTCATTTAACAATTGTACTTGAGCCTGCTAAAGCAGCCTGTGGTCCAAGACTGGGTACCAGGCGCGCCAGCTGCGCAAGTCGTACGGAAGGATAAGCGGTGAGGTGCTGTAGACACTGTCAGCTGACGTAAGTAAACGTGTCAGGCGCGGGCGGCGTCGTCGGCAAAGCGGCAAAGTGGCAGAGTGGCAGCTAACGCAATAGCGGGCAGCAGCTAGTGGGGGGAGCCGAACCAGACCTTCCAAAAACCGTAGAAGTTTAAGTTACCCCAGCTGGAGCAGTCATCCCCATCATTCTTAGCGGCCTCATTGGGCTGGTAGGGAGTGTAGTTATAGAGCGCGGCGGTGGCGGTGTTAGCTGGGGTGATGATGGAAGAACCGCAGCTAGCCTGGGGGTTGTAGGCGATACGCACGGGTTTGCGGGCCTGCACCCGGTAGCTGGCGGGGTTAAGGCGGTATTTTTGCAGCTGGGCGGCGGCCTGATAGAGCTGGCTGACAAAGCCACGGTAGCGACTGTCGCAAGTCTGACCATCAGGGCAGCCATAGCCGGCAGCCCATTCATAGCGTGACGCAGTCAGTTTCTCGCCTGAAGCGGTCAGCAGCCCCTGCTCTTTTTGCAGCAGCACCAACAAAACCCGGGGGTTAATGTTGCAAGCCACCGAAACACGGTAAATAACCTCACCAGCAGTTAGATTCTTGGCGGGATTCATCCCCAACGGGCAGGCTGTGGTGGGGTCAAAGCCTTTAGTGTCAAAGCGGGCCTTGCTGATGCAAGTAGTGCCGTCGGCGCTATTAACGCAGCCAGCATTGACTTTGGTGATGAAATTATCAATGTCCTCGGCGTTCATATTGGGAGCGCCATAAAGCTTATTGTCAGAGATGATATTTGCGGCGTTAAAACCACTGTAATCAGGGGTTACCTTAACCGGGCCGGCTGGGGTGGGGCCATCATCAATCTGTGCGGGGGCGGTGAACTTAGGCAGGATCAGTGCCCCAGCTAGGGCAGATAGGGTCAGCAACGCAAAAATTGAGACCAACCGGTAACGCGAAATAAACCGCTCGGCACTGGCACTAGAGATGGCACGCTTGCCCTTGCCTCTAGTTGCGCTGCCGGCGGAGGCTACCGTTTTGGCTTTAGAATTAGGTTTAGGTTCTGACACTAAGGGCTATTTTTCCACGAAATGGACAGTTAATGCATCTTGATCAGGTTTATGCTTTAGGCCGCGACCTGATGGACGCCAACGGTTTGCAAGGTTGGAGCCTGGGGTGGGATCGTGCCCGGCGTCGAGCTGGACAGTGTAACCACACAAACCGCTGTATCACTCTCTCACGTTACTTAATGCAACTCTATGACTTGCCTCGCGTGCGTGACACGATTTTGCATGAAGTAGCCCATGCCCTGGTTGGTCCAAGTCACGGTCACGATGAAGTTTGGCGCCGCAAAGCCCTAGAACTGGGCTGCTCAGCGCAGCGGCTGGTAGACAGGCGCGCCCCTAAAGTCCCCGGCGACTGGGTGGGCACATGCCCGGCTGGTCACCGGGTTGAACGTATGCGCCGCCCTAGCCGCGTGCTGGCCTGTGGGGTGTGTGCAAACAGTTTCTCCCTGGCCAACCTGCTGCACTGGACCTACAAGGATACGCCTATGGAGCCAAGCCAGATTGGTGGCCCCTACTTGCGCTCTTACAACCAAGCCACGCTTTATCTTTCATAGATGATTCATAGGCTACGCTAACCACCACCATAAAAGCCCCTTTTAAAGTTTTAACCAGCAAGGCTGATGCAGATCAGCAAAGCAACTGGCCCACTAAGCCGCCGGCAGGTAGCCCCGGGGTAAGCCTCGGCAGCGCTCGCTGGCTAAGCCTCGGTGACGCCCACCGGCTAAGCCTCGGCGGGCGGGCCACGGAAAACTTTTAAGGGAGGAAACCATGAAGCTCATGAAAAGGGGCATCGCATTCGCAGCGGCGATGGCGATGGCATCCATGCCCTTAGTAGGTGCCTTCGTGGGAGCCTCGACTGCTATGGCTGTGGAGGTGAATAAGGGCGCCTGACTGGTGTGAACACTCGATAATCTCTCCTTGTGAATAACTGACCCCCGGATTGGCTTTTTTGGGTTTCGCCAATACGGGGGCCAGTTGCATTTACAGGCAAATACAGCAGGCAGGCAAAAATGCATACATGCATTTACAGGCAATTTCATCCCTTCCCTATAAAAAATTCATGGGGTTTTATAGGGAAGGGATGAAATGTCAGTATTTGTGTGCGCCGGCGTGGGCAAGGGGCCGGCAGCGCCCAAAAAGGCGACGACGGCGCCCAGAAATCCTGGCCAGCCAAGCCTAGGGTGCAAGCCGGCATAACTGGCGGGTAGTGGCATCCAACCAGCGCGCCAGCCCATCTGGATGCTGGCCCTGGTCAGCCATGCCTAGGCGGCAGTCCTGGCCGAAGGCGCAGACTGCAAGTCCCGCCCAAAGGCGTGATCCTTGGTCCGGATAGACCGCCGGCGCGGAAGTGGACAGTCGTCTAGAGCGCCGGGGCGGAGGCCAGCAGCCTGCTGATGCGCTTGGCTGAAACCTTGTGCGCCGTCCCCAACTGCTGGGCAAACAGGCTCACGCGCAGCTCCCACACCATATTTTGGGCCTGGCGCAGCACCGCCGCGCGGGCGGGATTAGCCGGCAGCCCCTTAGCGTGCTCGACGGCGTCGCTCACCTGCCCCTCAATCTCACGCACCTGGTAGGCCAGAGCTGCATCCTGGCTGGGCGAGGCCGCCGCCTTCTCCAAGCGATAAGCCAAAGACTTAAGGTAGCGCCCATAGTGGGCCAGCTGTGCCGGATCGGCGTCGGCGATAAAGCACGGCGCAATCAGGGCAGCAGCCTGCTCGCGAATTTCCTGCAAAGTGTCGAGCAAAGCCAGCGAAGTATTACGCCCCACTGCCTTATCCAACTGTCCCTTAGCCTCCAAAGCGGCCTCTACCTGGGCGGCGATGATCTCCACCTGGTCTTCCAGGCGGTCGCGCAGCCAAGATGCAAAGAGCTCAAAATCTTTGCGGTCGCGCAGCTGGGCTAGGTTATGGCCGGTTTCGTGGCTCCACTGCTGGGCTAGCAGGCGCCCGGCAGCCAAGCACAAATCAGACACCAGGGTGTCAGTGGATTTGTAGGGCGCAGACACCATGAATAGAGAGCGCTTAGCGTTCCAACGGCTGGTCACCCGCGCAGTTTCGAGCGGGGTGCGCGCCAAAGCTAACGCCAAAACTCCCTCAGCGTGCTGAGCTAGCTGAGAATTAACATCCGCTAATATCTTTAAGTCAGCTTTAAATGCTTTAGATGTTGGTTGCGCAACTAAAGTGGGGTAACCGCGAACTAATAGCCCCGCCCGCCCGGCAGATTCTATTTGTTGCGGAATTACGCCCTGGGGAACTTCAGGCCAATCAACTAAATTAGTTTGCTCCTTTAATGGGCTAGTTAATGACTGTGAAGTAATAGTTGCAAAAGTATTTGCGGCAGAATTATTGGCTCGGGCGCCGTTATGAGCGCCGTTATGGGCGCCTGCGCTCCCGTTTGCGCCGGCGGCCCCATGGACCCCGTTATGGCTCTCGTTGGCCCCGTTTTTGCGCTTAGATTTCGCCGATTTCTTGGACCGGGCCTCATCCATGGCTGCCGCCAGGGCGCCACGTACCGCCGAGCGCACCGCCGCCTCGCTTTGTTTGGCCAGCTGCCGCTGCAAAACGATCAGGTTGCGCCCGCGCCCTAGCTTGTTGCCGCGCGCGTCCAGCACGCTAAAGCCCATGCGCAGGTGTTCCGGCAGGTTTTCTTGCGCCTGGTCCCAGTCCTCGTCGGTAATTTCTACCTGGCGTAGCTGCTGTGCGGCCTGGGTGAAGGCCTGCTGGAAACTCACCGGGATCGGTTCGACGCCGCCGGGCTGGCCGCCCGGGTTACTGCCGCCGCCGGGGTTGCTGCCGACGCCGAGGGTGCCGACCGCGCCGCCGGGGTTACTGCCGACGCCGCCGGGCTGGCTCGCTGCCGCGCCGTCGGCCCCGCCGCCCGGGGTGCTGGACGCGCCAGTGCCACTGGCTGCGCCGCCGGGGTTACTGCCGACGCCGCCGGGCTGGCTTGCTGTCGCGGCGCCGTCGCTAGCCTCTCCCGCAGCTTGCGGGTAAAGCTGGCAGATCAGCTCCCAAATGCGCGTGCCGGTGTCGGGGGCCGGAACTAGCTGGCGACGCACCCGCTTAGGTAAGGCGCGGATAGTGGCCACACACAGCTGCGGGCGCATCCCGGGCACAAGCCAATCAAATCCCTCTGGGCGCAGGCGAGTAAGAACCTCAATGGGCACCTGTACGCTGACGCCGTCGTCGAGCTTGCCCGGCTCAAAAACGTACGTAAGCGCCAAGGTAAGGTCACCCTGATGCCAAGTGTCGGGGTAGCCGTCAAGGTTGTCACCTTCGGGAAGCAGCAGCTCACGGGTGAAATCCAGCAGCTTGGGGGTGTCTTGACGCTGATGCTTCCACCAGTTGTCGAAAGCTGCCGCGCTGGTGATTTTCTCCGGCAGGCGCTCATCGTAGAAGTCAAAAAGAGCCTGGTCATCAGCCAAAATACCGTGAGTGCGTTGACGACGCTCCACTTCGGCAGTGTCTTCAAGTAGCTCACGGTTGCGCTCAACAAAAGCGTGGCGGGCGTGCCAGCCCCCTTCCACCAGCCCGGAGCGAATGAACATTTCCCGCGCAGCCTGCCGGGCGGCGTCGGTACCCACACTGGCTAGCGTGACCGGGCGGTCAGCCACCAAAGTCAGCCCGTAAAGCAGCACCCGCTGATGTACCATGGCCGCGCCCTTCTTGGTGGACCAGTAAGGCTCACCGTAAGTGACCTTGACCAGGTGTTTAGCGGCCTGCTCCACCCATTGAGGCTGGATACGGGCCACGGTGCGAGCAAATAAGCGACTGGTTTCCACCAGCTCAGCGGCCATTACCCAGTCGTACTGTTTGCGGCGCAGCCCGCTACCAGGCCAAATAGTGAAGTGGGTGGCGCGCGCCCCGGCATATTCGCGCCGGCGCTCATCATAGTTACCCAGGTTGGAAAGCAGCCCCACCAGCAGGGATTGGTGGATCGCGTCGGCGTCGGGGGTGTCTGCGCTTTGCCCCAGGGCCACGACGGCGTCGGCTACGTCCGCATTAGCCATGCCGGCCGCGTGGGAGCCGGGAACTAGGCGGTCACTAGCGGCGCGAATGGAGGCACGGGTGGGCAGCTCAATGTTTTGGGCGTTAATGCCTAGCGGCCGCGCCAACTGGGCCAGCTGATTGTAGACGTCGCGCCATTCACGAATACGCAGGTAGTGCAGGTATTCGTGGCGGCACATGCGTCTAAACGCAGAGCCGGACAGGTCACGTGACTGGGTGCGCAGGTAGCGCCAGAAGTTGAGGTAGGTGAGAAAATCGCTGGTGGGATCCGCTAAACGCCGATGCATGGCGTCTGCGGCTTCCTGCGCGTCAAGCGGGCGTTCACGCACGTCTTGGATTGAAAGCGCGGAGACAATCACCATCACTTCGCTGGCGCAGCCGCGTTTATTGGCTTCTAGTAACATGCGCCCCAGGCGCGGGTCGATGGGTAGACGCGCCAGTTGGTGGCCGATCGCGGTCAGGCGCGGCTCGTGCATGGATTTAGAGTTTGCGCTGATAGCGCCGATTTCGGTTAGTAGCGCCACGCCGTCAGCAATAGCGCGCCGGTCTGGCGGGTCAATGAAGGGAAAATCTGCCACATTACCTAGGCGCAGCGCTGCCATCTGCAAAATTACGCTGGCTAGGGAGGTGCGTAGAATTTCGGGTTCCGTGTATGGCTCGCGCCCCTCATAGTCGGTTTGCGAGTACAGGCGGATTGCCACGCCGTCGGCCACGCGCCCGCAGCGGCCGCTACGCTGGTTTGAGCTGGCTTGGCTGATGGGTTCAATGGGTAGGCGCTGCACCTTGGTTTTGTTGGAATAACGCGAAATACGCGCCACGCCCGGGTCAATCACGTACCTGATGGAGGGCACGGTTAGCGAAGTTTCAGCCACGTTGGTGGCTAGAACAATGCGTCGCAGACGGTGTTTTTCAAATACGCGGTGCTGGGCGGCGGCGCTTAGGCGCGAATATAGGGGGATGATTTCAACGCTGCCGGGCAGGCGGGCGCTGGACTCGTTGGCGGCGTAGCGTGGGCCTAGGTGGTCGATAAGTGCGGCTTCGGTGTCGCGAATGTCGCGTTCTCCTGCCAGGAACACCAAGATGTCACCGGGGCCTAGGGCCATTAGTTCGTCGACGGCGTCGAGGATGCCCGTGACCTGGTCGCGCGGCTCGTCGGTGCTTGCGCTGGCAGCTGCTGAGTTTGTTTGGCTGCTATCTGGCTCTGGCTCGACGCCGTCGAGGGGGCGATAGCGGATTTCTACCGGATAGGTGCGCCCGGATACCTCAATAATTGGGGCGGGGCGGCCTTCAACCCCAAAGTGGGCGGCGAAACGTTCAGAGTCGATGGTGGCCGAGGTGATGATGACCTTCAAATCTGGGCGCTGAGGTAGTAGCCGCGCTAAATAACCCAAAATAAAGTCAATATTTAGGCTGCGCTCGTGTGCCTCGTCAATAATTAGAGTGTCATAGCGGCGCAATAGCGGGTCGTTTTGAATTTCGGCCAGCAAAATACCGTCGGTCATTAATTTGATAAGCGTATGTTCACTAACTTCATCAGTGAAACGAACCTGATAACCGACTATTGATTCTTTAGAAACTTTAGTGCCAAGCTCTTGGGCAATGCGTTCAGCTACTGAGCGCGCCGCGATACGCCTAGGCTGGGTGTGCCCAATCATGGCGTTGACGCCGCGACCTAAATCTAAACAGATTTTAGGGATCTGGGTGGTTTTACCGGAGCCGGTTTCACCTGCGACGATAACCACCTGGTTAGCCAAAATGGCGGCTGCGATCTCCTCCTGGCGGGCTGAGACTGGAAGCTGCGCTGGGTAGGTGATGGCGGGCAGGGAAGCTGCGCGTTGGCTTAGCTGCGTGGGGGTGAAGGGGCGCGGCGCCGCCTGGTTTTTGTGTTGGCGCCGTCCGTGGTTGCGCTGGTGGCGGGCAGGACGACGGCGTGGCGCTGCGGCTGAGTTAGTTGCGTCTGGTTGGCTGGGCTGACTGGAGTGTTCGTTCATTACCCCTGCATTGTCTCGCACTTTGACCCATCTGTGGAACCAGCTCACTGCGTAAGATAAGCACAGCCTAGTGAACTAATTAATTGTACCTATAAATGTAAATTGTCGATTAAATATTGCAAAACTAGCTGGATTCTAGTTGCGGGCTTGGGGGGGCGGCGGTACGCTGTATTTACTCCAATGACGAGTGATGCAGCGCTTATCCACTGCATGTTCCCAGACCTAGCCTTGCCAGGCCTATCCGCTCATTAACGTGAGCAACGCCCTTAACTGGGTTCCCTATATGCGATGAACTTTAATCAAGGAAGATGAAATGAAGTATCTGAGGATCATTGCAGCTCTAGTATTAATTTGCGGTTTAGCCTCATGTGGGAGTGGTGAAAAAGCTTCGCCGACTGCTCCTAATGATAAGGCTGCTAAAGTATCTGCTGACGGTTTAACGCGTTACGACATGTCTAAATGGCGGCTTCCCACAGATCCATATAGAGAGGCTGATACGATTCTAATTTCGCGTGCTCGAACCGCCTATTTTAGGTATTGCATGAAGTCCAAAGGATACACTTATCAAGGAAGGCCAGAACCGCCAGAAGGGCAGGCCGAGCGATACGTAAATAGTGCTGGTAGACGCCTATTTGATGAGAAGATTGCAAGCGAAGTTGGCTACCACATGGGTATCGTCCCTGGCTGGAATGTCTACCAATACAGCTACGATACTATTGAAAAGTATAAAACTGATCCTGGATACCGGGATGCTAAACTTTTATGTTTTAATAAACTAATGGATCAGTATCCAGTATTGAAGTCTTATGAAGAAAAGTCTGGGACCGGGAATGCTGTTGTGTCATCAATTGGTAATGCCGAGCAGGGGATTGATGATCCTAAAGTTAAAAAACTTGCTGCCACTTGGAAGCAATGCATGAAACCACTGGGCCTTAGTGATCTACCTGATAATCCAATGTTAATGCCAGGGCCGCAGCTCAGTCAGAAAATTGGCTTAAATCCAGGTGCTGATGCGCCACAATCCGCTATCGCGGCGTCACCCGGAACCGTGTCAGAGTATGAGCGAAAAATCGCGGTTGCAGATGCAAAGTGCCGGATCAGCTCTGGCTGGCAGCAGGCATACTACGACGCTGATTGGAACAGTGCTGATGCTTATGTCAAAAAGAATCAGAAAGAATTATCCGCTCGGCTGGGACAAATCAAGCAGGTCGAAGCCACTTGCCGTGAGATTGTGAAGAAATACTCGTAATTATTTGTGATCGAAGGAGGTAGCTGTGAGCGCTAAACGATCTCAGGTGAAACGCTGGTTACTTGTAGTTTTAGTTGTGTTTATGGCGGTGGCGCTAGTGGGTGCAGGCTGGCTGCTGGCAAGCTACACCCAATCGCCAGCGCAGCGCGCAGCCGCCGCTGCACCTCCAACTTCAGCTCCTGTAACTGTGGAAGTTGAGCAAGGAGACCTGACAGATCAAATCACTGCCACAGGTGTTATTGCCGGGGCGCAAGATTCAGCCGTTAACTTACCTGCTACTAGCTCAGATTCGGTTGTTACCGCCGTAAACGTAAAAGCCGGTCAGCAACTTGAAAACACGCAAGTGGTGGCTTGGATTAACGATCGCCCTCTAATTGCCTATCAGGGTAGTTTTCCCGCCTACCGTGATCTGTATGAAGGTGATTCTGGCGCGGATGTCTCACAGCTGCAACGCGCCCTGGTTGCATCGGGCTACCAGCTAGCAATAACTGGAACCCTAGACGCTGACACAATCACTGCACTAAAACATCTATACGGGCAAACCAAAGACGAATTAGCTACTACCGATACTCAGCAAAATGAGTCAGACAATTCGAGTGCTAATCAAGGCGGCAGAAACTCAAACGAGACAGGTGCGTCCGAAAAACCGCAGCAAGCCAAAAAGAAGGTAGTTATAGCGAAAACTGAGATGCTATTTATTGCGCAGCTTCCAGCTGTTGTTACCTCACTACCTAAAGTTGGCGATAGTTTAAATGGAGACAAACCCTCTCAGTTAGGCCTATCTACAGGTGAATTTTCTATAACCGCTGAAGTGCCGGCTGGTGTGGGCTCGGTATTGAAAACTGGCAGCGTTGCTAGCGCTCTCTATGGCTCTCAACAGTTAAACTTAACTCTCAAAACTGCTGCGCCTAAGAAAGACGAAAAAAGCCAAGCTGAAGCAACCACTTATACACTAACCTTTAGCGTTAAAAAGGGAAAACTTCCAAGCGATGCACGCGGTAAATCAGTGGTGTTAACTGTAGATCGACAAGCACCAATCAAAAATGCTTTACTGATTCCTCAACGCGCAATGGCGCTAGATGCTAATGGTAACGCAAATGTGCTCAAACGCCAGGCGTCCGGTTTTGTTATGGTTAAAGTAGAGCAGCTTGGGTGCGTATCTGGGCAATGCGCCATTAAATCTGACCAGCTTAAAGTTGGCGATAGTGTGCGAGTGGATCGCAAATGACGATACTAGAATTATCGCAGGTTTCTAAAACCTATAATCCGGGTGCTCCTGGTGAGGTTAAAGCACTAAAAACCGCCTCACTGCTGATTGAGCAGGGTGATTTTGTGTCTATAACCGGCCCTTCTGGGGCTGGTAAATCAACCTTGCTGAATGTTCTGGCGTTACTTGACCCTCCCACTAAAGGCAAATACTTTATTGATGATCTAGACGCAACCAAGTTAAGTGATTCCCAACTAGCAGCATTACGGGCACACACATTCTCTTTTGTGTTTCAAGCATTTCACTTAATTGATGAGCGAACTGTAACTGAAAACGTGGCTTTAGGGTTGATGTACAGCGGAGATACGGCTGGCTCTGGTGAGGAAACCGCGCAAATCACGGATACGCAGCGTATTGAACAAGCCCTAAACTTTGTGGGGCTCACACATAAGCAACACGCCAAAGCAGTGCAGCTTTCTGGTGGTGAAAGGCAAAGAGTAGCAATTGCCAGGGCTATCGTAGCCGCTAACCCGGTGCTAGTTGCTGATGAACCTACCGGTAACCTCGACTCAGCCAATTCGCGTTCAGTGATGCGTGTACTAGATAAACTCAACCAAAGTGGCACTACCGTCATAGTTGTCACTCATGATCCAAAAGTTGCAGCTCACGCTAAAACCCGCATCGAAGTGCACGACGGCGTCGTCACCGTTCCCGAGAGTGAAAGTTCAAAGCCTCTAAAACCAGCTAAAACCAGCCATGCAGCGCAAGCTAAAAACCCTAAAACCAGCAGCAAAAAAACTAGCCTAAGAGCCATACTCGCGGATGCAGGGCGCACAATTACCGCTAAACCAGCTGCCAGTGGCGCGCTAATTGCCGGCGTATTACTGGCGGTAGCGTTAGCGTTAGCCACGGTAGGTATCTCTGAAGCTGCCCGCGCCCAGGTGTCACAGCTATTTGATGCGGCCCGCAACCAGCGTGTAGCCGTTTCGGTGCCAGACCCTAAACAATTAACTAAAGATGGAAGCGTTAAACAAGCCAGCACCACTACACTAATGCGCCTGAAACGCATTCCCGGAGTGGAACGTGCACAAATCTACTCAAACCACGGCAATCAAAATATTTCACTAACTAGCGACACTAAAGGCCAAAACTTTGATGTATTAGGAGCAACCGATCCTAGTGTGCCCGGGCTGGAAATCGAAGGCAAAGAATCCGCCAAAACCAGTGGCATAAAACTTGGCCCAGGCCAGGTGCTAGTAGGTCGCGGTATCGCAAATAACCTAGAGTTAGGCCCAGTTGACGCCAGCCCCGTAGTGTGGATCGCCAATAAAGCCTACGTAGTGGTGGGAGTTATAAGCGACTCAGGTTTAGACGCCAGCATCATGAACGCCGTGGTGATGCGTGAAACAGACGCCGTTGCTGTGGGGGCAACCAATGCCGTCACCGCCGAAATACGTACGCGCCCCGGCGCCGCCCAGCTGGTGGCGCAGCAAGCCCCCATCGCCCTAGATCCTTACACCGGCGAAAACGCCCACGTGGATGCGCCTGAAGACCCTAAAACCATGCGTCAAAGCGTGGAATCCAATGTGCGCACAATGCTGGTGACATTAACCGCCGTCTCATTATTAGCTGCCGTGCTAATGCTCACTAACTCCACGGCGACGGCGGTATCGCGGCGCTCTGGAGAATTCGGTTTGCGCCGGGCAATGGGGGCCAGGCGCTGGCAAATTGCCGCATTAGTCACCGCTGAATCGGCGATAGTTGGCTTAATCGGCGGAGTAATTGGCACATTTACAGCGGTGGTAGTCATTATCTCCACAGTGCTAGTGCGCCACTGGCAGCCAGTGCTTGACCTGCGGCTTTTGCCCGTAGGAATCATTGGCGGCATGGTAGTTGGCTTAGTGGGTTGTTTACTGGCAGTGCGCCGCGCCGCAGGCGTTTCGCCCGCAGATGCTTTACGCCAATAATTACCGGGCCCAAAGCATCCAAGACCAGGTTTCCCCTCAAGCTGTCAGTCCCCTTGACACTGACAAGCCAGGCTAATTTCGGGTAACCAAACGTTGCAATGACGCCAAAAAAATGAAACATTGAATCAATGACTTCCGCACCCCAAACCCCTGAAACTGGCGCTGCGCCGTCGCGAACCCAAATTAAACACTGGCGCCGCCACCTAGCTGAAGAACGCGCAGAAGGGAAAGTCTACCGGGACCTAGCCATGCGCCGCGAAGGCGAAGAACGCGAAATTCTCCTAGGCCTAGCGGAAGCCGAAGCCCGCCACGAACGCTACTGGTATGAGCTGCTAGGCCCCCACGCCCACCCAGCCCCCAGGCAAACCCTGCGCGGCGCCATCATGCCCCTACTGGCGCGACTATTTGGCTCAGTGTTCGTGCTGGCCCTAGCTCAACGCTCCGAACAACGCAACGACTATGAGATCGACGCCGACGCCTCCAGCGCCATGGCCGCAGACGAACGCATCCACTCCGAAGTTGTGCGTTCCCTGGCTGCCCGCCACCGCCAACGCCTCTCGGGCACGCTACGCCCGGCTATTTTCGGCGTTAACGACGGCCTAGTATCCAACCTGTCCCTAGTGCTAGGCGTGGGCGCCACCGGCATCAGTACCCACGCGATCCTGCTAACCGGTCTAACCGGCCTGCTAGCAGGGGCTTTAAGCATGGCGGCAGGTGAGTTCATCTCGGTGCGCTCCCAAATCGAGCTACTTGAAGCCTCCACTCCAGACCCTGGCGCGGGGGAGGTTGTGCCCGCGCTAGACGTCAACGCCAACGAACTCGCCCTGGTCTATCGCGCCCGAGGCGAGGATGAACACGAAGCCGTCGCACACGCCAGACTAGTACTCAGCGCCGCAAACATTGACCCACGCAGCGCCCGCCAAATCTCCCACATTGGCGATGAAGCCCCAAATTATGAGGAAATCGGTACCGCCAAGCGGGCAGCACTATCCTCATTCGTGCTGTTCTCAGTCGGCGCCGTCATTCCCTGCCTGCCCTACCTGGTTGGGCTCAGTGGAATGGTTGCTGTAGCCGCCTCAGCCCTGCTGGTAGGGGCCGCGCTGTGCCTAACCGGTGGCGCCGTCGGCGTACTATCGGGCAAAGCCCCCCTACCCAGCGCCATGCGACAGCTAGCTATCGGCTATGGGGCGGCCACCATAACCTACCTGCTGGGCCTGGCTTTCGGCACCTCCGCCAGTTAAACGGTAGCCTGAAGACGATGCACGAACTACTTGAACCCAACGCCCTACCTGCCGTTTTCCGGTTCATCGACCTATCCGGGGTGATCCTAAATGGGATCCTAGGAGGGCTCATTGCCCGCCAAAAAAACTTCGACATAGTAGGTTTTGTGGTGCTGGCGCTAATGACGGCCACCGCCGGCGGTATCCTGCGCGACCTCATGATCCAAAACGGCCCGCCCTTCGCCCTGACCGACCCCTACTACATTTGGATGGCGTGTCTGGGCGCCGCCATCGCCTGGTTCTTCAAATTTGAAGGCAAGTGGTCCCACCGCTTCCTGGTGGTTGCCGACGCCATTGTGCTGGGCATCTGGTCTGCCACTGGCGCCGCCAAAGCCCTAGAAAATCACCTAGGTTTCATCCCCGCCCTGCTTTTAGGCTGCATGACGGCGGTAGGCGGCTCCATGATCCGCGACATTAGCGTAGGGCGCACCCCGGCAGTATTTGGCGGCAATCGGCTTTATGCGCTGCCGGCGCTTGCGGCTGCTTTTACGCAGGCTTCGTTGGTGCGGTTTGTTGATTTAAATCCGGTGTTGGCGATGCTGTTTTCAATGTGTGTGGGGGCGGGTTTCTGCCTGCTGGCTTATTGGCGTGTGTGGCAATTGCCGGTGGTGGGTAAGCAGCGTTCCCTTACCGAGCGTATCGGGGTGCTGCGGCGTCGCTAAAACCCGCCCAAAATCTGCCCTAAAATCAGCTTTCGAACAGCCCGCTTTAAAATCGTTATTAACCCCTTCAAACCGCCCCTGAAGTGGGATAATAGGGTGCATGGAAACACGGGGTGAGCAGGCACATCTGCCGGTTTTCGGGGTTGGTCCGGCCTATGTGGTGGCGCTATTTACGACGACGGCGCTGGCTTAAGCGATAGTTTTTCAGCTGGCCTGGCAACATGCCTGTTTGAGACTTCCGTTACATGTCTTCTTGGGTTTAAATGTAATTGAAGTTGTTATCCATTGCTGTAATCAACGGCGAGATACGGAAGTCTTGCGGTTTGAGGCAAGTGTGGACAAGACACATAACAACTGCATATTTCCACTCTGATTGGGGGCTATGTCAATGACGAATGTGGTTGAGTTAGGTCAGCTGTCAAAACGGTACGACACTCCTGCCGGGCCAGTGCAGGCGCTGGATAAGCTGAGTCTGAGCGTTGCGCGGGGAGAGATTTTTGGGCTGCTTGGCCCTAACGGGGCCGGCAAAACGACGGCGATTGAGATAGCTGTGGGCCTGCGCAGAGCAGATTCTGGGACGGTTAGTATTTTTGGTAAAGATCCGGTCAGTGATAACGCCTGGGTGCGTTCCCATGTAGGGGTTCAGCCCCAGGAAGTAAAAATCTTCCCCCATCAAAAAGTAGAAGAAATCCTGAGTTTTTGGGGAAGCCTCTACCCAGATTCATACCCAGTTAACGATGTTGTCCACTGGCTTGGCCTAGAAGATTTGCTATCTCGAAAAGTATCCAAGCTATCAGGTGGTCAGCATCAACGGCTAAATGTTGGCCTGGCTCTGGTTGGTAAACCCAAGGTGGTGTTCCTAGATGAACCTTCGACAGGCCTTGACGTTATTGCACGCGAAAAACTTTGGGATGTTTTAAGGCAACTATCCTCGCAGGGTATGACCATAGTGCTGTCTACACACAATTTAGAAGAAGCTACTGCTCTGTGCGATGACGTAGGTGTGGTTAATGGTGGCAAGGTGGTAGCCCAGGGAAGTCCCCAGGAACTTATTCGTAGTCATACTCAGGGCTCTGTGGTTAGTTGCCAGATTAACGGCGCTGATAGTGCTGTTAAAGACCAGTTGAAAGCCTTGGGAGAGGTTGTTATCCAAGGTGAGAACGTCTTGATCCGCACTAAGAGTGTCGATGAAGTACTCAAGAGACTTGCGCAAATAGGTAGTTTCACCAATTTAACTATAAAAGAACCAAGTTTGAATGATGTGTTCAAAAACTTGGTTGGCCATGAGTTTGAAAAGCAAGCGACTACTAAGGCAGGGCAGTAGTAATGCGTGGACACTACACACAAGATTTACTTAAACTACAAACTCGCGAGCTAGTGCGAAATATGTCATATTTCGTGTTTGTGGCAGTGTTCCCTTTCTTCATGTCGGGAATGTTTTTAGGGATGACCTACATTATGGCCGGGAAACCGGGTGGCCCAGATTTTGGTCCGATTGTTATGCCTATGGCAATTTTCCTGGCAGTCACTGGCATCGGGCTTCAGGTAACAGCCGGACCGCTAGCAGAACTTAGAGAAGCCGGGGCGCTGCGCGTGCTGGGCACAACCCCACTGTCGCGCACAGACTTTTTATTAACTCACCTAGCTGTGCGTTTCATTATGGGGATCATCCAGATAGCGATCATTATTGCAATCGCTATTGGGTTGGATCTAGTGACAGCATCGAATGGTGTTTTAGTTTTTGCGGTGTCGCTTATTGGTTTAGCGCTTTTCTTCACTATTGGGTATCTAATCGGTGGGGCGGTTTCATCAGGGCAGTTAGCGGCCAATCTTTCTACACTTATCCAGCTTCTTGCACTGTTCCTTAGTGGGGCTGCCATACCATTCGCAATCCTGCCAGACTCACTGACAGCTGTTCTCAGCAAGATACCTACCAGTCTTTTCGCTGACCTGATCTTCTGGGCGGCTGATAGCCCGCTACAACGCACTAGTAACCCACTGTTAGCATTTGCGGTAGTTATTGCTGTTACTGTGGCTTTGTTTGTAGTGGCAGTGCGTACTTTCAAGTGGGACGTTAGGAAGTAACAAATACTTTTAGTTACTTACCTGTGGTCTTGCCTTGGCTTTACAGCCAAGGCAAGACCACGTTCACCAAGTATCAAACTGTTATTCAGTTTTGCGCCAACTAGTCAGTCCTATCGCAGCAAGAAATGCTGCAAAGATAAGTGTTAGGGCGATCTTCCATGTCCCGCCGGCGGGGAATGGCGAGTCAGTGTAGACGGCTACAAGCGCATCAAACCAAATTTTTAGGGGATTCCACTCAAGAATTTTCTTGATTATTGCAGGTAGCGTATCTATTGGGGCTGCGGCGCCTGAGCCAAAAAATAAGATGAAAAAGACTGCGGCAGTGAGGGCGTTGATCGTGCGAGCGCCCAAAGGTAGTGTTCCAAGGAAAAATCCAACAGCGCAAAGAAAAACGACAAGTCCAATGTTTAGTAAGACAAATAGCGGTGAAGTTACCTCCGGGCGAAGTCCATGTTGAAAAGCGACAATCCCGACTATTAGGCTTGACGCCGCAATAGTGAGTGTCAGCATCGCTGAGATAACGGCAATTCCAAAATTTGTGCCAGACAAAGGCAGAGCTCGATATCGTTTATCTACCTGCCGTGAACGAAGTTCAGCTAGGTAGATTGGAAGCCCCATAAGGAGGAGGTTAGCGGCAACTGTTCCAACGAGTGTCGGGAACATCATGTCAATAAATTTTACTTTGGTATCAGGGATAATTTGTTCAGCGTAAGGGATACCAATGAAAATGTATATGATCAGTGGGAAAGCTAAGGAGAAGAATACGGCAACAGGTTCTCTTAATAGAAGAAGTAATTCTTGCCGGTACCATACCCAGATAATTTTCGAGCGAGAACCTCCTTTTGCATGATGCTTCATTTATCTTCAGCTCCTTGCTTCACATCTATGCCGGTTATGACTGCAAATACGTCTTCAAGACGAACTGGTCCGGTGAGGATGTCAACCGCACTATTCTGCTCATCAATTTGTGCAGCCAACTTAGTGGTATCCTCGGCGCTGCCTATTGCAACGATTGCCTTTCCGGTACGACCGTGACGTAAACCAGATTCTTCAAACAGTTTGATAATGTGCTCAGTTGGCCGAGCGACGCGTAAACGTCGGTTTCCGCCAAGACTGGAAAGAACGTCGTCGACGCTACCTTCGATGCGGATCTTTCCTTTTGCCATTACGAGCAGATGATCTGCGAACGCCTCAGCTTCTGACATGTCATGCGTGGAGGTAATAATGGCGCAGCCCTCACTAGCGAGTGAGCGCACGAAATCCCATACGATAGCGCGTCCTTCTGGATCAATCCCGGAGGTGGGTTCATCTAGAACCAAGAGATAAGGGCGGCCTATTGCTGCGCACAGAATGTCTAGGCGGCGTCGCTGACCACCAGACAAGTTATCAACCATCGCGTCAAGATAAGTGTCGACACCAAGGGCGGTTGCCATAGCTTTCCAGTCTGCGGGGTCGGCATAAAGGCATTCAACAGAGCGGATAACTTCTTTTGTTTTGATACGTGAAGGTATGCCTGAACTTTGAAGTTGAACGCCGGTGTAAAACTTATGTTCTCCGCCTGGCACAACCGGAATGTCAGCGATGGTTGCCGAGCCTTTGCTCATTGAGCGCAAACCAACAAGCATTTCCAACATAGTGGTCTTGCCGGAACCATTAGGTCCAACAAGTACAGTCGTCTGTCCTGCAAAAAGGTTAAACGACACGTCGTCAACAACGTTAAGGCCGTCGTAGGTCTTTACTGCATTAAGAACCGAGGCAACTTTTCTCTTAGCTGTCATTGATGATTACCTGCCCTAATACCGTCATCAGCCGTACATCTGAGCTGTAAAGATATTATATCTAAGGTGCGTAATCTCTGCCACTATATTGTGTTTTGGTTCGCGGGAGTGGCTATAGGCGTATGAAGTTGTGCTTGCGCCGTGCCAAGGCTAGTGCGCCAGCCCAAAAAACTGCGCCTAGGATCAAATTGGTGAGAATAAATAGGGAGACTGTTGAGGTGTGGCCAGCTAAGCCAACTGCGGTAACTGGCAGGTTTGCGGCATAGAGGTTGACCGTGTTCTCGGCGGAGCTGACCCCTAGAAGCCAGTTTGCGCTGGGAACAGCAGAGTTAAGGGTGTGCACGCAAAGGGCTACAGCCAGGACTGTGGTAACTGAAAACAGTGCCCAAGTAGACAATATGAACTGGAAACGCTCACGAATGCTTTTAACTGCATAGGTTATAAGCAGCATTAAACCCAAGCCGGTAAATACTGATACCCCGTAACCAAGCAGGTTAGCCAGCTGCAAAGTCAGATTTACTGATTGGGAATTTAACAGCGGTAGAAGGGTGGCAATGTAGCCCAGCAGGAGATACAGCGACAGCACGCAGGTGCTTCGCACAGCTAGCTGCCACCTTGATAGCGGGGAAAGTAGCAGTAGGCGATCATCGCAAAGCCCGGTCAGGCGCAGGCTGGCATCTAGTGCGTATAGCGTTAATGCAACCTCAATCAGCATGACACCAATGCCGTATACCTGTTGAACTACTAGCTGGTCTAAGCTCAGTCGCACAATGGATAGAACCAGGATCATGGCGATCAGGGGCACCATTGTGCGCCCATATTTGACGGCAAATAGTTGATTGTCACTGGTTGCGTTCATCGGCCAGACACGCTCCTTTTATAGGCTAGCTCTAAATCTCCATCACCAAGCGTGCGCAGGTTGTCTGCGCTGTCGTGGGTTAGTAGTCGCCCGTCTGATATCAGCACAATTTCGTTAAAAATGGAGTCAACACCGTTAATTAGGTGGGTGCTTAGTAGTAGAGGCGCCTCGGGGCTGCGTAGGGTGCGGATAAGCTCAAGTAGGTAGTCGCGTGCTAGGGGGTCGACGCCGGCCAAGGGCTCATCCAGTACGTAAAGTTTGGGGGCTCGGGACATGATTAAGGCCAGGTGTAGGCGTTCACTCATGCCTTTGGAGAGGCTACGAACCTTACTTGAGGCGGAAAAAGCGGCTCCGGCAAGGAATTCTTCAAAAACGTCTGCACGGAAATCGCTGTGGCGAGCAGTAAACAGTTCTACGCATTGGCCAACGCTAAGCCAGGGGTATAGGAAAGGCTCGTCGGGTAGGTAGCTTATGTCTGTGCGGTTAGGGGCTTGCAGGCTCCCTTTAAATTTAGCGATGTCGCCAACAAGCGTGCGCAGCAAGGTGGTTTTTCCTGCGCCATTTGGACCAAAAAGACCAACCACTCCAGCTTGGGAGTCTATGCGAAAGTCTTCTAGGTTCAGGGCTACGTGCTTGCCATAAGCCACTTGTAACCCGTGGGCGTTAATTACAGCATCCATTAATTTCAACTCGCTTAAATTACAAAGCTGTGCAGGCGCAAGTGGCGCACAACCACCGTTAAATCAACAACTAATGTGTTGTCCGCCACAGTGAAACTATAGCATGTGACATTCTTCCTGGCGCGCTATTGATGTGTTTGCCCAGAGTTGCTGACAAGTATGGCTTAAAGCTAGATTGTGGCACTAGCCTGTATTTACTCAATTCAACATAATCTAAGGTGACAGGTAGCGAAGGTGAGTGGCGTGGCAGAGAACAAGAAGCAGCTAGACCGGGTGGTTATTGTAGTTAGCCTGCTAGGCCTGGCTGTTGCGACGATGTGGCTAGTGGTGGGGTTCAGCTCATTGAGTATGCAAGTTGGTTGGTACGTCCACCTTGCACTAGCTGCAGTGGCCTGGCTGCAACTTGTTCATGTAGATCGCACTTCCAAGCTAAACCCGCAGGTGTGGTCACTTTTTGTGGTTGCAACTATGTGCGGGATGGTTGCCTATGTGGTGAGCGTGGTTAGAACTTCAGATCTTGTACTCGGCTCACTGTCCGGCCTTGGCTGCGTTGGTGGTGGCCTGCTTATTTTGGCTGCGTTAACAGTCAAGCGTCCCGCCAAGTCGTAGCCGCTATCCCCGGCTTCCGCGTAATGCGTTAGCTTGCGCAAATGCATTACTTGAATTGCATCAGTTTTTCTGCTGCAAATCCGATTAGTCCACCTATGCCCACAAGATAAGCCAGGCCAATCGCCATATCTGTCCAGGTTCCTAGATGAATTAGCGGCATGGCTATGGCTTCACGCATGTGGAATAGGGGAGTGAAAGGCGCAATTGTCTGCACCCACTGTGGAAGCGTCTCGATTGGCATCATTGCCCCACCAATAAATCCCATTGGGATGATCAGAATAGTGGCCGCCATAGAAACACCAGCCATGGAAGGTATTGCTATAGCTAGCAAAACTCCCAGGAAGAAGAACAGGCCATAGCCAAGAATTGTGGGTATTAATGCAAGCCCGGCAGTTCCGCTTGGGTTCATCCCTAGCACTAGCCCAACCACGAATAGAACGAGCGCCTGGGCAACCAGAAAGATAGTTCCTGTAGTTACTTGTGCTCGCAGGATTGTGTTAGCGCTGAGTGGGAAGTTTCGTAGAACATTAAGCATTCCGTTCTCGCGCCACAGTGCCAGGTGGGTGGCGCCGGCATAGATGCCCACAAATGCTGATCCAAAAGCAATCACATTTGCGGTAATGGGCCCAGTAAGAGATACACCCGGAACGGTCCCGTCGAGACTGTTGTTAAGCACAATCAGTAATGCGACAGGGAAAATGAATGTGAAAACGATAGTGGACCAGTCTTTCAAGTCAAACTTGAGCATGAGGCGAGTCATGATCTTGTAGGTGCTCATGCTACGTAGTCCTTCCCAGTGAGGTTAAGGTAAACATCTTCAAGACGGCCATCTCTAACTTGAGCGCTGCGAGTGTTTATCCCCAGGTTTTTAAGTTCGCTAAATAGTTCAGCTGTGTCGTGGGTGCTTACTTCAACCCCATCGCTAGTAACACTGACTTTTGCTGGCCCAAAGGTTGACTGTAAAAGATCTACCTGAGTTGAGGCGTGGGGGAGTAGCACAGTTGAACCAAGATTTGCTGCGGCAATTAGGCGGCGTGGAGAATCAGTGGTAACAACACGTCCAGAGTCGAGAATAGTTACGGTGTCGCATAAATGCTCGGCTTCATCAAGGAAATGCGTTGTGTATAAAATCGCTGTTCCCCCCAGGTCTGTCTGGCGTAGTAGAGAAACTAGATTGTGGCGCGCATCCGCATCTAATCCGGCTGTGGGCTCATCAAGGAACAGCACTTGCGGATCGTGAACAATTGCGGTGGCAACGGCAAGCCTTTGTCTTTCCCCGCCAGATAAGCCTTCCACCTTCGTGTCTGCTGCGTGGCTAAGATCCAGGCTTTCAATTAGGCTGTCTACGCGCGTGCGGCTTGCTCCAAATATGTCTGCGACGACGCTCAGGTGCTCACGCAGTGTTGTCTTTGGGAAAAATGCTGTAGCTTGGGGCTGAATTCCAATCCGACCAAGTAGTTCAATGTTTCGTGGCCTCGGATTGACCCCTAACAGCCTAACGCTTCCCTTTGTGGGGGCGCGAAAACCCTGAATGGTGGTGAATAGGGTTGTTTTACCGGCTCCGTTTGGTCCAATAACTCCATGAAACGCGCCTTTTTCGACGTTTAGATTTACGTCTTGGAGAATTACTTTATTCTTTATTTTGATTTGCAGGTCACATACTTCGACAACTAAATCTGACATTATAGATTCCTTTTAACGTCTTTTGTGCTTTCTTCATTGAACGCAGCGACCAGGTTTAATGGCCGCAGCGCTGCTAGTTGTAGCTGTTTTGGGCGTGGAACATGTCGGCGTAGAACTTGCATGATTTGAGCAGGGTTGCGTGATCGCCGCAGCCAACCACCTTGCCGCCGTCAAGCACAATGATCTTCTCGGCGTGGCAGATCGTGGTGAAACGGTGCGCCACCAGCAAGATTGTCAGTTGGTAGTCGATTGCGGTCAGCGCCTCAAACATGGCTTTTTCTGAAACCGCATCAACAGAGGCGGTGGGTTCATCCAGCACCAACAGGCCAGGCTTCTTATATAAGGCTCGCGCGGTTGCCAGGCGCTGCCATTGCCCAATAGACAGCTGCTGGCCGCCGTCGAAACGTCTGCCAAGAATCGTGTCAAAACCTTGCGGTAGCTCCTCCTTTAAATAGTTCAAGGCCACCATGTTTAGTGCGGCGGTAGCTGCCTGACTGTCGTCGTCAGTAAAACCCCTGCCGGCGCCGAAAGTAATATTGTCCCCCAAGGAACGCTCAAATTTAGCGAAGTCTTGGAAAAGTGCAGAAAAGCGCTTATATAAAGCTTCGCGACTGTAATCAGCAATATCTGTGCCGTTGATTAAAATACTGCCGCTTGTGGGCTCGTAGAAGCGTAGTAAAAGCTTACAAATTGTGGTTTTACCTGAGCCGTTTAGACCCGCTAGGGCGCTGGTGGCGCCGGCGTCGATCTTAAAAGACACTCCGTCAAGCACTTTAGCTTGCGTGCCCGGATAGGTGAAGCTTACGTTTTTAAATTCTATCTCGACGGCGTCGCTTGCGTTTTGTGGAAGTTTCGAGTCTTCCAGGGTTAGTTGTCCGGAGCTTATTTGCGCGGGCTGCATTTCCATTACGGCAACCCAGTTAGATACGTAAAGCAGGTTATGGTAAATGCCAGTAATACCAATGAAGGTGGCCAAAACCAAACCATTCATCTGCCCCATAGCGGAGATGAAACCGGCAAGTTCGCCAACCTTGCCATCTTGCACAGCAACAATTGAGGCGAAAACTATAGAAGCCACGTTAGCAAAAACTGAAATCAGCCCAAGTGTGCCAGATTTGGTTAGGTTGTAGCGGGCTAGCAAGTAATCCTGTTTAAGGAAACCCTTTCGGATGCTGGTGTAGCGGCTTTCAAACAGCTGCGCCAGGGAGAAAACCCCAATCTCTTTGCGGATAGAATCTGAGGTTAGCAGCTCCCTGAAATAGGTTGCCAGACGCAGCTGTGGGGCGCGCGCAAAATCAATCTCATAAGCTTTGTTTTGGAACTGGAATGTGGCTATAGCTGCAGGAATAGGTGCAATTAAAAGCGCTACCGCAATCCACAGGTTCCAGGTGGCAATAACAGCAATAATGCTGACAATCGAAATAGCTCCCTGAATGCCAGAGCGAGCAGAATCAAATAGCTCAAATATGTGCTGGCCGGTGGTTGAATCTACCCGCTGGATAGAATCATAGGTGTGAGCACATTCAAAATCTTGCACCTCAAGTGAGCTTAGCTTGCGCACCACCGTAATATCGGTGTCGTAGGAAAGCTTTAAGGTCAGGCGGTCTCCCACATATTTAATTAAGTTTTCTAAAACATAAGCGCCAATAAAAGCCAAACTTAGCTGGGTTAGCGCCCACAAAGCAGCCTGGTTCAGCCCGCTACTAAGATCGGCAATATTGGCAACCAGGGAGCCGATAGCTGCCACCTGCACTGCTGGAAGTACGCCGCGCACCAGCGTCATCACAATGATTGCCAACAGTGAGTAGCGGCCAGTGTCCTTCAAAACAGCTATGGCTCGTTGCAGAGATAAGCCGAGGGGAGCCGGCGGTTTCTTAACTAAGAGCGGTAACTCATCCATAGACTTGTCAGTGGTGTCGTCGTCGTCATTCAACGCTAGCTCCCCTCATTGGATGGTGTCTTAATGACAATCCTATATGATTGCGCTCACACTAGAGAAGGGTTTGTGGGAGCTATGGGTCGACTAGCTAGCAATGCAAGCTATTACTGGTTTTGTTAGTGTTTGTAAGGTTTTTGGTTAGCCACTTGCGTCCCACTGGTCACAACTTTATGTGAAAAGGGCCATGAATGGCGCCGTCGGCAAAAATACTGTCATTTGCTCAAAAAAGCCCTCGCGGCAGCCGAGCGCGAAAAAGCCAGAGTTGCACTAAAGCCTTAAAAAATCAGGGAAAAAGCGGTAAAAACCTTTATCGCCGAAACGGAGCGGGTTTGATTCCCGTCACCAGCTCCAAAAGGACGTCACTCTGGATACAAAGGTTTCCGGCACGGCCGGGAACTATCCAGGGTGGTGTTTTCGCTGTTCTGTGGTGGTTTTTGGGTGTTGAAGCCGGGTGTGTGGTGCCGTGGAGGAGCCTCTGATGGCGGCTGATCGGAGCCTCGGAGGGGTGACTCAGGGGCTCGCTCGGTGCGTCGAGGCAGAAAGCGTCAAAAAGTGTGGCCTTGCGTCAAAAGGTTCAGCTCCGCGTCAAAAAGTACGGCCTCGTGTTCTCACAGATCAACCAGAAAACGACAAGGTCCCAAGGAAGGCCCGGAGACCGAGTTTGAAAAACCGGGTCATGTTGGATTTGGACCAAGCATGTGCTGAGGTAGTACTTCACCCTTGCTGGATCATAGTCAGATCTGAACATTCTGAAAGTTGCCCCCTGCTAATCTTGCATTCAGCTAAGCCTTGTTGTACCATAGCGGCGCGCGTAACTTTCTGTTACCCGAATATGTCCAGATTCTGAGAGCTTGGTGAAGTCGTGGTCACCGTTGACCTTGACACCCGTGTTGAAGTGGTTGAGGAAACTGTTCGTCCTCAAATCACCTCGAAGTTCCTGTGCACCCCTGGGTGCCCGACCGGCGGCATTGCACGCTTCACTATCCAGTGTACTAACGGCTACAGCATCTCTATTGGCTGCAAGTGGTTAGTAGCTTTGTCGCAACAGTCGGCCCTGGAGGTAAAGCATCCTAGGCCTTACCTCCAGGGCCGTTTTCTTTGAAAGGTAGGCCATGCCAGCTATATCGGTAACTGATTTGTCGGTTG
>ERZ772932.4-NODE-4-length-187648-cov-16.620855_pt1 | contig 187648 bp, 201 predicted proteins | sample MGYA00511684_ERZ772932 | MGnify/ENA primary metagenome ERZ772932 (study PRJEB29015, sample SAMEA2738078) | human oral metagenome | biome: human oral; feature: human-associated habitat; material: saliva | place: China | collected 2210 ...
ATTTTGTTTTTTAATTAAGGCCAATAGTAACTTGGTTTAAACCCTAGTATCTGAACCGATATAATTAGTGTCGGTTCTTTTGCGGTAAACATTTTAACAGCCTTTTATGGAGATAATCATGGCTAAAAAGAACCCTTCTATCAACCGTTTTCTGAAACAAATCCGCCACTGGGCATACGGCAAAACTGTCGTATTGAAATCCAGCGTCGGCAAATTAGAAGCAGAGTGGATCGACATGTTCGAACATTCGTCTGACAAAAAGATGGACGAAAGTTTGAGCTCTTTGGGTTTTACTAAAATCTATGTTTGTGACACTTCTCTTCCTATGGGGCAGAACGTTACAGTATATGAGCTCGAGGATGGAAAATATGTCCATAAGGGTACTACTTATGACCCTTACTTTGAGCTCATCTGAATAAAAGTTGCCGGCACCGATTAGTTTTGGTGTCGGTTCTTTTGTGGAAAGGCATGTTGCTTTATTGGAGTCCGAAATGGAAATCAAAAACCAAAAGCAGGCAAAGAAAGTCCTGCTTCAATTGCAAGGTGAGCTTCATAAATTGGAGCTTCAATATCAAAAACTTACCGGCGTTCATAAAAATGCCGTTGAAAAGAAAATTACAGAGACCGCTGTTCTATGGATGTCGGTCTTAGGTGAAGCCACACATAAAGGCTTTGTTGAGAATAATGGTGTTACGGTCACCATCTCTGGAACCGAGCTCAAAAATCCGGAGCAAATTGGGCCTGTTACTCTGTCTGTATTCAAACGGGCAGAAGAATTGTCCAAAACCGAAGTGAAAACTGAAACCCAATCTGAAACTTTAGCTAAAGGAAATGAAATCATGACTCAAAATACCCAAACCCAAACAATCGCCCAAATTATCGCCGGTGCAGAAGCCAAATTCGCTAACATCGACAAGTTCAATGTCGCCGTGGAGGACATTAAGTCCGAAATGTTAGCATTTGAGGGTGACGAAGTGACCCCAGAGCTGTTGAAGAATGTGGGAGAATACCTCACTGCGTTGGTTAAATACAACCGTACTACTGACGCAACTGGTGTTTCTACACTGACCGCCGAAAAGGCCGTGTTGAATGAAGCGGCAAACCAATTCTATGAAGGATTGGAGGGTGTTGACGAAGAAACATCCGCAAAATTCAGCAAACTGCTGTCTGATATTGTCAAGAACACTGACGATGAAGACAAAGAAGGCTGGACCCATAAGATTTGGGTTGGCTGTAAAACTGGCGGCTCGTTCGTATTGGACTTGGCCAAAGGTTTGGTTATGTACGTCTATGGCGGTGTAATTAAGATTCTTGGCACAGTTCGTGATATTGCCGGTTATACCTTAGGTAAAATGCTGTCTATCTTGGACGCAGCAACTACCAAAGACTTTGGACGCAAGTCTAAAGAAGGTGTAATTATGCGTGCAATGAAAGAACATATTGAGGAAGCAAATGCGGCCGCAGCCTGATAAGATTTACTGCGACGCTCGTTTAGTGGGCGGCAATCGATGGAAAATTGGTTACTGCTCACTGAATATGGCAGTAAATGGTCATAAAACTATTCTTGCATCAGATAACAATACGGCAGAACTGGAAGCAATTCTTTTCGCTAAACAGTCTAATCCAGGTGCCTTGATATTGTCTGATAGCCTGAATAATGTAACTGCGCTAAATAATCCTAGTGTAGCTTACATTGAACGCTCACTAAACTTTGCAGATTCCTATTTGCGAAATATTAAGGTGAGATAATAAGATATCGGCGCGGCAGAAATTGTCGTGTCGGTATTTTTATGAGGTAACAGAGCTGACCTCAATCCAAAACAGCTCTATGGTCTGAATCTTGACCGAAAGAATCTTTTATTTCAATCAACCTAAAAAGGAAAAATCATCATGAACGAACTGAATCAAATCGACACTGGCGCCCTGAACACTGGCCGTAACAAATTCCACAGCGTTAGCGGTCAGGTTGCAACACCAATGGCAGCATCTCGCCGTACATTCTATGTATTGGACGCTCGCCAAGACGAGAATGAAGCCCTGGGTTACCGCATTTCCGTGTACAAACTGGTGCACATGATTGCAAATACCCCAATGAGCCGTAGTAATGGCCGTGCCTGCTGGGTTGCTACTAATGCCGACGACGGTGTGCAATACGTTGAAGGTATGACTACTAACCAAATCGTTGCGTCTGTCCGTAATAGCAATGCAAATGCTATGGAATTCCTGGATGCAGGCTTCAATGGTTTGAGCATTCAAAATGGCAAATTGGCAAACTTCCCTGTTCCTGTAGGTCCAGCATTTGGTTCCGAATGGTATGAGAAGGCAAATGGCCTGGCGTTGAAGGCTTTGAGCCTGACCAAAGGTTATGAAGCATTGCTGTCCGGCTCTGCGTTCGTCAGCCACGATAAAGGCATCGTTACCGCCTATGAAAAGAACGGTGAACGCGCAACCTATAACGAACAACAGCTGTCTGAAATGATGGCCAAAATCGTTGCAGGTTACAAAGCCGAAATCAAACGCTTGGTTGACGCAGGTGCAATTGCGACTTCTACTGTAATCTACGTTGGTGCAAATGGCCTGAGCCCTTGCATTGTACCGATTGCAGCAGCAAGTTACAAAACCACCAGCAACGGCAAACAAATTGATGTCCGCACTACCCCACGTGCATATGGCCGTATTGCCCCTAACTTCTGTCTGACTATTACTGGTCAAGCTGAAATGACAAACCTGGAGCAAGACGAATTGCATGATGGCTATCTGGCTGGTGTTCAAGTAACAGAAGGTACCAATCCGACTCAATATTGCCGTAAGTTCGTTAACTTCAAAGACAGCCGTGGTAATGACGTTACTGTACGTGCAGTTATGTACAGCAATGGCAACAATGGCCGTGGACAAACTCGCGCCGAAGCATTCGATTTCGTAAGCAGCAATGCCGATGAAATCATGTTCACCGAGAATAACGTCCTCGGTTTCGAAAGCCGCACCCCACGTGAAGACGACGAAACTGGTCAACCATGGGTAGTTACAGCACGCGTTACTATGGACGGTTATATCATCAACCGTAATGAAACCGGCTCTACTACTGTTGCCGCAGACGTTGATTTGGACGCTCTGAACGTTGACGGTCTGGACTTGGGTGATGTAGATATCTTTTCTGATACTGCTAAAGTAGAAGGCGAGAAACCTGCTCAAACCAAAGAAACCAAACGTCCACGTCGTGGTCAAGCCCAACCTACTGAAACCAAACCTCAAGCAGACGACGAAGACGGTCCGTTCTAATAGAGTCTGATACGGGCGAGCGTAAGCGAGCCCCTATCAATCTATAGTCCATTGAATGCTGGTGTGCATGTATTTGTGCACCAGTATTTTTGTCTTTTTTGACTGGTTGACGTGTTGTGTCGGTACCTTTCTTATGATTTTATTCTTTTGAATGGTTGAATTGTTGATATCGTTCAAGAATAAATGAGTGATTAATTTTGTTTTATATGGCTAAGGGAGCGAAGTTATCTAAGTTGTTGATTTATATAGATACAGGTTTTTCGTTCAGAAATAAATGATATAGTAAAATCAGTAGTAAAATGGCTAAATTCTTGCAGAAATACAGTGTATATCAGCAAAAATGGACTGTTTTAGGCAGAAAACAGGCCTAAATGAGAATAATTCCTAAAGTATCATTTTCTCCTTTAGCGGATACCGACGTCTGAAAAGTGTCGGTTATTTTGTGGTAAAAGTGCTAATAAGCAGTCAATATAGACGTCAATAGACGGTTAATATAGGCAGGACGGGCGCGTCCTTGTATTGATTAAAAGCATAAATAATACTAATACAATACATAAGAGATATAAGTATACTAAGAATAATAAGAATGCAACCAATAGCCGTAAGGCTAGTATTTGCAAGGGTTTTAATGGACTGGACTACCAGGTGCACAGAGTCTATTTGTAGGCTATACAGGTGTCAAAATGTACCTGTAGGTGCACAGACCTATAAATAGGTATTAAGATGTATATTTAGCCAATATAGGTAATGCAGTCCGTATTGAAGAGTTCAGTATAATTTAGTCTCTGCTTGTACAATAATGTAGACCGTACTCATATAATGTAGTCTATATTAGAGTACATTGTAATGCAGTTCGTATTTAAGTTTATCTGTATTGTATTGAAGTACAGATGTATTAGTATTTATACTTGTACATGATTCTATTTTGTATTATGTAGATGTATAAGTTCTATTTTATATTTGGGAGTGTATTTGTTTATTATGGTTTATTCTATTTTGTTTTGGTTTGTTGTTTATTTTTTGGTTGTTGTATTTTTTATGCTTGTATTTGCTTTTATGGATGTTTAATTTTTGCATCTATCTTTGTTTTTGAAGTTTTTTATTTTTGGTTTTTACGCCAATAAAAGGTAAAGGGGCCGGCGGGCCCTTCTTTTAGCTCTTACGCTACTAGTTTTTGAATATTTATAAAATCGATATTGTGTCGGTTTTTTGTGGTAAATATTATATATGGAGTTATCATGATTTCTATGATATTGTTTGGCTCCGCTATTACTTCTTTGGCTATATTGTCTATCTTGGCCAAGACTAATGTGGAGCTTTTGTATAAGGTTTTAGGCTATGAAGCTTACGTAGACCTTTGTTTTTCCTTGTTAATTGGCCTTGCTTGTGGCGTTTCGGGAACAATGTCTGGTTTTGTGATTGGTGCTGCTACCGGCCTTATTTTCGGCTGTTCTTTGTTCATTATGAAGAAACTGATTGGCTATAAAAAGTATGAAAATAAGAAATGGGTCTATCATCCTGCTCAATGGCCGATTGGTGATATGTTCAAGAAATTGTATTCTAAATACGAATATATCTAATAATTAAAAGGCCCGTTGTAAAGTGCTATTATTTAAAGGCTTATTACGCGGGCATTTATATTTATATCATTTTTTGCTATTGTTATTTGTATTTAAATAGCTAAAATTGATTACAGTTATTACATTTGGAGCTATATTATGGGCTTTTTGAAATCTCGTTTCAATCTTATTGCGGCGCGTCTGTTCTACAATCAACAGGGGCGCCTTTCAATATTTAAGGTTTGCGCAGTATTAGGTATTTCCTTAATTTGCTTTATCTACAACTCTACATTTGCATCCTTAGTTACTGGACTTGCAATATTTATTGGCTGTATCTGGATTATTACACCTGCTGTTACATCATTATTCTCTTCGTTTGGTAGTAATGACGAAGAGTGTGTAGAATGTGATGGCGAAGAAGTTCATTTGCAGTAATTACAAATAATAAGTTATAGGGTCTTTATATAAGGCCCTATGGAGGCTTTAAATGATTCCTTTAAACTTGTTTTCTACCATGTTCGACCCTAATTCTAAGCCTATTGACTGGAGCTCTGGTGTAGGTAAAGAATATATTTCCGCTATTGAGAATTTTATTGATGAATTGTCCAATGCGGATTATATCAAATCTCTCCGCGGCAACCCTATTTTTGATTCTATTATGGAATATGCTTCTAAGAACTATGATGCCAAAACTCTTTATGGCAATCTGAATTGGTTCTTATCTGATCTTGAGCAGAATTTTAAAGTCCCGTTGCATATTGATAGAGTGTCGGATAATAATGGTGATCCTTATATTCGGTATACGTTTATGTCTCCTAAAACGAAATATATTGTATCTTGGGTACGAAACTTCCAAGGTCGACTGTATGTAGGCATTTATACACCTAAAATTGTAGAAGGCGTAGAAATAAATATTTGCCGAAATGGTATTATTGTGAAGGAATAGCCCCTATGATGAACTTCCTGCTTGGCTTTGCTCAATTATTGGCGTTTATACCGGTATTTTTAGTAATTATCGTGTGTACTATTTTTTATGTTCTTATTGCCTTTATTCTGAATTTGCCGGTTATTGTTTTCTGTTTAGTCAACGATTTAATTGCTAAAATTAGGTCATAAGACAACTAATAAGGATTTATCATGTTTGTTTTTACAAATATATGGGATTATTTCATTTACAATGCCGTAGTGAATAACCCCACAGGCATACTGTATGTTATTTTCCTGGCTGTATATATCGGTTTCATTCTTTCGAATTTGCATAAAAGCGTTTTCAACATCAAAGCTTTTTCCAAATTGAGAAACAATGGGCCGTTTAATGTACTATTGTTTGTTATTTCCGTCATTTTAGGCCATATTGCAACGATCCATACTGGAAAGTTTGTGGTCTATTTGATCGAAAAATTCTCACTTTACTAAAACCTTAAATATAGCCGACGCCATTATATTGGTGTCGGTTTATTTATGGAGTAATAAAAGCTCCTTCCTAGTATGATTCAACACTAGATGTTGAATGGAGCCGATGATTTAGTCACAAAGGCTAGTAGCTGAAATGCTATTCCTGACTTGGGATGACGACCTGCTCCTGTGAATGTGTCTGACTCTTGCCTGCGGAGTATAAACGCAGGCATTCATTATTAACGGAGATTAAAATAAGGTACATAAAATGGCTTTAAAAATATATCTGCTGATCGTAGCTATTTTATTTGTTGTTTTCATTGGGATACTTATTGTTTCCTATAAAAATGGATTAGCGAATAAAGAAGGCTGCGAAGATGTTGAAGACCTGATCGAAAAATATATCTGGTTGTCTATGTTGGCTTCTGTAGCTTGGCCGGTATTACTTACTGTGATCATTTCATATGGCTTATTTAAGCCACTGGTATTTGGAATTAAGAAAATCATAAGAGATTAAGTGTCGGCAAATTGTCGGTAAAATGAATATTAAATTTTTAGGAGATCAAAATGGACCCATTGTTTATCATTTTAATTGGCTGCGTAATCTTTTTGGCTCTATGTTTTGTGATACGAGTCAAAGACATTGATTTATCTGGAAGTGAACCCTTTGAAAAGTTTATGGTTATACTGTTTGCTTTCCTAGGATGTTTAATGTGGCCAGTATTGTTCCCTATCTTCAGTATTGCTGCAGTAGGATTATTAATCACAGGAAAGCACAAGAAACAATAGTCTTTGCCGTTCATTAATAAACATTGGAGCAAATTGTGCAACTTAAAAACAATATGCGTTATACTGATAAAATGGTAACGTTCTTTACCGGCGGTGCACCGTTTAGTAATTTTTACTTTAGCCCACTTGTGTATAAAGGCTACAATGTAAAGACTGCTGAGCAGGCGTTTATGATTGAGAAAGCTATTACATTTGGCGATGAGAGCAAAATTAGACTCATTGTTCAGGCTAGATCAGCGTCAGAAGTCAAAAGGGTAGGCCGGGCGGTACAAAATTTCGATCCTAAGGTATGGGACGAAAAGCGTTATGGAGTTATGGTTGATATTCTGAAAATCAAATTCCAAAATCCTACACTGAAAGAAATCCTTTTACGGACCAATAACCTCGAATTGGTTGAAGGTTCGCCGTATGATGCAATTTGGGGCGTCAAATTGGATTGGATGAGTAATGAAATCCTTGACCGTCGAAATTGGCGTGGCCGCAATCTTCTTGGTAAGGCTCTGATGGAAGTCAGAGAATATTACCGTAATCAACTTTAAATGGAGTAAATTATGCAAGTAAATAAAAAAGTATCCGCTGTATTGGCAGCCGCTATTGCTATTTCTAGCCTCTCGGCCTGCAACAAAATCGATGATCCATCACGCATCTATTTGAATACGGACCATTGGATTCAGCTCAGCTATTCTAAAGGTGGCGCCGTTTATGAAGAATGTGTAAACGACCTCGTTCCTGGCAAAGAGCCAAAGGTTTTGTGCCGTGCAATTACAAAATCTGCCTATGAAGATATGCAGTTTCAGCACATGAATAAGGCAATTGAAGCTTCCAAACCAAAAGAAGCGAAAGCTGTAAAAGCGGTTACAGCTTTGGAACAATTGCCTGATTTAAAGGCATCAGAGTAATGAAGTCTGTAAATCGTGCATTCAATGAGAAGTTCTTTAAGCATATTCATTCATTTGAAGAGCTTCTCAGAGATATGAAATTCAATAAAATCAGAATGTTAAATAGACGCGCAGTTGGCATTAAGGAAGATATCAAGGTTAAAGACTTGATTCGTCCTAGCATTATCTGCGGCCATAAAGGTGATATTGAAGAAAACACGAGAATCAATGAAAAGATTTTGCTTGATTATTATTATCAAGCATATGAACATCATATTCGTTTGTACAGTGTTAGCGATATTATTACTAATATCTATCCTGATTGTGAAGCTACAAAACGCTTTCTTGGACGGCTTAAGTATTATGTCCGCATCATGAAAGAAATATCTGCAATTATTGATATTGCAGAAGGTTCGTAACTAATATAACGGAGGCAATTATGCTATTTTTAATTGTATTATCAGTACGGAAATTATTAGCACTTTTTGCCTTCCGTTAAATAGAAAATTAAAATAATCTTGTAGGGATTTAAATCTACAAACAATAAGAGGCGGCTTATTATGCCTAATAAATCAAAAGAAATTGGTCTCCTTGAACAGTTTCTTTCCGAAGATGTTTATTACAGTGCAGATGAACTTATCACTGTTATAAATAACATCAAGAATGAGTTTAACAATGTGACTGTAGCTCTTGAGCAGCATTCAGGTGGGAGCTATATTGTTGTATATGGAGAGCCCAAAGATGAATAAACGATTTCTTATTGTAGCTATTTTACTGGCTGCAAGTTTTAATGTAAAAGCCGAGAATAAACAGAAGTCAGCTTCTTCCGAAGTAAAAGCTTTAGCGACTGCTATTCATAACGAAGCTCGCGGCGAATCCATAGCAGGAAAGAAAGCAGTTGCTCACGTAATCATGAATCGTGTAAAACACAAAGAATTTCCGAATACGGTAAATGGTGTTATTGCCCAACGTGGACAGTTTCAATGGTATCGTAATAAAAAGCTACGTTCCAAAACCGGCTACGATAAAGAGACTGAAAAAATTGCACAAGAAGTTTATTTAGCTCATAAGGCGAAACATCATGCTGACAATACCCGGGGAGCTATTTTCTTTTCCTCTAATGGAAAACGACCAGCGCCACGAGCTGTTAAACCGCACCGTATTGGTAAGCATGTGTTTTATAAACTGAAATCTAAATCAAAATAAATTTTAAAGGTTAAACAATGAAATCACCTAATGTATTGTATAAAGCATATGCTAAACTTGGTTTGGCCATTGCACAGGAACTGACATTTTCAGCCCCAACTGATAAAGAATTCCGTGAATTTGCAGAATTGGAATGTGCCCAAGTTGACCGCATGGTCTTAACCTCCGAAGATATCAAGTCTATTGCCAATATGGATGACGAAGACTTGAAAGATTTGGGTTGTAATATTCTTCTGACAAAAGAAGGTAAACGTATTGCTGAACTTCCTTCGCATATTCGCCGCCTTGCTGAATCTGATACAATTTATGATGTTGGCACAATCGAAATCGAAGACGAAGAATTTGGCAAACGCGAATTTAAAATTACCGGCGTATTCTTGAATGGCGAAAATGCCTTCTGATTAATAAAACAAGTTTGTGTGGCAAGTGTGTTCTGGTCGGAGTGACCGGAGGAACAATACTTGGCGCATTAATCGTAAGTCGTTAAATAACAGTGGCTCTGTTCGTGTTGACTACTCGATATGCCCAAAGTGGCAGGCGATAAATCAGACTATTTTTATATACTGTCGGATATATCAGTATCGCCTGTAGCCTTTCCCCGCCCCGCAGACCGAATACCATATTTCTTATTGACCTCCTTTCGGCAATAAGGTATTTGGATCGGGGCCCCCCATTATTAAGTGTATAAAGTTTTATGCACATGGTTCAGGATCATCCATGACTCCGAAAAATCCTGCTATAATACCTTTCTTGACAGCTTGTAGGCGACGGTTTGCAATCGCAGGGACGACGGAAAGACGGCACCCTAATACTCCTTTATTAGTGATAGAAAAGGCCCCGCATCGAAAGGTGTCGGGGCCAATTCTTTTGTTAATAATTAATTAAGGAAAGGTTATTTATGGTTATTTGTATTTGCAATAATATTAATGATAAAACTATTACCGCTATGGCTGTTAATGGTGCAGAACTTGAAACAATACAAAAAGAGACCGGCGCGACTACTTGTTGTGGCTGTTGTCACGAAATGGTTTGCTCATTGATTTCAAAGCACAAAGAAGCAGCAAAGGAAGGGAAATAAAATGCGTTCAAATAGAGGAAGAAGAAGCTATAGCTACGCAAAGATAAAGTTTCTTACGGGCCGTTTGAAATGGGTAATGAAATCCATTCAAAATCGGATCGATAAAATGAAGGAAAAATAAGCTGACCGGCACTCGATTGAGTGTCGGTCTTTTCATGGATGTAAGTAATTAACCCTAGAAAGGTATAAAGATGCATTTAAGAATTTCAAATGGACAAATTCCTGTAATCAACAAAAACTCTACACCAGCAGAAGTGTTTTCGATTTTCCGTGAACATTTGACTGCTGAGGGTCGAATTGAGTTTGAACTTAAGTCTGATACATTCGGCTTTAAAGTCATCAATGTGATTAATGATAAAACGGTTGAAACAGAATTTGTTATTCCTGAATCATTCTTCAATCCAAAGAATCATTGGCCTCATTTTGCATTTTGCTCGCGCCATATTAATAAACGGGCACCAATTGAAGTGATCAATCACTTTGAAATGTTGTACTTCTTCCTGGCTGAACGATTTGAAGATGCTCTGAAGAACAACGAAATCTTTACGACTTATATTCGTCGTGACATTAAGCTGATTACGAACTTCGTTGAATATGTAAGCCCGAATGCTTTCAATGCGAATCTGAAATCATCAAATCTTCTTGTTTTGTGGGCGCCTTACAGCACTAATACTGGAACATCTTTGGTTTATAAGAATCGTGATTTGCCTATTGGTGATTTGGTTCATCAACGTGTAATTACAAGCCCCGACAAGGAAGCCATTACAGCTATGGCTAACTGCTTTAACCTGATGCCAGGTTCAGAAACTATGCTTTCTGAAAGCAACAAAATTGTTGTCTCTAATGGTGAAGCAGAAATTTCTTGCGCTGGATTTGGCTTTGAATATGATAATGAAGATCGTATTGTTGGATTCTCGTCTATCTTTCCTAGAGCCTCAGCGTTGCCTGCTCGTTTGAAAACTCACGTAAATGGCAACCATTTTGGTGTGTTGCAACCCGATAAACCTTTGTTTATTGAGGACGCAGCCATTAACCCTGATGGTTCATTTGCTTTCGACGAAAACGGTGATCATATTCCTTTGGATAATGGTGGCTTAGATGCAATCGTTGTCTATCAGGATATTGACTTTGAGAGTTACCATCAAGTTGGCGGTGACTTAGAGGTCAATCGCCGTATTGGTAACCAAATTGTATTTATGAATCGCCATAAAGAAACGGAATTCGATGAAATTCTCGTTAAAGAAGGCGAAACATATACAGCGCGAAATGGCTCTGTAACATTGGGCGTATTTGATCGTCGTCCGATTGCAGTAGATAATGTTGTCAAAATTGAGGTAACTAAAGTTTCTCAGAATGGTTACAACAACTCTGCTCGAATTGATTTCGTAGCCTATTACAAAGTAGGCAATTCTCGAATCACTTCTCATACAGGTCTGAAAGGTGTAACCAAAACCATGATGACTTGTGGTCATATCTATTCCGATGATTTCGAAATGGAAGTTGACATCTTTACAGGTGTCAATAGTATCAAGGCTAAAGAGAATACTGTACGTTTAATGCAAGCAGCTTTTGCATTGAAATATGGCTATTATACTCCAGCCTCTGGCGATAAGCTTTTATCATCTATGGATGAGGAAGAAATTAACGCTGCTGCTAAATCCATTCCGGAAGTAACCTTTAAGATGATTCGTGAAGGTAAGGAAGTTGAGTTTAAGACTCGTCTGTATGGTGTGATTCAGATTAACTATACTGAAATTGGTAGCCATTTTACGGTTGTTCGAAACCAAAAGATGAGCTTTAATGCTTTACGTTATATTTCTCAAACAAAAGATTCCGGTTTGGCACAATATATTCTGGACAATTGTATTGATCCGGATGAAAAGTCAGCTGTAATTGAGTTGATGAAATGTTTGAATGATAAGACGCGCCGTTTTGTGTCTGCTGAGCATAAACCTGTTTATACATTAAGCAGTTTAAAGAATCATTTCTCTGAAAAAGATTTGATTCTGGAACATAGCTCTATCTTCCCATTGTATTCTAAGCTTCTTGATGAAGACTTTAATAAAGGCTTCTATATTAATTTAAGCGAACAGCGTCAAAATACGTTAGTCCGTATTCCAGATGCTAAAACTTTGGGTATGTTCTGTAGTAAGCAAACGAATGGCGAGTATGTTTATCCTGGTATTCTGATTGAAGTTTGTAAGATTATTCAGAATGCTTTGCTTGGTAAACCTTATTACTACCGGATTATTCCGAGTCGTAATGAGAGCAACCAAAATCGTGTAAGCGCTTATGGCAATTACATGGCATCTTTGAAGTCTATGCTGTATTCTTCAGAGATTTCAGGACAGACATTAATTCAAACCATGATTACACCACGATTGCGCGGCGTAAATATGAAACAGATGCACGATGTATACGTCCCTGATGGCGTTGTCGTTGTATTGAATAATCGTATTTATACCGATTTGCATGAATATGTCTATCCAACCAAGAATTTGCCGGTTGAACAAGGCATTGTTCAGGCCTTTAAGAAGCTCTATGCTTTCACATTGCGTTCACCGTTTTTGTGGAAAACACAGTTGCTGATTAAAGAATTGTGGGACGTAAACAAGTTTGACACTTATCTCAAACAGGAATATGGCTTTGCATTAGAAGATTATCTGGATGTCAAATCCAATTTGCATTGTGCATTGATTGGCAAAGATGTAATCAAAGGTAGCCACTCTGATATTGACGGTGACTTACTACAGATTACTGTATTGCCAGAAGAAGCTCAGCAAATGATGAAAGAGTTCACTCTTAGCAACATTACCGATAAGATGTATCAATGGGACGAAGATTTCTTGCAATCAGAATATGACAGCATTAAGAAATTGGATTGGACCAAAAAGTATAAGTTGCATTATACTCCGACCTATTGTAAACGTCCTGGTGATGAAAGCTATATTGATTTAATTACAAACTCTGCCAATGCGAAGAAAGCTGTGGGTCCCGGCACTAATAACTCTTGGCAGTTCGGTATGCTTATTGAGCTTTATTTGGCATTGCTGAATGAAGATTCCGATTTGGCTTATCGTGCCATTTCCGGCAAAACTGGCAAAGAGTTTGTAAAAATCCCACTTAATGATAAACTTGCTCAAGAGTGTGACCATGTCTACACTGAAACCAATGAGCGTTACGTTATCAATGCAATTAAGCATATTAAAGGTGGTGCAACTCAACATCAGAAATTCATGTTGGGCACATTAGGCTCTGACCAAACGGTTCATAAAGAAGTAGTAGAGGCAATTGTGAATGAAATGGGATATAGTCGTGAAACAGCTATGACCATTATTAATATTGCTATTTGGGCCGATCAGCATAACCTTATTAAGCTTACTGGTGATTTCCTGCGTATGCATAATAAGGGTCAAACCGTTGATAACAATGGCGAGCCTATTGACTTGAAAGACCCTGAAGTGTCTAAGTGGTTCAATTTGATTGTAGACAAAACATTCGTAGGCAAAATGATTAAGCCTGCTTTTGATGTATACAATCAATGTATTGGTCAACTTAGCATCGAAGAAGTTGATTCGAGCTCTGAAAACAATGTGACAGAAGCTAAGGAAATTGATATCGATTTTCTGTAAGATGCGTTAATCGGCGGGCAGGATATATTCCTGTCCGCTTAATCTTATTTTAATACTATATTTATTTTTTAATGGAGTGAAATTATGATTATTGAAACTGAAAATAAGACTGAAACAACAGCTGAGAATAAATATAATATTGAAGTAACCTCAAAAACTTTTAGAAGTCTATTTGGTGATTTGTATGCAAATCCATTTAGATCTATGATTCGTGAAATTGTGGCAAATGCACATGATGCTAATCGTCAATCTGGATACAATGGCCCAGTTGAAATTTCTATTCATAAAGACGGTGTAGAATACTATATCGAAATTAAAGATCATGGCGTCGGAATGACATATGATGATATGGTAAATATCTATACTACGTTCTTTAAGTCTACTAAAAATGACAGTAATGATAGCATCGGCGGCTTTGGCATTGGCTCTAAAAGCCCGTTAGCATATGCCGATTATTTCATCGCTACATCTGTAAAAGATAGCAAGAAGAATGTCATTATGACCTCTAAAAATAACGACATTCCTAGCTATCAGGTTATGCTGGAAAATGTAGATACAGATGACGCAAATGGTACTACTATTCGTATTCCTATTGAGCAGAACGATGTTGGTAAAATAGAGCCTGTTTGTTATGAGGAATTAATCGGATTCTGGCCATTGCCAAAATTAACGGACTTAAATGGCGAAGATGTTTCAGCTAAAGCTATTGAGGTTGTTGACGGCTTACGGTTGATTAAATCTAAAACTAATCGCTCTCCAAGATTTAGAATGTCAGTGGGTGGACCGAATTATGTAATATCTCATTTACATATAGCGTTCAATACTATATTTATTATGGATGTTCCAATTAAGGATGTTAAAGTCTCCTTGTCCAGAGAGACCGTTACATATGATGATGCTTTAAGACAAACACTTTCTCGTATCTTTAAGGAAAAAATAAACGAAATTGATTCAAAAGTCAAAGCAATGACTAGAGAAGAAATTTTGTCTACCCCTTGGATATACAAATTATTGCTTACGTCAGATACAAGACCTATTTTTGAAACCATATTTGATAAATTTAATTTTGGTTTCCTTAAAGGTGTTAAGTGGGCATTTTCGAATCAGACATATGGCGGTAAATATTGTAGTAGAGTATGGAATGATACCAAGAAATACATGGTAGGGCATTTAATCGAGATAATTAAAGAGGAGTCTTTAAATTTCGCCCCTACAAGTATGGTTGATGATGGTGCAATTACAGTTTCAAAAGGCTGTATGCCTCCTGGTGTCACATTCTTTATCGATATGCCTGAAAAAGAATTGAAGGAGTTTGCGGAGTCTATTGGTAAGAAATGTAATATCTTGACTCCGGATGATCCTAAAATTCGAAAATATTTGAACCGCAAGAATAGAGAACCGATTCCTGTCAAAAAGGGTGATCCTATCAAATTCTCAGCAGATGTTTTCTACTCTTCAAACAATTCCAATAAGATTGTTTATGAATTGGATGAAATCGGTGAGAATGATATTTTTATTGTTGGGGATCCAAATACAAAGAGTGTCCATTATGTAAGAAAGATGGAGGCTCTTAAAAAGATCTTTCCCGATAGAAATATCTATATTGGTAGAGGAACTCCTAAAGGTTTTATTGCTGCTAAAGTTTCCAATTTAAAAAATGTTTTTACTTTCTACTCATCAGATCCGCATGAGATACATTATGTGAAACTTTTTAAAGTTATGACTGATGAAGAGAAAGAAAAAGCTATCGCAGCTGCTAAATTTGTAATGCGTAAAAATCCAGGTAAAACTATATTCAATTTTTCCTCTACAATTGGTTCGGAATCAATTTGCCCGGGCAGTTTTATATATACTATATCGCCCCTTTTAAAAGAACGTATGAAAGATATTGTACTTTCGGTAATTAACAATGGAGATTCTATCGATCTAGGTGATAATAGTCATCCATTAATTGTGATTGGGGCGACTCTGATAAAAATGGAAATTGAGAAAGTCCTTGATCAGATGTATCCGATGTGGAATGATCCAAATTCAGTTTTCTTGAAATATATAGAAAGTTTAGATAATGAATTACAACGTAACAGTCAATCCTGACAAATTTATTGTTGCAACTGCTGTTGAAAATAATGGAAATATTTTGACAGCAAAACTCTTCAACTCTCCGGTTATTAAGAATGACTTTGATGAAATTCTTAGAGACTGGTATCAAAACCAAAATGCGGCTCGTACCTTTTTGAAAATTTCAGAAGTCCGTTATGTCTATATTGGCAAATATAAAGTTGACATTTTGGTAGGCAAACTTTGTGATTCTGATTTACCTGAATTGGTAAAAAAGGAAATTTCAGAATTTGTAAGTCGCGCCTGTAGAATTGGTGACAATGAAATTGCCCCAGAATCATTCCTTAAATTCCTTGAGAATTTGGAAGAAAATCCGTCACGAAAAACAATTAACAATCTCTATTCGTTCATTGGTCACAATGATATCGAAATTGATAAAGATGGCTATGTTATCTGTTATAAGGTTATTCGTGAAGACTGGACCGATTCTTATACAGGAACCATTAATAATTCAATTGGTTCCCTGATTAAGATGCCGCGAAACCAAATTGATGACGATGACAATAGAACATGCTCTAAAGGTCTCCATGCTGCCTCATTGCGATATTTGCGCAGTAGCGGTTATGGACAGTCACCTGATGGTAAATGGCGACTAGTCAAACTTCGCGTCAACCCAAGAAATTTCGTATCAGTGCCTATTGATTATGATGGCTCTAAGGCTCGTGTATGTGAATACGAAGTCATCGAAGAATGCGATAAATCTTTATTGCTTTAAAACACCGTAGTTGATGTTTATTTAACCGGCATAATTGCCAATTTAATTTAAAGGGATTATATTTATGAAAAAATCAATTATTCTGATGTCTATTCTGGCAGCTACTAACGTTTTTGCCGATACAAATCCGCATACTAATTATTCAGGTGATGCCGAAACAATCGCCATGCAAAAGTGTGGCGTAGAAGGCAACATTTGTGTAAATACATTCAATCATGATAACAGTGTACAGGCAAATAACCAAGGGACTGTTGCAATTGGTCAGGACGTTGTTGTAAACGGTCTGAATGCTATGGCTATCGGCTCAGGTACAGAATCACATGGTAGTTCTTCCATTGTCTTTGGTACACAAGCAACAGCAGGTAAAGATGCGGATACATCAATCGTGATTGGTGAACGCTCTTCTACTGAAGCATCACGAGTTGTTGCAATTGGTTCAAAAGCAACAGCAGCTGGTAGTGGTTCTGTTGCGATTGGTTCAGGTGTAAAAGGTGATGGTGAAGCATCCATTGCAATTGGTAATGGTTCTGTTGCAACTGCAAAATATGCAACAGCATTGCAAGTAAATTCTCAAGCACATGGTATTCAATCCATTGCATTTGGTCGTGGTGCTAACACTTCAGAAAATTCCGATTATTCCATTGCTGTTGGTTCTTATGCCAAAACTTCCAATGAAAGCGCTTTTGCTTTAGGTACCTTAGCAAACGCTTCAGCAAAAGAAGCTCAAGCGATTGGTTCTTACTCAGAAGCAGCTGTTGAAGGCTCAACTGCTATTGGCTCATATTCAAAAGCAACTGTTGATAAAGGCGTTTCTGGTGCTAATCCATTGAATGCACCAATTAAAAATGTTAAAGATTTGCCTTGGACCTCTACTTATGCTTCTGTTTCTGTTGGTGATGTTGAAAATGGTATTACACGTCAAATTACCAATGTTTCAGCAGGTACAAAAGATACCGATGTTGTAAACGTAGCTCAATTGTCAGCAACAGCAAAAGCAGCTAAAACCGAAGTAAAAGCTGGTCAAAATGTCACCATTAATGAAACAAAAGGTGCAAATGGCCAAAGCGTTTACACATTGTCTGCAAAAGATGATTCTGCTTCAGTTTCAGCAGGTTCAAATGCTGTCTCTGTTAACAAGGGTAAATTGACAAATTCTGTTCAAGACTATGTAGTTGATTTGTCAAACGAAACCAAAGCGACATTGAACCAAGTAAATGTTAACAAAGCAGATATTGTTGGTTTGAAAGTGAAAAACGAACAACAAGACGCTGAAATTGTTGGCCTGAAAGCTAAAAATCAACAGCAAGACGTTGAAATTGCAAAAGCTAAAACAGAAGTAAAAGCTGGTCAAAATACTTTTGTGACAGAAACAAAAGGTTCAAATGGTCAAAGCATTTATACTGTTGATTCTAAACAGGCTGTTGTAACAGGTGTTGATGGTATTGCTGTTACCAAAACAGTCAATGGTTTGAACACAATTTACAATGTTGGTCTGTCTAATCAAACCAAAGCAACATTGAACCAAGTAGGTGTAAATACACAAAACATTGAACGTTTGAATGGTGCGGTTGAGAAGAATACTCAAAGTATTGCTGCTTTGGAACGTAAATTTGATAAAGTTGAAGATCGACAAAATGCCATTGGTGCAACAGCAAATGCTGCAGCAGCTTTGATGCAAGTGCATCATGCTGGACAATCAGCAGTTTCAGCAGCAGTTGGTTATTATGGTAATGAAGCAGCCGTTGCAGTTGGTGTGAGTGCTTTGTCTGATATGGGCAAATGGGGATTCAAAGCTCATGTTAACTATAACACTCAAGAAAAAATTGGTGTAGGTGCTTCAATTGGTTACTTCTTCTAATTTTGAAGATAATCTGTACAGAGTAGTCGTATGTAAAAACGGCTTTGACAATAAAACAATTTGTTTATGTTATGGATATGACAAAGCCGTTGAAAAGAAAAGAGAATTGCAACAATTGTATTTTTCAAGATATGGTTCTTGTACAGATGTTAAAGTTTTGAAGCATTACGAAAGTTAATGAAAGGTTTTAAAATATGAAAAAATTGTTTATGATTGCAGCAGCGATTGCCATTTCTGCTAATGTGTATGCCAACGAGCCAAAATTTCACGCATTGAAAGATGCAAAAGGTGCTTCTCAAATGTACAATCGTGAAAGTATGTTTGGCACTTCAGGTCGACACGATGAAGCACATTTGCCGGCATATCGTGGATTGCATATTGGTATGACTAAGGCAGCTGTTCGTGAAAAGTTAGGTGAATTCCCTCAATGGACAAGTGGTTTCCGAGCAAACAAATGGGAATACAATACACACTTTGAAGTTGATGGTGAACATAATGTTTGTCAAGTTCATTTTGACTTCAAAAAAGGTGTGGTTGAAAAAATGTATTTCCGAAACGTTGCTGAAGACAAAATTTCTACTGAAGTTGATGTTTGTGCCAAAGATAAAGAACGTGAAGTTGTAAAAGAAGTAATTGTACGCGAAGTTGTTTCTGTTCCTGCACAAGCTAAAGTACGTCAATAATGTAAATTAAGAGGTCCCGACTTGTAGTCGGGGCTTTTCTATTTTAAGGTTATTAATGCCAAAGGTTTATAAATATGAAAGGCTTTTGATATTAGTGATACTTATTAGTGTAATAAACAATATATTGAAAAATATATTTTATTATTGGAGTGTGTATGGATAAATATTTAGAGTTCGGGAAAATTGAGTCGAACGCAATGGAATTAAAAGAATGGCAAGGGCCTGAGTTAAAAATTAAGTTTGATACCATGGAAGGATATTTGAATTTTCTTGAAAAAGCCGGGATTAAATTAGGTAGCTTTGAAGAAAATCATCTTATTACTCTAAAATCTAGATACGAGCTTTCTAAGGTGAAAGATCCAAGATCTGAAATTTTTAAACGCATAGAAGAGGGCTTAAGAAAAAGAGCATACACAGGAAAACTGACCTTTGAGTCCAATATCCAAGAGATCGCGAAGTCCATATGGGGCAAAGATTCTATCTCTGGATATTTGAATATGTATCTTCCCTATATGATTGGGATTCATGATTCTAACATGGTACGTAAAGATCCGATGACAATAGAAAGTGCCATTGAGATTACAATGGACGAACTGGTTGATTATGATATTTTTCATGAGTTTAAGGGCTTTGAATTTGATGTAAATAGTCCCGTAGAACTTCTTCACTACTTGATTTCACATTTATATCTATCACTTGCCGGAAGAATAGGAAGAGAAAAAGATTCTAAATTTAGCATGAAGCTATTTGATATTAAAAGTTCCGGTTTCCCTAACATTTCCGCGGATCGATTGGACATTGATCTTAAAATGCTCCCATCCTATGCATCGGAAGAATTCTATTATTACAATATTTCTACAATTAAAGAGGGGTTTAAATATTCGGTTAATGGGTCAATCCCTAAAGAACTTGAAACCCCTGGACAGGCAATCATACTTAGATCAGACAAAATAGCAATTGATAGTAACAATCGCCATTTAGACAGGTATCGTTATTTTAAGTTTCATAGTTATGATGGTTATGATGAAACCGCAGAGAAGATTATTAAGATTCAAAAGAAAATTGAACTTTACTTCAAATGCCTGGTGCCTGACATCTTTGTAGACAATAATTAACTTTGGAGACTATATGAATTATCGTCTTTTTATTGATGATGAGCGTTTTCCTGTTACTCCTAATTGGTTTATTGCTCGAAATAGCTTTCAAGCAATTAAGGCCTTAGAGCTTTATGGAATGCCTAAGGAAATTGCATTTGATCATGATCTAGGCAACCATGATACTGCTATTGTATTTATTAATCATCTTGAAGATGAGATGATTGATCATGGATTAAAATTCCCTAAAGGCTTTATTTATACTGTCCATAGTCAAAATCCAATAGGTGCTAGAAATATTATTTCCAAAATGGATAGTTTGATTAGCTATTTTGGGTATGAAGATTAAAAGGATGAGTAATGAGTAATAATTATTTCAAGATAAAAAAGACTAAATTCCCTAAATGCGAAGACGAAGTATTGTTTTCGGATGGCCTGAATATTGTTACTGGCGATTTTTATTCAAGAATACATTCTCATGCCTCATACATGATGGGATTAGATGAAAATAACGAAATCTGTATATGGTCTGATTCATTTGCATACAGTATGCATCCATATCATTTAAAAATGGAAGCAGGACATTTAATAGAGAACGTATCTAATGGCTTTCAGGCAATCGTATTTACGGATTCCCTATTTATGATGCGGCAATTAGATCTTTTAGCCCACTCAAATAATATGCCGATAAGATACATTAATCTTTACCTTGATAAAAATGAATTAAAAGTTGAACAGTCGGATATTATCAATGATATTAATCATTTATCTATTTTAGACGAAAACCTCGATCAAGCTGATAAATATTTAAGAATTTAAAGGAGTATTAAAATGGAATTAAGTCGTAAAAGTTGGTTGTATAAATTGATGTGTTTTTATTGCACTCCGGCAGAAGATATTTGTCGATTTAGCCGACAATTGATTCCTTTGTTTATTGTGCTTTTGATTGTTCTATTGGGAACAATAGGATTTGGCGTTTCTGTTTATTTAGGGCTATATGATGTGCCAATTGAAAAAACGCATGGAATTCATTTTTTCTTTCCCTTCCTTTCAGCTATAAGTTTTCTTATCCTTGCAATAGGTGTTTTTACGCTTACTATAATGTTTATCATTGATTGGGTGTTTGATAAATTGGATTATAGTAAAATGCAAAAGCCTAAACTATTTAAAGAAGTTGCTAAACGCTTAAACCCAATTAAAGCAAAAGCTGAAAAGTTTTGCATTAAAATTAAATATAAAGACTAACTTCTAAAAGGGGCAGTAATATCGCCCCTTTCCTAAATAAGGAAGATATAATGACTCCAGATGTGATTGTAATGATTGGTAAGGGTATTGCTGGATTAATTGCCGGTATTGTATTTGGTTATTATCGTAAAACCCCATACAAAGCTGTATTATACAGCGGCGCATTCTTTGTGTTTATAACAGTTTTGTCAATTGAAATTGCAGATAGACAAACAAAACATAACGTAGAGCAGCAACAAGTTAAAGTTTTGAAATAGGTAAATATATGAATAAAGATATCTTCCTCGAGTTGGGATATAAAATCGAAGATGAACATTCTTTGGAAATGCTTATTGTTGATTTGGTTGAATCACAAGAATATATAAATCTTGATAAGCTACTTAAAGCATATGTGAAGAATAATCAAACTACAGAATCTCTTAATAGCTTATCTATCTGTATTAGAAATGCTATTAAGTCATTATTTTTCAATACAGACGTTGAAGATATTGAATATCGTGAAAATAATATAGATAATCGTGATATATTTTTATCAGAACCATTTTCTATGGCTCATAGTTTATCTCGGAATCAAGTTATTCTTTCGTCTTCATATAAAAATATCATAGTTTCAGAATCAGATGATTCTACCATTACATCTGTTGGTGAAGGTTGCTTCGTATTCGTTCTTGAGTCTGATTGTACAGTAACAGTAAATGGCGATAATTGTTTTGTATATATTGCAGGAGATAACAATCTTGTAAATATTGTTGGTAATAATTCGAAAGCAATATTTTCCGGCATAGATAATACACTGATTATTAAAGGCAATTCTAAATTCAAAGGACTGTCTAGTTCAGATGTAATCTTTATTAATGATGACGAATCACAATATGAAGTAGGTAAAGTCCATAATCCAAAATTTGTAAAAGATTTAAAGTTTAACACTTGGTATAGATTTGGTTATGAAAAAGGTTCTTTTGTAGAAGTGCCTCCAGGCCAAATCACATATTAATTGGAAATTAAAATGAATGAAACAGATATACTAAGAAGTATTTCGAGCTTTATCAAAGATAATCCTGATTCTAATATTAAAGAAAAGATTGAAAGTCTCTTAGAAGATAATAAAGATATTAGTTTTTTAAATGCAGTAGATATAATGAATGGCATTAGAAGAACTTTAGGTATTCCATCTGCTCCTGTTGACGCTTCTCATTTTTGCAAATATTTTACACAAGATTTTAATAATTTCGTCAAGGTTAAAATGGCTGATTGCTTTATAAAGACCCCAATTTTGTATGAAATTAAATTGTCAGAAATGCTTAATAAAATTCTCGATGACATTTCTTTTGAAAAATATTATATTATAAAAAGGTATTTAGAGTCAAAGGGCTCTACTCTTATTAACATAGAAGCTATTATTAAGGCTGCAAATCATAAGTTAAAATGTTAAAGTAGTAATATTCACTTATAAGACTCATACTTTCTGACGTAAAATCCAAGTTTTTTGGATTAATTTTTAAACATTAATAAAGGAAATAATATGCAAAATATTTATCAGGTAACGAATGGTGTTGTAGAGTTTGGAAAAGATATTGATTTTAATATTTGTAAAAAGAATTTGCCAGCTGGATTTTATACAACAGCTGCAATTCCAGGCAAATTGTTTTTGAATACTACAGAACCATTAACAATTCCTTCCAAAATTTATGGCGATTCAACCGAACGAATGAATCGAATTATCAATTCATTTAAAGCTACTGATAAGAATCTTGGCGTATTATTATACGGCGAATCAGGTTCTGGAAAATCTTTATTGGCCAAGCAGGTTTGTGTTGAACTATCAAAAGAATATCCTATTATTATTGTGTTGCCAGAGCATGTGAATATCATTGATAAATTCATTGAAAATATCGATGATCGCTGCGTATTCTTTATTGATGAATTTGAAAAGATGTTTGAACGTCCTTTAGATCAAAGTGGACTATTGAGCGTTGTAGATGGGACAAGTTCTAAAAAGAATTTATTTATGTTTACAGCAAATGAAAAGGGTCAAATTAATAGATACTTTTTCAATCGACCTAGCCGTATTCGTTATGCTTATGAATATGAGTCTTTGTCAGATTCTATTGTGCTTCAAGTTTTAGAAGATTTGCTTGACAATAAAGAACGTGTTCAAGAAATTGCATCTGTGATTTCATTTTTAAAAGAACCCTCATTTGATGTAGTTTGTAGTATTGCTAAGGAAGCAAATCTTTACCCAGACTTTACTGTACAACAATTGATGGATGGTTATAATTCTGAAGTATATTCCTCTTCTTTAGAATATACTGATTGTATATTGTTTATAAATGGCCGCGATTTTCCTTCTGTATTGGAAGATGTATTTGATAAATATGGATTAAAACTTCAGTATTGCATTCCAAACAATATAACCAATTACTCTGCTATTGAGCTTAAGGGAATATCTATTAAACCAGGTGCATCAAAAACATCATTAAATTTGATGGACTTTTCGCTACGTGCAAATAAAGACGGCAATTCTATTGGCACACAAATGTATATGTATTTTGATATTTCAGAAATGGAATTGGATATTAAAGGTAGATGTTCTACTATTAGTAATCTTCGAGTCGCAGATGATGAAATTGAAAATATTGCAAGTAGTATTTACTCTTTTATGCGTCGTGCTGACAAAGATATCCCAGAATCTGCATTTGAAGTTATACTTACACTTCTATCTTCAGATGATGTAAAATTAGTAAGCAAACCGATTACAAATACAAAATTTAAAGTATTTTGATTGATTTAGAAAGGTTCAAAATGATTTCAATTAAATTGAATACTACAATTAATGGTTTATATTTTCGCCCATTGATTGAAAAGTTTCCGAATGGAGAAAAGATGTATGTATTTCCTGAAATTCCTAAAACTGGAATTGCGGAAATTCAGATGATGTATGAAGATGACTCCGAATTCTTTGATTTACTTTGTACATTTGATACTATCCGCCGGAACAACCCTTATGTTGCATTAACATTAAATTTGCCGTATATTCCATACTCTCGTATGGATCGTGTAGAAAGAGAATCCGATTCATTCTCTTTGAAATCTTTTGCAAATTTTGTAAATAATGTGATTAAACCTAAAAGTATTAAATGTTTAGATGCACACTCTGATGTGGCGTTAGCTTTATTTGATGCGCCGGTAACTAATTACATTCCTCAAGTTGATATGGTTAAAAACAATTTTAGCCATACAGATACTCTTTTGGTATTCCCAGATGCAACTGCTGTTAAGCGGTATAAAAAGCTTTTCCCAGAATATCAAAGTGTATCAATAATCAAAGAACGTGATTTTCAAACTGGCAATATTGTCTCTTCAGCATTGGTCAAAAATGACAATACTTCTGATAAATTCTTCTGGGATCTTAAGAACGTTGTTATTGTAGATGATATTTGCTCTAAGGGCGGCACATTCTTATTGGCGTCTAAACTAATTGCAGAAAGTATCGGCCATAAGAATTATACTATCAATTTGGTCGTTGCCCATTGTGAAGCTGCAATTTTTAAAGGCGAGCTTTTAAAAGATGATAGTCCTTTCAATGGTAAGGTTTATTGCACGGATAGTATGCAGGCAATGGTTAAAAAACTATATGACCTAAAAGAATTGTTACAGCCAGTATCACAACGAATTGTATTGACCAAAATTTAAAAGGAAATAAAATGTATTCACTCATTCCATCATTGGTATGTGATTTCTATAAAACTTCTCATCGTAATCAATATCCAGCAGGCACCGAAAATATTTATTCAATCATGGTTCCTCGTAGCAATAAATATTTAAACAAAGTGGACCGAGTTGTATCTGCTGGTGTTTCCGGATTCGTGATCAAGTATTTGGTCGACTTCTTTCAGCAGGCATTCTTTGCTCGTTTAGAAGAAGATGTGGTTAAAGAATATTCCGATTTTATCAAACGCACATTGTGCATTGATGATGACGGTTCACACATTCGTGAATTGCATCAATTGGGATATTTGCCATTAAGAATTAAGGCCATCCCAGAAGGTGAATCTGTGCCTATTGGTATGCCGATCTTAACTGTTGAGAATACTCATAGCAAGTTTGCATGGCTGACAAACTACTTTGAAACTTTGATTTCTTGTAGTTTGTGGCAACCAATGACTTCTGCCTCTATTGCTCGCAAATATTATAAACTTGGTTTTGAATTTTCGGATTTGACATGTGACAATGACGATCATTTGAAATTCCAATTTCATGATTTCTCTATGCGCGGCATGAGTAGTTTGGAATCTGCCCAAATTTCCGGTCTCGGACATTTGATGTATTTTGATGGCACAGACACAATTCCGGCTATTACCTATGTGGATGAATACTACAAAGGTGAAACCGCTAAAGGCTTTAACCCTACATCTATTCCGGCAACAGAACATAGCGTTATGTGTGCATTAATTGCTAAACAGGAAGCCACTACCGGCAGTCGTGACGAAACTGAATCTTATCGACATCTTATTAAAGATGTTTATCCAGAAGGATTCGTATCGATTGTTTCAGACACCTATGACTTCTGGCACAATATTGAACATGTATTACCAAAAATCAAAGATGACATTATGTCTCGCAATGGTCGTGTAGTAATACGTCCAGATTCTGGTGATCCTGTTCAAATTATTTGTGGCATTCCGGAAAGTGAAAATTCCAATGTAGAAGAAAAAGGCCTCATTCAAGCCCTTTGGGATCTCTTTGGCGGTACCATTAATGAGAAGGGATATAAGGTTCTCGATCCACATATTGGTGCAATCTATGGCGATTCTATTACGCTTGAACGCGCGGAACAAATCTTTGCCGGTTTAGCAGCTAAAGGTTTTGCGTCATCAAACATTGTATTTGGTATTGGATCATATTCATACCAAGGCAATACGCGTGATTCGTTAGGTTTTGCCATTAAAGCCACTTCGATTATTCAAGATGGCGAAGAATTCTCCATTATGAAGGATCCTAAAACAGATAGCGGCAAAAAGTCTCCTCGTGGACGTGTTAAAGTTGTAGGCGACACCTATATTGATGGACTGACTGCTGGTAGCGACTTTCAATATGATCGTTTGCAAACTGTCTTTGAAGATGGGATTGTTAAAACAATAAGTATTGATGATGTTCGTATGAATACGGCCATTGATGTAGCATTTTAAACTTAGGCGGGCTGACGCATTTGTCAGTCCGCCATTATTAATTATGGAGCTTAAGGATGAAATTTGAGGATGTAAAAGTCGGCCAAATCTTAGAGGATACTTATGGCAATCGATTTCAAGTATTGGATATAATATATGGCAATGAATACTATCCAGTAAGAGTAAAATGTATTGAATTCAAAAACCCTGTTAAAATTGACTCTCATAACTCTTTCAAAAATAAAAATCAGATATTATACGTTTTAAAAGACCGCTCAATGCTATTATCGATTGACGATGGTCTTGGTAAATATATCAAAGAAAACTTTTATTCTAGTTTAGCATTATCTAATACACTTCAAACATTTTCTCTTACTGCATCCAATGGCTCAAAACGTCATTATGTACTAGGTCGTCAGTCTACTGTCGATAATGTTACATTGACGCTATCCGATATGGAGCCTGTTAAAGATAATTATCTAACAATAGATAATGTTAGAAATGATATGATTGTTTCGGATGGCGTTGGCAACAAGTATACCATTATTTATTACAACAGTGATAACATTCAATTGATGTTTAAAAAGCAAATCACTGGCATTAATGGTAAATCTGGTGATTTTAATACATACATATGGGTTCCATATGACTCTAATGATGGTCTATCGGCCAAGGATTTTAGTATTGTCTAGTTTAAAAGGAAACTAAAATGGAATCAAAACATAAGCATGCTGAATTAATGATGCAATATGCAGAAGATGCTATGAAGCACGAATTTCCATATATATTATGGCAATATAATATCACTGGCGAATGGCATGATTTGAATAGGCATCCTGAATGGGATTTTAATACAAAATATCGCCGTAAGCCAATTGAGCAAAACGAATTGATTAGTATTAATGTAATGTTTATGAAGCCATTAAAGGTAACTGATATCAAATTTAGAGATCCTGAACAATTTGTTCATTATCCATCTTTCGATTATGATAAGTGTCGTTTTAATGTTGTAAGCATTAAGGTGAGTTCCATTTTTGGCGAACCTCCAATAGTGGTTCATACAACAAAAGAAAATGCTCAAGAGCATGTTAATACCTTGAATAAAATTTATTTTGGAGTATAAAATGGATCTTAATGATATTAGAGAAAATATGCTAGTAGTCGATAGATATGGCAATGAATACAGGGTACATACAATAGATCGTGCCGAAGATGATAGAGGCATGCCTATCAAATTGGAATGTATTAAGCATGTTAAGGATATTAGAGTTGATGATGATTTTGCCTTTTCAGAAGTCGGCCAAAGACTTTGGGTATATAAATCTAAGGGAGCGGCCAGAAAATATTTCCTTGAAAACACTGCAAGGATTATTACTGTAAAATCACTTAGACCAAAACCTGAGGAATAGTAAAAATGAAACTGAAAGATTTTGAAATTGGTCAATTGGTTTTAGATCAGTACGGCAATGAATATGAGGTATTGGGTTTGGACCCTTTGGAATATTATGTACAACTCAGATGCACAAAATATGTTAAGCGAGCTGAAATTTGTAAAGATGTGTATGTTACAAATATTCGGGATATTATTTTTGCTATTAACACAGAATATCTTAATGAAAAATATAATCTGAAATCGGATGAAACGAAATATATTACTACTCAATCACTGAAACATAAATCTGAATACATATTAGATAAACATTACATCGAAAATAATATGGATAAAATTTTTGATAAAGTGTCTAATTTAGAGCGACATAATAGTTGTGAAAATGCTTTCTATCTTAGAAAGGCATTATGCGATTTTAAAGACTCTTTGCTTGATGCTATAAAATTATTGCAACATGGTGATTGATATGAAATTAGAAGACGTAAAAATTGATCAAGTCTTGGAAGACATCTATGGAAATAAATATAGAGTACTGGAAATCGATGACGATAATTTCTTACCGGTGCATGTAGAATGCATAGAGTTCCAAGCAAAAGTTCATTTCGGTGCTGGATATAATGTTATTAGCAAGGTCGGCTCTCGTGCTTGGGTTTTAAAAGATTATTCAAGACTACTGATGGTTGATGGTACCGTTGGTGCTTTTTTACAAAGACACTTTTACCCAAATGCCAATTGGGATTTTGATGATCTAGAATATATTACAGTATCATCAAATGATATTGATAAAAGATTTCTAATTGGTAATTCTACAGCAATTGGAAAAATTAAAGTGACATTAAGAGACTTACGTATCTCTGACAATTTAAGCTATCCGACAAAACATAATACAAGACTTGATGATATTCTTGTTGATAAATCTGGTAAAGAATATATAGTCATTGGTAGAAATAACGAAGGCCTTACTGTTAAATATAAGGGCGAATTTATTGGTGCCAATGGTATTATTTTTGATACATATTCAACAATGTATATTCCATTTCCGGATGATAGATATCAAAATAAATTTTTAACTACAAAAGAATTTACGAAGAAAAATAGATATAAACAACCCGAGTCTTAATGACTGTATTAAGGCTTGCAATATTGGAGATGAGGAATGAAAAGCTATCCATCTGACGTTGTGGGGATTTTTATCTTAATATTCCTTGCCGGTTTTCTTGCTGCACTTTTATTTTTTCGGTTTATTTTAATTCCAAACTCGAGCGAATATAAAGTCATCAGTAATCAAGTTTCCGAAAGAGAACACTTTGAAGGTAAAAAACAAAAATTATCTATTAATGGTTACAATCTCAAAACCACAACAGTATGTTTTAATGGAACTGAAATGATGTTTGCCTTTTATGTAGACGACATGGAAATTGTAAATCTCAATAAACCTTGTGGAGAAATCAAATGACACGTGAAGAATTTGAAAAGAAGATTGACGAATTAGCCAAAACCGAAGAACATGGCGAATTTGCAAAAACAACTGGCCAAATTTATGGCCTACTCTGCAACTATGTTCTATCTACATTTGAAGATGTAGAAGACGGCTGGGAAAAAGTTGTATCTTCTCTTGTTAAGAAGTAATTAGTGAATAAGGAGTCCATTATGTCTGAACAAGTTTATATTTATACTGATGGTGCATGTAGCGGTAATCCTGGTCCTGGTGGCTGGGGCGTATTGATGAAATATGGTAACAAAGAAAAAGAAATGTATGGCAGTGCGAAAGAAACCACCAATAACAGGATGGAATTGATGGCTGCTATTTATGGTTTGAATTCTATTAGGCCAAAAGAATCCGGCCGATGGAACGTTGTTCTTTGTACTGATTCTAAATATGTTCGTAATGGTATTTGCGAATGGATTAGCAACTGGAAGGCAAATAATTGGAAAACTGCTGCCAATAAACCGGTTAAGAATGCTGATCTTTGGATGCAGCTTGATGAGGCTGTTAAAAAACATGATGTTCGTTTCATCTGGGTTCTTGGTCATAATGGACATATTGAAAATGAACGCGCAGACAAATTGGCCTGCCGCGGAAGAGATGAAGCAAAAACTATGTGATTAATAAAACAAATTTGTGCAAAAAGGAATTAAAATGGAATTAAAAGAAAACGGAGTTTATCGCCATTATAAAGGCGGTGAATACATTCTTATGACTATTGGTGAACTTGAACACGACTTATCTCAGGTTGTTGTCTATAAAAGTATCACCAATGATAGAGCTTTCGTAAGACCATTGAAAGAATTCGAAGATAAATTTGAATTCCTGTATATGGGAGGGTAGCTCAGCGGTAAGAGCAGAGGTCTCATAAACCTTTGGTCACGGGTTCGAATCCCGTTCCTCCCACCATAGTTACTCCAAATTGGGCAGTAAGAAGAATGTACCCTTGATGCTGCCTTTTAAAAAATATGGATTTAAAGTATTGAATTATGAAAATCTGGAAAATTAAAAAGGTACAAATTAAAGAAATACTCGAAAAGAAAGGGTATTTCTTCTGTCATAAATATAAGTATTCACACGACAAGGCCAGAACGATTATGCGTAAATTATGCAAAGAAGGTTTAGCTGAAAGATGCCCCAGCCCTGTCGGACATGTGGATACTGTTTGCATTAGGGTTATAAAATAAGTATGGCTTATGCTTTTGGATTTATATTAGCCAGCATATTTGTCGGCATCCTCGTTGGGATTCTTGTTTTAACTTTTTCTTTTATGAAGAAATTGAAAGTTAAATCATAAACCTTGTCTTAGAATTTTTGTCTAAAGGAAATAAAATGGCATCACCATTATTTAAAACTTCTCGTATCAATGTCCCTACTGGAGCATCTGTATCTGTACAGTCCAATAAGGTCAATACAACAAATGAATCCGGCGGCACTGCTTATGCTATGACACACCAGCATGCTCTTGCACAATATGCTGTAACTGGTATGCTTGATGGCTATCTTCATGTTGATGGTCAAACTCAGCTGTCTCGTATTATTGAGCTGGCCAAAAAATGTAGCAATAAATATGTTGCACAAGTTGCAATTTATGCCCATGAAAAAGGTTTCATTAAGGATACTCCTGCCTTGTTGCTGGGATATCTGATGAAAAAAGACCGCGATTTGTTTAACGCAATTTTTAAGCGTATCATTACAAATGGCCGAATGTTAAGAACCTTTGTTCAAATCATTCGTTCCGGTACTTTTGGTAATCGCAGTTTTGGTACGAATGCCAAACGACAAATTCAAGATTGGCTAAATTCTGCAACAGACAAAACAATTATTAATGCTTCTATTGGTAATGATCCGTCTTTAAAAGACATTATCAAAATGGTTCATCCAAAAGCGCCAAATGAAAATCGCAATCAGCTTTATCGTTGGGTTTGCGATATGGATTACCAGGAAGATAAACTTCCTGAACAGCTTCAGCTGTATTTGAAATTAAAACGTAATCCAGAAGAAGCAGAACAACTGCCAGATTTACCATTTCAAATGTATACCTCTATGGGTTTAACAACAGAAGGTTGGAAGCATATTGCTAATAATGCAACATGGAATCAAACCCGTATGAATTTGGCAACATTCGAACGTCATGGTGTATTTAGCGATAAAGGTTTTGCCGATAGAATTGCTGAGAAGCTGACATCTGAACGTGATATTATCCGAAGTAAAGCTATGCCATTTGCTATTTTCTCTGCTTTTAAAAAGGCGGGTGATATTAGCTATAATATCCGCAAGGCTTTGAATGAAGCTGCAGAAATTTCTCTGCAAAATGTTCCTGCATTGGAAGGTAAGACAGTTGTTGCTGTTGACCGTTCTGGATCTATGTCCGGTCTAATCAATAGTCGCTCAACTGTTCGCGCAATGGATGTTGCAGCAGTTCTTGTTGCGGCTTTGAAAAACAAAAATCCAGATCTGGAAATTGTTTTATTTAATGATAGGGCATCCATTTATGAACCAAAAGGTAAAACTCTTTTTGGTATCAGCGAAGAGCTTTCTCGAATGGCAAACGGCGGAACAGATTGTGGTGCTGCAATGAAGTTCATCAAAGAACGATATGCCAATAAAGGCATGCCGGATAATATCATCATGATTTCAGACAATGAATCATGGTTAGGTATGAAAAAGAGCTTCTGGTCATCCACAGGAACAGTAGAAGAACTGAAATTAATTCGTCGTTCAAATCCTAACACCCGAATGATCAACATTGACGTAACTCCAGGTTCAAGTTCACAAACAGTTCCTGAAGAATACGTATTGAATATCGGCGGCTTTAATGACGCAGTATTCCAAATCGCATCACTGTTCTTTAATTCTAAAGGTGATAAAGACTTTTGGATTTCTGAAATTAATAAAGTAGAAATCTAATTTTAGATTTACAAAACAAAAATGTGTGGTTTAGTCACTTCTACTAAGTAAGTAGAGTAATAGGTATCTCATTTCTCGTTTTCGTGGTACCTATTGCTATATTTGCTTTACATGATCTAAGTGTGGCGCAGTCCGGTAGCGCATCTGCTTTGGGAGCAGAGGGTCGCAGGTTCAAGTCCTGCCACTTAGACCATATTACAATTTACGGGCGGTTAGTTTAATGGGAAAACATTAAGTAATCTTTCTACTTTTGTCTGAAAAGAATGCTTGAGAGATTTACATTTCACGGCTAATGAAAAGATACAGGTTCGAGTCCTGTACCGCCCTCCATCTTATGGGCTGTTGGCGAAATTGGTAGACGCAAGGGTCATTTATAACCTATCAAACTTGTCCGATAGGAATGCCGATAGGTTTACATTTTTAATTGAAAATTTAAGGACACCCTTTTTGCAGGTTCGAATCCTGCACAGCCTGCCCCTTTTTATGCGGAGATAGTTTAATCGGTAAAATGCTATAGTAACTTTGCGTTTTTGTCTGGAAGGAATGCTGTAAGGTTTACATTTCTATGGTTAAGAAGTGTTGCAGGTTCGAGTCCTGCTCTCCGCGCCGAATTTAAATTAATAGATATCCAAAGGATTTAAGATGCAAACAATTGCAATAAACCTAATAGGTGCACCCGGAACGGGTAAAAGCACAATAGCATCTGAACTCTTTGCCAAAATGAAATGGCTTGGATACGATGTTGAGTTGGTTTCTGAGTATGCAAAAGAATTAGTTTGGGAGCAAAGAAACGAAACTTTTAAAAACGAATTGTATCTATTTGCGAAACAGCATCATAGAATGTTTAGACTAAATGGCAAGGTGAAGTATATCATTACGGACCGACCATTAATCTTATCTATTTTTTATAATCAAAAATATGGAAATGGTAGCAAAACATTCCGACAGCTTGTATTGGAAGAAACAAATAAGTTCCAAAATATCAATGTATTTCTGAATCGAACAAAACCATATGTTCAAAATGGCAGAAATCAAAGTGAAGAAGAATCCAATGAATTTGCAAAAGAAATATTCGAATCTCTTGAAAAATATTGCGATGGATATTTAATCTTAGATGCTGTTGAAAATCAGGCATCTGAACATATATTAAATTTTGCAAAACAAGAATAGGAATAGGTACGACATGAAAGAGTACACATTCTCATATAGGTTTGATAATAAAGAGTGGTCTGTCAGTATTTATGCAAACAGCGAAGAAGAAGCTAAGAGAAAGTTCTGGGCTTTAAAAGAAAATGGCCAATATTGCGGCGAAATTGTGTGCAAGATAAATGCTACAAAGCCGTATAATTTTGTCAAATCTATCTTGTCGAAGTTTAAGGCATAAGTTTAAGTTTATGCGCTCCCGTACCATAAAAGGATAATGGAACTGACTTCTAATCAGTAAGCCAAACGAAGGCGAGTATGCGGGTTCGAGTCCTGCCGGGAGTGCCAAAATACCACAATCTATATTATTATGGATTTCATTAAAAATAATGTTACTATTGATAAAATAACTGGATGTTGGAATTGGAATAAATCTGTAACAAGTGCAGGTTATGGTCAATTCAAAAGAGATGGCAAATATTGGACCACTCATAAATTTGTAGCAACACAAAAGTTTGGAACTATTCCGGACAAAGTTCTTGTAAGGCATCTTTGTCACAATCCCAGATGTTGTAATCCTGATCATCTTGCTTTAGGAAGCTACAAAGATAATTGGAAAGATTCGGAAGAACTCCATAGGCAATCTCATTATAATGCCGGCAAAGGATATATTATTCAGGGTGTATACTATAGAAGCATGAGAATTGCTAAAAGAGCAACCGGCATTTCTATGGGTGCTCTTAATAGACATACAGATCCGAATACAAGAGAGTTCGATATAGATGCTTACAGAGCTGGATGCGTTACATCAAAAAGATGGAAGGCAGTGTTATAATCTTAGCCCACTCCGGCCGCCGGGCGTGCCAAATATTTAAAGGATTTAATATGGTATATTTAAATCTATTCGTAAAATATACGCATCCATGTGTCCATGGAAGTGCGGTTATCCAAGTTAAAGAAAAGCATTTAAATTCTGAATTTGATTATATAGTCGAAGAGGCTATTTATGAAGAACTGAAAAGATCTCTTCAGACTTCAGAAAGAGTTATAATTGAGAATATTGTAATTCTTGGTCGTTGTGAAAAAGACGATTAAATTAAGTTTTGTGACATAAACCATCAAGTATATGTGGTTTAAAATATCTTAATATACTTGAATTATTTTCAATTTAGCACTTTGGCGAGTGTGGTTGTATTTTGAGAGTAATTTCATAGGAATCTCCTTATTAAGTTTTAAAAATCCTAGCAGTCAATTTAGTTGACCCAGTACACTGTAAGCTGGACTGATTGGTTTTAAGCCTTGCCACAAAACGAGTAATGTAATTCAATGGTGGAATGTCTGCGCGGATGGCAGAACGTAGACGGTTCGATTCCGTCCTTTATTCGATGTGGCGAGCTTTTGATAGTTAAGTTTAATAACTCCCCTATCTTTGCCTATCTGCGTGTTAGGAACAACAAGGGTAGGGGCTATCAAAACAAATTTATGTCTAAAGTTTAAGCCTTGCCAGATGCAATTATTTACATTATATCTGTTGATCTATAATACCATTTCTGGTGTCCAAATTATAATAAGTTATAGGCTAAATATTATAATTAGTGTCACCATTTAAAACCCTCTGGCAGGCACAATTTAGGAAACCCCGATTCTGAAAGCGGCTAAAGATGCTTATTGATATTGTCTATGAGAGTCGCGGGTTTCCATCCTAATAAATTTTAAAAAGCTTTAAGCCCCATTGTTTTAATAATCAGTAGCTCAGTTGGTTAGAGCAAGGCCGAGAACGCCGAGGGCGTGGGTTCGAGCCCCACCTGTATTTGTGAACAATGGGCAATAATAAAGATTATAGCGAGTTGGTGTAATTGGTAACACACAGGGCTCATAACCCTGAGTTATAGGTTCGAGTCCTATGTTCGCTTCCAGATCCTTTCCTAGTGAGGATAACCACTGGTGCCTTTTATTTGTTTTGAACAGGAAAACACTTCGTTGACTCATACGAAAATGAGACGGGGCTGTGGGCCGGATCTCATAGCGCTCTCCACTAAGCGTTAGACGTGGCGCTGCCCCTCGAAGCGATACGATAAAGGGGTCCACCTTTGGGCTTAATAAAAGGCAATTTTTGAGATTTATACTAAAATCTCATCTTCTGTAGAATACAGAGTAATAGGTCCATTTTTATTATGTTCCTATTGCTATATGTTTTTAAAAATCCCCGACTGCCGCTGGGTGAAACGGCACGACTTAGATTGGTTCAAAGAAATCAATCCCTCCACAGGGGTATTCTGTGCGTTAGGAGGTTTCGAAAAATCTCTGGTCTTTTTGTTCGTTTAATTCCCTAATAAATAACGGCCGAACCGATAATGAACTAATGATCGGGTGGATTTTAACTTTTTATCCATGAAGGGTGATGCCTTTGAAATAATAAAAGTATTTGCACTATTAAAAGCATGCAAAGTGGTGGGCGCTCGAGAGTCTACTGCTATGTATGTTTCAAGAATCCCGCGAGCCTTCGGTTAATGGTTCACCTTTCCAATAAGGTATGCCAATAAGAGCAAATTGGACGCCGGGCATTGTGTAAATATGCTGGGTTATCAGTCAACCCTTGAGACTGTTGGGCGTTTTGCGTAGATTCAGCCGTGATGATAAATACGTCGAACTAGTAATGTGGAATATCTAGCTAGAGTGAATCCTTCTAGGGAGTGATGTCCGAAAAGGATTTTTTAATGCGGGTGTGGTGAAATTGGGCAGACACGCCGGATTTAGGTTCCGGTGCCTTAGTGCGTGAGAGTTCGAGTCTCTCCACCCGCACCAATTTTATACTAGTGCACTATTCATCCCAGAAAAAATCTGTTCTAGTTAGTGCACAAATTATCCTGCACACATGGAATGGTTCGGGAAGCATTTAAACGTGTATACACCAAAATGCTCGCAGGGTGTTAGCAGAATACCGTGACAGCTAACAACAACAATGGAGGGACGGCAACGACGGTGGTGTTGCAGCAGACTGTAAATCTGTTCCGAAAGGTAAACATTGTAGGTTCGACTCCTACTCCCTCCACCAGAATAATATGGCTTTAGTGTTAATGGTAGCACGTTGGATTCCAAATCCAAAAGTGAGAGTTCGAATCTTTCAGGCTATGCCAAACACCGCGAGTGATGAAATTGGGTAGCACATATCGGACTTAAAATCCGAGGACTGTAATGGTCGTGTGGGTTCGAGTCCCACCTCGCGGACCATAATGCAGCTACATTAATACAGTATTGGTATATATGAAAACAGTTAAATTATCAGAATATTCAAAGTTCCCCAAAGGCAAAGAAGATGGCGAAGATTTTGCTAGATCGAAAGTTTTCCCTGAACTTTATAAAACTGAATTTACCTTAAGGATTGATTTTGATAATACATATGGCATTTCTTATGCGTTTCTAGAAGGACTGTTTGGTTTTCTTATCAATTCTGGGTATTTTACATTAAAAGATTTATACTGTAGGCTAACATTTAAAATAGAAGAATATCCTCATTTGGATGAGGAGATATATGATATACTGGTGAAATTAGATGAAAGAAATTGTAACCATAGTATCTACGGCAGAAGTCAAGAATGTTCCATCGTTTGCTGATTTTATAGAAATGAGAGTAAGACAACTCTTGGAAGAGTTAGAACAAAATTCGTTAGAAATTAAAAAGCTTACCAATAAGTTAATTGATACAATTTCTAATAAGTAACATTAAAATAATATATGTGTATAGTTTAATGGTAGAACACTTGCGAGTCGAGAGAATCTGGTGCAATTCCAGAATGGGCGACCATAAATTAACTGACGTCCATTAGCTTATTAGTAGAGCGGCGGCGCGAGCATGAAGGTTCCGGTTCGATTCCGGGTGCACATACTAAGTTTCCCATTTCCCATATATTTCAATTATTAAGGCTTTCCTTTCCACAGTCCAGTACAATGTTAAAAAATATTTTGGCTACTAGTTCCAGCTAACAGCCAAAGCTAATGGGAATATCGCAACCATGACGGAATTGGTAGACGTATCGGTACTTAATGTGCCGAAGCCAGAGAGTGGCGTGCAGGTTCAAATCCTGCTGGTTGCAATCTATAATGGAGATTTAAACATGTCCAAGAAGAGATGTTTCGCTCTTTATGAGCGCAATGGGAAAAGAAGTTCAGCCTTTATTGAAGTTGATGATTCATATATCACTGGCCCTCTGTTTAGATCTTTGGAGAGTCATGTTTCGGATCTAATATCCAATTTATATAGAGATATGTATGGCTATATATTGATTCTGGACTTCAAAGTTATTGCTTCTGTTTAGCTCGAATAAAATTTAATGCGGGTGTGGTATAAGGGTTGTGCCTTGGCCTTCCAAGCCAATGAAGTCGAGTTCGAGTCTCGCCACCCGCTCCATCGATTTAAGACAGGCGTTTGCAAGTTTGAGGGAAGCCATATCAGGCCCCGTGTACATACAGCCTCCACGCATCCGCCCTGTCTAACTTTTATGTCCTGAATGCTTGCTACGACTACATCTGACTTTTTATCGGACATTAAGTGTCGTGCTACTTTTGTCGGGACTCCTTATAAAAGGTGATAGAAATGTCAGACTGGAGTTATCAATCTTTTATTGCAGAAGGTGACTCTCTCCCTACTTTCTGTTATCGTATTAAGCATATTGACAATACTATCCTTATCCAATTTGGGCCGGTAAAGAAATATAATGGCCTACCTGTTTATTCTGTATGCTTATCAATATATAGGAAGCGCAAACGCGTAGATATTGAATTTAGTGCTCGCTCTGTAACAGGAACCATTGGAGTTTCAGGATTATTGTTAGCAAAACAAAGTTTTGACTTATTTATTAAAGATTTCTTTGATGAATTAAGTTTTAATAGTGTTATTCTATCAGTACAGGGTGCTGATACTAGACGCTATAAAGTTTATAAACGTACCCTTGAAAAAATGGGGTATATTGAAAGTAAGCTTTTAGGTTCTTTATGCATGAGTAAAACTTATCATAGAGAACGTTGAAAAATGGAGAAGTGGCAGAGTGGACTATTGCACCTGACTTGAAATCAGCCGATCGGAAACGGTCCGTGGGTTCGAATCCCACCTTCTCCTCCAATTAGGAGACTAGCATTATTTATCTTTTAACATTTATGATTGTTGAAGAAATAACACTTTATCGCACCTGCTAGTCTCCTACCCTATATTTAGAAAGCCCCATAGAGTAGATTTTTATCTGCCCTGTGGGGCTTTTGTTTTATTATTTGTATCGGAGTATTTAATGAGTAAGCCTTGGATTAAAGATTGGATTTTGAGTAAACAAGCTAAGAATCTTGGTGTGGTATACAATAAGCCAACTGAGCAAAGCAAAAAGACTGCCGCGGCTCGTATTAAACGGAGTATTGAACTTCGTTTTCAAGAAGAGGAGCTATAATGTTTGCTGACTCAAAATTAAATATGATTGTTGCGGTCGATAAAAAGACTGGCGGTATTGGTTATAAAGGAAAGCTTCCTTGGCGTTGTCCTGATGATTTAAAATTTTTTAAAGAAATGACTCTTGGGAATGTTTGTATTTGCGGATATAAGACCTTTAAAGATATGCCTCCATTAAATAGAAGAACTGTTATCCCTGTAACTAGAGATGGGAGAAATGGTTCTTATACAATGGAAACATTAGAGGAATATTTATATTTGTGTACCTCTAATGATGAAGAATTGTTTTTAATCGGCGGCGCGGAATTATACAAACACTTCCTGTCTGCTGGTCTTGTAGATGCTGTTTACTTATCAGAAATCGAATTTAAAAACAAGGATTATGAGTGTGATACATTCCTTGATTACTCTTTCGATGAGTTTGATAAGGAAGAAATTCGTTCTATTTCGACAGAAGATTACGAATTAAAGATTTATAAATTATCCCTTAAGTAAGGAGACTGCAATGTTGGAAAAATTAAAAGCAATTTTTATGTCCTTTTTTAAAGGCAAAACGAATGAATTGATCTTCAATGATCCTGAGCGTGCCAAAGAATACATTAACCAAAAGGTTTCTGATGTAGGCAAAGCGATTAACCAAGCTTGTGTTAACCGCGCTTCTGTTCAACAGTCTATTGAAGACATTGAAAAAGAAATCAATAGCGAAGAGCCGAAGCTGCGAAAAGAAGAAGAAGCTCTGCGTGAAGATGTTGCCGCCGGTAAAACAGACCGCAATGCTGCCTATCGTGTATTTATGCGTAAGCAAATTCTGGAAGAAAAGAAAAAGATGCATGCTAATTATATTGAACAGGAAGCTGAATATGAGCGACTCTGTTTTAACCTGAGCTTGCAGCGTGAAAAATTACAAATGAAGAAAAACGAAGTTGCCCTGAATGTTTCTTTGGGTAAAACGTTTATCGTTGATATTGATGCTGATGAATTCCTCCGTGAAATCAAAGTCAATACCAAAGGTAAAGCCGAAGCTGCTAAGATTCTGTCTGGCGGTCAAACCGGTGTTTCCGATGCGGGCTTCGATGAGTTCTTTGACTCCCTGAAGTCTGGAAATAAAGAGTAAGTATAATAAGCCCTAGAGTTATTCTAGGGCTATTGTTTTTGTGAGGTATATATGAATTTTGCTACATTCTATTATTTGGCTATTTTGATTGCTATTGCTGCAAAGTTATTCGGCTATTTGGCGATCTCTTGGATTTGGCTGGTAGGGCTTGCATTAGCCCCATTGTCAATTGGCGTTATTGCATTGTTTGTAATCGTCATTATGGCGGCTTTTTCTAGTTCCGGAAAAGTAAGCATCGGTAAACGCTGGTAATATTTAAATGGAGGCAACATGCAATCATTCTTTATATACGAATCAAATAATAAATTTGAAATGTATCAGTTTAACCTTTATGAGTGGGTAGATGTTGCAAAAACCTCTAATGCGAATAAGATACTCTATTCACTTGGTGTTGCCTTTATAATTTCAACCATCTTTATTTTTGGATATCTTAGTACATTTCCAGAATGGTTAAAAGGATGTGCTGTCCTTTTTGAAACCTTAGGCGCTATATTCCTTGTCCCACAATTTCTCAGCGGAGATAATATTCTAGTTAGAGACAAAGATACAAGACCAGAAAAGGTTCTAGCCTCTAGAGAACTTTATTTCCTTAAGAATTGTGGGCGTTTAACAGACGGAATGTGTCTTTATACTGTGTATTATATCCAATGGGAAGATGGTAGAGGGATCGTTATTGACAATACCGGTCAATCACTTCGTGGCATCATAGAACTTGTTCCCTATGGTGCTGCCGAAAGGGCTAAAGATTCAACCCTTCTTATAAAGAATAATTCTATCAAGAGAAGTTTTTCTGTTGATATTATAAATTCAGAGATGGTACTTAATATTGTTGAACGATCAGGAATCATAGATGATGTAATTGGCGGGCCAATCAAAAAAGAAAGGACCGGTAAAAAGATTTTGAAAAAGATTTTAAAGGAATGTTGATATGGATTTTATGAAGCTTGGAAAATACAAAGAATCTAGTAATTACTCTGGATGGATTGTACAGAAAAAATTTGACGGTGTATTTGCAGCTTTAAATCTTAAAGACGGAGTTGTATACAGTCGGACTCAACGACCTTTGTTCGTACCGCCTGAATCTGTATTGTTCCAAAATATGTCTGAATTTAGATCCGTTTATAATAAGGATAAATCTGATTTTATTCTGTTTGAATTGTGTTTACCAAATGCCTCCTTGGAAAGACTATCAGGATTAGTTAGTCCAAACAGAAAAGAAGCTTGGAGCGATGAAGAGCTTAATTTTCAATTTAATATTGGTATTCATGACTCTATTCTTTTGGACGGGAATAATGAAGACAAAGAATCCTATGTTACTCGTTATTTAAAAGCTTCTTCTGGTCTTTATCTGCCTTTTGCCTCATCTGTTTATCATAGAACTTGTCCTGATAATGATTGTCATGATTTTATTGACAAAGTTTTTATGGCCAATGTAAAAACTGGCGGAGAGGGTATTGTACTTAAAGACCCTAATGGTATTTACCGTATGGGTAAACGCGTCAATACACAAATTAAGCGTGTCCGTGAACATCTAGAAGATGTAAAAGTTGAGCAGGTTAAATACGGTATTGGCAAACGTGAAGGACAGATAGGTTCGATGTATTGTAGATCTGTTGATAATCCTGAAATTGCCTTTTGGGCAGATTTTGGTTTAAATTGGGATGACTCTAAAAGAATTGCTTTGACCAAAGAATATGAATCCGATCGCCAATCTCTTATTGGTACTATATGGACGGTTAAAGGTTTGCAGCCTAGTAGCACAGGTAAGTCAATTCGCCTGCCAAAATTGATGTATATGCGATTTGATAAGGAGTAGTTTATGACAACGTTATTTGTAGATGCTAGTGGCAGAAAACCTAAATGCTACTGGGAAGATACTTCTTGCCCAAATGGCAAATGGTATCGCATTAAGACTGGGATTAAAACTTCAGATACAATAATATCGTTACTCTATCCTATAATTGGATTTTTGTTTTGGATACTTCTAGGCGCTGAATTGTTATTTGTAATTTTAGTTACAATTATTTTTATGGCAATACATTATTGGATATTTTCTTATGGAGACATTAGGGCTTCTTTAGAAGAATCTAAAAAGATCGAGGACATATTAATAGATAATTCTCCGGTTTATATTTCTGTTTCTAAAGGTTTGAGTTGCATTTGTTTTATTATCCCAGAGAAAAAACATATGCTTTTCACGATACTTGGATATAGTGACGGAAAGCTTAATTCAGAAAGCGCAGGATGGTATACATTTAAAAACCATAAACCTCTTGAAATCACAGATAAATATTTTCAAGATCCGATCGAAGATTTGAAGTCGAAATTAAATTATCGCTGCAATTTAAGTCATATTATTAATCTTAAGAATTCTTCAAGCGATATGAAAAAGGTTCTTCGTTCAATGCAGGATATCTCGTTTTCAATTTTTGGCAAATAGGAGTTCTTATGGCTTATTCCAATTTCTTTCATATAAAAGAAAATGAAGATGGTGTTGAACTTCGTTTTCTCAAAACAATTATTGATAACATCGATTGTGTTATAAACAAAAATACTGTTGCTAGAGAGAAGTACGAAAATACCTATTGGGATAATAGACACGATGAAGTTCCTACAATTGATAAGCATTTCAATATAGAAAATAGTGATGTTCTCTATGTATCTAAAGTTGAAAGATATGACTATGAGTCCGGTTTTATAAATAACGGTTCTTTAGTTATTGTCGTATATAAGCAAGGTAAGAGTGCAGAGATTATCTATTGTGAAAAAAGATTATTTTCACCTTTAAAAGATATCGTATTAGATACCTTTTGTATATTTAAAGATGGAAAGATGATCCCATTAGACGAATCGATGTTTATTGCTGACAAACCCAACATTAAAGATGTGTATCTGAATATCGGCTATCTATATAATAGAGTCCATAAAGAAGACGTCCATAGGTATACCTGTGAAACTAGCTTGAATCAAGCCGAGGAAATATATCGTAAGATGTTTGCTGGAATTAGCAATCGTTGTATTTGAAGGAATAGTATGCTATTTATTTATGATTTTATTTCTGGCTTGGGTGAAGATGGAAGATTTGTAGAATATTATCGAGAATTTTCATCTTCTGGTTTTACATTCAATATGATTGAGCGTAGTCCCAATTGGAAGTATAGACATCTTCTCCTTAGTGAAAGAAAAGGATAGATAGGCCTGGAAGATGGTGATTTGTTTTATACAAGTGGTGCTGTAAAGGATGAGCGCTTAGAACATGAGTATATTACTATCTGCTCTATCAGCGAAAATCCAACAGTGTCGATTCTAACATTAAATTCAAATCGGCATCGGGAATACGCCGACCTTGAAGGATATTATTGTATTTTAAACAATAAGCCTGTAAAAATTAGTAACCCTGAATATCTTACACTTTATGGTATTACAAAAGACGCCGTTACTTCTTATACAAATTCAGTTCTTGCCAAATATGGCAGACATAGAAGTCGTGGAGATAAAAACAGGTTTTATGATTCAATGAAGGGCTTTTATGAAAAATATTTTGGCCCTAAGTCTAGAGAGAAGGAAACTAAATGAATCCAATTATGATTGCAGTTATTGGGCTTCTGTTATTTTTACTGGTTTGTTTTATCGTCCGCAAAAAGAAAATCGAACTGCCAGGATACGACAGAGTCGACAATAGCATAGTTATTCTCATGATTCTTGGCACATGTATTGCGTGGCTCATAACTCTTCCGGTAGAAATCGTTGTTTTTATCGGATTGATTATTACCAGAGGAAACGAAGAAGAATGAAGCTATACCGAGTACTTGCCTTTGTTTTATGTATGTTTATAATTGGTTTTGTTGCCATCTGGACTTTCAATCATACACCATATCCATTTTTAGGAATTTTAATTTCATTCATTATTCCTATATCTGTTATTAAATTTTTGGAGAATATTTCAAAATGATTAAAAAGGTTTTTATTGCCCTGTTGGCAACATTATCAATTGCCGCATGCTCTCGTGTTGAACCAAATCAGGCCGGTGTCCTTATGGAAAATTATGGTCGCAATGGCAAATCCGACTTTTCCGTTGTTTCAGGTCTGGTATGGACTGTTGCTCCCGGCACAGAATTGTATCAAGTTCCATTATGGGAACAACGTGGTAAATTTGAAGATGCTATTACATTGAAGGCATCTGATAATACAGATTTTTCCGCAACACCTGTCTATACCTTCCGTGTCACCAAGGATCGTGCTGTTGATGTTGTGTTTGACAACAAGCAACTTGGCTATGGTTCTGAGTTTATTCAATCATTGCAAGACAATATTCTTGAGCCAAAAATTCTAGACCTGATGAAAGAAGAAAGTCGAAAATATACGACAGAAGAATTGATGGCAAAAGGCGGTAGCTTGTCATTTGAACAAAAGGTTCAAGAAATTGTCAAAACAGAATTTAAAAAACGCGGTCTTGAATTGATGACATTCAGTTCGCAATTGACATTCTCTAAATCTGTCACTGAACGTATTGATAAACGCAATGAAGTTAATCAGAATATTGCTGTAATTGATCAGCAAATTGAAGAACAGAAAAAGCGTTTAGAGCTTGCTCGTCTTGAAGCGGAAACCAATAAATTGAAATCAGAAGGTATTACTGAAAAACTTTTGCAACAACAATTTATTGAAAAATGGGATGGCAAAACCCCTCTTTATGGGAACGCGCCGATCACATTAATGAAACAAATTAACTGAAAAATAAAAGCCGCCCTGTTAGATACGGGGCGGTTATTTTCTTATATAAATTAAATATCGGAGATACGTATGAAATATGAAATTCATATAACAGTAGACTTACCGTCTAAAGAAAAACTCAAAGAATTTGAAGACAAATGCAAAGAGCTCTATTGTAAGCCTTTGGTAATAGAATTGCCAAATGGAGATCATACTATTCAGCCAATGTTGTCAAAAGTGATAGATTTTGACCTTATGGAAGATATGAAAATTTATGTAAGAGGTCTAAATAATGCATTGAAAGAATCTGGTTTTAAGGTGTCTAGAAGCAAAATTGAAATTCCATTATTCGAATTCAATGCTTTGAGAGAAGATTATCCTTTATTCAAACATAAATATTTTGAATATCATACCAAAGTAAGATTCAATAATATTGATATGAAAGAACTTGAAGATTACTGCAAAAGCAAAGATTCGCATTTGTCTAGAAACTCTTTAAGAGGCGAAGAGAATACTAGGTTTATAACCATTAGAAGCTATTCTGATATGGATGATTTTCTAAATAAAACGGAATCTTTAATTAAAGATATGCCTGCCAAATTTAAAATTATTAAACACCAGTACGAATGTTGTATCTTTGATAATAACATAGACTTAGATAAGGGATGGATTTAATATGCCTAAGCTTACAATTACAGTTGGTGTTTCTGCTTCTGGTAAAACAACCTGGGTAGAAAGCTTAGATGAAGTAGAATTTTTTAATACAGTAAACATCAATAAAGACGATATTAGATTTAATATCATTAAGCCTGGTGCAAATTGGAAGACATATAATCCGAAAGGTAATGAAACAAAAGTCATTCAGTTCCAAGTTGCACTTGCTAAATCTGCAGTCTCGTCTAGAGAAAATATTGTTATCTCTGATACAAATCTTAATCCAAATACTCGTAACTTTTGGAAAAATTTTGCTCGTGATAATAGATATGATTTTGAAATTAAAGAATTTCCAATCTCTTTAGAAGATGCGATCAAAAGAGACGCAGATAGGGAGAATAGTGTAGGCGAAGAGGCCATTAGAAAACAATACCAATTGTGGCGCTATTATTTAAAATCAAAAGAATCCGGAGAGGAGTAATATGGGTGGCAATCTATTTGAAACAGAAAGAATGAGCAGAGAGGAATATGAAGAGGCCTGTTTGTCTATCTCTACAGCTCTTGCACCAATGAATTATGCTTTTACGAAATCCTTCTTAGATAAGAACAGTTTTGGTGATATTGATATTCTTGTCAGCTGTACAAATTTTGCCAAAGAGCTTCTCTACAAGCACGGCCTTGTATTGGAAATAAATGGCACTTCCGTATTGATTCAGCACAAAGGCAAACAAATTCAAGTTGATTTAATAGAAACCAACAATATGCCGTACGCTTTGAATTACTATTCCTATGGTATGTTCTGTCCAATTATTGGAAAAATATTTAAATCTCAAGGATTTAAGTTGAATCCGAATGGACTGTACTATATGTACAATAGCAATGAAGTTTTTGTTACTAACAATTGGCATAAAATTCTAGGCGTAATTGGTATATACAAACACGAATTTACAAGAGAAGAAGAGGCATTTGCAGCTATATCTAAATCGCCGTTCTTTGTTAAAAAGATTTTTACTGATATTCCTGAAAAGAAACTTGCTAGAGCGATGAAGCATCCTATGTATTGCAGATTTCTGGAATACATCAAAGATGTTAAAGATATTGGCATTACTTCGGATATTCTAATTCATTTCTTTGAAGATAGAGATTTTATTCGCCGATTACAATGCGAGGACATCACTATTAAATCTAATGCGTGTCTAAGTGCATTGGTAAAAACTCATTATTCCTATGAGGACTTTAAGAGTAAATGTCCGGATTTGAATCCAAGAGAAATTGCCCATGAGTATAATCTTCTTAAGGGATATTTAAGAACCACAATTATGTCCTATTTTAACGATAGAAGTTCTCAGATCCAAAGACCTTTAAGCGATAAGGCTGAGCTTGATATGCATATCTGCTATTTCGGGCATAAAGTTGATGGCATTGATTTTAAATATCTTCCAATGGAAGGTCTGAGAGAGTATCGAGGCATTCAGCAATGTCGAGTCTATCAAGAGCGATATATGAACCAAAAAGAAAAGGATAGCTAAATGAAACAATATTTAGATTTGGTTAAGGATGTCTTTGAAGATGGAACACCTAAACCGAACCGAACAGAAATCCCTACACCATACACCGTATTTGGCCGTCAGATTCGATTTGATTTATCGGAAGGGCTACCTGTTTTAACCACCAAGAAGATGGCTATTAAAGCTTGTGTGGCTGAGCTGCTATGGTTTATTAGTGGGAGCCCAAATGAGCGCGAATTAGCAGAAATTCAATACGGTAAATCCCGTGAAGAGTTAAAAGACAAGCGAACGATTTGGTCCGATAATTATGAAGCCTGGACTGGTAAAAAAGTTAGCGAAGTTCCTTACGCAAATCTTGGATGCGTGTATGGAACACAATGGCGAGATTTTATCGTAGAAGGATACTATGGATATGTAGACGGATTTGATCAGCTGGAATGGTTAATTAATGAGCTTAAATCGAATCCAAATAGCCGTAAATTAATTATGCTGTCTTATAGCCCTGCTCAAATTAGTCACGCAGCATTAACTGCTTGTCATACGCAAGTTCAATTCCAAGTTCAAAATGGTAAACTAAATTGTATGTGGACACAAGCAAGTGTTGACCTGTTTTTAGGTCTTCCATTTAATATTATGTCTTATGCTATTCTTACCCATATGCTTGCTAAAGAAGTAGGCCTAGAGGTTGGTGAACTTATTGGCTCATTGGGTGATGTTCATATTTATGAGAATGCTGTTGACAATTTAAAAGAACAATTGTCACGCGAACCATTGCCATTGCCTAAATTATGGCTAAATCCAGAAAAAGACATTTTCCATTATACTGTTGATGATGTAAAACTGATTGACTATCAAAGTCATGGTCCACTTAAAGCTAAAATGGCGGTCTAATATGGATATTAGACAATTTGCATATTCAAAGGGGCTTTCCACTAAAGATATATCCGATGGATACCATACCTTTGGAGAGCTTTATGAACATAGAAGAATACTCTTCTCGATTATATGTCACAACAACAGAGATTTGGCCTGGAAGTCGTGGAAGCACAGCGATGGTACAATGTTTGAAGAATCATTTATTGTAGGCATAAATACACCCGAAGGTCAATATACTTATCATTATAATTCTAAGTATTGGTATGAATTTAATGTAAAAGAATTACCAAATGCACCAGAATATGATGGACATAAACCAGAGGACATTAAAAGACTTTTGTCCTTACCTTTAATTCAAAAGGAAACAAAATGAAAAGCTTGATTTCAAAACGTAAAGAAAAACCTGTATCTGTTAAAAGTATTTCTACTAAGAATCTCAAAGAAATGCTTCCAAAATTGGATGTTAAATATCGTATCAAAGCCGAAAAAGAACTACGTTTCCGCGGCGAAGATATTTAAAACAATTTAAGTGCGGTTTAATTCCGCTTAATACTTGTATTAAATTAAAACCGGCATATGTTTTACATGTGTCGGTTCTTTTTTATTTTAATAATAATAATAAGGGCAAATTAATGTCTTCTAAATACGACTTTGAAAAATTACTAACAGTTGCGACAACCGAAGCGCAACGTGAAAAACTTAAAGCAATTATTGAAACTGGTAGCGTTCGAAAAGCTGCCAAAAAATTAGGTGTCTCAACAGGCACAATTGGAAATGTATTGACCTTTTTGAGTGGGCGACTTGCAAATGGTGTCGTAAGTCAGCAAAGTGATATTAAAAAGGATACTGTAACTGACACTACTGCAGTTCTCACTCTTCCTATTTCTAATGCAGAATCAGGCATTGTTGAAGAGCCTGTTAAAATTTCTCCTGCTGATAGTACATCAACCTTATATGATGCTAAAGGTAATGTTAAATTACAATGGGTGAAAAAAGATGGCAAGGCAAATCCTATTGCAGAAACTATTTATCGTGCAATGGAATCATTTAAAGATATCATTCAGCCTGCGCCATTTAATCTTGTCCCTAGAGCGATTAGCGGAGAGGGCTTGTTAGCACAATACACGATCACAGATTATCATTTGGGCATGTTTGCATCTAAAGACGAATCTGGTGAAGAGTGGTCTACAAAAATTGCTACAGAAAAAATCTACAAAGTGATTGACTCTATGGTAGAGGCAACTCCCCATACTGAACATGCTATTGTTAATATTCTTGGTGACTTCCTGCATAGTGATTCTCAGCTTGCCGTTACTCCTGCGTCACGACATATTCTTGATCAGGATTCTCGCTATTCTGATTTAATTTCTATTGCAGTTAGAATCATTGCATATTTTGTACAACGTGCCCGAACCAAAGCAACTAATGTTACACTGTTGATTGCCCAAGGCAACCATGACCCTATTGGATCTTTATGGCTGCAAGAGTTGTTCTCATATTATTTTGAGAATGATCCTAATATAGCAGTAATTAAAAGCTCTTATCCGTTCTATGCAATTGAATTCGGTAAAACTATGCTTGCTTATCATCATGGCGATAAAGTTCAGTTTGCCAAAATGGCCGGAGTAATTCCATCATTGTTCCCTGAAATTTGGGGACGAACCAAATATCGATATGCACATATGGGCGATAAGCATCATCGTCGTGTAGTTGAAAGTCTTGGAATTATTGTTGAGCAACATCAAACATTAATCCCTAATGATGCTTACAGTAGCTCTCATGGTTGGACATCAGAGTCTGGTACAAACGTAATTATTTATTCCAGAGAAACTGGTGAATTAAGTAGAATGACTTTTAGATAAGGCAGACAAACATGGATGTACTAACAACTCCTGAAGTCTATTGCTATGATGCCAAAGAAGTTCCACCTCCAAAAAACAAAGTGGTATGGGTTGTAAGCAAATTTGGAGTTGGCCGAAAAGACGTGTTCTGTGAAGGATTTGATGTCGCCTGGTATCCACTCCCAAAAGTTCCATTGAGTGCAAAAATGCGTGGACTTGAAATGAGATAATATGCAATATTAATTGCAGGGCAAAATAAAGAACTACATCTTTTGTAGCATACCCATTATATATTTTGCCCATCTTTAATTATCTTTTATTGGAAAGGGTAATATGAAAAACAAAAGAAAAGATTGGATTAAAGCCGATTTACATGGACTGGATGTTCATTGCAAAAATAAAATTCTTTATGGTAGCCTTGATACTTTTTTAAAAAAATGTTTGAAAATAAAAGGTTTAAGCTTTCACTCTATAAAGTATGATCATATTTATCCGGATTCAATTAAAGTTAAAAAAGCTGGATATAGATTTGAAATACATTTGCCATATAATTTAAATGGCAAACTATTAGATAGCTTTGTTTTAGCTCGTATGGGTAAAAGAGTTAAATTTGAACTTGATAACTACAATGGAAGAGATCCTGCATCTGGTTATATAATCAATACTTCTGATCAAGCGTGTATTTCTAAGCTTGTATTAAATTATTTTATTATAACAAAATTGTATGGCCTTTTAAAAGAAAATAAAGTTAACGAGGCCTTTGACTTCTTTATGGATGTATTCGATGAATGTTACTATGGAAGTCAATTTGGATTGATGGGATTGTAAAAACAATGAAGTTGTTGAATCTTAAAAATGGAAATAATTTAACCACACTTTATTTTAAAGATCAAAAAGTATTCAAGGTTAAATCTCTTCTTTGGAATAATCAACTTGAACTTGGTGAACCCGAATCTTTTCATATAGATTCGGATATACCAGAGATGATGGTTCCTTCGTTTCCAGTTACGGTAAGCTTGATTGGAATTAAAAACAATTCCGAAGTTATCCTTAGATCTGTTAAATGCTATATTACTGTATCCGAGAATGGATCTGTAAATACCAATATGCTAATGGCCGCTATTGATGATATTACAAATCTAATTCAGAATATTTTAATCTATGCCCATATGTCTGGGATTAGAGTCAATAAAGAATCTTATTTTATAAATTTTGATTCGCCGGTTGATTTATCTAATTGGATGCAGTATAGAATTGGTTAAGGGCAAATATGAGTTATATTATTATTTTTATAGCTATTGCTTATATTCTTTATAAAGTATACCAAATGGCGATGCTTCATGACGCCAGATTTGCAGTTGTTGATGAAAGTAAAATCAGAAATATGATTGCAGATTTGCGTGCTAATATTGGTAAAGAAGATTTTGAAAATAGAACAAAAGTCTTCTTAAATGAACTGGAAGCTTCGATGCTCACTCACGAAGAGAGTGTGAAGCTAATGGTAAAAGAGAAGTAATTCTCTTATTATCAGTCTGGTGACTAGGGATCAAACTAATGGCTTTGCGCCTTAGAGGGTCTGTGTATTAGGCTGACGATAGGGTTAAGGCTCTTGTATATTTAATGGCCCCTGCTGGGAGCTAGGGTGTCGGATGTGTTCTTTGTATCACAAATGATGACACCGCCTTTATCGGCAAATTCCCGAGGCTTAAAAATGGAAATTCACGATTACAACTTTGAACTCTTTTTTAATAAGAGTCCTAACATATATCTAGAATATGGATATATAAAACGTTGTTCTGAGTTTGTATTATGCGAACTTGGAATGCAATGTGTAGGCTATTCTGATTACATTTTTGGAAACAGAACTATGTCTACCGGGGTCTTTTTGTTAAGTACAAGTCATTGGGCTTGGCATACTTTCCCTGAAAACAATAAAGTATCAATCTCTTTTAGTACATGTAAAGAGGAATTAAATATTAAAGACTTTGAAAAGCTCTTGAAAAAAGCGTTCGATTGTTCTTTCGTATCATTTAAATAATGCCTTGTTTCTACAACTATAATAATAAAAGAAACAAAATGAAAAAACAAACTACACCTAAAAGAAAATCCGTATTGGTTGTTTCAATGTTAAACGATCAAACTACCAATCCTTCAAATCCAAAAGCAATAGCTAATGCGAATAAAAGCTTAGAAAAATTGCAAACTTCTTTTGCTTCAGGTAATATTAAACATGATGCAGTTATCACTGTTGATTATTCCGGTAGCAAAAATAGTAAATGGAGCAGTGGCAATTTGATTCCTAATAGTAAGGTTATTAAAGTCGAACTTCAATCTGACAATTGGTTTGGCAAAGAAAATCTTATGTATATTCCTAGCTCAAATGGCGATGATGGAATTCATCAGTATTTTAATAATATTGATTTCATTTTACCGCCGCATGAATATGATTTGACATTTGCCGGTATTGATTTCTTTGGCACAATGAGTTCTTCAATGAAAGAGCTTGCAAATCGTGGATATCGAATTCGATATTATTCTGATTGCTCACATTTCTATGGACGCAATTGCAAAGAGGAATTAGCCAAACTGAATATTTATCGTCATTTCACTTCTTTTAAAAAGGATGGTAAATAATGGATATTCAAGTTACCCTATGGGAAAATTCTTCTAACGGCTCTACACTGGCTCGTGGTTTTGTTAAAATCGAAGGATTTGTCCAAATCAATATTTCTATTTATTCTGGTCGAAATGGCCCATTTGTTGCGTTCCCTTCTTATAAAAAACAAGATGGAACATGGCAAGAAACCGCTGGCCCTGTAAGCAAAGAATCTAGAGAAGCAATTACTGCTGCTGTATTGAATGCTTATAACAGAACTTCTTCTGGAAATAATGGAAATAGATACAATGTTCAGGTGCCGCCCGAAGTTCAATATCAAGGACAGGCTGCAACCAGAAGAGTTGAAACAGAAACTCCTATTAGTGATATTCCTTTTTAAGGTGAAATATGTCTAATTATAATGTAGCAGAACAACCCTTGGAATATGCTATTTACAAATCCAAGGCGGCGCTTCGTATGCGCTTGGTTAACCCTCGTATTAATAACTCTTCAGGAAAAGATATTCTGAATAAAGGATTTATTTATTTGGAAATTGCTCCAGTTAAAGAAGGTTCTGGAAATCAAAAACAATACGAATGGGAAAATAAGAAAATCGGCGTAAAACTTGGAATGCCTGACTTGTCTCAGATTGTTTATTCCATGAAGCGCGGACAAGAGGCCGAAATGTTTCATGAATTTGATGGCTCTACAAAAGTTATTAAACTTACTAGAGCAACTGAAGGTAAATCGCCTTACTTCATTTCGGTGGCTCAAAACAATGGCGGTGTAAAATCCCAATTTTCAATTCCTGTAAGTGGCCAAGAGGCCGAAGTGATTTTAAATTTGGTATCTTATGCTATTCGTAAAATCCTAAATTGGTAAAATATTATGGCTCAAATTCAAATCGTAATTGCAGGTGAAACCACTACTGCTGAACAAATTGCTGAAGCCTTGTCTTCTGCACTTCAAGGTCGTGTACCTACTGGCATTCCTGCACAATCTGGTCCTCTTTCTGTTGACCAATTAAATGCCGCATTGTTGGTTGAATCTCGAGAACTGGACGCCGAAGAAGTTATGCGTCAACTCGATGGTGATACCGAAATGCACCCTGATGACCTAACCGCATTTGTATCCGGCATTGATAACCGTTTGGTTTTCGAATCTTTGGAAAAATTCCAACAATATGCCCGAACAAATCTCGTTGACGGTGACAGTCTCGTCATTTCCGATGTTAGCGGTCAAGTTGTAGCAACTTATCGTCGCTAATCTTTTAAACCTTACTATAGAAAGAAAATACTATGTCTCAAATTCGTGGATATATTTACAACGGTGAAACTAAAACTCTGCCAAATGGCAGCACTACAACTGTTGAAAACATGTTGACCGCCCTGAAAACTAAATTCGTTGCTCTGCGCACTGAAGGCTCTTTCGATCACAGCGTAAATGCCGATGGCTACCTGGTGATTACAAACCGTACCGGTTCTAAAGCTTAAGTAAAGCTTTAAAAATACAATTTGATTTTTTATTAAACGCTTGATTGCGTAATGTGGGTCAATGGGGCCCAAATAATTATAGGACTCCGTACTATGCATGTATATGCAGCGGAGTCCATTTCTTTTCGCCATGATTGGCTATTCTTGTATTTTATTGGAGAGAAATATGTCTTATGTTGATGATGACTTTTTAGCCATTCTTGGTAATGTGGAAAACACAGCCAAAGAGGCGGAAGAGGAAATTAAAGCAGCAGGCGAAATGAGCGAAGATGTTATTCTAAACCTTCGTAATATTTTCGAACAAGGCGAAGATATAGGTATTGATATTGAAGACCTAAAAGTTATTATGGAAGCTCGATCAACTGTTCATATTAAACCAGAAATTATCGAGCGCATTTTTAGAAACTTCAAACCCGAATTCTGGATGAAATCTTCTGTAACAATCGATACCGCTCTTGATGTTCTTAATAATGCCCAAAGTATTCAAGACGAATATTTTTAAATAAAGGAATGAGAATGCGAAATGATAATGAACAGGCTATTCTCAGACTACTTTTTGCAAAAATTGCAAATGAATTAAATATAAAATATAAAATTCCTAAGAATATTTTACCTCATCATTTTAACGTATTCTTTAAGAACTTGCGTTTTGATCATTTTAGTATAGAGTCCGATGTATCTAATAATCATTGGATTTATATAAGTGCTGTAGTTGATTTTAAAAAAACAATCAGAGAGCTCATAGCCGATTATAGTTTAGAATCTTCTATTTCTCCGCTGTCTTATGAACAGAGACTTATTCATATTGAAGAGGATGAAACTTATGTCAAGATGCATGTAAGGAATGAAGGCATAACCCTGGGAATATATGACGAAAATATAAACCTATTGGAGATTTTAAAGAGAAATGTTATGGGTACATATGATGGAGCTTATGGCATAGATGGTCTATTCATTCAAGGCAATTCTTTATTTGTGCATAAATCATTGATTGATAAAATTAATGTTTTCTGCTGTCGTGATAGTGCTATGAGCTATAGCATTTCGAATCTTTTAAGTGGTGAAACTTTCAAAAATTTAACTAAGAATGGTCATTAATTTTGGTAGGGTTAAAATGGATAAAGATAAAATATATCAAAGGATTATGCTATTAAAAATAATCCAAAGTTCTGGATTTAAAACGCCTTACGAAATGGACCTTAATCTAGTAGGCAATGTTCTACTTGGCAAATATTATAAAATTTTTATGCCACCTGAAAGTAATCCTGATAGAGTACTTATTACCGGCACAATAAGGATTGACCCAGAGTCAGTTTCAAAACTGTTTAGTATGAGGTTAACTACATTCCTTATGTTTTTTAAAAGAGGGAATGATCTTCATTTGGTTCATATTGGCGGAAGCTATATAAATTCATCGTCTCGTCAAATGATGAATAAAATTAATGCCGAAAGGATTTATTATTATCCTGTTCAAGGAAACGATAAACAATTTGAATTTAGAGATTTTGAAAGTATAGACAATATCTATTATCATCCTACCGTCTCAATTGAGAAAAATCGCCTATCTTTTAATAGTGTCTTGGAGGCATTTCAATTAAAATATGCGAATCTACATAGATTATTGTTTGAGTGCCGCGATGACTAATATTGATCTTAATAACCCTTTACATAAATTGATTGTATCTAAGATTTTATTAGACGCAGATTATTCTGGAAATATTGAAGATTTTAATATCTTGTTGCCCAATATGTTCGATATTCGCAGGACAAAGAGCGCGTCTATATTTTTGGAATTTCTTATACCAGTTCGTATGGATATTGAAAAAATACTAAACGAAATCGGTAAGCCTTTAATAAGTCATATAATTGGTTATAATTTGTATCAGGGTTTTTATGGCTATTATATAAATCTTAGTCCCTATATTTATTATGAGTATCATGACGATTTCTCTTATATGCGAAGATTAAACTTTGGAGATAGGGATGATGCATGCACTTTAAATAATTTTAGGGGAATTAAATTTTATATATATAAGCTTATTAGATTTGACATGAATCCAACTTATGATATGTTTGATCATATATTATGTAAATTAAGGGATTCAGTCTCTGAATTTAATATGATGCATGACTCTGTATATAACTCTATATCTTACAAACTAAATCGTGCAGCAAAAGAGAATGCAAGTACATTAAGGAATGTTCGCACCATAGACAGGGGTTATTACTCTTTTGAATGTGATTACTCTCGTTTTGTAATTGATTAAAATAAATTTTATTTCGAAGGAATAAAAGATGCAAGGAAAAATTAATATTGAGGTTTTAAATAAGGATAAAGCTGTTATTCATATCCAAGACCTGCAAGGTAAATGTACCTCAAAAATGGTTACTACAAAAGCTGCTGCTGCTGCTTTGGCCGGCCCAAATGGCGAGAATAAAGATTCAGGTCTGATTCCGCAAAATATTTTAAGAATTTGGGAAAATTCTGAGTACAAGGGCTTTTTGATTTACCAGCCTTCTAGAATGTTTACAATTAAATATAATGGCCTTCCGGATGTGGTAGTAAAACTGCCCGGCATTGTAATGAAAGCCGTAGTTAATTCTAGAGGCAATTTTATCCGTGAAAAAAGCTCTATCTTTATTTGCAATGGCGATGAAATCAAACCGGATACAAAACTATGGTATCTCAGAATGAATAATTATAGTGCTTCTTATGGAATTTGCTGGGGCGAAAATGAAAGAACCGTTAATTCTATTTTGAAGAGTGGAAACTTGTTTGATATTGAGCAATTGCCACAATTGTTCTTTGGTTCAACATTTAATACAGATTTGGACAATACATATTCATTCAGAAATTCCACTGCTGAAGAAATCAGTTCTAAAGTTAACGGCCGTTTTCGAAATCTTACTTGCAAATTCTTTGCAATGAAGGCTGTAGGAAACGAAGACTATAACTTAGAGCGCGAACTGATGCATGATTATGATGCAATTCTCAGCGGCATTATGATGTAAGTATACGATTAATTAAAGGAAAACATTATGAGTTTGAGCATTGAAGACTTGATGGGCGAAATGGATTTTCGCTTACCTCAAATTGTACAAAATAAAGAAGATGCCGAGGATGGAGATTCCATAGTCGCGGAAGACGGTATTTATAAACTTGTCCGTTCTGTTATTGGCGATTTCTGGATTAAAGCAGAAAGCTTTAAAACTAAGATGATCGGCATGCCAAAAATGTCTGAAAGCTTTATTCAGTCTACAGACATTCCAAAAATTCCCGGCAAATTATTTTATGGAATTATTCGTTTCTATCGTAAGATTTATGAAACCAATAAGAATGAAGTGATGGCGCAAATTTGGTGGGATAAAGAGGCCCAAGAATTTCTTGTTGAAGTTCCAGAACAAGAAGTTGCTGGTGCGTCTATTACTTATCAAAGAACTGGCGGTTGGTATGATGACCCTAATAAAGTGTTGGTATTGACATCTCACTCACATCATACAATGGGTGCATTCTATTCAGCCACAGACAACTCAGATGAAAAAGGTAAACATGGTATTTATTCATTTGTATTTGGCAATTTGGTAAATAAACCTGATAATACCTTTACATATAAAACTGTTCAACGAGCATGTTGTGCTGATGCACTAATTCCATTACAATTGCAGGATATCTTTGATTTTTCTGAAGAAAATCAATTCGGTTTTGATGTTCCGGAAGAAGATTATTTAAAAGTCAAAGAGAAAGTTTATAACTATGGAGCTTATGCTAATTATGGTAAATCCAAATCGAAAGGGTATCCCTATACAGGCTACCAATCAGCCCCATCAAACGTCTCCAAAGTCCAAACTCGAGACTACGGGGCGTACCCCTATAACTATGATTACTACGGAGACATTGGGGATTATCCTTACGACGGTTACGATACTCATTGGAATAGTGCTACTCGTGATACAAATGCTAAAATTGTAACTGGTAATGATATACAGGATGAATGGATTCTTGGTTATGAAGCGGATGAAGATAAGACGAAGTATAAATGGATCTCTTCGATTCTTCGTAGCTTTTATAAACCTAACGATACTCTTCTGTATAGCGATGAAGAGTTTAAAGAAATTGAAGCAGCTGCCTCTGATTTTATCAATGCGATAGAGTTGCCAGATGATCACCCATACCATGTATTCTCAGTTGGCCTTCAAACTTTTATGTCGAGCCTGGTTGATTCAATTTCGGACGTTCATTCCGGTCCTAGAAGTACTGTTGAAAAAATCACCGATCCTTCAAAAGCTCTATGCGTTGCAATTGCTTCTTCTGTTTTTGCTGTAGAAGATTCGCTTTTTGTGACCAGCAATCGTTTGTCTGAAGAACTGGATGCTTCTGGTGTGAAATGTTTATGTCTGCCCGAACGCATCAGTGCTTATTTGGAAAAATTTTAAAGGAAATATTTATGAAAAAAGTTACAATTGGTAGAAAAAATATTGAATTCTTTTCAACAGAAGAAGAAGTCAATAATCATCAAAAAGCGGTCGAAGAGTATGAAGTAGAAGCTTTGATGAAAAAACTTTCTGGCCAAGAATCAAATAAGCGTCATGTTCCTTTAGGTAAAATTGTAGTAGTTGGTTGCGGCGGAACTGGCTCTTGGCTGATTCCAAAACTTGCAAAAACGATTAACGACATGAAGCGTAAAAACTTGCTTGCTAATGATTTTTCATTGGTACTTGTGGATGGTGACACGGTCGAATCTAAAAACCTGATTCGGCAGAACTTTGTCGAGTCAGATATTGGTAGAAATAAAGCCGAAGTTATGGCTGTTCGTTATGGTGCAACACTTAAGGATGTTAGTGTTCAATACATTGACAAGTATCTGACAGAAAAAAGTAATTATGATGCAAATCATTTTAGCCATATTAATACTTTGGGTGATATGGTCTGCTATTCTGAATTTGTAGTGGTCTTCAATCTCGTTGACAATCAAAACGCCAGACGTGCAGTTCACTCTCTGTCACTTACCGGCTGGATTGTAGATATTGGAAATGAATTGGCCCACGGTCAATTGTTTGCCACTCCGTATGGTGCCACACCAAGCGACTACGCAAAATTAAGATTTTTTACCATGTCTCCAGAAACATTAACTGAAGACGAAGAAGTAAAAATCTATTCTTGCGCGGAAGCAGATACAGATGTCGAGCTGGAAGAACAATTCCTGGTTGCGAATGATACAGCGGCACTGGTCGGTCATAATTGGTTATGTGCACTTATGAGTCGTCCAGATGTAATTTCTGCAAGAATTAATTTTACATGTTTGCCCACTACAACTGTAGAAACAGTTTTAAAAACAGTGTGTAATTAATATATGGTCGGCATTTAATATGTCGACCGTTCTTTACTTTTAAGAAAGTTTAATGATGAAAGAACAAATCTGTTTGGAATTTTTAATTCCGGTTATGTCATTGACCCGATCCTTTTTAGATGTAATTGGAAAAATTGAGAATGGGGAATCCACTATTAATCCGGAATTCCCTGGAAAGCTATTCAATAAGACACCTAAAGAAGATGTGCTAAATGCAATATCTACTCTTGCTAATTATGAAAATATATTCTCAATTGACTTTAATGATTATTCAAGAATGGTAAAAACTTTATCAGATTTTGTAGGAAATTGTAATAATACCATTCTTTTCAGAAATTTCGTAACTGATAAGGGTCGCAATGTTTGCTATATCAATAAGCAATTAGATGAAAAAGAAGTCGACTCTATTAAGAGCACTCACTTTATTGCCAGGAAGATTTTGCGCAAACTTACGCCTAATTTGGGAATGCTTAAAAGCTACTCTCATACCGATTATTATAATAGACTTAAGCCTGATGATATTGTTATCAAATCTGATATTTCGGCATTCTTTCGTTCTGTTAAATTTGAAAATGTAATGAAGTATCTTCCTAAAACATTTTTTATTAAAAATTTATTTTTATATAGCAAATGTAAAATTGAAGATAATGGAGTTGAAAAATTTGAAAGAATTGAAATTGCATTCTGGGCATTTATCAGCTGCCTGTTTCATAATGGAATTATTCCTACTGGAGCCCAATATTCTAATGATTTAGCTAAGTGCTATTTATATAATCTCATTTTCCATGAGTTTAATAAAAGTCTTCTGAACTCTGGTCGCGGACAAATTCATGTTTATGTTGACGACATTCTTGTTATCGGTAATGAGAATAATGCCAAAGAAATTTATTCCGAATTTGAAAAGGCTATAAATAAAGGCGGGCTGTATTTAAATTATAAGAAGACTCAATATTTTTATCCTAAAGATGGAAATTTGGAATATTCCGCTTTAGGAATAAATAAGAAAAAAGATAATACTGTTGGTGTGATCACTAAAGTAAACTCAAAAGCCCGTAAGAAATGTTTGGATATTATTAAAGAGCGCCGCGATTATAACGAATCGGAAAAAGGTATCATAAATTATGCATTGTATATGAGACATGGAGCTAAAAAGATTTTTAATCCAGATATAATTATGCATTCTTATTTTGATGACAAATCCAAATTGTGGGATAAATTAGTAGCAGGCGATTTAAATTTAAAAATCAATCGAGATATTTTTAATCCAGAGGGTTTGAAGTATAAAGATATTTGTATTATGGCAAAAAATCCTAATCCTAAATCTTTATACGAGACTAATAATAATTTAATTAGTATCAATACAGGATGCGTAGTAGAATTTGTAAAAATGTTTATCTCTGATAATCCATTTGGATACTCTTTTGGAGGTATTGATTATTTTGTATGCGACGATGAAGAATATTTGATTGTTGCTTTCAATAAAATGCATGGGGATGAAATAAAAAAATATAACGCATGTCCATTGTCTTTTAAAAAAGGCTTTTTAAGTTCCCTTTATTTAGAAGAAAACGATACTGAATAAACGATATAAAGAGATCAGTAATTTAAGGATAATAATATGCATAATATGATTTATGTAGTAAGCAAACGTGTAACTTCTCAAGAGTCCGAAGCGATTAAACGTATCTTTTCTTTAGCAAAGATTAGTCCGGAGTTTATACGTATTATTGATGTAGAATCTGAAGACTTAAATGTTTCTGGAAAATCTATTTTCCTATGTTTTAATGAGACATCTGGAAAAGTAACTATGCCGTTATCAAAAGAGCGCGGTTATCCGGGATATGCGTTTCTTAAAGATTTTACTGACGACGTACAAAAGGTTGCAGTATGTATCTTATCTGAACCTATTTCTCACTATGCCTTGCCGCATTGCCTCACTTCTGATAAAGCTATGCTCTGGAGCTGTGTTCAAAAAATTGCAGCGAAATTTTCAGAATGGTATCCTAGCCTTGTTCAGCATAACCAGTCTCAACAGCAGACTGAAGAAATAAAGCAGCCAGAAATTAAACAGGAAGTTGCGAAAGAAGTTGTTCATGAAGTGCCTCAGAATGCACAGGAAGCGCCTGTGAATACTGAACTTGATAAACCATATGTACGATCCGATGATGCCCCTACAGCGTTCTCTGTGGCCCAGGAAACGGCAGATGGAAATGAAGTTTCATTTGAAGTCGAAGAAATGATCGACCGCATGGTTGATTCTATGAAACTAAGCGATCCTGGTCTTGGCAAATCTTTAAAATTAATGGAGGCCGTTGTCTTAGAATCTAGCAATGGCCAACGTATCACTGTTTATCCAGGTAATATTGTAAAAGATTCCAGCGAAGGCGTTCATATATCATTTAAAGATGTGTGCTCATTAGTCAAATTGGCATTGATGTCAGAATCTAAAACTATTCGTTTTATTTTAAGAAGAGAGTAATTTATGAAATATAAAAATGTCGAAGAAACAGCAGAAAATGATGTTCTTATAACTAGTGGTCCGATTTATTCAGAAGAAAATAAGAGCCCTGAAAAGCAGGAGCCTAATCCATCATATATGCATGTATCTAAAAGTACAAACAACGAAGATAAATTCAATGGCAAAATGATTGTAATTAAAGAGACCAATGGATCTCTATCTTTTTCAATTGATGACGATTGGGCTGCCTACGAAGCTATAGGAGCATTAGAAATGGTTAAACAAACTGTTTTAAATAAGGTAAATCCACAAGCTCCTAGCATTATGGACCGAATCTTAATGAATTCTGGTATCAATTAACATCATGCCTCATCTTATAGTGTGAGGCTATTATATAGGTCTATTATTTATGGTTCCCTTTCTTCTAAGGCGTTTGAGCCTATCATTGATGTCACAAATATCCGGAAGAGAGTTCGTTTTTAGTTGTAAAAATTACTCTTGGGAATTTTTGCTTGAAATCTACGAATTTCTTGAGCTTAGCAAATTAAATTTAAATGTAGATTCTCTTTCCTTTTATCATGGATGTTCTTATATAGTATTTCCTATTCCACGTTTCAATATAAATAGATACCTTTTCAATAAGGTTGACGAACCTTCAAATGTAATGAAGGCATATTATTCCCTGTATCTATGGATGAAAGAGAATAATATGGATTATGAAAGATGGAATAATGTAAATTTTGCTTTAATAAAAAGGATTGACTATATTCATGTCGATCGTACTATGAACTATGATAAAGTAAATTGGAAAGATCAACCATATTGTAATAAGACGCTAAAATCACATTTAGTTGTTCCAATTTCATTGTTTATGAATAGATATTTTCTTGAGCTTATTTATTTGTTTTACAAAAATCTTTATATTCAATCTCAAGAAGAGAAAGACCTTGGTTATATATCCTCATTTAACTATACTGAAAATTAATTGAAACAGAAAGATATTAATATGTATTTTTTAGAAAACGAAGTGCTTTTGCGTGCAGCAATTTCAAATATTGCTGAATTGCGTGGAACCAAAGTGAAATTTAAAGGATTTACTATGGACAGTTATCGTAGATCCTTGAATACACATTTTAGAAAACTTCTCGGCTCAAATTATAGCATGTCGTTTAACTCTGACTCTATTAGGATCCGTATACCTGGGATTGATCTTTTTGATAAAAATCCTATTGATGATAACACAAAAAGGGTTACAGATTTAATCCAGGCGCCATATGTATCTGGTAAGATGGGTACTAGACTTCATCCTTTCTTTGCCTATAATGCAAGCGAAAGAATTCAAGACTTATTTACTCTTCGCAACTATATGGCTCAAAATGAATATTTATTCCATTGTGCTACGACAATTGATAGTTATATTTTTAATTCTAGTGCCACTAATGTAACTTATCAAATAGGTGAAGTTGATCCTAATACAGATATGGCAGAAGAAAAGCGCCGATATCATAAGTTTGTAAGAGACCTTGCATTTGAGTATCCGGCTTGTGAAATGCATAGCTATTCGAGTGTTCCCGAGTTAAATAATAACTCCGTATATATTTATCATTATAGAGAAAATATGTTCTTGGTTAATCTTGGTTCTACTGCATTTGACCCTGATAGATCTACTGGATTGATCACAGTCTCTATTCCGGTCCAAGCACTTCTTGATAGAGAATTTTTAACCCTTCTTGCTAAAGCTTGTGGAAGCTTTGACAATAATGATGATTAATTATGAGTGTTTATTTTTGCGGAATCGACCTATCTGTTACTAATACAGGATTGGCCGTTGTTGAGTATCTAGGTGACAGTAAGTTTAGCTTAATTGATATAAAATCAATTGCTCCGAACCCTAGGACAAAAGGTTTTAATAAAAAATTAGAATCTTTAGAATGCTTTATTTTCGCAACGGAGTCTTTTAGTTCAATTAAAGACTCCAAATTTTTTGTATTAGAAAATTACAGTTTTGGTTCTCCAGGTCGTCTTACTGATCTTGCAGAATTAGCAGGATTATATAAAGGGCACATTATACGTGGCCTAGGTAAAAGTTATGACGTAATTGCACCACAAACAGTTAAAAAAATAATTACAGGCTCTGGAAGAGCGGATAAAAGTGAAGTTCAAAAGTCATTGAAAAATTTTGTCATAAATATTGATAAATTTGAATTCAATAATTACGATGAATCTGACGCTGTTGCAGTTGCTGTATCTTATGGTTTGCAAATGGAAGAAATACAAAATGGAAATAAAGAAGATAAAAAGAATACTAGCAAAGCTAAACGAAGTAGTAGAAGAGGAGAGTCCGACTAATGCCGAGTTTATTTTATCTGTTGCTAATTTGCTGCGAGTCTTTTCGCTGGCACATATAGTATTAGATTCAAATATTCCGAAGTTTAATTATAACGATAGTTTTGAAGTCGAAAAAATGTGCTTAAGCTATCCGGATAATTTTGGATTACAATTAATGCTTCAGGTTCATGTTCTGATTAAAATGTCTGAACGTTTTTCCGATTCGCCCGAAATAGAGAAATAAGATTATGAGCGAAACTATTGAAACGGCCATGATTGGCTATCGTAATTATGACGAGTATGTTTCCTCTTTTATGGACAATGTTCCATTTAGAGGGAAGCCTCTATCCGAATGGGAGGCAGAAGTTCAACTGCCTACTATCAATGAGCATTCAGATACTGCTGATTTGCGAGCGGCCAATACAAAATTTATAGAAATACTGCGTATTGTAAATTCTAATTATGCATATGCAAAGGCTGCGTATAAAACTTGTGAAGTTCATTATCAGGCCGCTATGCTGGCGTCTAAAAAAGAGATTATGGAAAGATTTGAATCTCAAGAAATTAAACGTAGGCCCAGTATAGAGGCATTAAATTCCATGGCTATGGAAGAGTGCAAAACAAAATATATTGCAATGAATATAGCCGAATCATTCTTGGATTATTGGCATATTCAAAATGAAAAGATTAAAATCTTCGACTCAAGACTTGGTGGTCTTGGCTATCTAGTGTCTCTGGAAGAGAGATACTCTGCTAGAAATTAATAATTCTAATAAAAGGACAACGCAGAAGTGTCTAAAGTAGAAATGAACGTTTCGCCCGACGTTAAAAGGGCAATGACCAGTTTTAAGACTGCAATGAATAAGAAGTATGGAGAAGGTAGCGACATCTTCTCTAACGGGGAGTATCAGGTTTTTGAATCTATATCTTCTGGTTCTGCCATTCTTGATGGTCTTCTTGGTAATGGAGGATGGGTCAGAGGCCGTATTCATGAGATCTTCGGTGCATCTGGTTCCGGTAAATCTACAATTGTATCTTTGACTTGTGCAAACGCACGTCGACAATATCCGGATAAATACATTTTATATGTTGATGCCGAGCAGGCTCAAAACTTTTCGTATATGAAAAAACTTGGTCTTGATTGTGAAAATGATGAAGGTGTTGTATTCCTTCAAATGCAAGAGGCCGAAAATGTTTTCGAAATTATTGATAGCGCAATTGCAACTGGAGCTTTTAGTTTAGTTATTGTAGACAGTGTACCTGCGTTAATGACTAAGCGCGAATTGAATGGTGACTATGATAAAGAGACGATGGCCGAAAAGGCTCGATTCTTATCTAAATCTTTACCGAAACTTTTAGAGTCTCTGAAAAAAGCAAATACAACTATGATTTTTGTAAATCAGGTTAGGGACAAAATGGACCTTTGGGGCGGTGAGACAACGCCTGGAGGTAAGGCAATCCCTTTTTATTGTTCAAGTCGTGTTAAAATCAATTCAACTCCATCAATGAGAATTAAAAATTCATCTGGAGATGGATTTATCGGTCAAACCGTAGGGTTTACAATAATCAAAAATAAAGTTGGAAGCCCATTTGGTGTTGGTGAATCTAATCTTTATTTTGGTTTAGGATTCAATAGGGTTGAAGAGCTTATTGATTCTGCCATATCTAAAGATGTTTTTGAAAAAGGCGGAGCTTGGTATACACTACCTTATTGCACTGAAGATGGAGAAGTTCTTAAATTCCAAGGTAAGACTGGTCTTAAGGCTTATTATGAGGCCAATCCTTCTGAATTAGATAAACTTCAAGAACTAGTTAATAATACTGGTCGTGATGACGGAATTCAAGTAGTCGGCGCGCCCGGAACTACTGAGGACGGATATTAATGTTTTTTTATCAAGTATGGATGATGGGCAATCTTATGCTCTGTAAATTTGGAAATCTGCTAGGCTTTAAAAGTCATACAGAAAAAGTTAAAAAGTTTATGACCATTGCTGGTCAGACTGTGAATGAAAAGCCTACAATCCCATCTTCTGTTGATGCCCTTCTTCGTGTTCAGTTGACACTGGAAGAAACTATTGAGATGGCTGAAGCAATCCTAACAAAAGAGGCTGAAAACAATAATAATGCCAAAAAGTTGTTAGAATATCTTAATAAGGATCTCAACAATTTAAAAAATCTTTCTCTTGAATTGAAAGATAAGAGCCTAGATATTGATCTGCTTGGTGTTTATGACGCTATTGTAGATATTGACTATGTTAATACTGGTGCTGCCGTTACATTTGGTTTAGACCTTGAGGCTGGATTTAATGAAGTTCATGCCTCTAATATGTCTAAATTTGTTGACGGCAAAGCTTTAAAAAACGATCTTGGTAAGGTTATTAAAGGTCCTAAATATTGGGCCCCAGACTTGGCCAAATTTATTAAATAGGTATAAGATTGGCTTCTTTAAGGGGCCAATTCATAAGTAAGAAAAGGGACTGCTAATGAGTTTTGTATCTACTCCTGAGAATCCGAATGGGGATATTAAACCCGAAGATGTTGGTATGTATACCAATCTACATGCACACAGCATTTATAGTCCATTGGATGGATTTGGTAAACTCGAAGAGTATTGTGAGCGTGTAAAGGCTTTGGGAATGAAAGGCCTTTGTCTTTCTGAACATGGTAATATGATTGGCCACCATGAGCAGGCGAAGATATGTGCAAAGCACGGTATAAAACCTATATTTGCAAATGAAGGATATATGACACTTCATTCCGGCTCTATTAAAGAAAGAATAGAGGGCTATAAAGCGAATTACCATATCTTACTTATCGCCATTAACGAACAGGGCTATAAGAACCTAATGAAAGCGACCTCTATTGCTTGGACTCGCTATAAGTATTATAAGCCCCGTTTTGACTTGGCTCTTCTTGAAGAATGTAATGAGGGTTTGATTTGTACATCGGCTTGCTTAGGTGGACCTATTAATCAGCTGTATTTAGATGGAAAACCAGAAGAAGCTGAGCAGGTTGCCTTAAAATTAAAAGAAATTTTTGGCGATAGATTCTATCTCGAAAAGACTTATACTGGTCTTGAGGAACAAGACATAGCAAATAAAAATCTAGTCGAAATTTCTAAGAAACATGACATTCCTATGATTATTACTTGTGATAGTCATTATGTTTATCCATGGCAATCTGATAGTCATGCAAAATTGGTTATGGTTAATACTGGTGGTCAAATCAATAAGGCAATTAAGGCAGCCGGTTTGACCGATTCTAGCAAAGAGGATGCTGACGTTGATAGCAACTCGATGTTCTATCAGCCTAGTCAATATTATGTTAAGCCTCATCACGTATTGGTCGAAGAATACTATTCTCATCCTGAAGATGCGGAAGCATTTGCCAATACAAATAAAATTGCTGAAATGTGCAACGTTACCTTGCCTAAGAATGAGGATATTATTTTTCCGGCACCATATTCAGATCCAGACTCTGTTTTAAGAGGAAGAGCTATGCAGTGGTATTCTGAGTATTCTAAAAAACTATCTGACAAAGATAAAAAGATTTACTTGGATAGACTGGAAGAAGAGCTTGAGATGTATTCAAAAATGGGCTTTAGCTCTTATCCATTGGTATTGCAAGAGATTCTTGATGAGGCAAAAGCCAAAGGTATTATGATTGGCCCTGGTCGCGGTTGTCTATTAGAAGGAACAAAAGTCCTTGTCAATAGGGATGACTCCATTTATTATTGCCCAATTGAATTTGTAAGAGTTGGCGATATGGTATGGACGCATAATAATCGATGGAAATCTGTATATCATACTACAAAATATACTGTAGATTATAGGGATATGATTACCCTTGAAACGGAATATGGTATGATGCATCTTACAGAAGATCATAAAGTAAAAACCCAAAAGCATGGATTTATCCCTGCTATTGAGCTAGATAAACAGATTCATATATTAGATAGAGGAACTTTGACTGATGATATTTTATCAAAGGTTGAAGATTATAAAATGGATTCAATAGATAATTTTGAATTGTCTAGTTTCTACAATGAAGATGAACCAGTAAGGGTATATGACCTTATGGTTGATGAAGATTGTTCCTTTAGAACTAATATTTGTATGGTACATAATAGTGCCGCCGGGTCTTTACTCTCTTATGCTTTAGGTATTACTGCTATTGACCCTATCCCGTATGGACTCATGTTTAGTCGTTACCTTAATGCCGGACGTGCAAAATTGCCGGTGATTGAAATTAAAGGCTACCCATTAAAAGAGTGGCTTTAAACAGAAAGAAAAATAAAAAATGTCTTTACAATATCTTCAAAATGAACTATTGCCAAAATTAAACAATGCAACATTTGCCTGTTATTCAACTTATACAAATTTGTCCGTTTCGGGAAAATATGAATTTGTAAAAGAAGTTGTAAAATCAGGATTTGATCACAACTGGATGTCATTTATGGATACATTTAATATCTGTTGTGACGAAGACGATTTGCTATTAAGCTGTTTGCCAGAAGCCGTTAATCCTAGTGTTTATTTCGGATCCCGTAAAAAGGGCTCAATGAATTTAGATGAAACCACTAATATCTATGGATTATTGGCTCGAATTCTTGAAATGGAAGATGGCGAAAAGCGCTTAGATTCTCTGATCTTAGACAATCGTTTAGATGAAGGAATACTTTGGCACGTACATCAATCCGATTCTTTATTAGAATTGGCTGCAATTTTGAATTTTATGTTAGTATCAAATGCTGCATATATCCGAATTGAAGGTAGTAAAGAATAGAATCTTATTGTAAAATATACTTACGCCAGTAATAAAGCTGGCGTATTTTACAAGAAAGGATTTTTATGCCAGAAACAAGTTCTCCTACTGGTTTTTCAGTTCCTCAGTGGACCAATGGCTCAGGGCAAGAAGCCTTACCGTTTGGAAATGGTGTTTCTAGACGGGTGACTACCGATGACGATATCAGTGTCAGAGATATTAATGATATTCGTCGTGTCATAGAGGCGTTGATGATTCATACGCATTCACACCAGGATACTGTTGGAGGTGGCTGCTAATGCCTATTAGCTTTTTTGAACTCAATAACACTATGACCGTCGCTGAAGGTAATTATGAAAAGGCACTCGAAGTTCTTAATGCCTCAGAAAAAGGGTCATTAGAAAGAGCAGAGAAAATTTTTTATTTTGCCTCTAACATTGAGGATGATGAATATTCTCTTTACGCTTATAATGTTCTTAAGAATACTATTGATGAAGAGCTTGCATCAACCGAAGTAAACTCTGAGCAATATCCGCTATTGAAATTTTCACAGTTTTATTGTGAAAAATATGCATTACCAAGAGATGACAAAGATTTAGCAGGACTTGATATTAGAGGATTGCGCGAATTCGTTGATCACCTGTATCAATGCTACAGAGCACTTGACGGAATTCAAGAATCAGATTTCAAATATCTAAAGTATCAATTTGCGTTTGATTATGAAACCGATTGGCTATGGATGTACCTCAAAGATCTTTATGAAAAAATTAAATCATATAAGACAAAATTTGGCTATAATGATTACATTATGGGATTCTTTGATGAAGATGATTCAGCTCGTAAAGTTATCCCGTTGCAAGTTCAATCTTATTTTAGAGACAACCCAGTGAAGGAATAAAGATGTATATTCTTAGTATTGTGTTCAGTAATCATTGTGATTTAGATTGTTCTTATTGCTGCATACAGTCTAAGAATGAATCTCCTGTATTGGCCGATTTGGAACAAATAAAAGATTTCATTAGGAAGTATGCCAAGGTAGGCTCTATTGTCGAGTTTTATGGCGGTGAGCCTACTATCCATAAAAAAGAGTTGTTTGATATTATTAATTTTTGCAGCTCTCTTAATATGAATATCTCTACGAGATTATATACTAATGGACTATTTACTAACTGGACAGAGGAAGAGGTTCTTTCTCTGTCTTATATTTTAGATGAGGTTCTTATTTCTCTTGATGGTTCTACATTTGAAGAAAATAAGCAACGATTCGAAAGTCAAGATCAATTTGATGCTGTTTTAAACAATATCAGAACAATGCGCAAATCGGATGATCTTGATATTACTTTAAGTTCTGTTTTATATGGTCGAACTAAATTTGATAATATGTTTGATAATTACAAATTCTTTTCGGCGCTTGGTGTTGATACATTTAGTTATGAGCCTGTGACTGTGTACAGAACTGATAAAGCTGTTATTATCCCTAGAGATTTCTTTGGTGCTTTGTTTAAAGGCATTATGGAGATTTCTAGGGACATTTGCATTTCAGGAGAAGAGAAATCCCTATTCGTTGCAAAAGAATTGTTGTCCGCATCTTGGTATCATAAAAGTGATAAAGACTTATGCTCTAAGAATGTAAGGGCAATCTCTCCTCGCGGCAATATTTATATGTGTCGTGATCATGCAGCAAATGAAGAAGAGATGTTCTATTCTCCGAAGGTTATTCAATTCTTTAATAAAAATAACCTAAAATCTGACAATGAGTCTTTCCCTGTGGTTGAAGATAACGAAAAAGATTTGACGCATTGTCCAGTTAAAAATATACAATATAGACAAATGGGTGTTGAAAATGACCTATATTGGCTATCTAATTCGTGGCAAGATTTTGTAGTAAAACCTATGTACTCTACAATTTTTGCTGTAAATTCTCAGGATGAAAATTTACCTGAGATAATTGATTATTTTTATCCTAAAGTTGATGAGCTATTGAAGATAGCTATTGAGCAGGAAGAAGTTGAGAGAGACTGATGGTTTTAGTACGAAAAGCGACAGAAGCTGATTTTGAATGGCTTGTAGAATGTTCCAATAAAGATTGGGTTATTAATGATTATAGTGGAACATTTAAAGATTGGTTGAAAAGTTTTGGTATCCCTGACGAAGAATTGCACAAGTGCTATAACTTCGATTGGTTTAAACGATATATTTATCCTAAAGCTCCGCAAGATTTGTATATTGTAAATAATGGCCAGAAAGATGTTGGATTCTTCTGTCAAGATTTGGACCAAACGAATTCTATTATTGGCGGAACAGTATTCTTGCATCCTCGCTCATGCAAAATGTCTATCCTTAAAGCTATTAAAGCTATTTGCATTAGAGCTTGCTTGATCCAGGATGAATTTGATGCGTGTGAAGTAAATACATGGACTCCACTTATCGTATCTACTGCCCAATCCGTTGTTCCTTGCTTAAAAGAGAGTATGATTGCTGAAGAGTATCGAATTCTTTATGGTGAAACAAGAAACTTTCCAAGCAGGGAAGATATTATTAAAAAATACAACATTACAGATATAGATAAGGATAACTGTTTTGTTTTTGATGAGGTGAAAAGATATGGAGCTTGAATTTAAAAAAGGGCCCGGCGGGTCATTTGGTTATTATATTGATGGCTTAATTCAGTGGGCAACTGGTCGTGATTATTTTAAATATCCACGAATGTTCCATAAGGTTTATCAAAGAATGTTTCCTGATAATAAGGCTCCAGAGGAATGGAATAATATCCTTGTTATTGGCGGCGGCGATTTTCAATTAATTAGTGAATGTACATTTTTATCTTATGATAACCGTATTACTATTGTAGATCCGGGCATTACAGATTACTTTACTAAATTTAAACCTCATAGTACATCTGCTGCTAATCAGTACAAGAAGCAATATGCCGCGATGACTGGAAAAGCCTTTTTAAATATTGTAGAAAAAGATATTCAAACTTTTCTTTCTGAGCATAATGAGCAATCTGATACTTATGATTTGATTGTTTGTGATCTAATAGATGATCTTGCTCTTGATCCTACTAATATTTATTCTACTCAGGTTTATGAAAAATTGCTTCGCCCTGGTGGTATTATGATTGGCTACGGTGGCCTTTCAACTAAGAGCTTCTTTGAAGAGTTCCCATTACTAACAATGGATATTACCGAACTACACGTTATCGCCGAGAAATTCCAAAGCTGGAATGGTGATACCGGTGTATTCTATGGTTTAGCAAAAGCAGGTTTAACCGAATAAAGGAATTAGAAAATGAACGACTCACCAATATATATGCTTAGAAGTGTCTATGCAGACATTAAATATTCTGACCTGGGAAGATATGGGTTTTTCGGAAATGTAAACGAAAAGCCTGGCGACTTTGGAATGAAAATTGCCCAAGAGTTAGCTGAAGGTTATGAAGTTTGCGAAGAAGGGTTAAATTCACTATGTGGTATTTGGATTCCTGGCAAATCCGGCGAACTTAAAGGTCATCCATATGGATATGAGCCTCCCGGTACTTTAAGCTTTCTAATTCCTTTATTTCAGTCTTCTTTAAAATATAATGGCAAACATTATGAATCAAAAGCCACAGAGCTTTGTTTTGAAATTAATAAAGATACTGAATTTGAACATATTGGTGGTGCCGGCATTTATGCATTCATTGTGACTTGTCCGCCTGACAGATGTTATAACTCATGTTTTACAAATCAAACTATGAGCTATACAGAAGTTATAGAAGGTAGCTTTATTTATGCAGATAGCTGTGATTCTGGACACATCCGAATTCCTGATTTTAAATTGTTTAAAAATCATACACTTCTTGATTCTATTATTGAATCAATTGGCATGTATCCAAATAGTATGGATAAACTTTCTGGAGTTTGGAATACTAACTTCCTATACGCCGCGGGACTTGTTAATCCTAAGGCACACAGATCACCATTATCCCATTTGACAACTGTTGGTCTTGAATTGGAAATTGAGAAATATAATAAATCAAATGACTATATTGTGGCAGGTGTCGAAGTAGAAGAATTTGAAGATTGTAGCGTCTCTGAACATACCGATACTATCAATTTTGATACAAGACGAATTAGATTATTCGTACCTATTGGCCCAGTTGAAGACGGTAGTTATGTCAAATTTGGGGAAAAGGTTATTCCTTTGGTATCCTCGGAACCTGTAGCTTTCGACTGTACAAAACCGCATTCCGCTGAAATTAAAGGGAAAATGCGGGCGTTGATTATAGACTTGTTGCCGAAAGAATCAAACATTGAAGATAGAATTGCCTACATTGTTCAGCCTTTAGCCTACTACATGGGTAAAGAAAATGTATGAAGTCGGAAAAAATAAATATCTGATGGATCCTTCGAGGCCAACACGAAGAACACGCAATAGAATCAGAAGACTTGAAAGGGCTATAATTAGACTAGAAGGCATAAAATATTTTTTATATCCAGAAGATTTGGCTAATATAGAAAAGAGACTCAGACATTGTAAAGATGTCATTAACGACAAGAAGCTTAGGTATTCTGACTCTTTAGAACTTCGTGGTGCTAAAAAGGATATTAGCGAAATTCAACAAAAAATCTATTTTAATAAAAGCCTTATTAGGGAATTAAGTGAAAAACTTTCTTCTCTAAAGTCTTATCTGCAAAATGTCGTAGCCTCATTTGATGTAGATTTATATACCCAAAGCGCTGTATATCCTTATTCGAAATTAAAGATTATCAAATTGAGAGAGGAAAAGCAGCGCCTTTCGGCTGCGTTAATTGAACTAGGAAAAGAGCAATCAGATTTAAAGAGAAACTTAAAGCACACTCAGCGCTCTCTGATAAATACCAGTAGTAATAAGGAGAAAGAAAATGGCTGAACATAAAACGCTAAGAGAGTTAGTTCTTTCTCATTCTAATACGGATTGGTTCAAAGAGCATAAAGCAAATATTATGTTCGAATTGAACCACTGCGAATTGCATCATATAGATTCCTATTATTTGAATCTGTATAATGCTGGTGTAAAAAATATTGAAGAGAATGAAGCTAACTCCTCTATTGCCTATTTGCTCGGAATCGTAGCAACCCCGCCAGACGGTAAAGTGCATACTGTCGGCGGCGGTTTCCCGGATTAAATTAGTCCCTTTGTCAAGAAATTGACAATAGAAAACTCTGTGAAAACGGTGGAACTCTCTAGAAGACAATACCGTGCGAAAATTTGCGAAAGCGAAAGACGTGTAACGACTATTATGTAGGGCCAAGTGGTTCGAAGCGCAGAGCACCTAAATCCTTATGGACATGGTGATGAGATAGTCTGGTCTCTATGGCGACATAGAGCTGGTTTCGTACCGGGTATAGATTAACGACCTATACTGAACATAAACGATTGATTCCGATGTAGAGAAAGAACGTCGTCCTGAAGTGTTCGAAATGTTGAGAGAGAAGTATGGCGAAGGGTTTGCCCATTTAGGCACCCTGACATATACCGGCGGCAAGAAGGCCTTTAAAGACGCTGCACGTATTCATGGTATGGGTTTTGATAAGGCTAATAAGATATCTAGCTTAATGCCTGATATCGGGTGCCCTCCACTCGATGTATTACTTGAAGAGAGTGATGAAATCAAAGCCCTGTATAATTCTGACGCTGAGGTGAAAGAGGTTTGGAATGATGCAATTAAGCTTAGCGATTGTTTGAGCGCCCAGGGCATTCATGCATGCCTGTTAGCTGGCACAAAAGTTTACATCAAAAAAGATGAAAACTCTCAGTCAGAGCTAATTAACATTGAAGATGTTAAGCCTGGTTACCTCGCATTAACCCATAAGTTGAGATGGAAACCAATAGTTGAAGTCCAAGTTAATAAAGCTAAGAGAAAAGATATTCTACATATCTCGTATCAATGTTCTCAATATGATAACTTCGGCTATATTGAATGTACTTCGAACCATCCTATTGCACTTATAAATTCAGAAGAATTTAAATCCGAAGGAAGCTTTAACGGCAATATCGTTTGGGTGGATGCAGGTAATGTTAATATCGGGAATGGCATGATTGGAGTTAACGACAATGACGATGTATTGTATGCTCGCAGAGTTAATGACGTTTCCAAATGGACGGATGCTAACCTTGATGGCGATATTGATGTATATAACTTCACTGTACTAGATGATTCTTCTTACATTGCTAATGGTGTAGTCGTTCATAACTGTGGAGTTGCATTATCTGATCGCCCACTATGGGAAGATGTTCCATTGTGGGATAGTAAAGGCGCCCCCGTTATTCAATGGGAAGGTAATAAAATTGAAGATACGTCAAATGTTGTTAAGCTAGATGTTTTAGGACTTAAGACGCTTACAGTTCTTAACTTTGCTAGAGAGCTTATTAAGAAGCGTCATGGCATTGATATCGATTGGTATAATTTACCAATGGATAATGAGGCGGCGTATAAGGTTCTTTGGAATGAGAGAAACTATGGTATCTTTCAATTTGAAGAGGCTGGTATGTCTGGATTCGTTAATGCCTGTAAGCCTAAAACTATTCATGATATTGCAGTAATTGTTAGTACGTATCGCCCTAAAGCGGTCTGGGGCCCTAATTGGAAACAGTTAGGTTAAAATTGGGTGAATTCAGGGAAACCTAAGTCTTAATTTAAGATAAGGCAATCCTGAGCCAAGCTTATGGTACACCATAAGAAGGTGCAGAGACTACTGGAGAGCTAGAGTACTCTTAATAACCAGATACAGCGCCCGACACCTAAGTCATTTGATATGGTGATGAGATAGTCCGATCCTGATAGAAATATCAGATACCGTTGTATTGTATTTCTGGGACCGCTTAACATTCCCGGATTAGTACAACGAATCATAGGAAAGATTTCAGGAGAGCTTCCTCCAACGAAATTCAGATTTCCTAAGTATGACCATATATTTAGTAATGCACATAACGAATTGATTTTTCAGGAAGGTTCGAATGGCCTTTGTCAAAGGTAACAAATTACAACAGAAATATAGCGATGAGCTTATAAATAAAATAATTGAAGAATATCTTGGCGGCCTCACTGCCGTTGAGCTTGGCAAGAAATATAGTATTAAACCTGGAACAATAAATTACCATCTAAGAAAAAGAGGGTTAAGCAGAGGGTCAGGCAAACCTAGCTCGATAGCAAATAAGGATTACTTTGAAACCATAGATACAGAAGAAAAAGCATATTTCCTCGGCTTTCTTATGGCCGATGGGTGCATAAGCTCTTCTCATGTAAACTATCATATAAAATTAGTGCTTCAAGAAAAAGATGCAGATGCGATAAAAGCATTCTTATTAGCTATTGGAAGCAGTAATTCTATTACTAAAGTTATAAAGAATAACCATATTGGCTACTCTGTGTCTTTAAGTTGCAAAAAGATGTTTTACGATTTAGTTAATCATGGGTTTTTGGAGCATAAATCTGGAAATGAAATTATTCCGAATACTATTCCAGATGAGCTTGTTCGTCATTTTATTAGAGGTTATTTTGATGGCGACGGATGTGCATCCAAAGAAGGAAGAATAAGCATCGTAGGCGGAATAAAGATCCTTGAAGATATAGCCAAATACGCGATGATTGACGATTACAGTATTTATGAGTTTAAAAATACTTCTGTTGTACGTGATTTGAGATACTCTAAATTAAGAAGCTCCAAATTGTTTTATAATTATCTTTACAAAGATGCCAATATCTTTTTATATAGAAAGTGGATTAGGCTTTTCAATGTCCACGGCCCTATATAAAAGAGGGACGTTTAAAGTGGAAACACTTTTTATTATGACTGGCCAATATCGGTGAAGGGATTTTGCTTTTATCCTAATACCGAGATAACTCCGCGTTTAAATGATGCGGAGCATCGTAGAGCATAGAATCTGAAACTCCAATGGAGAATATAATGATTCCACGAGTGGCCGGCACCTAAGTTGATTTTCAATATGGTGAAAATGTATGCCGAACTATATCGAGAGCAAAAGTAGATATAGAGCCAAAGGATAAAAAGCCTTTGGGATAACAAATTGTCCTCCGATTGTCAAAAGAGATGTGTGGCTTCTCTGACATTAAAGCTGATGTCTTGAGAAAGGCTGTAGGTAGATTTTTATCTTTTATTTTTTTATTAACACAATGCAAGATTTTATTACCCTTTATAATAACCATAATAGTATAGCGCAGATATCATCTATTACCGGCGAAAGCCCTTACAAAATTACAAGATTTTTAAAATCAAATGGGATAAAGGTCAGCCGAAGTAGGTGTAGATTTAATATAAATTCCGATTTCTTCAATAATATAGATACTGAAGAGAAAGCCTACTTCTTAGGATTAATAGGTGCAGACGGTAGTATATCATATCTTAGTAATGGTAAGAGAACTTTCTCGATAGAGCTTCTTTCATCCGATATAGATATTTTAAATCGCTTATCTTTTCTTATTTCTGGTGATTATAATTTGGTTAAAACGTATCACCGCGAAGGAAGAAATCCTACTTCAAAAATTTCATTTTCTGATGAAGTTTTTATAAATATTTTGGAATCTAAAGGTATAAAAAGAAATAAAAGTTTGGATTATGAATTTCCAGAAATCAATCCCAATCTTTTGCCTCATTTTATAAGAGGCTATTTTGACGGTGATGGTTCTGTTTACCTATCTGGTAATACGACCAAAATAAGCTTTACCGGTTCAAAAAATTTTATACCAGTTTTGAATTCTATATTGTTTAATAATGGTGCAACTCTAAGAGAGTATAAAATTATCGATAGAGGAAATTTCTGTTCCATTCATTTTGGTGGGATACTTCCCTCTAAAATGCTATACGACTATATGTATTCTAATGCTAATGTGTATTTAAAAAGAAAAAAGATAAAATTTGAATCTGCCCCTTGTTTTAGTAATAAGACAATGTGTATCGAGCAAAATCGGTGAAGGCTGAGATGCTAATACCGAGGTAAGTTTGCAGGAACTGTAAACCACCGTAGAGCGTAGAGATTGAAAAGATATAATATCTCCAAGAGTGTTCGACATCCTAATGGGATGAAAATGTACGCCGAACTTATGCAAATATGAAGCATAAGAACTATCGGATAAAAAACCGATAGGTTAACATAATTGAAAAAAGATGCAGCCAAACTAGCATCGCTCAGAGAAGACTTTATCAATGGTGCAGTGGCCAATGGTGAAGATAAACAAGAAGTAGCGCAGTTCTGGGAAGAGCTTCTAGAATTTGCGAGGTATGCATTCAATGCGAGTCATGCCTACTCCTATGGTCATTTGACTTATTATACTGCATGGCTTAAAGCCAATTATCCGGAAGAGTTTTATTGTTCTATTATTACTTGTGAAACTGATCCTCCAATGAAGAAAACTTATATGGAGGATGCTGTATCTAAGGGTATCAATATCTTGCCGCCGGACCTGAATGAATCTGTTGGTACATTTGGCCTTAACCGTAATAATGATATCATTTATGGTTTATCTGGTATTCGTGGTATTGGTGATGGTGCTGTTAGTAAATTAATTGAACTTAGACCTTATAGTAGTTTTGGAGATTTTCTTCTTAGAACTTACCTTTTGACTACTAATATCAATAAGAAGGTTTGTGATAGTTTAATTCTTTCCGGCGCCGTTGATTCTTTTGGATATAAACGAAGCGTTCTTATTCGCTCATATTCTAAATTTATTCTTGACTTTGACCCTAAGGGCGCTCTTAAAAAAGAATGTAGGGCCGCGAAGGCTCTAACGCCTGAGGCAGAAGAGAGAATAAAAGAATTCTGTAAAATTGAACATACGTATTTCGTCGATCCATTATTCAAGGAATTTACTCTTCTTGAAATTTTGGAAGCAGAAAAAGAACTGATTGGAGTGTATATTTCTGGCAATCCTATGGATGTTATTACAAGAGATATTAAAGATCCTCATCATGATTCTGCCTTTATTGAAAATGAAGTTGCTAAAACTGGTGTTTATTATGGGGCAACTGTTTGTCAGGTATCAAAAGTTAGAGTTATTACAACTAAAACCGGTAAGCCTATGGCGTTTATTGAGGCTAAAGATATATACGGTAGAGATTATGCTTTAACTGCATTCTCGAATGTTTATGAACCAAATAAAGAGCTATTTGCCGCCGGCAAGTATTTGCAATGTTTTATAAGTGCAAAACCTAGCTATAGGGGAACTGGTATTGATTGCGTAATTAATTCTGTTTTGGATTTAACCGTAGATACTTCTAATTCAAATGAAGAGGCTTCATCCACTTTTGATGAAATTACTATCAATTTAACTGGGATTCCATCTCCTATTAGATTTAGAACTATCCTAAATAAAATTAGAGATAATAAGTCTGAAGGTGACAATAATACGAAAGTATTTATCACTATGGCTAATTTCGAACCAGAGGTTAGTCCAGGTGTTAAGATCAATAAAACAACTATACGGTTTGGTCCATTTTATATTAAAACCGCAGATATTGATGTGGTTCGTGATTTTAATGGACTTAGAGATGTTACAATCTCTACAAGATAATATGTCGGGTCGGAAACGGCCCGGCTATTTTTATTAAGAATAATAACGGAAAATAAAATGTCTGAACACCCACTTTCTTCTATTACAAAATTCCATATTGCAAATTGTTTACGAAGTGTAACTAATAAAAAGATTGGACGGTTCCGAACAGATAGTCTTTCTGTAGGGATTGAACTTTCACTTCGCAATAATGATGATGATATTCGTCACGGTTTTATAGCACTTAAAGCAAAAGAAATTGAGACAGATATTCTATACGGTTGCACTTATTGTTTTAAAGATCGTCATATCGAAGAGAATATTTTAGAAGAAAATGAGTTTAGATTAACACCGACCGCAATTGAACTTGTCGCCAACAAATGGATTTCTGATATCCAAAGGGCGATTTTGGAGAACAAACAATAATGATAAAACAGTTTTTCATTGACGGCCTTGAAAATATTAATATGAAGGCAACTTTTTTCCCTGAGGATAAAGTTGATTTTGATGGAGTCCCTTTTGATGGAGAAGCTGTCTCTGCAAGAGGTGTAAACCTTCATGTCTCTATTAAGAAATCTATTCTTCTAGCATGCATCAAAGCAATGGCAAATAATAAGAGTTCTATTTATGAATTAACGCCATATGCTGATGTTTCTCTTAGCGAAATAGGAGAACCAATTGGTGTAACAATTCGCAGAGATGAAGACATGATGATTAGACTTTATTATAAATGCAGAATTGAAGTTGACGGTATCATATACGAACATTCATTTGATATGCGTCCATATATGCCTATGGACCTTATTCATTTTTTAACTGAGTTTAACTGATGAAATTTTTTAAAAAAATAGAAGATAATATTTTGGCTCCGCCGGCATTAAAAGGAAGCCGACTTAAAACGCTTTACCCTTCTTCTGCATCATGCCGCGATATTGATGATCCAACAAAGGTTCATGGCGGATGTTTAAGGGCTACCTGGTATCGTCTTGCAGGTTATTCTGAATCTGATCCTTCTGGTGCTTATAGTCAATATATTTTTGCTGCAGGTAAGATGTGGGAAGAATGGATTATTGAACAATGTAAACTTGGCGGATTCTTTTTGATGAATAATCTAAAGTTTTCAATTCCAGAGTATTACCTATCCGGCGAAATCGATATCGCCATTAAAGATCCCGATACAGGCGAAGTTATTATCGTAGAGTCTAAAACATATAGTTCTGCAAATTATCAAGCCAAAGCGGAATACGGTGGTATTGGTGGTCGTGTTCCTATGCCTAAGCATCAGAACGTAATGCAGGCAGCATTATACTTACATTACTTTAGTGCCCCGGATAAGGGTGGTATTAAGCGTGTTTTGCTAACCTATTTTGATAGAGCCTGTGGTGGCCCTGAGAACAATAGGGAATTTTGGATAACGCTGCGCCCTGAAGGTGATAGAACTTATATTCATATCGATACAGAAGATGTGAAAGGTGTTGCTCACTCTTACGATATGCCGGGAATTACATTAGAAGGCGTATTTCAGCGATATGAAGAACAGATTAATTCTGCCCGTGATTACAAAGACGAACCTCCGCCGCCTGACTATGAGCATGTCTATTCAAAAGAAAAAGTAATTCGCCTTTGGAATGATGGCGAAATTGCTAAAACTAAATATGAAAAATGGGTTAAAAAACCCGAAGCCAATCCTATCGGAGATTGGCAATGTGCATATTGCAACTATAGAACCCTGTGTAAACAACAAAAAGAAGAACAAGGATACACATAATGTCTGAACAAAAACAAGAACAACAAGTACCTCAAATTGAAGTTAAAGATTTTGGCGAAGCATCTAAACGATTCACCGAAGTATACTTTGCATTAGGCAGTTTCCAAAGTGCACTTGGACGTGCAAGTCAAGCGTTTGTAGAACAAGATGGAAAATGGATGTCTAACTTCCTGATCTGTGAAGCAATTCTCTCTATTCTTGAAGGCAAGAAATTAATTACACGTGAGGAATTTGAAGAAGAAATGACTCGTCTTGGCCAAGAGCTTAAAGCGCATCGTGACCGCTTGGAACAAGAAGCCGAACAGTCAGCCGCAGAGGCTGCAGAAAAACTTGCTGATTCAGCCGAAGCTGCAGTAAAAGCAGCAGAAGAAAAAGCAAAAGAGAAATAATTATAAAGGCGAGATATGTCTTACAGAAAAATAAGTGACTTTGAAAGTCAGCTTGATAGCATTCGGATGTTCTTACCTGCATATCTGCATGAGCATGGCCTCAATGTTGAAAATGGTAAGAAAATTTGTTGTCTAAATCCTGATCATGATGACCATCATCCATCTATGTCTATGTTTATGGCAGAACAAGGTTATCCTCTTGTCAAATGTATGAGCTGTGGTTCAACTATGGACATTTTTAATGCAGCACATGTATTAGAAGATAAGCCAATGTCTGGGCCAGGGTTTGTTGATAATACTGTTGCATATCTCGCTGACAAATATGGAATTGAGCTTGTATATAGAAAATTATCCGAAGATGAAATATACGAGCTTAATATGTATCAGGCCTATGAGGCTGCTTCAAACTATATTACATCTCAAACTAATTTTAATGATAAACAATTGGGAGAAATGGAGAAGCGTGGATTCAGTCAAGAATTCATGAAAAAATATAGAATTGGAGTATGTAATGATAATGCGGATCTAAGAAAATATTTAAACAATCTCGGATTTAAAAATACATTTATTGATGAAATAGATTTATGCAATCCGATGCTGTTTAATCCTTCCAATTTTATTTATACCATTTGTGATGAGTTTGGAAGACCTGTCGGATTTCAAGCTCGCAATTTGAATTATGATGGAGTTCTTAATGATGAGGGCAAACTTATAAATGGCCCAAAATTTATTGGAACTAAGAATGGTGTTAAGAAAAATATCTACAAGAAAAACGAGCGACTGTATTTGCTGGATAAGGCAAAAAAGTCAACGGACTCTATTTTCATTGTAGAAGGAAATTCCGATGCATTAAGTCTACATAATCATGGAATGACCAATGCAGTTGGAATTTGTGGTTTAGATTTTTCTGAAGCACATTTAAACACTTTGCGACGCAATGGATTGTACAATGTTACTATCTGTTTAGATAATGATGCGGCTGGCAGACAAAAGGCCGTGGATATGCTAGATAAGGTTGTCGCAAAAACCCATGACATCAAATTTTCATTTGTATTTTTACCTGATGAATATGTAGATGGGGTTAGGGTTAAAATAGATCCAGATGAATTTGTTCGTAAATATGGGATTGAAAAATTTAAAGAGATTCCAAAAATTTCGTCATTCTCTTGGAGATTGTCTTTATTTGAAGATGAAGATATAGACCCTGCAGATATTTGCGAAAAAATGGTTCCAATTATAACCAGTGAGCCTAGCTCTATTAGAAGAGAAAAGATGATTTCGGAATTGTCTATATTTACTGGTTATAGTGATAGAGTTATCCGCGATGAAGTTAATAAATCTGAGAGAGAAAAAACTCGTAGAAGCGAAGATTCTAAAAGAGCAATTGTCGAGAAGCTTATTAAAGATTTGAGTAATGACTCAGGAAGTGGATCTGAACTTTTACTCAATGAAGCACTGTCTAATATAGGACAGATTAACCAAATGAATAACACTGACATTATGGATACTTCTGCCCGTGTTAATAATATTTTGGGAATTAAGGAATATCAGGAAGATCCGTCTAGCGGTAAATATACAGATTGGGGTGGTGATATGCCAATCCTATCTGCAACTACTGATGGCGATATTCAAGAAAAGGTTATCTTTATCGGCGGTTCCTCTAATTCCGGTAAGACTTCATGGCAGGTTAATTTGTCTTGGCGTATTGTAGAGAATAATCCACATGCAATGGTAATTTTCCTTTCTATTGATGATAGTGCAAAAGAACTGTTGCCGAGATTTATTTCTTATGATGCGGCAAAAAGAGCAAAGGACAATGGCAATATAGATATTTTTGATGCTATCAATATTAACAAGTTCGCTAAACCCGAACTTTATAAAGATAGCAGAGAATATCCTATGATTTTAGAAGAGCGTGAAATATTTTTCCGCAAATTCTTAAGTTATGCCAGAGAAGACAGATTTATTATTTATGATAGCGTCGATGGTCGCTCACTATCTTTTATTAGAACATTGATGTCGAACTATCGGGATAAGTATCCTGGTAGACATATTTATTTCTTTATAGATAACTTCCATTTGATTCAGGTTCCGACGGAGAAATCTGGTCGAGAAAAATTCCAACACATTTCTCACGAATTGAAGGCATATTCTGTAGAGTTTGGCTTAACTGTTGTTTCTACGGTGGAATACACAAAAATGCCACCAGAAGTTCGTCCTCATAATAACAATATCGCAGAGTCTAATAGCCTTGTGTATGACAGTAATCTTATTATGCACGGCTGGAATGAACTTCATGGCTTGCGTGAAAAGGCTGTAGCCTATCATATTGATTATAGTGAAGATGAAGCCCATCGCAAGAAACCTCTTGTAATTTGGAGCATTGGTAAAAATAAAGTTGCATCCTTTAAGGGTGATATTCCAACTAGATTTTGGCCTGAAAAAGCATATTTTGAAGAGATGACTCCTCGTGAATTTGAGGCATTAATTTTGCAAAATACTGCCATTGCTCAAAATGGTGCCAATCAAAATGTTTAATAATGAAATAGAAGAGCTAATTCTAAAGGAGGAGGTAGAAATACCTCCTCATGACAAAAGAACTAGGTCAGATGCTCCGTATATGGAGCTTAATGCAAATATGTTTAAACTGTATACTCAGTGCAAATATAAAATTAATGCTCCTGATACTGTTTATCTTAATCTAAATCAAATAGTTTGTTTTGATGGATTATCATCTGAAGATGAAAATCTTAGTGCAAGAGAAAGAGCATCATTGGTTTTGTATGAAGCCATTAAAATCTATATGTCTGATTTGAACGGACCTAGTAATGCACCTATTCTTTATTTTGAACGTAAAATCAAAAAGATACTTCCCAATGAAGATGAAGGTGTAGAGTCATATAAAGCATCTTTGCGCAGATTTCTTACTGAAATTTTAGACAAAATATCGGATAGGGTTTATCATTCCAACGGCGCTATAAACGACGAACTTATATTTTGGTCTTATGGTAGAAAACCAAGAAAAACATTTCATACTGTAATCGATCTCGTATTACTGATGGATGATGGTATTGAAATATTTCTATTAACGCCTTTCCATCAGGATAATAGGAACAATCCTATGTATGCTTATAATAACCCAAGAACAATGGCTGTTGTTAAACATATAGAGGATATTGGTATTACTATTAAAACAATACACGATATCAGAGTTCCATTTGGATGGACTCCTAATTCAAATGTTAGTGTAACCAAAAGGCCCAATTTTTCAGATGGTCATTTAAAAGAAATTGCTATTAAATTCATAAATTCTGATTCTACTTCTGGCGGAAACCCAGGGAAATGTTCTGCTTGTTTAAACCACAGTTATTGTGGAATACAAAAAATGATACCTGATAATTTCTAAGGACTAAGATATGAAAGTTCGTTCAAATAAAAGTAAAAACAGAAAAGTCAAACTCGCTCTAGATGAAAATGAATTTTCATTTTCGCATTTAAAACTTATTGGCGTTGGGTTCACTGCCGGTATATTCCCAATAGTATTATTAAAAACTGCTGGTGAAGCTTCATTTATCCCCTGGCCATTACTATTGATGTCGCCTGTTATTTTCATATTGGGTATACTAGCATTAGTTACATTTCTTCTTCTCATTGAGCAAACATATATATTAATTAGATGCAAGATTAAAAAAGATTGTTTAGAAAAGGATTCAGATGAAGATAGTGCATATGGCCCCTGAAAGAATGGGATTCAATGTAGAGGGTAGCTTCGACCATCAGGTTGTTGTAGCTGTACTTGAGGATGATGGCGTCCAAGTCGCCTTGATTGTAGATAAGGTATATAACGCCTGCTATATCAATGAGCTAATCGACAAAGACGCTATATGGAAATTTGCTACCCACAATTTTAAAAGAGTTGATGATGATAAGGCGTTTGAAGCTTATCGTAAATTCTTTTATGATAATGGATTGGGAAGCATTATTGACGGCATAGCTCATGGCCAATTAAACAATATCCAGGGCATTGGTTATGGGGTTCGATAATAGGGGCTCAAATGAGCAGCGTATTATCTATGAATATCTATGTCAGCTTTATCCTACATGCAATGTTATATATGAAGCTTGTCTTCCAGATGGGACGAGATATGACTGTTTTGTGAAAGAAATGGGAATAGTTATAGAATTGGATGGCCGGCAGCATGTTGAATTTATTGAACACTTTCACAAAGATGCCAATGGTTTTAGATGGCAGCAGTTCAAGGACAAGAAAAAGGATTTGCTGGCCGAAGAATCTGGCATCAAACTTGTTAGAATACTCCAATCAGAATGCCCTAAGAGTAAGGAAGAATTAAAGGCTATTATAGATTCAGTTCCTTATCCTGACATCGAATATGATTTTAACTCTATAATGAAGAATCCTGAAAATCCAGTTTTAGAGAAAGCTAGGGAGATTAGGGCAAAGCGTTATAGAGAACAAAAACAAAGAAGTGTGGTTGATCGCAATGCCACATAAAAATAAAAATATAATTGCGACGTTGGATTAAGCTCCAGGTATTTGATTTAGTTAAATTAAGTACAATGCATGATGATTTTCCTTTCACCCGGGCCGACCAGGGAAGAGTCGGCAATACAATTTTAGGATTGTTATAAAAACCCAATAGCTCTGTCCGAATTCCGTGCGGTAATTCGGAGCTGCAGAGCTGCGTCGAAGGCCGGGATCACCCGTCCTCGCGGAAGCATGCCTTCCGACCTTGAAATGGATTGAGGTCCATTAATATAAACTTGCATTATTTTACCAAAATAATGCGCCCGTCGTCCCGAAGGGTCCGACGGAGTCCGGAAGGACTAGGATCTGGTCCTGTCCGGATTTACGGAAGCATACCTTCCGGTCTTTGTCATCCTAGGATGAGTATACTTTGACTATAAAATTAAATATACGCTGATGGTATATTTAATTTTAACATGTTAGAAGGTATTCTAACATGTTAAAGCCGTGTGGCTCGTTGACTAGACTCTGTCGAAGTCAAGATGATTCTATGGTCTTCTATCTTTAAGGGCTTAGGCCTATTAATATTTAGATAATTATTCTAGAGAATAATTTCAGGACTGCGTCCTGATCCAGATCCTTTGGGCCCCAGGTGAGGCCGGGCCCAAAGCGGAAGAATTCCTTCCGATCTTTGACAATATTGTTTTTACTATACGAATCGAGGTTCGTGATACATCAATTCTTAAATTTGTTCCAAATTTAAGAATGAGGTGAATTCATGCATCCCGCGGCCGGCGCCTGCAGGATGCAACGGTTTTTGCAAACCGTCCTTTAATTGCGAAATGCAATTTCAGATGTTCCTATTACAATAATTACAAAAGGAATAATTAATATGACAGGTACAGTATTTGGAAACGAATTGTTTCCTAAAACGTTATTTTTGGACCGCAGCCAAGGAGCTACGGTCCAACGCTTTGACAACCCTAGATATAAGGTTATCTTAGATCTATTTACAATGCAGCTCGAAAAGATTTGGAGGCCAGAGGAAATTGATATGACTAATGATAGGACCAATTTCCCCCTACTCACAAAGGCTGAAGAGCATATTGTTATTTCTAATATTAAGCGTCAAATCTTATTGGATTCCATTATGGGCCGTGCTCCTACTGCGGTATTTAATCCCGCTGTTGCCGATCCAAGTCTTGAATGTGTTATTCAAACATGGTCCCTATTTGAGTGTTTGGCTGAAGGGACTGAAGTTCTTACTGATAAGGGATGGCTCGATATCAAAGATGTAACCGTGGAAACTATGGTTGCGCAGTATCGCTCTACCAATAGAGGCTTGTATTGGACTCGCCCTGAAAAGATTCATATTTATGATAAGAACGAAGAGCTTATTCGTTTTAAATCTGTTGATGGCAATTTTGAACAGTTCGTGACCAAAGCTCATCGAATGCCATTCATTACTTCGAATTCTTTTGCTTTTGAAGAAGCGGATAATTTTGAACCACATGAACTGATTAGTTTACCATTGACTGGAACTGCTTTTGAAGATGAAGAATTTAGTGGCGAATTTGATGCAATAACTGCGGCTAAAATATATTCAACCATTCTTGGATATCATCTTAAAACAGATGAAAATATTCCTGATGAGCTTCATTTTTATGGAAGAAACAAATACGCCGCACATCTGTTATCAAATCTGGCGCAACCAAATTTTGTACTAGATGACCGCATTGAATTTCAATTAGACGGAGCAATTAAAGATGCCTATTGTGATCGCCTTACTGATGTATTGCCTCTTTCTTCGATGACTTACCTTAAAGGTTATCAGCTTCTTGGCTTAATTAAAAATATGGTTGAGAAGTCTGGTGAAAATAACCTTTGGGTTGAGCGTAAAGAAATTATTGATGATATTCAAGCATTACTTTTGATGTCTGGAATTCATTCTACATTTAAAGAAGAAGAAGGTGGATATATTCTATTTGTTAGTGATGAAGATACTGTTCGTGGTGACCTTGTTGAGAAAACCTATGAGCAATATGAAGGCAAAGTCTATTGTTTAACTGTTCCTACCGGCGCATTTGTTATTCGCTATAAAGGTATTCCTTCTGTTACCGGTAATTGCTTACATTCTTTCTCCTATACTCATATCATCCAACAATCTTTTGTTAATCCGAAAGAGACGTTGGACACTGTTATGGATATTCAGGAAATTGTTCAATGTAAAGATAGTATTTGTAAATACTATGATGATGCTATCCAAAAGGTTCAAGATTATTACGAGGGCAGATGCCAGCGTATTGATGCTGTAAGAGCTATATGGCTTGCATTGCATACTGCTAACGCTTTAGAGTCTATCAGGTTCCAGGTTTCTTTTGCATGTAGCTTTATTTTTGGACAAATGGGTAAATTACCTGGACTTGCACGTATTATCAAGCTCATTAACCGTTAAAAATATGGCGGCTTCTAGGGGCGACCCTAGTCGAAAATCTGGTTAACTCAGGGGACATCTCTAGTAGACAATCCTGATCTATTTTTACAACTATGAAATATAAAGATATAGGAAAATATATTGTTTACACCGATGGGCGTGTTTATTCAAAAATTAGTAACAAGTTTATGAAACATTGTATGACAAAGGCCGGGTATTATATGCTGGGCTCTAAACTTGGTTTAGTTCATAGACTAGTTGTTAAAACATTTATTGGCGATATACCTCCTGGCATGGAGGTTAACCATATAGATGGTAATAAGACTAATAATGATTTGTCTAATTTAGAAATAGTTACTAAATCTGAAAATCTTAAGCATGCATTTCGAATCGGTATTAAAACAAATTTAGGCTCAAGAAACGCTATGTCAAAATTGACTGAGCCTGATGTTGAAAAGATTTGCGAATTACTTCTTTCTGGATATGATAACGAAAGTATAGCGTCGCTATATTCCTTACATCCTAGATATGTTTCTCTTATAAGAGGGCATAAACGATGGAGCCATATTACAGAAAAATACGGCAAATTTCCTAAATCGAATAAAAGTAGAGCAACGACTAGCCGAAAGGCGTAGGGTGCAAGCTATTGGCACTCGAAAAGCCAGATATCTCCAATACGGAGATAATGATATAGTCTGAGCTGCATAGCGATATGCAGAAGCTTAATAAGCTGGTAGGGAAGTAGCGAACCCTATTGAACATTACTGGATGAGAACATTCATGTGGCGATTACAAATAATCTTCTAAGCATTTTACCTGTTGACGATATTGACTTTTTGATGGTCTCTGAAGAAGACGAGGTTAAACGTGCAGTGGAGGGAATATGGCGTGACGCTATAACAGAAGAGCTTGAATGGTGTAAATATCTTTTCAAAGAAGGCGAAATCTTTGCATTTAACCAGTCTATTCTTGAAGAGTATTTGTGTTATTTGGCCACCTCAAGACTAAAGAAATATGGGTTACCGCCATTAGAAGAACTATGTGGTATTCCATCTGTTACTAAGAATCCTATTCCTTGGGTTACAGCTTGGAATGGTGAAGAAAAAGAGCAAGTGGCTCCGCAAGAAGCAGAGAAGACAGATTATGAACGTGGGATTATTGATAAGTCTCAAACCAATTATGGAGAGATTCTATCCGCGTTTAACAAATATAGCACGGAGAAAAGTCAATGAAAATTTTGATTTATTCCAAATCTAGCTGTCCACAATGTGTACAGGCTACATCCATCTTAGAAAATCTCGGCACTAAATATATTGATAAGCATAAGCGATTCTATTTTGAAAAAACTTATGTTGATGCCGGTAAAGCTGAAATGGATGAAATGAAGAAGCGGTTTGAAGATATGGGTAAGCCAGAGCCGCGCTCTGTCCCTCAAATCTTTATTGACCGTGATGATACAGGCTCTTATGAGCATGTAGAGTTCAAAGATCTTCGAGCCAAAGTTATTGAATTGGTTAAATATTTAAATCAAGAAGGCGAATAATATGGGATTCAATGTTACCAAAAGAAATGGTGATGTTGTTCCTTACAACCCTGAACGTATTAATTCTTTCCTGGGATTTGTATGTGCAGGGTTGGATAACGTTTCTGTTTCTGAAATTGCTGTAAATAGCAACATCATGTTTTATGATGGGATAACTACTGAAGAAATTAATGGGGCATTGTTAACCAGTGCTAATAATTTAATTGATGAAGAGCATCCTGATTATGCTATTGTGGCTGGCCGTATTCTTCTTTGTAATATGCGTAAATATGTCTATGGCGATTTTGAGCCTAAGAATCTGCTTTCCGTTATTAAGAAGAATACAAGACTTGGAGTGTATGATAAGATTATTCTTGAAAAATACTCTGAGGATGAAATAGAGTGGCTGAATAAGCAAATCGATCACAATAGAGATATGATGTATTCTATCTCTGGTGCTGTCGAATGGGAGGCTAAATATTTAGCGAAGAATGCCAAAACCAAAGAATATTACGAAACTCCACAGATTTCGTATATGGTTGCAGCAATGATGTATTTTATCAATGATGATGGCGATGCTTATACTGATCGCCTAAGTTTTGTTAAAGAACATTATGACAATATGTCTCTTGGACGGGTAAATGTACCGACTCCCCATATTGCAAATCTGAGAAAGCCTACTCGTAGTTTTAGTTCATGTGTTCTGATTGAATCTGATGACTCTATCGACTCTATTGGCGAGGTAGCAACTGCTGCCCGTAAATATGCAACACTTGGAGCTGGCCTTGGTATTGGTTCATCTAAATTAAGAGAACGTAATGCGGCAATTAGAAATGGTGCCGCTGTAAATAGTGGAGCTCTCTATCACGCTAAATCTATTGAGTATAGCGCATTGTCATGCAGTCAAGGCTCAATTCGGAAGGGCTCGCTAACATTTAACTGGTGGGGTCTGCACCCAGATGTTGAAGAAATACTTCTTTATAAAAACAATATGAAGAAGGATTCTGAATCAATGAAACATTCTGATCACTCTATATTTTTAAACGGATTCATGCTTAAGGCCGCCGCAGAAAATAGAGATATTGGCTTGTTCTCTCCACACATTTCTAAAGAGGTTTATGATGCTTTTTATTCTAGCTGTTCTGATTCTCATTTTTATGATGCTTACACCAGAGCCATGAATAAAGGCGAGGCTGTTGGCACTATTAATGCACGACACCTAATGGACCTATTGGTGGAAGAAAGATTTGGTACTGGTCGAGTATATGTGGGGTTTGCGGATAATATTAATCGCCATTCTATGTATAATACCGACAAATATCCCATTAAGCAGAGTAACCTCTGCCAGGAAATTGTTCTTCCAACTCAAGGACTTACACGAACTTATGATCCTGTAAGTAAGACATACAAGCAAGAGGGATTGATTGCTTTATGTAATTTGAGTGGTATTAACTTTGGGGCTTTTGATAATCCCGAAGATTTGAAACGTGTAGCTTATGTAACTATGCGTGCTGTTGATAATTTGCTAGATTTCCAAGAGCATCCTTTCCCGGCTGCTGAGGAACATAACAGATTATTTAGACCTATCGGCATTGGTATTACAGGTCTTGCATATTGGTTAGCTAAGAATGATAAAAAATATTCCAATTGCTATGAACTGTTAGATGAATGGATGCAACATTTCTCCTATGGAGTTATTAGTGCTTCAGTTAATCTTGCTGAAGAACGTGGCGCCTGTGATGCATTCAAAGATACGCTATGGGCGGAAGGTAAACTTCCAAAAGATATGACTACTCCTATGTATAACTCTTTATTTAATTATGAGGAGAAATTAGATTGGACAAGTCTCCGTGCTAGAATTGCTAAACATGGTGTTAGAAATGCATCTATGATTGCTATGTTCCCTGCTGAAACAAGTGCTAAGATTTCCGGTTCTGGTACTACTAATGGTATTGAACCAATACGAGAATTGATTATTTCTAAGGGCGGCAAGAATAGACAAGCTAAATTTGTAGTGCCTGAATTGGCGCGACTCAAAGATAAATATGACCGCATTTGGGATCATACTTCAAATGAGGCATTAATTAAAACTTATGCTGTTATTCAGAGATATACCGATCAGGCTATCTCTGTTAATACATATTACAATAAACAGAATTATCCTAACAACAAGGTCCCCGCATCAGTTGTATCTTGGGATATTTACCTGCATTACCTATTAGGAGGTAAAACCATGTATTATAATAATAACTATGATGGTCAATCTTCTGATATTATGGAAGGTAATATTACTGAGATTCCGGATGATTCTAACACAGACGATGAAGACGATTGTGTAGCGTGTAAACTATAATGATTTTAAACGTATCCCCTGGCGATATCGCCAAAATTATGTCGGCTCATAAAGCCGCAGAACGAAGTAAAGCTGTTAACGGACTTGGATATTTAAGAGCAGTCCAAGATGACGAGCCTGTAGAAGTTGTTCCAACAAAAGTGTTTGATTGCGAGGATATGGATGGCGATCAAAAAGACTTTGAAGAGTTCTTGAAGCTCATTGGCGCTATTACTATGGCAAGCATTATCGATAAAGAGGATGATGTCTCCGTTTTAGAAAGACATCAGCGAAAATTGGATGCTCATAAACATAAGCGCGATGCAGCAATGCTTATTAAAATTTTAGGATCTATTGTTCGATAAATAGTTTGTACAGCTACATATTGCTAAGGGTTAACATGCTAGTAAGATGCAAATTTAAAATGGAAGAAGGAGAAATTCCTCCTTTGGATCATTGTGCTGCTATGTTCAATGAAGAGCAGCAAGATGCAATACGTTCTGCTTTTTCTACTATTAATGTAGATATAGAGGTAGATGACACATGGGGCTTCTGCAAGATTGTAGCTGTAGAAGGACACCCAGTTCGATAAGAATAAATAAGTTGAACAAGGTATAATAAAAAATGAAGAAACCGTTCTTATTGGGCTTCGCTGGAAAGGCCCACAGTGGTAAAGACTTTTCAGCCGACCATATTATTCAAGAATATCCTAACCTAAAAATTGCAAAGGTTGCTTTTGCTGATGCTGTTAGAGATATGGTTAGACCAATTTTTGATGTTGATGATATTTATAGACGTGGTAGTAAAGAAGACCCAATAGACGGTTTTGGAGTTTCTTTAAGAGAAATTCTCCAGAGCCTCGGTACTGATTGGGGTAGACACATGATCTCTGAAGATATATGGGTTAAGATTTTAGACAAAAGAATTTCAGAACGATATTCTGATTTCGATGTTATCATTGTCTCTGATATTAGATTTAATAATGAGCGCGATTATATTATTAATAATGGCGGACTAGTCATAAATATTATTAGTTCTAGTGATAAACATAAAAAATCTAAATTCTTAGAGCATATGTCAGAATGGGGAATTGAAGATAACGTTAATGGAGTTATTGATTTGGAAAATGATTTCTCCTCTCGATATCTGGTTTCTCTTAAAGAAGTTTTTGAATCTGCGGTATCTTTATGAATACTGTTTATATAGATGCTGAAGATGGTGCCGTATTCGATACAATAGAAGAGGCACTTTTGAGTTGTTGCCATATTTGTGGTACTCCTCTTGAATGGGATTTGAAACTGGCCTGGAATGATTCTGCAGACATGAATTTCATAACTGGTTATGATAGATGTTGCGGATATGAATTTCGTATTGAGCCTGTTTTATCAGCCCAAACTAATTTAAAAGGTTATAGGATTCGCCTTTCAAAATTAGCGTAGAAAGATACAAGCAAAGTAATCCTTGGTAATATTTATGTTGTCACTCTCTAAGTTCATTGGAATCTTAGCATTCCAAAGTATGCTTATCTTGGCTAAAAGAATTGTCAACTTTGCATTGGATACTCTTACTCGTAAAGAAAAAACTTTTCAACGCAATTATGGCAAAAATCCTATGGCATCGTTATATAGCTTTATGAAGTTATGAACGACGTAGCTATCAATAATAGATACGATGGACAAATCCCATATGTTACCGATTGGTCCGCATATTACAAGGCGCAGCGTCAATTCAAAGAGAAAAGACAAAAGCGCAATAAGGCTAGAGCATCTAGGATTGAAAAATGTTTAGATAAGTCCATTGGAGATGAATTAATTTTCAAATCTTCTTTAGTTAATGAGTTGTCCGATTTTAGCCAAGAAGAGCTAATGATGGGACTCAAGAATACTAGGAAGATGAATCGAATAATGTCAAGATTAACAAGATCATATCTTGTCTTTGATAAGGTCTTTAAAAAGGAATGGAAAGGCTCTTACAAATTAATAAGAGATGATATTCTTTTTAGATTTGAATTAAGGGTACATTTCAAATTAAATTCAAAATACTGGTCGATACTTGAAGAGAATTGGCCGACACTTTGGAATAATGCCCTAAATAAATTCATGACCTGGTCTTTGCCAAAATATAATCATGACGCAAAATTTAAATTCAGTACATTCTTTATTAATCAATTTCCAGATTGTTTAGAATATGAATTTAGAGATTTTCTTAGAAGAGGTCCTGTATACGACTCTCTAATATGGAGGCGGGAAACCATAGGCTTCGATGATGTGCCAGATGTGGTATCATATGGAATAGATGACTGCATGTATGACCAGGCTTTGCCGCTCGCTGCAGAATTTATTAGTAAATTTCACATTTGGGATTAGTCCCTACATTATTAGGAAAAAGTCTATGAATATTTTTGATATTATTGGAGGATTGTTACATCATGGTAACGATAAAAGCTCCGAAGTTAAAATTCCATACAAGTTGGAAGAAGATTCTTTTGAAGAAGTAAATGAGGCCTCTGTAGATGCTCAAAAAAGCATCGTAGAAGAGGTTTCTCCATCCGTTAATACTGAGGCTCCACCTGCTGTAAAAAACGCTCCTGTGAGCGGCTATAAGCCTTTACCGGGTGGTTTTAAATTTCAACCACTAAAGCATGGTCTGAATGTTTTAAGAACTGCTAAATTGGCATCTGTTCGTTCAGCTGGCTTTGGCATGGTTCGCAATGGCGGAACTAGAGCTCATCAAGGTGTAGACCTTGCTGTGCCAAATAACTACCGTTGCTATGCTGTTGATGACGGCGTTGTTTCATTTGTAAAATCTTCTGATGACAATGGTTATGGAAGAATGCTTATTATTAAACTTGATAGTGGTTTATTTGCTGTTTACGCTCATCTTAAAGACATTCTTGTTAAAGAAGGTCAGCGCGTAAAAGCCGGAACTGCTGTTGCATTAACCGGTTCTTCTGGTAATGCTAGGACAATGCGTGATATGGCTGGAGGTTCTCATCTTCATTTTGAAGTTAGAACTACTCAGCATCCAGGGAAAGGTCTCGCTGGGCGTGTTGATCCTTTAAAATATTTTACTACTGATACATATAATAAATCTTTGTATCAATAAAAATAACCCCGACACCTTAATTGGTGCCGGGGTTTTGTTTTGACTAATTGCTGAGAAGATCCTCAACTTTTTTAACTACTGTAGGTGACAGGTCAAAACTTCCAGAGTTATCTTTTGATTTCTCCGAAGTCTTTTTCTTTTGACGTAACTTAATATCTTCTACGATTAAAGATAGAGATTCTTTTACCGGATACACAGCTGCATCAAGTTCAGAATATCCGACTTTATCATATAAGAGTTTTTCTAAGTTATCTTGTCTTTCTATGATATTCGTTAATACAACTATGATATCTTTTAGTGAAGATGATTTTATTTGTTCACCAAATACTGCTCGTTCTACTTTTTGTAATGCCTCTTTATCTGGAACTTCGTATTCCAAATCTAATTTAAAGCCTACTGGTAGTTCTGGTGTAATCAATACAAGGACAGTGCCCGAATTTGTGTCCAGGCTACCGTCGATTTCTTGTAGTTGATAGTTATCATTAGTAGATTTAACTGACCCGCGTTTTGCTTTTGCGGGAACTTCATAGACAGATTCGCCAGTACCTGTAATGGTAATGGTCTCTATCATAGACTATTGTCCTTTAGACTCTAATTCTTCTACTTGTGATTTCTTTACATCAATGAGGAATTCTGCGTCTTGGAGGTCGTCCATTAGTGCCATTGCGCCGCCCTGGTTTTCATTTGCCAGCATCTCGTGGATATTATCTTGAAGATTTCTGCAATGACGTTTCAGGTCCTCTATTTGCTGAAGTAATAGATCTTTTTCCATTTTAGTCCTTACCCTTCAATTCCGTATTTAGTCATAAGTGCTTTAGCTCTTTCTTCAACTTTGGAGATATTGCCTTCTACAAATTCAATTCCTGAACCAATTGCTACTAGACGTATAGTGTTGGCATGTTGGTTAGCACCGAATCTAAATTTGTTGAATTCTACGTCAGATTTAACTGGTAATGTGATGACATACCATTTATCGTATTCATAGACTTTGCTAGGGTCAATACCTTTACCATTAATCTTAACGTCTGGATAATGACGGACTTTAAATCCGTTTTCTTCATTAGTAGTAATTAATGCAGGAGCGATGATATTTGTATCTTTCAGTCCTATGATTGAGAATGCTGAACCATTAGAACCACCTTTAGATTGTCTAAATGGAACGATTACGGCTTTAGGTTTACCAGACTCAGATGCAAATCCTTCTGTTTCTAAGTATCTAAATCCTTTACCGTCAGAAGCCATTGTGATCATAGATTTATGACCATCAAACTCTTTTACTGCGCCGGCCCAGTCAACTGGATCTCCTGCTTTAATTGAAGAGTTCAGGCTTTTCAGTTTTAGACTTCCAGCTTCTGCTGTTTCTGCTGTACTCTCTAAAGAACTAAAGTCGAAAGTCGTTACAACAGGTTCACCTTGCTCTTCTGTGGCTGGAGTTGGAGCTGCAGGTACAGCTGGCTCTGGTCTTACTGGAGCAGGGCTCTCAGAACCTGATGGAGGATTTCCTTCACCTGGTGTTGGAGCTACTGGTTGTCCTGGTGTTTCCTCTGGTTTTGCAACAGGAGGTACTGGTGTACCGGTATTCTCAGTGCTAGGTGCGGCTGGAGATGCATTTTGGTTAGATGCAAGTTTTTTCTCTAGCTCTGTGATTTTAGCTGTCAATTTGGAAATTTCTTCCATATTAAGAACTGATTGATAGTATGTTGGTACATAGCCCTTATGTACACTACCGTTGCTATTTTTACCAGTCCAAGGAGTTAGACTTTGTTTTAGCTGGTCATATTCATAGTTGCCAATTACTTCACATGTTTCCAAATTACCACCATAGAATCCAAGACTTTGGATACCATCTCGATATTTCATAGTGTTTGACACATATGGATCACCAAATGGAAGTCTTCCTTTTTCTACGCTTGTATATGGAGTTACGTCAGTGTAGTTAAATGCAAGGCTAGATCCTTTTAGTCTACCGACTAGGATTTGACGAGCAAAGTTTCCTTCTGGAGAGTTTTGTACCCAGTTTTTGGAGATAACGCATCCAAGCATTTCGCCGTAATGTGGCTCAGAACCTACTAGCATGCCGTATGTTGCAGTGTTAACAAATGCAGTTGCTTCGGCTCCTGAACCGCCACCACCTTCAAATCGGATAGTAGGTGGTTCTGAGAATCGGCTTCCCATACGGTCTAGTTTTAGATTTACAACTTTACCATCTTTTATTTGTGCTGTTACTTTAGCACCGAATGCTTCTGGACCACCACCCTCTACAATTACTTTAGGAGGTGTAGTGTATCCTGAACCAGGGTTTGTAATGGTCAATGCAGAGATATATCTTTGTCCCCAGAATTCACCGAATGGAAGTGCAAATGTGAATTGGTTGTTTTCGATCAAGTAGTGGTTATGACCGAAGTTACATTGCATACCGCGCGGAGCATATACGACATTGTCTGCCCATACTTGGTGACAACGCAACCACCATTTTTTACCGTCGCGTCTAAATTTAACACCTCTTGCACCATTGATAGGATGCAATCCGTATTGACCGGAAAGAATTGTATTTCCTCTTACTTCGATATTGCTATCTTGGTAATAGAAAGAATGTGGATCTGGAATATCTTTGCTACCTGGAGTGTCGCTAATAAGTTTACCTGCAAATAGCTCTTCGATTACTGTTGATACACCGTAATATTGAGCTTCACCTTTATTATTAATAATGCGAACATTGTTACCGGTATGGATATCCATTACCTTACGCATACCTCTACCAAAAACGTTATCGTGGATAAAGATGTTATCCATAGGCAGATAGCGTGATGTACATTGTTGGTAACCAGGGTCTAATGAAGTACCGCCACCGATGCCACGTGTATGTTCTAGGTGTGCATCTGGGTGACCTACAACTGAATCTGGTGCATAAATACCAGTAAGTTCAAATCCTGAAGCACGAATACATTCGATACCACAGGTGTAGTTATGGGTAAAGTATCCGCCGGTAATTTTGGTATTAGTAGCAACAATACCTGCTCTGAATGCAGCTTCAGAATCTCGGGCATCAACCGCTTCGCCTGATGGTGTACCGTATAGGCCACAGTTAATAGCACCACCTGTTAATCCTCGAACATCGAAGTCTCTAATGACAGTATTGCGGGTTCCAAATAAACGCCATCCATATGCACGGCTACCATGTTGACCACCGCGCCATGTTCCCCATTTTCTTGATGTTGTTCCATCATCTTGTGGGAATGCAGATTCGCCTTGAGCATTGAAGTATCCACCAGCACTGCGGAAACGTAATGAAGCTCCGTCTCTTAGCAGTTGAATGATTTTTTCTTCATTGAAACCTTCTGGTTGTTCAATGTCTTGTGCTTCATAACCGTTATTCATGTATCCTGCTAGATCATGACGTTGGGTAGTTGTATTGAAGCCTGCTTCAGCTGTACCTTTATCACCCATACCTGTACCGATGTGAGGATTTTCTTTGGTCCATCCATCAATAGGTGGGAATAGCATTTTATCTAAGTCTGCGCCTTTTTTGTAGCTAAACTCTTGATATGCACGAGATATGATCGTACCGCCGTGAATAATCTCATTGTCAACTGAATCGCCGCAAAGATGGAATGCATCTTGACCTGCTTCTTCAATTACAAACTTGGCAAGTTTAAAGTCGAATTTATTGCCAATTGATTTGTAGAATGAAACACATGGTTGTTGACCATGAACGACTAATGTCATTGGATCATTACGGTTACGTCTGATTGAGCGGTTGTCTGCACCGTAGTATTCAGGTTTGTAACCTTTGTTTTTGGTAAAAGGGAATACGCCGCCGCGAGAAGAGATGTAGCAGTTCGAAGGAAGTTTATCGTACCACTCTTGAATCAAACGAACGATTTGTTTCGCATCTTCTTTACCCTCGGCTTTCTTATCCAAAGGCTCGTAGTATCGTGATGTTACTTTTTTGCGTAGCTCTTCTGTTAGTGCGTCTTCAATGTAGAAGATATTAGCTTCTAATGCTAAACGCAAAGGAGATTTTAATTTTTCTCCACCTGAAGATTGTTCAATTTGTTTGTTAAGAATCTTTTCACTGGCATTTTCCGAACCTAAAGCTTTGCTCACTTCAGTTTCGACTGTACTTGGTGTTACTACTTTTACGCCAGTATTCTTATCGTTAACTTTAATGTCGCCTTCATCACCGACAGTAATATCAACCTTAGGTTGAACAATAGACTCTTTAGCTTCGTTTGCTTTTGCTAAAGCTTCTTGCGCAGTTGATTTTGCAGTGGCAACATCTTGAGCCATTTCACCAGTTTTTCTAGTCACCTCTTGGGCAACTTGCTCGCCTACGACTCTTTCGGCAGTTTGAGTTGCTGCCTGTGTAGCGGCTTGAGTAGCAGCTTCCGTTGCGGCTTGTGTTGCAGCAACTTTTACTTCCTCTTTGGTTGCCTGAGCTTCTTGCTTAATTTGATTAATAGCCTGCTCTGTTTGTGCAACCTTGCCACTGACAGTATTGGCAGTCTGAATAGCTTCTGCTGCTTTCTTTTCTGACTCGGTTTGAGACTCTTTTACTTTTTCTAAGGTCTCTTTGATTGTATTTTGAGTAGCTTTATTGGCAGCAATTTTCTGGGCCATTAAAAGGGTTACTGCATCTAAATTTGGAGTTGTCATATTGGCCTCTTAAGCTAGGATTTTTTCTATCTCGTTTTTGGTACTATTACTAATATCTACGATTTTTGTAACAGTAACTTTTTCTATGATTTTTTCTTTTCCATCTGGAGTAACTTCGGTTTTAACCTCAGTTGATGTAGAAGAATCAATGGTAGGTCCGTCCAATTTAATATTCCCGTTTCCTGAACCGATATATGAATTGCTACCGTCTGAAGTTTCTCCTGATAGCACTTCGATTCTGTTTTCATTCTTAAGGCGATTAAGTGTATTATTTACAGAACGAATTGTGCTTGGATTATCAGGAATGCTTATTTCAGTTGGTTCGTCTTTGATTGTTTTTCCCTCGAAAGTAATATAATCATTCTTTCGAAGTTTTCTAACTACCCATTTCATATTATGACATTACCTTTGTTTATAATCTATCCTCTGGACCAACGGTTTGTGGACCACGATTTTCGCGACTATCTTCTTCTCTAGTTGCTGGTGCTGGTTCCGCTGGAACTGGTTTTGCCGGAGAGGCTTCTTTAAGCTTTTGTCTTTCATCTCTTTTGGCATAGACGGTTGTAACTTTTTCTGGAACATCTCCAGATACGATTTCAATACGTCCTTCGCGTTTTAGTCGAGATAAAGTGTTTTTTACTGCACGAATAGCTGAACCATTGTCATCGCTAACTTTAATTTCTGTTTCGGTTGTACCGATATTTACACCTTCAAATGTAATATACTCATTTAGGTACTTTTTCTTAACCAGCCATTTCATTTATTTACCTCTTTATTGTAACTTTCGATTAGGTTTACTAGGTATTGTTTCTCAAGTCTGCAATTATGAACTTTACCAATAAGCGATAATGAATGCTCAATTAATGCTCTTGATGTAGTTCCTTGTAGTTCTTGTATTTCCTCTTCACATTTTCCGAGTCTTACTTCTTCTGCTATCTGTATTTGTTGTGCTTTTTTAGGTTTTTGTGCAAAGGTAGAACAAGCACTCATGGATAATACTGTCAAGACTATTAATAATCTTTTCATTTTTTCAGCCTTTTGTTATATTCAGTTTTAAAGTCTTCAGAAACACATTCTTTGTCAACTATAAGAGAGCGTATCTCAGAGTTGTTACTATCTAGCATTTCTTGCAGCCCTTTTCTACCTTCTCTAAACTGGGTAAGCAATGTACCCTCTACTCCTCTAATTCTATTTGCTAAATCAGTTGAAGTTTTAAGATACATTGCCTCAGCATCAGTTCGTCCACGTTGATACTGGTTTTGTCCATATTCATAGACTAACGCGGCTGTAAGCCCTAAAATAAAAATAGCTGGAAGTACTTTTACCCATAAAGGTATAACATCCTTTACGTACTCAACAATACCTTCTTTACTTAATTTCATTTTTTCATTTTCCTTTTAAAATTATGGTAAGGCAGTAGGCCAAGGTTCGCTAGTTAGATACATAATAGGGCTTACACGAATGTCACCAATATCTCGGTCAGTAGGAACAGGGTCAGTAAATTGGAAACGTAACATATTCGCATCGGTAGGTCCTCCAACGTACCAAGTACCATATGGTGTACCCTTGTCATTGTAGATGTTGCCAATTAAGCTAAATTCTGATCTAAATCCTTCCGGTATTCCTCGCAAACCTAAAATAAAAACGTTTCGTTCTCTGTCAGATGGCTGGATAGAATACCCTGGTCCACCACGTCGAACAATACCAAACCAGCCCCAGCTTAGACCACCGAATTGATACATAACGGTATCGTTTTTGCGTCTAACTTTTAGGTATGACGCGCCCAGTTTTGAATGGATATTGAGTGTTCGCCATCCAGTATCTCCAGTTAGAACTTCCCATCCCTGATTATTAGTTCCGGTTCGTTTTATCCATTTTAAAGCGCCATTTGTAGCATTGGTATCTACATATGTTGTACCTACTGGAGCGGCAACATTTCCGTTAGGCATACCGGTACCGTGGATTTCATATTGGCTTCCCTGTCCGGATGAACTTGGTAGCGTTACACTCCCACCACCGTCTGATAAGGTAAGAGTATTTTCGGATAGTGTTAACTTTTGAGGGACGCCTACACCTGCCGGACCTTGAATGCCTTGTGGGCCACGTTCACCTGCCGGACCTTGAATACCTTTAACGCCCGATAGGTCTAAAAGGAAGTCCCATCCTTCTGCAGTTCGAACATACAATCTACCATTATCTTCGTCTGTATCAGGATTGTCAGAGGCTACGACTGCCATTCCGCCTTCTGGTATACCTGTATATGCCTTAAGCTGTTCTTTTGTTTTAAAGGTTCTATAAATAGAAAATGGGCTTCCCCGTTCGCCACGTTCTCCCTGTATACCCTGTACACCTTGGAATCCTTGCATGCCTTGCTGACCTGGTTCGCCACGTTGTCCTTCTGGTCCTCGTTCACCTGCATCACCTCTGTCACCCTTGGGCCCAGGAAGACCATCAGTTCCGCGTTCCCCTTGTGGGCCTGGCGGGCCTTGTAGTCCCCTATCGCCTTTTAGTGATAGCAGCCACTCTTCTTTTGTGCCGGTGTAACCATTTTCTTTTGCAATCTCATAGGCCGATTTTCCGTCCGCACCTTTTTGACCAGAACCAGCTGAAGTTTCTAGAGATGCAACCTTCTCTTCTAGCTCTTTATCTTTGGACTTTAAAGCGTTTAGGCTCTGCGAAATCTTTTTGAATTGCAATGCCATTAATTGTAAAACGTTCATTTTATATATTACCTTTATATACGTTTAGATAGTTCGGACTTAGATTTCTGAAAAGTTAACTATTTCTTCCATAAGTCCGTTAACCTTTCTGTATATAATAGAGTTTTCCTGATTACCCTCTCTGTCCAAAACTCCAACGAATGTTCCTTCTTCTATAGCAGAGTCTGCGTTCATATCATCGGTAGTATTGTAGAATTTAGCAATCTTTAGAGAGAGGTCTGGAGTAGCTCCATTTTGACCAGTGCCGGCATCACCTTTAGGTCCTGGAGGTCCGGCTGGACCTGTGTCCCCTTTGGGTCCTTTTAGTGACTCTAACTGTTCGGAAGTAAAGTCAGAGAATTTAAATGGCTCGCCTTTATCCCCTTTAGGGCCGGCCGGACCATCTTGGCCGCGTTCACCGTTACGTCCTTTTAGGCTTTCAAGCCACTGCACTTCATCTCCAACAAAGCCATGCTCAACAGCAATCTCATAAGCAGATTTGCCGTCTTTTCCGCGTTCTCCGGCCTCTCCTTTTGCACCAGGTAAACCGTCTGCACCACGCTCGCCTTTAGGGCCAGGTAGTCCATTTGCCCCTGCTGGTCCGGTGTCACCTTTAGGTCCTGTCTGTCCTTGCGGGCCAGGTTGTCCCTGTGGGCCTGGTTGACCAGTTGCACCTGATGGTCCCATCGGTCCTACTGGACCTACTGGACCCATTGGGCCTTGTGGCCCCTGAGGGCCCTGAGGACCCGGACTACCACTTCCTCCGCCTCCACCTCCGCCAGATGGAGTAACAATTGCTCGTATAGATGCGGCAGGTACTGAGGATTCAATCCTTTTGCCTTCAATCCCTCTGACTATTGAAATTAAAGCTGCAGTATCACCATTGTCAACATTGAATGTTGAAAATTCCTTTTTGACAGAAATTCCGTTGACGAAGAAGAATGCGGCTTGTTTCAGTTTTAAATCTAACTGCATTATGCTACCTTAATTAAAATCCTGGATACATTAGGTTTAGTGTATCCATCCAAGGTTTTCATCTTTATCTTAATTCTGGCGGTATTAATAATAGCATTCTTTTGTCTGGCAGCTACATATAGAGCTTTTACATTCTCTGATGTTTTTAGCTGGTATCCATTCTCTGATTTTCTAGTATTAATATCTTTGCCGTACTCTAGTTCTCTACCAAGGATATATTTAAGCGATAGAACAATAGAAGTGAATGGGTTTTTCTCCCAGTCTTCATCTACGATTGTATGTTCTTCGCCGGCCGTATCCACAACCCTAAACTCCCCGGATTTAAAAGATACTAGAGTGTATTTAGTTACGTCATAAATTTCGACATAATTGTCAGCAGGGAATGATAAACTGTTAAACCCTGTATAAATAGTAGATTCGCCAGAGAATGGTACACCATTTACGAAGTATGTATCCTTAAAGTTTACAACCTTTTCTGAAATAGCTATACCGGATGCAGATACTACATTACCTTTAACGGATATAGGATTTGTGGCATCGTAATACTTAAAGATATTTGTCTCTAGTAATGCTGGATCTATTTCAGTCGTGAAAGTGTTCCCATCAGAATCTCTAGTATGGGAGTGTAACGTAACAATGTTATTATCAGAATAGTCATTTATTGGCAAAATGCTCCTAATTGACCTACCAGTTTTTGATAACTTCCTGAGAGGTTTAATGTCTTTATATGCGCCACCATTAATTGAGATCTGATAGTGCATATCAACATTTTTAGACTGGTAATTATCACAAGTATCTATTGCTACAAACTCACCAGTGGCTCTAATAGGAATATCGCCTGTAACGTATTCTGTTGGGGTGGAGTATCTTTTTACTGCTATATGGAAAGAACTTATCTCTACATTGTAAATGTATCTTCCGGATATGTAGTCTGAGCTTTTATCAAGATCAATAACTATACGAACATAACGGTCGTTAGTTTCACCAATTGATTCATTTAGACTATTTGTTAGGACTCTATCTGTTATCCTATTATAGCCTATCGAATCATTGCTTGTGTAAATTGTATATACATACGCCCGTTTTGTTTTTAATTGAATATTATTAAATACGCCGTATTCTTTTCTATCAATATCTAGTATAAAGCTTTTGCTTCCGCCATTTAATGAAGAGTAAGATATAGTTGACTTAACGTTTGAATTTAGGATGTTGCGATTTTGTGCCTCTCCGCTATCAACGGTCCACACCAAATCAATCTTCTTATTATTATCAAATATATAGCAGGATATTCCTGAATTGGTATTATTGGAAATAATGGAAGATTCAGATTTTTCAAACGTATCAGATTCTTTTACCCCAACAATTTTTCCACCATCAACATAAGCAGTTGTCTCATCCTCTATGTATGAAATAGAAGATGGAGAATAATAAACAGCTTTTGTATATTTAGTGATTGACCTATCTGCGACATTTGCGGCCTTGGCATCAGACGATGCCTTAGCCAGCCTTGTTTTAATGTCTCTTATATAGTCAGATGATTTAATTTCAAACTTCTCTATTCTCGGCAGCAATTCATCCATTTTATCCTGATTGCAAAATAGGATGTCATACCATTCTTTTAGAATTTTATTTAATCCAGCTTCAGTATACTCATCACCAATATCTGGTATTTGAGTTCCAGCAGATGAAGCTTGGAATGAATTTAAATTGTAAATAGCTTCTTCTACTTTATTCATTTTATACCGTTACTGTGTTTAATGTTAAATTCTTTAATGTTGGAGAGCGTAAAATTTCTGCACTTTTATCTGTTTTACTTTCCGATAGTACAACATACTCAGTGTCCATTGTTGCATCTTTTAGTTCTACTTGACGCTCATTTACCGTGTATGATTTCTTATCCAGAACTTTAATTGGAAAGCCCGATATAAAGATATTTGAATAGATATATTCCACCTCTGACTCGCCACTAATTGTAGATTGAGAATACAGCATACCGTTTGTATAGTCAATAGAGTATAACCCACTTGAGCCGTTTGAGTCTGCGATATTTACAGATATAAATGTATCAATAATATCGTCTGTTTTGATGCCATCTGGTAGCTGAACGAATGTCTCGTTGCCTATATCTTCAAGCATATAGTCGCCGCGATAGATTAATTCATCTCTACTGAAAACTTTTGAACTTAATTGCTCAACACCGCCAGTGACTTCAATATCTTCGAAGTGATTTACAAGTCTGCCAAGACTAAATCTATTTACAGATTTTGGAATAAGTATATTTGCCTTACTTGAAGATTTAAACTCATCAATACCATTTATATATGGAACCTCTTTTACAAATGATAAAAGAGATGATGATTTATTTGTAAATTTCAGCCCGCCTTTTAAGAGGCCAGAATGCTCAAGTTTCGCAGATGTCTGTCCGTCAAACTTGGACAGTTTTTCTTTTGATCTTGAAAACTTGGCTTCCTCTGTATATAAATCAATACCGTTAATATTGGATCTCATAACCAAAGGTATTTCTTCGTAGTTTATATACATACCATCTATAATGGCTGAATGAGAGGACGAATAAAACTTACCATCTATAATAGTAAATTCGCCTTCATTTAATAGAACATCTGGGTATCTACTATTAAATACTAAGTTAATATTAGATTTATCTGAACTTGTCGGTATGGTTGCAGTAAAATAATCTAACAGGTTTATAGTTTTACCTGCTTCAAACTCCATAACCTTTTTGCCAAATGGGTCAGTTAATGATACTGTTCTGTCAGAAGGCATAAATACCCACTCATAGCAAGATGTAAATGCACCTAATGTCAGATTAAGCCTTCTTGTATTTTCACCATCTGTAAGAGTATATATACCGGCAGGTTCTTTAAATGGTATAACCATATTGTTGCTGTCCGATATTCTAACCTCCCTTTTAACTGGAAGTGAAGCTTTATATGCTTTTGCTGATTTAGGGTCAATAGCATATGGAGGAACGATCCTATAAATCTCCCCACCTTCGATTGCGCATTTAATTTTGTTAGCTCTTATTGTTGCCCTTGTAATGTTTTTCATAGGTGCAACTGTTTTAATAAGACTATCTGGTCCAGATTTTATTGAACTAATAGAGTCTAGAAGATTCTCATTGTCGTTATATAGAAAGTAAGATCCTCTTTCTCCGAATTGATATCCAAGTCTTTCTGATACTATATATTTATCAGACAAATCAAATGGAACCTGTATTACAGGAGACTGTTGACTAACCTGTTGTATATGTCTATCAATACTAGATGCCATAAGCGGTAAGCTATGTTTACTGCCGGTCATTCTTATTCTAAAGAATAATGTAGTTACAGGAGTCTTCGTATTAATAGAATTTTCTGACTTGGTATTAAAATCTAGGTGCTTAGGATGATCACTTACTGAGAATGGTGTAGAAACTTGATACCATGTAGAAGAGTCGTTACTGATTTCAAATGCGATATTTTCAAAAGAATATTTGTCAGTAGGAATTGATGCAGCAATTGATGCCTTTAAGATTTCTTCTTTCTGTGTAATAGGTCCAAATACAACCTCTCCGCTTTCTATCGATGTAGCGATACCTATAGACAAGTTTTTAACACCTATAGCGTATCTTGTTTGTCCACTCTTTGAGGTGTATGGATTATTCTGTAAAAAAGATACTTTAACAGATGTAGCATTAACTCCTGGGAAATTTATTTGAGATACGCCATTTACCTCTTGCACTGAGAAGTCTGACCTATAAAAACGTTTGCCATCAGGTGAAACCTCAAGATACATCACTGTCGGTTTATCAATACCATATTCAGAATGTATTAACGATATTCTATTTACCTGATTTACATCACGCAGATTAATTGTAAGAACCGCCGTGATAGCAGAGTCAAATTTCTCTATTTCATACTGGGTGTCTGATATAATTGTATTTTTGTCATTATATCTTGGAATATCAAAATCGGCAGAATTCCCTTCTTGCCCATTTGTACTGATTTTTACATCAATAATAGGGACTGGCGAGAATGTTTTTGTCTGCAGAGAGATTGTGCTACCACTTATAACAATTCCGCTATTTTTTAGGATTGGCATATTGTTAATGCCGAACTGCTTATTCGTATTGCCGCTTATAGTAGAAACTGTTAAATACAAGTCAGACACTTCTGACATCTGTTCCCTTATATCAGATACGCCCTCTGCAAATTTACCTATTGCCATAGCAACTCTATTATTCGAATCATTAACAGATGTAGCAATTTTGTCTGCCCTTGTTTTAATATCAGACAATAGCTGTTCTCTCCATCCTGGAAGACGCTTTGAATAAATAGAGTATGAGTTAAAATAGTCTTTTATCATTTCGATATTATTCCGACATACTTAATGTTAGGTTCTGACTTGTCAGGATCGATCACAATAGCATCTAAGTAACAAGCTATCCTATAAACACCATTATTTAATATTCTAATTGAGTTATTTTCATCAATGGATATATTTTCATTTTTGTATAGTCCATTGCTATAATCTGGCGATGCAATATAAAAGCAAGATTCATCTCTATCTTCAATAAGGCCATCTTTTATTACAACCTCATCCTTACTCACCATGCCGTCCCTATATTTATAGGCATTCGATATCTTATATTTGAACTTCTCATTGCCTAAGACTACCTCTCTTGTCTTACCTAAACCAAGGGTAATTTTCTCGTCCATTAACTCTATGCCAGATCGAGAATATCCAGTCACGTTGATATTACCGGATATAATTGCAGTTTCTAAATCCTCACCCTTGATTACAACATTCAATGACCCAGAGTTAAGAATCTCTGCCCTTTTGGTTCTTAGAGATGCGACATCATTTGACGAGATTCGGTTGGCATCAATATCGATAAACTTAGATAAAGAGTCTCCGTCCTCGATATGTTCATGAATAATAGAGATTTCAATTGCCATTGAATTTTTGTGTTTATTCTTGATTACAAGAGGCTCATCTACTGCTATAGGAAATGACACCACTGGACTTGTATTTCCCATAGAATCAATTGCTGTAATTGAGGATATAACTACATCTCTTACGTTAGGGCGAATTATAATTCTATTAAAGAATGATACGCCCGGCCGCAAAGTCTCTCTTAATTCTTTCATGAAAAATGCCTTTCATTATATGGTGGCATAATATATGCCTCATCAGTAGTAGAGTAGATCATACTTCCTCTTGCTGAGGTGTCAATTTCCATAATTGCATAATGGCCAGCGTCTTCTGACGAAAGGTTACTGCCCTGTATAAAGTCTGACCCGCTTTTAATAATACCGAGTTTTTCTATATAACCATTATGCCATTTCTCCAAATCAGACTCAATTCTATCCATTGATTCTACTATAAAGTCAGATGAAGATGTAGCAGTTTCTCCAAATCTTGAAATTTCTTTTGTTACATAAGAAATGCCTATAGTATCTAGGTCTTTTATTCCTTTGACCTGAAGTTCATCGTTAACATAGTTAAACTGATGATTCTGAATAAACTCTTTCATACTCAACCTTTTGGAATATTAGATAAATGTATATATTCGGCTGTAATTCTTCCTATAGGATAATCTGATTTTTTAGCTTTAATATATGTTTTACCATCAAGCTTTTTCGATGCAAGCTCTACTAAAATCTCTCTATGTGTATTATATGTATTAACTAAACATAGTTTAGAATTCTCGCCAAGGAATACAGGAGAATTCCGTCTATGGAAACGGCCATCATCATCATCGACAAAATCAACATCTGTTTCTTCTTCTATATTTTCTATCTCTGCAAGTATATCGGTTTCTGTTTCACCAATAATAATTGGATATCCAGCTGATAAATTTGCGTCTATTACTGTTACGTTAGAGTTTACGGACTGTGGAGTATATTCAGATAAAACTATTCTTGAGAAAGATAGCTTTGGAATCCTTAAATCCCTTAGGCCTATACTACCTTTCGCCGGCATAGCTCTTCTTCCGGAAATGGCATAGTCTAAATTCATTTTCTTAATTCGTATTTCTGCTATTTCCAATACCGTATCTTTTTCTGATTCTGGTGAAGTGTGGAATAATGATCGCGGTGTCTCTGATTTTGCATTATTACTGCCTATTTTATATTCAACCCCGTTTACGGAATTAGGTGTAATAACAATAGCCGACGGCGCAGAATAGTCTATGCCAGTCATTGTTGAATAAATGCAGACCCCAAATTTATCAAATGCAGAGAATAAAAGTTCTGTATTCAAAAAATCCTCTGCATCACCCTTTGTAATAGAATATGGTGTTGCATAGACCTTAACTACAGACGCATTTCTAATAATGTTTAATGGTATAGATGCATAGTTGTTTACAGGCTCAATATATTCATATTCAACCTCAATTGATTTCAATGATTGGTTAACAAGTACGAATCCTTGATTATATACTACGTCCTTATCTGCATGAGATTTAACAGAATTGATATACCTATGCGGTAATTTTGCTACACCCGAATTTACAGGAACTGTTATTTTATTTGTTTTAATTACTGATGCTATGAACTCTGGAGACTGAAATCTATACTTCGTCTTTAGCTCATTAATTACGGCAATCCTATCACTAGAATATTCGTTTGCAAAGATGCCTACTATCGGGCTATTTGGATTTGTATATTCAGAAATTGTTGCAATTTCACCAGATATACTAGAGAATGAAATATTCTGTTTTTTACATCTAATAATATATTCTCCAGATGCATCTTGGGATACAGAATATGTTCTATTGTCGATTGTCTTAATGGCATTTAGGAAATGATTGGACTCTTTTACAAATACGGGAATTCCGATTTCGCGCAACTCAATACTACCATATTTAACATTAAGATATGGTGAATCGCTATATATCCACTTATCGTCTTTTGTCCAATGTTCTGCTGTGACAATTGGATCCCCTCTAAGCTGATATTTATACCAAAGCGGAAATCCATTGTGAGATATATCCGTAATTAATATATCAGGGCTGCTAGACCTAATGGTAACTCCGGATATAGATTTTGATTCAAGTCTGACAAATCTGAGTTTGTCTCCTTGGCTTTTGTGTTCAATTTCAATTAGGGATCCATTCAAAGGAGATGTATCAATAGCCACGACAGCATTTCTGCTGTCTGTGGCTTGTTGAAATTCTGCTGAATGCTTTTTCCCTACAATTGAAATATTGTAGGTTATTGTTGTCATGGAGCGTATTTTGCCCTTCTTGCAATAATATTTAAAACAGACTTATTATTCAGCTCGTTTTTCGATTTATCATTTTCAACTACTTCTATACCGCTTACAAACAATGTACCAAGACAGAACAAGTTACCGTTTGCAACCATAGAGTCTTCGATGTATGCATTATTGATTGTCGTAAATTTCTTACGACTTAGGTTGTTTGCCTCTCTAGACATTGCAGCATTAGAAGAGGTTATTGGGACTGTTTTTGTAGAGTCGCCTCTTATGCTATTAACAGACATCGAGTCTGCTTTAATCAATGAAGCTTCACCATTCATAAGAATAGTGTTGTTTTCAATGATAACGCCAGATCTTTCACTACCTGTCATTATAGCACCAGATACGTTCATCTTGCCAGATACGCTAACTGTGGAGTTAAATCTGGTTTCGCCCGCAAAGCTGTTAACCTCTGCAGCCCCTATCTGTGTAACACCTCTGGAAACGTTTACTTGTCCAAGTGTTGCAGTTGATGATGGGATCGATGTAATATCGCCCTGAAGACTTAGCCCTCCAGAAACGATTAAGTCTTTTTCGACAATTGCCTTGTCTCTAATATAGACACTATTCAGATCCGCCTGCTTGTCAATAATAATACCGCCCTTAAACTCTGATTGAGCTTCTGCGCGTATTGTTTTAACATTGGCAATACCTTCTACATCAAGATTACCCTTAGCCTTAATTGAACCTTCAACGTTCACTTTTGAGTTAAGAGTAGTCTCTCCGGATATTGTAACCTTATCGGTCATCAATACTTCACCAGAGAATGTAGTTTTTTCGTTTCCGAATATTACATCACCGGCAATAGTAATACTGTCGCCCTGCTGTCCAATATTAGAATTTCCTAAGAGGGTTGCCCCTTTGTCGGCTCTTAATTGTCCATCAGAAACAATATCACCCTTGGCATATATATTACCAGCTGAACTAATATTCTCTTTAATATCTAAGGCTGAGAACTCTGCGCTAGACTTGGAATTAATTGGGCCATCTATATCTAGACCTGCTTTTGCTTTAATTGCAGACTGGAAGCTGGATTGACCTATTACATCCAATTCAGATTTAATAGAAACCGGCGCTGACATTTCTACATCGCCAAGGAAGATGTTTCTATTATTGTTAAACGTTGCATTAGACAAGACATTTAACTTATCATTTTCATCTGAACCTATATAGGTATCACCATTTAGCTGTACCTTGCCTCCAACATACATATCACCTTGTATAGATGTATCTTTCTCTATGCTTAGCATCAATGCAGTTGCAGTTCCGGTATATCTAGCATTTGTGGCTGTTACGTCGCCATCAGCAGTTAAGTTGCCATTTGTAACGAAATCGCCAACACCAGAGATACCTGCTCTAGCATCAAGTTTGTTTACTACTGATAACTGTCCAATGGTGGCTGCATTAAATTTTGCCGAGTCGCCATTAATAGCACCTGTTGTAGATATAGTTCCAGATCCACTAAATCCGGCTCTAGAATATATATCGCCTTCAATATTGATCTGTTTTGAGAATGTTGCAGGACCTGAGAATATTGAACTAGATTGAATTGCCAATTCATTCGCAGCAAGTCTATTCTTAGTTGAGATTGATCCACCAACAGAAAGTCCAGATGTAATTTCAACATCTTCTGTGAAGTCAACCTTACCAGTGAATCTTGAGTTTCCTGAAACGTCAATTTCTTTTGTGGAAATCTTAGTTCTGAATTCTCCGCTCTCTGCGCTAATATAACCAGCGGCATCTATATTGCCGTTCAGGCCGATATTCTTATCAATAGATGCTGAGCCAAATATTTTTAATGGACCTGTTGTAACCTCTGAATATGACAGGTTAGAACAGTTCATCTCGCCGGCTCTAGTTTCGGCGAATACTACACCGTTCCTAGATTCTACAACGAGCCATCCAGGAGGACAGTCTGCATCTGCACCTGTTGCATATATATTTGCATCTGGGCCTACGTGGATACCTTGCCTATCGCGCAAAGATGATTCTTTAACTTTGATATTGTAGAAATCACCTGTGCCAGCGAAGGTATTTGCTCTTGGCATTAATGTAAGATTATCTAACCTTGTTGCGCCATCTTTTGCAAGTTCCCCGAAGCCATATTTGGTTCCAAGGACGCTGTTAACCTTTGTGGTATCTTTTAGGAAATATAAATCACCATTGCCAGTTTCGAAGTATGTATCATGGTCTGTTTGTGTAGCTTGACCACCGTTTTCTGCTGATACATAAACATTTGCAAATGGTAGACCTTCTTGGCGTTGGTAGCGGATACCGGTATTTTTACCAGACTCTTCAATAGTAAGTGGTTTCTTACCTGCGATTGTTGCCGAGCCGCCTACGCTCTTAATAGAGTTAGAATCTTCGCCGCCAAACTTAATTGAACCATCTCCGCTTATATCTATAGACGTAGGATTAAAAGATTTTGCGGACATTTTGTCAAAGGTGACAGGAAGCTTAAATTCAACTGACGCTTCAGCATCATCTGACGATACTTCAACCTTATTGCCATCATTACTGCGGAAATCAACCTTAGAAACCTTGATACCACCTGTACCCTTAGTTGCGAGAGTACCAGATACAGATGCGTCTTGAACAGAGATATCTTTAGCCTCTACTGATGCCAACTCTTCATCTGTTTTAGAGATTTTAACTAAGCCGTCTTTTGCCTTAATATTAAGAACGTTCTTAGCATCACCCTTATCACCTGTAGAGTAAATCTTATTTCCATCAAATTCAATGGCAGTAGCATATAGGTTTTTCTCTTCACTTGGCAGACCATGGGTATTGATTTTAAGGCCAGAATTTGCACCAAATAATTTTATACCTTGGAAGTCTTTATCATACATCAATGATGTACCGGTAGAGACGGAACCGAAGAACAGTTTATTTGAATTATCCAACGTATTATTATAGAGGTCTCCAGGGTTTGTAGAACCTATAAGAACGTCGCCGAGGATTGCGTTATTAAAGTTACCAGGATTGTCTGGCGTATAACCATCTCTATGGAAATAATGAGGGTGGTCATCACCCTTATGTTTAGAGACGCCAAATCCAGGCTGTCCACTAACATACCTATCAGAAATTAAATCCACCAATTTTGAGTGGCTTAACAGAGCAGATGGGTCTTCGCCGTTATGGGCATGAGAAGTAAACAGTTTGTATAGAAGCCCTACACCATCCCCGACCGTCCATCCATTTACGTATAAAACGATTTCAGGATTTTCGGGGAGAGACATCTGTGTCTTAAATTTAAATGTAGAGTCGCTTAATAGATATACAACTGCATCTGATACCCTTTGGTAACGTTCATCTGACTTAACCCATACTGATACGTCAGACGGATTAGCTTCTTTGGTTCCATTTGGATCAACATATGGTCTAACCTTTTCTGGTAATGATGGTTGTAGACCATTGGGGATATTAATATCGCCAACCTTTGTGGTAGGTTTAATTGTTACAGAATATGTTGTATTATCTAGCTTTTGAACTTCTGATCTTGGCTGTTTACCATTAGTTACACTTGCTATATTTGGATATGTATTGGTTACATATTTTTCATATCCAGGAACACTTGGAAATCTTCCTTTATAGGTTACAGAGAATTGGCCCTCTGGATTCTTATAAAAGTTTAGTCTTCGACCATTAATAGAATAATGGGAGTCATTAGTCATTGTAGTCTTATCGACTTTTTCGTATGACTTGCCGGATTGAGCAGTAATTGTTACATCTGTCAAAGGTATAAGTGTCAATACGAAATCTTGAGAAGACGATCCGCTAAAGATTTCAGTAAAGTCTGTAATGGTTTCGCCGAAAGGAATTTGTGGCGCTAATAGTTCACCATTGCCAAGTGTACCAGCAAGTGTACTATTAAGAGAGTCTGACTTCCCAGTAAAATTATTTACGTCGCCGATATCGCTATTAATGCTATTACTTGCTTCTGCAAGCCTGTTTATAGCATCAATTGTTCCTTGCTGGGTTATTGTGCTTCCTGAAAGCAGAGTTAATTTATCCATTGTTATTACCTATAGTGATAGGGTTAGCTATATTCAAATACTCGATGGAGCCGTTTTCTTCGGTTCCGTAATATATTTCTACTTCTCTTTGCGGCGTTCCTAATGCAGCTACTATTGAATTGAGTATATTAGAATTTGACTCTACCCATTCATCTTCCTTTATTGGAGTATATTTAATAATATATCTTCCACTTGAATTGAGCTTTATTGTGCCTGCATCATCTTTATCATAGTCTGCAACTTCTGTTCTTGAATTTCTATGACCGATCCTAACAATAGATATCGAATTCTTATCTGTCAAATAAGGAAGAATAATTCTTCTATCTTTATCATCTACCACTACTTCAAGCGAATAAATACCAGACTGTGGATTATCTTTTGCTTTATACACATCGCCATTTGCTACGCTATTATATGATATTGGATTTGCGCCGCCTGCTTTATATCTGCTTAATAGCTTCGACTTAATATCATTGATGACAGTTATATCAGATTCGCCTATTTTTGATAGAGCCTCTCTTGTCCACTCTGAACTTGCAGGATTTAAAGTATACTGACCAGGAGAAAGGATATGCCTTTTGCCAGGATAATATACAACACCATTGATATCGATAGTCCCTGATGCTTCTAAAAAGAAGTTTACTTTAGAGGTTATTGTATTGCCGCTAGAGACGATATTGTCTTCCGACTTGTTATTTATCTCTAATAAGTTTAAAACAATCGAAGGATCTATTGCGTCTGTATATACGGCTGGTCCGTTATGAACAATTACCAGTGGCGCTAAACTATACCTAATGGTTAACTCTGCTCCGGATTTATTTATAACGATCCCAGAATACTCATTGACAATGTAATCGGTAGAGCCATCGATACTTACATTGGCAACAGGGTAGTAATCCAGTTTTATAACCTTATCCGATGAAATTTTTGTTTTCTCTCCGTCAATTGTAATATGAGAGATTTCAATTGCAAGTTCACCGGCCTCTTCTAGGTTTATACCATGATTATGGGAGTCTTCCTCTATGTGGTCCAACTCTCCAACCCTTGTTGTTGTGACATAGTATTTATGGTCTTTACTGTTGCCATATTTTATATAAACAGAGTCAGATGAGGGGCCTCTTTTATAGATAGATGCAGAAACTGGTACATACGACTTTAGTCTTATTTTATTACTAGTTGGAATAAATCCATACCCATTCGTAGCTGAAACTGAACTATTGTCTTTTAAAAATGACATCGATCCAGAGCTCATCTTTCCAAATTCGTCAAATAATATTAACTCAGACTCCCACCCGAACTTGGAAACAGATCCAACAGACGTGTATGTTTCTAGTATAACACTCCTGTTGTCGTCTATTTCTGAAAGTCTTAGTGCAGGATTTTTATACTCTTCTGATATACCAGCCCTAGATCCAACTTTTATATCATAGGTTAATGTAGGCATTATCTTTTCCATATGTCTTTAGGTTAAAATCAACTATTGCATCATTAACCTGCTGTATATCTTTAATTCTTTTTATATCCCTAATAACATTAGCTTCTGCAGACAATAGGACGAATGTCTTTGCCCTATGAATGCTCTCTATTTCAACTGGCATATCTGAGCTTTCTGAAAAATATTTTCTATTACCAGAAATGGTATTGTCGCTCAAAATACGTATCTCAACGTTTTCATTGTAGCTACCAATAAGCCCTTTGGCGATATATTCTGATACCAGTGAAGCGATGTATATAGGGGAACGCTTGGCCTCTGTTACAACTAGATCTACATTTGAATAATTCATAATTGATATTGCAGGGACTTTTTCCATTCCTTTGAAAACTTTTGCCGATATGCCTTTATCTTTCAATATCTTAAAAAGTTTTGCAACGGTTAGGTCTTTTAGGTCTATGGATTCACCATCCACTTTTATAATCCCATCGTATACAGATATCACCTTGTCAGTATTGTATATTGCAATAGCCGGATAGGTTTCACCAATTGTATTGATATAAGATGGCGACAGTTCTAACCTTCTAAATGGGTCGATGTCGATTTCTTCAACTTTAATCATGATACCTTTATCCTTTTATAATCTGAATCTAATGCAATCCTTGAGTTATTATACCTAGAATAAATATGTCTTAACGGTCTAACTTTATATACCGAACCTTTTCTTGCGACATATAATTCCTTGTTATACAGGTACATAGCTGTGCATCCATCAATAATATCTAAATATTGAGATACCATTTGGGCAATCATTGTAGAATAAATATTTCCATCTTCATCTTCTACTTTAAAGATATATGGATCTTTATTGTCACACATAATGGCGATATTAATAATATCAGCCGTAATTCGTGCATCAATCCATGTATTGTCATCTACCATTAGATTGCCAAATCTATCTACATAATATAGTGTATCACCATTCTTAACTGATATTCTTATATTATTGCTGCTTGATTTAGATGCTATTTCATGTGCCTTAACTCTTGCTCTAATAACAGAACCAACTCTATGTTCATAATCTTCTAGGTATACATACTCATTATTATTTGCAGACCCGTCAGATATTGTATCTGAAGATAAATTAAATGTCGGTTTTGCTACACCCAACCATCCCGCTTCATCTACTGTATATACATCCATTATTGAAGATACAAATCCAAATCTCGCAGGAATCTCCATATCGTATTGCCCGATCGGCGAAGCCAATTCATTAGCCTTATCAACTATAAATACGGTCTCTTCATCAAAGATAATACCTGCATCTAAGAATGAGCCATCTAGATCCGTAACTCTGCTAGGAATAGTTTCTTTTGTCACTACAGAATGCTCGTGCTGACAATCTATATAATTTGCAACGTCAATTTTTATAGGAGTTTGAATTGAACATATTTCTGAAAATTCATTAAAAGACTCGAATACGCCTTTATGTGTTACTAGAACCGGCTCTACTATATACTTGTAGTCTTTTGTATAACCGCTAATTATAACTGGGATACTTTCAATACCGCCGTTTGAGATTATATATGCTCTATTAGGCGATACAAATCTTAAATTTAAATGAGTTTCACCAGGTTCTAAACTTACAGAGAAAGAATCTTCAAGCCAATTGGATTTATCCTCTTTTAATTCTACGCCGGTAACAGGATAGAGTCCGAAGAACTCTTCTCCATACTGACCTACGTTTTGAAGAACAGAAGTGCCGATATATTCGACACTCCCATCCTCTTTGATAATCCTTGTAGATTCTGCTTCTACCTTATTATACTCTCCATAAGATGGGATGGTATATAACTTAGAATATGTATCTAGGCCTGATTGTCTGTATCTAGTATTTATTAGATTAGAGGAGTATTCGATATTTGAATTTATGATATCAGATATAGGAGATAATACTCTACCTACATTTGAATATGGTGATAGATATGGAGTTGACCATTTTGCGAAATATTTTGTTAGAAGATTTAGCGATAAATTCTGCTTCACTCTGGTGCCCCTTGTGCTTCCGCATCTGAGAATACGGCTATATATGGGCCATCAATGGCAAGGGTTCCGCTAGATTGTGACCCTATAATACCTAACTTATTATGCGATGTTATGAATCTATCAACTTTAACTCCGATTCCCGACTCTGTAATCCTATTGTTTAGTTCGTCAATATTAATAGTTTTTGAGAAAGGAGTATAAACGCTATTAAATGCATCTGACATTGCAGCCATAGCCATGTCCTCTGTTACATTTGTGTATGTGTACAAAGGTGAAACTCTGATTACTTCTGCCTCATGGACTTCTATTCTTTGCTCTGCAGATAACTTGTAATCTGCCCTTGAACGAATAGCTGAAACAATTGCTTCAAAATTTTGTTCTGCTTCATTCAAAAGCGTTTTTGATGTAGCAATATAAACCCTTGTTACACCTAAAGATTTATCCTCTTCTATGCTGTAATATTTAATTAAAGGAATTGAAGATATGATTCCTGCCAGCGCCGCATTGCTAGACCCATGTGTTTTATTTTTAGCTAAGAAGACTCTATTTCTAAGCTGAAGGTCATCCTCTTCATATAGTCTATTATGGATAGGCTTTTTGAATCGGATAATCGCGCCAGTTGTATGAATATTGTCCTTGCTAAAAATATCAATATAGGTGTTAGTTTTAATATCGGACTGCGAATTTGAAATAACTCTTGCTGCTACAGGGATAGAAACTTCGCTAGTTGAGATGTAAACATCCTTTAGGACTTCTATAGTAGATGATCCAATTTTGAATTGTTTGCCCGCTTTGATTGCTAATTTTCCGTCAGAGAACTTCGGAAATGAAATCCCATTTTCGGGCTCAAGAGCAATTGCCGCATCCTGTTCGTCTACATAAATATCAGAATAAATATCCCTAACTACACCAAACTCTAGCGCATTATTTGTCAGAGTTTCTCCAACTGCCAATTCCGTATATGTACTATTAACAAGTCCATTAGAATATTTGATAGAATCGGATATAACTCCACCGATAGATTCTGCTATCCCGGCCATAATTGATGACCGGCTATCATTATTAACGCCTGTAACTTCTGCCATCTTCTGAAGGATGCGTCTTTTTGTTAATGTTGGATTAGTAACTTCACTAAACATATCTAATTCCTCCAGAAGGACTAAATACTATATTCAACTCATTCTCTCTATTGGTTAAAAAATCACCAGTCGTTCCAACTGAGATTTTAAAAAAGATTTTATCTCTATCAAGAATTGGAATTACTGAGAGTTGAGATGCATTTAAAAAATTATCTGATGTTAAAGAGTCTACAATTGATCGTTGTATCTCAATTGCAAGATTTTGATTAATTTTTCTGCCTATAAATGACTGTAAATTTGCACCATATAATTTGTGCAAAAATAAATCCCTATGACTAGTCATAATTCTATGTGCAGAATTTTGTACAACAATATCATTTTCATTTCTTGTTGACTTAATGTCATATCCGCTAAATGATATATCCCCGTATTTATCCATACGAAGATCTCTTTGTATGTTTTTAGAGTACATTAAAATATTCCTGTAATAGTGCTTACAACTATGGAATTTAATACCTCTTGTGTTCCAATATTTTTAGTTGGAACTGTAACTTCGAACGTTGGAACTGGGGTAATTATAGTTGACGGCATGCCAGATAAGGCAACCGGATTGAATTTATAGAATCCACCAAATGTCATTGATGTTGGAGATGCAGATACAGAAAACGGGCCGTTAACAAACGTCCCGTAATCTTTGTGAACTGAAACAGACATCGAGCCTGATGATACTGCAGTCACATCCTCTCTTAAATCTACGACTGTTGAACTTGTTGGTGATGGTCTTAGTAAAAGAGACATTAACTACGTCCTGTAAAAACTGTTGCGGGCATATAGCAATCCTTTTGTCTTGTCTCTTTCTGTACATCCAATATTGTATACTTCTTATCAATACGGGATGAGAAATCAACATATTGAGATTGATGTTGCGGTGCTGCTACAAACATACTTTGCTCTGAGCCATACACACCAACGGCGCCCTTATGGAATCTTGGGTCATAAACCTCGCTCTGAATAACTTCTAAATTCTTAGAAGCTTCATTGCTCATTGTCTTAATTTCCTTCTTCGTCAATTGGTCTATTATACCATCCTTATTCCTGGACCGCAAATCAAACAACTCTCGTCTAGTCATAATGCGTGAGTCAGAATTGTTTATAATTGTTGCGCCTTCAGGGAACCCTGTTGATGTGAAAAATACCATCACTCTGCAGTCAATAAGTGTTTTAGGGTCAACTGCTTGTACAGAACTATTAATATTAATTGGTATTAACAGTTCCGCCATTGTTGCAGTGCTTTCTGGCGCGTATCTAGGTAATCCTACCAGATGTCGCCCACAATTAACTGTATTCCCCATCATATCTAGCATGGGTTCACCTTCAAGTCTTATAACAGCAAACAGTTGAGTTCCTTGAATTGAAATAGATTGTATGGAGCCGACTCTTGTGAAGTCAGCCCCAGATTTATTTACTAGGGCTGTTGACATATTAATCCGTAGCTAATTTAAAGTATAAGGCATATGGGGAACCATCATATCCGGCCCTAGTTGTAGCCTCGTTGATGTCGCCTAAAGCCCTAATAGTTTCTTTTACTGTCTCTATCTGCAATCCTAATGGTGTCTCTGTATCATTCCATCCTATGAGACCAGCCGTATATTCTTGTCCATATACTTTTACTGGAAACTTCATAAGTGCCCTGTGTCTCATTTCAAGTTTGAGTGCATATGATTCAATTAAATTCTGAACCATTGCCAATGCACCATAAACTAAAACTACCAAAAGTGCTGAGACCGCTGCTGTTGCAATAAACCCACCAGCTGCAAATCCCATAGCGGCTGTTGCTACTGCCCTACCACCGGCTACAACTCCACGTACTGCTGAGATTACTCTTGCAACTCTTGGTAGCGCCTGTAGTGTTTTAGACCCAACCGAAGAACCGAATGCCATTGCTGTGTGTGCCAAAGAGCGAACCCAACCAGCACCAGCGACAGCTTTTCCGGCCCTAGCAGCAAGACTTAAACCACTTGATGCTCTACTTATTAAAGAACCACCAGCTATACGACTAGCAGAGCTATATACGAATGCGCCTGTCAGTCCACCAACGGCAACGTTACCAACTCCAAGCAGATACACAGATGCACCAAGATCAGTAGGCTGGAATGCGGTTTGTTCATAGATAAGTCCAGGAATTGTTTCTGCACTGGATACCTGAGCATACTCTGATGCTGCTGTAGACACAAAATTCATGAATATGCCAAGTTTCATGTATAGATTTGAATACATATGTGTTGATGGTTCTACAAACATACCTGGTGTAATAATTGTCACATAGCCATCATACTCTGTAAATACATGTTGAACTTCACGACATTTAATTACGCCAGACATATTTCTAAGATCATCTTGGATAAATGCATAATCACCAGGTTGTATATCTGGATTTCCAGTGACAATAACTGCACCGTTATACATTTTCTCTAATTCTTCTAATAGATAACCTTGAGCAGTTTTAATTGCCATTCCTACAGAGCTAATAGAGTTGTCATTGATATATCCAAATTTAGCGAGTGAACCCTTTAGCCCACCATTTGCCTTCATATCGAATATATTTTCTCCGTATCCAAAATCCTCTGGATCGCCGTTATATTCAACTTTAGCACCTGTTATGCAGTTTTGATCTAATTTCAATTGATTAGAAATCAGATTATAAGAACTGTTAAACATATGGAAATTGGTTGCCGGAACATATGATGAAACATCCACGTATTTATCCGCATTTGCGGCATCCAATAGGTCTATTACATCTGAGCCATTAGATTTTAATGTCTGCTCGCCTATGACATTGATTTTGTCTTTCATATTATTTTCTACATATGAATTACCAATGCCAGTTGTGTCTCCTGCAAGTGCCTCGTTTGCTTCTTTCTTGAAATCAGCTTTCTTCTGTATTTTTGATAAAAACTCTGCGGCTAATGATGTTGGCTTTTCTTTGCCTATCATCATTTGCTCTTTAATGCCAGAGAAGGTTGTTGAACGTCCCTCTATATTCTTAACAAGAAGAATAGATGAAGGAAACATTCTTCTTCCTGTTGTTAGAACGTCCCAAACAGTCTTATTGACGACATTAAAGTTTGAGAAGAAGTCATTCAACGAAAATGGGAATAGATCTTTTAGACTTGTCACGAAGAACCTGTCTGCCATATCTACGTTCATTAACCAGAAGTTTTCCAGACTTTCTGTTGCACCTTTAGCAGAGTAGAAGAAGTATTCGTCTAGTTGGGAGTTCCAAAGAGAATTACTAAATCCTATGCCACTATCACCGACAAGAGTTGATGCCGCTGTTTCATTGCTCATACCTCTTACGTCTCTAAAGTCATTATTGTCTGCAAACCATCTAGGGTTTCTGCCGAAACTATCTAGATTAGCAGATTTAAGAACTTTGGCAACGGCTGCGGATATATATAGGTTATCGATATCTGATAGGAATGAGAATGTTGGAACTACGTCTCCAATGAAGAGTTGCTCGTTTTGTAATTCTCTACCATAACCCTCTGCAACGATTGTTAGAACTTCGCCGCCGTCAGACTCTGTTACTATGCCGTTGAATACAACGGATAGTTTATTTGGGTCGTTTCCATAACCCATTCTAATCTGAATCTTGTTACCAGCTTTAAGTCTAATTTGGTCCATCGCAACTATTCTAGCAGCGTCAGAATTTAGAGAGCGTATATCTATATTCTCAGACTTTAATGTTCTGATTTCTTTAGGGTCAGATGCTGTATTCAGAGCGTTTAATACTTCGAATGTTGCAACGGCAACTGGGTTATCCTGATTTGCCATTTCAACTCTAATATTTCTAACTGCAGGAACTTCATAGTATGATGCATGTTGACGATAATTGATTAAATTAATTAAACTATTTTCGTCATTACCGTGAACCATGTAAACCTTATATGTCGGTATTAATTTTTGAATACCCCTATTAAGATCCTTGACGAAATTCTCTAGTCTAGATTTAGCCTGGATTTCTTCTGTCCATGGTACTGGGTCTACAACTGCCTCAATAGGATCTTTTTCTCTTCCTGCGTATAGCTCGTTGATATAGCTATTTGCAACATCTGATACATTCTCACCGGAAGCAACTCTTGCTAAAGCTGTTGACGCAACAGCCTCTTCTTGTGCCTGCTCTTTGGATTTGCCACTAGACAATGATTTAACGTATGAAGCTCTTGCTGCGAGTAAGGCTTGTCTAACTCTTTCTGGAGTATATCCGGAATGAACTTTATCGCCGCTTGAACTTGCAGAACGTCCATCAGGCATAGGAATTGATCTCCATTCCAATGCAAACTCTTTGTGAGCCTTGTCTAAATCGTTGCTTTCACCTCTAATGTATGCACCAAGCGCTGGGCGTTTATTGAAAATTAGCCATGTGCCGATTTTTTCCTGCACTGATGGAGAGAACGGAGTATTACCATTTAGGCGAAGTCCTTGTACAGCAGCCCTTAATGTTACAGGTATCGTTTGGTATTTACCTACAGCATGAAGCTGACCTGCATTTTGCATAGCCATAACTTGGGCAATCGTCTTGTTTGATAACCCCTTATTGCCAGAATTTAATTTCCTACCGGTATACCAGTTGGCAATATCATAACTTCCGCCGCTCTCTCCTGCTGCAATAAACTCTTTTAAGGTCATAATGCCTGAGCGTGCCTTTGAGCCGCCTCTTGCATATGCTGCAGCAGAATAAGAGGAATTCGTCTTGCTAGATGTTGCTATTGATGTTGGACCATTCGTGGTTTTACCATAGTATGCTTTAGGGCTAATTACCTTGCCATTTATTCTTATTTCGTAATGTAAGTGCGGACCTGTAGACCCACCAGTATTACCTGATAGACCAATAACCTGACCTCTTCCGACACGAGAACCCTCTCTTACAAGAATTCTGCTTAAGTGGGCATATCTGGTTTCAATACCATTTGCATGCTTAACGTATATTACGTTACCGTATCCGCGCTTACCATTTTTATTCATCTGAAATTTGGCTACTGATACAACACCATCGTCGGCAACACGTACAGGAGTTCCTACCGGTACTGGCATATCTAAACCCATATGCCTTCCACCGAAGTTTTGCAAGTCTCTACCTAGTCTTGTATAGGCAACTATGTTTTCAAGTGGCAAGAGTCTTTTATTAGACCCGGTGCTCACTTTATAATCGCGCTCATATTGTTCTCGGGTATAGACTAATTTCACATCGGCTTTTCCTTTTGGCGATGTTCCGCCAGAAGGATCTTGAACCATAACAGATGCACCAGTGGTTGAGTTACCACCAGCGTCATTCATGGCCGGAGCAGTAGTATAAATATTAAGGTCAGTTTTTATCAACGCGCCAGTGGCCTCGAGCAGACTATTAATCTCGGGAAGTTTTTCATCCCAAAACGCTACTACTTTATCTGGAGAAAGAATTCCTTGGTCATATATAAATGGGAATGACGATAAATCTCTCCAGCTTTTATACTCTTTTGTAGGAGTTAAACCTCCAAATATTTCTTTTATTTTTAGGTCAGGAATACCTTCACCGTTAAACGATGTATAGTTTCCCTCCATCTTTTCAATCCAATTCTTCTCTTTTTGAAGGTCTTCTTTTAGCGCCTTGATTGTTATTGGATTAAGGTTTGTAATGGTCTCAAAATACAGCGATTCTATTTCTGAGTCCAGTAGTCTTACACGCTCTAACGTTATTCTTTCTTCAGAGCCTGATGCGGTATTTGCTGAGATTAGCTGCATATATAGTTGAATTATATATACAGATTTTTGTGTTGCATCTGCCTTTTTGAAAACATCGGATTCTTGCAAAGATTTGGCTTCTGGAAATTCAGACTTAGCTGTCCTATTTAACGCATCAATTAAGCGGTTATTGATAACAGAGATAATAGTGTCGTATTCTGATGTGCTAGAGCCGTCTTTTTTAAGAGCCTTGTATTGTCCTATAACTTCAATAAGACGTTGTGCTTTATTTGCTGAATCATTCCATCCATTAACGGATGATGCCAGAGCATACCTGCTGGATTCTATTGCACCATAAGAGTCAGACTCTATAAATGTAAAGTTGTTTATTAAAAGATTATTTAGTGAACCAGAAGTGGTTGCATGAGATGAGTCTAGAACTGCATATTTAATACCGAGACCATTTACTAATGGATTCTCTATGGCTAGAACATCAAGTCCTTTCAATGCAGGTGTTGAGACTCTGACATAGTTGGTCATCTCATCGGCTTTTTTTACTGCTTGCATAGCCGTTGTTGATGCCATACCTTTTGTATGATTAACTGCTGTTGTAATTAAAACTTCTGATGGTGAGCGGCCTAAATATTGTGCATATGGATATACAAACCCTTGAACCGTTTGATTTGCAAATCTATTTCTGCGTCTTACAGTTATAGACTGCAACGCTACGTCTCCATCTTTGACATTTGTTCCAGCCAGTCTTTCTCTGACGTAGCCAACCCAAATTCTTCCGGTTTCATCATAACGCTCTACATTTTCCTCTGTTACTTCGGAGATGTTTGATTGTGATGTTTTCTTGCCGTCTTTTGTCTGCAATGATCCGTCTAGGTCTACAGTTTTTAATACCCTAAATTGTCTAACAAGATTCCAGCAGAAATCTGATTTTGATCTTCCATCAAACTGTAAGTCTGTCATAACTAGAGGCCATCCAAGATTAAACTCAAATGAGCGGCTTAGTCCAGAATTAAGGATAGCTTCAATGTCATCGCTAAGGTTCTTTTCAACCATAAAGTTAAGAATGTTTGACTCTTCTGGATTGTCAACATACTTAACATAGCTTCCGGTAGATACTACGCTGTCACCCTCTTCTCCATTATATTCAGAGATATTCCTAACTTTTCCTGATTTAGTTTTAACCTCTGCGCCCTCTTCAATAGAGATAAATTTGATACTTTTAGCCAGCGGCTTCCAGTTAACCATCTGCAATCTTAAGGATACGGTAACTACGCCCTGGTCTGCATCTGTCGATGACATTTCTGCCTGGAATTCATGCAGTGCATACATATAGTACCCAGAACCTATGGCTAGATTTAAAGGCATCAGATGGTTTTCAATAATTGCATCTGATCTGATAAATACGTATGGAAATGAATTACAGATAGCTATCAGGGTTTTAAGCTTCTCTACCTCTTTTGCATCTGAAACATCAAATGCGAATGTGGCAAGATGAAGCATCTCGCTATATCTGGATTTAGAAGATAGAACCGAGGTATCTCTTAGGAATTCGTGTTGGGTTGTATAAAATTTATCAACCTTATCGAATGAGATCGGTTCTAAATCTAGCATTCCGTTGATAGAAAAAGTAAATCTTGCCATATTCTTCTCTTAGTAATTTCTATTGTTAAATGTTACTGTTGATCTTTGATTTGTGTCGCCCTGTATTAAGCCCCTTAAGTTTTGCTTAATTCTGGCGTCAGAAATACCACTAATTACTTGTCCATTAATAGTAACTGAATTGGGATCATTGCCCCAGTCTTTTATATAGCTGGTTTCTGATGTCCTGCCTTCGAGTACGGGACTTGTTCTTGCTACTGGAGAGTTATACATTGGTGAGCTTGTATTTGGAGTTTCCGACCTGCTAATCATTGCCAGTCCGGCCAAACCTGCAGCCCCAAGAATAAGCTTGTTCTTATTGTGTTTCAATGTATCTAAGACGCTATAAGCTCCGTCTTCTATTTTATTAATGGTACTAGAATTCGGCTCAAAAGGCAATACTTCAGGGCCTACTTTACTATTTCTGGCGGCTGCTGCTACTGCCGCTGAAGTTGGGTTAGCGCCAAATCCTTTGCCACCAACCATACCCGCGGCATCACTTATCACCTCTCCACCATATTTACCTACAGACTTCCTAACAGTATTGATTGCGTCCTGGATAGACTTCCCTATATCATCATTGCTATGCTGATATAAAGAACCCATAAAGTCGCCAATAATGTCTCCGAGCTTATTGTAGTTTGCGTGTTTACCACGGTTTTCTAACATAAACTCGTCAATCTGCTCCATAAGGCTTGCCGATATTCCATCCTTATTTGCAAGACGAACAGATTTAAGTGTATTTTCTTGCATTAAGTATGCAGCCTGATCGGCGATGTAGTATCTAGCCCTAATCTCCTCGACAGCAGCTTTCCTTGCGGCTTCATCCATTTCTAATCTTGATAACAGATTCATCTCTTCATCTTTGGCACGTTTTAGAGAGCCTTCTACCAATTGATGGTATGCGGTTACCCTTGGCGCCTCAATATCACGTTCTTTACCAGACATAATGTTTTCGATAAGTTTTTGTGTAACATCATTAACACCTGAAATGTTGGTAAACTTTTTACTACCCTCATTTAATTTTGGTGTTAGTTTTGTTATTGCCGCCTTATGGCTTTTTATCATTTCAGCCTGACGCTTCATGATCCTGACCATTTCTTTGTTATGCTCTGAGAAGTCTTTTGACTTAGTATCTAGAACTGACAATATGGCCTTATCATCGTCGAAGTCGCCGGAGTTGATCTTCATTATGTTGGCATCCATCCCGACAGCCATACCTTTACCCATATTTCTGTCTACGACAAGCTCTGTACTAAGAACAGAGTTAGGGCCAGTTGCAGGTTCACGAGTGAACAAACCTTGTACAGGATGCTTCGTTTCTTTGTCTATAACCCTAAACATTCCACTATCTCCAATTTCCTGATATTGGAACCTCTTCTTATCAAGACCGTATTCTTCTGCAGCCTCTCCAGATATAAATACCCTTACTTTGTCCTTATTCATTCCTGCATCAAATACTGCTTGTTGCGCTTCATTTAAAGGCTGAACGGTTGAGTATGATGCATTTCTATAGTTCCTACCTGCTGCCGCTTTTTTAAGAGAGGAGCCTGTTTGTTTCTGAAACTGCTTATACTCTTTAAATGCATTCATGTAAGCCGTTGCGGCAAACTCTTCTGCTACACCACCAACACCTTTGGCGTTCATATAATCGGATAAAGTAAGTAGAAGATTTCTTCTTATCTTTGTTGCTTCTTTTGTGGCATCTTTGCCATTTGGAAGCTCTGCATAACCGCTGATATTACTATCTAGTATTGGTATAGATAAAGACTTATAGCCCTTGAATTCTTTGCTCATTCCTTTTGGAACAGGAAGATTAATATTAAGGATTCCGTCTTGTGGTTTTATATGGCTTAAAGACCCACCGCTTTCGAAGGCCTTGATACGTTTTGTTTCGTCCTTATTAAATAGATCTTCAATTTGAATGGCGCGTTCTCTCTGGTCTGCATCGAATACATGTGAGAATTCATGCCCAGCCTCAAGTTCCATGCCCCTAGCTTTTGCTTCATATATGGCATCCATATTTAATGTTGTCAGAGCATCTTTCAGTTCACGAGAATCTGTTAAATTATCAAATTTACTCATAGCCATCCAAGACATCTTCTGACCACGACTTGATTCACCTGTAAGTGCTGCTGTACCTGGACGTAAACCGGCTAGGTTAAATAGACTCATATTGGCACCCAGCGATTCTAGTTTGCCATAGTCATGTTTAATTGCGCCATACATTTGGTCATAACCAATCTTGCCTGAAGAGTATAAGTTTTGACGTTTGCTTGATGCCTTAATAAACTCGGCCATTGCAGAAGAAATATCTTTATCCTTGCCTATTTGTATAGGGACAGTGGAGCCATCACCCAGTGCGAAATCTAAGGTTAATGTTTTTCCTCGGTTAAGTGCTTTATCGTGGGCTTGTGACAGGTTTCCTAACATAGTACCCAATGCAATATTAGAGAATTTGGCGTCCTCGATGGATTTGGCTGCGAATAAACTTGCCCTTGCTCGTTTAGCTTCATTGCCTGCCTCGTTTGAATCTAGTCCAGCCTCTGATAGTTTACTGAATGAATGTTGCAAATCCTTCAGTGCCTGCGGAGCATCTTTTGGCAATTCACCTGATACATCTAACCCGCTATTAGTTATAACTTCTCCGATTATATTTTTAGCTCTATTAATTTGGCCTTTATCTCTGAAGTTGCTAACTTCTAAGCCTTGAAGAGTGTAACCTGTTTTGAAGTCTTCTGAACGAACGTTGATGTCTCTGTATGTATTTCTAACTTTTGACAATGCAACATCTAGTTCTGCGCCGTTTTGCTCTACAAACTTTTCAACAGCACCCCTAAACTCTTTTGGCGAGAATCTACTACGGCCTTCAGGTAGAACCTTCTGTAGCTGACTGTGCCTTTCAAGGTTTCCAGTATTTTTTGATGAGACTACAACAGATCCATTCTCCATTGAGATTGAACCCTCTCTCTCAAATCTATCTATAATTTCCTTTAATGCAAAGTCACGCTCTGTTCTATACGTAGAAGTGGATTTGACATCGTTGAAGATTTTTATACCAGAGTTTGAGTCTGTATCAGTAATAACATTATTAGTGCCGATAAATTTGTATCCATCTCTAGTATTTTCTATTCTCGAAACTGTAAACGAGTCTACTGTCTTTGGAATGGCATATTCTTTGCCACCGAAGAAACCTATACTTTCGCCGCCTTTATAGGAAATACTATTGCCATTCTGGATTTGCCCCATCTTGGCAATTTGTTCTTCTGTACCCGTAAATGCACCTTGTCCAAGACGAACGGTTCCTGGAGCATTTAGATGAATGCCTTTGAGCATCTGTTCTGTCTTACCATCCTCTAGTACCATACCCATTATCGCGCTACCAATAGTACGATTAAAGTTGCTATCATGTCCGGCGATAGATGCTAGAATTGCTCCGCTAAAATTATGACCAAGCCCTTGCTCTACTAGTAATTTGGAAGCACCGGCAATACGTCTTGTCTCTTCGTGCGTTGTATTTGCAAGATCGATAACGGTGTTTCTTTGTATTACACCTGTTTGACGTTCTGGATGTGGCGTTATTCCTCCTACTGGTCGTTTGGCCTGGTCGACGCTTGGCACATTGAAAGTTCTTGAACGAATATTCGATGGAGCTATTGATAATCCTGTCTGATTAATCAACTCTCGTTCAAATATATTGGCAATTCTTCTTTGATCCTCAAGAGAGCCTGCGTCTTTTATTCTTACTATTTTCCCATCTTCGGACTGACTGAATTGGAGTCTTGTATCAAGAGATGGATCCCTAACTGGATTACTTCCATCATCTGGTCCAACATAAGCACCAAGACTGTTTACTTTCTCTAGTGCTTTGCCGTATGGTGTTCCCTCTACATGATTCATGAATCCTGCAACTTCAAGATTAGTAAATCCGTCTATTATAGCATTATTAGTAATAGCGGAATTAATAACGATACTCTTACCGTCTGATGATAGGGATGCTAATTCTATACCGCCTAGAGATGCCCCAATAGAATCTATGAATGGTTGATATAGCTTTCCTTCATATATATTACCATTCTTCGCATATTGTAATACTCCGTCCCTTCTCACTGGGATAAGGTCTTTAATTACTTCACCATTCGGCATTCTAATAGAGATGTCGGAATTTGAAATGTCAATTGCGGCGCCAGGATAGAAATTACTAATGTTATGTGCAAATCTATTGGCGAATGCATCATCATGGCCTAATGTCTGAGACAGATAACCTTTAAGTGCATTTATCTTCTCTTCCTTACTGGCTGTTCTGTCAATTGAAAGAGAGCCTATATTCTGCACTTCTTTGTTCTGAACCCAGCTCATATCTACTGTTCTTAATTTAGAAGAGTAGTTGATTTCTCCGGCCTTCACTTCTGATGAAATCATTTCGTTTGATGATGCACGTCTTAGCATTTTGAAGTGCTCATCTGTTAGCTTACCACTAGCAACTAGGTTTGATAATTCATCTGCGGCATATTCCCCGCGGATAAATTTCATTGCACCACTTTGACCTAATGTTTCTGATAAATCCATATTAGACAAAGAGTTGAAGTTGTGCAAAACGGCACTTTCCCATTTAGAGACAGAGCTGTTTGCACGTTCAACTGCGGCAGTTCTCATAGACTCTGTAACAATGCCACTGTTCTTTTGAGCCTCTGCCGTTACCTCACGAATACTTCTTCTACCAGAATATCTTGTCATTGCATTATGACGCTTAGCTTGCCGTTGCATTTCTTCGGCATAGCCATCTTCTGTTAATGCCCTGTTTGCTCTACTATTCAATTTGGTTGGGTCAACTCTAATATCAGATGCACCACGAGGTAGGCGCTCTCTTCTATTTGATTTAACCACTTCGATTGAAGAACCAATCAAGGCTCCTAATCCAATGCCAGCGATGGATGAAATCGGACTGTCAATTGGGTCACCTGCCATAAAGCCGACGGTAGCACCGCCGAGCACTAGATTATTCATTGCCATATATTAACCTATATTTATATTTTGATCACTGAATCCAGTGTTTGAGAATCGGATATCTTTTGCAAATATTCCTCTTTTCATCAACTGATCTTTTATTAATAGTGATTCTTGAAACTCTCGTCTTGCTCTTGTTTCTTTTATTGAGCCTAATTGTGTTGTTACCTGATCTTCATTTAGAAGATATGATTGCCTAGCCAAATTGTCTTCATCAGACTGCCAGAATCCATATTCTCTAACGTCCTCTTTTGACAACTGAAGAGCCCTTAGTTTTACATCTTTAATTTCTATTCTCGGATCCCATCCAGAGAAATCTTCTGTTGGTATACCTGTTGCCTCTTCTATTAAAGATGCGGCTCTTAGTTCTTGGACGTATTCTCTAAATGAGATTCCTATATCTGCGTCTTTGCTATTTTTATACGCTAAATATGCAGACCGGTTGTTATCAATTAGATCCTGTTCTTCTTGCTGAATCAATGCAGAAATATCATCGCCGTTTTCAATAGCGTCTTTTCTAGCCCACAACATGCGGTACATATCAGAGATATTATTACCGTCAACAATTCTTGATATCTTATTTCTGTCCGATTCTTTTGCATTAACAAATGATGAGAAGTATGCCCTCTCATTATCTGATAGTGCACTATATGCAGACTCTACATCTTGTCTTGTATCAAGGCCTGACGCAACTGCACCGTAAACTGTCCTGTTGGCTTTCTCTTTTGCCATTGTAGCTTCGTAGTTATTTACGCCAGCAGACTTACGATAGATTTGCATTTGTTTGTAGAACTCAAGTGCGTCGAAATAATTGTCAACGTTTCTACGCTCTTGAATGTATCCTGGAACATGCTCAGAATCTATGTATTTGTATGAGTCCTCTACGAACGGCCTTATAAAGTGTTCGTATGGCTTATTCCACAATGCAGTGTCACCTTCTGATAGCTGTGTTTTTACATAGTCCTCTATTGCTGTCCTTTGATGTAATAGCTTACCGGCCGGACGGAAGAATGTTAAACGTTCGGTTGACAACTCGGCATTATGTGTTGTGCTTTCCCATATTGAGCCAAGCATTCTTCCCCACATAGAAACACCTTCAAGTTCTTCTTCTGTTTTATACTCGAAGAATCTTTTCTTTCTTGAACGCTCCTGAGACTGTATGTAAATCTCTTCGAATCTTGCTGCATCCTCATCAGACATTTCTGTCTCTTCGCCAGCAACTTTTCTCCTATATAAATCCTCCATCTTTTCATACATTTTGTAGTATTCATTACTACCAAATGCAACATCTGATAAAATTTCGAATTTATGTATATCAGGATAGTCATTAGGATCAACCCCAGATAGTTCAGGATTCCATGTTTCATAGCCCTTACCGGGAAGTCTATCGTATCCGTTTTCTACTTTGTCCCAAAATGCACCCTTTGAAAAGTCGTTAAAGTAACCACCACTAGGCAACCATTCTGGCGAGACTGTATTACTCAAAGGATTGAATCGCTCTCCGGTTACATCGGCAGACATCGGAATAATACGTCTTGTTACGTCAGCTGCGCCAAGCATACCACCCAAGTTCTGTGCCTCAAACTCTTTGGCTACGTTGGTAGCTTCTCCTGATCGAGCATATTGTGTTTTTAACTCCGGAATACCTAACCCAAAATCTTTAAGAACGCCAGACGCTGCCCATCCTTTTAAACCTATAAAGTCTAGGCCGGAAGATACGATATAGTTCGCAGACTCCGTATTGGGGTCATACTTAGCGAGTTCGCCATATGTGCTTTTACCCTCGCCTATAAGCGACATTTGTTTATTTGAAACGTTCTGGGTTATTGATAGCGATGGGATTATTGCGGGCTCACCAGACCCTTGTAACTCTCCAGTCAATGCTTTCATTCTTGGATTAATTAGGTCCGGCTTGATAGCATCTCCAAATGCCATCTGTAGACCTCGTCCAATCCATCCACCCATAGATACGTCCATGCCCCATACAGGATATGGCATATCTTCTTGGTGCATTTCTTCTAATCTGTATGGATTTCTAAGGTAGTCGAATGGGCTAAGGAATGGATCTAAATCCTCTTTGGTATCTTGGTCACCATAAAGGATTTTATCCTTATTGTCGGCCATTAATCTTTGATACCAGTTTTTTGTGAAGTATTTTACGCCTTCACCTTCTATTGGTGTAGAAGAAGAGAACCATCCTCTATTTTTACGAATAGCTACATCTTTTCCTTCAAGATATTCTGCCCTTATATCATCACTACTTTCGCCAATCAATGCACCTGGTAAGAATGGTAAAGCAAATAATGCACCTATTGCTGCGCCTCTTGTTGCAAATCTTCTGGCTCTTGTTCCGACTGCTAATGCATCTTGGACCGGCGTATTAATTGCAAGTGTTGCTACACTTCGTCCGAATATAAAGCTTTCTTTTGCGGCATCTCTTGTTGAGCGAATGTATCCATCATTTGCAATTGCTGCAGGAAGTGTACGTCTACCATATGCTAATGTACCGCCAGCCATTGCTCCGGCTAGAGGGAAACCTGCTAATTTCAATAGTGAGGTAGAGCCTGGTGCAACATATTCTTGCTCTTGTCTATACTCTTCGAATCTATCGGATACTGTTTCTGCATATAGTAATTTAGCACCAAGAAATGTTGTTGCCAATCCCTCTGATATGCCATGGCCAAATCCTGAGCTATCTGTACCTATTATCTTAGATGCATTGTCTAAAGCATAATAGCCAGCCGCAAGAGCGGCCATTTTTGCTATACCGTGTTTTGCGTAACCAGTTGTTAATTCCTTGATTGTTGATTCTGATGTTGCATTGGGATTGATTCGCCCATATTTACCAATCATCTTAAATAGGGTGGAGTCTCTATTTATTAATGTACCGCCAGTCTCTTCTAAGAATCCAAGCGGCTCATTAACCATATTGAAACCTTGAGCTACTGCTTGTCCAACAACAGACTTCATCCATTCCTTACCTATACTCGCATTTTTATCAGCTGCGATAATTGTAAATGGATTATGAGCAGGAACACTTTTTGAAAGATCGCCAATCTCTTTTTTCGCAAAAAATGAAGCACCCTCATTTACGGCTATATGTCTGCGTAGAATTTTATTATAATTTGATGTAGCAGTATGTCCTGGCTCTGTACCGGCGAATTCAGTTAGTGTTAACCTTGTATTTTGAATTACCGTATTGCCAGACGCGTCTAATAGTTTGCCCTTAGAGTATTTTAGTCCGGCTTCAAAGTCAGCATCCGTTAATTCTCGTTCACCATATTTAGATGATAGAAATTTAAAGTATCTTTTCTGCGCTTTTAACAAGTCAGAGGAGAATTCAAATTCAGATTCTGCTGTTGCAAATGGTGCCAATATATGTGAAGTATTAAATGTTCTTAAAATAGAAAAAGGGGAAAGCTCCTCGAACGCCCTTGCCACGTTCATAGACAAGTTTGCTAAGGTAACTTTCCCCCCGCCAAATACGCTAAGAGCATCTTGCTTTGTGCCCCTAATAGAGTCAGCAAGATAGCTAAGTTTTACATAACGTTCAGCCTTTCTTTGTACTTCCTTGTTTTTTAAAGCTTTATTGGCTAATACTATAGCTTCAAGAGTTAGCCCGTATTTCATAACAGAGCCGACTATATCTCTGGCTTCCTGTTCTGATTTATTTTCTTCGATAGTCTGAGAGTCCATCAGTATTCTACGATGAGCCATACTGCTATCTTGTCTATCCCTATAATCATTTATAGCGGACCATCCTAAATTAGATGCTATCATACTGGAGGACCCCCTCTTTCTTCTTCTTGCTTAACAATAGGAGCAACTTCGTTTGGAAATGCAACGTGACAAGCCGCATACATTTCGAATAAGTCATTAATAGGAAGAGATTTTGCTTCTGTGTATTTTATTCCTAGAAATCTAGAGATGACGGCCGCCATTGCCTCTACCATTGGTACAGATTCTACTGCTCTATCATATGCACCGAATGGATCTTCCACGTACTCTTTTGACTTTATAAAAATAATTTTACCAACAGTGGATACAAATCCGGCTGAGGAATTATTGTAGTCTACACCTTTTGGTATTCCGGGGACATCTATTACACATGATTTAAAAATCTCTTCGTATAATTCGTCCTCGGTTGCCGCATCTTCTAGGTTAATGCGCATAGCCCTATCTAGTTCAGTCATAGACATTAGTCTAGCTAATACTGATAGGTTTTTAAACATTCGCCCCTCGATTTGAATAGGGGTGTTGTTAAAGGGGATAACGACTGTCCCCGTCTTCAAATCTAATGCACTCATTATAGGATCTTAATTTGTGAATATGCTTGCTGCAGTGGAACGAATCCTGAGCGATACATAATTTGCTCTTTTAATGTAGAAATAAAACCTGCAGGAGCAGTGGTTAGGAACTCTTGTTTTGCTTCTGGGTACAATAGGCAACGTCGAACTACAGAATCCTCTGCGCGAATCTCATTGTCCATCATACCCTGTTTAATCATATTGGAATATTCCTGGCGTCTTAATACGCGCCAAATAAATATATCCTTACCACCTAGAACTGATGATACATGGATTGTACCGTATTTTTCTAGCCATGCTTCAATATCATAAACCTTTGGAGCATCTTCTTTATCAGAAAGAGCATTAAGAAGGAGATCAATATCCGTCTGTTCCTTTTGCTCTTCCTCAGCGCTTTCTTTGGCCTGTGCCAACTGTTCGTGTTCGTCAGGGGATAGATCATCTGGTGGTAATGATTCTAACCCTTCAATTTTTTCAACTCTCATTCTGGAATTACCTCTTTAGCGATGAATTTATATCCATCAATTAACTGGCCATCTGAGCCTATATCTACTGAATGTTCATACCCAACTATTCTACATTCTACAATAGATATGCGTTGTTGAACACCCTCTGTAACAGCATCAGAATTGTTATATACCATATTTATTGTAAAGGTGCCTAGGTCTGCCCAGTCTAATACGGATTTAGCTGATACTTGTTCGTTTTGATATTCTTTTAACTGTTTTCTATACTTGGCTAATTCTTCTGATGTTAATTGTATTTGCTCATATGGACTTAGGATTCTAAACTCGTTTGTTCTTCCTCTGTAATGAGCTATTACTCTTGCTAGATAATCTTTCTCTGCCTTATTGATTCTAATAATACCATTTGTTAGGACATTGCCTCTGGCTAAAAAATCGTATCTGCTATTACCAATAGTGTAAATTGGTGTACTTGTTAGAGTCTCATTTAAAGCAATTCCGGCCGCTCTGTCTATTAGAATGTCGCCAATATATATATTAAAATCACTAGAGGAGAAATACTTTGTATACAGTCCATCGTATGATGCAGTTTGTACTTTCTTATGAGCTAAAGCTCTTTCTGCGTCTGTTTCTCCTGGATTAGGGTTATATGGTCTAGCTCTACCCTTTGAAGAGATAGCCGACATATTATCAACAGGGTCTACTTTGCTTGAACCTTTTGGCACGCCTTTTGGCTTGAAATCAACAGACCCTTTTCTTGTATCCTTGATATTTGGGTACATCTTTTCTATAACTATTTTATCTACAGAAACAGATGCCCCGGGCAAAAGTTCTTTAGCTAAAGAATATTCAAGACCTATATTATATTCTCTTGATTGATTGTCAACTACATTGCCGTCTACAGATACAACAATACCATCATTAGTATTTGATATATTATATTTTGATTTAGCCATTATTTCTTCCAAGTTTTTCTATGTGCTGCCGGATCTACGATATTCTCGCCGCCCCACAACCCACGCTTATTGGCTTTAGCATCATGATATTTCTTCTTAATCCTATTAATATCTTCTGCTGACATACCAGCCTGTCTAGCACCTTCTGGTTTAAACCATGCTAAACCTGCCTCAACGATAGCCTCGACATATCTTGGATTGAAGAACAATTTACGGCCATATACATCTGTGCCCGTAATCTTTGTCACACCGTCGTCAATATCCTTATCCCATCTGCCATCTGCTATATATTTAATTAAAAAATCTTTGGCGGCATAACCGTACTCTTGACCCCTGTCTATATGATCACCTTTATTATGGTCAGTTTCCGGAGTGTCGATACCCATAAAACGCAAGTGGGTATTGCCGTCTTCCTGTACTTGTTTGAAGTTTGAGCCATCTATATTTTTGGCGTGTACAAATACAGTATCACCGTCATCAACGAAAAACCCAGGAGCTGTTGATTTAAACGAGGCCTTATCTATATATTTACTATCATACTCAGATGGCTTAGAACCGGATGTGCTATCTGGGGCATCTGTTGCGCCCTGTTTACGATACTCTTCTCTTGCTGCATCTATATAACTTTGAGGCACATCTGCTTTTGTACCATTACCTGCAAGCTGAGAATAGGCGTTGATTCGATTAATTTCGTCTTGTGACCATGTGCCCTTTTTGACTGCGTCGTTTACAGATTGATTCCATTTGTCGTAATAATATGATGTATCGCTATTATTATAATTCACGGAATCTCCAGACAACTGTGATGCCTTTACGCCTGTATGTTTAGCCTCGCCGTATACGACGCTGCCAATTTTATTCCGTGTTTGTCTAGCATCTCTAGCGACAAATGAAAGTGTATTTTCAGTAATAAGATCGTGAATAGAATGAACCTGTCCAGAATTGATTAGAGTTGCACCATAGATAACCTCTGAAACGGAAAATCCTCCGTATTCTGAACTAAGAAGAATAATGATATCAAATGGCAAAATGTCATCCGCCATTAAGTGATGATATGCCTTTTGTTTTTCGAGTTTTAATTGATAGATAGAATCGACCGGTTCTTTAATTCCAATACCATCTGCGATATCTTGCATGAATTGGCGAAGGTCGTCATGTAGGAAAGATGTTTTAACGATAGACCCAGCCACATATCTTTTGCCTATGGCGAATCCGTCAATGTTAGTATTGCCCAAATTATATACAGGGACCTTGTCTCTGAATATCTGGTAGGACAGCGACAAAAGACTGCCCATATAAAGATAGCCGTATCCAGGGAAGTTAAAAATAATGTGGGTGGCATCGCCACCCACAGAATGATATTCTTCCTTGTGTAATGGCTGATTTTTGTAATCTTGCATATTACACCTATAGGAGAATAAGTTTAAGTATTAACGAGAGTTAAAGGTATCCATCGGTTCCCATGGAGATACAGAGCGAGCAATAAATGAATATTGTTTCTCTGTGGTTAAGTCATCGATAGAAATACCACCGGATTCAGATACGAACTCTACGCCGTAGATTGTCATCTTAGTAGAGCTACCGAATTCGTTAGTAGAAGCCAATACGATATCAAATGGGAGGATTTGGTCTGCTAGACGAGCTTTAGTCAAGTCGCGCAGGCCTGAACGAATACCTTGAGATGTATTCAGGTCCAGTTTACCATACTCTGGATTCAATGTACCACCACCGCGAATGCCGTTGTTTGCTTTAGGATCGGTTGAACCATAGATAGCATTACGAGCAGCTTCTGGGATAGCATCTTGATATTGGCCATTATTAATGTGTTTGTAAGTACCGCCACGACGATAGTTTGCGGTTTCATGTTTACCAAGCCACACATCTGAACGACCCATCTCATCCATAATATCAAATAACGCTTCACGGTCAAATACTGTGAATACGCAAGAACCCATACAGGTACGTTTACCACGAGCGATTGCACGAGCATCTGGAGAACCCATGGTATGAATAGGTACTTTTTCACGGTCAAGACGATATGAAATCATCTGCATGGTGCCGATTGGCTTACCAGCTAATACAGGTGTAATATCTACACCAGAGGTGGTGGCATTATATGTAACAAAATCTGACATAATATTCCTGATTTAATTTGGAGGGGTTATCACCCCTCCTTTATCTTAGATTTCTAGGGCCAGTTTAACGGCTACGTTAATCTCACGCAGTTCAAATGCAGGAACGATAGTAAGAGCTACGTCCAGACTTGCACGTCCATTAACGATAGGACGTTGATTTACTACATGCAGATATTTTACAATGTGTCCTTGCTCAACCAGACGTTGCAGAGCGCCTTCAATAGCTACGTCAACAGCAGCCAGAGTCGCCTCTGTCAAGCCACGACCGATGAACGGTTGAACAACATCACGTACAGCGTTAGATGCCTCAGCAACAGCCATAGTGGTTGAAAGCAGACGGTAGTCTGAATCGGCGGTTGTGGCCAGTTCACCTGAAACTACGCGAACGCTGTTGTTGGTAGTCTTGAAGAAGACATAGCCTGCACCGGTTAGTTGGTCAAGTTTCAGTTTTTTGATTTCACCTGGCAATGAGATACGAGGGATCAACATGTTGGTAGTAGATACGCTGGCGTCGATAGTAGTAATCAGACCGGCATAAACTGCTGCACCGTTAGTAACAATGGTGTTAGAACCAGCAGAAGAGTAAGATGGAGTTACGATTACTTGTGGAACAACAGACAGGAATTTACCAATATTAATTGGTGCACCGTTAGAGTCTGTTACAATAGCGCCGTCTACGAAGCCAGAAATGGTTTTATAGAAGCCGCGACGTGTGTCAGCGCGTTCAACCATATTGCGCAGTCCTAGCAGACCTGTACCGTTAGATACGATGTTTCCAAGTGCATCATAAGTTGCAGGAGAGCCAATCCAGCGGTTAACTTCGTATTGAGACAATGAACGTGGCATTGTTGCACCAATTGTAACTAGACAGAATTGTTCATTCTCAGAAATAGTGTTAGCGAAGTTAGCCAGCAGGTGTGCAAAGTTTGCTTCGTTGTAACGTCTATGAACAATTGGCTGTCCATTACCGTTGATGTCTGCTTCAGCAGGATCTGAAGTGGTAGCAGTGCCGCGGTTTTTACGGTACAGAACTTTTTCTGTTGACCATTCGTATTTCAGCTCACCGTTATCTTCAGAAACGTAAACGTAGTCCAGACGATCAAGATCGTTAGAACCATCTGCGATGTTTGGAGCATCAATTACAGCGTAGTCGGTTACAACAGAGATAGCGTTAACAGATTCCAACTCAGCCAAAGCTGTGTGCAGTAATTCGTAGTAGTTTTTCCAAGTGGTGTTGATGTTATCTTCACCCTCTTCATACTCACCAACAACGGTTTCACGTTTAGTGTCGATGGTATATTCTACGATCACTGAACTTTGTTCGCTAGGAGCTTCGGTCAATTTTAATGTTTTGGTATCAGAACCGTTGCTGTCATCTTGTGCAGTCGCAGTGTCAGTTTTATCTTGACCGGCAACTTTAACTACGTCAAGTGTAACTTCGTAGGTTTTCTTGGTTCCTGGCAGAACAAATTCATCTTTAGTACCGTTACCGATAAATACTGCAGAACCTGCAACCTTACCAGTAGATTTGAATGAATAAAGAACTTGAATTTCTTGTGATTGCTCTGGAGCAGTAGTAAACTCTACATACTGAGAAGATGTAGTTTTATCGATTTTTACAGAGAAATCTGATCCAGAGTTTTTATCTTGACCAGCAACAGTTAATTTTTTAACAGTAACTTCGTCTGTTTTTGTTACGCCCGGTAGGCTGAATTTGGTAGTAGTACCATTGCCAACGAACTTAGCAGTGCGGCTGTATTCTTTCAGGATAACTTCAGAGAATGGGATTGGTTCGGTTGGTGTACCAATCTTAACTTTAGTCTCAGGGTCAAAACCAAATACTTCTACTTGGTTACGGTTAATTTCTGAACCTGGAACGTTAGAGTATACGATTTCGTTGCCCTTAAATACGATCAGACATGCTTTACCGTCGTTATTTGGACGAGGACCAACGTATACTTTAAGATTGTCTACTGCTGATACTGATGCCTCTACTGCAGCAAGATAGCTGTCTTTACCGAAGATATTTTTCAGTTTAGCTTGCTTACCACCAATACGATACAGAGAAACTCTACGGGCACCGCCGATAAGAGCTTCTGACATCTTACGGATTAATGGAGAGTCTTGACCGAATACAGCGGCTGCACGGTTGGTGTCAGTTACTGGATACAGTGCATTAGTTAGACCCTTTTCTGCGCGACCGATAATAAGTACGCGAGGAGAGCTATCGGTCTGGTCAAGACGAAGGTTACCATCCAGAAGCTCTAGGTTTACACCTGGTAAGTGTTGATATGTGGCCATTTATTTACCTTATCATTTATCTATCAATTGTGTTATTTTTTCTACTTCCCTATTCTTTAGAGAATTAACGACTTGACTATAGGTTTTAATTGCTACAATCTCGTCTTGTTTGATGAACCCAGGTTCTGCTGTTCCTATGAGATAGGAAAGTGTAACTCCAAACAGTCTCCGGTTTTTATAATGGTCAGTATTAATAGTAGAAGACCTACCTTTATAAACCATATATCTAACCGCCCGTTTAAATTGCGGATTAAATTTTAGGAAAAGATTTTCCAGAGTTGAAGCTAACCTTCTTGCATCCCTAGCGTTTGTAGACCAGGCCGTAAAACTAACCAGGTTGTCATACATTGCTTCATAGACAACTGCTAGTCGGTTTTGATTGGTCTTTACTTGACCAAGCAGTACGGGTCTGTATTGTTTAGTACCACCTTGTACTACCTTTGAATCAAAAAGTGCCGGTTCTCTTCGTGAGATTTCCCACGTTACTACATTTTGAACCGGCGTATCATCTGGCTGGTCAGGGAAAATTTCAGTAAAGTAAAACTTATTTGAGTCATATGGACCAAAATCTGATTCATTTTCGATGAGAAGCCCTTCTGATTTGAATAGAGGATATAGCGATTCCATGAAATTGTCAATCGTTAATCCTGCACGATCCTCAAATACCTGCTCCAAAGACATTGATTCAATTGTCTTTCTGTTTGACACTTGAACAAGTTGCTTTAATGCGTATTCGTAGGGGTCTCTTAGATCATATTCTTCTATCATCTTGTTTGAAGTCCTATTGCTGTGAAGTCTTTTCTCCCCATATCGAATCCAACTCTTAAAACTTCTGTAATGTAGTAGGATTTCTCTACTCTAATAGGAAACTTTATTGAGCCCTCATCATTCATGACTGGAAGATAGATAACATCTTTTTCAAATGCCTCTAATTTATATGGTATTACTAATACCCATGCTGAGTCTATTGATCGTCCAATACGAGATATGCCGTTATTGTATGATGAACCTGTTGTTGGCATTATTGATCGTGTTAACCACATATGTCCTGGGACTATTTCTTCATCCCACAGATATCCTGCGCCGCCGCAGTCTGGACAGTCAGCCATACCCTCTTTACTTATCTCGTTATAACAGTGGCACTTTACTTTTGTTCCATCTTCATTATGTCTTGATTTGCGATATATAAATGGTCTTAATTTATTTACAAATTCGTCACCTGTAAATAAATCGACCATCTCTTGCCTTAAATCAACCTCTGCGATAAAGGGGGATATATTCGTTGCCATGTCCATATCCTGTTTTGTAGAATTTTCCGTCTGCCTCTAAGTATTTGTTTGCTGCAACTGGCATTATACTTCTGTAATTAGGGTGATGCCATTCACGATTAGAGACACGATTTGAACAATTCCATTTGCCTTTAACGAATCCGACTGCTAATAAAGTTGATGCATCGTCTATGGCAGAAATAACATCATCTGCACAGTCCTTGGATTCATTCGCAAATTTAAGAGCAGAACTTACATCAAATGTAGAATCTCTCTGAACTTCGAAGTCTCCGAGAACCTTTTTAACAGACTGGCCTTTAAGAAGCGTTCCGTATAGTTTATTAGCCACTCCAGCTAGAACAGAGCATATGACAAAATCTCGTTTTATCATATATAGTTCTTCTTCTGATAAATTAATTTTCTTGCGGCGAATATAATTATCTATCCAAATGGATTTATTAAATATAATTTCCGAAACATCTTTTGAGAAGCTATCTGTGAAAGAAACATTCTCGGCCGGTACATTTAGTTCAATGTCTCGTATTGATGCATAGAACGGACAAAGAGAAATTTCAGATGTAGACTCTGCTACATTAACAGAGTCCCCATCCTTAAAGTCGACTTTAAATCCGTATATTTTTATACGGTTATTCAATTATTTCCTCACCTATTCCAAGACTATCGCCTTTGTAATATTTGTATCTAATTCTATATGGCTTACCTATATCCTCATCGGAGAAAAATACGAGACCAGTATAGGGCTCTATTTTTACTTGTCCAGCTGAGATGTTTGCAGCGACTCCACCACGATTTGGCTTATCTGATTTTATGAAGAATTTAGGCTCAAGATATAGGTAATTTGTATATACAACCTCTGCATTTCTGCCATCTATCTCGACATTTATCATATCTGGAGAACCGATAAAAGGCAACCCATAAAATACTGGATCAAATGTGCCAGACCGTGAATCTTCATTCCCAAGTCTTGTACATAAGACACCTCTATATGCATATTCAAATGTAGGTAATCTCATTTCCGGATCGGTATCCACTTCATCACCATTCAGTGAGCTAGGAGAGGATTGTGTAAATCCAACCTTTATTGTGCCAGACACCTTAGATGTAGTTACCGGCACAATTGTAACATAGCTCATTTGATATGAGCCAGCAGAATCAGAACCTGATGTCCATATAACCCTATCCCCATCATTTACAGTTACGCCCATTTTTTCTGAATCTATGGTGATTGAGAAATTGCCAGGATTTTGCAACAACGTATTTGTTGGTAATAAAAAATCGTCCAAATAATTGGGCCTTTTTGTATTACAATGATATGATATGCCTGAGCCTATATCAGATATAAATATATTTTTATAATTAAAATAATCGCCAGAATTACTATCCGTTTTTATTGATATAAGAAATGTTCCCTTGAGCGTCGATAAATCGAACTTCATTTTAGATGATCCCGGCAATATATATTGTGGGTATGCCTTATTCATATATCCTAAAAGGGTATGAGTCTTATCTTTGGTCTTTAGCCTCCCATCTCTTGTTAGGTACATATTTGTTTTTGTACAAATAGGATGACGATATTTAGGCTTATTGTTTTCCTCCGATACCGTACCAGCCTGCTCAAACTCATTTGAAACCGGTAGACATGACTCTTCTATTGCGAATGATGCGGTAGATACATTGTCATTTACATAAGCATAGGTCCTATGAAATACAAAACAATCGCCTGCAACAAAATTGTCTCCTGATGCGGAGAATTTTACTCCATCTATTTCGAAATTATTTGATGATGTTTTAAATTTAGATTCTTTTACCTTTGTAAAAGACTGACTCTCACTAGAATAATAATCAAATATATCTGGATTGTCTTTGGATATACCCATATTCGGCCCTGCCACTAATACATAGGTTTTGCCGAAATCATTTCTTCTCACGTCGATAGACCATCTGCCGTTACTAATACTTCTAGGATATTGACTCCTGTTTGTAACTATAGGATTATTTTTTTCGTCAATAATAGCATGCATGGATTCAGAATACTCATTCGATGTAGGTGTATCCATACCGTAATACTCCTGTTTCTTGATATCGCCATAAGCTATATTTATTGACTCATAACCTACCATAACAGGTCGTCCGTCAATAGCAATGCCCCACGCTGCGCCTGGCTGAAGAGAATATTTTTCAGAATTAACCATATCTCTTACGTTTGTCTTTTCTGCCTCTGCTTTTTGTGGACCAATGCATATCGGAACTAATGAGACCACATCTTCTCTACTGTGTGCCATTGGGTATGACTGATAGTAGTCCCTTTCTGAGTTATATGCCGTGCCAGAACCTTTTTTCTCTGTTTTTAGTTCTATAAATGGAATCCCGGAATTATATGAATATCCCAATAGACATATTGCAACTCTATTACCGTCCCTAGATAATACAAATCCCATATTGCCATATTTTAATTTGTTTTCATAATCAAACGTGGCATTAAATTCTGAGTTTACTCCCATTAATTGCTTTTTAACAGTTGAGAACGGCTTGGTGTTCCATGTCTCACCAAGATCACTAGAGTACATTATTCCCGCATCTGTTATAATTGCGACACCGCCTTTACCGTTACCAGAGATTGCATATACGCGCTCAATGCCATCCTTTGTTACCCTCTTAACAATAGGACTTTCATCTGTGTCATTGTCAAACTCTACCTTATACAATCCGCTTTCACCACACCCGATTAATAGTCCCTTTTTACTATCATCCCATGCGATACCTGTAATCTGTATTCCTCTGTTTTCATGAGGTAGGTTAGTTTCGTCTAAGACTATATACCTAGAATTTCCTACGGATGTAAGTAGAACACCCTTTCTGATAACAATGGCGATATTTTGCCCATAAAGCGGCCATATTGCAGGCGAAGACTCGTAATACATTCCATCTGGATGGTTATATTTTTTATATACCATACCATTTATATTGCCGGGATAGGATAGGTGAGGAACAGGTTCAAATGATTGAACATTGGAATTTCCATAATATCCGGAAACTATAGTTTTCCTAACCCTAAATTCAGAATCCGCCAATGATCCGCCCTTTAATACGTCGATCTCCCATCTTTCAGGGAAGCCGTATTTTTCTGTTGCGGATATTGCCTTTATAAACCCTGTACCCTTTTTAATGGATGATGCCTCGAAAAATGGCTTAATTGATGAGCTAATATTAGCCCTTACCTTTGAAAAAGTTGTACTAACGCCTTTCCCATTACTAATTTTTTTAATTGATTCTGGAGATATTGACCTTCTACTGGCACCAATGGATCCTATGATGCTGCCCGATTTTTTCATATCTTCATATTTAACAGCGCTAATTCTGGCTGGAGACATAATATTTTTATGACTATATCTATTTATAGTGGCGTTTCTGTCACTACCAGAAGGTGTAGACATAATAAGGCTGTTATATTGAGAGCTTTTCATATTCGTATCTGATAATCCGAATATAACTTTATCGTCATCAATGCTCCACACCGACTTAACACCCATACCTCCTATAGATTCTTTATAATTCAATGGGTATGATATATCGCCATTGCCATGACCATCTCCGCTATAACTATATGATAATACTCCAGAAAGGTTTGTTATATATTCTCTTTCTGAGTCTCCAGATACTATAACCTTATATGTTATGTCCACTACGGTTGCAGAATCCTGAATTATAATCTCGTCCAAAGGTGTATAGAATTCTGTTCCATCAGTACTTATATTTAATGCTATTGTACCTATTTTTCTTACGCCAGAATCTGGAGCATATAGAACACCTTTAAAGACTATAATAGTTCTTCCACTGGAATCCTTATCATATCTTAAATTTTCCACACCAGTAACATCTGTTACAACCCTTGATGCCTGGCCATCTGGAAATATATATTTATTTCTTCCCCACCCTTCCTCGTCCCTGTTGTCCATATAATAGTACGGTGTCCTTGGCATCCTATATGGCATAGTGTATATAAAACTTATAGGATTACTACCGCTAGACTGTCTTATCATCAACGTGTACGTTTCATCTATATACCCGATATTAGAGAACATCATCTTTGCAGGAATTGTCTGAATATTTTTGCAAGATATCTCTTTTTTAATCTTGCCAGTTTCTTTATCTTTTAATGTTATTGTTGGGTAACCATATGCTTTCATTATTGTCCGCCAGATGTAATTGATATCGCTACTGAAGAAGAATTTATTAATAATGTACTTAACGAATCACTGATATTTGATTTAGTTTGCCTGAAATCCATAGAACTAATATTTGATATAGCCGAGGCCCATGGGCCATTTACAGATGAAAGAGAGTCGCTATATGTACGTGATAATTGTGAAGGTGTTATTGATGATATATTGAGTTTTAATGAGCTTCTACTAATAGATGCCAACGACTCTACCGTGTCAATTGCATTTGGGCCGCTGTATGGTGGTATCTGGTCAGATATTAGCGCCCTATATTCCCCACCGAAAATAGTTTTTATTTTCAATAGGGGTGATTCTGATTCTCCAAATACAGATTCTACTATACCATTATTATATGTTGAATTGCCTGTTACTGATATTTCAGTTAAATCTGCTTTGAGGTCTTCGCTTATCTGTCCTCTAAATCTTCCGCCTGGAGATTTAAATAGAATTTCATTCTTAGGCTTTGCACCAAAGTCCTCACCGACTGTAGTATTTATTAGCCTATACTCAGCAGGTAGTATCTTTGAATAAGAACTATATGGGTCATTGACTACTAAGCCCGATGATAATTCTCTTAACGATTCAGTTGTATCATCAATAGATAATATCGCCTGTCCGTTCTCTATTTTTACATTTGTTTTCTCAACATACACGAATACGTCTTTATCGTTGATTATCGATAATCCGTTTTCTTTATCCGTAAAGTCTGTTTCAGGTATATTAAAATAGAACTTGTATTTATATCTAGGATCCCCAGATTCTTTTAGCTCTTTTTCTATAAGCTCTAGTACAAATCTTTGTGGCAGTATTGATAGCCTTTTTGATAAAACCTTCTTAGTCTCTACAAGAACAGACTCGTCATCATTTAGCTCTTTTAGTCTTATTGGGGATATTTTGTCTCCAATAAGCTGTTTATTTGCATATTCGAAGTCTGACAGTCTTATTCGATTATACCTGAATTTTGTTTTACCGAATACATTTTTAAATGGTATTCCGATAACCTGTATCTCACTTGATCCATGTTCATCTTCTACCAATATGGGCTTCTTCAAAACAAGTCCGCCAGGAAGGTATTCCATATTCCTATCAGCAAACCCTTGGGCCATTAATTCTGAAAAGTTTTCGGAGTCAGTTTTCTTCCAATCTATTGGCCTTAACTTTCTTTCTGACATTATATCCTTCCTGACGTCTTAAATTATGGAGATTCTGTAATAGGACCAGAAGCCTCTGTTGATCCTCCGGCCTGATCTCCAAGATGTTCTGAACTGTTAAAGTTATCAGATTCTTTGTATTGCCTAGCATATACTATAAATTCGTTATAGTATCTTCTTACGTTCTTTTCCCATCTTGTAAAAATTGCTGCCTTATTATCAGGTTTTATTGTTACCTTCCATTTTTTGACACCTTCTTGTCCGGATACATCTTCGATAAATTCGACACTATCGACTAAATTAAAATATGCAGCCTTAATACCGGATTCTGTATTTTCTTTTACAATAAATGGTACGTCCGGCACTCCGACAGTTTCAGTTTGTGAAAACTCTAAAAGTGCCAGATCGACTCTTCCGTATGAGAACAGTATCGTTAATGGGTCTCCATCCTTATTTGCAAGGTGACAACCATCAGTAACAATTTCAGCCATTGTATTATATTTAAAGGAATTGGTTTGAGATGGATTGGTATAAACTTTAGTAACTGCACATGCATCTTTTATGTCTACATTGTTATCCTTAAGCTCTTTTTCGAGTCTGGGATTAACAGATGCAAATAAGTCTAAAACCCATCCGTCTGAATTTAACACCTTGCCGCTTCTTATTAGCCACGGCTTTAACTCAAGTTCTCTACTCATCTTCTAAATCCTGGTAGATATCTATCTCTTACGAAATCAAGATTTACAAATCTTCTTGCGTCGTCAGAGTCTGTTGATAAAGGCGTAGGTTTAACTGGAGTCGGCTTAGATGGAACTGTAGGATTAAATTCTACGCTAATTGTTGGAGGAGGCACTTCAACTTTAACCTCTGACTTGCGAGAGTCATTTTCAAACGCATTGCCAGGATTAAAATTATAAGACTCAGTTCTTGCAAACTGGTCTGGGTATCTAATAACGTTACCAGAATTATCTGTAACTTTACCAGAATCAATGAGCCACCATTCTATACCACCAACATTAAATCCGTCCTGAATACCTACGATTGCACCTATAGAGTTTAAGCTATCTATTAAGCCTTCTGCCTCTATTCTTGAACACGTAACTGTAGGATCATAATTTCCTCCAGTTACTTTGTATTCAATGTCTGCTTTAATAATTGTACATCCATTTGAAGATTCTTTGTTCAATACAGATTTATCTAAGCAGCAATTATTAGGTTCAGAGAATTTAACCTCGAATGTATCTGATTCCAGGCCGCGCGGCTGTTTATTTGCAAGAACGATACTTTCCTCTTTAATGTCAATCTTCTTGGCCTCTAAGTTATATAGAACGCCAGGGTCATAGACTTTCGAGTCAACCCACTTCTCTCCGCGAATAATCTGCGTAGTATCCACTGGGAAACTATTGTATCTATAAATAGAGATTGAAATAGGTGAAAGAGTTTTAAGATATGACGCGATCTGCTCTTCTGTTGCTTCTTCTGGTGGAATAACAGATGGGATATATAAAAATAACCCATCGTTATCTTCGGCTATAAATGGCACATCTCCATACTTAACATACTCGGGAATAGGTTTTATTTCACCTACTATCGCTCCTGGAGAGCCTCGGTCTCTAGTATCGCCCGATTCACCTGTTAAACCAGTAGGTGTGTTTTGTGGGTCTCTTGTTTCCATATTAACCTTAATTATTGTTTAACACGCACTTTGCTAACTGCCCAATAACCTTGTTGACCTGGATTATCAGGGTCAGTTTGAACTACCCACTCAACCTCTGATTGCTTAGCATCAGAATATGCTGGTAGTAGACGCTTCAACCACTCAGGCGTATCAGGTCCTGCAACCCATTTGGTAATAGGTGCAATCGCATCATACCTACCAAACTTATTAGGTGTGTAGCCATATCCCTTCATCTGCACTACTGAATAGGATTCACGTGAGTAACCTGTATCATAACCAGATTTTGCAACTTTCTCGACAACAGCATTCTGGTCTGTAAGCTTAGGCGCAAGGTTAGGATTAGTAGCCTTTGGCCCTTCACCCTTCATATACTCAATGAGTTTAGCCCGCTGCTCTTCTGCCCCTTCTGCGTAATTTCCATCGGCCCTTGCGCCAACATATTTGTCACCCTGAATACCGAGGGCATATGCCCACATGTTATACGCCGGGATGATATGGCCACCATAAGCAACTGTTCCATCAACAATAAGTTCAGAATAATCATCTAGCCAATTTTTATCAACCCAATCTCTTGGTTTTCGATAAATGCCAAGTGCAGTGTCCCACACTCTCCAGCCATATTCGCCCAGGTCTTTCTCATCAAGCTTTCCAGGGAGTCTATATTTTCCAGGTGCAACCCATTTGCCATCCCACCAGTCATATACTGCATCATCAGATGGCTTTTCTCCATTTGGACTACCAGACACTGTTGGAACAGTGTAGGTTTTTGTATTTTTGAGATGGAAGAATCCAGAACTCCATCCTTCAGAATCTTCGCTCTTTTCTGTAAAGTATCCAACAAATCTAGGATATTTTACCTTATGAAAAGTCTCTTTAAAGTGATACCCTACAGGAATATACCTCCAGTTTTCTACGTAGGAGGTTCTTGCTCTTGTCCATTGTGGAAGCGCCTTGAAATAGTCCAACTTATCCCCATGCGTTCTTTCATAGCCACCCACTATAAAACATCCATATGTATTATCCCAGCATACAATGTCCCTGGTCTTACCATACACTCTTGCTGTGTATCTTTCTGATGGCTGTTTAAATGAGCCGACTTCAACCCATGTCTTAGTTATAGGATGATATACTAAATCTTTGCCATTGCTTGATTTTTTAGCGATATAGCTCGGATAGTCACCATCATTGTCTGGTTCAAACATAGTATAGTCAACTAGGCCTATATCTTCTTCCTCCCCAGATATTTCATAGACCATATTATGCCTGTATGTACTATCGAAAATAAAAAAATCGAGCAGAGCTTTGTTTTTTGTAAAAATCATATTGATATTCCAATTATAGTCTACCTAGACTGTAGTTGCTAGTAAAATACTATTGGTAATCTACAGCCCAATAGCTTTCTGACTGTGCTGTTTCGGGATCTTCTTGTGTTACCCACTTGAGCACTGAACCTTCATTATCAAGTGTCAATGGAAGGTTTTCCTTAAGTTCATCAGGAGTATCCTCAGCTACAATATACTTAGTAATAGGCGGTATGGCTGGATAATTGCCATACTTATCAATTGTATAACCAAGGTTACTCATATTGTCCGAAGAATTACGAGTGTTGTAGCTTGGCAGGTCCTCAACTTCATGCACAGCCTGAATAGTAATTCCACGGTCTTCTGCAACAGTTTCGGAATCGGCAGGACTAGCAGGAGCAGGTTCGGTAGGTGCAGGCTCTTCTCTACGCTCAGGAGCAGGCTCGGTAGGAGTGGTTGGAGCCGGCTCTTCACGATGTTCAGGCGCAGGTTCAGGAGACATAGGCTCAGGAGCAGAAGGCTCAGGCTCATGTCTTGAAGGTGGTGCTGGCTCTGGTTCGGGCTCAGGGTGAGTAGGAGAAGGTTCTACAGGAGCAGGTTCCTCTCGGCGTTCAGGAGCAGGTTCTGGCCTTGGTTCAGGCTCTGGCTCTCCACGGTACACAGGAGGAGGTGGAACCTCTGTCTCAGAAGGTCCTCTCACATTTATAGATTCAAACCTAAATTTATGGTCAATTACATAAGGACCATCTTTCATTTTCTCTGGAGGAGGAGGCGGTGGTGGAGGTTGAATTGGGTCTTTGTGTGGACGTTCACTTTTACCTGATAGCTTCTCAAATCTATCCCTCATTACTGCACAGTAATTTATATATTTCGGAGGGAAGTTTAAGTAGATTCTTATGCCATCTGTACCTAGGTTTAATTTCTCTTTATCCAATGCAATCCTGATACCGCTTGAGCCATCATTTTGTTTGATGACTTTCCATGGGATTGGTAATTCTGCAATTGTTGTATTGGCACCGGCGGCGTTCTTATTGTATTTTCTTGGGAATACAAATTTAGATACGCTATGTCTATATCCGGCCCTATAATTTTGCTCCATCCTATTAATAAGGATTACATTGAAATAGTCTGTATACCTAAATTGAGTTTCGCTTCTCCTACTATATCTGTAAGGGCATTTATAGTTTAAGAATAACGGATCTCTCTTTGCATTAACTACCCTAAAGGCTATACGATAATTAAGTTTAATTCTAGTTCTGCCAAGTTTAAACCTGTATCCAGCCTTATAGTTGTATTTAATCCTCTCGCCAAATAGGAAGTATCTTTTAAACATACTTCTATATTTATACTCAGTTCTTTGCGAGAATTTTACACTATATCCCGCAAGGTACCTCTGTTCAGAAGAGGATATTTTTACTCCTATACGATATCCACAAAAATATCGCATTGGCGGCTCTGGCTTATTAATCCAGAAATAATCCCTATACTTCTGAACAACGATTCTGCCCGTGTCTATATTGAACCCGGAAGAAAATCTATATTGCTCTATATTTGAATAATATATAGTAAGAGGAACTTTGATTGAGTTATTTTGATGTCTAGCTAGGGCTAAATGCTCAGAACTCAGACTTTCGTTAAAAATGATTATCATATTATAGCCCTATCTTGATATTTTTAAGCCAATCTTAAATCCTGTAAGGTCAAATTCATTAAGGGCTCCTGCGCGAGCATATGTGGCACTAGCTGGATTATAAAGTATATTGATTTTTATAACGGCGATATCATACGCCTTGAAGAACCTAATTCTAGCAGCATCAAATGTATACAGATCCTTAAGCGAAGCTGATAGATTTTCTTTTGGAGTAATCTTAGCCGATATAATCTCGAAGAATCTATCTCTATCCTTTTTCAATTGCGGATCAACCATGGCGTTAAAGCGTTTATTTACAGCAGCTTTTTCGTCGCCTGTAAATGCATTAGCCAAAGTATTAAATCCCTCTATCAAGATATTCTGATAGTCAATTGGTTCTTGGTAGTATTGGGAAGAACCCCATCTGTACTGTCTTCTATTCCGTTCAGCTGCCTCGCGTCTTTCTCGCTCCACCCTTGCCTTTTCTTCATTTACAGCCTTCTCGATGTCTTCGTATTTTGGACCAAGGAATTGACTTGGGAATGATTTTAAAGCATCTGAACGATTTTCAACCGCAGAGTAGATATTGGTAGCCTTAATTGCTGAACCTTTGGAGTTTCTAGTTGATTTGCCCCTCTCGGATTTACCACCAATATTTTTAGAAGGATTGCTAATACCAACCCTAATACTAGAAGATGCTATGCCAAGTATTTTAGAGGATGTGCCAGTAATAGGTCTTAATGTAAAACCTCCTGAATTAAGTGTAGATTTAATTCTTATCTTAACTCTGCCGCCGTCTATAAATATTTTTTCAATGATGCCTGTTAATTCATATGAATTACTTGAGCCAAACATTCTAATATCCTGCCCGACGTAAAAGATCTCCTTGACTGCTCTTAGGAGCTCAGTGTTATCAATACTGTTATTATTTAAGCCGGAAATAATATCTGCAACAAGACCATCAGCAGCTCTGACGTAGAAATCCATTCTAGAGTTGTATCTTCCTTGCTCAGAGGCAATATATCTTTCTCCGTCATTCGGGTTATTTGAGTATGGGATTTGTTCTTCAGAACCAGGAACTTCGTCTACATATAGCACTGTATATGGCGTTACTGAAACCTCAAGTTCTAATTTGCCGCCAGCAACCTTTTGGCTATATTCTTTTAACTTCTGCAAATCCGAATCGTGCATTGGAATATTATTACGCATTATTAGAAGAGGAAGTTCAATATAGTATTTGCTTACCTCATCTCCTGTAACAGCAACATAAAGCGATCCGTCAAAACTATTATTTTCATCAGTATCAAAAGTGCGATGTGCCGCAATATTTGCGGAATATGTGGCCTGTCTATCGTAGTCGATATCTCGTGCCTGTATATAACTAGGGCCATCTTCATTAATCAAATCGGCGAACGACATAAGCGGATTATCGCTCTCAAAGGAATACTTTTGGTCAACAGAGCCAGGATTTCCTGTGCTGGAAATAACTTTTGTGCCTAGAATAGCACCAGCCTTTTGGAAGATGTATTTCTTACGGCCTACAGCGTCTGCAATAAAATACTCGTAATACTTTGAATTCAGGATATCTTTGAAATATCCCTCGGTTAATTGTATAACTTCTCTGGCGTTATTAATGTCGGTCTGATCCAACATTTCCATCATGCCATTAACAGAATAGAAGGGGTTGTTCCCCTTCTCTTCCATTTGATCATCAAAATTGGCTGGCAAATAGATGTCAAAATAACGCTGAATAATGCCATCAATTTCTACACTATCTGGCGTGTAGTCTAGTATCTGCGCCATTACCAGCCCCTTTTTATATTATGCACTTGCAGTAAGTGTAAAGTCCATAAATTCTCTAACTTCACCAGCACCTGACACGTTTGTTGGTGTTCGTTTAAACCATACTGCCTGAAATTCACCAGGCTGCAATGTTCCGATTAATAACGGGTCATCCTTTGTATGATCTTCAAATGAGATGCTTAGTGGAGCAGAGTTCTCATCTAGAATGATATTTGCGTCAGAGTTTGGTAATGGAGTTTTACCTACTTGGAATTTTGCATATGAGTTTGAAGATAAGATGAGTTTCATACCCATAGCCGGGCCCTTTCTAGAGCCAACAGGGTTATTATAGATATAAACGCATCTGTAATCTGATGTACCATTTTCACTATCCAGCTGTGTGATATCATCCCATAGGTTATTAATAACCATGCTGTTTTGACCAAGAATATACGAAACATTCTCGTTTGCACTCTTTGCCATTTTGCCGCCAATAGATTTGTTTGGCTCTGTCAGATTGGTTGATGTGGTACTACCAGTTGATAGTCGAACTTCGATATTAGCCATTTAATAAGGTCCCATCGTTTGTTTCTAATGTTATATGTATCTTGCGGTAGCGGCTTAACCATTCCGACACCGACTCATTGAATGTATATGTAATTTTACCATATAGCTCGGTATCAATACCGGCATTATGAACGTAGGAGTTGCTGAACGGTATATGTAAACCGCCAATGTCTCTTCCATGAAGATTTGACCATCTCCATGCACCTCTGTTTGCAGACACACCGGAATTTTCCAGCATAAAAATACCTACTTCTGCATCTGTGGATTCTGAAAATAATAAGACCGATTTGTCTTCATTATGAACCATTATCTTGTAGTGAAAACCACCATTACTCTTATAGTTTCTTTGGACGTCAAACTCTACTTTATCAAGTCTTGAAATAAGTCTAGAATACCTTGGCTCTTTTAATAGATTGATAGTATCGAACCCTAAGATATTAAAAGATGGTGGATGGATTATCAATTTAGATTCTTGTGCTAAATCTAATGTAGAAAGATGAGCTTTTAATTTCTCTATATCAATACGGCATCTTGTGTTTAACACATAATGCCCGGAACTATATATATCTTTGCTTAATAATCTCTTTAAATCTGTGCCGTCATATACTCTTACCCATTCCATACATAACTCAGTTAAAGATTTCCATCTTATCTGCGCCCCTCCCTCAATGTTATTAGGGTGGCGGATGTTAAGCTCTTTCTCGTTAAACTCTTTTGGTCTAACTGAGCTGTCTTTCATTCTTGCAATTCCAATATAGAATTCTAAAAAATGATTCGATGTAGGGGAGATTCTAGGAACCTGAACAACGTCAGACTTTAAGGAATCACTACCCTTAAATGCAGCTAGACTCTTTTTAAAGGTAAGTATATCTGCAGACAAGTTGCAGCGATGTATTGCTAATGGCGTATTTGGAAGAAGATGAAATTCGCCGATATGGAACTCTATATACTTTCTTCCATCTATTTCTTTTGCAAATTCTTCAAATGATATTTTAAACCCGTTATCCTTAGCCTCTGTAGACTTTACAATTTCTTCCATAAAGCCGCATAGGTCTTCATCACTATTATTGTAGTTTAGTGTTACAGATGGGCGCATTGAAGAGTATCGCTCTATATATATTGGCTCAGACTTCCATCTCTCAACGATTGGAGACGGGTCTTCACCCATAGTCTCTCTTTCATTGATAATTTCGTGCATCCCGTATGTTGAACCTAATGCTTCAAAATATTTGAACGAATGGAACGGTTCTCTATATGCAAGCTCTGTCTTTAGAAGTCTTTTTTTAGCGCCTGGTTTTGTATCATATATTAGAATCTTATTCTTCTTAGGCCCTTCAAAACCTTCGAATGATGCATGGACAGATGGGATGGCAAATGTACCAACCGTATTGTACACCCTACCAGATTGAATACCGGTACCAGAGTCTGGTTCTTTCCAATTTGGACCGGCTAAAGTATTACTGTGAATCAGGCTCATGCTTCCACCTCAGCTCATATTTATCATGTGGCTCTTCATCGGTATTTTCAATAACTTCAATCTGAAGAGACTTATTTCTTCTGATAGTAGAAAATTCAAGGATGTATGATGCATCCTCTTTAAAAAGACCCATTGGTCCTAGATGTTGATTACCAAATGCCTCTGTGATATCAAAATCAAATTCAGCTAAATCGGTTGGCACATCTGCCAACTCTTTGTCAAAATTAAAGATAATTTTATTTGGAAGTCTAATCTCAATATTCGGCTGAATCTCATCTGGTTTATCTTTGACTTCCGTAGAATTAATACCCTTAAGGTTAGTCTTTCCTGACTTTGTATTAAGGATCATATCATATGGATTTTGATAAAACTCATAGAGTCTATCTGCTGTAATCTTAGATGAAGTGCCCTCTGGAGTTATATCTTCAATAGGATGCTTTTGGCCAGTTTTGAATTTTAGAATGTAGTCGTGTTCAGATTCTGATTTTACAGTTGGAGTTATTTTAATAACGCCAATACGTGAAGAATCTTTAATTGTTATTTTGGACTCTTCTACTGTAAAGCCTTCCTCTAAATTGAGAATGTCCTTCTCTTTTACTTTTCTTCCGGATACATAGATATCGGCTAGAAGGTATTTCTTTCCGCCCCTTGTAAACGGTTTTCCAACTGGAGCAATTTCGACAACACTTTCAACTGGAGGATTTACTTCAATATAATTATCGACAGGCTCTCCATCAAGAAGAATCTCCATCGATGTAGATTTAATGTCCCTAGTGATATATAGGGCATAGTCCGATAATTCTTCAAACGGATGAATAGGGGTTATTGTAACCTCTGTGCCGTCTACAGAAACCTCAAAGTCAATATAAGCAGAGCGGTCAGCCTTATAGGCATCGCTATAAGACTTTTTAAGCTCTTTTAATCCAGATGCTTTACCGACTCTAAGGATAGCAATATGAGGCTTCAAAGATTCTAGGCTCACCGGTTCAGACAACTTAATCCTTAAAGACCCTTTAAGAGGCATGAATTCAAGTTGCTCTTGTGTGTTTAGAGCCTTTTCTACTGTTAGTTTGTCTGACATTATTTGCTATCCAATATTTAATTAGTTACTCTTTTTCTTCTTCGACTTTATCTTGAGGCAAAGCAGATTCTTTAAGACGTTTAATTTCTGAATCAATAGATGACAATACGCCTTTTCTGTTTTTGCCGTTAACTTCTGAAGTTTTAGCAAAGTCAAGGATATCCAGGTCAACATCTGGGATGTTTTTAGCTGCAACCATAGCCAGAGCTGTTGAGGCATCAAGAATTTTGTCTTGAATAAACTTAACTCTAGGGTCTTCTTTTTGAGACTCTTCTAGAGCGGCAAGAGTGGTTTTAGTTCCATCTTCCAGTTCAATTTCGGCATCAAGAATACGCACTTCTTCAGTGTCCTCTATTTTCAATAGATTATCGTATTTACCTTGTTGAACTTCCTTTCGGAGTGCACCGGCTCTCTCAATAAATTTTTCAGACGGAATGTTTGACTCGATCTCGCCTCTATGAATGTGATATGCCAGGATTTCTAGATCACCAATGGTCAATTTAGACAGGTCATATACAACTTCTTGGCCGCGACGCATATGAATCTTTTCGCCAAACAAGAACGTCTGTGTCAATAATTTTACTTTTGCTTGTAATGCTTTCATTAAATCACCAAATAAAAAATGGGGGCAGGGAGTTCTAACCCTACCCCCATGTTGTTTAATCAACTATGAGTATATTATATACTTAGTTTTGAAAAATTACTTGCGTTGAATACGTGGCAAATCGCTAACGACTGCTTGAGGAGGCAGAACAACTTCGTTAGGTTCGATGCTTACGTTCTTAGCAATAGAAACTGCTTGACCATCGTTGAACAGTGCCAGACCATAACGTTCACGGATTTTGATGTTTTGGATATCACGTGCTGGGTCATCCCATTGATCAACAGTAGGTTCTTCTTGAACGAAGATTGCGCCCAATTCATTGGTATCCAACATGATGATAGAAGTGGTTTTCTTCTCTGCATCGAATGGAACATAATGAGAAGTCATAATAGTGATACCTTGAGTACCAGGGAAGTATGACGGGAATTGGAATGGAGTATCTTGAGTACCAACGCGCTCTTCAGTAGTCAGCGGAGTAGCTGGACGACCAGACATACGGCTGAAACGACGGTAAGCTTCTGGAACATCACCACCGATTTTTTGGCTAGGCATGCTGGTAAACCAATTGTCCAGAGAGCCATTTTTCAGAGCATATTCACGCAGAACTGGGTCTTTAGTGAATGTAGCCCAAGCCAATGGGTGGCACAGGATTACGTTAGGTTTGTAACCACGTTCCAGCATATTAGCATACATATCATACATATCATCAGCGGTGAAAGAACCGTTACCAGCACCAGAAATATCACGGCCGGTAGTACGACCCAGGATAGATTGGTTAGGATTGTCATTGTCGAATACAACAACACCGGCAGAGTTAATCATGCGGAAGATGTTTTGCTCTTTGGCACGAGCCATAGCACGACCAAGACGAGTCAGGTGGAATGCAATCACGTCCCATTGAGAGTTACGCAACATTTCTTCGGTGATGCGCATACGGTTACCGTATTTGCCAACACCAGCGAAGAGTTGACCACCACCGTTAGTGGTGCTAACTTCTGGGTATTCACCACCCTCTGCAACAGAGTTGTCACCAACTTCAATAGCACCGTAAGTGCTAACGTTTACTTGGGTGATATTAGGATCGATATGAATGGTTTGCAGTAATTTGTGACCAATAAGGTTTGGCTCAATCGCGTCGATGACGAATTCTTCGATTACACGTTTGAAGGCAATCGGGAAGTTAGGGGTAGCAAAAGCGTCAGAAACTTTAAGGCTTTCGATGTTACCTGTCATAGCGTCACTGATGGAGATTTGTTCACCATCTACAGTTTTACCGCCATTGTCAAACAGGCCACGAATAAATTGAATGCTTTGAGATTCTTGTGCGTAAGTTTTGTCGAATTTTTTAGACATATTATTTATTTATTCCTATGTGTTAGATTAGCGGTTGATCAGGTTAACGCGAACCAGGCCGTAACCGTTAGAGTAAGCAACTTTATGTTCAGCACCTTTAGTAGCAGTACCTGGCATTTTATCCAAGTCATGACCGCCAGCAGAGCTAGTACGAACCAGTTTTAATAGACTGTCTTCTTGTGGTTTAACAACTTGCAGAACTTGACCAAGAACTTTCTCTTTGGCAACTGTAGATTGAGCAACAATCATGTTAGAGTTTTTGTCGAAGGTTACAAAGTCACCAGGTTTAACAGTGGTGAAGTCAGCAAGAGTACCGTTACCAGCATTTGGACCTTTAGCAGCGATGAAGGCAGAAATACCTTTCAAAGGAGCTTTTTCGTATTCAGCGTCAGATTCAACCAGTGGCAATTCAATCATGTAGTCACATACGAATTGAACGCGATGTTGATAGTTCAGGTTTTGGTAGTTGAAGTGAGCAGGGTTGATACCGTCGCCACCTGGATGACGCCAGAAGTCATACAATGCAACACCAACAGGAGCGGAAACAGTCAGATTTGCGGCAGTCAGTTTGTCTTTAACTTTATCGCCAGCTGCAACAGGTTGACCATCAGGACCGATGATACCTTCTTGAACGTCCAAGTCGGTGTAAGTAGCATCAGATTCCAGGATACCGGCAGGAACCAGATAACCATTACTATCGAATGCAACTACTTTACCAGTAGAAATTACAACGTGAGTTTTGATATCTTTGGAAGGTACACGAATAAGTGGCAAATAAGGTGCTGGCATAAATTGACCAGCAGGATGCATACCTTCTGAGAACATAACATTAGGGGTTGCCCAGTTGTGATGTCCGTAGTGTTTAGTTTTAGGAGCATTAGCAGCTACGTTTTGATATTGAAACATTATGGATTATTCTCCGTATATTTAGCTTTCGCTTTTAATTTTTACTTTTGCTGCAAACGCTTTAGCTGCTGCAGCACCCTCTTCATTAAGAACCTTTAAGAATTCTTTTTGAGCTTCAGTTTTGTTTTCGAAAATTAGTGAGTCTTCAATTTTAACCTGCTCAGGTTGTTTGTCAGTAGCAGTTTTGTCGACGCTATCTTCGATTTTAACGGAACCTTTTTCTAATGGCTCTTTCTCTTTATCGCCTTCTCCTGCTGAATCAGAGACCTTTTCAGGAACTTCGGTATTAGCAGCTTGAAGATCTTTTAGTTTATCAGAAAGAGATTCAAGGCTTCGTTTTTCCAGTTCTTCAATTTTAGCAGAATCTGAAATTTTTTCAATAGCTGAAATCTGTGAAATAACAGATTTTTTCAGCGAGTCTTGAACTTTAACAAGCTCGATAGTTTTGTTAGCCAACTCTTGGCGCAACACTTTGTTTTGTGAGTTCAGGTAGCCGTTTGCATTACCTGTAATAAGAGCTTGGAGCTTGTCTGAGATTGCAACAGCAAGTTTCTCTGCAAATGCTTCTTGGTCGAATTCGACTTGCGCTTGGCCTGGCTCAACATTGTCCGAAACTTTTTCTGGAACCGGTTCAGCCTCGCTGGCCTTAACTGCATCTGCGATTACCTGCTCGTAATCTTCAACGCCCAGCTCTTGTAATTTTTCGTCAATCAAAGTTACGATTGATTCTTTATCGCCCGAGTCGGAAATTTTAGTAGTGAAGAACGACTTAGCCAATGCAGCTTCCAATTTGTCTGCAATTGGGAAAGTTTTTTGTTCGCCAAAAACATAATCCAGAACGGTTAAGCCTTCCTCAGAGGGAAGCTTATAGTCTTTAATCCCCAGAGTTTTGGCATATTCGACAAGAGCTTCACTAGACTTATTGATGTCTTGGATTTCTACTGTCATCTGTTTACCTTTTTCTATTTCAAAATCTAATATCTGTAGATGGGATTGACTATTTTTACTATCCCGAATTAATGTCGCAACGGCGTTACTGTCAGCTGGTGTAGCAACATATGATATATGATCGAAGTGCATTTTGCCTCCGACATAATAGCATTTCTCATTCCCATATTTAACGCCACGTCTATGTTCGCAGCGATTAGGTGAATTTACCTTTGTTGAACAAATAGAGCAATATGCTTCTTCTACTCTACCGTCCACAGAAACAAATCCAAATTCTCCATCTAGAATCTTGTCTATTGCTTCTTTATCCGTAATCTTCGCAACAAGCTCGATATGACCAAGACCTTTATAACTTTTTCCTTTGTATTGTTTATCTAGGCCAAGCTCTTTTGCTTTACCCAGATATTCTACAGGAGAAAGGTTATTAAATGAATCACTGAAATTCTCGTACTTAACATATTTAGACGAGATGACTCTTCCTAGTGTTCTAGAGTCTGGATTGTGTTCTTCAGTTACTGGTTTAAATACAGGGGACACAAATGATCGATATCCCTCAACCATGCCTCGTGGAGTGTATATCCAATTATTACCATTTGGACGACCGGAATGAGTTGCCTCCATTTTAACAGTAATACTTTTTACTTTGGCACCGTTAGATAAGGAATCTGAAATTCTTTGCTGAATTTCTTCTCCTACACTTACCCTCGCAGTTGTCTCAAATCGGTCATTAAAAGGCCTCATTGTTCTCCTCCGACTAGCTCATACATTCTAATAAGTAAATCTTCTATCTCTGAATCTGAAATATCTTCAGACTGACCTGCTAAATATAAGGAGTCAGAGAAGACAGAAACAATATCTTTTACGTTATTATCCATTTGTGAATCAGATATGTCAACAACCAATTTTATATGATTCTCAATATATTCAGATAGTAATGCTTTATTTGGCATTGCTGCTCTAATTTCTTCTATTGGGAATAGAGAATCGGACAATGAATCACTAAATTGATTCTTAGGATTGGTTTTAGATGCTGATGCCTTTTTAGCACCGTCGGCTTTAGTTTTATTGCCGGAGCTATTTTCTTTTTTAGATTGCGCTGCTGCTGCGGCAGCAACTTTAGCTGTTTCGACTTGATATGTAGGAAGTATCATTTCCTTATCTTTGCCGATTCTAGAGATTTCTTTATCACCAATCTCTTTGTAGCCAATCTCAAGTCTTGCTTCATTTATAGATAAAAGACCACTATTAAACATATTAAGAATGTGTGATTCTATTTTAATACGCGCATCTTGGTCTACATGATTAAACTTAAATTTAACCAGGTCTTCTTCTGGAATCAGATACTCTGCATCGTACATCCCAGACTCTACAAGTAGAGGTTTGAATAGAACGTGTGTAATAAACTCGGAAATTGCATCCTGTTTATTAATCACTGCTTCTTTTAGCGTTTGTGAGATGATTTGACCTGTTGCTTTGCCAGATGAATCTCCAATACCCATATCGATATCTGAGACACCTAGACCTAGCATTACTCGGTCTTTAAAATACTCTAGGTAACTTTCTACACGCAGTGCTAATGATTCCGAGCCGATTGCTTTAACTTCTACACGCTCACTTGTTGTAATGCCACCGTATTCATCCAATTCTTGCATTACATAACCCATCTTCTCGACTTCATCACTTCCGTCAACAAGTATTTTAGCAGGGTTACTTTCTGTCCCGACTTTAACATGAATCATAGGGAATATTCCCTTATATATTAGAGTCTCTACAGATTCTTCTATTCGTCTTAATGCAAGGATATCATCTTTTACCGCCTCCAATGGAGGTGTACCCATTGTAAATCCTGAGCGTGCATTGTATTTCAGATGTCTAACTTTTTCTGGTGAGAATAGTCTAAATGTGGCCGGATCTATATATTGCTTATACATTTCAACGTCACCATTTTCTTTTAGTTTACGCTGAATCGTTTCGGTAGGTAAGTTAAACCATCCGGCAATAGGTTCAAGTTCTTTATTGCCAACATTAACTGTTTCGCCAGTTGACTTCTTCTCATTTCGAACCATTAAGATATATGAGTTATGGAACATTACAAGATTATACGCCATCTCTTCGATGAAGTTTCTGAATGTAAGTCCTGTCACATATTCTATTTCTCTAATCCTGGATTTTATGTATTCAACATTCTTTGGATTATTAGATTCGAAATAATATCCGTTTTTAAATATTAATGCACGTTGACGCTCAAATGCTTTTGCAACAATAGCTTCTGTATCTATAATTCTAGAGTATTCAAATAGGTCATACTCATGGTTTTTAAAGCCACTGTAAATTGTATCGTTAAATCCGCTGGTTCTTTTGCCAAAATAAGACAGCCCTGGGTTTGATAAGGACTGTCTTTTTATACCTAGGGCTTTGCTACTTAAAGCATCCTTAATTACCTTTGGATTTGAAGAATAATTAGTATTCAAAAGAATGCCTATATCTTCATTTTTCATTATTAGTCTCCGAGTTTATTAAGGACGTTCTCTATATCCTTGATACAGTCTAGTTGTCCAAGTGATGAATCTACACCATTTGACTTACTGAAATTGGCAATTAATCTTTCTACGCTTTCAACTGCTGTTGGCGTTGGCGCACCGTTGTTTGTTTGAATACGTCCAGTCGAATCGATAATTTTGACACTTCCGTCCTCGTTTACAATTCTTACAGCTGAATCTGTCAAACCATCAACAATATTATCATCTTCAGTTCTTATTTGTCTATCTTTGATGATTTTATTCAAATCTTCATCTATAAATGTAATATCGTTTGATGTTCTAGAAGGGTCTGTTGCCCCATTGTATTTATCGATGAAGCCTATAACATTTTGTATGTGTTTAGGGATGCTCCAGTTTGGATCATCTGTATTGATGACCAATGGGATAATAGATGTATTGGGGCGGCCGTAGTCATATTTTGAATCGGGAATTATAGTAACTTTCCATGGAGAAGGATTCCATTCATCAATCTTGATATTTGGAAAGTCATATTTAGAAATCTCTTCAATTAATCCCGGAACAGTTACTGACCTTGCAAAATCATCCAAATTACAAGAATAGAATGACAAATTGCTTTTGTTTTCATCATTGTTATCTTTTATCGCAACTGCAATAGCATTACCATTTTCATCGGTAATTAAGTCAATATCCGTGCCGATTGTATCAGCTATTACTGAGCCAATGTTACCTATAGAAAGGTTTCCATCTATGCTAGATGTATCATTATCCTCGCCAAAATTTTGTTGCCCAGATGGTGCGTTACACACTTTCTCAATTGCCGATTTTCCGGATTTCATTCTGACAATATATCTCAGCAGATTTGCCATTGCCATTAATTCAGATAGATTACTCAAGTATTGAGAAATTGTCAATCCAGAGCGTGCAGGCTCACAACTAAAATGATTAAGCAGTCCTGTAAGTTCTGATATTGAATTGTTTAGGGACTCAACACTTCTATTGATTGTTTCTTGAAGTGGACCCATTATTTCTTCTACGTACTTACGGGTATTTGTCTCAGCTTTTTCAGCGTATTTGTTTACTCTTGATGTGTATTGCTGCCTAATCTCTTGTGTCTTTTTCTTGAGATTTGTGTCGTACTTGCCCTCCATAAACTTATCATTAACACCCAATTTCTTTAAATCTTCCGCGCTTGTACTGCGGATATTTTCAGGTGTTGGTAATTGGTCAATGATAGAGTCTATAGAATCTAGGATACATAAAACCGGCGTAAGTGCAAATCTTGCCAATATAGAAATATTCTTAACTAACGCCTCTATGATTGCTCCAAGAATTGCGTTAATAAATACAGCAATAGTCAATCTTGGTAGCTGTATATTTTGGGTTGTCTTTACGATTGCAGCAAGTATTAATGCTATTAATTTTAGCAGATCTGGAAGACATAAGTATGATAGAAAGAATGCGTATTGGCAAACAGATGCCTTATTAAACTTCCCTATATTTTTAAATTGATCGAGAGAAGTTGTAATATCTTTTAGCAAGTTTCCGAATATGCCGCTGAAATCAAATTTTGGTTTTTCAATATTACAAGCGAAACAATCATTACTCGCTTTTCTAATGGCACTCTTTATTGCGGCTAGATGTTTAGGGTTAATAGCCCCGTCAGGATGAACGACATCATCAAGTTTGTCACCATTACCGTCATTATCAATGTTCCCAGCATTTAATGCACTCTCTATGTAATCTACTAATCTATTATATTGATCATCAAACTGTATATATAATCCAACAGGAACTTGTATTAAGCAGCCGTTTTCCTGCAGTGCCTTTGAGAAGTGATCAACAATAAGCTGTGCATATGCAACGGCGTATGTTGTGCTTGCGGTTGGATTAACTTTTCTGCTTAATTCCATTTATATCCTATACTGATGTTGGTAGTAAATATGGAGGTATGTTAGGTGTATATGCCTTATCCAATGGCGTAGAACGTCTTTGATGGACATTTGAGTCGCCTATAACACCCGAACCAGATATAACTTTATTATCAAGGTTTGTAGTGGCGCCAGATGTATTTTGGTACGCATTAGGTACCTGTCCATCTCTCCATTTTAACTCTTTAGTTGGTTTAATTGATTCAAATTCTTGATTGACACCTGTTGTAGACAAAGTCCCTGTATCTGTTGGACTTGGCACATTTGGCCCACTTGGACCCCATGCTGTTGGATGTACATGTGGCAATATCAAATGTGTATGCGGCGGAACCTGATGAGTATGAGCAGGTATCTTATGAGTATGGGTATTTAAATCCTTCTCAAACTGCTTCATTCTATTCTCAACCGATTTTGCCCATTTTATAACATCATCAGCAAATGTCTTTATATCCTGATTATTTGTAAAGTCTGATGAGGCATACTGAAATATCCTCATATACAATTCAGCCCTCTGTTGGTCCACAATTGTATTTTGACTTTGTGAGCCCCATAATTCAATCATTTAATTAGCTCCGCAGCCTTTGCCTTCCCAGCACGCCTAACGATATCAATACATTGGGCGACCATCTCAAATGAGATAGACACCTTACCATCCTTGACTGCTTCTTCACCGTAAAGGTTTCTTACAGCAGTCATAACGTCTGGGTCGCGCTCATTTGTCGCTGTAACTTTTACATCTTTAAGCTTACCTAATAATTCAGATTTTGCAACTACAAGCTCTTCAAGTATAGAGCTTACTTCTTTTACTGTAAAACTAGAACTCATATGTAAGCTCCAATGGTGCATTTAGCAAGGCGTTGATAGGGCCTTTCGTTTTAATGTATACATGAAATGGGATAAGCGAATATGGCTGTAGGCCGTCAGAAATTTCAAGATCATTAAAAGCATCAATATCGGCAAAGGAAGAAATCCCTGGGGCGGTAACCCCAGGTAAAATTTTAATATCAAATAAAGATTCTAGCTCTTTATTTTTGACTATCTTAATATTAACCTTTTTGATAGAACCGTTCTTAATTACCAGCATTAGCTTATGGATTACTGGGGATGTTGGATTTGTCCCCATCATGTATCCAGAACCAATTTCTTTGATAACCTCTTCTATCGGGTCATAGTAGCAAATACCGGCATCCGACAAAACGGTGCTATCAGTAATTCTGATTAGATTGTAATCCATAGTTAGAAGATTCCTCTTATCTAGATTTTGACCTCATGGTAGTCCGATACCTATTCATAAACGTAGAAGCTGTCTCTCTAGACAATCTTCCTCTGTTGCCCATAGGTCCGCCAGATATAGACGAGCGTCTACTTATTCCTGGTGCAACACGGACTGTACGATGATATTTGTCCTCGTTTCCATATGAGCGTTTTTCTATTTTATCCGAACCATTATACGCTTCGATACCGCGTTTTTCAAGTGGCAATATTGTAACATTTGAATAACGCCTAGTGTCAAGAATTGAGTTTTCATTTAGTTGTAGCCCCGCTAATGCAATCATAAATGCATCTAAATCGTGGTCACCTATTTCGCTATTTTTAGCTTCATAGACTTCTCTACCATTAGCTGCTCTGGATTTTACAATATAGTTTTTCATCTGCTCTACAATAGGTGTAGATATTGGATCCTTGAATGCAAGCAGTCCTGTTTCTAATGCGCGTTTTGTTGTTTCAACTATAAAATTCTTGAAGTATTTTTTACGAATCTCGCCAGTCATTACGTCACGCAATTCTAGGGTTGATGAAAAGTTGACCGGCACGACGTCTCTTAGTTTCAAATCTGGATGATCAGCAGGTACTTTACCAAATAGGTTTACGGCAATCAGTTTTAACTGTTGAACGTTAGCTTCGCCAAACCCCTCATCGACATAAATGTAGTCTGGTGTATATAAACGGTTTAGTTCAACAATTTTGTCTATTGCCGCTACCTGTGTCCACCCTTCTCGTCTTACATTTGATAGGTTCGCTATGATAATTTTACGCTCAATCTTATCGTATGCAATAACACAAATACGTGTACCTACTTTGTCGGCATTCCAGTCGCATCCAAGTGAAACTATGTATCTATTTCTGTTTGCGATGACATCATGTAGAGATTCTGACGTTCCTATTGATGTACTTCTATTTACAAGGTCTGTATCGAAAACAGAATTATCTGATAGACCAAACTCTGCACAGTTGAATGTTCTTACACCATTGTAAAGTATATAAGAGCTATCATCTGACGATACGCCAATGTTGTATGTATTGGCACTATCGACCAATTCTTTTGACAATATCTCTATAAAAATGCTGCCCCTATCAGTTACATTTCTTTCCTTAAACGAACTGTATGTCATCACATCTGCAGCTCTTGGGTTATTCCTATCTCTGTGTATAGCCTTGCCTATATAACTCTTAGGATACTCTTTATTGAAATGATTGAAGATATCGTCAATTGTCATTCCAGATGCCTTCATATTTCTACATTTCTCTATAAACAAGGTCTTGTCTTCAGATTTTTTGTTTTTGTACGAAATATACGCAGACATGTACAGAGACTCGAGCTCTTTTCTAACGCAATACCTGTAGCCAACTTTGCTATGAAATCTTAACAAATTTTCTGGAGAACTTAGAACATATAGCGTATAGATGGTATTCATTCCTACATTGCGATATGCCACAGAGCTTTGTATTCCTATGTCGGAAAGAATCGCCTTTAAATTATTAAAAAACGGCAATCCATTTACACCAATTCTTTTTGACATAGATAGAGAGACTGTACATGAAGTCTTGCCATTTTTATCAACTCTTGGCGTAGACCCTTCCGCTCCAAATAGCGCAGCTATGAATTCAATTTTCACCGACTCACTGCCATTTAATACAAATTCAGGGACATTAAATTCCTGTTCGACTTTTTTGCCGCGAACCATGCCTAAATCCATTAAATATTTGGTAGCCTCATTGCTCGCAGATACAGAATATCTCATTCCGTCAACTTTTACTAGAGCGTCTTCTTTGTGACTATTTCTAACTAAATATTCCAAAACACTCGCTTTTAAATTTGGCCATAATCTACGTATATCTTCAGAAACTAAAAACATATCCTCCCTCTCGGAAGAATACCAATATGAGTCGAATCTCGTAGAAGTTATTGTTCCATCACCGAGATTATATCCTATTAACCTGGCTAGGATTTCATCTTTTGAATTATTTTTATATGGAGTCCTATAAACCTCTAATTCAGACAATTCTGAAATGCAGGTCCTCTCATTATTTCTATTTGGGAATTTATGGTCAGGAGTCGTATATAAAATAATGTCTGGAATATTTACGGTCGTTTTAAGTATTTCTTTATGTCCTGTTTTTCTGGCAGATTGCCACACTTTAACAGGGTTCATATTTTTATCAAATACTATGTCGCCAGCCTTAATATCTTGTATGTATTTTTTGCCGGATTTAGTTAATACTTCCTCATTTTCTCTTAGACAAATCTCTTGGATATATGCCATCATAGACAGTGAGTTTCTAAACTCTCTATCCATATCGTCATTGTAGTGCGGAATAACGAATGATGGAAAATGGAACTCTTTATAGTCTTTTGAGTTTGCAAATTTATATAGCAACCCCTCGCCCATTGGTGTTGATGTACAGATAATTTCCGTATTGGGCTTATCCATAAGAATGGCCGTAATAGAGTCGAATGCTTCTTGTGTTAAGAAGTCGGCCTCGTCAATAATGATAAGGTGGGCACCTTGTCCACGTACAGCGTTTGCGTTATCGTTACCGGCTGTAAATGCTTTGAATGTTGATCCATTCTTCATCTGTATCTCTTGATACGGAGATGTAACAGATCTCTCCACCAAATCATCCCATGTACCTATTGTGGCACCTAATGATCGTAGAATTTTCTTAACTACGTTTGTGAGCTCTTTTGCTTGAGACAGGAATGGTGTTACTACGAGAATTTGATAGTTGCTGTTTTGAACAAGTCTGTTTGCGATATCAATACCAAGGCCGTACGATTTGCCGGATCGTCGTCCACATCGGATTGCCTTTTTAGACGCAGAACATTTAATTTGCATAGATTGATACCAGCGATTAACATATAAACGTTTTGTTGGATCCGGTTGATTTATATCGATATTTTTCTCTGCCCAGTACACTGGATCCATCGCCTGCTTAATTTCGTCAAGCTCTTCTTTGTCTAAGTTGGCTACAATATTTTGGTCCAGAACACTGATATCTTTTGGCCCTGAACACTTAATTGTAATTTCGCCGTACTTTTTAATTTGCTCTCTTTGGCAATTCTTGCACATATTGTTAATATCTTTGTCATAATTCTTATGCTTTAGATACTCTCTCCATGGCATCTCATATAGCTGTATAAGCGATGACGTAGGTTTTTTATCCTCGTTATCGCCTATATCAGTTCTGATATGATCAGTGTTTTTATCTAAATTTTCCATTAAAAAATACCTTTTAAAATCGCAGCCTCATTTCCAAGAATATAGCCCTTATCGTTCAGAGATGATTTTGAAAGTTTTGCAAATGCCCTCTGCCTACTGGTTGCAAGTTGTGCCGTATTAACTGACGTATTACCAGTTGTAGGTGAGAATAGAGAGTTTCTTATTTGTAATATCCTATTGTCCCTATCAGCCATACTTTTTGCTAAGCCTACTACTGCATCTGTGGCAAGCATTAAGCCGCCACCTGTAATTAATCCGCCAACAGTACCAGTTGCAAGTTTTGCTGCACCTCTAATTCTTCCTGCTGCACCAAGAGCTTCACCGGCTGTTCCTCTACCAATCTTACCTACGATTGGTACACCTTTTAGTAGCGATGTTCCTGCGTGTGTTAATTCTTTACCTACACGGAAACCATATGTACCTAATGCCAGTGATGCAGCCATTCCTGCAACAGATGTGGCAGCGTTATCTGTAATGGTTGATTCTTTATTCCCTACAATGTAGTCAGACGCTTCTGCAAGTGCAAACATACCACCAATAGTAGGTGCAAGGCCCGCAAATAGCTTATCTGTTGCCTTTGTAGCTGATGATGCAATGATTGATTTTTGATGTTTTGTCATCAGACCTACGGAGTTCATAAGGTCATCTTTTAGACCATAACCACCTAAGAATTTACTAGCCCTACCTAAGTGGTCCATCATACCGGCGGTTGCAAACGATTCGTAGCTATTAAATGCGTATATGTTATTTATACCACCGCCTCTTATTGGCTGAGTGGAATTATATTTACTTGAACCTGGTGCTGCGCCGAATATTCGTTCTGCCGCAGTCCTATTCCTAGAATTTGTTATTGCCTCAGCCTTTAATGCAGTTCCGATTGAACCCTTGGTAAGAGGATCTGTTGCATCCATCATCCTTTTAACGTCCGCATAGTCTGCGCCCGCATTCTTACGGTATAGATTTGAAGACCATTTTATAGGATGATTACCATGTCCTAAACTATTCTCGAATAGTCGTCTTGATGTTTTTATTGCTTCTTTTTCTTTTGTACTTTTTCTGCCAAAAAAGCCACCATTTGATTCTAGGCCTATTTGGCCCCAAAGTTGAGCTTTATCAATACTCATATGCTCTTCTAGACTCCTTATATTGTGCTTCCATATATCCAGCTGGTGCTACCATAGAATAATCCAATGCAGAAAATTTATTAAATGTTGGGTCATTATACTGTTTAAAATCCAGTCTTTCTTGTCTGTCTCTTAATTTCTTAACTCTCATATCATCGTCAAAAGAGTCTCCCATCATATACAACAATCCGCCCGCTGCGGCTAATCCGACTGCAGGTATCCCAACCCTATGATTTTCTGGAAGTATCGATCTTAACACTTCATGACTATTTCTGACTTTTCTATATGTATTCTCAGCAAATTCAGATAATGTTCGTTCAGACCCAGACGATACATTGAGATCTCGTATCTTTATTAATTCATCGTCTGTCAATTTTTCACCAGCAAGTATCTTGTCAAGAAGCTCTGAATTGTTCGAGTTCTCTACACCTATTCTGAATGTAGAATCAGGATTTCTAAGCAAATCTTGGGCAACCTCAGGATTGCCTTGTGCTGGCTTAATTATATTTTCCAATTCCGCATATGCCTTAGTATTTCCATATCTCTCTTTAGCCATTGACAGAAAGTTTGTAAGGCCACGCTCATTTGATATATCTCTTGAGAATCTAGGTACATCTATATGTCCAGACTCTCCGGTTAATGAATTTATAAATGGTACTTTTACAGTATCTATCTTTTGCTTTGAGTCCCAACTGCCTGATTCTTTTAGCTTTTCTATATTTGATACTATTGACTTAGCTGCTTGCATCTCCCTAGCGACACCTGATGCCATCTTCATTTTATTGAAAATACCAGTGCTTTCCTCGGATATATTGCCTGAGATTAGCTCTTCCCTTAGGTTTGTAATCTTGTCGAACAGTCTTATTTGTTGCCTAGCATCTGATAATGCACCGTGTGTTTCTTTTTCGCCCAAGAATAGTTTTGCAAGGAAGTCTACATTATGACCCATGTCTTTGTATATTTCTGGTATGTGTCCTTGCGCTGCAGCCTTTACGAATGTTGCCTTTGTAAAATCCATAAGGTCTGCTGCATAGAACATTGGTAAACCGCCTTTAACCGCTCTCTCTGCGTCATATTTCATCACAGAGGCGTCTACTTTCTTATAGGCATCAATTACCTTATCCATAGCCGCATCTAAATCTGAGAGCGTTTTAGCGTCCTTTGCTGCGGCTCTTGCTTTTACTGCTTCTGACGGCGAATAAAGTTTTGTTTGTCCGTCTGGAGAACGCTCATACATCTGGTTCATTAATCTTGATGATGACGAACCATCTAGGCTTGCGTAAAAGGCACGTTCAAATCCTAAGTTCTGTACAAGTACCATTCCGGAGTTACCGAATGTAAGACTATCATCTAAATGTTTAAGGATTGCCCTGTCGGATGCTTCAAATAGAAGCTCTGCAGAAGACGGTTTCTTTCTACCTGATATGTATGTTTGCCACTCTTGGTTTTCGGCATAGAAGCCTCTTTTATTTAGTGCAATCTTCTCAGACTCTAGCTGCTCTTTAGGTGGATTAAATATGGCCTCTGATCCATCGGATCTCGTTGCCAAACCAACAGACCATATTCTTGCCTTGTGTCTTGATTTAACAACGCCATCCCTTACGTCTTTAATTCTTTCCTCTGGATTTGTAGAAGTCGTCTCAAAGTCAAGTGAGATGACATTGCTAAATGGTTTCATGATACTTCCTTAAGCAATTTGCGATAATCGCCGTCTTTTTCAAATATTTCTTTCTCTGTAATAAACCTGTATTTTGCATTGATGGCATTATCTTTGAGATATGCAACAGCAGCCCTTGCTTTTAGTTGCACATTTATAGCCTTTTTCGCTGACGATGGTTTTATTTCACATAACTCCATCTTTCCGGTTGTATATAAGACCAATACGTCAGGGATGTAATTTCTTCTCAGTCCAGAGCTGTCTGTGTATGGAATCTTCATTGGCTCTACGATATATTTGATAACGCTATTATCAGAGTCCATGCCTTTATAAAATGCATATTCATATAGGCTTCGATATTCAACCTCTTTGCCGGCCTTATTTGAGAAGTATTTTCCAGAACGATATCTCTTGCCTTTATTGAAATAGGCGCCGTTCTTTTTTATATGCTCTTCTTTTGTATGCTTAGGCTTAGGTAAGCTTCTCTTTTTGTTGCGCCTACCTTTATTTAGAACCTTTTTGATTTGTGTCATTTTTTGAACCATTTATCACTGATGGATCGACATACTGCCCTCGTGTTGCAGCAGTAAGCATATCAAGTTTATCTTTGAGCGATTGACTTCCACTTCCAATAGCAGATCCTGATGCCTGTACTGCAATCTTTGCCCGCTCTTTCCTTGTCGCCATTAATGACTCTAGAAGTTTGCTTCTTCGGTTTTTCAATTTCTCTTTGATGTTTAGGTATCTTGAGATGTCGTCACGCGCAATCATATTCCCTGCAGCATCAAATCCCATCATATCTTCCTGACTAAAGTCTTGGTGAGTTAATGATAAGATTTGTGTAACCCTTCTTTCATAAAGGTCAATTTCCGCAAGTTCTGCGACCATTTGCATTTCAGTTGGGCTATCTGGTTGAACATTGAATTCTTCGAAGTATCTTTCAGTTTGACTACGCAAATAGTCTTGCTCATAAATACATGGGGCTCCGACTGGAGCTTTGTTCATCTTATACAACTGGCAGTTATGGACTAGCAACCCTTCTGCAAAGAAATTAGAGTTTTTAAAGACTTGAATATCATAAACTGGAAGAACACCAATAGCTTCTATGGATTCAATCTTGGTAATTAAGCAATCCCCATATGAATTCTCCTCTTCGCTGAAGAGATCTTCATACACCAGCTTGCTGCCTACTGTAAGTCCATCATCAATTGATAAGAACTTGAATTTTGAACCTCGTCCTTTTATTGCAAAAAACTGATGATTCGATGTCGCCTTAATGCAATGACCGGCAGTAGTGGTGATTTCATACACCAACTCTTCGCCAACATATGTCGTTGCATATACAGTGTCCCGTTCAATACATTTTGTTTTTGTATTGAACGAAATAATTTTATCGCCACTTTTAATACGATCAATTCTTACTTGTTTACCGTCATGCATAGAGACCATTGAGTCTCCAGTTAAGCATGTTTCTTTAACCTTGCAGTTTTGTCCTCTACAGATCATTGGAGAGTATGTTGAGATACCACCATCGGTTGATCGTCTTAAGCTGGTACTGAAAGCTAATGCCTCAGATTCTGTAAGTACAATACTCTCGTATAGTTTATCATCTAGCGATAATGCATCTAAATATCTAGCTCTTGTGATTTTATTATCAACTACTTTTATACCTCTAGATGAGAATAAAATCGGAATAGATTTTGATTCTGTTTCTTGTATCATAGATACTGTTTTTTCAACTTCTGTCTTCTCTTTTGTCTTCTCTTTTTCTCTCATTTCATGAGCAGAGATAATACCTGCAGACAGATCAAACATTTCTTGTATTTCTTTATTTGGAATAGCCATTAAACTAATTATCCTGAGTTAAATTATTATTCTTATTCTTACCATGCAATACTGAAAACGAATAGGATGAAAATATATGCAGGTAATAGACTCGTATTATCTTGGATAGAATCCGAATTTCTATTTTACTATCAAATAATTTAGTATAGGCTAAATCATGGTCATAGGCAATAACTGGATATATGACCTAGGAACTAAATCTGACAGTGTAACCACGATTTAGCAGAACATCTCTAAAATCTTTCATAGAATACTTCCAATACAGGAAGCAGTAAGTATTATTTGCTTAAGTAAGTTTTTCTTGCAAATAAAATAGGAGGTAGCATCAAGCTACCTCCAAATATTATCAAATATAATTGTAGACTATAACAAGCTTAAGTAAGTATCCTAAGCTTATGTTCATTTCTCTATTGATCTTAGGGCTGCATCACGCAGCCTATGTATTATCTGTAATTTTGATCTATTATTTTTAATATAGGGCCGCATCGCAGCGGCCATCTATTATTTTTTAGACATATGATATATTTAGATACAGTTAGGCCTAACCAAAGCAAGTGGCTTAATAAAATAACCCGATCTAGCCATGTTGTACAACGTAGATGTCTTACTGATATAACCCTAATTGTAAGAGAGCTATATCCTAGGCTTTTTCTTCACCCTTTTTGACCCTCCAAGGAATACCTTGGACCGTTAATACTTCCATTTATAGTCATACCTTTCGGTATCATCTTGTAGCTCAATATGCTATCTCTACAAGACCAGAGATGTTTCATCTTCCCATGTGGCCGATTAATATCGGTTACAATCCACTGCATAACAGGAAATTTATTTATACTCGCCACCTCTCGTATTACTATGATTAGTGTCAGGGAGCTTACGCTACTTCAACAACGAGTTTTCGATCGACTCCTTCGGTTAGGCTTGCCCACATCTAGGAGTTTCATTACTGCTTCATCCGACCCCGTCTCTCGAGGTTATTTAGATTTCTCTAGGACTAGTTCACAGTAAGATAATATCTCTTGAAGGCCGGATGCCGTAGATTATCCCGACTCAGCACATTCCGTCATAAATATTATAGGCTATATTATACGGATTTTGGGTATAAATGTCAAGCATTATTTGTAAAATTTACATTTTATAACACATATAAAGTGTAAAGAAAGTGTAAAATATTTATTATCTATATAAGTAATTGATTTTTAATAAAATAAATGATTGTAAAAAATTTGACTTTTACCTCATTTTTTAGTATAATACAGTCCTTATAGTAAGGTGAAGTCGGAAACATTTTTCTATACAAAATAATAATAACAATAATATGGAATGTATTTAAACATGAGTAAAAGCGAATTTCTTCAAGACCAGTTTTTTCAATCACAACCAGAACGTATCACTTATTACAACCTTGGCGCAACATGTGCAATGTGCCTAACTCCACGTATCGCCTATAATGATGTTACCGGTGTCCGCGATGTATGGGCTTCAAATGAGACCGTAAATAATGAGGTCGGCCGTATTTTCTATGAGCAAAAGATGCGCAACCCTCTGTTCTCTTGCAATGAAGTGAATATTTACCCATTGATCTACATGGTAAACAAAGAAGAGAGAACCTCAATGCGCGGTATTGAAGAGTTAGAAAACAAATACTTCTTAAGCGCCGTGATTATCGAATACCCAGTTTATCGTTACACATACAAACAACCATACGATGAACTTAAAGACAAACCGATTCCTTACCTTCGAAAAATTGCTGTTGGTGAATACAGAACCAACTATACAGCTGTAGTAGAACAAAGCCTTGATGGTTATGTAGTTCCTCCTAAAGAGTTGGTTGCAATGCTAGTAAACACTGCGATTAATTACAATAGAGGAATTAAATGGATTCCACATAAAGAGATTAAAATCAATTTATGTATGCCAAAATCTCTAATAGCAGAGATTGATGATCATCTAGGTAATGGCGAAGAAAACCCATTTAAAGAATCGACAGACTTAATGAAGTTCCTTGCTGTACAGTTCGGCGAAGACTCAATAAGAGACCTAGAGAATAAGTTCTCAGCGTCAAATCTAGTAATCAAAGAGATTGACGACTCAACAGAGTCTAGAGTTGTAAAAAATCTTCCTCTTGTATATAGAGAGGTTATGGATTCCTTCTCAACATCATTTCGTTCAAACCCTATTGGTTAATAAATAAATAGCTCCAGGATTAATACCCTGGAGCTTATTTTTATTTAACAAGAAATTTTAATGGATCAGTTGCAGACGGGTCAGCGCTAAATAATTTCTGTTCTGCAACTCTGCGTCTTGTAAGTCCAGGCATCTCTGAGAGAACACCTTTTACTCTTCCTTTATTCCATCTTATAAACTCTTTGGATGCACCATCGTAATCCTTAGAGTTTAATTTTTTCAATAGTGTGGAGTTTGCAAAGGCATTTGCGCCAACATTAAAGATAAATACACCAAGTGCATCGAATTGGCATTGATTCAATGGAACTTTCACGTTCTTTAATATTGCATTCTTTGCAACCTGCAAGTCCTTCATCAACAACTCTTTCGCAAATTCTGCGGTTATCTTTTCAGGAAATGTCTCACCAGGTTTAATCATATGACCTATACCAATAGTGATTTTACCAACACCATCATCATACTTATGTAATACTGTGCCTTCAAAGTGCTCAGTAAGCCTTACGCAATTATGGCTAAAGTCTCTAATTAGTTCACCCACGTTATTTTTACCTCCATATCATTAGTCTCTTCCAGATATTTCATCAGCAATGAATACGCTTTATAACCCTCTATTGGTTCATAGAAACCCTGAGTATTATATCTCGTGTCTGCTCCAATTAGTATGTATCTGCCATATATACTATAAATATCCTTATCAACGATATGACAAAAAGCATGCCCGCATCTATCTGTTATGGCACTCTTTTGTCTTAATTGAACGCCATTCTTAGGATTAACAAGGAATGGCAATTTTATTTTATGTACCGGAGACTCTTCAATTGCAATCTGATAACTTCCATCTTTGATGCAACTGAGACCAACAATCCCGTTTGGTTCATCAGGATTGTAATCCCATGGAGATTCCAGAGTATATATGAACGCCTCTTTCCCATCCTTAAAGCGCAGCCTTATACGACCATGAACTCCAAATTGCCTTCTAATTGAAGAATTTTGTTTTAATCTCTCTAATAACATCTTAATCTAAATTCCTTTATACCAAAGAAATGTCATAAATTAACCTTTCGGTTCTTCATTTAATTCTTTTACATACTCCTCATATTCTGTTTGTTCACCATCATCATTATTATTATGATGCTCAGACTGTTGTACCTGAGCCAAATCCGCCATAAGTTTACCTTTAGTTACAGTATATCTAGTTGCGATATTTGAAGTTAAATAAACAGCTATAATAGAAATAGTTATGGTCTCAAAGGAATCTGAGTTTAGCTTCCCCGCAGAGAGAAGCCAAGCACAGACTCCAAATATGACCAATGAGAAGAATAGTTTCCTTGATATAAAGGCAATAAGGTTTCCTTTAACGGTCCCCATATAAATCCCCTTATATCTTATTCGCCTCTATCGCCTCTACGGTGCACGTTCTCAAGATTCGAAATTCTGTCTTCATGACGACGAATATCTTCCTTATTCCGGTCGATAACGCTTGTCAGAAGCTGAACGCGTGATTCGAATTCATTTTTGGTGACCAAATCTAATTTGATTTGCTCAAGCGTAGACGCCATAGCAGCCTGTTGAGACTCCATTCTTGCCATAGTGGTGGCACCGATCCATGATCCATAAACAATAGAACATAGAGCGGAGAACACACCGATAATACCGAAGCTTTTTGGTATTTTTATACCAAGAACGGTACTTTCATCTTGTTCAGACATCTTTTATTTTCCCCAAGTTTGTTTAAACATTCCATCTTTACCTGGACTTCTTCCATAGGAATTGGTAATGTTATCACCAACAACTCTGGCATTCCAACCGGTATATGTGTTTCGACTACCGGCACCGGACATATTAGCAGCTTTACCTGCGTTTGCGGTTCTGTTAACAGGACTTCTTGAGGCATTATTGAATTTTCCAATAGAAGCACTCATGTCTCCAAATAGAGCCTGAGAAAATGTAGATGTTTCCATTGCTGCACTTGGGTTTTTGGCACGATTATTAAATTGACTAATCGATTTGATAATACGTCCATCCCTGCCTGCTCTCGATAGAGAAGCAGCGGCACGTGCACCACCAACAAGAGCACCTGCCATCATTCCGCTAGTTGCACCACTAAACGGATCACCACCAGTTGCAGTGTTATAAGCATATCCAACCGCACCAAAAGCAGCACCAGTTGCCAAGGCTTTAGATGCAACCTTGCCCCTAACATCAGAAGCAAGTGTGAACCCTGCATTGGTCATAGCCCTCTTGTTACGAAGAGAATTGTCTGCTGCCCTCATAGCAGAACGATATGCAGCTCTTTCTCTGTTAAATGTGTTAAATAGTCCCATTATTTAGCCCCGTCAAACCAAGCTTCCCATTCTTTCTTTCCTGTCATGGAAACGTTTTGGAATCCGCGATTCGCTTTAACAGAATGAACAAGGTCACCAGTGTTGTAATTCATATCTCCGAACTGATAGTTCTTTTTCGCCAATACAGAAGCCTCCCAGTCGGATGGGGACATACTAGAAGCTTTTGTACGTCGAAGCATATCTTCAGCAGCATACTCAGCCCCTGAAGCTTTGTTGTTCAGGCTTCTTAGAACATTCCTAAGACCCTTCCCATGAGCACCTGATGCAGCATATGCCAAACCAGCACCAACAGCACCACCAAAAGTTGCACCACCGACAGCACCACCAAACATAGTGGTGTTATCAGAGACAGCACCTTTAGCAACACCATATCCGCCGAAGGCAGCAGCCCCAACAGTTGCAGCAGCAGTGAATTGTGCCTGCTTTTCTGATCGCATCAAAAACTCAGACATTCCACTGTAAATAGATTGTCGCAAATTTGCCATAACAAATCACTTTCTAAAAAGCTTTTTAAAAAATCTTGATCAATAGACAGAAAGAGGGAGCGACCCTCCCTGTAGAAATAATTAGAACAGAAACAATAGAAAAAGTCAACTAACTGTCCCTTGAAAATAGAAAAATTTTAAAATGGCTGGCGCCCCCAAAAACAAACCCACCCCATTGATCTGAGCCCCCTGGGGCAAACAAGGGGGTTGATTGACCCAAAACACAGAATGGCCCGGCGCGGCGGACCCATCATTTTGCCGATAGGCAAAGACTGATTGGGGGTTGGTTGGAAGAAAAATGAGAATGAGTTGATGATAAGGTGTGAAACTTGAGGTGTGTGAAGATGTGAGTGTAATTGGTGTGTGAATATATTTTAAAAATATTGAGTGATATATGAATGAGGAATGTGGATGTAATGCGTGTGGGTAGCTAAGCCTACAAAATATTACCTGACTGGGTAAATATGAGGGAAAATATGAGATAAAACGAGTGGGATCACCTGGTGTCTATTAATGATATTCCTGTGGATGGGGGTATGTCCGGAATTTGCCCCCTGGGGTGAACTGGACTGCTCTCATCTACATCTTTTATTTTACTCTTTAGTCTAAGAAAGGACTTAACCATGAAAAACTTTATCATTGCAATCACGGCTGTATTCTTCTGCTTTTCTTTTTATTCTTTCATGTTCAGTGGTGCCAAAGACGCCGCTGAGAATGTGGTAAAGAAAACATCTATCACATCGGTAGACAGATACTGTAAGCAACAAAAAGGAGAGTGTGATCTCTGATAATAATAATGTTTAAGGGCGTGTGGGATATCAGTCCTGCACATCCTTTTATCTTATCTATAATGGCATTCAATACAGAGTGTTATTATAAATGAGATAATTCTGTCTCATTATTTTGTTTATTATTTATTTCTTCTGAAAGGAAATCATTATGAAAATCCGTTATGTCCTGATTGCTATCGTCGCTATTATCTCCATTAATGCCGCTTTCGGTGGTATTAGCAATGCAATGAGAAGAAGCGATTATCAACACTGTAAGGTTACAACAAAACACTCTGAGAAAGAGTGTCGTATCCTTACTCAATACGAAGGAGAGTAAGCATGAAACGCCTCCTTTGTCATTGTTCTTCGTCTATATTTAATGTCAAAGAGGGCGAAGAAATCGTCCTATTCCCTGGCAAACAAAACGCTCAGGGAAAAGGTGTGTATCTTTCTGAAGATATACCTGACGAGAGAGCTTCTGACTCTTGCTATGAAGCAGGAGGAAGTAAGACTATCTTCTTTCTGGAAACAGAAACTTCTAAGCAATGGTGGAAGTCAAAAGGTTCTACCGATGCTAAGAAGAATAGACCAAGAACATGGCACACTAATGGCCATAATCTGGTCGTTACCGTCCATAAAGTGGATGGTAAAAACATTCATGGGTCTGCAAAATTAGCAGGCCTATAAAAAATAAACTAGCCTATAAGAGATATAGCCGGGTCTCTTATATGGTTCTTTTATATACGGCTATCTTTAAAAAGGAAATCATTATGTCAACTATTAAATTCTCTACTTTCACTACTACTGTAAACGCTGCTGCTGCCAAAGCTTATGAAGCTGCTGTAGAACAATACGAGCATAAAGCTCATATCAAAGCTGGTATTCGTACCGCAGCTGGTATTGAGGTTGTTGCCCTGAGCAATAGCAAAGCCGCTGCTATGCGTCCTGAAATCGTGGCCGTTGTTAAAGACGGGGCTGTTGTAGCAATCAAGGAAGTGGGTTCTCGTTCTGAGGCCCTGTCTTGGGCCAATGCAGAAGTAGAGGCTATCGTTTTGAATGAAACTAAGGAGAATGAAATGAGTTATAGTTTTGAAGTGGAAGGTGTGCCAACTATGGTACAAAGAGTGGAGTCGGTGAAGGCCGGCAAAACTCCCACTCAGGAGGAATTAACTAACCTTAAAGAATGGGCTCGTACTATTTGCAAGATTAAGGCTGGTGAATCCCTGCCTATTGTGGGCAAGGTTGAGATTAATATTCGTCGTCCGTCAAAGGGCTCTGTTCGCGTAGTTGCACAGAGAGGAACTTTGGCTACATCTTTGGTAAATTCCCCGCTTGGCCGTGAAACAGTTGCACGTCACGGTTTCGTTTCTTACAAAGACGGAATTGTATCCGTTACCGAAAGCATCGACGTCTTGATCGACTGGCTGGCCGGTATTGGCACAGAAGGCGTAAAATTGGTGGACGCCCTTAAGCGCAAACCTGGAGGTGTTGTAGTAGTTAAGTCCGAGAAGCCTGCTCCTAAAGGTGTTAAGGTTCAGCAAGGCGATTTGCTGAATACTAGTCCTGACACCAGCTGGAAATTAGGTATGCCAGTTGGTGACGCTATGTTTATCTCTCGCAAGGCGGCTGATACCATGGTTGCCGTCAATCACCCAGAGGAATCTGGTAAATACATTTCGGTGTATGATTGCAAAAAGGCAATTGCAAGGGGCATTCTGAATCCGGATTTAGACACCAAAGTATCCATTGGTGTTCGCAAGGTGGCTGTGCTCTTATCTGTAACCAATGAGAATGGTGAGAAAGTTAATAGCTTGGCTGATATCAAAGATCATCCTTTGGCTATGAATTTGGCTGGCGGTGCTTGTTATGGCCGCAAGGAACTTGTCCAGCAGTACGGCACTATGCGTATTGTATCGTTCCACCATGCCAAAGGCGTTGTTACAAATGTCCGCGACATCGACGCTTTGGTGGACTATTTGGGTGTAGATATTATCAGCCCAATGCTGAAGTCCAAAATGGTCGGAGTCGCCCATGCAATTATGGGTGGCGATTTAAGTCAATTTATGCTTCGTTTGTTGAATGATGCAGACTTCCGAGAAACAGCGAATACTGCGATTACAATGAACACTAAGACCGTAAATGTAGATGGTCTGGTGTACAGCTTTGCGGTTATCGAAGAAGAGATTTATGTCTCCGACTTTTACACTTTGCAAGGCCACCGTCGCGTTGGTACTGAAGTAAGCATCAATGATAAGATCGAGGGGATTGAGATTGAGTCTCCTGAAATGACACTGATGAATGAACTTCTGTCTGAGTTAAAGGCTGGTGATACTACTTACTCTCCAGTGGTTCGCTTGCTGGAGATGAAGCGTGCTGGTGTTGTAGAAGCAGTATCTCATTCTGCTGAAGGCGGTGTTCTTTTGGCGGATCAAATGATTCGTCAATATGGTGAGGGACTATTTAAGTCCTTCATTTCTGGCCGTACTGGTCGTAAAACAGCTAAAGCTGTTGCGGCTGCCAAAAACGTAGATTGGTCTTGCACCGCTAACGAATTCTTGGCTATGACTCGTGCATGGTGGGCGGATAGATTTGCTGTCATGTTTGCTGGCAATGGTTCATTGTCAGTTGAACAAGTTAAATACACCACACTTGTTGGTGATGAATCTTCACAATCAGTGATGAAGACATTCCTGGTTAATTTATTCAACGGCTGTGGTCGTTTCCCTGGTCTGTTAAATATGCCTCGTGGCTTCGAGGTGATTGCCGGTGATCACAGTTTCGTATTCCCAGGTGCATCATTCTGGGACAAACAGGAAACAATCACTGGAGATCATATCTCCGGTTTGCAATTTACTGGTGGTGATTTCTTCAAGTCACTTGCCTCTATTGTGCTGATGGCCAAAACCCGTGGCACTAAAACTTGGGAAGCTGCAGGAGTAGTTAAAACTCATGCCAAACATCTGCTGGCTATCGAGGAAACTTTCGGCTCTCACAAGGGCTTGAAATTCAGCTTGCCAAAAGGTCGTAGCCTGCCAGTTAGCTATCACTTTGAAAGCGGCTTTAAGGTTATTACCGCTGACCGCCAATACAAAGAGGCTGCTAAGAAAGGCGAAGTGGGTGCTATTAAGTTTCCAATCTTGATGGAAAATAACTTCCGCCTCTATGAAGCTAAGGTTAAAACCCTGATGTCTTTTGACTCTGAAGCAGAATTGGAGCTGAATCGCTTCATCTGCGAATCAGTAGTCTTTGTTGATGCCCTTTCTCATATGGCCAATAGGGACGATGCTGACGGCGACCGCCTCACCTTGTTCTGGGCCAAAGGTTATGAAGGCCAAGAGCAATGGAGCGAGTCTAAGCTGTTGGCCTGCAACTCTGCCAAACAGCAACTCTCTTATGTTGAAGATGAGTTATCTTCTCTGAATACCAAGGAGATTGGTGAGAAATCCGTTATGGTATGGGGAAAAGAAGACGTTCAACCAGCGGTAGAGGAAATCGTTGCGGCTAAGACAGGTGTGGGCAGTGAGACTAATAATCTCATTACTCTGACACATCTGATCCGCAACAAACTGGGTTATAGTGACATGGCCAACTTGGCTATTGATGCTATGGGTATCTTGTTGCAAAAAGAAGTCGTTGAGAACATGAAACACTCAAACGGCATGGTGCGTTTCTGCGAATATCTGAACCTTCGCAATAAAGAAACTGACATTGACTGCATGACTGAGGCGTTTGAAAAAGCATTCGAACTGATGTTCATTCAGGATGATTCTATGGCGTTTGAAATTGCCAAGACATTTGTAGAACTGTTCGAAGAGGACAAACGTAGCCGCGGTCAGCAAGGTTACCGTTGGAATAAAACCAATGCAGTCCGCATGGCTCATACCGCAACCTGGAAGAATGTACACTTTGATGTGTACACTAAGGATGTATCCGAGATTTATAACACATCATTCTTCTTTGGTCTGGATGATGTCAAAGGTGTTAATGCCCTCTTGGATATGGACGGCAAGTCTCCATTTAGCTTCATCTTGAAAGCTTTAAGCCGTGAAGTGATTGCCCAAATTCAGGTTGTAGCGGAAGTTAAATTGGCTGAGGCTGAAGCCTTGGCTAATGGTGAGACTGTTGAAGCTGAGTCTTATCATGAAGTTGATGTTGATATGGACGAAGCTATCGACATGCTGTAACTCCGTACCCAATAAAAACTGGCAAAGGTTACTGCTCGCTGGATACGGCTCCGTAGCGATATGGGGCTGTATTCACGTAGAGCGGTTCTGGTGTCGGTCTTTCAACGGTGGTAGGATTCGTCCTACCGTTTTCTTTTCTTTCTCGGAGGGTAGGGTATGCGACAATTCGTCATTACCCCAGATTCACCGTTTGCACAACTTTGTGCCGGCGATGTTGCAAGCGCTGCGTATCGTGGCGCAAGTTTCATTATGCCAGTCGGCGTTGAGATGCCTGAAAAGGACATCCCCGGCTGGTTCCGTAGGATTCCGACTCAGGATGGTATGGCAGTTTACTGCTCCGCCGTTCATGAGTTTGCAACCCCAGGTAAAGGTTGCATGAATCCTAATAAGTGGGCTTCTCAATATGCAGAGAAGTTTCATAAAGAGAACGCGAGTGAAGATCACCCGTTCTGATAGAATTTCGGACCGATGCGTGAATGTGTCGGTCTTTTACTGATAATAATTTTAATGGAGGTTTCATCATGAAAAAATATACAGATTTTTTGGTTACATTTACAATGGAAGATGGCAGCCGTAAGGATTTCCTTCGTTCGTATGAAGTCCCTATGGACTGGGATGATGTATATGAGCAAGTTTGCATCTCCACATGTATGGAAGATGTTGGTGCCGTCGATATCGAAGTCAAAGGGCTGGAGGTTTGATGGTATCTTTCGAATTTAAATTGGCCTACGGCTCTATTGACGAACTTAGGGCCGATTTAGGAAACAATAAAGAGGTTTCCATATGGAAGCACTTCTTGGATGTAATTGTAAGTCATTCAGAAGATGATGATATGGTAATCTTTGAGATTCAAGATGATAATTCTTTGAGGTTTTCTAGATTCGAAGAGTTTTCGTTTATCTGAACAGTACAATGGCCGGCATCTGTAAAAGGATGTCGGTTATTTTATGACATATATGATTTCCCTGTAAGTTTTGCCGATACCTTGAGCGTTGTTGCACTTGGTATCGGTTTCTTTTTGGAAACATTTGAATCCTTTTTACCTCCATAAAAACTTTGGGCCCTACTTTGTTGTTTTTACAATACAGTGGCGGCCCACCTTTTTTCACCCGCTGGACAGGTAACAGGGTATCAACATGTTGCAACCACGCATATAAATACGCTAGGACATTTATAAACTCCGTATTGAATATAGGTTGCATAACATCAACGGTTTTTGTGTCGGTATTTTAACGATATAAATAAATGGAGTAATCCAAAATGTATAGCATTAAGGTATTTGGAAGTAATCTCTTTAACGAGGAATATGAAGTTTCCAGCCTCGACATCGATGCGATCAAGAAAGAGATAGAGTTCTCAGAGGATGAGGCCGCAATGGTAAAGGCCTATTCTAATGGTGAAGTTGTTGCAACATTCCATATTGGTCAAGACTGGCAATATTATGTGACATATGAATTAATTGATGGCCGAACAGAGTCTGATGTGATTTATGTGACAGAAGGCCAAAATCCAATCTTGATTGCCAAACAGAATATGCCGTTTCTAGCTCATGATGTTGAGGTAGAAATTTTGTAACCTAAGGGGCCGATATTTTTGTGTCGGTCTTTTTATGGGAATAACCCCAATCACTAATATAAAGGAAATTGTATGAAAATCAAAATCGAATTTGCTAAGAAAGAAGTTAAAGCCTTGCAAGAAGCCGGCGCAGAGTATTTTGCTCGTGAGGGCGAATTCAACAGCATGGTAGGCATTAGCGGCAAAAATCCTACCAAAATCAACAAGGATACCCTGTATTGGGAGAAATCCGGTAATGAAGATGGTAGCGCTGAAGTCTCAATCGAAATTAACAAAGATTGGGCGTGCAAAGCAATCCGCGTTTGGACCTCTAAGTTCAATACAATCATGAACTTTGTATTGACAGTTGCACCAGCTTTACGTCTATTCATGGTTCGTATGAATGAATCTGACAAAGAGCTGAATGAGCTCGCAAAAGACCTGATTGGTATTGAATAATTTGTAGTGGCCGGCATCTGAGGAGGTGTCGGTCATTTTGTTTTTTAATTAAGGCCAATAGTAACTTGGTTTAAACCCTAGTATCTGAA